>ERZ1106969.6-NODE-6-length-245020-cov-46.992934_pt1 | contig 245020 bp, 203 predicted proteins | sample MGYA00403685_ERZ1106969 | MGnify/ENA primary metagenome ERZ1106969 (study PRJEB35170, sample SAMEA104062416) | human gut metagenome | biome: human gut; feature: human-associated habitat; material: faeces | place: Denmark | collected 2012-05-18 ...
ATAGTATAATACTTAAGTTACATATACTTGAAAAAGTATTGAGTACATGATATAATAAACAACAGTTTATGAACAAAAAGGAGGTATTGTCGTGAAACATATTAAGACAATCAGCAACCGCGTATTAAAGGATACAATGAAGAATGGCGGATGTGGCGAGTGCCAGACATCATGTCAGTCAGCTTGTAAGACATCTTGCACAGTTGGTAATCAGAGCTGTGAGAATAAGAATAACTAATATTTGAATTAGAAGTAAGAGAGTGTTAATACATTTCGACACTCTCTTATTTTTGCGGAAAGTATCCGCGCAAGTCAGGAGAGATTTATGATACACCAGTATAAAAATAACGGATATAATATTGTTCTTGATGTCAATAGTGGCTCAGTACACGTAGTTGATGACTGTGTTTATGATATAATCGAACTCTATGAGAAGCATAGTGCTAATGAGATTATAGATTTACTTGAGAACAAATATTCTGAACATGAAATAAAAGAAGCATATTCTGAAATAGAGGAACTTAAGGAAGCAGGTCAGTTATTTACAGAGGATATATATGAACCTTATATAGATTCTTTTAAGGACAGACCTACAGTAGTTAAGGCTTTATGTCTTCATATAGCACATGATTGTAACCTTGCATGTAAATATTGCTTTGCAGAGGAAGGCGAATATCATGGAAGAAGAGCTTTAATGAGCTTTGAAGTCGGTAAGAAAGCGTTAGATTTTCTTGTTGCCAATTCAGGCAACCGTAGAAATTTAGAGGTTGATTTCTTCGGTGGCGAGCCTACAATGAATTTTGAAGTTGTTAAGCAGCTTGTTGAATATGGAAGAAGCATAGAGAAAGAACACAATAAGAAGTTCAGATTTACTCTTACAACTAACGGAATTTTACTTAATGATGAGATTATGGAATTTGCCAACAAAGAAATGGGTAATGTTGTATTAAGTATTGATGGAAGAAAAGAAATCAACGACCTTATGAGACCTACCCGAAATAACCATGGCAGTTCATATGATATTATAATGCCTAAGTTTAAGAAGGTGGCAGAGAGCAGAAACCAGATGAATTATTATGTAAGAGGAACATTTACACATAATAATCTTGATTTCTCAAAGGATGTTTTACATCTTGCAGATGAGGGCTTTGAGCAGATTTCAGTAGAGCCTGTAGTTGCACAGCCAACTGATTCTTATGCAATAAGAGAAGAAGATATACCATTCTTATGTGAGCAGTATGATATTCTTGCAAAAGAAATTATCAAAAGAAAGAAAGCCGGAAAAGGCTTTAATTTCTTCCATTTTATGATTGATTTAAATGGAGGGCCATGTGTTGCAAAGAGACTTTCAGGTTGTGGTTCAGGATGTGAGTATCTTGCTGTAACACCTTGGGGAGATTTTTATCCATGTCATCAGTTTGTTGGTAATGAAGATTTTCTTATGGGAAATGTCGATGATGGCATCGTAAGAAATGATATACGTGACATGTTTAAGAATTGTAATGTTTATTCAAAAGAGAAATGTAAAAACTGTTTTGCAAAGTTCTATTGCAGTGGTGGATGCGCAGCTAACTCTTATAACTTCCATGGAAACATCAATGATGCTTATGATGTTGGATGTGAATTACAGAAAAAGAGAATTGAGTGTGCAATAATGATAAGAGCTGCCATGGCAGAGGACTAAAGGAAGAAGGGAGTACACAACAATGAAGTATGGTTTAGGAAAGAAAATATGCTATTCAGTTATAATACTGGCATTACTTTTGGGGTTGACATGGACAGCATTTTTCGGAATTGGTAACAATGGATATGGAAGTACTAAGGATATTAACCTTGGACTTGACCTTGCGGGTGGTGTAAGTATCACATATGAGATACAGGAAGATAACCCAAGCAGTCAGGATTTTGAAGATACTATTTATAAGCTTGAAAAACGTATTGAGGGTAAAAGTACAGAATCACAGGTGTACCGTGAAGGTGATAAAAGAATTACGGTTGAAATACCTGGTGTAACAGATGCCAATGCAATTCTTGAAGAACTTGGTACACCTGGTTCTTTGGAATTCCTTGATTCAACAGCTTATACAGCATGGGGAAACGGTGAGAGCTATGAACCACTTCTTACAGGTTCAGATGTTAAGAGTGCACAGGCATATACAGATACATCATCAAGCAACAGCTCATCAGCATTTGGAGTTTCTCTTACATTTACAGATGAGGGTGCTGTTAAGTTTGAAAAGGCTACATCAGCCAATGTTGGAAAGATTATATACATAGTATACGATGGTAAAGTAGTAAGCGCACCAAATGTTAAGCAGACTATTTCAGGTGGCAGCGCATCTATTACAGATATTTCAGATTATGATGAAGCAGATACACTTGCTACATATATAAGAATAGGTTCTATTCCACTTACTCTTAAAGAAGTTAGTTCTAATATAGTAGGAGCACAGTTAGGACATGATGCTATCAGATCAAGTCTTATTGCTGCCGGCATCGGACTTGCATTACTTTGCATTTTTATGATTGTTCTTTACAGACTTCCAGGTGTTGTTGCTACAATAGCATTATGGATGTACACAATAGTTGTATTGTTCCTTGTAAGTGTATATGATTTGACACTTACACTTCCTGGTATAGCAGGTATCATTCTTGGTATTGGTATGGCGGTAGATGCCAATGTTATCATTTACACAAGAATAAGAGAAGAATTAGGTGCCGGAAGAAGTGTAGAAAATGCTATTACAGCAGGTTACAGCAAAGCAACATCAGCCATTGTTGATGGTAACGTAACAACACTTATTGCAGCAGCAGTACTTTATATATTTGGTACAGGTCCTGTAAAGGGATTTGCTACAACACTTGCTGTAGGTATAGTTGTATCAATGTTTACTGCACTTATAATTACAAGAGTAGTTATGAAGCTCTTCTATAACTTTGGCTTCAAAGATGCTAAATGGTATGGAAAGACAGTACATAAAAAGACACTTAATGTTCTCGGAATCAGAAAGTGGTGCTTTATAGGTTCAGCAGCAGTTATTGTTGCAGGATTTATAGCAATGGGAGTATTCCAGGCAACAGGAAACAGAATGCTTAATTTCAGCCTTGAATTTGTAGGCGGTACAACAACAAGCTTTACATTTGACAAGGATTATTCAACAGAAGAAATTGAAAATGGAATTATTCCTGTTATTAAGAGTTCTACAGGAGTTAATCAGGTTCAGCAGCAGAAGGTACAGGATTCAACAGCAGTTTCATTTAAAACAACTGATCTTACATTAGACCAGAGAGAAGCTATGGAAGAGGCTGTTAAAGCTAAATATCCTATTAAAGACGGAACAATCGTTGAGTCAGATACAATAAGCTCATCAGTTAGTGATACAATGAAGAGAGATGCATTTATCTCAGTAATACTTTCAACAATATGTATGCTTATATACATCTTTATAAGATTCAGGGATATTAAGTTTGCGGCAGCAGCAGTTATTGCATTGCTTCATGATGTACTTGTCGTTCTTGCTTTCTATGCGTTCACAAGAGTATCAGTAGGTACAACATTTATTGCTTGTATGCTTACAATAGTTGGTTATTCAATTAATGGTACAATTATTATATTTGACCGTATAAGAGAGCTTTTAAAGACAGCTAATTCAAAGACTAACATAACAGAGCTTGTTAACTCAGCTATTACAAGCACAATGACAAGAACTGTTAATACATCACTTACAACACTTATTATGCTTGTTGTTCTCTTTATATTGGGAGTTTCATCTGTAAAAGAATTTGCGCTTCCACTTATGGTAGGTATCGTAGTCGGAGGATATTCTTCAATCTGCCTTACAAGTGCTATGTGGTATGTAATGGGTGGCAAGAAGAGAGGAATTACAGACGCAGCCAAGAAGGCACAGGAAGAGAAGAAGAAAAAGGCTTCAGCCGATGGAGCACAGGTATAATAAATCAATGTAATATGTATCTTAAATTTACATAAAAAATAAAAAAATGATACTTTTGTATTATTAAAATGCTTGACGAAAAAAAGTCAGCGTATATAATATAAAAGAATGCTTAATGGTTGTGAAACAAGCTTTCACAACCATTTTTTGCGCGAGTAGCGATGAGATAACATTCGCAAGGAAAACAATCGTGCTTGCACGAGTTGGTTGGATTGAGAATGTTATCGAGGAGCACCGCGACAGCCCCGAAACGAAGTGAAGGGGCGTGGAGCTACTCGCAAATAAAGCGATGAGATAACATTCGCAAGGAAAACAATCGTGCTTGCACGAGTTGGTTGAGTTGAGAATGTTATCGAGGAGCACCGCGACAGCCCCGAAACGAAGTGAAGGGGCGTGGAGCTACTCGCAAATAAAGCGATGAGATAACATTCGCAAGGAAAACAAGAAAGGAGTGCAATCATGGACAAATCGGACAGTCATAGTCGATTGTTTAACGACGATACAATTAGAACGTATATGGTAAAGGTTGCACTTAATAAATAAAGGCAGCCTTGAGTTTGATGCCGTTATAATGTACTAATTGCCATCGTCACCAGGTGTCGATGGCTTTTTTATATTCTGGAAAATTATTGGGTTATTTTTCTATGAAATAAAAAAGTCTGGGCAGAATTTAAAATGTCATATAAAAGGAGGTACATTATAATGGAAAAGAAGAATGAATTACTCAGAGTTAAAGAGATAATTGATATTATTAAAAGCTCTTTGACCAATGAAGAGATAAGAACAGAGCTTAACAATTATCATGCTAATGATATTGCTGCTGCATTATCAGAGTTAGATACAGATACACGTAAAAAATTATATGAAATACTTGGAATAGAAAAAGTTGCAGATATATTTACTTATGTAGATGATGCATCAGAGTATATAGAGGAACTTACTCCTGAAAAGGCCGCTGATGTGCTTGAAAACATGGATGCAGATGATGCTGTAGATACACTTGAGGACATTGAGAATGATGATAAGAGAAAGCAGCTTATTTCACTTATGGATCAGGATGCAAGTGAGGATGTACGTCTTATCAGTTCCTATGATGATGACTCTGTAGGTAGCATGATGACTACCAATTATGTAACAATCTATTCGGATTTTACAGTAAAACAGGCTATGCGCTCAATGATTGGACAGGCGCATGAAAATGATAATATAAATACAATATATGTAGTAGATAGAGACGAGAAATTTTATGGAGCGATAGATTTAAGAGATCTTATAATCGCAAGGGATTATGTGCCTCTTGATGATATTATAAGTAAAGGATATCCAAGTCTTAAGGCTGACCAGAAAATAAGCGACTGTATTGAAATGTTAAAGGACTACGCAGAGGATTCTATACCTGTATTAGATGATGAAGATAAGATTATAGGTGTTGTAACATCACAGGACGTAGTTGAAGCCGTAGATGATGAGATGAGCGATGATTATGCAAAGCTTGCCGGTCTTACTTCTGAGGAAGATTTGAATGAGCGCTTATTTGACAGTATGAAAAAGAGACTTCCATGGCTGATATTGCTGCTTTTCCTTGGAATGGGCGTATCAAGTGTGGTAGGTATATTTGAAACAGTAGTTGCACAGATAGCAATTATAATGTGTTTCCAGTCACTTATCCTTGATATGGCAGGAAATGTTGGAACACAGTCACTTGCTGTTACAATCAGAGTTCTTATGGATGAAAATGTTTCAGGAAAAGAAAAAGCTAAATTTATCCTTAAGGAAATGCAGATAGGTGGCGCCAACGGATTGCTTCTTGGAGTTTTGTCATTTATTTTTGTGGCAGTATATCTGAATGTAGGTAAAGGAATGGCATGGTCATCAGCATTTTATATCTCAGGCTGTGTCGGATTGTCATTGTTTGTTGCAATGGTAATATCCAGCTTTATAGGTACAATAATTCCTATGTTCTTCCATAAGATAAAGATTGACCCGGCAGTAGCATCAGGTCCTCTTATCACTACAGTTAATGATTTGGTGGCAGTAATTACCTATTATGGTCTTGCAGGACTTCTGCTTATAGGAAGAATATAAAATATAATTAACATACAAAATGTATATATAGTATTAAAATATAAGAATATATGAACAATATAGAAAAATAAAATGCACATAAAGAGTATAAAAGAGGAAATACATGAAGAGCAAATGGCTGGTTTACACTAAAAAGGCAGATTTTAAAGCTATAGCTAAAAAGTATAATATAGATCAGGTTATTGCAAGGGTAATAAGAAACCGTGATGTATGTAGTGATGAAGATATTAATATGTATCTTAACGGAACTATAGAAGATATGCATAATCCGCGCATGTTAAAGGATGCACAGAAAGCTGCGCATATTATTGAAGACAAGATAAAGCAGAATAAAAGCATAAGAATAATCGGGGATTATGATATAGACGGAATATGTTCTATATTTATATTGTACAGCGCATTAAAGAAGGCAGGAGCTGATGTCAGCTATGTTGTTCCCGACAGAATAACAGACGGTTACGGCATAAATGAGCATTTAATTGACAATGCGATAGCAGACGGTGTTGATACAATAATAACCTGCGATAACGGAATTGCAGCAATAGAGCAGGTTAAATACGCAAAAAATAATAATATCACCGTAATAGTTACGGATCATCATGACATTTTGTATAAGGATACTGATGCAGGAAGAGAATATATAGTACCGGATGCGGATGCTGTTGTTAATCCTAAACAAAAAGACTGTGCTTATCCTTTTGACAGATTATGTGGCGCAGGCGTTGCTTATAAGCTTGTCAGCATCATTTATGATGAGCTTGGACTTGATAAAAGTGACCTTGAGGAGTATGCAGAATTTATGGCGATAGCGACAGTCGGTGATGTGGTTGATTTAATTGATGAAAACAGGATTATTGTAAAATATGGTCTTTCGCATATTGCACACACAAGGAATACAGGCTTAAAGGCTCTTATAAATGAATGTCAGATAGACATAGATAAAATAAGTTCTTATCATATAGGTTTTATAATAGGACCGTGTTTTAATGCCAGCGGAAGGCTTGACACTGCTGCAAAGGCTATAGAACTGCTTTTGTGCAGGGATGATAAAGAGGCTGTTATTAAAGCAAATGAATTAAAGAAGCTTAATGACGAAAGAAAGTCAATGACAGAGGAGCAGGTGTCAAAAGCTGTAGAAATGGTTGAAACTACAGAATTAAAAAATGATGATGTCTTAGTGGTATACCTTCCTGATTGTCATGAAAGTATTGCCGGAATAATAGCAGGAAGATTAAGGGAAAGATTTTATAAGCCTTGTTTCGTTATTACTAACAGTACAGACGGTGCTAAAGGCTCCGGCAGGTCAACTGAAGGGTATAACATGTTTGAAGGACTTAACGGTTGTGCATATCTTTTAAGCAAATACGGCGGTCATCCTATGGCTGCCGGTTTGTCACTTCCGGTGGAGAATATAGATGAGTTCCGCAGGGAAATTAACGAGAAAAATAATATAAAGCAGGAAAATATGATTCCACGTACATGGATAGATGTTCCTATGCCTGTCGATTATGTAAGCAAGGAACTTATACATCAGCTTCAGTTGATAGAGCCATTTGGAAAAGGAAATGAAAAGCCTGTTTTTGCAGACAGAAATCTTCTTGTGAAAACAGCTTCGCTTATTGGAAAGAACAGAAACGTTCTTAAGATGAAGCTGGAAAATGAAAGAGGACATGTTGTTGATGCAATAATGTTTAATTGTGATGAATCGGATATACCGGAGAAGGGAAATATAATATCCATAGTGTACTATCCTGACATTAATGTGTATAATGGTAATGCTTCATTGCAGTTTGTTATACGCGAGTATAACTAAAAATAACGGAAAGGTGAGACGAAAGACAATGAAAAAGAAAATATTAGCATTAGTTTCTGCATTTGTACTGTGTTTTTCTTTTGCAGGATGTACAACTCAGAAAAATAATTCCAAGGCAGATGAGAATACACAGGAAAGCACAGAATATGTGAGTGCAGACATAAGTGTAGCTGCACTTAAAGGACCTACAGCAATCGGAATGGTAAAGCTTATGAAGGATAATAAAGAAGGAAAAGCCTTTAATAATTATGACTTTACGATAGCCGGAACAGCAGATGAATTCAGCGCAAAGCTTATCAAAGGAGATATACAGATAGCTGCAATGCCATGTAATGCGGCAGCTACGCTGTATAATAAAAGCAACGGAAAAGTTTCTATAATAGGTATAAATACACTTGGAGTGTTATACATACTTGATACAGGAAACTCAGTAAATTCAGTTGCAGATTTAAAGGGCAAAACAATATATACAACCGGGAAAGGAACAACACCTGAATACACATTGAGATATCTTTTAAAGAGCAATAATATTGATCCGGATAAAGATGTTACAATAGAATTCAAGTCGGAAGCTGCGGAAGTGGCGGCAGTTATGGCAAGCAGCAGTGATGAAACAATAGCGATGCTCCCACAGCCATATGCAACTACAGTTCTTATGAATAACCAGAAAGCAAGAATTGCATTGGATGTGACTAAGGAATGGGAAAATAAATCTAATGGGGCTAACACAGTAGTAACAGGTGTTATAGTTGTAAATACAGATTACTATAACAGCAATAAAGCTAATGTTGATAAGTTTATGGAAGAATATAAAACATCTGTAGAGTTTGTTAATGCAAATGTGGATGAGGCTGCTTCTTATGTTGAAGAATTTGACATATTTAAGGCTGCTGTTGCAAAGAAGGCTATTCCAAATTGCAACATAACCTTTATAACAGGTGATGATATGAAGAATAAAGTGTCATCATATCTTAAAGTATTGTATGATTCTAATCCTGCTTCAGTAGGTGGTAAGATGCCTGAAGATAACTTCTATATAAAATAATAAATAAAATTATAAAAAATCGCACCTGCTTAAACTACAGGTGCGATACATTGTTAATATTACGAGTTCTACGCAGCTCCAGGACGGAACAACATATAACTCTAATATTATTATACACAATATTTATACTAAGTCAATTAAAAATTTATTCTAAAAAGTTTTCATCGTTATCGGAAGTAGAAAATTTTTCGTTTATAGGATATGAAAAATTTTTACCTATTTTTTGGAAACCGTATTCTAAGAAATGAGATTTTGGAATAAAATTATTTTCTGTAATATTATGTAACTGTGTAAAAAGCTTTACAATCCATTTTTGAAATTCTGTTTCTGGCTCTTTTTGGTCAAGCTCATTTTCGTAATAATGTCTCACAATACCGGCAAATATATCAGCAAACTGTACTGTGGGAGTTACGGCGGAACTGACAAATAAGGGCATTTCTAGTATGTGATTGAAAGAACGTCCAAAATTTGTTTTAAATAAAAAACCGGTAATTGCTTCAGCAATTTTTCTATCGGCTTCTTCGTGTACCTCATCAAATATCATCATTGCTTTCCCATAGTGATGGTGGTTACAATAAAATTCCACTTTTTTTAGTAACAGATAATATTGTTTGGGAAGATGATGTTCAGGAACAATGATTGACTTGTCAGGTTTGTCCATAATTACAGCAAAAATAGCGGCATCATAAGATGTAATGATGTCTACCATGCCCTCAACATAAGCTTTATTATTGGTACGATTTTTTGTAATAGTAGCTTCGCGAATAAGTTTTGTAGATTTTATTTCGTCTTGTTTTCCATAAATAGATTCTTTTAATTTATATATCTTATTTGTTATTGGTTTAATATCATTTTCATGGATACAAACACCAAGTAAAATTGGATTCTTAGTTGAATCGGTAGGGCGTGGATATCCACTTTCATCTATGAATACAAGCATATAAATAATTTGCTCCTTTGTAAGAGTAATAAAAATATTATACTATAAAAATATTTAAATTACTATATAAAAATGATGTAATGAATATATTATTTTTTAGAAGCTGTACACATCTTTGCTTATATGATAGTAAGAGCATTTATTTATATTAATGTGAATTACGGTTGATATATTCTGATTTATATTTTGAATATACTATTTTCTGGCTGTTATACAGGCTGTAATATCCGGAAAGCAGGTAACTGAGCGCGATGCATAACATTGTAAAATGCATTCCGCTGGTTCCAAACATTTCTATCGCAATTATAAATGATGTAAGCGGACAATTTGTAACTCCACAGAATAAGCTTACCATACCGCATGCGGCACACAGACCTACAGGCAATCCAAAGATTGGAGCCAAAAAGCTTCCGAGTGTAGCACCTACAAAGAGTGTAGGAACTATTTCGCCGCCTTTAAATCCCCCACCGAGTGTAACAGCTGTAAAGATTATTTTTAAAAGAAATACATACCATGCACAGCTTGTTACAAAGCTTCTTGCAATAACATCAGCACCGGCACCTAAAAAGTCAGTTGTATTAAATACAAATCTCATAAGTATTACAAGACATGCAGCAATTATAATTCTTATGTAAGGGTTATCAATATGCTTTGAAAACAAATGAGAAGTATTGTGAAGCACCGCACATAAAAGAATACTTGCCAATGCAAAGATTATTGAAAGTATAAGGAATCTTGCACCGGTTGAAGGAGTAAGAGCTACAACCTCGCCTATATTAAAGCTTGTTGGAGTTACATTAAGTAATCCTGCAATTCCTTGGGCTACGAATGCAGATACAATGCATGGAACAAGGGCAGAGTAGTACATTACACCTACACTTATGACTTCCATTGAAAATACAGCAGCAGCTATAGGTGTTCCAAAAAGAGCCGAAAAACATGCGCTCATGCCACACATTACCATAACGCGTGTATCTTTTTCGTCAAATTTAAATAATCTTCCAAGAAAACTTCCTATTGAACCACCAACCTGAAGAGCTGCACCTTCTCGTCCGGCAGAACCTCCACACATATGTGTAAGCAGTGTGGAGATTATTATAAGAGGAGCAACCTTTATAGGAACCTCTTCATTTGACTGTATAGCTGTTATTACAAGATTGGTACCTCGGTTCTTTTCTTCGCCTACAATTCTGTATAAAAATACGATTATTATTCCGGCAAATGGAAGAAGAAAAATAATATAAGAATTAGCTGTACGCATTTCTGTTACATAGGATAAAGCCTTGTAAAATAAGGCGCCTATTAATCCTATTAAAGCTCCGGAAAAAATGCCACATGCAAGCCATTTTATTAAAGTAAGGGCAGATGTAAGACATCTTTGGAAGTCCTTTTTAATTGTTTCTTCCATTTCTAGTTGTTTATGTTTATTCATTTGTATATTTCTCCTGTCAGAATACCTTTTTGCTCATATTGCTGTTATGGTATTGTTTATCCATTGTTACATCTTTTTTGAACCATTCAGGTGGAGTATAGGAGTTGGCATCTTCGACAGAAGAAAATTCCACTTCTGCAAGCACAGTTCCCTTAAAGGCACCTTCAAATATATCTAGTTCAATGGTATAGCCCTGATTATCAGGTATCTCATATCGTTTTTTTGTTATTATGTTTCCGTCAGCTTTTTTAAGGAGATGTTCATAAGCTTCTTTGGTGAGTGGGAGATTATATTCTTCATGAGCTAACAGACCTTCTCCTTTGTATGTAAGGTAATATTCGTCATTATCCTGTCTTACACGGACAACAGGCTGTGTTGAAAGATATCCCTGCTCAATAAGTCTGCATTTGTACATATTAAGGTTATCAGGTATATTGTCTACTAAAAATTTGCGCTCTATTTCCATAATTAATCTCCATATAAGTTTATTATTTGCCATAAAGGGGCGGTGTAAATCACTTGTTCTGCTGTATATGGGGGTTCAAAGAAATTCCCTTGAGATTTCTTTAAAATCCCATATACAACAAAAAAGACTGCCACAGGCATATACTGTTAATATTATACAGTATCTACATGTGACAGTCTAGGTAGTTGTTTTAACAGAATTATTTCTTCTTCTTTGCAGGTGTGTTAACTGTTTCCTTTAAAGCCTTACCAGCCTTGAACTTAGGAGCCTTAGAAGCAGGAATCTTGATAGCCTTTCCTGTCTGTGGGTTCTTACCTGTTCTAGCAGCTCTGTCAGCAACTTCAAATGTACCAAATCCAACTAACTGGATCTTGTCACCCTTCTGTAACTGTTCAGCAACTGTTTCTGTGAAAGCCTTTAAAGCCTTCTCTGAATCCTTCTTTGAAAGTTCAGCCTTTTCTGCGATAGCAGCAACTAATTCTGACTTATTCATAATAAACTACATCCTCCTTAATAATAAGTAAATAATAAGTATAAATAATTTATAACCCACAAATGACTATTTGTCAATAAAATATCCCGACAAAATGCCATTTTTCGGCAAAAAATCAGCATTTTAAAGAAATTATATATCGGACATAAGATTATCCCATTTTTCGTAGAGCTCATCGAGTTCTGTAGAAAGTTTTTCCTTGTTGTTATGAAGTTCAATAAGCTTTGCGGTATCGGTAGCCGTTTCCGGTGCGTTGTAGATTTCATCAATATCTTTTATCTGTTCTTCAATATCGGCAATTCGTTCTTCAACACGTTTCAGCTCATTTTTAATTTTGCGCTGCTTTGCCATTTCTTCCTTCGACTGTTTCCAGTCAGCCTTTGTAGTATTATTGGTATCAGCAATTTTATTAGCAGGCACATTTTCAGATGAAGCCGGAACGGACTTAAGGACCTTTTCTGTAAGTATATCCTTCTTTTCTATATAATAATCATAATTTCCTATATAATTAATTATAGTATGATGAGTCAGTTCAATAATTCTTGAAGCAGTAGTGTTGATGAAATATCTGTCATGAGATACATAAAGAACTGTGCCTGTATAATTATTGATAGCATTTTCAAGAATTTCTTTTGAAGAAATGTCTAAATGGTTGGTAGGCTCATCGAGGATGAGAAAGTTGGCATTGGAAAGCATAAGCTTGGCTAAAGAAACCCTGCCACGCTCGCCACCGCTTAATTCCTTGATGTATTTAAATACTTCTTCGCCGGTGAAAAGAAATGCAGCGAGAGTATTACGTATTTTGGTATTGTTTAAATCAGGGTAGGTGTCCTGAATTTCTTCAAATATAGTCTTTTCAGGGTCAAGCACATGATGTTCCTGATCGTAATAGCCAATAGTTACATTTGAACCAAGCTTTATTAAGCCTGTATCGGGTGGTATCAATCCGTTTATCAGCTTAAGAATAGTCGTTTTTCCGGTGCCGTTATTACCTATTAAAGCAACATGTTCGCCCTTCTTAATATCAAAGCTTATATCCTTAAAAAGGCATGGTCCGTCAAATGATTTGGATAAATCAGTTATTGTAAGAACATCATTGCCGCTTTCCTTTTGTGGAGTAAGGGTAAGATGCATCTTATCGTTTAATTCAACAGGCTTGTCTGCAAGAACCATTTTATCAAGCATTTTTTCCCTGCTTTCTGCCCGCTTTATGGATTTTTCCCTGTTGAACTGTTTTAATTTGGTAATAACCTCTTCCTGATGTTTTATTTCACGCTGCTGGTTTAAATATTCCTTTAACTGCATATTTCTAAGTATTGCCTTTTTTGAAGCATAATCAGTATAGTTGCCGGAAAAAACAGTAGCCTTTGAGTTATCGATTTCTATTATTTTAGTTACAATTTTATCAAGAAAATATCTGTCGTGTGAGACGATAAGGACACTTCCGTGATATGTTGTAAGATAATTTTCAAGCCATCTTACAGATTCCATATCCAGATGGTTTGTAGGCTCATCCAGAATTATGAGATCAGGGTTTGAAAGAAGAAGCTTACTTAAGGCAACTCTTGTTTTTTGTCCTCCCGACAATGTGTTTACATGAAGTGAGAAGTCTTCTTCATTAAATCCAAGACCCTTTAATACGCCTGTGATTTCACTTTTGTAGGCATATCCGTTTGCATTTTCAAATTCATGGTTAAGTGCAGAGTATCTTGAAAGAGTCTTTTCAAGTTCATCACCTGTGAGGTTTTTCATGTCGGCTTCAAGCTGTCTTAAAGTATTTTCCATATCAATTATGTCCTGCTTTACGGAAAGAAGCTCTTCGTAAATGGAGCGGTCGGTATTTAAGTCCTGCTGCTGTGCAAGATAGCCAAAGGTCTTATTCTTTGACATGGAAACAGTACCTGAATCAGAAGGCATATTTCCGGTTATAATATTTAAAAGAGTAGACTTACCTGCACCGTTAATGCCTATGATTGCAGCTTTTTCGTGGTCTTCTATATTAAAAGAACAGTTAGATAAAATAACATCTGTTCCAAAAGATTTACAAATATTATTACATGAAAGAATCATAAAGCCTCCTATATTTCTTACATTAATTATATAAGCATACCATAACTTCCCCACAAAAATCAAAAATAATATTATATTTTGACTTATCTTATTTTTTAATGTATTATCAAAAGGTTAAGAATAAGAAAGGCTGGTATTTTGATTTAATGAAATTTGACGAGTTAAATATTGATGAAAGAATTTTAAGAGCAATAGAGGATATGGGATTTGAGGAAGCTTCACCTATTCAGGCAAGAGCTATACCGAGTGTATGTGCAGGAAGAGACGTGGTAGGACAGGCACAGACAGGAACAGGAAAGACAGCGGCTTATGCAATCCCTATGTTACAGAAGATAAATCCTGATTTAAAGAAAGTTCAGGCAGTGGTGTTATGCCCTACAAGAGAACTTGCGGTACAGGTTGCAGAGGAAATAAGAAAACTCGCCAAATATATGAGTGATATAAAGGTACTTCCTATTTATGGAGGACAGGAAATAGTAAGACAGATAAAGTCTTTAAAGACAGGTGTACAGATTGTTGTAGGAACACCTGGAAGAGTTATGGATCATATGAGAAGAAAGACTGTCAAGTTTGATGAGGTTTCATTGGTTGTTCTTGATGAAGCTGATGAGATGCTTGATATGGGTTTCCGTGAAGATATGGAAACCATTCTTACAGATACACCGGAAAGCAGACAGACAGTTATGTTCTCAGCTACAATGCCTAAGGAAATAAAGGAGATTGCAGCAAAGTTTCAAAAAGATGCAGAAAATATCAAGGTTGTAAGAAAAGAATTGACAGTAGAGAATATAGATCAGTTCTATTATGAGGTAAGACCTAAGAATAAGACAGAGGTACTTTGCAGACTTATAGACATTTACAATCCAAGATTATCCGTAGTATTCTGTAATACTAAAAGACAGGTTGATGAGCTTATATCAGAGCTTAAAGGAAGAGGATATTTTGCTGACGGAATACATGGAGACATGAAACAGCAGCAAAGAGACCGTGTAATGGATGATTTCAGAAGTGGAAAGACAGAAATACTTATAGCTACAGATGTTGCGGCAAGAGGAATTGATGTTGACGGAGTTGACATTGTATTTAATTATGATCTGCCACAGGACGAAGAGTATTATGTACACAGAATAGGAAGAACAGGAAGAGCCGGAAGAGAAGGACTTGCATTGTCGTTTATAAGCGGAAAAGAAGTTTACAAGTTAAAAGATATAGAAAGATACTGTAAAACAAAGGTGTACGCAAAACCAATACCTTCACTTGATGATGTAAAAAATACAAAGATTGATGTGATGTTTGACAAGATAAGAACTACCATAGAAGAAGGTGGTTTGTCAGATATGATAGAGATAGTAGAGAACCATGTAAACGCCGAGGATTATACATCAATGGATTTGGCGGCAGCACTGTTAAAGATGATGATGGGTGATGCTCTCGACAGAGATGATGTTGTTGAAGAAATACATTTTGATATGGATAATGACGATAACAAAAACAGAATGGTCAGATTATTCATAAATGTAGGAAAGAAAGACAAGATTAAGCCTGCCAACATACTTGGTGCGATAGCGGGAGAATCGGGAATACCCGGAAAACTTGTAGGTTCCATTGATATGATGGATAATTATACATTTGTTGAGGTTCCTGCAAAACATGCCGAAAGAGTTCTTAAGGCAATGAACAATGTAAAAATCAAAGGCAGAACCGTAAGCATTGAGAAGGCAAATGCAAAGGGAAGAAACGGCAGAAGACGTAAAAGGAAATAATATATGAAGCAGATAGAACTTGGACCACTTAATATAAAAGAAGCTCTCAGGTATCTTGGATATGGAAAAAACAGTCCTGATGAAAATACAGAAGAAATTATCAGGGAATGTGAAAAGGATGTATTAAAGGCGGCAAGACCGAGATATACATATAAGATATTTGACATAAAAGAGGTTGATAATGGAATAGAGCTTGTAAATACAAGCCTTATACTCACCGGAAATTCAATAAAAAGTCATCTCAAAGGCTGTGACAAGGCGGTCTGTATAGCTGCAACGATTTCAGCAGATATTGATAAGCTTATAAGAGTAAGACAGCTATCTGACATGACTAAGGCAGTTATAACCGACAGTTTATCCAGTGTTGCAATAGAGCAGTTGTGTGATAAAATTGAAGAACAGTTAAGAATTGAATATCCGGATTATTTCCAGACATTCAGATTTGGAATAGGATATGGAGATTTACCGATAAAACTTCAGGGAGAGTTTATTAATATATTAAACGCAGGAAAGCAGATAGGGCTTAATGTAAGCTCGTCATGTATGCTTACACCAACCAAGTCTGTCACGTCAATAATGGGATTATCTAAAATCCCTGTACAGAGTGGAAGAAAAGGCTGTGCAACCTGTAATATGAGAGAAATATGCAAATTCAGAGGAGAAGGAGGTCATTGTAATGGATAAATTTAATGAACTACTTAAAAAGGATTATGTGATTTTTGATGGAGCTATGGGAACAATGCTTCAGGCAGCAGGCATGAAGATGGGTGAAACACCTGAAATGCTTAACATAACACAACCTGAGCTTTTAGTATCAATACATGAGAAATATCTTAATGCCGGAGCAGATGTAATATATGCCAACACATTTGGCGGCAACAGATATAAGCTTGAAGAATGTGGACACAGCGTTGAAGAGCTTGTTACAGCGGGAATAAAGAATGCTAAGACAGCCTGTGAAAATGTTAAACCGGAGGCGTTGGTTGCGCTTGATGTAGGACCTATAGGACAGCTTTTGGAACCTACAGGAACTTTAAGCTTTGAAGAGGCTTATGATATGTATGCCCAGATAGTAAAAGCAGGTGAAAAAGCCGGTGCGGATCTGGTTGTATTTGAGACAATGACTGACCTTTTGGATGTGAAGGCAGCAGTATTGGCAGCTAAAGAAAATTCCTCACTTCCTATAGTCTGTACAATGACATTTGAAGAAAATATGCGTACATTTACAGGTTGTCAGATTTCAGCAATGGCACTTACACTAAGCGGACTTGGAGTTGCAGCTCTTGGAGTGAACTGCTCACTTGGCCCTAAGGAGCTTGAACCTGTAATAGCAGAGCTTGCAAAATGGACCAATAAGCCTATAGTTGTTAAGCCTAATGCAGGACTTCCTGATCCTGAAACCAATGAATATAATGTAACAGCAGAGCAGTTTGCTGATTTCATGAAAGATTTGAGAAAATACGGAATTAAGATATTTGGCGGATGCTGCGGAACTAATCCTGAATTTATAAAGTGTCTTTCAGAAATGCTTGCAAAGGAAGGAAATATCCCTGCACCTGTTAAAGAAATACCATCAGCTGTATGCTCTGCAACCAATACAGTAACGGTAACAGAACCTAGAATTGTCGGAGAAAGAATTAATCCTACAGGAAAGAAAGTGTTTAAGGAAGCACTTCTTAATAATGATATGGATTACATTTTATCACAGGCATTAGAACAGGTATCGGCAGGAGCAGATATACTTGATGTTAATGTGGGACTTCCGGGCATTGATGAAAAACAGATGATGATTGATACTGTTAAATCACTCCAGTCGGTTGTTGATGTGCCTTTACAGATAGATTCAACAATACCTGAGGTTTTGGATGCGGCATTAAGAGTGTATAACGGAAAGCCTATAGTAAATTCAGTTAACGGTGAGGAAGAATCGCTTAAAAATGTTCTCCCTCTTGTAAAAAAATACGGTGCGGCTGTTATCGGACTTGCTCTTGATAAAGACGGAATACCTAAGAAGGCAGAAGACAGAGTAAAGATAGCTGAAAAGATAATGAATGCGGCACTCGAAATAGGAATACCAAAAGAAGACATATATATTGACTGCCTTACACTAACTGCATCTGCGGAGCAGGAAGGTGTAATGGAAACACTTAATGCGCTTCATACGGTAAAGCATGAATTGGGACTTAAAACAGTACTCGGAGTTTCAAATATTTCATTCGGACTTCCAAACAGGGTGCTGGTTAATCATATATTCCTTACAATGGCAATGACTAACGGACTTGACCTTGCAATTATAAATCCTAATATTCCTGAGATGACAGGAGCAGTAAGAGCATACAAGCTCCTTGCTAATATTGATAAGAATTCGGTTGAGTTTATAAAGGCATATGCAGCATCACCTGTAGGCAAAATTGACCCTGCAAAAAATGTAAAAACATCTGATGCAGCTTCAAAGAAAAACGGTGAATATACTCCGGAGGATTTGTTTTATGCTGTAGAAAAAGGACTTAAAAACGAAGGCTCAGAGATAACTGCACAGCTGCTTAAGAAGATGGATTCAATGGAAATCGTAAATCAGGTGTTGATTCCTGCACTTGATAAGATTGGTGCAGAGTTTGAGAAGGGAACATTATTCCTTCCACAGCTTATAATGGCAGCATCTGTTGCGCAGGGAGCATTTGAAGTTATAAGAAAATCAATGATTATGAATAATAATGCACCTGTAAGCAAGGGAAAGATTGTTATTGCAACCGTAAAGGGTGATGTTCATGACATCGGAAAAAATATTGTTAAAGTACTTCTTGAAAATTATGGATACGAAGTGATTGACCTTGGAAAAGACGTTGATTACCAGACTGTTGTTGATGCTATAAGAGACAATGATGCAAAGCTTTGCGGCTTATCGGCTCTTATGACAACTACGCTTGTTTCAATGAAAAAGACAATAGAGCTTATACATGAAAATAACCTTGACTGTAAAGTCATGGTTGGAGGTGCCGTTCTTACACCTGAATATGCAAAAGAAATCAATGCAGATTTTTATTCAAAGGATGCAAAAGAGTCTGTAGATATTGCCAAGAGAGTTTTAGGATAAAATATTTACGGATAAAGATTTTTGACTTTGAATTTATAGTGTTATATAATTAACAAAACAATATGTTTGTGTTGGTTTTAGACAGAAATGAGGATTGATTATGGAAGAAAATAAAAAAATATCTTCAGCAGTAATAAGAAGATTACCAAGATATTACAGACATTTAGGCGAGCTTATGGAAAGTGGTGTTTCTCGTATATCATCAAAAGAATTAAGCGCACGAATGAAAGTTACAGCTTCCCAGATTAGACAGGATTTGAATAATTTTGGCGGTTTCGGCCAGCAGGGATATGGATATAATGTTAAGTATTTATATGATGAAATAGCCAAAATACTTGGTATAGACCATAAACACAGCATGGTAATAGTAGGAGCCGGTAATCTTGGTAAGGCTATAATTAATTATGCGGATTTTGAAAAGAGAGGCTTTATCATAGAAGGCATTTTTGACAGCGATACAAAGCTTAAGGGCAAGACAGTCAGAAATATACCTATCAGAATGATGGATGAGCTTTCTGCTTTTATTAAAGATAAGAATATAGAGATAGTTGCTTTAACAATTCCTAAAGAAGCAGCGAAGAGCATCGCGGATACGGTAGTTGAAGCGGGAGCTAAAGCAATATGGAATTTTGCCCATACAGACCTTAATCTTCCTGATGATGTTATAGTAGAAAATGTACATCTTTCAGAGAGTCTTATGAGGCTTTCATATAATATTGCAAATAAAAGAGCTTAGAAACAGCATTTATTAATAAGAATTGATTGTGGTACATCTGTGGAATGGAGATTGTTATGTCAGAGATTACATATGAAGCACTTAAAGGATTAAAAGATTTAAAATCACTTCCAATACTTACTCTTGATGAAAGATGGTATCATCTTGTAACAGATAAGATTAAGACAGATGAAATAAGATATTGGGAAAAAGAAGTTAATGAACTTTTAAAAAAGCAGGGACAGGTTAATACTGATATAAAGGAAGTTAAGAAAATAAAATCCCAGATAATAAAAGAAGTTGTTGAGAATATGGAAGATGACAGCTCAAACAACAAAAAGAAAATGACACAGAATCAAAGACTTATAAAAGAAGCGAAGGATAAGATATCACAGCTTGAGGATGAATCACTTGAACTTCCAAGAAAGCTTGCAAGAGCAAATGAGCAGCTTATGCTGGAAACGGTGAAGGTATGCTTTGAAAAGATTAATTCCAATAAAGAGGATCTGGAAGTACTTAACAAATGGATTGATTCAACGAGAGTCAAGCTTAAGAAAAATTTGCTTATAAAACAGGATAAAGAAGCTGTTAATGAAAAAATGTACACATATATGCATGATATTTTTGGCGCAGAGATAATGGGAACACTTGACAGAATTAATGAAGGTTCGGAAGGTGAATAAATTGAATTATATATTAGATGCAAAACAGATGAAAGCAGTGGATATAAACTCAATTGATAATACAGGTATTCCTTCGATTGTACTTATGGAAAGGGCTGCATTATCTGTAAGTGATTATATAAAAAAAGATATTATAAAAAGAGGCATGACGGATACATCTGTATCCGTTATTTGCGTGTGCGGAAAAGGAAATAATGGGGCTGACGGATTAGCAGCTGCAAGACAGTTGTTTTTATCAGGAATCAGAACGTGCATATATGAAATAGGGGACAAAGAAGGAACAGAAGAATATATTCAGCAAAGAAAGATAGTAAAGAATTTAGGCATGGAATTTGTTTCTTCTTTTGAAGATACAAAATATGATTATATAGTAGATGCAATATTTGGAATTGGACTATCAAGAGCTGTAGAAGGAAAATATGCCGGCTTGATAGAGCAGATTAATAAAATAACAGATAATACCGGAGCAAAGATAGTATCTGTGGATATACCGTCAGGAATTGACGCATCCTGTGGAAAAGTGATGAATGTTGCAGTGAGGGCAGCTGTTACAATTACATTTGGTTATGCCAAGCTTGGACAGATTTTATATCCGGGAACAGAGTATTGTGGCGAGCTTATTGTTGCAGATATAGGATTTGCCCCGTTTTTACAGGAAGATAAAGAAAAATATGCATTTACTTTTACAGAAGATGACATTAAATGTATAAATGACAGAAAAGCTGACGGAAATAAGGGGACATTTGGAAAAGTACTTATTGTTGCAGGTTCTAAGACAATGGGAGGGGCTGCGATGCTTTCTGCAAAAAGTGCGTACAGGACAGGCAGCGGACTTGTAAAGGTATGTACACATGAGATTAACCGTCAGGCAGTTCTTTCGTATGTGCCTGAAAGCCTTATTTCAACTTATAATGATAATACGGTGCAGGAAGAACTTGATAAATGCCTTGAGTGGGCATCGGTAGTGGCTGCGGGCCCCGGAATCTCAACAGACGATAATGCCCAAAATATTACTGTCAGCGTTATGAACAGTGATGTACCTGTAAAGATATTTGATGCTGATGCGTTAAATGTTATCGCAAAGCATAATATTGAATATAATGTAAATGAACACAGTCATATAATAATAACGCCGCATATTGGCGAGATGTCAAGACTTACAGGTATGACTATTGATGAGATTAAACAAAATGTAATTGAATGTGCCAGAAATTATGCCGCAACACATAAAGTGATATGTGTTCTTAAGGATGCAAGAACTATAGTAACTGATGGCGAAAAGGTATATATTAATACATCAGGGAATGACGGAATGGCAACAGGCGGTTCGGGAGACGTGCTTACAGGAATTATAGCAGGTCTTGCGGCACAGAAAAATGAACCATTCAAATCAGCATGCTTTGGAGTATATTTACATGGCAGAGCCGGTGATATGGCAGCATTACAATATGGAAGACACGGAATGTTATCCGGTGATATAACAGATTTTATTGGAAATGTATTGAAATAGATGGAGGATTATGATGAAAAAATACTATAGAGTATATGCAGATGTTAATCTTGATGCGATACAAAATAATGTGAAAGCACTTATGAATATAACAAAGCCGGGAACAAAGGGAATGGCAGTTGTTAAAGCCGACGGCTATGGACATGGAGATGTCGCAGTTTCAAAGGCTGTTTATGATTATGTATACGGATATGCGGTTGCAACCCTTGATGAGGCGGTCAATTTAAGAGAAAACGGAATAGATAAGCCAATACTTATACTTGGCTGTATTGCGCCGGAAGAATATAACATCCTTATAGAAAATGAAGTTGATGCGGCAATATTTGATTATGAAACAGCAAAAGAATTAAATGATGCAGCAGAAAAGCTCGGCAAAAAGGCATTGTGTCATATAAAGCTTGATACAGGAATGAGACGTATAGGACTTGAACCGGATGAAAAGAGTATAGAGATTGTTAAGAAGATAAAGGAGCTTCCTAATCTTAATGCAAGAGGTATTTTTACACATTTTGCCACAGCAGACGAAAAGGATAAGACAAAAACTATCGGACAGTTTAATAAATTCAATGCATTTACTAATAAGCTTAAGGAAGACGGAATTACATTTGAGGTAAGACATTGTGCAAACAGCGCAGCCATAATAGATATGCCTGAGACAAATGAGGATATGGTAAGGCTTGGAATTGCACTTTACGGAATGTATCCGTCTGATGAAGTGGAAGCAGACAGAATCAGATTACAGCCTGCATTGGAGCTTAAAAGCCATGTTACAATGGTTAAGACTATTGACGCAGGCGAGGATGTAGGATATGGAGCTTCATATACAACAGACAGAAAAACAGTTCTTGCAACTGTATCTGTAGGTTATGGAGACGGCTATCCAAGATCTTTATCATCAAAAGGCTATGTGCTTATAAACGGATGCAAGGCTCCTATAAGAGGAAGAGTATGTATGGATCAGCTTATGGTAGATGTAACTGAAGCCGGAGAAGTTAAAAGAGGAGATATTGTTACATTAATAGGACATGACGGAGATTTGTGCATTACTGCTGAGGATATAGCAGGGCTTACAGGAACTATTAATTACGAAGTGGTATGTGATCTGGGCAAGAGAATACCTAGAAATTATTACTATAATGGACAGTATATAGGAAGTCATGACTGTTTCCATGAGAAATGGGATATAAAACTTTAAATATAATTGCAAAATATGAATACACAACCGAAAGCTGGCAATACTTTAGTTAGATAAAAGATAAATGCTTTGGGAGTGTGATAGTTTTGGTTATAAAACGGGGAGATATATTTTATGCAGATTTAAGACCGGTTGTAGGTTCTGAACAAGGGGGCATAAGACCGGTTCTTATCATACAGAACGATACAGGCAACAGACATAGTCCGACTGTGATATGTGCTGCCATAACATCCAAAATGAATAAAGCAAAGCTTCCTACACATGTGGAAATTGATTCTATGCATTATGATATTGTGAAGGATTCGGTTATATTGCTTGAACAGCTAAGAACCATAGATAAGAAAAGACTTAAGGATAAGGTGTGCCACCTTGACAATGATATTATTAATCAGGTAAATCACGCATTATCTATAAGCCTTGAAATGGGAAATGAACAATAAATGTTAAGCTTATAAATTTGACTACAATACATGTATTATGTTAATATATAATCAATTAATACATTTAATAATTGTATTGCTAAGAAAGGAATTATAATTAAGATGAATGAGGGTCATCCCGCGGAGGAGAACCAAGGCGTGTTTTCCAGACTTTTTAATAAAATATCAGGAAAAAGAAAACACGAAGAGGATTTAACAGAAGAAGAAATAATGGACATGGTTAATGAAGGCCATGAACAGGGAGTCTTAAAAGAAAATGAAGCTGCCATGATTAATAACATATTTGAATTTGGTGGCAAGCAGGCACATGATGTTATGACTCATCGTAAGAGTATAGTCGGAATTGATTGTGAATGTACAGTAAAAGAAGCATTTGATATTGTATTAAGTGAGAATTATTCAAGATATCCGGTGTATGACGGAGACATTGATAATATAATAGGAATTCTTCATATAAGAGATTTGTTGAAAATATATGTTAATGAGGAATTAAGAGAAAAGAAACTTACAGAAGTTAAAGAACAATTGTTATTTGAAGCTTATTGTATTCCTGAGACTCGTAATATAAGTCTTTTGTTTAAGGAAATGCAATCTAAAAAAATACATTTTGCCATTGTAGTTGATGAATATGGACAGACTACGGGCATAGTTACAATGGAAGATATACTTGAAGAGATAGTTGGTAATATTCTTGATGAATATGATGAGGAAGAAGAACTTATAGTTCAGAACCAGAATGGCGGATACATAATAGATGGTCAGACATCTCTTGAAGATATTGAAGAACTGTTAGGTATTAATTTCGGCTGCGAAGATATAGATACTCTTAACGGATATATGATATATAAACTTGGAAAAATACCGGACGATGATGAGAAATTTGAAACGACTTGTGATGGTTATAGTTTTAAGATTATAAGCGCTAAGAATAAGATGATTGACAAGGTTGATGTTAACAGAATAGATAATAAGTCGGATAAAGAAGGGGAGGCTTTAACTGACAATAAATAAAATAGGTAGGGGTCTGGTATGAAGGCGAAGGATATTGATTTCGTATTAGAAAAAAATGATATAGTTGAGGCTAGTTTTACCATTGATGACAGTTATACTGTCAAGATGGGAGATGAGAGATTTTATCAGCTTATAGGGGATAATACGCTCTATACATTTGATAATCTTATGCATCCGGAGGATGTTGATGACTTTAAAGAATTTATTGCATCTGAAGATTACAGTAAACCTTTATTGGCAAGATGCCTTATCAAAGGAAACAGATACCGTCTGATAGTATTAACCAAAATAAAAAAGCGTACTGTTGAGAATTCAGAATGTATGGATTTGGAAATACAGGATATACTTGCAATATGCAACCATTTTGATGATTACTACAACAGAATTAAGAAATACCGTGCGATGATGAATATGATGGAACAGAAGTTCTTTGAATATGATTACAAAACCGGTATATTTGAAATTTACTGTTATGTTAACAACAGATCAGAGATGATTGAAAAGGCAATTTTTGATGAATGGCGTACAAGAGTTATCAATCTTGGTTACATAGAAGATGAGCAGATGGAAAGGTTTAATTCATTCTGCAATAATGTTAAGTCGGGAATGGATAGCTATTCTGTAACGCTTGATACATCTATTATTTCAAGAAACAGCAGAAGAGATAAGCTTAAGTTACAGGGGCAGACCTTATATAAAGGCAATGAAAGAAGCCTTACAATAGGTGTTATAACAGAGATAACAGGTCGTCTTAAACAGACCAATATCCAGTATGAGAATGAGGAAGTAAACAAGGATTCAGGAACAGGTATCCTTAATAAGAAAACAGTAACCAATATGATTACTGCGGATATTAATATGGCTTCTGAAATGCATGATTCCAATGAAATGTATTTGTGCATACTTGATATTGATAATTTTAAGATGGTAAATGATACATATGGTCATTATTTTGGCGATGAAGTTATAAGAGAGTTTGCGGATGCATTGCAGCGAGCTGTCGGCGACCGTGGAATTGTAGGAAGAATAGGCGGCGACGAATTTATAGCACTTGTTAAGGAAGCCGGAAGCGAAGAAGAATTAAGAATAATGCTCAAATCAATGAGAAAAACTCTTAAATTAAGACTTCAGGAAAGACAGCCCGGATATATGTTTACAACATCTATAGGTGTTGCACATTATCCAAAGGATGGAACTGATTACGAGAAATTATTTAAGATTGCGGATTCATGTTTATATATTGCCAAGGAAAAAGGAAAAGACAGATATATAATATATGACAGAAATAAGCATGGAGATATAATAAGTGATAATCTTAATTCCCACAAAATGGCAGTAGGCAATGACTTTATGAAGCCTATCGAAAAGTGTGAGTATGCGGCAAAGCTTATGATGAGACTTGCTGAAGAAAAGGATAAGTTCCTTCCTGAATTGTTAGATGAAATCATGGATAAGTTTAATATTCATGGAATAAGCATTTTTACAGGAACTGATATGAAGATGGCATATATGACAGGACATTACAATACTCGTATTGACAATGCGGAGTATATTCTCAATGACCAGTACATAAAGCTTTTTAAGGAACATAATATTAATGTCGTTAATAATGTCGCTTCATTGGCTATCGATTATAAAACAGGATATGAAATCTTAAAACAGAATAACATATGTTCTTTTGTACAGGCGGTTTCATATAATGATGGCAAACCTGTGTTTATGATGCAGTTTGATATATTTGGTGAGAACAGAAGAAAATGGAGTGAGATAGATATTAATGTCCTCAAGATGTTATTTATATCTATTTCTGACATAATGAACAAAGAGATTTTATTGAGGTAATCATGAAAAAGCTGGTTAAGAATTTAGTTATAATTTTAATCTGGCTTGGAATATGGCAGTTAATAAGTATGTTTACAGGACTTGAGCTTTTGCTTGCAAGTCCTGTTGCTGTATTAAGGGCATTTTGCAGGCTTTTAAAGACAAAGAGCTTTTATATTATAATTTTAACATCAACTTACAGAATATTGCTTGGGTTTATAATTGGTACATGTGCAGGCATAATTACAGGCTGTATATCGGGAAAGAGTGATATGTTCAGTTCATTTATAAAGCCGGTTATACAGCTTATGAAATCATTACCTATTGCTGTGTTTATAATATTGCTTCTTATGTGGTTTGGCTCAAAATGGATATCAACAATAATTTCAGCAATTATTGTCATACCGCTTATACATTTTGCGGTTATGGACGGCATAAAAAGCACGCCTGTCAAATTCCTTGAAATGGCACAGGTGTACAGGGTTACAGGCTTAAGAAAGATACGATACATATATTTTCCCAATATATATTACCGATTTTATTCGCAATGTAAAACAACAGTTGGAATGTGCTTTAAAGCAGGCGTTTCGGCAGAAGTGATTGGTCTTGCTTCAGGGACCATAGGAAGCCAGCTGTATTATTCAAAGTTATATCTTACGTCGGACGAGCTTATGTGCTGGGGAATATCGGTTATGCTTGTGAGCTTTCTTTGTGAAAAGCTTGTTCTTTTATTGTTAGGAAATCTTAACAGGAAGATAGTAAAATAAAAGGAGCTGTTGATTTGAAGCTGGTGGTAGAAAATATTTCAAAAAAATATGATGACAGAGAGATTTTAAAAGACGTCAGTTTTTCGGTTGATGATAATGAAATACTTTGTATTATGGGAGAATCGGGTGCAGGAAAAACAACTCTCCTTCGTATAATTATGGGTGTGGAAAAATGTGATGAAGGTAAGGTCTCTGGAAATAGCAATATGTCAGCAGTATTTCAGGATAACAGGCTGATAGGAGAAATATCTGCATTATCGAATATAAGGCTGGCGATTAACAATAAACATCATAAAAATATTAATGGCAGTATATTAAAAGAACTTAATAAGCTTTTTGATGAGGATAATAAGATTTTTTATAAACCGAGTAAGGAATTGAGCGGTGGAATGGCAAGAAGAGTCGAGCTTGTAAGGGCAATGCTTGCAGACAGTGAACTGGTGGTCCTTGATGAACCGTTTGCAGGGCTTGATGATGAATCAAAGAAAAAATGTATTAATTATATAAAAGATAAGAGTAAAAACAGGAAAGTAATAATTTCTACACACAATCCGGAGGATGTGAAAAGTCTTGGAGCAGGTATTTACAGGTTGACAAGATAAGTAGAGGTTGCTACAATATTGTAAGACTTTTTGTTTGTTGGAGGTTGCTATGAGACGTGCAGTATTTTCAATCCTCGTAGGTAATTCGGCAGGTGTATTAAGCAGAGTAGCAGGTCTGTTTAGTAGACGAGGATATAATATAGACAGTTTAACAGTTGGAGAGACATTGAATCCGGAGTTGTCACGTATGACTATAACAGTATCAGGTGATGACGATGTATTAGAACAGATAGAGAAGCAGTTAAGCAAGCTTGTTGACGTTAAGGAAATAGAAGAACTTCCGGCTGAGAGTTCAGTATGCAGGGAGCTTGTTCTTGTTAAGGTATTATGTACACCTGAGCAAAGACAGCAGCTTACTACAATAGCAGACATATACAGAGCTAATATAGTTGATGTGTCTAAGGAATCACTGATAATTGCATTGACAGGAAGCCAGAGCAAGATTGATGCATTTATTCAGTTACTTGATGGTTTTAAAATTACAGAACTTGCAAGAACAGGTATAACCGGACTTGCACGAGGTGCTGCAAATTTAAAATAAATATATTTAATTTTTACATTGGAGGTAATGTTGGAAATGGCAGAGGCAAGAATTTTTTATCAGCAGGATTGTAACTTATCTTTATTAGATGGTAAGACAATCGCCATTATCGGTTATGGTAGCCAGGGACATGCACATGCATTAAATTTAAAGGATTCAGGATGCCATGTAATCATAGGACTTTATGAAGGTTCTAAGTCATGGAAGAGAGCAGAGGAGCAGGGATTTGAAGTATTTACTGCTGCTGAGGCTGCTAAGAAGGCTGATATCATTATGATTCTTATCAATGATGAGAAACAGGCTAAGTTATACAAGGAAGATATCGAACCAAATCTTGAGCCAGGTAACATGCTTATGTTCGCTCATGGTTTCAATATTCATTTTGGCTTAATTAAGGCACCTAAGGGCGTTGATGTAACAATGATCGCACCTAAGGCACCAGGTCACACAGTTCGTTCAGAATATCAGGCTGGAAAGGGAACACCTTGCCTTGTTGCTGTAGAGCAGGATGAGACAGGTAAGGCTCTTGATATGGCACTTGCTTATGGTCTTGGTATCGGCGGAGCAAGAGCTGGTCTTCTTGAGACAACATTCAGAACAGAGACAGAGACAGACCTCTTTGGTGAGCAGGCAGTACTTTGCGGTGGTGTTTGTGCACTTATGCAGGCTGGTTTCGAAACTCTTTGCGAAGCTGGATATGATCCACGTAACGCATACTTTGAGTGTATCCATGAGATGAAGCTTATCGTTGACCTTATTTATCAGTCAGGTTTTGCCGGTATGAGATATTCTATTTCAAATACAGCAGAATATGGTGATTATATTACAGGACCTAAGATCATCACAGAGGATACAAAGAAGGCTATGAAGAAGATTCTTGCTGATATCCAGGATGGTACATTTGCTAAAGACTTCTTACTTGATATGAGCGAAGCTGGTGGACAGGTTCACTTCAAGGCTATGAGAAAGCTTGCATCAGAGCATCCATCTGAGAAGGTTGGAGAAGAAATCAGAAAGCTTTACAGCTGGAATGATGAGAGCGACAAGCTCATCAACAACTAATCAGCGATTTCTTAATTAATAGACGATGATTACATAAATATGAGGCAGGAATTGATTTAAAAGTCGGTTCCTGCCGATTTTGATATATGCCTTTAAGGGAAAATGACATGGATAGTATAAGAGTAGGGATATTTAAGAAAAGAGAATATATAGAAGAATTTAATGCTTTAAAGAATATTTTAAAGAAAAAACGTATAAAAGCAGAATGTATTTTTTTTAGGATGCCGGATAATGCAGGTGATATTGCAAAGACAATTTCAGATGCACTTATTAATGATTATGCTGATATATTCCTTATTGACTGTACAAGACTGTTTAAGGATGATGGTGCAGAGGAAACATTTGAGAAAGATAATATAAGCATAGCAGGCATTTTAAAAAGAAGATCGGCAGGAAAAGCTCTTGTTACATATGGGAAAGCTAAGTCTAATATAGCAGGGGCGAGGATAATTGCTGATGATTTGACATCGGTCGGACAGATTGTTTCGATGTATGACGGAATAGATTGTACTTACGAGGGAAGTTTGAAAAAATGTCTGTCTGAACTTAAAGATAAAGAAAAAGATGCAGTTATTACTGATTTATATAAAATAAATAATGTTATTAAGATAAGAAAAGCAGAGTATAAGGGGATAAAAATATATCCGTATGAATGTGACCGTTTTATTCCATTACCGGGTAAAGGCGTGATTATGGCAGCTGCATTATCAGGAAGTGAGGCAGAAAAGGCGGCAAAGATATCTACAGACATGAATACCCTGGAGTGCTTTCTTATAGAACGGGAGATAGTAAAAAGAATATCAGATACAGCAAAAGAAAATAACTATATTTTGAATGTACATGCAGTTAAGCAGAGAGAAAGAATCACAATATATGTATATATACAGAAGGACAAAAGCATGGATTATAAGGATGATATTAAGTATTATCGTATAATTATGAAAACCGATACTAAAGAAATAAAACAAACAATAAGAAATATTATAAAAAATATTGAAGAGAAAATGTTTATCTGATAATATGATTTTGCAGTATAAAAATACAGCTGTCCGTAAAAAACTGCAGCTATGGTTGAGATTGCTAAGGGATGAGGATTAATATGGAATTTAAGAAGATAGATGATACAAAATTTCAGTGTCTTTTGTTTGAGGAAGATATGGAAGATAATAATATATCGCTGGACGATTTCTTTAAGAATGATACAGAAAAGATACATAATCTTTTGGATGTTGTAATGGAAGAAGCTAAGGAGAATATAGGAATAGAGATGGATGGTGGAGTGATGTCGCTTCAGCTTGCACCTCAGCCTGACCATTCATTGCTTCTTACTATATCTTCAGGAAAAGATGATTTTACAGATATGTTAAGACAGGCAGGGGAAAGAGCAGCACAGGCTATTAATAAGTTGAATCCTGAAAGAAAGGATAAAAGCAACGTAATAAAGAATGGTGGGGACAACCTAAAGGCTGCATCCTTTACACCTTTTGACAAAGTAAAGGAAGCTATTGATAAGACTAAAGAAGACAATGCAGATATATCTGTTGATGAGAGTAATACAGCAAAGATTCCTGAGGAGATAAACAGGGATAATGTATACAGCATTTTCAGATTTGACACATTTGATGATTTTGAAGATTTTTGTAAGAACAGCATTAAAACATGGGGACTTACAAATGCTTTATATAAGGATAATGTTAACGGCAAGTATTATCTGGTTGTCAAAAAAGGCAGATGCTCAGATGAAAAATACAAAATAATAGTAAGAATTCTTATGGAATACAGTGAGCTGGATTCTGTAGGTGGTGACAGATATTCGTGGGTTGCTGAACATTGTGATGTTGTAATACATAATAATGCTGTCAATTCAGTGAAAAAATATTTATAGAGAATATTGCAGATAATATTGCAGGAAATATGGTAAATAATATTGCAGAAAATACTGCAAAGAATATTGTGGAAAATATTGTAAATAATAGCTGTAATATTTGATAAAGGAAAATATGCTTATCTAAGATGGCATGTAAAGGAGAGAGTTAAAGTTGAGATACCCAAAATATCTTCATGACGGCGGAAAAATAGGATTTGTGGCACCATCTTTTGGTTGTGCCATTGAACCATATAAAACAGGATTTTTAAAGGCACAGAATAATTTTAAAGAAATGGGATATGGGATAGAATTAGGTCCCAACTGCTATGAACAGAGTGGAATCGGAATCAGTAATACTCCTGCAAAATGTGGACAGGAACTTATGGATATGTATGAAAGCAGTGATAACGACATTCTTATTTCATGTGGCGGTGGAGAGTTAATGTGTGAAATACTGGAGTTTGTTGACTTTAATAAGCTGTCAGTGCTGCCAGCAAAATGGTATCTTGGATATTCGGATAACACTAATTTTACATTTTTACAGAATATATTATGCGATACGGCTGCAATATATGGACCATGCGCAGCAACATTCGGAATGAGTAAGTATCATCAGTCTCTTAAAGATACCCTGGATATACTCACAGGTAAAAGCCATGTGGTTAAAGGCTATGAAAAATGGGAAGCAGAGTCTTTAAAAACAGCTGAAAATCCGGTTCCTGAATATAACCTTACAGAAATAAAAAAGCTTGTTAAATATGTCGAGGGAAAGAAAGTTACCGATAATGAAGAGAATATAGAATTTTCAGGAAGACTTATCGGCGGATGCCTTGACTGCCTTGTTAATATGACGGGTACAAAATATGATAAAGTAAAAGAATTTAATGAAAAATATAAAAAAGACGGAATAATATGGTTTCTTGAGAGCTGTGACCTGAATGTGATGAGCATAAGAAGAGCTATGTGGAATCTTGATAATGCCGGATGGTTTGAAAATCTTAAAGGATTTATTATTGGAAGACCATTAGTGTTTGGACAGGAGCTTATGGGGCTTGACCAGTATGATGCTGTTATGGGAGTGATAGGAAAGTATAATGTTCCTGTGATAATGGATGCAGATATAGGCCATCTTCCACCATCAATGCCTGTCGTAAGCGGTTCATATGCGAAGGTAAATGTTAAAGCTGATGATATAACTATTGAATATCAGTTTAAGTAAAATTGTTTTTATAATATCATTTTAAATCATATTATTATGAATAAAATCAGCTTAAATGAGATAAGTTTTAATAGCCTGATGTGACTTTGCTTGTTCTAAAAAATACAATTATAGAAACGTACATTGTTATAAAATCAACCTAAGCAAAGGAGGTCGATTTTATGGATGTATGTTCTATTTCGATTGAAGATTTGATAAATCAGGTTAAAAAAGTATATGGATTTAAGGGCAATATAGATATAAAGCTGCTTAAATATTCGGAGAATATTAATTATAAGGTGACAGACTGCGATAATAATAAAAGCTACGCATTAAGGCTTTGCAGGCCAATGTATCACAGACCTGAAGAGTTAGACAGCGAAATGTGCTGGATAAGCAGGATAAAAGAAGATACCGATGTAAGTGTGGCAAGTCCTTTTGCCGGAGCAGACGGAAAATTTGTGCAGAGAATAGAGCTTGGAAGTGACGGCTATTATTGTTCGATGTTTGATTTTTTAAAAGGCGTGACACTCAGGGACATCTGTGATAAGGATAAGCTTCCTGAATACATAGAAAGACTTGGAAATATAACAGCGCAGTTTCACAAACAGGTTACAGAGTGGGACGGCTCTGGTAATTTAAACCGTTTTTCATGGGATTATTCTGATCTTATGGGAAAAAGTGCACGCTGGGGCGACTGGAGAGATTATAAGGGACTGACAGAAGAGGAAAAAGATGTTTACTCCAAGGTTGAGAAGATAATGGAAAGAAGATTGAAGGAGTATGGAAAAAATAAGGAGAATTATGGACTTATACATACAGACCTGAATCTTAATAACATTATAGTTAATGACGGAGTATGTCAGGTACTTGATTTTGATGATTGCGGTTTTGGATGGTTTCTGTGGGATATGGGAACCACATTGCTTGAGTATGAGGATAATCTTGAAGAAATGTTAAATGCATGGATTAGAGGCTATGAAAGCGTAAGAAAATTGAGACCTGAAGATAAAGCTGAGATTATGACTTTCATAATGCTTCGTAAGATAGTAAGAATTGCGTGGATTGGAAGCCATTCCGATAATGATACGGTAAAGAAAGTTTCTCCATCATATTATGCACATGTATTAGCTTTAGGTAAAAGATATATAGATACACAAAGTATTGACGCATTTTTCCATAACGTGTAAAATATTATCCATACGATTAAAGGAGGATAATATTGATGGGAATGACTATGACTCAGAAGATCCTTGCAGCACATGCGGGTCTTTCGCAGGTAGAGGCAGGACAGCTTATAGAGGCAGACCTTGACCTTGTGCTTGGTAATGATATTACTTCACCTGTTGCCATTCATGAAATGGACAAGATGACAGTGAAGACAGTTTTTGATAAGGATAAGATTGCACTTGTTCCGGATCATTTTGTTCCAAATAAAGATATTAAATCAGCAGAGCATTGCAAATGTGTAAGAGAGTTTGCAATGAAACATGATATTACTAATTATTTTGAAGTAGGCGAAATGGGAATAGAGCATGCATTACTTCCGGAGCAGGGATTAACTGTTGCAGGTGATGTTATTATCGGTGCTGATTCTCATACATGTACATATGGTGCACTTGGTGCATTTTCTACAGGTGTAGGTTCTACAGATATGGCAGCAGGAATGGCTACAGGTAAGGCTTGGTTTAAAGTTCCTTCTGCTATTAAATTTGTGCTCACAGGAAAGCCATCTAAGTGGGTCAGCGGTAAAGATGTAATTTTACATATTATCGGAATGATTGGTGTTGACGGTGCATTATATAAGTCTATGGAATTTGTTGGAGACGGAATTAAGAATCTTACAATGGATGACAGATTTACTATTGCAAATATGGCTATTGAAGCAGGTGGAAAGAATGGAATATTCCCTGTAGATGATCTTACAAGAGAATATCTTAAAGAACATTCAAAGAGACCGTTTGTTGAATATACAGCTGATGAAGATGCAGAGTATGATGCTGTATATGAGATTGATTTATCAGAAATCAAGCCAACTGTTGCATTCCCACATTTGCCGGAGAATACACATACAGTAGATTCAATAGATGATATTAAGATAGATCAGGTTGTTATAGGTTCATGTACTAACGGACGTATAGATGATTTAAGATGTGCTGCATCTATACTTGAAGGAAGACATGTTAAGAAAGGATTAAGAGTAATTGTAATTCCTGCAACACAGAAGATATATATGCAGGCTATAGAGGAAGGTCTTGTACAGACATTCATAAAGGCAGGAGCTGTAGTAAGCACTCCAACATGTGGCCCATGTCTTGGTGGTTATATGGGAATCCTTGCAGAAGGTGAAAGATGCGTATCTACAACTAACAGAAACTTTGTAGGACGTATGGGACATGTTGATTCTGAAATTTATCTTGCAAGCCCTGCTGTAGCGGCTGCAAGTGCTGTTACAGGAAAGATAAGCCAGCCTTCAGAATTAGGATTATAATTAGGAATAAAATTAATCAGAAATGGAGAATAATATGAAAGCAGAAGGAAGAGTATTTAAATACGGTGATAATGTAGATACTGATGTAATTATTCCGGCAAGATATCTTAATTCATCAGACCCGGCAGAACTTGCAACACACTGTATGGAAGATATAGATAAGGATTTTGTTAAAAATGTTAATAAAGGCGATATAATTGTTGCCAATAAGAATTTTGGATGCGGCTCTTCAAGAGAGCATGCTCCTATAGCTATTAAGGCAGCCGGTGTAAGCTGTGTAATTGCTGAAACATTTGCAAGAATTTTCTACAGAAATTCAATTAATATAGGACTTCCTATTATAGAATGTCCTGAAGCTGCTAAGGCTATTAATGCAGGTGATGAAGTTGTTGTTGACTTTGACAGCGGTATAATTACAGATAAGACAACTAATGAAACTTTCAAAGGACAGGCGTTCCCTGAATTCATGCAGAAGATAATCAAGGCAGAAGGTCTTATCAATTATATTAATCAGAAATAATTGAATCGGTTAACGAATTTACATAATTTCTGAATTTTGTGTTTAATTTAATATTGTTATAAATGGAGGCGTATTCTATTGAGGATGCGCCTTCTATATAATTACGGACATATTTTTTGCTTATTTTTGGCTCAACAAGGTCGGCAGCCTTGTTATATGCGATTGCTGCCATGATTTCTGATGGATAAACACCTATAGTGAAATCTCCGTTTATATGTATGCGTGATTTATAAGAGGTGATTCCGTTAAGCTCTGTTTTGCTTACTCCATTGTAACGGTTTATCACAAGAATATTTTCGTAACGGTAATCGTGCTCATCTTTATTCTTAAAGATATAATCTTTTCCTTTTACTGAATGATTTCTTATTCCGTATCTTGATAAAATGCTTGTCTGAATTCCGTAGTCATTGACAAAATAATAACCTCCACGGCACATTATTGTGTGATGTGAGTAATAGAATAAATCATCTGTTGAAAATATAATTACATTGTCAACAGAAAGAAAATATAAGAAATATTTCCGGCAGAGATATATGGGAGTTTTGATATAAATACCATTATCCCTGTAATTAATTATGGAAATATATTTTTGAAAACTTATGCCGGAGGCAGTGTTCTGGTATCCGGTAGAATGGTCATCGGGATTTACAAAAAAACGTTCTTTATCCGAAAGGATATTTAAGGCATCAGTATAGACTTTGGAGGCTTCAACAGGAGTATTAAAGCTTCCGAGGCTGATATGTTTATTCTTATATGTAATTGATGATCTGTAGTATACAGAACCGTCTTTTTTTACAGCAGTAAAAACTCCCTGTGCCATTATTGCCTCCCGATAAATAGTTTATTTGATAATATAATAAAATGGAGTAAGTGTCAAAAGTATAAAAAGTTTGTAAAATGCTATTGTCTTTATATATTTTGCTGTTGTATAATGACAAAGGTTTATACCTAATTAAAAAATAAAAGGTGGAGATAATATGAGTTTGTTTTACAGAAGTACAAGAGATGACAGTGTTAAAGTAACTGCATCACAGGCTATTTTAAAGGGACTTGCAGCAGATGGCGGTTTATATGTACCTGACAGTATTCCTTCATTAGATAAGAGTCTTTCAGAATTATCTAAGATGTCATATAAGGAAGTAGCTTATGAAGTTATGAAGCTTATGCTTGATGATTTTACAGAGGAAGAATTAAAGTCTTGTATTAATCGCGCATATGATTCAAAGTTTGACACAGAGGAGATAGCACCTCTTGTTAAAGCTGAGGGAGCATATTATCTTGAGCTGTTCCATGGAGCAACAATTGCATTTAAGGATATGGCTCTTTCAATATTGCCACATTTACTTACTACTTCTGCAAAAAAGAATAATGTTAAGAATGAGATAGTAATTCTTACTGCTACATCAGGAGATACAGGAAAGGCAGCTCTTGCAGGATTTGCTGATGTTCCTGGAACAAAGATAATAGTATTTTACCCAAAGAACGGTGTCAGCCCAATTCAGGAAAAGCAGATGGTAACCCAGAAGGGTGATAACACATATGTTATAGGAATTAAAGGAAACTTTGATGATGCACAGACTGGTGTAAAGAAAATCTTTGGTGATAAGGAACTTGAGAAGGTTATGGATAACGCCGGATTCCAGTTCTCATCAGCTAACTCAATTAACATAGGACGTCTTGTTCCACAGATTGTATATTATGTATACGCATATGCAAAGCTTCTTGCTAACGGAGAAATCAAAGAAGGCGAGAAGATTAATGTAGTAGTTCCAACAGGTAACTTCGGAAATATACTTGCTGCATTCTATGCTAAGAACATGGGACTTCCTATTAACAAACTTGTATGCGCTTCAAATGAAAATAAAGTATTATATGATTTCTTTACAACAGGAACATATGACAGAAACAGAGATTTCGTACTTACAACTTCCCCTTCAATGGATATACTTATTTCAAGCAACCTTGAAAGACTTATTTACAGAATTGCCGGAAACAGTGCTGCAAAGAATGCAGAACTTATGCAGTCATTAAAAGACAACGGCAAATACGAAATAACTTCTGAAATGAAAGAAGAACTTAAAGACTTCTACGGAAACTATGCTACAGAAGCAGAAGATGCCTCAACAATAAAGAAGATATATGAGGATACAGGATATGTTATAGATACTCATACAGCTGTAGCAGCTGCTGTATATGACAAATACAAGAAAGATACTTCTGATGACACAAAGACAGTTATAGCTTCAACAGCAAGTCCATATAAGTTTACAAGAAGCGTTATGGATGCAATAGATAAGAAATATGATTCAATGACAGATTTTGAACTTGTTGATGAATTAAGCAAGATAAGCAACGTAGCTGTTCCTCAGGCAATCGAGGATATCCGTACAGCACCTGTTCTTCATGATACAGTATGTGAAGTAAATGAAATGTGCAGCGAAGTAAAGAAGATACTTGGTATCTAATTTTTTACAGCATAATTTATAGAAAATAACAAAAACACCAACACAAAAGAGCCTATATCGTATAGCGCAAATTTTGTGTTGGTGTTTTTGTTATTTTCTATAAATATCCTTATTACCCAACTAACTGTGTTTATGTGCATTTACAATAATAAGCAATACAAATACATTAAACAATCATAATAAATAAGATAACTTGTCAGCCGGTACACAAGATGAAATATAGCCAATAAAGTGAGCCGGACACATAAATAAACGGATAATATTGAATTTGTGCTATGGAGATGAAACTTAATAAATCGTGGAAGCCATTGCTGAACACAATTTCGTAATAAAGTTTATAAATTATTTATAGAAAAAATGTTTTATCTTGTTGACAATACCATATACAAGTGATATTTTAATTATGTTGATATTAGCACTCCAAAGAAATGAGTGCTAACAAACAATAAAGGAGAAGATGCCATGGATTTAGATGATCGTAAGTTGAAGATTCTAAAAGCAGTTATACAGAATTATCTTGAAACTGGCGAGCCGGTTGGTTCGAGAACAATTTCCAAGTTTACAGATTTGAAATTAAGCTCAGCAACTATTCGTAATGAAATGGCAGATTTGGAAGAGCTTGGATATATAGTTCAGCCACATACATCAGCAGGAAGAATTCCTACAGATAAAGGATACAGACTTTATGTTGATGATATGATGTCACAGAAAGAACAGGAACTAAGCGGAAGAGAATCAGAGGTTGCAGACAGAGAAAAGGAAGTCGCTTCCATGAGAGATATGCTTAGTGAGAAGGTTGATAAGGTAGAAGAGCTTTTACAGAATGTGGCCAAGGTGCTTGCTAAGGATACTAATTATGCAACTATGATAACATCACCTAAGGTTACAGGTAACAAGTTAAAGTTTGTTCAGCTTTCACAGTTAGAGCCGGATAAGATACTTGCAGTAATTGTTATGGAAGGCAATCTTATAAGGAATAAAGTTATAACTGTAAGCGAGGAGCTGTCACAGGAGAATATATTAAAACTTAACATTCTTCTTAATACAACATTGACAGGTCTTACTCTTGAACAGATGAATCTTTCCATAGTTTCAAGAATGGAAACACAGGCAAGAGAACATGTTACTCTTATTAAAGAAGTACTTGATGCTATTGTTGATACCATAAGTAATGCGGATAATATGAAGATATATACAAGTGGTGCAACAAATATATTCAAGTATCCTGAATTAAGTGATTCAGGAAAAGCCAGCGAGCTTATATATGCCCTGGAAGAAAAGCAGAGTCTTACAGGTCTTGTTACAGAGAGTGAACAGGATGTGGAAGAGAATGCTGACAACCATGGTATTCAGGTATATATAGGAAATGAAACACCGGTTGAGTCCATGAAAGACTGCAGTGTGGTAACTGCCACATATGAATTGCAGGATGGAATGAAGGGAACAATTGGAATTATCGGGCCGAAGCGTATGGATTATGAAAAGGTTGTTAATACCTTGAAGAATATGCGTGAACAGCTTGATGATGTGTTCAAAAAAACATAAAGAAAGGTTGGTAAAGAGGTGTCTAAGAAAGATAAAGAAGAAAAAGAAATTAAGGATGCCGCTAAAACTGCAGAAGCAGAAAACGATGGCATGAAGAATGAATCTGCCGGAGATAATGCAGGTGAGGCTGATACAGATAAAGTAACAGAAACACCGGAAACTGCAGATGATATAGATGCAGATTCATCAGAAGATGATAAGAAGGATAATGCTAAGAATGAAAGTTCTAAGAAAGATCCAAAGGATGTAATGATAGCAGACCTTCAGGACAGAGTAAAACGTCAGATGGCAGAGTTTGATAATTTCAGAAAACGTACTGAAAAAGAAAAGTCAGCGATGTTTGAAATGGGAGCTTCAGATATTATAAAGAAACTTCTTCCTATTGTAGATAATTTTGAGAGAGGTTTTAAATCAGTATCTGATGAAGAAAAAGAAACTCCATTTGCAAAGGGAATGGATATGGTCTACAAGCAGACATTAAAAATGCTTGAAGACGCAGGTGTTAAGCCTATTGAAGCATTAGGTCAGGAATTTAATCCTGATATGCATAATGCGGTAATGCATGTGGAAGATGATTCTGTCGGAGATAATATAATCGTTGAAGAATTTGAAAAAGGTTATATTTACAGAGAGACAGTCATAAGACACAGCATGGTAAAAGTAGCTAACTAACAAATTTTGAATTTGATTTATATGTGCATGACACAGAAAGGAAGACAATTATGGGAAAGATTATTGGTATCGATTTAGGAACAACTAACTCATGCGTAGCTGTAATGGAAGGTGGTAAGCCGGTTGTTATAGCTAATACAGAGGGACTTAGAACAACTCCATCTATCGTAGCATTTACAAAGAATGGAGAAAGACTTGTAGGTGATCCTGCAAAACGTCAGGCAGTTACAAATGCTGACAAGACAATTTCATCTATCAAGAGACATATGGGTACAGATTACAAGGTAACAATTGATGATAAGAAGTATACTCCACAGGAAATTTCAGCTATGATTTTACAGAAGTTAAAGGCAGATGCTGAGAATTATCTTGGTGAGAAAGTAACAGAAGCAGTTATTACTGTTCCAGCTTACTTTAATGATGCACAGAGACAGGCAACTAAGGACGCTGGTAAGATTGCAGGTCTTGATGTTAAGAGAATTATCAATGAGCCAACAGCAGCTGCATTAGCTTATGGTCTTGATAATGAACATGAGCAGAAGATTATGGTTTATGACCTTGGTGGTGGTACATTTGATGTATCTATCATTGAAATCGGTGATGGCGTAATTGAAGTTCTTGCTACAGCCGGTAACAACAGACTTGGTGGTGATGATTTCGATAATGCAATCACACAGTATATGCTTGATGATTTCAAGGCTAAGGAAGGCGTTGATCTTTCAAAGGATACAATGGCTCTTCAGAGATTAAGAGTTGCAGCTGAGCAGGCTAAGAAGGAATTATCAAGTGCTACAACAACTAATATTAATCTTCCATATATTACTGCAACAGCAGAAGGACCAAAGCATTTTGATATGACACTTACAAGAGCTAAGTTCGATGAACTTACACATGATCTTGTAGAAAAGACAGCAGAACCTGTTCGTAATGCATTAAGTGATGCAGGACTTACAGCTTCAGAGCTTTCTAAGGTATTGTTAGTTGGTGGTTCTACAAGAATCCCAGCTGTTCAGGATAAAGTTAAATCATTAACAGGACATGAGCCAAGCAAGACTCTTAACCCAGATGAGTGTGTTGCTATCGGTGCATCTATCCAGGGTGGTAAGTTAGCCGGAGATGCAGGTGCAGGCGATATCCTTCTTCTTGATGTAACACCACTTTCACTTTCTATCGAAACAATGGGTGGTATTGCTACAAGACTTATTGAGAGAAATACAACTATTCCTACAAAGAAGAGCCAGATATTCTCTACAGCAGCAGATAATCAGACAGCAGTTGATATCAATGTTGTACAGGGTGAAAGACAGTTTGCCAAGGATAACAAGTCACTTGGACAGTTCAGACTTGATGGTATCCCTCCAGCAAGAAGAGGTGTTCCACAGATTGAGGTTACATTTGATATCGATGCAAATGGTATCGTAAATGTATCAGCTAAGGATTTGGGAACAGGAAAAGAACAGCACATTACAATTACTGCCGGTTCTAATATGTCTGATGCAGATATTGATAAGGCTGTTAAGGAAGCTGCTGAATTTGAGGCACAGGATAAGAAACGTAAAGAGGCAATTGATACACGTAATGATGCCGATTCTATGGTATTCCAGACACAGAAGGCTATGGATGAAGCCGGTGATAAGCTTGATGCTTCTGATAAGGCAGCAGTTGAGGCTGACTTAAATGCATTAAAAGCACTTGTTGATGGTTCAGACCCAGAAAACATGACAGATTCTCAGGTGGACGAAATGAAGGCTGCTAAAGAGAAGCTTATGGAAAGTGCTCAGAAGTTATTTGCTAAGTTATATGAGTCACAGCAGGCAGCAGGTGGTGCTGCAGGTGCAGGTCCTGATATGGGAGCCGGTGCCGGTCCTGACATGGGTGGAGCAGGAAATGGCTCAGCACCTTATGGCGATGATGTTGTTGATGGAGACTACAAAGAAGTATAATCGAAAGCTATAAACAATACTGTCGCACCGGTGGAATTCCATCGGTGCGACAGCTTGGTTGTTATTTATACTTATATTTCTTATGATTTTAGATTATAAAAGGATTGAAAGCTATGGCAGATAAGAGAGATTATTATGAAGTTTTGGGTGTTTCAAAAGATGCAGATGAAGCAACCATTAAAAAGGCATACAGACAGCTTGCTAAGAAGTATCATCCTGATATGAATCCCGGAGATAAAGAAGCTGAGAAGAAATTTAAAGAGGCGTCAGAAGCTTATGCTGTCCTTAGTGATGCTGATAAGAGAAGACAGTACGATCAATTCGGCCATGCTGCGTTTGAGAATGGAGGCGGCGGTGCTTCCGGTGCTGGCGGCTTTGACTTTGATTTCGGTGATATGGGAGACATTTTCGGCGATCTTTTTGGGGGAATGTTTGGCGGTGGAAGCCGCAGAAACAGTAATGGTCCAAGAAGAGGTGCTGATATAAGGATTAATGTAAGAATAACATTTGCTGAATCTGTAACAGGAACTAAGAAAAAGATAGATGTTAATCTTAAAGATGCATGTACTAAATGTAACGGAACCGGAGCTAAGGCTGGAACATCACCTGAAACATGTAGTAAATGTGGAGGAAGAGGTCAGGTAACATATTCACGTCAGTCTATGTTTGGAATGGTACAGAATGTTGCACCATGTCCTGACTGTAACGGAACAGGTAAGATTATCAAAGAAAAGTGCCCTGATTGTTATGGAACAGGTTATATAACAACTAAGAAGACTATAGAAGTTAATATACCTGCGGGTATCGACAACGGACAATGCGTGCGTATCCAGGGCAAGGGCGAACCGGGAACTAACGGAGGACCAAGAGGAGATTTACTTGTAGCTGTTATGATAACAGCAGATCCTATGTTTGAAAGAGACGGATATAACATATTCTCTGATGTTCACATCAGCTATCCAACAGCAGTACTTGGCGGAGAAGTAAAGGTTAAGACTGTTGACGGAGAAGTATTATATGATGTTAAACCTGGAACTGCATCAGGAACAAGAGTAAGACTTAAAGGTAAAGGTATGCCTACAATAAGAAATTCTTCGGTAAGAGGCGACCATTACATTACATTGATTGTCGATATACCTACAAAGCTTAATAATGAACAGAAGGAAGCTTTAATTGCGTATGACAAACTTCTTACAGGCGAAGAGAAACATATAAAGAAAAAAGGATTATTTAAATAATTAATAAATAACGACACAAGGCTTGTTTAAGGGAATATTTACTTTAAACAGGCCTTGTGTTATTATTATCTTTAAGTGATTTTATAAAAAATATTATTATTGTTTACGCATACATCATATAGGGTAATCTATATAGTGAGCCGGAGGATTGCAGTGGCTGTGCTGCAATTAAGCAATCTGTCCATATAATATAACGATATAAAGAAACGAGGAAAAGCATGGATTTAAATAGCAATTTTGAACAGTTAAGTAATAAGCAGTTTAATAATTATGAAGTGATAGATGTCTGCAAGCTTACAGATATTAATTCTGTAGGACTTCTTCTTAAGCATAAGAAGAGTGGTGCAAGGGTAGCAGTTGTTTCTAATGATGATGAGAATAAAGTTTTTTCAATAGGCTTTAAGACTCCTCCTGATAATGATACAGGTTTACAGCATATTCTTGAACATTCTACACTTTGTGGTTCAAGAAAATATCCGGTTAAAGACCCATTTGTTGAGTTATGCAAGGGCTCACTTAATACATTTCTTAATGCCATGACTTATCCAGATAAGACAGTATATCCGGTTGCAAGCTGTAATGATGTGGACTTCAAAAATATTATGGATGTATATATGGATGCTGTCTTTTATCCTAATATTTATGAAAGACCTGAAATATTCAGACAGGAAGGCTGGCATTACGAGCTTGAGAATGTTGATGATGATATAAAATACAATGGAGTTGTATTTAATGAGATGAAGGGCGTATATTCTTCGCCAGATGATGTGTTGTCAAGATATGTGTTTGTTTCATTATTCCCTGACAGCGTATATAAGTATGAATCGGGTGGGGATCCAGAGGTGATACCACAGCTTGAATATGAAAAATTCCTTCAGTATCATAAAGAATATTATCATCCTTCAAACAGCTACATCTACCTTTACGGAGATATAGATGTTGAGGAAAGATTAAGATATCTTGATGAAGAATATCTTAAGGATTTTGATAAAAATGAAATTAATGTAAATCCTGAGATACCGGTTCAGAAAGCATTTTCTGAAGTTAAGAGTGCATCCTCAGGATATGCAATAACAGAAGATGAGTCATTAGAGGACAATACTTATCTTTCATATAACATTGTGGTTGGAACTTCTCTTGATAAAGAACTGTATCTTGCAATGCAGATACTTGATTATGCGCTTATTCTGGCACCGGGAGCACCTTTAAAGCAGGCACTTATAGATGCTTCAATAGGTACAGATGTGTACAGCAGTTTTGAAACTTCAGTATATCAGCCTGTATATTCAATTATTGCTAAAAATGCAAATGAAAACCAGAAAGATGAATTTATAAAGATAATAAAAGAAACCTTGAGCGGATTGGTTAAGAATGGCATAAACAGAAGAACAATACAGGCAGGCATTAATTATTACGAATTCAAATACAGAGAAGCAGATTACGGTCCTTATCCAAAGGGATTAATGTATTACCTTACAATGATGGACAGCTGGCTTTATGATGATACCAAGCCATTTATACACATTGAAGCCCTTGATACATTTAAGTCAATAAAGGAAAAGGTACAGTCAGGTCTTTTTGAAGATATTATACAGAAATATCTCCTTGATAATACACATGCAGTTGTATACAGCCTTATTCCTGAATATGGACTTGAAGAGAAGAAAGCATTAAAGGAAGCTGAGATTTTAAAAGAATATAAAGCATCTTTAAGTGAAGAACAGCTCAAAGAGCTTGTTAACCAGACTAAGGAATTAAAGAAATATCAGGATGAACCATCAAGTCAGGAAGACTTAAAGAGCATACCTATGCTTAAGCTTAAGGATATAGATGATAAACCTATGCCTTTAAATAATGAACCAAAGACTGTAAATGATATAACAGTAGTGCATCACAATATGTTTACAGGTGGAATTGCATACACAATGCTTGCATTCGATTGTAAAAATGTACCTGATGATATGCTTGGCTATATAGGATTATTGAGTTCAGTACTTGGACTTATGGATACAGATAATTACACATATCCTGAGCTTACTAATGAAATTAATATTAACAGTGGTGGAATATCAACTGATGCGGCTATATACACAGATAGCAAGGATGCAGGTAAGTTCACTATAATGTATGAAGTAAAGGGCAAGTCTTTATATGAAAAATGTGACTTTGTGCAGGCTATGATGAAAGAAATAATGTATCACACAAAGTTTGATGATTATAAGAGACTTAAAGAAATAATCGCAAGAATTAAATCACGCCTTGAAGCTACAATGACATCACAGGGACATTCGGTTGCACTGCTTGACGGTATGGCACAGTTCTCACAGACTGCTTATTATTCTAATATAATGAGAGGATATGGCTTCTATAAGCTTATAAAGGAGCTTTCTGATAATTTCGATGATATTAAGGAAGAAATTTCAGATAAGCTTAAAAAACTTACAGAACTCATATTTACAAAGGATAATCTGAAAGTAAGCTTTACAGCTGATGATGCCGGATATGATAGTTTTGAAACAAGCTTTAAAAAATTCAGTGCAGATATTCCGGATGTGAAGCTTCCTGTAAGCAAGAGAGAATACACACCATTTAATGAAAAGACCGGATATGCTACATCTTCACAGGTGCAGTATGTTGCGATGTGTGGTAATTTCTTAAAAGACGGATATTCGTACACAGGTGCATTAAAGGTATTAAAGGTAATATTCTCATATGAATATCTGTGGATTAATGTAAGAGTTAAAGGCGGAGCATACGGATGCATGAGTGGCTTTGGAAGAAATGGAGACAGCTATATGGTATCCTACAGAGACCCAAATCTTTCAAAGACAATAGAAATCTTTAAAAATGCTCCTGAATATATAAGAAACTTCAATGTCAGCGACAGAGACATGGTTAAATTTATAATAGGAACAATAGGCGAGATGGATACACCTATGAATCCTTCAGCCAAGGGAATACGTTCATTTGGCGCATATATAAGCAATACGGATTACGAGCTTTTAAAGAAAGAGCGTAAGGAAGTGCTTGAAGCAGATGTCCAGAGTATACGTGCACTTGCACCATTGGTAGAGAGTGCAATGAAGCAGGATTATTTATGCGTAATAGGCAATCAGAAGGTTATTCAGGACGAGAGCAGCTTATTTGATACAGTAAAAACATTGATATTATAGATTAAATACGAAAGGTAGGATAAACATTTGAATCTTGATGAAATGCTTGCAGCAAGCGGGATAACAGGTGGAGCGGCACCTAATGCAGAAAATACAAAATCAGGTTTTGTTACGCTTATAGGCAGACCTAACGTTGGTAAGTCTACACTTATGAATAACATAATAGGACAGAAGATAGCTATAACTTCTAATAAGCCACAGACAACAAGAAATAAAATACAGACTGTTTATACAGATGACAGAGGTCAGATTGTTTTTGTTGATACACCGGGAATACACAAGGCAAAGAATAAACTTGGAAAATATATGGTCGAAACAGCAACAAAGAGCATGGGCGAAGTAGACCTTATATGTTTTCTTGTAGAGCCATCAACATTTATAGGCGCAGGAGAACAGGAAATCATCGACAGATTAAAGGGTGTTAAGGCACCGGTAATTCTTGTTATCAATAAGACAGATATGATAAAGAAAGGGGAAATCCTGCCGGTTATAGATAAATACAGTAAAGCAATGGATTTTCAGGAAATAGTTCCGGTATGTGCAAGAAGCGGAGAAAATGTTGATGAACTTATCAACACTATATACAAATATCTTCCGTTTGGTCCTATGTACTATGATGAAGATACAGTTACAGACCAGCCGGTAAAACAGATTGCAGCAGAAATAATAAGAGAAAAGGCACTTCATGCCCTTGATGAGGAAATACCTCATGGAATAGCTGTAGTTATCAATATATTTAAGGAGCGCAAGTCAGCTAAGGGAATTATAACTGATATAGACGCGACAATTATATGTGAAAGAGATTCGCATAAGGGTATTATTATCGGCAAGGGCGGTTCGATGCTTAAGAAAATAGGAACTAATGCAAGATACGAGCTTGAACAGCAGTTAGATACCAAGGTTAATCTTAAGTTATGGGTAAAGGTTAAAAAGGAATGGAGAGACAGTGACATTCTTATCAAGAACTTTGGTTATGACAGCAAAAAGGACAACAAATAACAGAAAAGAGGTTATAGATGGCTGAGTCATTTGAGGTGACAGGCATGATAATATCAAGTATGCCTGTTGGTGAATATGACAGAAGAATAGTTATTCTTACAAAGGAATGCGGAAAAATAGCTGCATTTGCCAAGGGGGCGAGAAGACCAAACAGCCAGCTTGTAGGTGTTACAAGGGCATTTATATTTGGCAGGTTTGAGGTTTATCGTTCACGCGATTCATATACAATATATAAGGCTTATGCGGATAATTATTTTGAAGAGGTTGTAACTGATCTTGACGGAATCCTGTATGCCTGTTATTTTGCGGAACTTGCAGACTACTATGGAAGAGAAAATCTTGATGCATCAGAGATAATTAATCTGTTGTACATTTCACTTAAAGCGCTGACAAAAGAACATATTCCAAATGAGCTTGTAAGATATATATATGAATTAAGGCTTATAGCAATTAATGGTGAGTGCCCGGATGTGTTTGTCTGCCATGAATGTGGAGCGGATAATATAAATGCATATTCTTTTCTTGAAAATGCATTTTTATGCGAAGAATGTTCACAAAAAACTACAGGCACGATAAGATTGTCACAGACCTGTGTTTATACAATTCAGTACATCATAACATCACCGCTTAAAAAACTCTTTTCATTTACAGTAGATGAAAATGTACTGTCTGAGCTTAGAAGGGTTATGAACCGTATCACCAAAATAACTTTTGATAAGGATTTTAAATCAAAAAATATGTTACCTGATTAACAGCGGCAATTAAGATATAAAAGATATAAAAGACATACGCCGGAATGGAGAATAATATGACGCATAATAATCAAAAGAAAATAGCAGCGATAAATGATTACTCGGGATTTGGAAGATGCTCGATAGCTGTGGAGCTTCCTATAATATCGGCACTTAAGGTTCAGTGCTGCCCGGTTCCTACGTCAATACTTTCTAATCATACAGGGTTTGAAAGCTTCTTTTTTAAAGATTTTACAGATAGTATGCAGGAATATATAAATGAATGGAAGAAGCTGGATTTACATTTTGATGGAATATGCACAGGCTTTTTAGGTTCACACAGACAGATTGCTATTGTTGAAGGCTTTTTTGAAAGCTTTAAGACTGATGACAATAAGATTATAATAGACCCTGTTATGGGAGATTATGGAAAAATATATCCGACATATACCAAAGAAACCTGTCAGGAAATGAAGAAGCTTATTAAATATGCAGATATAATAACACCTAATCTTACAGAGGCGTGTATACTTACTGATGAAGAATATAATGTCTTATGTTCTAATCAGGATTTGTTAAGAATAGCAAGAAAGCTTTCTGACATGGGTCCTGAAAAAATAGTCATAACCGGAATTCAAAGAGGCCAGTTTATAGCAAATTACTGCTATGAAAAAGGAAAAGAAGGATATATGATAAAGACTATGAAAGTTGGGACACAGCGCTCCGGCACAGGAGATATATTTGCAGCCATAATTGCTGCCGATGCTGTTAACGGAGTTAATTTTCATGAGTCGGTAAGAAAGGCATCATCATTTATTAAGAAATGTATTTTAAAATCAATTGAACTTGATATTCCGGTGACAGATGGTGTATGTTTTGAAGAGTTACTTACAACACTTAAATAAAAGGTTTGGAGATGAGCTTGATTATGGAAAATAATATGGAAATTCTTTATAAGGTACATAATAATTTATATGTCAATATGACTAATAAATGTCCATACGCATGTACATTCTGTCTTAGACAGACCATGGACAGAATAGGAGAATCCAAAAGACTATGGCTTGATAGAGAGCCTACGGTTGATGAGGTTAAGAAAGAATTTGATAAATTTGATATGAGTAAATTCGGAGAGGTTGTATTCTGCGGTTTTGGAGAGCCTACGGAAAGATTTGATGATATCAGGGAAGTGGCAGCATTTGTTAAAGAACATTTTAACAAACCAATCCGTATTAATACTAACGGAGCGGGTAATCTTATTAACGGACGTAATATTGCACCTGAGATGAAAGGACTTATAGATACGGTTTCAATCAGTCTTAATAATCCACATAAGGATGAGTATAATGCACTTGTTAGAAGTAAATTTGGCGACAGGTCTTTTGATGCAATGCTTGAATTTGCAAAGGAATGTACTAAATATGTGCCTAATGTGGTTCTGACAACAGTTGATACAACAATAAGTCATGAAGAGGAAGCTGAATGTCAGAAGATATGTGATGAGTTAGGTGCAACATACAGAATACGTCCATGGGAAGAATAATGCTTGATAATAAGTTATAAATGTTATAAAATTGTGATAAATTTGCTGAAAGTAAATAATGGAGGAAATTGAGTTTATGGAAAAGACAATGGAAAAAATAGTAGCCCTTGCTAAAGCCAGAGGATTTGTATATCCAGGTTCTGAAATTTATGGTGGACTTGCTAATACATGGGATTATGGTAATCTTGGTGTTGAATTAAAGAATAACGTAAAAAAAGCGTGGTGGCAGAAGTTTGTTCAGGAGAGCCCATATAATGTTGGTGTTGACTGTGCAATTCTTATGAATCCACAGACATGGGTAGCTTCAGGACATCTTGGCGGTTTCTCTGATCCTTTAATGGACTGTAAGGAATGCCATGAAAGATTCAGAGCAGATAAGCTTATTGAAGACTGGGCAGCAGAAAATGATTATGACCTTGGCGGTTCTGTAGACGGCTGGACACAGGAACAGATGAAGAATTTCATAGATGAGAAGAACATTTGTTGTCCATCATGCGGAAAGCATAATTTTACAGATATAAGACAGTTTAACCTTATGTTCAAGACATTCCAGGGAGTAACTGAGGATGCTAAGAATACAGTATATTTAAGACCTGAAACTGCACAGGGTATTTTTGTTAACTTTAAGAATGTTCAGAGAACATCAAGAAAGAAAGTACCATTTGGTATCGGACAGATTGGTAAGTCATTCCGTAACGAGATTACACCTGGTAACTTTACTTTCAGAACAAGAGAATTTGAGCAGATGGAATTAGAATTCTTCTGTAAGCCGGGTACAGATCTTGAGTGGTTTACATACTGGAGACAGTACTGCATAGACTGGCTTAAGGCATTAGGAATTAAGGAAGATGAGATGAGAGCAAGAGACCATTCACCGGAGGAACTCTGCTTCTACTCTAAGGGAACAACAGATATCGAGTTCCTTTTCCCATTCGGATGGGGCGAGCTCTGGGGTATTGCTGACAGAACAGATTATGACCTTACACAGCATCAGACAGTATCCGGTGAAGATATGTCATATTTTGATGATGAAGCTAAGGAGAAGTATATACCATATGTTATCGAGCCTTCACTTGGTGCAGACCGTGTAACATTAGCATTCCTTTGTTCAGCTTATGACGAAGAAGAGCTTGAAGGAGGAGACGTAAGAACAGTTCTTCATTTCCATCCTGCAATAGCACCGGTTAAGATTGGTATCCTTCCACTTTCAAAGAAGCTTAATGAAGGTGCTGAAAAGGTATATGCAGAGCTTTCTAAGTATTATAACTGTGAATTTGATGACAGAGGTAATATCGGTAAGAGATACAGAAGACAGGATGAGATAGGTACTCCATTCTGCATAACATATGATTTTGATTCTGAAGAAGACGGAGCTGTTACTGTAAGAGACAGAGATACAATGCAGCAGGAAAGAATCAAGATTTCTGAACTTAAAGCTTATTTTGAAAACAAATTTATGTTTTAAGTAATGAGATAATTCTGTTAAAAGAGTAAGAGGTAAGCCTATATGAAGATATGTCCTAAATGTGGTCAGGAATACGAAGGCGATAGATGTCTGAAATGTGAAGGACCTAAGATAATAATTAACGATAATGATTATCTTGAAAGAAAAAAGGCTTATGAAAAGAAGCAGGCTGATTTAGAGAAGTCTGCTTCTTCTCATAAGAAAGATAATTCTATTAATGATGAATTGTTACAGACAGTCAAGAAGATAAAAGATGATTCAAAGAAGAAAATCAGCTCGGCAAGAAAGAAAACAAGCACTGACAGAGCTGACAAAAGGGATGGGAAAGAAAGTACAGATAAGAAAAATAAAGATAATGCAATAAATATAAGAAAAGCAACATTATCTTTGAAAAAGAAAAGACAGATTTTTATTATATCTGTAGTAGCAGCCGTTGTTTTAATAGCGGCAGCCGGATTTGGAATATACAAGCTTGCTACAAGAAAGAACTATGTCTTATACATGAGTTCTAATGATAAGATTTATAATGTTTCAAATCTTGAGAGCAGCTATATATGTGATAAGAAGGATGCAGTGTTTACCTGTGGGAAGAACACATTTTTTACACCGGAGTGGCCTTCGGCGATAGATAAATCACAGGTAGTGGATAGTATGGCAAGTGATTCGGGCAAATATTTTGTAGCTGTTACCTATGATAGTACAAAGGCAGAGTATTCAATGACCGGATGGGTTGGTGGCGGAAAGGTTACCAAGATATATTCAAATGTAGAAAGTGATAATCTTCTTAGGAAAGATATTAAATATGTATCCGATGATGGCATTGTTATATATTCACAGACAGAAGTAATTAATGACTATGGAAAGAGTGGTGCAATAACACTTTATATGTCGGTAATTAATAAGGGCAATTCGCAGGTTGGAACGGAATCGGTTAATCAGAGCATTATAAGCGCAGATATAAGAGATGCGTATATTTATCCTGAAGATAATAAGGTTATTTATTATACAACAGGCAATGGCTTGTATCTTTATGATTATGAGAAAAGATCAAGAGTGCTTATAGCCGATGATGTAACTGATATATGTGCTATGTCGGATTCTTATGAGAATACATTTGTTCATGGCGCACACAAGGTAAATCAGTTGTCCGCAGCCAATGCGATAGTATACCGTGTGGATAATGAGTATATATATTATAATATAGAAAATGGCGGACAGATTTCGTTTGGAGATAATATCCTTTCAAATGCTGAGTTTGTATATGATAAGAAGAATTCAAGTGTGTATATTATAGATGGTACTAATCTTTATTATGCAACAATAACCGATGGTGTTGTGAGTGAGAAAAAGCAGATAGATAAATTTGGAAATACTGCAAATTACTTGTATAAAAACAGCTCTGAAGAATTTATATATATAAATTCTGAAGGCAGGCTCATGATAGCCAATAAAGATAAAGTAAAACAGCTTGATGACGGAGTATCAGAAGGAAGTCTTGATACTGTCGGAAATACTGATAATGGTATAACGTACACAAAGAATGAAAAGCGAATATACAGGAAAAGTCCTTCATCAGGTAATGTTGAACTTGAGGGAACTTCATCTGAAACAAGTAAAATATATTTCTATAAGAACAGACTGTACTATTACACATCAGATGGAACCTTGTGTTCAAGCACCGCGAAAGGAAAAGATTACAATCAGATAGGAAACGTTGACATGTTATGGCTTGGTGAGGAGTTAAGATAAGTCCGTTTTATTACCCTCTGAATATGTTATTTTTATTTTAGAAAATAAAAATACATATTCGGAGGTTTTTTATTATGAATAAGAAAAGATATGAGAAGAGAATTAAAGCAATAGGTGTTGTGATAAGCATTATACTCGGACTTGAAGTTGAAGCATTGATTTATTTTGTGTTTGGAGTTAATCCCAAGCTGATACCTGCTATGGCTGCTGTTGTTTTGTGGGGAGCTATATCATTGATGATTGCTTGCGTTGTGGATGAGATATTTAAGAGATCTTTTGGAATAAGACTGTGAAAGATATTGAATATCATAATAGTAATATTCATATATTAATATAAATATATGTCAGGTTATTATATATGAAAAAGTCAATTCATATTATCTTGCATACAATAGGATGTCTGGCGTTAGCAGTAATATTGGGATTATACATTTTTGACGGAATAAATATAAACAGGTGCATGGCAGAAGAAAGTAATGTATCTAATCTTACTAATCCTGCGGACACAGAAACAGGGAGTACCGGGGAAGAAAGTAAAGATGTAAAGGAAGGACCGCAGATTAGTTCTCCGAGTGCAATACTTATGGAAGCTTCAACTGGGCAGGTTATTTATGAGAAAAATGCAGAAGAATCGCTGCACCCTGCAAGTATTACAAAGATTATGACGCTTAATCTGATATTTGAGGCACTGGAGGAAGGAAAAATCAAGCTTGAAGATGAGGTTACAGTGTCCGAGTATGCGGCATCCATGGGTGGCAGCCAGGTCTTTTTGGAAGCAGGAGAGAAGCAGACAGTAGAAACCATGATTAAATGTATAAGTGTAGCAAGCGCCAATGATGCATGTGTTGCCATGGCTGAACATATTTCGGGAACAGAGGAGCTTTTTGTTAACAGAATGAATGAGAAGGCTCAAGAACTGGGGATGACCAATACACATTTTGTTAATTGCTGTGGACTTGATACGGATGGACATATGTCAAGCTCAAGGGATGTGGCACTTATGAGCAGGGAGCTTATAATTAAACATCCTGATATACATAAATATTCATGTATATGGATGGATACAATAACACATACAACCAGAAAAGGTGAGAGTGAATTCGGATTAACCAATACCAATAAACTTATAAAACAATATCAGTGGGCAACAGGACTAAAAACAGGCTCAACAGGACTTGCAAAGTGCTGTCTTTCAGCAACTGCCAATAAAGATGGAATAGAACTTATAGCTGTAATAATGGCAGCACCGGATAGTAAAACAAGATTTGCTGATGCCATAACTCTGCTTAATTACGGATATGCGACATGCAGTATATATAAAGACGAACAGATTAATGAATATGATGTAAATGTGGAAAAAGGAAAACAAAGCATAATAAAGGGAAGTGCCGCAAAGACATTTTCATATATGTTTATAGATAGTTTTAGTGAGGATGACATAAGAAAAGAAGTAATGATTAATGAGAAAAATGTTGCACCGTTAAAAGAGGGAGATGTTCTTGGAAGTATTAATTATTATTACAAGGACAATATGATAGGAAGTGTTGATATAATTTCTACAGAAGAGGTTAAAGAGGCGACATATATGGATATGTTGGTAAGATGTATTAAAAAATATGTCTGTGGGTAGTGATATTTTACAATAAATATGATATTATTTCTATATTAGACTTTAACGAAGTTTCTTATTGCTGCTGTACATTTAAGCTGCCGGAAAGTGAGGACTGATATGGATTTATTTGATTATATGAGAGAGAATAATAAGAATACCGAATCGCCACTGGCTATGAGACTTCGTCCTGAAACACTGGATGAAGTAATAGGGCAGCAGCATATAATTGGAAAAGATAAACTTTTATACAGGGCAATTAAGGCAGACAAATTAAGCTCTGTTATATTTTATGGTCCACCGGGAACCGGAAAAACTACACTTGCAAGAGTTATTGCAAACTCTACAAAGGCAGATTTCTGCCAGGTTAATGCCACTATTGCAGGCAAGAAAGAATTAGAAGAGGTAGTAAACAAAGCAAAAGATAATCTTGGAATGTACGGAAGAAAAACTATCCTTTTTGTTGATGAGATACATAGATTTAATAAGGGACAACAGGACTATCTTCTTCCATATGTTGAAGACGGAACGGTAATTCTTATCGGGGCAACTACAGAGAATCCTTATTTTGAGGTTAATGCAGCTCTTATATCAAGATCGGTTATATTTGAATTAAAGCCTCTTACTAAAGACGAAATTAAAGAGATAATTAAAAGAGCTGTTTATGATGAAAAGAAAGGAATGGGAAGTTATGGCGCAGCAATAGATGATGATGCGCTTGATTTCCTTGCAGATATATCTAACGGAGATGCAAGAAATGCTCTTAATGCTGTCGAATTGGGAATACTTACAACAGACAGATCACAGGACGGAATAATACATATAGATATAGCAACTGCCGAGCAGTGTATTCAGAAAAGGGCAGTAAGATATGACAAAACAGGTGATAACCATTATGATACAATTTCTGCATTTATAAAAAGCATGAGAGGGTCAGACCCGGATGCGGCAGTATATTATCTTGCAAAGATGTTATATGCAGGAGAGGATATTAAATTCATTGCCAGACGAATTATGATTTGTGCAAGCGAAGATGTAGGCAATGCGGATCCGCAGGCATTACAGGTTGCAGTAGCTGCAAGTGAGGCTGTTGAACGTCTTGGTATGCCGGAAGCACGGATTGTGCTTTCACAGGCGGCTGTATATGTAGCATGCGCACCTAAAAGTAATGCCTCATATATGGCAGTAGACAAGGCACTTGATATTATTAAGAATGAACAGTCAAGACCGGTTCCTGCACATTTGCAGGATGCACATTATAAAAGTGCGGCAAAGCTTGGACATGGTGTTGGATATTTATATGCACATGACTATCCGAATCATTATGTTAAACAACAGTATCTGCCGGACGGCTTGGAAAATACAAGATTTTATGAACCTACCGATAATGGTTATGAGAAAGTTATAAAACAGCATTTAGACAGAATCAAAGCGGAGGCAGAGAACTAATGAGGGAATACATTAATAGACTTGCACAGGGCAAATTTATATATGAAAATCCAAAACTTAACTTTAGTGGAATTGATTTCCCTGTTGAAGTGGTTAATTCTGAAGATTTTACAGGCTGTTTTTATATTGAATCAGAAAATCCTGTTAAAGGTATTGTTTATTCTGATAATCCAAGAGTTATCATGGAGGATAATAATTTTAACGGAAGACATGTGGCAGTAAAGTATAGGGTTGATTCCAACGGATGCCATTCAAAGGACAGAATAGAGGGCAGATTCGTAATAGAAAGCAATGCCGGGGAAACAGAAATCCAATATAGTTTTGTTGTTACTGACAGAAGTGTTGAAACAAGCTTGGGCAAAGCAAATGATTTGTTTCATTTTGCCAATCTTGTGCAAAAGGCTGAGGAAGAGGCTAAAAGGGTATTTGAGTCGCCGGATTTTAAGGATGTATTTATCGGTAAAGATACAGGCATAAGAAATATATATGATACATTATACAATGATAATAATGTAAGATATTCCATGGAGGAGTTTCTTATTGCAATAAAAAAGAAACAGCCGGTTACTTTGAAGTTAGATGAAAACGGTAAAGATTTTTATGATTTAGAGTCTGATGAAAAGGATTATATAGAAATAAGCAGAAGCGGATGGGGATATTTCAGTGCACAGGTTAAAGCGGATGCAGATTTTCTGGTGCTTGATAAATCTGTAATAACATCTGAAGATTTTACAGGTGATAAGTATGAACTTGGCTACCTTATAAAAAAAGACAGACTGCATGCCGGAAATAATTATGCTTCAATTATTATATCCTCACATAACTGTGAGCTGCGTTTTTTAATAAGTGTAAGCCATAAGGAAAGACAGGCTGTTAACGATAATATAAAAGAAATCAGAAATGCAGAAATCTCTCTTACAAAAGAATATCTGTCATACAGAAACAAAGAAATTGTTAAAGATGCATGGATATCACATTCTAATAAGATATTAGACAGAGTACGTGGCATTACAGGAGGTAATGCGTATTTTTCTTTGGTACAGGCACAGATGCATTGCATTGCATCAAGGGATGAAGAGGCGGAATGGCTCCTTAATAATGTGAAGGCTGAATGTCTGGCAGCTAAAGAGACTAACGCAGAGTTGTATTGTTTTTATTTGTATGTTGAGTCCCTTTTAAGAAAAGATGACTTATTTACAGATGAAGTTTTACGGACAGTTAAGGAAGAGTTTGTAAGAAATAATTCAAGCTGGCGAATTTTGTGGCTGTTATTTTATCTGGATGCGGAATATGACAGAAATAAGAGTATAAGACTTGTAAGGATAAAGGATGTATATAATCAGGGATGTACAAGTCCGATTATGTATATTGAGGCATTATCAATACTTAATTCACAGCCGGTGTTACTGCGCGTATTAAACAGATTTGAATTGCAGGTAATAAGATATGGCTGTAAAAAAAGACTTATAAAAAGACAGCTTGCAGTACAGATAGCAGAATGTATATCCTCTGAAAAAGTAGCAAGCCCTTATATGCTTGAGATACTTAAGATGATATATAAGGAATATGAAGAGGACGATATTCTTAATGTACTTGTATCACAGATGATAAGAAATGGTGTTACTACACAGGAAAGCCATGATATATATGAGAAAGCAATATTAAGAGGCTTAAAGATTACGAGACTGTACGAATTTTATATTTACAGCAGCAATAAGTCGCTGTCGGACAGATTACCAAAGCTTGTTATTATGTATTTTGCTTATGATGCACAGTTGGATTATGCAAATAAGGCATTTTTGTATGCTAATCTTACAGCTAATAAGGAAAGCTACGGAGAGCTGTACAATAACTATAGCAAAGACATTGAGATGTTTGTTTATGAACAGATGAAGGCAGGACATATAGATGATAATCTTGCTTATCTGTATAAGAAGTTCTGGTCAGTTAATCTGCTGCATGAAGAGACTGCGCAATTTATGTCAAAGCTGATATTTATGTATAAAGTGACCTGTTATGATAATGATGTAATATCTGTTATCGTAAAACATAAGGAATCAGCAGAGTGTGAAATATATGATCTTGCAGATTCCAAGGCGTTTGTGCCTGTTTATACAGAGAATTGTACAGTTGCATTTATGTGTAAGGACGGAGCTGTAAGAAAAGACAGCGTAAATTATGAAATAGAAAAGGTATTTGAAGATATTTCAGATAAAGCGTCTGAAACACTTAAGAAACTTGATGAGCTGTCAGGGTTTGATTATATTATTCATAAAAACAGTAAAATAGTATTTCACAGGATAGCGGCATTAAAGAAAAAAGGCGAACATGATGAACATTTTCTTGCATTGCTTAAAGAGGCTGTCCAGTCAGATGAGATTTCAGATGATTACAGAAAACAGATAAATTCAATGCTTATAGAATATTATAATAAATATTATTCAGGGGATGATTTTGAATCGGAAATCAGCTATATCGACAGCAGTGATTTGTCGGTTAAAGACAGCAGCAGGCTTGCAGAGGTGTTTATAGACAACGGAATGTATAATGCGGCATATGAAATATTGGAGAGATATGGATATGTAATGATGCTGCCTGCGAAGCTTTTAAAGGTAATAGTTTATATACTTGAAGGCTATAAGAGAGAATATAACAGGTTTCTGGTTGAATTATGTGAGTATACATTTACTGCACATATTTATAATGAGACTACTCTTACATATATGATAGATTATTATAACGGACCGAATTCTGTTATGTACAGATTATGGAAATCAGGCTGTAATTTTGGTGTTGATGTAAATGCGTTATCAGAAAGAATAATTGCGCAGATGTTGTTTACAGGTGAGCATACAGGACAATTGACAGAGGTATTTACTGATTACTATGACAAAGTGTCTGTTAACGTGATAATAAAAGCATATATCGCATATTATGCCCATTATTACCTTATAAAGCAGAAAAAAGCCAATGATATAGTATTTAAGGTTATAAGCAACTGTTTTTATAACGGAATAGGAATGCCACATATATGTCTGGTTGCGATGTTAAAGGAGATTTCAAAGCATCCGGCAGACAGAATTAATGATAATAACAGGGAAGAATTGCAGAAGCTGTTAAATGAGTTGTGCAATAATGATGAAATATACCAGTTTTATAATTCATTTAAAGGGTATCTTGAGATTCCGTATAATGCGTATGGTGTAACGGTTGTCGAATACATTGCCAATCCTGAGTATAAGGTTACTATTCATTATTCAGTTAATGATTCCGGCGAATATACAGATGAGATAATGAAATGTACTGAGAGTGGAATATTTACCAAAAGATTTGTATTGTTTCATGGAGACAGGCTTAAATATTACTTTACTGAGAATGGCAATGGAGAAACTGTTAATACAGAAGAGAAAAGCTATGTAAGTGATAATGTTGATTCAGAAGTATCACAGGGACGTCTTGACAGGATTAATGATTGTCTGGCAAGTAAAGAGCTTCATGATATGGCAACTTTAAGAAGACTCATGCATGGTTATTGTGTTGAGAATTATGTTAATGAACAGTTATTCAAGCCAATGAAATAACATAGATGGAGGACTATTTTGGAAATTAATTCAGGGTTAATTCTAGGAATAGAAATAAAAAATAAAACAGCACAGATATGTGTGTTTGATGGCAGACTGAATGCTCCGGTTGCTGTTAATGAGGCACATCAGATATATTCTAACGGAATAGATGTTGATAAACTTATATCTTCATCATCTGATGAGGTTATTAATCCGCTGGATGAGATGAAAAAAATAATTACAACACTTATAAATGATGCTGTTAGCGTTACGGGTAATAATAAGATAATAAGTCTTAGTATTGTGGTATACAGATATGAAATAGCTTTACTTGACCTTATAAAACAGTCTTTAAAGGAACTTGGACTGTATGAAACAAACTGGCAGATAATTAACCGCGATGAAGCATTTGCATATTATGCATACAGTCAGAAAAGAGAGCTGTATCTGGCAGGTGTTGTTCTTATGAATTATGATGAGAACGGACTTGATATGTACAGATTGAGCTGTCAGAGACGCAATAATACTGATTATATCAATGAGGAACATAAACATTTTGTGAGTGATAAGCTTACAGAAGCTGTTAACAATGAAGATATTGATATGGCATCGGATGAATTGTGCGGGGATCTTGATGAATTTATGAAGGGAAAGACAGCATCAACTATTTATCTTACGGGAAAAGGCTTTGATGTTGATAAGCTTCCTGATAATCTTACAAGAGCCATAGTAAACAGAAGAAAGGCGTTTATAGGTCAGAATCTGTATGTTAAAGGGGCATGCTTTGCTGCATACGAGAAGGTTAATCCACACATTTCAAAGAATACCTGTTTTTTAGGCCAGGAGAAAACTCTTTTTGGAGTAGAGACAGATATAACACAGATGGGGTCATTAAAGAGACTTAGAATTACCAAAGCCGGAACAAGCTGGTACATGGCTGAAAGAGTTCTTGATTTTATTCTTGATGATGAAAGAGTGTTTAATGTAAAGCTTATAACACCTGACAATAAATGCTTTAGTGAGGATATAGATATAAGCAGAATTCCGTTCAGACCGGGAAAGACAACCAGAATTTCGTTTGAAGTCAAATTCATGGCAGCAGACAGATGCCTTATAACAATTAAGGATAAGGGATTTGGAAGCTTTTATAAAAGCTCCGGTGAAGTAATATATAAAGAGATAGATTTTAATGATATTTTGACACAAGTAGCAAAAGAATAACAGTTATTTGCTTAAAAGTACATGGAGAGTGACGTATATGGTTATATTATGCAGAAGTAAAGAGGCAAAAGAACCACTCATAATAGGAAATACGGGATTAAAAATATATACAGTGGAAGAACTGTGCTATTATATTTACAATAATATATATCTTATCGGAAATGAATTTATAGATGATGCCTTAATATTATTTTTAAGATATGGAACAAAAGAAGTTAAGCTTGCAGACAGAATTGAGATGCTGCGTGAAAAGAAAGCCGGACTTGCAGAGATAATTGTTACCATATTAAAGTCGGTTGACTATATAAGCATAGAAGAGATTGAAAAGATAAGAGGCATTTTAAATACGTTAAGCAGCCAGAATGTTCATGAGAGACTTAAGGCAAGAGCAGACAGTTATTTATCTAACAAATGTTTTTACAGTGCGATTAAATGCTATGAAAGAATAATAAAAGATGATTTAGATGCAAGTCTTCCGGGAATATTTTATGCACAGGTATATCATAATTTAGGTGTCTCATATGCAAGGCTGTTTATGTATAAAAATGCATCACATGCCTTTGAAAATGCCTATAAAATCGGGCAGCATGAGGAATCAAGAAAAATGTACAGGGCTGCCCTTAAGCTGGCAGAGGGCACACATATGATAGAACGTGATGATTCTACGGAAGAGGAATATGTATTAAAAAGAGAAATAGAAACTCTTATGGATAATGCAATATACTGTGATGAATACAGAAAGCTTGATGATGCAGAAAAGATAAAAGAGGCCGGACAGGTTACTGAATATTATCAGAATATTGATGATATTCTCGATGAATGGAAGAAAGATTATTTGAGATATATTTCATAAGTATTATTTATGAGGAAGGGCTTTTTAATGGGCTTATTTGGAAGATTTAAGAAGAAAAAGAAAAAAGAATATGATTATGGTAATCTTGAAGAGCTTGTTTATTATGATGATAAGTTGGAAGATTTAGATGATGAAGAGCCGGAAGATGGGGAAAGAAATCCTTTTAAATGGCATGAGGAACTTCAAAAAAAACGTGAAAACGAAAAAAAAGAAAAAGAAGCAGGGCATATTGGTGCAAAAACGCTTGAACAACAAAAAAAGGCACAGATGGAAGAAGAAAGATATGACCATCTGTTAAACAGTGTTCAGGCGCAGGACTTAATAAAGAAAGTTGATAAGATAAAAAAGAATACAACTAATACAAATGGTACATCTGATAAATTTGATAAATCTGATGACATGGCTGCGCCCAAAATACAGGAGAAAGAAACCGTATCAAAAACAGAGCTTCCGGATGTGAATAAGAAACCTAAAAGACTTGATTATGTAAATGTTGACAAGTTTGGTTATCATGATATGGAGGTTTATGTAAGAAACCAGTGCGATATTATGGAGGAAGCATCTGCACGTATAGAGGAAGCTAAGAATGAGTATGAAAGCGTTACTGAATATTTTGATGATATACAGCTTATAAAGGATGCGCCACAGCCTATAAAAGATGCAATACAGTTAAATGCCGAGAGGGTCGATAATCTTACGGTTGACAGAAGAATTTTCAAGTCATCGGAAAGTAAGCTTTCTAATAATGTTTACAGAAGAATGGAAGCCTTGGAGGATGAAATACCAAGAGGAATTAATTACATAAAGAAACAGGAAAGTTATTATGGAGCCGTACAGCATGATATGAGAATGCTGGAGGGTGAGAGAATGGGCCTTAGAATGGATGCCAATGAGCTGACAAAGAGACAGCTTAATATAAGAAAGCTTGCGCTTATTGCAACCTGTGGCCTGTTTGTTGTATTTGTTGTTTTTCTGATTGCCGGTGCTGTTATGGAGGATACACAGAATACCATGCTTTTCATAACTGTAGTTATTCTGGCGGCGGTTTTATCATTTGGCTTGTTTGCAATGTTAAAGGTGACAGAAAGACAGGTGCTTGTAACTGAAATCAAGTTAAACAAGGCTACTGCATTGCTTAATAAAACTAAAATAAAATATATAAATGCGGCCAATACACTTGATTATGAGTACAACAAATATGGGGTTAAAAGTTCTTATGAGCTTTCGCAGAAATATCAGGTGTATGTTGAAATGAAGGAAGAGCAGAAGAAGCTTCTTGATATGACATCAAACCTTAATGAGGCGGAAAAAGAACTTGAAAGGATACTTACCAACCTTGGTTTATATGACCCTCATATCTGGCTTGGACAGGTAAGAGCGCTTATTAACTCCAAGGAAATGGTAGAGGTTACGCATGGGCTTACGGTAAGAAGACAGAAGTTAAGAAAACAGATAGAGTATAACGAGAATCGTCTGCTTGAAGCAAAGGAAAATATAAAAAATATAACAAAGTCTAATCCTCAATATGCACAATCGGCACTTAAGGTAATTGAGGCTTATGAGAAGAAAAATAGATAGAAAAATAAATAGTTCTTGCGAAATGCAGTTTGTGTGTTAAAATGAAATATGGTTTTTTGTTTATATGGGAAAGTTTTGTTAAAAACGCTTTCATATTTAATAGAAACTCGTAAGAAGAAAGGTAAGGTTAATATAATGAAAGAAAGACTTGCGCAGATTAGAGAAAAAGCATTGGCTCAGATAAATGCTTCAGAGTCACTTGATAATTTGAATGACATCAGAGTAGCCTTTTTAGGTAAGAAAGGTGAACTTACAGAAGTATTAAAAGGAATGAAAGATGTTGCTCCAGAGGACAGACCTGCAGTTGGTCAGATAGTTAATGAGACCAGACAGGCTATAGAAGAGGTTCTTGACAAAGCTAAGAAAAATCTTGCAGCTAAAAAGAGAGAGTTTCAGATGAAAGCGGAAGTTATAGATGTTACACTTCCAGCAAAGAAAGCAAATGTAGGACACAGTCATCCTAATACACTTGCACTTGAAGAAGTCAAGAAGATATTCATCGGAATGGGATATGAAGTTGTAGAAGGTCCTGAAGTTGAATACGATTATTATAATTTTGAAGCACTTAATATTCCTGCTAATCATCCTGCAAAGGACGAACAGGATACATTTTATATTAATGATAAGATTGTTTTACGTACACAGACATCACCTGTTCAGGCAAGAGTTATGGAAAAAGGAAAGCTTCCTATCAGAATGATTTCTCCTGGACGTGTATACAGAGCTGATGAAGTGGATGCTACACATTCACCATGCTTCCATCAGGTTGAGGGTCTTGTAATTGATAAGGGAATTACATTTGCAGACCTTAAGGGTACATTGGCAGAGTTTGCAAAGGAACTTTTCGGACCTGAAACAAAAGTTAAGTTCAGACCACATCATTTTCCATTCACAGAGCCTAGTGCAGAGATGGATGTAAGCTGCTTTAAATGCGGTGGTAAGGGATGCCGTTTCTGTAAAGGTGAAGGCTGGATAGAGATTCTTGGCTGTGGAATGGTTCATCCACATGTATTTGAGCTTTGCGGAATTGATAAAGAAGAATATACAGGATTTGCATTTGGTGTAGGACTTGAGAGAGTTGCTCTTCTTAAGTACGAAATTGATGACATGAGACTTCTCTATGAAAATGATATAAGATTCTTAAAGCAGTTTTAATTGTTGATTAGTAGATTGAGTAAAGTATATTTAAGGAGAATGACGATATGGATACATCATTAAATTGGATAAAAGCTATGGTTTCTGGACTTGAGTGTACAGATCAGGAATTCAGGGATGCAATGACACTTTCAGGAACAAAGGTAGAGTGTTTTAATGCATTTGATAAAAACCTTGATAAAATTGTAGTAGGACAGATTCTTTCAGTAGAAAAACATCCTGATGCGGACAAGCTTGTTGTCTGCCAGGTTAATGTCGGTACAGAGAATGTACAGATTGTAACGGGAGCACCTAATATTGTACCTGGAACAAGCGGACAGAAGGTTCCTGTTGTATTGGACGGAGGAAGAGTTGCCGGAGGACATGACGGTGGAGCACTTCCTGAAGACGGAATTAAGATTAAGAAGGGCAAGTTAAGAGGAGTAGAGTCTTGTGGTATGATGTGCTCTATCGAGGAACTTGGTTCTTCAAGAGAATTTTTCCCTGATGCACCAGAGGGTGGCATTTATATATTAGGAGATGATGCTGTAGTTGGTTCAAGTGCAGTAGAGTATCTTGGACTTAATGATACAGTATTTGAATATGAGATTACTAATAACCGTGTAGACTGCTACAGCGTTATCGGTATTGCAAGAGAGGCAGCAGCGACATTCAGAAAGCCATTTAATCCACCTGTTGTTACTAAGACAGGTAATGACGAAGATGTTAATACAATTGTTAATGTTGAAATAGAAGCTAAGGAGCTTTGCTCAAGATATGTTGCAAGAGTTGTTAAGAATATAAGACTTGCACCATCTCCAAAGTGGATGCAGCAGCGTCTTATGACAGCAGGTATCAGACCTATCAATAATATCGTTGATATTACTAACTATGTTATGGAAGAATATGGCCAGCCAATGCATGCATATGACTATGATACACTTGCAGGTCATAAGATTGTTGTAAGAACTGCAACAGAGGGTGAGAAGTTTGTAACACTTGACGGACAGGAAAGAACACTTGATGCACAGACTCTTCTTATCTGTGACGGAGAGAAGGCAGTAGGCATTGCCGGTATTATGGGTGGAGAGAACTCTATGATAACTGATGATGTTAAGACAATGCTTTTTGAAGCTGCTACATTTGACGGAACTAACATAAGAAAGACAACTAAGAAGATTGGCTTAAGAACTGATGCTTCAGGTAAGTTTGAGAAGGGACTTGATCCTGAAAATGCAATGGAAGCAATCAACAGAGCATGCCAGCTTATTGAAGAACTTGATGCAGGTGATGTTGTGGGAGGTGCAGTTGATGTATATCCTAACCCTGTAACTAAGAAGAGACTTCCATTTGAACCGGCTAAGTATAATGCATTACTTGGAACAAATGTATCAGATGAAGATATGCTTTCATATTTTGAAAGACTTGAAATTGAATATAATAAAGATACAAATGAACTTATTATACCTACATTCAGACAGGATCTTAACAGAGATGCTGATATTGCAGAGGAAGTTGCAAGATTTTTTGGATATGACAACATTCCTACAACTCTTCCAAAGGGAGAGACAACAATGGGTAAGATTTCATTTGAACAAAGAATAGAGGAAAAGGCCGCTGAGGTAGCTGAATTTAGTGGATTCTCACAGGCTATGACTTATTCATTTGAAAGCCCTAAGGTATTTGATAAGTTACTTATCGATAAGGAAGATGCAATCCGTAATACAGTTCTTATATCAAATCCATTAGGAGAAGATTTCTCAATAATGAGAACACTTCCACTTAATGGTATGCTTACATCATTGTCAACTAACTACAACAGACGTAACAAGAATGTTAAGCTTTATGAACTTGCAAAGGTATATATACCTAAGACAGAAGTTAAAGAGGATGATAAGGACAAAGATCTTCCTGATGAGAGAGTAGAATTTACATTAGGAAGCTTTGGTGATGGTGATTTCTTTACAATGAAGGGTGTTGTAGAAGAATTCCTTGAAAGTGTAGGCATGAGAACAAAGCCTGTATATGATCCAAATGCAGGAAAGACATTCCTTCATCCTGGACGTCAGGCAAATGTTATTTACAATGATAAGGTAGTTGGATACCTTGGAGAACTTCATCCTGATGTTGCAGATAATTATAATATTGGTGAAAGAGCATACATTGCTGTAATTGATTTACCTGTTATAACAGAATTTGCTTCATTTGACAGAAAGTATACAGGAATTGCCAAGTTCCCAGCTGTTACAAGAGATATAAGTATGGTAATGCCTAAGTCTGTATTAGTTGGTGATGTTGAAAAGATTATCGAAAAACGTGGTGGAAAGATACTTGAAAGCTATAAGTTATTCGATATTTATGAAGGCGCACAGATTAAAGAAGGATTTAAGTCTGTTGCATATTCAATCAGCTTCAGAGCTAAGGACAGAACTCTTGAAGATAAAGATATATCTCCTGTAATGGAAAAGATTCTTAAAGATTTATCTGACAAGGGAATTGAATTAAGATCATAATCAGAAATGATTTGCGAAATAGAAGGTTAATATAACATGAATTTACATGATTTTTATTATGATTTGCCGGAAGAATTGATTGCGCAGGATCCGCTTAAGGATCGTGCGTCATCAAGACTTATGGTTTTGGACAAGAATACAGGTGAAATAGAACATAAGATTTTCCATGATATTATTGATTATCTTAATCCGGGAGATTGTCTGGTAATCAATGATACTAAAGTTATTCCTGCCAGATTAATAGGCGAAAAGGAAGGAACAGGTGCAGCTATCGAGGTATTACTCTTAAAGAGAAGGGAAGATAGTGAAAGCACATGGGAAGTTCTTGTTAAGCCGGGTAAGAAGGCAAAAATCGGTACAAGAATAAGCTTTGGAAATGGAAAGCTTGTTGGAGAAGTTATTGATATTGTTGATGAGGGAAACAGAGTTATCAGGTTTGAGTTTGATGGCATTTTTGAAGAAATTCTTGATGAACTCGGACAGATGCCTCTTCCTCCATATATAACACATAAGCTTGAGGATAAGAACAGATATCAGACAGTATATGCTAAGCATGAAGGCTCTGCAGCTGCTCCAACAGCAGGATTACATTTTACAACTGAACTTCTTGAAAAGATTAAAGAAAAAGGAATTAACATTGCCAGAGTAACACTTCATGTAGGACTTGGCACATTCAGACCTGTTAAGGTGGAGAATGTTCTTGAACATCATATGCATTCTGAATTCTATATGGTTAGTAAAGAAGCTGCGGATATTATTAATAACACAAAGAAAAATGGTGGAAGAATAATAGCTGTCGGAACAACAAGTACAAGAACACTTGAATCTGTTGCGGATGAAAACGGTTTTGTTAAGGAGTGTAGTGGATGGACACAGATATTTATCTATCCTGGCTATAAGTTTAAAGCAATAGATGCACTTATCACTAATTTCCATCTTCCGGAATCAACTCTTGTTATGCTGGTATCAGCACTTGCCGGAAGAGAAAATATACTTCATGCATATGAGGTGGCAGTTGAGGATAAATATAGATTTTTCAGCTTTGGCGATGCTATGTTTATTCATTAATTGTAATTTGGGGATGCAGCAAAAATAATATTTATAAATTTAATAATACGGTGAGTAATGTGGATAATCGCGGCTGCAAGTGTCGTAAGACCGCAGGTGAGGAAAGTCCGGGCTTCACAGGGCAGGATGCCGGATAACGTCCGGTGGAGGTGACTCCAAGGCTAGTGCAACAGAAATATACCGCCATTTTATGGTAAGGGTGGAAAGGCAGCTTAAGAGACTACCGCATCTCTGGTAACAGAGGTGGCTATGTAAACCCCATCCGAAGCAAGACCAAATATAAAGCGATACGGCTGCCCGTCGTGCTTTTAGGTAGGTCGCTTGAGCTTATTGGCAACAGTAAGACTAGATAGATGATTATCTCGTGTTCTGGGTAATTCCAGGCATATGACATAACCCGGCTTACAGCATTGCTCATTTTATAAACAATAATAATTGGGTGGAAATCTTTGGAACAGAAATATCTGTGTTGGGTTTCCACCTTTTTTTACAATTATTTTGCTATATAAAAATATATGATTATATACATATATGGGTTTTAATTATATATTTGTTTAAAGTTACATTTTGTTTGAAATATATATTGCTGATAAATATTTGAAAATGAGGTGCATTCACATGGATTTAGCGATAATTACCGCAAAACAGGTATTTGAGTTGTTTATTCTAATATTCTGTGGAGTCTTTGTAGGAAAAATTAAAATGATAAATGAAGAGGGAAAAGGAATATTTTCTAATTTCCTGATTAATTTTGTCGTACCGTTTATGATAATAAACTCATATATGGCAGGCTTTAATACAGAGATTCTTGGTAATATGGGAAGAATGCTTTTTTATAGCATACTAACTATATTTGTTGGAATGATAATATCAATTTTAGTAACGCTGCTTGTTAAAAAAGAAGTGAGAGGGATTATAAGGTTCGCGACTACATTTTCTAATGCTGCTTATATGGGATTCCCTTTGATTCAGGCTTTGTATGGAACAGAAGGAGTTTTATATGCAAGTATATATGTAACTGTGTTTAATATTTCGTTGTGGACAATAGGAATTATATTTGTGACGGATAGCATGAGCATAAAAGAGCTTGCAAAAAAAATATTAACCTGCCCGGCAATAATATCGGTTGTGATAGGTCTTGTCATATTTTTTTCAAGGATACAGGTCGCAGATGTGCTTAAAGATACATTTAGCACAGTATCAGCAATGAATACCCCGCTTTCAATGATAATTACGGGAGTTACAATATCACAGTTTTCGCTGCTTAGTATTTTAAAGGACAAAAGAGTATATTTTACGATATTGCTTAGAATGTTCATAATTCCTGTGGTTACAACATTAATTATGTATGCTATTAATGCAAGAGGAATGGTAGCGGTTATAGCAATAATACTTGAAGCGTGTCCATGTGCGGCAATAACTACTGTATTTGCAATTAATTTTAAGCAGGATCAGAAACTTGCTGTGGGAGCGGTAACACTGTCTACACTTATAAGCATAATAACACTGCCGGCATTGGCACTTCTTGCATCTCGGATTATAATGTGATTTTGGGAATTATAGTGTAATATATGAAAATGTAATATATGAAAATGTAATATATAAAAGGAATATATGATGTTGCCAGAAAAGCAATATATAAAATATGGCTGCCGCTTGATAGATGTTTAATCATTAAAGCGACAGCCATGTTTTATTAATTTTTAAATATAATCATTATCTTATCTGTTATATTTCTCTTCGCAGTATTTACATCTGTAAACCTGTTTCTCTTCATCGGCAAGAACAAATATATTATCAAGCTCCTGTTCGATAGAAGTGATACATCTTGGGTTTTTACATTTGATTACATTTGTAATTTCTTTAGGAAGCGAAAGAGTCTTCTTTTCAACTATTTCACCGTTTTTAATTATATTTACTGTGATATTATGATCAATAAAACCAAGAACATCGAGGTCTACAAGGTCAAGACCACCTTCGATTTTAATAATGTCTTTTTTGCCCATTTTATTACTGCGGGCATTTTTGATAATAGCAACACAGCAATCAAGCTTATCAAGACCAAGATTGTTATAAATCATCATAGATTTGCCGGCTTCAATATGATCCAAAACAAAGCCTTCATTAAGCTGTCCAACATTTAACATATTTAACATCTCCTTATGTCTATATTATTTATTAAGTCCTAACAGAGTCATTATAAGAGCCATTCTTACATATACGCCAAACTGAGCCTGTTTGAAATATGCAGCTCTAGGGTCATCATCCACCTCAACAGAGATTTCATTGACTCTTGGAAGTGGGTGGAGTATGAACATATCAGGCTTGGCTAATTCAAGCTTTGCCTCATCAAGAATATAGAAATTCTTCATTCTTAAATATTCATCCTCACTGAAGAAACGTTCCTTCTGTACTCTTGTCATATATAAAATATCAAGTTCAGGCATTACATCTTCTAATTTTTCTACTTCTTCAAATTCTACGTTATTGGCTTTTAATACATCATCACGGATATAATCAGGAACTTTTAATTCCTTAGGGGAAATAAGTACGAAACGTACATTTTTATAACGTACTAATGAATTAATAAGAGAATGAACTGTACGACCAAATTTTAAGTCGCCACATAAACCTATAGTGAAATTATCAAGGGAACCACGAAGCTCTCTGATAGTCATAAGATCTGTAAGAGTTTGGGTTGGATGCTGGTGACCGCCATCACCTGCATTTATAACAGGAATCTTTGATTTGCTAGCTGCGACCATTGGAGCACCTTCTTTAGGATGTCTCATGGCACATATATCTGCATAACATGAAATAACACGAATAGTGTCCGATACGCTTTCACCTTTTGCAGCAGAGCTTGAATCCGCTGATGAGAAGCCTAAAACAGAACCACCAAGATTTAACATGGCAGCTTCAAAAGAAAGTCGTGTTCTGGTACTTGGTTCATAGAATAATGTGGCAAGCTTCATTCCACCACATACATGGCTGTACTTTTTAGGGTCCTTTGAAATGTCTCTTGCAAGGTCGAGTAACTGTTCAAGTTCTTCTACACTTAAATCAAGTGGACTTAATAAATGTCTCATTGTATCCTCGTTTCTGCATTGCACGTAAAAATAAATGGTCTGAATATACTGCAATGCCAGCTTTGATTAATTCAGACTAAAATTGCCACAACTATTCTACTATGATTTTAAATAATTCTCAATTGTTATTTGCAAATAATTATGATATATTCTTTCATAGAAGTTTATGTGCTATAATGTACTTTAAATTTATAATAACTTATAACAAGGTAATGAAGGAAAGGAACAGATATGTCTAAGATTATTTTAACAGGTGACAGACCTACAGGTAAACTGCATCTTGGTCACTATGTTGGTTCATTAAAGGAAAGAGTAAGATTACAAAATTCAGGTGATTTTGAAAAGATATTTATAATGATAGCAGATGCACAGGCTCTTACAGATAATGCTGATAATCCTGAGAAGGTACGTCAGAATATTATAGAAGTTGCGCTTGATTATTTATCAGTTGGTATAGACCCTGCCAAATCCAATATATTTATACAGTCACAGATACCACAGCTTACAGAGCTTACATTTTATTATATGAATCTTGTAACTGTATCGAGACTTCAAAGAAACCCTACAGTTAAATCCGAAATACAGATGCGTAATTTTGAAGCAAGCATTCCTGTTGGATTTTTCTGCTACCCAATAAGCCAGGCTTCGGATATAACAGCATTTAAGGCAACAACTGTACCTGCCGGAGAAGATCAGGAACCTATGATAGAACAGGCAAGGGAAATAGTAAGAAAGTTTAATTCTGTTTATGGTGAAACACTTGTTGAGCCTGAAATATTACTTCCATCTAACGAAGCATGCTTACGTCTTCCGGGAACAGATGGCAAGGCAAAAATGAGTAAGTCTCTTGGAAACTGTATTTATCTTTCAGATACACCTGAGGATGTAAAGAAAAAGGTAATGAGCATGTATACAGATCCTGAGCATATAAGGGTTGAAGATCCGGGTAAGCTTGAGGGTAACTGCGTATTCACATATCTTGATGCATTCAGCAGTGAAGAAGACTTTAAGGAATTTCTTCCTGATTATAAGAATCTTGATGAGCTTAAGGAACATTATACAAGAGGTGGTCTTGGCGATGTCAAAGTTAAGAAGTTCCTTAATAATGTATTACAGAAGCAGCTTGAACCTATAAGAGCAAGAAGACATGAATATGAAAAGGATATACCTGGTGTTTATGATATTTTACGTCAGGGAACAAAGGCTGCTTATGAGGTTGCCGAGCAGACATTGAATGAAGTTAAGGCTTCAATGAAGATTAATTATTTTGATGATGAAGAACTTATAAAGGTTCAGTCTGAAAAATATAATCCTGTACAGTAATAATTCAATACTTTTAGAAGGAGAATATAAATTATGAAATTAGGTATTGTAGGACTTCCTAATGTTGGTAAAAGTACACTTTTTAATTCTTTAACAAAAGCAGGAGCCGAATCAGCAAACTATCCGTTTTGTACAATAGACCCAAATGTAGGTGTTGTAGCTGTACCGGATGAAAGACTCGATAAGCTTGCTGCACTTTATAATTCAGCTAAGATTACACCTGCTGTTATAGAATTTGTTGATATAGCAGGACTTGTAAAGGGTGCATCTAAAGGTGAAGGACTTGGAAACCAGTTCCTTGCAAATATCAGAGAGGTAGATGCTATTGTTCATGTGGTAAGATGCTTTGAGGACAGCAATATAGTACATGTTGATGGCTCTATAGACCCTGTAAGAGATATAGAAACAATAAATCTTGAACTTGTATTTGCTGATATTGAAGTGCTTGAAAGAAGACTTGCAAAGCAGAAGAGAGCATCTTATAACAATAAGGACATCGCAAAAGAGTGTGAGCTTATTGAAAGACTTATAGCACATCTTGAAGCCGGCAATCTTGCCAGAAGCTTTGAATGTGAAGATGAGGATGAAGAAGCATTTATGAAGGAATATAACCTTCTTACAGCTAAGCCTGTTATATTTGCCGCAAATGTTGCTGAAGATGATTTGGCAGATGACGGTGCTTCTAATAAATATGTTGCACAGGTAAGAGAATTCGCTGCAAAGGAAAGCTGCGAAGTGTTTGTTATCTGCGCACAGATAGAACAGGAAATATCAGAACTTGATGATGATGAGAAGAAAATGTTCTTAGAGGACTTAGGAATAAGTTCATCAGGACTTGATAAGCTTATAGCTGCAAGCTACAGAATACTTGGACTTATAAGCTATTTAACAGCAGGTGAGACAGAAACAAGAGCCTGGACAATTACAAAGGGCACAAAAGCACCCGGAGCAGCCGGTAAAATTCACAGTGATTTTGAAAGAGGCTTCATAAAAGCAGAAGTTGTAAACTATCAGGATTTGCTTGACTGCGGTTCATACAACGGAGCTAAGGAAAAAGGTCTTGTAAGAATGGAAGGTAAAGAATACGTTGTTAAAGATGGAGATGTAATATTATTCAGATTTAACGTATAAAAGAATTCGATACAGCTTTCATTAAAATTAGGAATTATTAAATTAAATAACAAAATGATTAAGGAGCTGTCGCACTAAGAAATTAGTGCGGTGCTCCTTTTTTCTATGTTAAGAAGATATATAAGTTATGTAGTTCAGGCACGCTTTCGCTGCTTTCACCTCGTAACGGATACTAAATTCGTGCTTTGCACTCATTAAGTACCGGCGGACTCAAAGCACCTGAAACTACATGAACTTATATATCGTCTCGTTTAGTTTATGAGGACACCGCAACCTATCTACCAGATAGATATCCTCATAAAAAGAAAATAAGAAGGTATATACCAATAAAATTATAAATATCTGCATTGTATCATTAACAACATATAGTTCAATATTTGCCATTCTTCACTATATATAGTATATCCGACGTGCCGACATCATAAAACCCAGTAAATATCGGCATTTGCGACAAAAAAACATAAAAAAAGTACTTGTCAATCATCAAATATAAGTATAAAATGAACATAAAGTGGTGGAAAGTGGTAGCAAATGGTACGAAGTGGTGAATGGAGGAACTAAAGTTATGTTGATGGGTGAATATAACCATACAATTGATACTAAGGGTCGACTTATAGTTCCAGCCAAATTCCGCGAAAATCTCGGAGACCAATTTGTTGTTACAAAAGGATTGGATAACTGTCTGTTTGTTTATCCTAATGATGAATGGCAGAAGTTTGAAGAAAAGTTACAGACATTACCACTTATTAATAAAGAGGCAAGAAGATTTACCAGATTTTTCCTGGCAGGAGCGGCAACCGTAGAAGTTGATAAGCAGGGAAGAATATTACTTCCACAGATATTAAGAGAGTTTGCCGGACTTGAAAAGGACGTTGTTTTGGTAGGTGTTGGAAGCCGAATTGAAATATGGAGCAAAGAACGCTGGGTTGAAAGTATCAGTGCATACGATGGAGATATGGATGAGGTTGCAGCAAATATGGAAAGCCTGGGCTTCTCAATATAATCTTTGTCAGAAGTGAGGGATAATCGTAATGGAATTTAAACATAAATCAGTCCTGCTTGATGAAACAATAGAAAATCTTAATATAAAACCTGACGGAATATATGTTGATGGAACTCTTGGTGGAGGAGGCCATTCATATCAGGTAGCAAAAAGGCTTTCTGATAAGGGAAGACTTATAGGAATAGATCAGGATGCAGATGCTATAAAGGCAGCAAGCGAGAGGCTTGAGGAGTTTAAAGACAGAGTTACGATTGTAAGAAATAATTACTGCAATATGGATGTTGTTCTTAAGGAACTTGGAATAAGCAAAGTAGATGGCATTATTCTTGATCTTGGAGTTTCATCCTACCAGCTGGATACAAAGGACAGGGGATTTTCATACAACGTCGATACAGAACTTGATATGAGAATGGATACCAGACAGGAAACAACAGCAAAAGACATAGTAAACGGTTACAGTGAATTTGATTTATACAGAATAATCAGAGACTATGGAGAAGATAAATTTGCTAAGAATATAGCAAAACATATAGTGGCTGCAAGACAGGAAAAACCGATAAATACAACATTTGAACTTAATGAAATAATAAAAGCAGCTATTCCGATGAAGGTAAGAGCTACAGGAGGACATCCTTCAAAGAGAACATATCAGGCAATAAGAATAGAACTTAACAAAGAGCTTGATGTTCTTAAGAATTCAATTGATATGATGATTGACCATCTTAATCCGGGCGGAAGATTCTGTATAATAACATTCCATTCGTTAGAGGACAGAATTGTAAAGACAGGATTTAAGAATGCAGAAAATCCTTGTACATGCCCACCTGATTTTCCGGTGTGTGTATGTGGAAAGAAACCTAAAGGAAAGATAATAACAAGAAAACCTATTGTTCCATCAGATGTGGAACTTGAAGAAAACAGCAGAGCAAAGAGCTCGAAGCTAAGGGTGTTTGAAAAAATATAAAAATATGATGGAGGAACTAAAATGGCAGGAAAAACAGCAAGAACACAAAGAGCTAAATATAATTCAAATGAATATTATACATATGGCAATGCAGTAAGAAAGCTCTCGATAGCTGAGCCAGCATACGTTCCTGAAAGAAATAATGAAGAAGAGGAGAGAATACAAAGACGTAAGCAGGAAAGACATAACAGACGCATAAGCAAAATGAATCTTGCTTATACATTTATGGTAGTAGTTATGGCGGCTGTAGTATTTGGAATTTGTGTTCAGTATCTTAATCTTCAGTCATCTGTAAAAAGCAATGCGACAACAGTATCAGATTTGACAACTAAGCTTAATAATCTTAAAGAATCAAATGATGAGCTTGAATTAGAAATAAATGCTGGAATTAATTATGATGAGGTGTATAATACAGCTGTTAATGAGCTGGGAATGGTATACCCTGAAAGAGGACAGGTTATTACATATAATTCAGGCGAGAGCGAATACGTAAAACAGTATAAGGATATTCCATCTTCTAAATAGTGAATTTTGGGAAAGGTACAGGTTCATATATGGCAGATAGATATGCACAAAAAAACAGAGAAGAAATACGAAAGAATAAGTACAGAAAGAAAAAGGCAATGCTAAAGAGGACACATAGAAGAATTGGCGTTGCCTTTTTAATTGTAGTAGTGATAATGATGGTGCTGGGTGTAAGAATTTTTATGATAAATTATACACATGGCGAAGAATATTCAAAGGCGGTTTTAGACCACCAGACATATACATCCACAACTCTTCCGTATCAGAGAGGACAGATTCTTACGAGCAATGGAACTGTGCTTGCGTACAGCGAGAAGGTTTATAATGTCATTTTGGATGTTAAATTTATGCTTTCGGATGAAAAGTACAAAGAGCCTACATTAAATGCGCTTGTGGAATGCTTTGGACTGAATCGTGGAGATTTGGAAAAGCTTGTTTCGGAAAATTCCGAGAGCAGATACCAGAAGCTTATAAAAGGTGCTACATCTGATGAAATAGCAGGCTTTAAAGAATTGCTGGCAGACAGTAAAAATAATCCTAATATAAAGGGTGTGTGGTTTGAGGACAGCTATTTAAGAAAATATCCGTTTGGTTCGCTGGCGAGTGATGTAATAGGCTTTGCAAGTGCAGCCAATGGTGGAGAGCTTGGAATTGAAATGCAGTATAATGACGAGCTTTCAGGAACTAACGGAATAACCTACAGCTATGTTGATGAAGGACTTGATGTTCAGGAAACTTCTAAGACTGCTGTTGATGGTAACAATATAGTTACAACCTTGGATTACAATGTACAGTCAATTATAGAAAAGAAAATAAAAGAATATAATGCAGAAAAACCTTCTGCCAACACAGCGGTTGTTGTTATGAATCCTAACAATGGTGAAATCCTTGGAATGGCAAGTTATCCTACATTTGATCTTAATAATCCAAGAGATTTATCATCTGTTTATTCAGAGGAACAATTAAGCTCAATGTCAGATACAGATGTAACAAATGCAATGTATAAGCTGTGGACTAATTATTGTGTATCAGAAAGTTATGAGCCGGGTTCAACATTTAAACCGTTCACGGTTGCGGCAGGACTTGAAGAGGGTGTTGTAAAGGATGGAGATACATATACCTGTAACGGATTTGAAATGATAGGCCCTGATAAATTAAAATGCCATGTATATTATACTACAGGAAGTCATGGAACAATAACTCTTGAACAGGCACTTATGAATTCCTGCAACCCTTATATGATAAGCATTGCATTAAAGCTTGGAAATGAAAATATGGCTAAATATCAGGAATTATTTGGCTTTGGAAGCGTAACAGGAATAGACCTTCCGGGAGAAACCACAGGTATTACCAAAGGTTCTTCAATGCAGACAATAGATGCTGCATGTAACTCTTTCGGACAGACTATTAATGTTAATATGGTTCAGATGATTTCTGCATATTCTTCAGTTATAAATGGCGGTTATTATTATCAGCCACATATTGTAAAAAGAATTGAATCAGCAACAGGAGAAGTTAAGCAGGAAAATACAGCAACTCTTGTAAGACAGACTGTAACAGCATCAACTTCAAAATATTTAAGAAGATACCTTAAATCTACAGTATCAGACGGTACAGCAAAGAAAGCAGGAGTAACAGGCTATTCTGTTGCAGGAAAAACAGGTACAGCGCAGAAAAATCCAAGAAGTGAAAATAAATGGCTTATTTCATTTATTGGACATGCACCTGCGGATAACCCTAAATTTGCTATTTATGTAATTATTGATGAAGCATACGGAACAAATGGAACATCAGGAAGCTCAGCTGATGTACTTACACTTTCACATGATATTCTGGAAGAACTTCTTCCATATATGAATGTATATAAGGATGACGGAGCTGAACCAATAGACATGAGTGGAGCGGTTGATGAGAATACAGTAGGTGATATACCTTCAGATACATCATCAGCAAATAATAATTAAGATTACTTATACTTTCCTTAATGTAAATAATAAGCAGAATAACCCCACAGGGAATCTCATAATATAATATGAGCACCTTGTGGGGTTATTTCATGGTTAAAATAGGGTCGTTACAGGATATAAGAGTGAGCTCATGTGTGAGAACAAGACATAGAAAAAAACTGCTGCTGTCGGTATTATGTGTTACGCTTGTTCTTATTATATTAAGCATAAAGCTAGGAAGTATAATGATATTTCAGTCTGAATATTATCTTGATAAAGCAAGGCAGCTTCATGAAAGGGAAAGAGTTATAAAGGCGAAAAGAGGCAGAATACTTGATACCAACGGAGTTGTACTTGCAGCTAATAAAACAGTGTGCACCATATCGGTTATACACAGTCAGATAACAGACAAGAATGAGGTGATAAATGTACTGTCTTCTGAATTAGGCATGGATAGTGAAGAAATCGAAAAGAAGGTTTCAAAAATCACCGCAATAGAACGTATTAAAACTAATGTTGATAAAGAAACAGGTGACAGAATAAGACAATATAATCTTGACGGCGTAAAAGTTGATGAAGACTATAAAAGGTATTACCCTTATGAAACACTTGCATCTAAAGTCCTTGGATTTACGGGGAGCGATAATCAGGGAATTGTAGGCCTTGAATCAAAATATGATAAATATTTGTCGGGTGAAAGTGGAAAAATCCTGACACTTACTGATGCATGGGGGATAGAGATAGAAGGAAGTGAGGAAAACAGGGAAGAACCGGATTCGGGAATGGATTTATATACAAGTATAGATATTAATATACAAAAATATGCACAGCAGTTAGCAGAGGTGACACTTGAAAAAAAACAGGCAAAAAGTGTTTCAATAATAGTTATGAATCCGCAGAACGGAGAGATCCTTGCTATGACCAATGTTCCTGAATACAACCTGAATGAACCATTTGTTCTTAATTATGAGATTAGTGAAGAACAAAAGAATACTTCGCAGATGGCATTGTTGAATAATATGTGGAGAAATTTCTGTATAAACGATACCTACGAGCCGGGTTCTATATTTAAAATGGTGACAGCAACTGCGGCGCTTGAGACAAAATCGGTAAAACTGACGGATATGTATACATGTTCCGGTTCAACTATAGTTGCGGACAGAAAAATAAGGTGCCATAAAACAACGGGACACGGAACACAGGATTTTACACATACTGTAATGAACTCTTGCAATCCGGCATTTATTGAGTGGGGAAGAAGAGTCGGAACTGACAGATTTTATTTGTACATGGGAAAGTTGGGACTTTTAAGCAAAACAGGAATTGACATAAACGGAGAGGCATCAACAATAATTCATAAGCAGGAAAATGTGGGCGAGGTTGAGCTTGCAACAATGTCATTTGGACAGTCATTTCAGATAACACCTATACAGATGCTTCGTGCGGCAGCATCAATTGTTAACGGGGGAAAACTTGTAACACCACATTTTGCGGTTAAAACTGCAACACCTGATAATACAACGGTAAATGAGTTTACATATTCAACAGACGAACAATCAATAGATGAAGAAACAAGTGCCACAATGAGGCAGATACTAAAACAGGTTGTAAGCGAAGGAGGAGGAAAAAACGCATATATTGAAGGGTATTCAATAGGCGGAAAGACTGCCACATCACAGAAACTTCCAAGAGGTTCCGGAAAATATATTTCATCATTTATAGGCTTTGCTCCTGCCGATAATCCACAGGTTATTGCCATGTGCCTTATAGATGAGCCTCAGGGCGTGTATTATGGTGGTACAATAGCTGCGCCTGTAATACGTCAGTTGTTTGAAAATATACTTCCATACCTTGAAATAAGCCCTGAATAATAGTAAAATATTTAAGAAATTGTTTAATAATATACGTTTTTAAACAGGAAAGGATGCCTCTATGGAATTAAGTGGAAAAAATGTTTGTGTGGTAGGAACAGGAATCAGCGGAATGGGAGCTGTAGGACTTCTCAATGAAGCTGATGCCCATGTATATTTATATGATGGAAATACAAAGCTTGAAAAGAGTAAGGTCTTAGAAAAGCTTGGAACTAAAAAGGCTGACATAATAATAGGTGAAATGCCAAAGGAAGTGTTAGATGTACTTGACCTTGCGGTTATAAGTCCGGGAGTGCCTATAGACAGCGATATAGTACTTGAGTTTAATAATGCAGGCATACCTGTATGGGGAGAAATAGAGCTTGCTTATAATTTTGAAAAGGGCAAAGTTATTGCGATAACAGGAACTAACGGAAAGACAACTACAACAGCTCTTACAGGCCAGATTGTAAAGGCATATAATGAAAAGACATTTGTTGTGGGAAATATTGGAACTTCATATACAGGAGAGGTTTTAAAGACATCAAAGGATTCATTTACGGTAGCAGAAATCAGCAGCTTCCAGTTAGAGACAGTTCATAATTTCCACCCGGTAGTAAGTGCAGTCCTTAATATTACACCGGATCATTTAAACAGACATCATACAATGGAATGTTATGAAGAAACTAAGGAACGCATAAGTGAAAACCAGACAAAGGGTGAGGTGTGCGTGCTTAATTACGGTGATGAGCGTTTAAGAAAATTCGGTGAAGAGAAATGCAAGGCGAAGGTTGTATGGTTTTCAAGCGTAGGAAAGCCACCGGTGGGCGCATATGTTGAAAACGATATAATCAGATATACTGATGGAGAGTCAGATTATGAAATGCTTAATGTACATGATATGAACCTCCTTGGAACACATAATTATGAAAATGTGTGTGCAGCAATTGCCATGACAAAAGCAGCAGGAATACCTGATGATATTATAGTGAGTCAGGTTAAATGTTTTAAAGCTGTTGAACACAGAATAGAATATGTAACTGAGAAGAATGGAGTTAAGTATTACAATGATTCCAAGGGAACTAACCCTGAGGCCGCAGTTAAGGCAATAGAGGCAATGGTTAGTCCTACAATACTTATCGGCGGAGGCTATGATAAAGGTTCGGAATTTGATGAATATATCAAGGCATTTAAAGATAAAGTAAAGCTTTTAGTACTTATAGGGCAGACAAGTGAGAAGATAGCTGATACTGCAAGAAAATATGGATTCAATAATATAATTTTTGCGAATTCAATGGAAGAAGTTGTGGATATATGTGCTAAGAATGCCAAGCCTGGATATGCGGTATTGTTATCACCTGCATGTGCAAGCTGGGGAATGTTTACTAATTATGAGGAACGAGGCAGGATATTTAAGGATTTGGTAAATCAATTATAATTGACCGTTTGGAGTGTTTATGGGAAAAAAGCGTAGAAGATCCGGAAAAAGAAAAGAGTTATATTTTGACTACAGCCTGCTGTTCCTGATTATATTTATAGCGGGCTTCGGACTAATGATGATATACAGTACAAGTTCATATACATCACAGATGGATTACGGTAATGCAGAGCATTATTTTATAAGGCAGCTTATGTTTGACCTTTTAGGCTTTGCGGGTATGCTGTTTTTCTATTTCTTTGATTATCATAAGCTTCAGAGAATTGCACCTGTAATTTTTGCACTTGCAATAATTTCACTGCTGCTTATAATTCCGTTTGGAAAGGTGGTTAAAGGTGCCAAAAGATGGATACCTTTAGGACCTATTAACTTCCAGCCAGCGGAATTTGCAAAGCTTGCGGTAATTATAATGGGGGCAGCGGCTGTATGTACTGTAGGAAGCAAAATTAAAAAGTTCAGATATGTAATGCTTATATGCGTTGTAATTGCAGGAACATTATCAGCCATGATACTTTTTATAACAAACAACTTAAGTAGTGCGATAATTGTTTTTGGTATCGAGGTTATTATAACCTTTGTTGCATATCCGGGATATAAGATATATGTGATTATTACCAGCTTCTTTGTCGCGGCATTTGCGGCATTTTACAGCTGGCTGGTAAGCAAGGTTAAGTCAGGAACAATGACAGACAGCTTCAGACTTAACAGATTCCTTGTATGGCTTAATCCGGAGAATTACATGTCGGGTAAGGGTTATCAGACAGTGCAGGGATTGTATGCAATAGGTTCCGGTGGCTTATTTGGCAAGGGCTTGGGAAAGAGCCTTCAGAAGCTTGGCTTTATTCCTGAATCACAAAATGATATGATATTTTCTATTATCTGCGAGGAACTTGGACTATTTGGAGCTATTTGCATAATTCTTGTATTTATGCTTATGCTCTGGCGAATAATCCATATAGCACAAAATGCACCGGATTTATTCGGAACGCTTTTAGCTACAGGAGTTTTTGCACATATTGCAATACAGGTAGTGCTTAATATAGCGGTTGTAACTAATTTTATACCTAATACAGGTGTTTCGCTTCCGTTTATAAGTTACGGTGGTAGTGCTACGTTATTCCTTATGATAGAAATGGGAATTGTATTAAATGTGAGCAGTCAGATAAGGCTTGAAAGGTAATAATTAATCAACAATTAAATTAATCAATAATTCCGAAAATGTGAATATAATAATATATAGCACTTTCGGGGGTGAAGTTTTGGATAGTATTATTGTAAATGGTGTCAGCAGGCTTTCGGGGAGTATTAATATACAAGGCTCGAAGAATGCGGCACTTCCAATAATAGCAGCAACACTTCTTAATGAAGGAATAAGTGTAATAGAAAATGTTCCGGATATAGATGATGTCAGGATTATGTTAAAGCTATTACAGATGCTTGGATGTAATGTTATTATGGATGATAATACTTGTATTATTGATTCCAAAATGGCAGTATATAAAAGTCTTCCTTCAAAACTTACTGATAAATTAAGAGCTTCCCAGCTTTTGTTAGGTGCGATGACAGCAAGATTCGGGAGAGCATCAATGGGAAAACCGGGAGGCTGCCGTATTGGTAAGAGACCGCTGGATATACATATGCATGTGTTTTCGATGATGGGAGCTTATTGGGAAAACTCAGATGAAGAAATCAGGATAATATGTAATAATCTTCATGGAAATGACATTTTCCTTAGATTTCCAAGCGTGGGAGCAACGGAAAATGCGGTTATTCTTGCTGTCGGCGCAACAGGTAATACATACATAAGAAATGCTGCAAAGGAACCGGAGGTTGTTGAACTTTGCGAATTTTTAAAAGGTATGGGAGCATCTATAAAAGGTGCAGGTTCAGATGTCATAGAAATAGATGGCAGAAAGGAACTGTCTGATACCGCGTATAAGGTTTCCGGGGACAGAATAGTTGCAGGTACATATCTTACAGGAATATGTATGTGTACAGGCGAGGTTAAATTAAGAGGAATTAAAATATCTGACTGTAAAGGCTTTATTGACATTTTTACAGGAATGGGAATGGATATAAGAAATGATGCAGACGGTATTAATGCCAGAATGGAAGGGCGGCCTCTTGCAATCAATTATATTGAAACAGGACCTTATCCTAAAACACCTACGGATATGCAGCCTATGTTAATGGCAGCATTGGCAGTGGCAGACGGAGACAGCATCATAAAAGAAAATGTCTTTGAAAACAGACTTAATACAGCATATCAGCTTAATCTTATGGGAGCTGATATAAATGTTGAGAAAGATAAGGCTTTTATAAGAGGAGTTAAAGGACTTAAAGGAACTGATATAACGGCAGGTGATTTAAGGGGCGCGGCGGCGTTGCTTCTTGCTGCAATAGCTGCGGATGGGACTACAGTTATTGATGATATTGGATATTTGTTCAGGGGTTATGAAAACATAGTGGATAATTTTACGCAGATAGGAGCGCTGATATCTTTAGGCAGATAAAATGCTCAGAAATGAAGGATGGTATGAAGATAAAAAAATCTAAAGGCAAAAAGTTAAAAATAGTGCTTGCTTTCGTGCTGGCTTTTATAGTGATTATTGCTGCTGTAATATATTATGTGTTTGGCGTAAAAACTATTGAATTTGCAGGAAGCAGGCATTATACGGATGAACAGCTGGAAGATAAAATATTTGATGGGCATAAGCCTAATGCAGTATTGTATCTTCTGTTCGGAAATAAGGATAAAAAGATTCCGTTTATCCAGAAATATGATGTTGAAGTGGAATGGCCTGATAAGATGTATGTTACAGTATATGAAAAGGCAATTACAGGCTATATAAAATATATGGGCTGTAACATGTATTTTGATAAAGACGGAATTGTTGTGGAAAGTTCTACAGAGAGCTATGAAAATGTACCTGAAATAACAGGACTTACATTTTCATCTATTGTACTTGGCTCTAAATTAGATGTAGGTGATGACAATGTGTTTAATCAGATACTTGATCTTACACAGAGTTTTGATAAATATTCTCTGGATGTTGACAGAGTGTTTTTTGATTCATCACATAATATAATTTTATATATGGGGGATGTAAAGATAAACTTAGGAAGCGATGCTGACTATACAGATAAACTGTATGAACTAAAGCAGATGGCATCTAAGTTTAAAGGCTTAAAGGGAACATTACATATGGAGAATTACAATGGAAACGATACATCCATAATATTTAAAAAAGAGGAAAACTAAAAGGTAAAAGTTATGAACGGCATGATGAATACTATGGATAATACAAAAGATACGATAAGAGTCGGAATTGATGTGGGTTCGACAACAGTAAAACTTGTAGTGACGGATATTAAGACTAAAGAACTGTTATATTCAAAGTATGAAAGACATAATGCAAGGCAGATAGAAACAGTAAGAAGATTGTTAAATGAGGCAGAAGACCGGTTTAGCAATATTAAATTCAGGGCGGCTGTCTGCGGTTCAGGAGGAAAGCCGGTAGCAGAAGCTTTAAATATAGACTATATTCAGGAAGTGGTTGCAAATGCAGCTGCCGTAAAGAGTTTGTATCCTCAGGTAAGGACAGCAATAGAGCTTGGCGGACAGGATGCAAAGGTTGTATTTTTTTATTATGATGAAAAACAGAAAAAGCTTCAGACATCGGATATGAGAATGAATGGAAGCTGCGCCGGGGGAACCGGAGCTTTTATAGATGAAATCGCAACTCTTCTTGGCATAAAAACAGAAGAGTTTAACGAGCTGGCAAAAAAGGGACGTACTGTATATGACATATCGGGAAGATGTGGAGTGTTTGCAAAAACAGATATACAGCCGCTTTTAATACAGGGAGCAGACAGAGCTGATATAGCCCTGTCTACTTTTCATGCAATTTCAAGACAGACCATAGGAGGACTCGCACAAGGACTTGAACTTAAACCTCCTATTATATTTGAGGGCGGTCCATTGAAATTTAACAGCGAGCTTGTAAAAGTATTTGCAGAAAGGCTGAATTTAAAAGAAGATGAAATTATTGTCCCTAAACATTCAGAGACAATAGTTGCATACGGAACAGCGGTTGCAATAGATGAGCTGTTTGATAATGGTGAGTCATCTTATGTTACAATCAGCGAACTTATTGACAGAATTGAAAATGTGTCAATGACTGATATTGTTAAACACTCAGAAGATGTTGCACCACTTTTTGCAGATGAAGAAGAACATAACAGCTTTGAGAAAAGACATGATGCGCAGTTAGGACATCTGGTTGAAGTAAATAAAAAGGGTGTTTTAAATGTGTATCTTGGAATAGACTCAGGAAGTACAACCTCTAAGTTTGTTATAATAGATGAGGATGAAAATGTAATAGACAGATTTTATGCCAATAATCATGGAGATCCGTTAAGAGTCGTAAGGGACGGACTTAAGGAACTTAATAAGAAATACAAAGAAAAAGGCATACAGTTAAACGTGATAGGAATGGGAACGACAGGATATGGCGAAATGTTGCTTGCAAAAGCATTTAAGGCTGATTATCACACGGTGGAAACTGTTGCGCATACATATGGATGCAGAAAGTTCTATCCTGATGTCACATTTTTGCTTGATATAGGCGGACAGGATATGAAAGCAATATGGGTTGATAAAGGGATAATTACAAATATATGCCTTAAAGAAGCCTGTTCGTCAGGATGTGGCTCTTTCCTTGAAAACTTTGCATCAACATTGGGGATAAAGGCATCTGATATTGCCGAAGCTGCATTTAAATCAAGAAATCCGGCAAAGCTTGGAAGCAGATGTACCGTATTTATGAACAGCACAATTATAAATGAACAAAGGGAAGGAAAACTCCCTGATGATATATGCGCAGGTCTGTGCAGAAGTATTATTGAAAATGTATTTACAAAAGTAATACGAATTAATGATAAAGAAAAACTCGGTGACAAGATAGTTGTCCAGGGTGGAACATTTAAGAACAGAGCTGTATTAAGGGCACTTGAAGAATATCTTGGAAAAGATGTTTATCTTGCTCCATTCCCAGGGGAAATGGGAGCACTTGGTGCGGCACTTGCGGCTATGAAGCATATTAAGGAATCGGGTTATGATAATGGCAGCAGTACAAGCTTTATAGGACTGGATGCGATGGATACATTTGAATATACAACTGAAACTGGTGTCAGATGTGAAGGCTGTAATAATCATTGCATGAGAACTATTCAGACTTTCCCTTCAGGAGACTGCTGGATAACCGGAAACCGCTGTGAGAGAGGGCTTCTTGTAAAAGAGACAACCAAAGCGGCTGATATGTTTATAGAAAGAGAAAAAATGTTATTTGCATATTATCCGTATGAACAGGTAAGTGCCGATAAGAATGAGGTCATAGGAATACCAAGGGTATTGGAATTCTGGGACAGCTATCCTTTCTGGTCTACATTTTTTAAGGCGTTGGGATTTAAGGTTGTATTGTCATCAAAAAGCGCAAGAAAAATGTACGAGGAAGGAATCCAGTATGTAGCTTCAGATACAATCTGTTTTCCTGCAAAGCTTGTGCATGGACATATAAAGAATCTTGCGGACAAAAAATGTGACAGAATCTTCTTCCCTTATGTCATGCATATGCCACCGGAGGGAACAGACAAGATGAGTCCTTATGTATGCTCTGTTGTGCAGGGATACCCTATGGTTGTAAGAAATTCGCAGAATCCTGAAAAGTTATACGGAATAAAGTACGATACGCCTATATTCCACTGGTTTTCAGAAGGAGACAGGAAAAAGCAGATAGTAAAATATGCTGTTGATGAGCTTAAGGTTACAAAGCAGGAAGCTGAAAATGCATTTAAACAGGCACATGAGAATATAAATACATTCAGAAATGAACTTGTTAAAAAGGGCAGCGAGATTATTGAAAAAGTCAGAAAAGAATGTAAGTTTGCGGTTGTTCTTGCAGGAAGACCATATCATACAGACCCATTTATATGCCATAGCATAAGTAAAATGTATACAAGCAAAGGTATTCCTGTACTTACTGTGGACAGTCTTAGTGAACTTAAGAAAGTTAAGCTTAACAAAACAAGAGTTGAGATAACCAATAATTTTCACACAAGGATGTTGTCAGCGGCTGTAATTGCAGCAGAACATGATGAACTTGAATATACACAGATAGTAAGCTTTGGCTGTGGACATGATGCGGTATTGTCTGATGAGATTATAAGAGTTATGACAGAGAGCGCATCAAAGCCACCACTTGTTCTTAAACTTGATGAAAGTGATGCTAAGGGTTCGTTAAATATAAGAATACAGTCATTTATAGAGACAGTCCAGATAAGAAGAAAGGCACAAAAAGAACTGTTAAAGGATGATTATTCTGCTGTAAGTGATATGTTTAAATCTAATTTCAGGGGACTTCCCGACCCGGCACCTGTAAAATACACAAGAAAAGATAAGAAGCTTCGTACATTGCTTGTACCAAATATATCATTTGAATTTTCTAAGGTGTTAAGAGGTATATTAAAGAAACAGGGCTATTATGTTGAACCTATTGAAGTTGGTGGAGTAAAGCAGATAGGTCTTGGAAAGAAATATGTGCATAATGACATATGTTTCCCGGCACAGATGGTTATAGGAGAGCTTATCGGAAAACTAAAGGAAGGAAATTATAAGCAGTCAGAGGTTGCGGTTGGAATGGTTAAATTCCAGTGCGATTGCAGAATGTCACATTATGCGGCACTTTTAAGAAAAGGTCTTGATGCGGCCGGATTTACAGAGGTTCCGGTTGTTACAACAGATGTTAACGATACAAAGAAACAGCATCCGGGAGTAATGCTTTTAGGAGTGAGTGCGGTACTTGAGGCGGTATGGTCTTTTATGATGCTTGACATTTTAACTGATATAGTAAGAATGATAAGACCTTATGAGGTTAACAAAGGTGAAGCTGACAGGGTGTATCAGGAATGTGTAGATATGATAGCGGATGGAATATCCATGGGAATATCACAGGCTAAGAAAGCATTTTCAGAGGCTGTAGATAAAATGGCATCTATACAGTATGACAGAAGCAGCTTAAAACCAAGAGTGTTTATCACGGGCGAACTGCTGGTTACATATCATTCAGGTTCTAATTTTAATATTGAAAGATATATGGAAAGTAACGGAATGGAGGTTATTTTCCCAAGAATTACAGACCAGCTAAGAAAAGACTTCCTTGCTACAATGATAGAAATCAAGGATTATAATGCGAATATATTCCCTTATCCTTTTGCAGTTGATGCTTTGTTTGACCATGTTCAGAAAGAACTTGAAAAGACAGCGGTAAAGCATCCTCTTTATAAACGCGTGTTAAGACCAAGGGATATGTATAATGGTGTCAGTGATATCATACCTGAGACGTTAAGCTGTGGTGAAGGCTGGCTTATGGCAGCAGAAATTGCGCATTATGCGAAAGAAGGAGTGAGGTCATTTATTATACTTCAGCCGTTTGGATGTCTTCCTAACCATATCTGTGGAAGAGGCGTAATAAAGAGATTAAAGGATGATTATCCGGATATCCAGATACTTCCGTTGGATCTTGATCCTGATACGAGTTTTGCAAATGTCGAAAACCGTATGCAGATGATGATAATGAACAGATGATTTATCATAAAATGTAAAATAAAAAAGAATAAAAACGAAACAAATTTACAAATAAAATTCAAATAATTATTGATATTTTTTCTAATTCATTATATCATATTAAATATGTATTTAGAGTAAGTTTGAAGGAGGCAACAACCTTGTTAGAGATAATGACAAACGACACAGAGTCATCAGCAAAGATAATTGTAGTAGGAGTAGGCGGAGCTGGTAATAATGCTGTTAATAGAATGATAGATGAGAATATCGGTGGAGTAGAGTTTATAGGGATTAACACAGATGGACAGGCTTTACAGTTATGTAAGGCTCCTACAGCAATTCAGATCGGTGAGAAGCTCACTAAAGGCTTAGGCGCAGGAGCACAGCCTGAAATCGGAGAGAAAGCTGCTGAGGAGAATATAGAAGAACTTACACAGGCAATTAAGGGTGCCGATATGGTATTCGTTACTTGTGGAATGGGTGGTGGAACTGGAACAGGAGCTGCACCGGTTGTTGCTAAGATTTCTAAAGAGATGGGAATTCTTACAGTTGGTGTTGTTACTAAGCCATTTAAGTTTGAAGCTAAGACACGTATGACTAATGCTTTGGCAGGTATAGAGAAGCTTAAGGAGAATGTTGATACACTTATAGTTATTCCTAATGACAGACTTCTTGAGATTGTTGACAGAAGAACAACAATGCCTGATGCACTTAAGAAAGCTGATGAAGTATTACAGCAGGCAGTACAGGGTATTACAGACCTTATTAATGTACCTGGTCTTATTAACCTTGACTTCGCTGATGTTAAGACAGTAATGATAGACAAGGGTGTTGCACACATTGGTATCGGTACAGCTACAGGTGATGATAAGGCTGTAGAGGCAGTTAAGCAGGCTGTAACAAGCCCACTTCTTGAGACAACAATTGAAGGTGCATCACATGTTATTATTAATATTTCAGGTGATATAAGCCTTATTGAAGCTAACGAAGCTGCAAGCTATGTACAGGAACTTGCAGGTGAGAATGCCAATATTATATTTGGTGCTATGTATGATGAGACAGCTACAGATACAGCTACAATCACTGTAATAGCAACAGGACTTGAGGATGGCAATGTTAATAATGCAATGGCAGGTTTCAGTGCAAAGGCACAGGCTCCAAGACCAACAGTTAAGCCAGCATATACATACACAGGTGCTCCAAAGACTGATATTAATCAGACAGCTTCAGCTGCACAGACTGCACCATTACCAGGACTTAAGACACCTAATCCGGTACAGCCATCAGTTAAGGAGAAAGGAATAACAATTCCTACATTCCTTCAGAAGAACAGAAAGTAATTTTTATACAATTTTATTCTAGTTTGATATAATAAAGATAAGGATTTTTGCGAATCATTACAGAGTCGCAGAAATCCTTTTTTTGTACCTTCGGCTATTCAAATAAAAATTACTCATCCCCACTACGTTATGACAAAATTCGCATTACCCCTGATATATAATAAGCAGGTGTTAAGGAATAACACAGATTACAGCATTTTCAGTAGTTTATATGCTGTTTATATGTATAGGGAGGTGATTGGTAAATTGTAATATATATAGATGCTTTTTTTGGAATTAACTTCGTAATGGATTTGATATTGCTCTCTTTATTATGCAGAGTCTTAAGATTTGCTACCACTATAAAAAGGCTTCTGCTATCCACCACACTTGGAGCTGTATGGTCTGTTATTGTACTTGTTATTCCGACAGCATTTAAACTGTTCGTTAACCTGTGCACATACACGGTGATATGTTTTGTTATGGTGTATATATGCTCAGGCATAAAAATCAAAAATAAATCTAATATAAGATATCTGTTAAAAGGTGTAATTATGATGTATGCGATAGCAATGCTTATGGGAGGAGGCATACACATTTTATACTATTATACATATGCGGGTTACATTATTCAGAGAGTTGTTATAAATGATAAGAATATGTTTGTCTTTATAATTATTTCTTTGATTCTGGTGTGTATTATTCTTAATATTATGAGCATACAGAAAAGATATGGAAGTGTTAAAAGACACCTGATTATATCAGTAAACGGGGAAATTAAGGAACTGGATGCGATAATAGATACGGGAAATATACTTGCTGACCCTTTTAGCGGTAAGCCTGTAACAGTAGTTGAAAGAGACATTTTTAACGATATTCTTAATGAAATAAATGATTACGAAAAAATTAAATATCATCTTATACCCTTTAGGACTGTTGGAACAGGGGAGAAGATGATGGAAGTGATTACGACAGATTACATATATATTATAGATGGTGAAAAGACAAAAGTATATGAGAAAGCGCTGATAGGCATGTCAGACGTAAAGCTGTCATGTGAGGGAGAATATCAGGCTTTAATTAATGGGAATATGATATGAAATATAGTCGGATTTATAAGAGTGGGAAAATTAATTGTGATATGGAGGCAGAAATTCAATGGTTATAAAAGTGGCATCTACGGATAAATTTCAGTTTAAGGTTGTACCAACAATAAAAAATATTTGTATGTTTAAGCAGGGGGATGTTCATTATATAGGAGGTACAGATGTTTTGCCGGCGCCTCTTGAGGGAGAGGAAGAGACAAAAACTATCCTTATGCTGGGAACCGAAAATGACAAGGAGGCTAAGACTAAACTTATAGAGCACAATCTTCGTCTTGTTGTTTATATTGCAAAAAAATTTGATAATACAGGAGTGGGAGTAGAGGATTTAATATCAATAGGAACGATAGGCTTAATAAAAGCTATCAATTCGTATAATAAAGACAAAAATATCAAGCTTGCAACATACGCATCAAGATGTATAGAAAATGAGATATTAATGTATTTAAGAAGAAATTTAAAAACTAAAGCGGAGGTGTCGATAGATGAACCGCTTAATGTCGACTGGGATGGAAATGAGTTACTTTTATCCGATATTTTAGGAACGGATGAGGATGTTATATACAGGGATATAGAAAATGAAGTTGAGTGCAAAATGCTTAAAAAGGCTATTAGCAGATTATCAGACAGGGAAAAGGTTATAGTTGATTTGAGATTTGGCTTAAGCTCTGATGACGGGGAAGAAAAGACACAGAAAGAAGTTGCGGATATGCTTGGAATTTCACAGTCATATATTTCAAGACTTGAAAAAAAGATAATTAAGAGATTGAAGAAAGAAATGGTAAAGAGTTGTTAAGTTTATTGGACATAAGCTTTGTGTTTAACTGAATAAAATTAATATGAGAAGGGTTTTTACACATGTACCGTCAGGAAATGTGTGTAAAAGCTCTTTTTGTTGTGTTTTGCCGTATTTAATAATGTAAGTGTATTATTTTGCGTATTTTTAGTAAATTAATGCTCGACTTTTAAAGCTTATTTAGGTACAATAAAATGTAAGCTTTTTTATGGGGTATATAAAATAAATGAGTAATAGACGTAGAAATAAAACAGGAATAAGATGGGATAAGATAATTGGTCTGGTTACAATTGTTACAATAATTGTATGTGCATGGATTGTATATTGCGACTTTAAAAAGGCAAATACAGAAGAAACCGGTGCAAATGTTGCAGAGAGCAATAATAATGAAACTAAGACACAGGCACAGAAGCAGGATACATCTTCTAAGATTACGGTCTGTATTGATGCAGGACACGGAGGAAGTGATGCCGGAACTGATTATAATGGTAAGAAGGAAAAAGAACAGACCCTTGAAATGGCATTACTTGTAGAGAAGGAATTAAGTTCAAGAGGCATTAATGTTGTTATGACAAGAACAACGGATACAGATGTGTCACTTGATAAAAGAATAGAAATATGCAATTCCAGTAATGCTGCGGCAATAGTGTCAATACACAGGAATTCCTATAAGACAGGTGGGACAGCAAGTGGAGTTGAAGCATGGATACATTCATCTAATCCTACTAATGCAGGAGAATTGGGAAATTCTATTTTAAAAAAATTAACAGCTCTGGGAGTTAGTAACAGAGGAGTTAAGATGGGTACTATGGAAGATTCCAAATCAAATTACAGAATTAATTCAAAATGTAAATGTACAAGCATTGTTCTTGAACTTGGATTTATGAATAACAGCAGTGACAACGCACTTGTGACAACCAAGAAAGAAGCGGCAGCAAAGGCTGTTTCAGACGGAATAATAGATTATTTAGAACAGGCAGGTTATATTAATGGCTAAGATTAATCAGAAGAACATAAGAAATTTTTGTATAATTGCACATATAGATCACGGTAAATCTACACTTGCAGACAGAATTATCGAGAAGACAGGGCTGCTTACAAGCAGGGAAATGCAGGAGCAGGTGCTTGATAACATGGACCTTGAAAGAGAACGAGGCATAACTATTAAGGCACAGACTGTCCGTACAGTATATAAGGCTGAGGACGGAGAAGAATACATTTTCAATCTTATTGATACTCCGGGACATGTTGATTTTAATTATGAGGTATCAAGAGCACTTGCTGCATGTGATGGAGCTATACTTGTTGTCGATGCGGCACAGGGAATAGAAGCCCAGACTCTTGCAAATGTTTATCTTGCGCTTGATCATGACCTTGATGTATTTCCTGTAATTAATAAGATAGACCTTCCAAGTGCAGAACCACAGAGGGTTATAGATGAAATTGAAGATGTTATAGGCATAGAGGCACAGGATGCGCCACAGATTTCAGCTAAGAACGGAATTAATATAGAACAGGTTTTAGAGCAGATTGTAAAGAAAGTTCCCGCACCTACAGGAGACGAAAAAGCTCCGTTATCAGCACTTATTTTTGATTCCCTGTATGATTCATATAAGGGTGTAATAATATTCTGCCGTGTGTTTGAGGGAACTGTTAAGAAGGGCACAAGAATAAGAATGATGGCAACAGGGGCTGTCGAAGAGGTTGTGGAAGTTGGTTATTTTGGAGCAGGACAGTTTATTCCTTGTGAAGAGCTTTCTGCCGGAATGGTTGGTTATATTACAGCCAGCATCAAAAATGTTGCGGATACACGAGTTGGTGATACTGTAACAGATGATGCAAGACCTTGCAGTGAGCCGCTTCCGGGATATAAGAAGGTTAATCCTATGGTTTATTGTGGTTTATATCCTGCTGATGGTTCAAAATATCAGGATTTAAGAGAAGCTCTTGAGAAGCTTCAGCTTAATGATGCATCGCTTCAGTTTGAGCCTGAGACATCCATAGCTCTTGGATTTGGTTTCAGATGTGGATTCCTTGGACTGCTTCATCTTGAGATAATTCAGGAAAGACTTGAAAGAGAATATGGACTTGATCTGGTTACAACAGCTCCGGGCGTTATATATAAGGTTCATAAGACTAATGGTGAGGTTATAGATCTTACCAATCCTTCCAATATGCCTGATCCATCAGAAATCGAATATATGGAAGAACCTATGGTAAGTGCCGAAATCATGGTTACAACAGAATTCGTTGGCCCTATAATGAAGCTTTGCCAGGAGAGAAGAGGCATTTATAATGGTATGGAATATATTGAACAGACAAGAGCGCTGCTTAAATATGACCTGCCGCTTAATGAGATAATATATGATTTCTTCGATGCACTTAAATCACGTTCAAGAGGATATGCCTCATTTGATTATGAAATGAAGGGATATGAGCGTTCAAAGCTTGTTAAACTTGATATATTAATTAACAAGGAAGAGGTTGACGCTTTATCATTTATTGTATTTTCTGACAGTGCAGAAGAACGCGGAAGAAAGATGTGCGAGAAGTTAAAGGGAGAAATTCCAAGACAACAGTTTGAAATACCTATACAGGCTGCAATCGGAAGCCGCGTAATAGCAAGAGAGACAGTAAAAGCACTTAGAAAGGATGTACTTGCCAAGTGTTATGGAGGAGATATTTCGCGTAAGAAGAAGCTCCTTGAAAAACAGAAGGAAGGAAAGAAGAGAATGCGTCAGATAGGTAATGTAGAGATACCTCAGAAAGCATTCATGAGTGTGTTAAAGTTAGATGAAGAATAAAAAACAACTGGGGATATATATACATATCCCTTTTTGTATGCAGAAATGTGTATATTGCGATTTTTTGTCAGCACCTGCTGACGATGAGACAAAAGAAAAATATGTAATGTCTCTGATAAAAGAGATAAATAAAAGTGATGACAGCATAAGAGACAATTATCAGGTGAACACTATATTTTTTGGAGGTGGAACACCAAGTGCCATTGCTCCTCATTTTATAGAGCTTATATTGGACACCTTGAGAAAAAAATATGATGTCAGTCCATATGCTGAAATTACAATAGAATGTAATCCGGGAACGTTAAATGATGAGAAATGCATATCATACAGGGAGTGTGGCATTAACAGAATAAGCTTCGGATTACAGTCTGCCAATGACGAAGAACTTAAAATGCTTGGAAGAATCCATGATATGAAGGACTTTTATACAAGCTATGATCTGGCCGGCAAATACGGTTTTAATAATATCAATATAGATATTATGTCTGCAATTCCGGGACAGACAATAGAAAGCTACCAAAAGACGTTAGATACCGTAATGGCATTTAAACCGTCACATATATCTTCGTATAGCCTGATTATTGAGGATGGTACATTTTTAAAAGAAAATATTAATAAATTTCCGGCACTTCCGTCAGAAGATGATGAAAGACTTATGTATGAGATGACGGGGGACATTTTTGAAAAAAACAGATATAACAGATACGAGATTTCTAATTATTCAAAAGCAGGCTATGAGTGTGCGCATAATCTGAAATACTGGAACAGGGATGAATATATCGGTTTTGGAATCGGAGCCGCTTCATTACTTGGAGATTATAGATTTTCAAATATAAGAAGCTTAAAGGATTATATTACGCTTCTTAACAGTAAAGACTGTGAGCTTAAAGATATAAGAGAAGAAAATGCTTTTATGACACCTGAGGATGTCATGGAAGAATTTATGTTTCTTGGACTTAGAAAGACTGCTGGAATCAGCATAAAAGATTTTAAAACTAAATGCGGAAAAGATTTGATGGAAGTTTATGGGGATGTGGTAGAAAAGAATATAAATGCCGGGCTGCTTATAAAAAATGGGGACAGCATTAAACTGACCCCATATGGTATTGATATAAGTAATACTGTTATGTCTGATTTTATACTTACAGATTCTTCTGATGATAAGATATAAACTGGCGTGGTGTAATACCTGTGAATGTCTTGAATTCACGCTGGAAATGCGCTTGGTCGGAATAACCTATGTTCATTATGAATTCGCTGTTATTTCGCATAGGATCTTTTAAAATGTCAGAGATAACTTTCTGAAAACGTATATACCTGCAATAGTCCTTAGGTGAAAAACCTAGGCTGTTTATAAATAATCTATGGATATGTCTTGGTGAATATCCGCTTTTTTCGGCGGCAGTGGAGATGTTAATATTTCCGTTGCTGCCTTTTATCATATCCATAATATTATATGTGCCGGCAGGTATAGGACAAAGTGTCTTTTCTTTTGAAAGGAATTCTCTTATTAAATCGGCTTTTACATCAAACGCTTCAGCTTTCTTAAAAGCATTTACAAGGTTGTATTCACAGGATTCTTTTGAAGGTTCATATACAAAAACCTTGTTTAACATTTCCTTTGGAGGAGTCGAATTAGAAACTCCCTTATTGTAGTAGCAGGCTGTATCGTTAAAACGTAAGCCTATGTAATGGTCGTGCTTTTTTAAAGAGATAGAAGTAAGCTTTGTTACGGCACCTATACAATAAAAATCAGAGTTGTCATCATTATCGTTAAAACCTATTATCCATTCGTTATATGGGCTTGGGATGAATGACAGGGAAAGACTGTCTGAATTATCTGAATTGCTTGAATTATCCGGCAACTGGCTCTCAGATATGGCTGCTTCATACATATAGATTGTGACAGGCGACTGTATAAATGTTTCGTTAATTGTTTTGAGTCCACATAACTTAAGAAGTGGCTGTATCATTGAAGTATTGTTCATTAGATTCCTCGTTTCCGTACATTTAAAAAGTACTAAAATATTTGTGAGCAGATGAATTTTCATGATAAATATATTAATTCATAAAATAATAATAAAATATTTCTTAAAAAAGTCAATAAAAATGTCCGATTTTTTCAATAATTATTATTTTTATTATGTATAATAAACAACATAAATTGAACAGCAAATACACAAAGGCGTGTAATCAGTTATCTGGTTACACGTCTTTTTTGTTGTATAAAGGCTTGTTCGATTAACAAACCGCTTTCTAAGTGGTAATAAATTTCTTAAGGGAGGAACGACTATGGGAGAGATAATGAATTTAATCACTGAACAGGTCAATGAACAAGTATTCGCAGTATGGTTCCTTATAGGTGCTGCACTTGTATTCTGGATGCAGGCAGGCTTTGCAATGGTAGAGACGGGATTTACCAGAGCTAAGAATGCAGGTAACATTATTATGAAAAATCTGATGGACTTTTGTATTGGTACAGTAATGTTCATCTTTATAGGTGCAAGCCTTTTGCTTGGAGAGGATCTTGTAGGTCTTATCGGAAAACCTGGATTTGATATTTTTACAGCATATTCAGATTTTAGTTTCTCTTCATTTGTATTCAACCTTGTATTCTGTGCAACAGCAGCAACTATTGTTTCAGGTGCAATGGCAGAAAGAACTAAGTTCTTATCATATTGTATTTATTCAGGTGTTATTTCTGCATTGGTATATCCAATTGAAGCACACTGGATATGGGGCGGTGGCTGGTTAGCACAGCTTGGCTTCCATGATTTCGCAGGTTCATGTGCAATCCACATGGTTGGTGGTATCTCAGCAATCATCGGTGCTAAAATATTAGGACCTCGAATTGGTAAGTTTACAAAGAACAAAGAAGGAAAGATTACAAAGGTTAATGCTTTCCCTGGACATAACATTCCTATTGGTGCACTCGGTGTATTCATTCTCTGGTTTGGCTGGTATGGATTTAACGGTGCAGCATGTACAACAGTAGACCAGCTTGGCTCAGTATTCCTTACAACAACAATTGCTCCTGCTGTTGCAACAGTTACATGTATGATATTTACATGGGTAAGATATGGAAAGCCTGATGTTTCAATGTGTCTTAATGCTTCACTTGCAGGTCTTGTAGCAATTACAGCTCCTTGTGATGTAACAGATGCATTAGGTTCACTAATAATCGGTATTGTATCCGGTGTGTTAGTTGTATTTGGTGTATGGCTTCTTGATTACAAGCTTCGTATTGATGACCCTGTAGGTGCTGTCGCAGTACATATGATGAATGGTATCTGGGGTACAATAGCTGTTGGCTTATTTGCAACAAGCACAGCTCCTGGATATGAAATAGCAATAGAAAGTGGTACTATAAAGGGTGAAGGTCTTTTCTACGGAGGAGGCTTTGAACAGTTAGGACTTCAGTTACTTGGATTTGTTTCAGTAGCAGCATGGACAGCAGTCTGCATGACAATAGTATTCCTTGTTATTAAGGCAACAGTTGGACTTAGAGCTTCAAGAGAAGAAGAAATCAAAGGACTTGATGCAACAGAGCATGGCTTATTAAGCTCTTACTCAGGATTTGAAATCGCTGCAACAGACCTTACATTAGATGATGATTCAGAAGTTTCAGTAATTGGCTCAGAGAAGATGGAAGATTCAGTTCCTGCAATTATTAAGACATCAGATATTCCTGATGATAAGAAGATTACAAAGGTTGAAATTCTTATGAAGCAGGAAAGATTCGAGAAGTTAAAGAAAGCCATGAACGAGATTGGCGTTACAGGTATGACAGTTACACAGGTTCTTGGTTGTGGTACTCAGAAAGGTAAGCCAGAATTCTATCGAGGCGTAGAAATGGAAATGCAGCTTCTTCCTAAGACACAGGTTGAAATGGTAATTTCTAAGGTTCCTGTTATGGATGTTATTAACACAGCAAGAAAGGTATTATATACAGGTCATATCGGTGATGGTAAGATTTTCGTATATGATGTGGAAGATGTAGTTAAGGTTCGTACAGGCGAAACAGGTTACAATGCATTACAGGGCGAAGATGACTAATCAGTTAATTGTTAAATAGCAAGTCCTGCCATTTGGATAAAATCCGGGTGGCAGGACTTTTTTGCTGCATTAAATTTTTATTAAATAATTCTGCATTTGTTGAAAAGGGGATATTAATATGATAGTGTGACTTTTAAGAATTGAATTTTAAGTGTGTGGGAGGGCTTATGGATAGCAGACATTTTAAGGACAGTCAGGTTATAAAAGGCATAACAATAGGCACTGTATTAATATTGGTATATCTTGGACTTAATAACATTTCGGGTATAATAAATACCATTTCATATTGTGCAGGACTTATTATGCCGTTTATAGTGGGAGGAGTTATAGCATTTGTCTTAAATGTGCCTATGAGGTCAATAGAAAAGCTGGTTAGCAAGGCATTTGCAAAGTCTGATAAAAAATATCCAAAGCTAGTGAGACTTATTTCATACCTTATAACAATTTTTGCTGTAGCTGCTGTAATAGCTCTTGTTTTATTGGTGGTTATTCCTGAACTTGCAAATACAATATCGGAGCTTATAAAACAGATACCTGATGCTGTTAACAGCCTTATTGCCTGGATGCAGGCCCAGTTTGAAGCATATCCGGAGCTTGAAAAACGTATTTCTGAAATATCGGTTAACTGGGATTCGGTAATAAAGACTGCAATAGACTTTTTATCTACGGGAACAAAAGGAGTCATAAGCGGTGGAATAGGAGCAATAACAAGTATATTCTCGGGTATAACAACATTTTTTATTGGCTTTGTTTTCTCAATTTATATTTTGTTCCAGAAGGAAAAATTAACCAGACAGTTTAAAAAAATTATATATGTGATGTTTTCGGAAAAAAGAGCTGACAGGATTATAGAAGTCTTAAAGCTTACCAACAGTACATTTTCTAATTTTCTGTCAGGACAGTGCTTAGAGGCTTTGATTCTTGGCTCAATGTTTGTTGTTTCAATGCTTTTATTAAGGCTTCCATATGCGGTTCTTATAGGAATGATAATTGCGGTTACTGCATTGGTTCCTATTGTCGGTGCATTCATCGGATGTGCTGTGGGTGTCATACTCATAGCAATAGACAGCCCTGTGAAAGCAATTATTTTTGTGATACTTTTCCTTGTGCTTCAGCAGATAGAAGGAAATCTTATTTATCCTCATGTTGTGGGGAATTCGGTAGGACTTCCGGGTATATGGGTGCTTGTGGCAGTTACAATAGGCGGCAATTTATTTGGAATTGCGGGGATGCTTACATTCATACCTATAAGCTCGGTCTGCTATGCGTTATTCAGAATATATATAAACAGAAAAATAGAAGAGAAGAATATAGACAGAATTAAATACGAAAATACTAATTGAAAACATAAATGTGCCGATATTATAATCAGAGCAGTCTTATAACAGAATTGCCCGGAAATGAGGATTAGTATGAATATTAATAACATTTATAACCAGTCGAGTCTTCTTGATATGTTAAACAACTCTACATCAAAGACAGATAATATATTTGAAAGCATAATTGCAAGTAATACAGCAAGATGTCAGGAAAGAATAAGTCAGGTTACCGGAATTAAAGTAAACAGTACTAAGGATGATGATTATAAAAAAGTTACATCATCGTCAGCAGCATTAACAGAAACTATGGATAAATTAAAATCATCTTCATTATGGGATGAGAGTAAGGAAGGTTATTCCAAGGATAATATTATCAGCGGCATAAAGGATTTTGTAAGTTCTTATAATACATTGATGACTAATATTGACAATGTTGGTAAAACAGTAGAAAATACATATAAGACAAAGTTTAATCAATATGTTAAAGAGCATGAAAAGGAACTGGCAGAAGTTGGAATAACTATTGAAAAAGATGGCAAAATGACAATAGACAAAGACAAGCTTAATGAAGCTGATGTGTCCGCTTTAAAGAAGGTTTTTGGAAATGATTCTGAATTTATGAAGAAGCTTGATTCTGTAAATTCCGAAATGAATGAGGTTGTATCTAAGGCAATGGATATCAAAAACAGCATGTCAGGACTTTATAATGCTGATTCATCTTCAGTTGATTATAACAGTCTTTTATCAGGAAATTCATTTAATTATCTGGGATAAATTATCCCGGAAAAATTATCTTGGATAATTACTAAAAGAGAGGTGTAATATGAGCGTTACAAATATTAATGACAGCATAGTTTATATAGGTGCAGATGATTTGAATATTGACCTTTTTGAGAGTCAGTATGTTGTGCCTGAGGGAGTGTCCTACAATTCATATCTCATTAAGGACAGCAAAATAGTAGTTATGGATACGGTAGATGAGCGTGCAACTGATCCATGGTTTGATAATCTTAGTGAAGCACTTGACGGAAAGGCTCCTGATTATCTTGTTGTATCTCATCTTGAACCGGATCATGCAGCTAATATACAAAGATTTATAAGCAAATATCCAGATACAATAATTGTAGGCAATGCCAAGACATTTGCAATGATGCCACAGTTCTTTGATATGGCAGTTGATGAGGATAAGAAGCTGGTTGTAAAAGAGGGCGACGAATTAAATACAGGAAGCCATACACTTAAATTCTTTATGGCACCAATGGTTCACTGGCCGGAGGTTATGGTGACATATGATATTAAGGACAAGGTGCTTTTTAGCGCGGACGGTTTTGGAAAATTTGGCGCAATTAACGGAAAACTTATAAATACAAGTAAGGAAGATGCAAAGGAATGGAGCTGCGAGGCAAGAAGATACTATATTAATATAGTTGGTAAGTATGGTCCATCCGTACAGGCGTTATTAAAGAAAGTCGCAACACTTGATATTCAGATGATTGCACCTTTACACGGTCCTGTGCTTAACGGTGAGCTTTCAGCATATATTGAAAAATATGATATCTGGAGTTCGTACAGAGCAGAAGATGAAGGTGTTACAGTTGCATTTTCATCACTTCATGGAAATACAAAGAAAGCTGCTTTATATGTTACATCATTGCTTGATAAGCAGGATGTGAAATATGAGCTGTTTGATTTGTCAAGAGATGATATGGCAGAGGCTTTAGAGAGTGCATTCAGATATGACAAGATAGTGCTTTTGGGAGTTACTTATGACGGTGGACTTATGCCATGTATGGAAGATTTTCTGTATCATTTAAAAATGAAGAACTTCCAGAACAGGAAAGCTGCTATTGTTCAGAACGGTTCATGGGGTCCTGTATCAGGGAAGCTTATGAAGGATGCTCTTGAATCAATGAAGAATATTACTGTTTGTGAGAAAATGGTTACAATCAAATCTGTTATGAATACAGAAAATGAGAAAGAATTAACAGAATTGATAAAAGAACTTCTTTAATAAGTGATGAATTTAATAAAAATAATATAGTTTTGCAAAAGGCGTTATTCTAATTTTATGTATTTTAATGGATTATTTAGAATAATGCCTTTACTTTTTTGACCGAAAATACTAAAATAATTATAACTGGGAAGGTTTATTCCCCAATTATTCTTAAGGAGGACAATTTAATAATGGCTAGAGAAAAACAATCTATGGATGGTAATACAGCCGCTGCTCATGTAGCCTATGCCTACACAGAAGTAGCCGGTATCTATCCAATCACACCATCAAGCCCTATGGCTGATGTAGTGGACCAGTGGTCAGCAGCCGGAAGAAAGAATATTTTTGGAAATACTGTTAAGGTAACAGAGATGCAGTCTGAAGCAGGTGCTGCTGGTACAGTACACGGCTCATTGGCAGCAGGTGCTTTAACAACAACATTTACTGCTTCTCAGGGTCTTTTACTTATGATTCCTAACATGTATAAGATTGCTGCAGAACAGCTTCCATGTGTATTCGATGTATCAGCTCGTACAGTTGCTACACAGTCACTTAACATTTTTGGTGATCATAGTGATGTTTACGCCTGTCGTCAGACTGGTTTCGCTATGCTTGCTGAAACAAATCCACAGGAAGTTATGGACTTAAGCCCAGTAGCTCATCTTGCTGCTATAGAAGGTAAAGTTCCATTTATCAACTTCTTTGATGGTTTCCGTACATCTCATGAAATTCAGAAGATTGAGAAGTGGGATTATGAAGATTTGAAGGAAATGTGCAATATGGAGGCAGTTGAAGCATTCCGTGCACACGCTCTTAATCCAGAGCATCCTGCAATGAGAGGTTCTCATGAGAATGGTGATGTATTCTTCCAGCACCGTGAAGCATGTAACTCAGTATACGATGCACTTCCAGCAGTAGTAGAAAAGTACATGAAGAAAGTTAATGAGAAACTTGGAACAGATTATGATTTATTCAACTACTATGGTGCAGCAGATGCAGACAGAGTAATCATTGCTATGGGTTCTATCTGTGATGTTGCAGAAGAGGTTATTGATTATCTTACAGCTAAGGGTGAGAAGGTTGGTCTTATCAAAGTAAGACTTTATCGTCCTTGGGTATCATCAGCTCTTCTTAAGGTACTTCCTAAGACAGCTAAGAAGGTTGCAGTTCTTGACAGAACTAAGGAACCAGGTTCTCTTGGTGAGCCACTTTACCTTGATGTTGCAACAACACTTCGTGAAGCAGGAATGAATGATGTCATCCTTACAGGCGGACGTTATGGTCTTGGTTCAAAGGATACACCACCTTCATCAGTATTTGCTATTTACAAGGAATTAGAGAAGGACGAGCCTAAGTCAAGATTTACAATCGGTATCGTTGATGATGTTACTAATCTTTCACTTCCAGAAGTTAAGCCAGCTCCTATTACATCAGCTAAGGGAACTGTTGAATGTAAGTTCTGGGGTCTTGGTGGAGATGGTACAGTAGGTGCTAATAAGAACTCTACAAAGATTATCGGTGACCATACAGATAAGTACATTCAGGCATACTTCCAGTATGATTCAAAGAAGACAGGTGGTATCACAATTTCTCACTTAAGATTTGGTGATAACCCAATTAAGAGCCCATATTATATTAATCAGGCTGACTTCGTTGCATGTCATAACCCATCATATGTTGTTAAGGGATATAAGATGGTTCAGGACGTTAAGCCAGGCGGAATCTTCATGATTAACTGTCAGTGGTCAGACGAAGAACTTAATGAGCATATGCCAGCAGAAGCTAAGCGTTACATTGCTAAGAATAACGTTCAGTTATATACAATCAACGCTATTGATAAAGCTATCGAAATTGGTATGGGTAAGAGAACTAACACAATCTTACAGTCAGCTTTCTTTAAGCTTGCTAATGTAATGCCTATCGATGAGGCTGTTGAATTTATGAAAGCAGCTGCTAAGAAGTCATACAGCAAGAAGGGTGATGCTGTTGTAGAGATGAACTACAAGGCAATTGATGCCGGTGTAGATGCTATACATAAAGTTGAAGTCCCAGCAGACTGGGCTAACGCAGAAGATGTTAAGAAGCCAGTTGAAAGAACAGGACGTCCAGCTACAGTTAAGATGGTTAACGAACTCCTTGATCCTATCGGCTTAATGGATGGTGACAGCCTTCCGGTTTCAGCTTTCAAGGATATCGCTGATGGTCAGTTTGAAACAGGTGCATCTGCATACGAGAAGAGAGGAACAGCAGTTATGGTTCCTGAGTGGGATCCAACAAGCTGTGTTCAGTGTAACAGCTGTGCATTCGTATGTTCACATGCAACAATCAGACCATTTATTCTTGATGCAGGTGAAGTATCAGCAGCTCCTTCACAGATTAAGTTAGCTGATTCTAAGCATGCAGTAGCAGAAGGAATGAAGTTTACAATGTCTGTATCTCCATTAGATTGTATGGGATGCGGCGAGTGTGTTACTGTTTGTCCAGCAGCCGCTAAGGGTGCATTAAAGATGGTTCCACAGGAATCACAGGCAGCAGAACAGCCAGTATTTAACTACTTAGTAGAAAATGTTGGTAAGAAAGAAATTAAACCAGTATTTACAGATACAACACCTATTGGTTCACAGTATAACCAGCCACTTCTTGAATTCTCAGGATCATGTGCAGGTTGTGCAGAGACATCATATGCAAGATTAATTACACAGTTATTTGGTGAGCAGATGTATATCTCTAACGCTACAGGTTGTTCTTCAATCTGGGGTGGTCCAGCAGCTACATCACCATATACAGTTAATAAAGATACTAAGAAGGGACCAGCTTGGGCTAACTCATTATTTGAGGATAATGCAGAACATGGTTTTGGTATGTATCTTGGTCAGAAGACACTTAGAGATCAGGCTATTGCTAAGTTAGAGGAAATGGCTGCATCAGAGAAGTCTTCAGAAGAACTTAAAGCAGCTATCGCTAAGTTTATGGAAACAAAGGATGATACTAAGGCTAACACACCAGCAGTAGAAGCTCTTATTCCAGAAGTAGAGAAAGCAGCAAAAGAAGGATGCCCATTAGCTCCAGAAGTACTTGCTAAGAAGGATTACCTCGCTAAGAAGTCTGTATGGATCTTCGGTGGTGATGGTTGGGCTTATGATATCGGTTTTGGTGGTCTTGACCATGTACTTGCATCAGGCGAGAATGTTAACGTAATGGTATTCGATACAGAAATGTATTCTAATACAGGTGGACAGGCATCTAAGGCTTCTAACATCGGTGAAGTTTGCCAGTTCGCTGCAGCAGGTAAAGAGATGGGTAAGAAGTCTCTTGCTGAAATAGCTATGAGTTATGGTTATGTATATGTAGCTCAGATTGCACTTGGTGCTAACCCAGCACAGGCTGTTAAGGCTATTGCAGAAGCTGAGAATTACAATGGTCCATCATTAATTATTGGATACGCTCCTTGCGAACTTCACGGTATCGCTAAGGGTGGTATGAACCATTGCCAGGATGAGATGAAGAAGGCTGTTAAGGCTGGTTACTGGAACCTCTTCTCATTCAACCCAGCACTTAAGGCTGAAGGAAAGAATCCATTCACATTAACTTCTAAGGAAGGTGATGGAACATATCAGGAATTCCTTAATAACGAGGCTCGTTATACAAGACTTGTTAAGCCATTCCCAGAAAGAGCTGAAAGACTCTTCGCTAAGTCTGAGGAAGTAGCTAAGGAAAGATATGAACATCTTCAGAGACTTATTGAACTTTATAAATAATTAAATGAAATACATATTTAATATAATATAAGGTGATAATTTTGATACACCGGCAATACTTATTAAAAGTACTGCCGGTGTATTTTTTATTGTAAAAAGTAGTTGACAATGCTTTAGATATATTTTATATTGATAATACCAACTGTACTATATCACATAGTACGGTTATGACACATTAAAGCAAGGAGGATTGAAATGTTTAGTATTGATATAATGTCTCGAATACCGGTTTACGAGCAGCTTATCAATCAGGTTCAGGAGAATATTCTTCTTGGAATACTTAAGCCAGGAGATAAGATGGTATCTGTAAGAAATCTTTCGATGGAACTTTCGGTTAATCCTAATACTATTCAGAAAGCATATACAGAGCTTGACAGATTAGGGCTTATCACTACAGTTCCGGGTAAAGGCTCTTTTATATCACAGGATGCGCTTGATTTAGTCAGCAGTCTGTCAAGAGAGAAGCTTGAAGATGTAAGGCATCTGATAGAAGAGGTGAAAAAGGCAGGCGTTACCAGAAAAGAGCTTGTAGACTTAATAGAAGAAATCTACAAAGAAAATTAATAAGCAGAATTAATAAGCAAAAGGTTGATATTAAATAAAGCTTAATATGAAAAATATGAGAATGGAAAGGAACTTTGTATGATTAGTGTAGAAAATATATCTAAGACGTTTGACAATTTTAAGGCATTAGACGATATAAGCTGTACAATTGCAAATGGTTGTATATATGGTATGGTTGGTTCTAATGGGGCTGGTAAGTCAACATTTTTAAGAACTATTACAGGCATATATAAGCCTGATAAAGGAACTGTTAAATATGATGGCAATGAAGTGTATGATAATCCGCAGGTTAAGGAAGATATGGTGTTTGTTGCGGATGAATTATTCTTTCTTTCGGGCGCCAGCATGAAGAAAATGGCGGATTATTATAATTCAATATATGACAAGTTCGATTATGAGAGATTTAATAATCTTACACAGTTGTTCAAGCTTAATCCAAAGAAAAATATTGCCTCCTTTTCAAAGGGAATGAGGAGACAGGCGGCAATAATACTGGCTTTGTCTACAAGAGCCAGATATTTATTCTTTGATGAAACATTTGACGGACTTGACCCTGTTATGAGAAATCTTGTTAAAAAGCTGTTGTGCGCCGATGTGGCTGATTATAATTCAACAGTAATAATAACTTCACATTCTTTGCGTGAATTGGAGAATATATGTGATCATTTATCACTTCTTCATAAAGGCGGGCTCATCCTTGACAGTGAGGTTATGGAGCTTAAAACATCAAAATTCAAAGTACAGATTGCATTTACAGCTCCATTTGGCGAGGACTTATTCAGAGATATGGATATATGCAGATATCGTCAGCAGGGTTCTGTTGCCAACATGATTATAAAGGGGGATAAGGATGAGACTGTTGAAAAACTGAAAGAATTAAATCCTGTACTGCTTGATGTACTCCCTCTTACACTCGAAGAAATATTTACATATGAAATGGAAACCCTGGGTTATGGATTTGATATAAATGAGGTGGGTGATAATAATGAATAAAAAGAAAATATTTAATTTTAAACAATATGTCCAGGGGTTGTTAAAGTTCAAACTTCCCGGAATAATAGGCACGCTGCTTGTGTTAATATGTTCGATATTTAATCCAGTTTCTGATGTTATGTCAGTTAAAAATTATATGGCATCAGGATATTACGGATGGATGCCGGAATTAATAACTTATATTAGTTATAACAAGTACATGATATTTATAATAATTATATATACTCCGATTATTGCATTTATGTCATGGAAATTCCTTAATAAGCGTAATTCGAGTGACTTTTATCATGCACTTCCATATACCAGAAGATGCACTTATTTAACTACCGTGGCTGCGGCAGTTACATGGATAATTATTCCATTGTTAATTAATGCTGTTGTTTCAATGTTTATTTATAATATTTTTTCAGAGTATTTTATTATAAATGCATCATCAGTATTTACAGGTGTTATGGCAATATTTGCAGCATCACTGTTATGTTATGCATCAATAACCATAGCCTGTGCGGTTACAGGAAATACACTTTCAAATCTTTGCGTTTCAGGACTTATAATATTCCTTCCAAGATTTGTTACATTTTTAACAGCATATACATTAAGGGACGCTTTTCCGTTTCTTGATATGAACAGGATAATGCCTGTGTTTGATACAAGATACAATGTGCTGGTGGGAACAATATTATCTTCACTGGGGATATATAATTTTACGGATATATATTCAAATGTGCCATCAATAATATATACTCTGGTTGTTTCAATAATTTATCTTATTATTGGAGGAGTGGCATTTTCAATTAGAAAGAGTGAGACTGCCGGATACGGTGCTTCTGGAAAAACAATTGGTTTTGTTATAAGAATGGCTATTGGTTATACAATAGGTGTTGTTGGAGTTACTAATTATGTAAGGGATATGAATTATGGAAGTGTGCAGAATGATGTTGCAAAATTTATTGTAACACTTCTGGTTGCAACCCTTGTAGTTATGATATATCAGTCGATAATAGATAAATCATTAAAAGGCTTTTTAAAAAGCATAACATCTGTAATTGCTGTATATGTGCTGTCGTTTATTACATTATTAATAATGAATGGAGCGATAGGTAATTTCAAGGAAAGCAGACTGAATGCGGATAATATAAGCTATGTGACTATTTCCCAGCTTCAAAGAAATTATATGGATGATGGAGAGGATTATTACAGCAGATGCCTTGAAAATATGAAAATAACCGATAAACAGGTTATAGATATTATCTGTGATGCTTATAATAAAAATGTTGACAGATATGTAAACAATGGAAATGGCTATTATTATGGAAACGGATATGTTATAGGAATTAAGCAGAATGGCCATGTTACTTATCGAAGAGTATATTTTAATAATGGCTATACTAATACATATGAAAAAATTACTGATATATTATGCAGCAAAGATGAATATAAAGAAAAGTTAAAGAGTCTTCCTGATGCAAAAGATGTATCTATTCATGTTAACAGCAGTGATAAAGCGTTTACCAGAGAAGAATATATAAATATTTACAATACATTTAAGGAAGAATTAAATGAAACAGATGTTAAGACATGGTATCAGGAAGTTATGGAATATAATAATTATAACATCCTTAATGTAAAATTCTTCTACGATGGAGTTGTTGTGAGTGCGCAGCTTCCGTTAAATATAATGCCAAAGACAATGAAGGCATTGTATAACGGACTTAACGAAAAGAGTTATGCTTCGGAAAGCATAGCAGAGGTATCTAGTGCGCTTAATACAATAGGCACAAAGAATGATAAGAATATATCACAGATAGAAATATCAAAGTACGATTATAATGAAAGAAAGTGGATATATTACAGAAGCGATGCACTTAAGGATGAAGCTACAGGAACTGAAGAAATCGGGAACACAGAAGAGATACTTTTAAGCAAAGAAAGTCTTGATAAATTAAAAAGACAGGTATCAGATAAAGAAATGTTACAGGATATAGATAGAAATAAAACGTTAATACGAATTGTATATACAAGATATGAAAATAATGATGTATATAATGGAGTACAGCTGGAAGATTTTTATTTATATTATCAACAATAATTGCTATTATTTGAATAAATCAGACATAACCGTAAACACTAAAAGGAGCAGGAAACTGCTCCTTTAATTTTTGGGGCGAATTTCGTCTTTGGTGTGAGGTGTGTATGAAAAGAGAAAAAATAATAATGGATGGCAATATGGCAGCTGCCCATGTTGCATATGCTTTTACAGAATGTTGTGCGATATATCCGATAACGCCTTCGTCTCCGATGGCTGATTATATAGATGTGTGGTCTGTAGAAGGAAGAAAAAATATCTGGAAAGAAAAAGTCAAAATAATAGAAATGCAGTCAGAGGGTGGTGCGGCAGGAACCTTTCACGGAATGCTGCGTGCAGGTGCTTTAGCATCTACATTTACATCATCACAGGGACTGCTTCTTATGTTGCCAAACATGTATAAGATAGCAGGAGAACTGCTTCCGGGAGTTATACATGTATCGGCTCGAACTGTTGCCACGCACGCATTGTCAATATTCGGTGACCATAGTGATATATATGCATGCAGGCAGACAGGTTTTGCATTTCTATGTAGCTCTAATGTACAGGAAGTTATGGATATGGCGGTTGTGGCTCATTTATCGGCAATAGAGGGAAGAGTTCCTTTTGTACATTTTTTTGACGGTTTCAGGACATCTCATGAAATAAGTGATGTTTATGCATGGAATTATAATGATTTAAAAATGATGATTAACAACAAATCAGTTGCGGATTTTAAAAGACACTCACTTAATCCGGAAAGACCTTCGTTAGCAGGTTCAGCGCAGAATTCGGATGTATATTTTCAGATGAGAGAGGCATCTAACAGGTATTATGACCAGCTTCCTGATATAGTTGAAAAATATATGAATGAGATAAACAGGCTTACAAACAGTAACTATCATCTGTTTGATTATATCGGGGATGAAGATGCAACAGTTGTAATTGCTGCAATGGGCTCTGTGTGTGAGACAGCGGTAGAAACATATGAATATTTAAAAGATACAGGTGTCAAGGTAGGACTTATAAAGGTAAGGCTATACAGACCATTCAGCGTAGAACATTTTCTGTCTGTACTTCCTGAAACTGTAGAGGTTATTAATGTGCTTGACAGGACAAAGGAACCGGGAAGCGCAGGAGAACCGCTGTATCTTGATATATTGTCTGCTTTGAAAAAAGGAGGCAGTAAAGATGAAAGACTGTTAAAAATAAAAGTGCTTAACGGAAGATTTGGACTTGCATCAAAAAATACGACACCAAAGGATTTGATGTCCGTTTTTTTCAATAAAGAAAAGCAGAATTTTACGATAGGTATAAAGGATGATGTCACAGGAACATCACTTGGCTTTGATTTAGCAGATAATAATACGAATAGTGTACCGGATAATGTTATTTCGGAAAGTTTTAATTCTATAGATAGCACAAATGAAATATGCAAAATCGGTAAAACACCATATTCGTGTAAATTCTATGGGATAGGTGCTGACGGAACTGTAAGTGCTAATAAAAATACAATAAAAATAATAGGGGAACACACTAATCTTCATGTGCAGGCATACTTTGACTATGATTCCAAAAAATCAGGTGGAATGACAACGTCACATTTAAGATTCGGGACAGATGTCATACATTCCGCGTATCTTGTGGAAAAAGCAGATTTTGTATCATGTCATGTGGAAAGCTATATAGACAAATATGAAATAATAAATACCGTTAAAAAGGGTGGAACATTAGTTGTAAACTGTACATGGGATGAAACGGAATTTAACAGACATATGACCTGTGGGGAAAAGAAGTATGTGTCGGAAAATAATATAAAAATATACATTATTAATGCTTATAAAATAAGTCATGAGCTAGGACTTGGAAACAGAATAAATACGATTTTGCAGGCTGTATTTTTTGCACTGACAGAAATAATCGATATAGATGAAGCTATAGGATATATGAAGGAAAAAATTGAGAAATCTTATGGCAGACGTGGAAAAGATATAGTTTCAAAAAATTATGAGGCGATAGAAAGAGGAATTAAGGAGTACAGAAAAGTTGAAATCGTTGCTGATAAAGAAAATGATAATGAAATTATGACATCAAAACAGAAACTGAATGGATATAATGATTTACCGGTTTCTGCATTCATTGATAAAGCAGACGGAGTTATTGAACAAGGGACAGCTAAATATGAGAAAAGAGGAGTATCACACTATATTCCTATGTGGAATCCTGATGGATGTATACAGTGTAACAGGTGTGCATATGTATGCCCTCATGCGGTTATCAGACCTGCGATATTGAATAAATCGGACATGACAGAAAAGCCTGACAGTATGATAACTACAGAAATGAAAGCTATGAATGATTTACATTTTGCAATAACTGTATCTGCACTTGACTGTACAGGCTGTGGAGTGTGCACAACAGTTTGTCCGGGAAATATTAAAAATGATGTTCTGGTAATGAAAAATGTATCGGACAGAGAAGAAAAGGTGAAGATACAGAAAAACTTTGAATTTGGACAGATTAAAGGAGATACAAAAACAGAGGATGAGTATGAAAATATAGAGAAGAAATTTGACAGATTTACAGTTAAGGGGTCACAGTTTGTAAAACCATATCTTGAATATTCGGGAGCCTGCGCCGGGTGTGGTGAGACACCATATGCCAAGCTTATTACACAGTTGTATGGAGATAAGATGATAATTGCTAATGCGACAGGCTGTTCATCAATATGGGCAGGCTCGTATCCTTCGACACCATATACGTTTGATAAAAACGGACATGGCCCGGCATGGGGAAATTCTTTATTTGAGGATAATGCAGAGTATGGGCTTGGACTCAAAATGGCAGGGGATATATGCAGGGAGGAAAACTGCCACAGAATAGAAAATATCATAAAAGAACTTGAAAAATATATGATAAACGAAAGATATGATACGGTGCTTAAAGACATTACAGACGATTTAAAAGCAGCATACAAGGATTATAAGAATACCTATGATGACACCTGCCTTAACAGAGATTCATCAAAGAAGCTTATTAAAGCACTTGAGCAGGTAGTGACAAAAGCAGAAATATCAATAGATATGGATAAGCTTAAGAAATCGGCAATAAATGTTCTTGATAAAAAAGAGTACATTTCAAAAAAATCGTACTGGCTGTTAGGAGGAGACGGATGGGCTTATGATATTGGCTTTGGCGGTCTTGACCACGTTCTTTCTACAAAAGAAAATGTCAATGTATTTGTATTTGATACGGAGATGTATTCTAACACAGGCGGGCAGGTGTCGAAGGCTTCAACACAGGGGATGAGTGCAATGTTTGCAAGTGACGGAAAAAAGACTCCTAAGAAAAAGCTTGCGCAGATGATGTTAAGCTATGGCTATGTGTATGTGGCACAGGTTTCGATGGGAGCTGATATGAATCAGTGTATAAGAGTTATAAAAGAGGCAGAACAATATAACGGTCCGTCACTTATAATAGGATATTCGCCATGTATTAATCATGGAATAAAAAAAGGAATGTCGCAGACAATGAAAGAAGAGGAACTTGCGGTAAAATCAGGATACTGGAAGCTGTTTTCTTATAATCCTCAAAAAGATTATGAAAGAAAAACAGAGATTATAAAAAAGCTTGACGAGGATAACTTTAATGATGAGTTAATAGAAGATTTTTACAAAGGAGAAGTTCGTTTTAATAAAAAATCGCTTGAATAAAGAAGGAGTATTTTATATGAACAGCTTTTCAAAATGTGCAACGGATAATATAGAATTAATCAATAAGCTGGTTAATTCGGCACAAAATTTCGATGTTCTGCAAAGGAAGGTTAAGATTGCTGGAAAAGATTCAGGTCTGTTTTTTATAGACGGTTTTGTCCAGGAGGATATGGTAGAGAAACTTATACAGTTTTTTTATTCATTAAAGGAGCAGGATGTAGCGGATATAGATACATTTCTGGAGATAGGAATGCCTTATACTGAGGTGGAAAGCTGCAAGGATGTTGATAAGGCTGTTACAGCCTTTCTTTCCGGTGTGACACTTCTTCTGATAGATGGATTTGAAGAATGTATATTGATTGACTGTAGAACTTATCCGATGCGTTCGGTTAGTGAGCCATGGAAAGACAGGGTGCTTAGAGGCTCAAGAGATGGATTCGTGGAAACAATTGTAAGTAATGCGGCACTTTTAAGAAGACGAATAAGGGACAGAAATCTGTGTATGGAAATGTTTGGAGTTGGAAGCAGGTCATGTTCGGATGTTGCGGTCTGCTACATTAAAGATAAAGTTGACCCTGAGGTACTTGATAAAATTAAAAAGAGAATAGAGTCAATAGAAGTTGAAGCATTAACCATGAATATAGAGAGCCTTGCAGAGTGTCTGTTCCAGTATAAATGGATAAATCCTTTTCCTAAATATAAATACTCTGAAAGACCAGATACCGCTACGGCTGCAATATTAGATGGAAATATAGTTATTATGGTTGATAATTCACCGGCTGTAATGATAGTGCCGACATCTATTTTTGATGTGCTTGAAGAACCGGATGATTTTAATTTTTCTCCGCTGGTGGGAACATATCTTAGAATATCAAGATTTGTGTTTACCTTAATAACGCTGGTGCTTACTCCTGTGTGGCTTCTGCTTATTAATAACCCTTCGTGGGTGCCTGACTGGATGGAGTTTATAAAAATAACAGACGATATTTCCGTGCCGGTGTTTTTCCAGCTTCTGTTACTTGAAATGGCTGTAGACGGACTTAAACTGGCAGCAGTTAATACACCTTCAATGTTATCTACGCCGTTAAGCATAACTGCCGGTATAATCGTTGGCGAATATGCAGTAAGCTCAGGCTGGTTTAATCCGGAGTCACTTCTTTATATGGCTGTGGTTACGGTTGGGACATATTCCCAGGCAAGCTTTGAAATGGGATACGCGCTTAAGTTTTTCAGGATATTCACGTTATTTCTTACTAATTTTTTCAATATACCCGGTCTTGTTATAGGGGTGATAATCACATTTGCCTGCATAATTTTTAATAAAACAATGACAGGAATGAGCTATATTTACCCACTCTATCCTTTTGATGCTAAAATGTTCAGAAGAAAAATTTTAAGAGTAAGGCTTCCTCATTCATATAAATAATTTATAGAATTTTCTCAAATGTTACCATTTGTTAATAGAATTAGTATCTGAAACATGCTACAATAAATATAATTAAGGTCAGATGAATGACTAAAAGTATGTGAATGAATTATAGGAAGTAAAGATAATGGGTAAAGTAATTGGAATTGATTTGGGTACAACTAATAGCTGCGTTGCGGTTATAGAAGGGGATACACCTACTATTATAACTAACAGTGAGGGTTACAGGACTACACCTTCGGTTGTTGCATTTACAAAGAATAAAGAACGAATAGTCGGAGATGCGGCAAGAAGACAGGCAGCAGTCAACCCTGACAGAACTATATTTTCTATCAAGAGACATATGGGTTCTGACTACAGAGTCAAGATAGACGGTAAACATTATACACCACAGGAGTTGTCAGCATTTATTCTTATTAAGCTTAAGAAAGATGCTGAAAGCTTTTTGGGAGAAGAGGTTACAGATGCTGTTATAACAGTTCCTGCATATTTTAATGATGCGCAGAGACAGGCTACCAAGGATGCAGGAAAGATTGCAGGACTTAATGTGTTAAGAATAATTAATGAGCCTACCTCAGCGGCACTCGCATATGGACTTGACAACGGACAGCCACAGAAGATACTGGTTTACGACCTTGGCGGAGGCACATTTGATGTGTCTGTTATAGAGATTGGAGATAATGTTATAGAGGTACTTGCAACATCAGGAGATAATCATCTTGGCGGTGATGATTTTGATGAAAGAATAGTGCAGTATCTTGTTGAGAAGTTTAAGGAAACTGATAATATCAATCTTGCAAAGGATGTATCTGCAATGCAGAGGTTAAGGGAAGAAGCAGAGAAGGCCAAGAAGGAATTATCTTCTGCCATGAATGCCAATATTAATCTTCCTTTTATCGCTGTTGTAAAAAATGTGCCACATCATATGGATATTACAATAACAAGACAGCAGTTTGAGTCAATGACAAGAGACCTCGTGGACAGAACAGTGACACCTGTTGAGAATGCACTGCATGATGCCGGATTATCGAAGAATGATATTGGAATGGTACTTTTAGTAGGCGGTTCTACAAGAATACCTGCTGTGCAGGATAAAGTAAGACAGATTATGGGAAAAGAACCATCAAGAAATCTTAATCCAGATGAGTGTGTTGCGATGGGAGCAGCAGTTCAGGGAGGAAAATTTGGAAATCAGCTTATACCGGGCTGTGCTGCATCAGAGATTATACTTATGGATGTAACACCGTTATCTCTTTCCATAGAGACATTAGGTGGTGTTGCAAGCAGACTTATAGAGCGTAATACTACAATTCCTACAAGACACAGCCAGATATTTACTACGGCAGGTAACTTCCAGACTTCTGTTGATATTAAAGTATTTCAGGGTGAAAGAAAATTCACAAGAGATAATAAGCTTCTTGGAAACTTCAGATTGTCAGGAATAAAGAGAGCAATGGCAGGAGTTCCGCAGATAGAAGTTACATTTGATATAGATGCTAACGGAATAGTAAATGTTTCTGCTAAGGATCTGGGAACCGGAAATGAACAGTCAATAACAATAACTTCAAGCTCTAATCTGTCAGAAGAAGAGATTGAGCGTGCCAAGTGGGAAGCTGAAGTTTATGGGAATCAGGATAAAGAAAAGGCAGAAGAAGTTGATATAATTGCAAGCGGAAGAAATGTTTTAAACAGCGCAATGAGTGAGCTTGAGACCAATAAAAAGATTTGGGATAAATCCAAGAAAAAGGAAGTCAAGGAACGTATCAATGCTCTAAGAAAAGCGTTATCCAAGGCAAATCCTGAAAAACTCGATGAGAAAAAGGTACAGGATGTGCGTATTGCGAAAGAAAATCTTGAGAGTATTTTGCAAATGTAGGTTTCAAAAGAATAAAATGTATGTTATCATTCTAAAAGTGTGATAATAGTTTTTAAATCAGAAACGAGGTTATTTATGGCAGGTTCTACATTTGGCAATAATTTTAGAATAATGACATGGGGAGAGTCCCATGGCTTTGGAGTCGGTGTGGTTGTAGATGGCTGTCCTGCGGGCCTTGAATTATCAGAGGAAGATATTCAGGTTATGTTAGACAGAAGAAGACCGGGACAGTCCAAATTTACTACTCCACGTAACGAGGCTGACGAAATACATATTATGTCGGGAGTTTTTGAAGGAAAGACAACAGGAACTCCTATATCCATGATGGTATATAATAAAACACAGCGTTCAGGCGATTACAGTGAAATAGCATCTTATTACAGACCGGGACATGCGGATTATACATTTGATGAAAAATACGGATTCAGGGATTACAGAGGCGGCGGAAGAAGTTCTGCGAGAGAAACAATCGGAAGAGTTGCAGCAGGAGCAATAGCTGCCAAGATATTAGAAAAACTCGGAATCAGAATTAATGCGTATGCCAAAGAAATTGGTGGTATCTCGATAGATTATAATAATTTTGATTTAAATGAGAGAAGCAACAATGCTTTTAACATGCCTGACAGTAAGGCTGCCTTAAAAGTAGAAAAATATGCCGAAGAAAAGATGGCAGAACATGATTCTGTCGGTGGAATTATAGAATGTGTTGTAACCGGTGTTATGCCCGGAATCGGTGAAACAGTATTTGATAAGCTGGATGCAAATCTTGCAAAAGCCATAATGTCAATTGGAGCTGTGAAAGGCTTTGAAATGGGAGACGGTTTTGAAGTCGCTAAAATGACAGGAAGCACTGATAATGACAGCTTTATTATGAAGGACGGAAAAGTTGTAAAAGCAACCAACCATTCAGGCGGAGTGCTTGGTGGAATGAGTGACGGAAGTGATATTGTTTTCAGGGCGGCAATAAAGCCAACACCATCAATAGCAGCAAAACAGAATACAGTTAACAAATCAGGAGAAGATATAGAAATATCAATAAAGGGAAGACATGATCCTATGATAGTTCCAAGAGCGGTTGTCATAGTGGAAGCAATGACTGCACTTACAATTCTTGATCTTGTTATTTCTAATATGAGTGCAAGGGTTGATAACCTTGTAGAGTTTTATAAGAAAAAGGAACAATAATATATGTATAAGTTATTAAAAACAGACGGACGAGCAAAGAGAGCAGAGTTTAAGACTGTCCATGGTACGGTCCAGACACCGGTATTTATGAATGTAGGTACTGTGGCTGCGATAAAGGGAGCTGTTGCGACAACAGACCTTCAGGAAATCGGAACACAGATAGAATTATCTAATACATATCACCTTCATGTAAGACCGGGTGATAAGTTAATTAAAGAAATGGGCGGACTTCATAAGTTTATGAACTGGGATAAGCCAATTCTTACCGATTCCGGCGGATTTCAGGTATTTTCATTAGCAGGCCTTAGAAAAATAAAAGAAGAGGGAGTTACTTTCCAGTCACATGTTGATGGCAGAAAAATATTCATGGGACCTGAGGAAAGTATGCAGATACAGTCTAACTTAGGCTCGACAATCGCAATGGCATTTGATGAATGTGCACCTGCCAAAGCAGATAGAAAGTATATTCAGCCATCGGTTGACAGAACTTACAGATGGCTTCTTAGATGTAAGAAGGAAATGGACAGGCTTAATTCACTTCCTGATACGGTTAATCCTCACCAGATGCTTTTTGGAATTAATCAGGGTGGAATATTCCCTGATATAAGAATAGAGCATGCCAAGAAAATATCAGAACTTAATCTTGACGGATATGCAGTAGGTGGTCTTGCAGTAGGTGAAACACATGAGGAAATGTATCATATACTTGATGAGGTTGTGCCATATCTTCCACAGGATAAGCCAACCTACCTTATGGGAGTAGGAACACCTGCCAATATTCTTGAGGCGGTAGACAGAGGAATTGATTTCTTTGACTGCGTATACCCTTCAAGAAACGGAAGACACGGACATGTGTATACCAAGCTTGGTAAAATAAATCTTTTCAATGCACAGTATGAAAAAGATGCAAGACCAATAGAGGAAGGGTGTAATTGTCCTGCATGCCGCAATTATTCAAGAAGCTATATAAGACATCTTCTTAAAGCAAAGGAAATGCTCGGAATGAGACTTTGTGTTCTTCATAATCTGTATTTCTATAATCATCTTATGGAGGATATCCGTACAGCGATTGAAGAAGGAAGATATAAGAGCTTCAAGGATGAACGTCTGTATATGTTAAAGACATATGACAAAAAATAAAATTATAAATAAAAATTTTATTTTTTAATAATGGACAATGATGCTTAATTAATGTATTATTGTTTACTGTCAGTAAATTATATTTATAAGAATTTTACTGATGTATTTAATTAATATTTAATTTTAATGAAATGATTTGGAGGAAAAGTTAAATGGGTCAGATTGGCGTAATAGTTATTTATGTAGTAGCCTTAATAGCAATGATGTATTTTCTTGCAATACGTCCACAGAAGAAGCAGCAGAAGGAACAGCAGCAGTTGATGGATTCAATGGAAAAAGGTGATTTTGTTCTTACAACAAGCGGCTTCTACGGTGTAATTATAGATATTACAGAAGACGATGTTATCGTAGAATTCGGTAACAACAAGAACTGCCGTATTTCAATGCAGAAAAAGGCAATAGCTCAGGTTGAGAAAGCATCAGCATCAAGCGAAAGCTAATTTGCAAAACATTTTAATAAGATAAATTAAGTGTCATTATATTCTTTGTATGTGAGGAATATGGTGGCACTTTATTTATTTTACCATATAAGTTGAAAAATCTTAAAAAATGGAGTATTATATTTTACAATAGCCTTTTACTACGGAGATTCGGCAAAAGACAAAGCACGGGTTAGTTGAAGGACATTTAATTATTGGAAAGACAGGTGGATATAATGGAGTGCAAGATTACATTAATTCCAGGTGATGGAATTGGACCTGAGATAGTCAGGGAAGCTGTTAAGGTATTAGACCGAGTGGCAGACAAATATGGACATAAGTTTGATTATACAAAGATTTTGATGGGCGGCTGTTCGATTGATGAATATGGAGTGCCTTTAACAGATGAGGCTGTTTCAATAGCTAAATCTTCAGATGCAGTGTTACTTGGTGCTGTCGGAGGCAATGTAGGTAACTCAAAGTGGTATGATGTAGCACCTAATTTAAGACCTGAGGCAGGATTGCTTAAGATTCGTAAGGACCTTGAATTATTTGCAAATCTTCGTCCTGCATATCTTTATAACGAATTAAAGAAGGCATGCCCTCTTAAAGAAGAGATTATCGGCGATGGATTTGACATGATTATCGTAAGAGAGTTAACAGGCGGACTTTACTTTGGCGAAAGACATACAAGTGAAGTTGACGGAGTTATGACAGCTGTTGATACACTTACTTATAATGAAGAAGAGATAAGAAGAATTGCTGTTAAAGGCTTTGAGATAGCAATGAAGAGAAAGAAAAAGCTTACAAGTGTTGATAAAGCAAATGTACTTGATTCTTCAAGATTGTGGAGAAAGATTGTACATGAGGTTGCAAAGGATTATCCTGAGGTTGAAGTTTCAGATATGCTTGTTGATAACTGTGCTATGCAGCTTGTTATGAATCCTGGACAGTTTGATGTAATTCTTACTGAGAACATGTTTGGTGATATTTTATCGGATGAGGCAAGTATGATTACAGGCTCAATCGGTATGCTTTCAAGCGCAAGCCTTGGAAAGACAAAGCTCGGTTTATACGAGCCTAGCCATGGTTCAGCTCCTGACATTGCAGGTAAGAATGTTGCCAATCCAATAGCAACTATTTTAAGCGCAGCCATGATGTTAAGATATTCCCTTGACCTTGACAAAGAAGCTGATGCAGTTGAAAAAGCTGTAGCTGAGGTTCTTGAAGAGGGATACAGAACAACTGATATTATGTCAGAGGGATGTACACTTGTAGGAACAGATAAGATGGGAGATCTTGTTTCAGAAAGAGTTTAATTAAATAAAATTGTTTTAGAAGGAGACATATTTATGATAAGTGATAACGCAAGAAGCGGTATGCAGCAGGCACCTGCAAGAAGTTTGTTTAATGCACTTGGTTTTACAGCAGAAGAAATGAAAAAGCCAATGATAGGAATTGTAAGCTCATATAACGAGATAGTTCCAGGACATATGAATATTGATAAGATAGTAAATGCAGTTAAATTAGGAGTAGCTGAAGCCGGTGGCGTTCCTGTTGTATTCCCTGCAATTGCAGTATGCGATGGTATAGCTATGGGACATGTCGGAATGAAATATTCTTTGGTTACAAGAGATCTGATTGCAGATTCAACAGAGTGCATGGCTATTGCACATCAGTTTGACGGTCTTGTAATGGTTCCTAACTGTGACAAGAATGTTCCGGGACTTTTAATGGCAGCAGCAAGACTTAATCTTCCTACTGTATTTGTATCAGGTGGTCCAATGCTTGCAGGACATGTTAAGGGAAAGAAGAGAAGCCTTTCATCTATGTTTGAAGCAGTTGGTTCATATGCAGCAGGAACAATGACAGAAGAAGATGTGCTTGAATTTGAGGAAAAGGTATGCCCAACATGTGGTTCATGCTCAGGTATGTATACAGCTAATTCAATGAACTGTCTTACAGAGGCACTTGGTATGGGACTTCGTGGCAACGGTACAATCCCGGCTGTATATTCAGAGAGAATTAAGCTTGCAAAGCATGCAGGTATGGCTGTAATGGATATGGTTAATAAAGGAATAACAGCAAGAGATATTATCACTAAGGATTCAATAATGAATGCGCTTACAGTAGATATGGCGCTTGGATGTTCTACAAACAGTATGCTTCACCTTCCTGCAATTGCACATGAAATAGGATTTGATTTTGATATTAAATTTGCTAACCCAATAAGTGAAAAGACTCCTAATCTTTGTCATCTTGCACCGGCAGGTCCAACATATATGGAAGACCTTAATGAAGCCGGTGGTGTATATGCAGTTATGAAGGAGCTTGCTGATATAGGACTTCTTAATACAGACTGTATGACAGTATCAGGAAAGACTATAGGTGAGTGCATTGAGAATGCATATAACAGAGACCCTGAGGTAATAAGAACAGTAGATAATGCATATAGTAAAACTGGTGGTCTTGCAGTTCTTTCAGGAAACCTTGCACCTGACGGTTCTGTTGTTAAACGTTCAGCAGTTGTTCCTGAAATGCTTGTACATGAAGGACCAGCCAGAGTATTTGATTGTGAAGAAGATGCAATTGCAGCAATCAAAGGTGGCAGGATTGTAGAAGGCGATGTGGTTGTAATAAGATATGAAGGACCTAAGGGTGGCCCTGGAATGAGAGAAATGCTTAATCCTACATCAGCTATTGCAGGTATGGGACTTGGCTCATCAGTAGCACTTATAACAGACGGACGTTTCTCAGGAGCAAGCCGTGGAGCTTCAATCGGTCATGTTTCACCTGAAGCTGCTGTCGGAGGACCAATTGCCTTAGTTGAGGAAGGTGATATCATAAGCATTGATATTCCTGGACTTAAACTGGAATTAAAAGTATCTGATGAAGAGCTTGCAGCACGTAAGGCAAAATGGCAGCCAAGAGAACCTAAGGTTACAACAGGTTACCTTAAGAGATATGCTTCTTTGGTAACATCAGGAAACAGAGGCGCAATACTTGCATTGCCTGAAGATAAATAAATTTTAAAAAGTTATATTTTTAGTTTTATTTTGGAGGTACACATGAAGTTAAATGGTTCAGAAATCATTGTTGAATGTTTAAAAGAGCAGGGCGTAGATACAGTATTTGGTTATCCGGGAGGAGCTATACTTAATGTCTATGATGCACTTTACAAACATTCAGATGAAATTACACATATTTTGACATCACATGAGCAGGGTGCTTCACATGCTGCTGATGGATATGCAAGAGCAACAGGAAAGGTTGGAGTATGTTTTGCAACATCAGGTCCCGGTGCAACTAACCTTGTAACAGGTATCGCAACAGCATATATGGATTCAATTCCTGTTGTTGCAATTACATGTAATGTTACGGTTCCTCTTCTTGGAAAGGACAGCTTTCAGGAAGTAGATATAGCCGGCATAACAATGCCTATAACAAAACACAGCTATATTGTTAAGGATGTAAGCAAGCTTGCAGATACAATAAGAAATGCATTCAGAATTGCAAAGAGCGGAAGACCTGGTCCTGTTTTAGTTGATGTGACAAAGGATGTTACAGCTAATGAATGTGAATACACAAAGCAGCAGCCTCAGCCAATACAAAGAGTTACATATACAATTAAGGATGAGGATGTTAATAATGCTGTTGAAATGATTAAAGCAGCAAAGAAGCCATATATATTTGTTGGTGGTGGTGTTATTGCTTCTGATGCATCAGAAGAGTTAAAGAAATTTGTATACAAAGTTGATGCCCCTGTATGCGATACATTAATGGGTAAAGGTGCATTTGACGGTTCAGACGAACATTATACAGGAATGCTTGGAATGCATGGCACCAAGACATCTAACTTCGGAGTATCTGAGTGTGACCTTCTTATTACGATTGGTGCAAGATTTTCAGACCGAGTTACAGGAAATGCATCAAAGTTTGCTAAGAATGCAAAGATTTTACAGTTTGATGTAGATGCTGCTGAAATTAATAAAAATATAAAGACAGATGCAAGTGTTATAGGAGATGCTTTAGAGGTCTTAAAGAAGGTTAACGACAGGCTTCCACAGCAGGAACATGCAGAGTGGAGAAATCATATAAAAGATTACGAAGCTAAATACCCTATGAAATATAATACGGATATTCTTAACGGACCATTGATAATGGAAAAGATATATCAGATGACAGACGGAGAAGCTATAATAACAACTGATGTAGGTCAGCATCAGATGTGGGCAGCCCAGCATTACAAATATAAATATCCAAGAACACTTCTTACATCAGGTGGACTTGGAACAATGGGCTACGGACTTGGTGCATGTATAGGTGCAAAGGTCGGATGCAGGGATAAGGTTGTTATTAATATTGCCGGAGACGGATGCTTCAGAATGAATATGAATGAGGTTGCTACAGCTACAAGATATAATATACCTATTATCGAAATCGTATTTAACAATCATGTACTTGGTATGGTAAGACAGTGGCAGGATTTATTCTATGGAAAGAGATATTCAGCAACTGTGCTTGATGATTCTGTTGATTTTGTTAAGATTTCAGAAGGTATGGGAGCTAAGGCATACAGAGTAACAACTATAGAAGAGTTTGAAAATGCATTTAAAGAAGCAGTAGAACTTAATATTCCATGTGTTATCGAGTGCGATATAAGCAGGGAAGATAAGGTATTCCCTATGGTTTCACCGGGAGCCGCTATATCAGATGCATTTGACAGAGAAGATTTAAACAAAAAGGAATCTGAAAATAAGTAATTAATTTATATCAGATTGACATATTGATAACAAAGGCATAAAATGTCAATAATTAAAATATTAGGAGGAACAAGAAAGTGGCACGAGTTTATAACTTTAGCGCAGGCCCGGCAGTATTACCGGAAGAAGTATTAAAAGAAGCAGCAGATGAAATGCTTGATTATCAGGGAAGCGGACAGTCGGTAATGGAGATGAGCCATCGTTCCAAGGTATATGATAATATCATTAAGGAAGCAGAGGCTGATTTAAGAGAACTTATGAATATACCTGACAATTATAAGGTTTTATTCTTGCAGGGCGGTGCTTCACAGTTTTTTGCGGAAGTCCCTATGAATTTAATGAAGAATAAGAAGGCAGCATACATAATTACAGGTCAGTGGGCTAAGAAGGCATATAAGGAAGCTCAGATTTACGGAGAGGCTGTTGCAGTAGCATCTTCTGAAGATAAGACATTTTCATATATACCGGATTGTTCAGATCTTGATATACCTGAAGATGCTGATTATGTATATATCTGTGAGAACAATACAATTTATGGAACTAAGTATAAGAAGCTTCCTAACACAAAGGGACATATTCTTGTATCTGATGTTTCTTCATGTTTCTTATCAGAGCCAATAGATGTTACTAAGTACGGAGTTGTATACGGTGGCGTTCAGAAGAACATCGGACCAGCCGGCGTTGTAATTGCTATTATAAGAGAAGATTTGATAACAGATGATGTTCTTCCTGGAACACCTACTATGTTAAAGTGGAAGACTCAGGCAGATGCTGATTCACTTTATAATACACCACCATGCTATAATATTTATATCTGTGGAAAGGTATTTAAGTGGATTAAGAAGATGGGCGGACTTTCAGCAATGAAAGAGCATAACGAAAAGAAAGCTAAGATTCTTTATGATTTCCTTGATGAAAGCAAGATGTTTAAGGGAACAGTTGTTAAAGAAGACCGTTCACTTATGAATGTTCCTTTTGTTACAGGCGATAAGGAACTTGATGCCAAGTTTGTAGAGGAAGCTGCCAAGGCTGGATTTGTTAACCTTAAGGGACACAGAACAGTTGGTGGTATGAGAGCTTCTATTTACAATGCTATGCCTATTGAAGGTGTTGAAAAGCTTGTTGAATTTATGAAGAAGTTTGAAAAGGAGAATGCATAATGATAAACGTTAATTGCCTTAATAATATTGCAAAAGTAGGACTTAACCTCTTTTCAGACGATTATAATACAGAGAGTTCTTTTGAAGATGCACAGGCAGTTTTAGTAAGAAGTGCCAAGATGCATGATATGGAATTTGGTGATAATCTTCTTGCTATAGCAAGAGCCGGAGCAGGTGTTAACAATATTCCGCTTGACAGATGCGCAGAGGAAGGAATTGTTGTATTTAATACACCGGGTGCTAATGCTAATGCAGTTAAGGAACAGGTAATAGCAGCTATGCTTCTTGCTTCAAGAGATATTATCGGTGGTAATGAATGGGTTAAGGCTAATGCAGATGACCCTGATATTGCCAAGGCAACAGAAAAGGCTAAGAAGGCATTTGCAGGTCAGGAAATATCAGGAAAGAAGCTTGGTGTTATCGGACTTGGAGCTATTGGCCAGTTAGTTGCCAATGCAGCAATAGCATTAGGAATGCAGGTATATGGTTATGATCCATACCTTTCAGTTAAGGCTGCATGGAATCTTTCAAGTGAAGTTAAGCATATTACAGATGTTAATGATATTTACAAGGAATGTGATTACATAACAATACATGTTCCTGCACTTGACAGCACAAAAGGAATGATTAACAAGGCTGCATTTGATCTTATGCATGATGGTATGATTATAATAAATTGCGCAAGAGACGTACTTGTTGATGAAGAGGCAATGGCAGAGGCATTAAAGTCAGGAAGAGTTAAGAAGTATGTATCTGACTTCCCTAACACACTTTCAGCTAAGATGGAGGGTGCTATTGTATTGCCACATCTTGGAGCTTCAACAGCAGAGGCCGAAGATAATTGTGCTATAATGGCTGTTAATGAATTAAAGGATTACATAGAAAATGGTAATGTTGTAAATTCAGTTAATTATCCTGCTTGTGATATGGGTGTTTGCCAGTCAGAAGGAAGAATAGCTGTATGCCATAAGAATATTCCTGCAATAATAAGCAAGATTACATCTGTTATGGGTGCTGCAAATATTAACATAGATTCTATGTCTAATAAATCAAGAGGAGATTATGCTTATTCACTTCTTGATGTTGATAAATCAGCTGGAGATTCTGTAGCAGCAGAACTTGAAAGAATTGATGGAGTTATCAAGGTAAGAATAGTTAAATAATATTAAGAGTTATTGATATAAAATCTGCATATATGTTGTGAATAAATTACAACATATATGCAGATTTTTTATTTTATAGGATTTACTAAAATTGGCTGTTAATGTATAATTAAAACAGATATTGAAAGAAAATAATGCTTCAACATTATAAAAAGATAAAATATTCTGAAGCGGAATGGAGCGGAAAATGGGAGAATCAAACAGAAGAATTTCAGAAAAGGCAAGAAGTAACAAGACAGCAATGGTATGCCACACCGGTGTATCTACAGTCATTTCCCTTGCATATATAGCAGAGATATTTAAAGGAGCAAGAACTGTTCCCTATGTGCTTATAGTAGTGGCCCTTGCTATGATTCCTGTAATACTTGAATTTATTTCATATAGTAAAAATAGTGAATCTGACATGATAAAGCATTATATAGCATATGGATATGCATGTCTGTATACATTTGCAATGTTTACAACTGTTAATACATTTACATTCGTGTATATTATTCCTATGCTTGTAGCTATAACAGTATACAATGACACAAAGTATACCCTTCCTATTAATATAGGTGTAATCATTGTTAATATAGTTGAAGTTATTATACTTCTTAACAAGGGACTGCTTACAAAGGATGATTCGGCATCTATAGAAATTCAGATATTTGTAATTATAATAACATGTATTTATTCTGTTTACACTTCATCTTCATTACATAAAAATAATTGTGAGAAGCTTGATGATATGGGGAAACAGCAGCAGATGATTACTGCCGGAATGAATCATACAAAGAATATCGCATCACAGATGACAGAAAGAATAGTAGACATTAACAACAGGGCAGATGTACTTGGTAAGTCGTTAAAGCAGACAAAGGAAGCTATGTCGGAGGTTAATGCAGGTTCCCTTGATACAGCGGAAGCAGTTCAGAAGCAGCTTATGCAGACAGAAGAAATTCAGAATAAGGTTGATATAGTTGCAGATGGAACTAAGAGCATTATTGACGGAATGGATGATACAAAGAGAGCTTTAAAGGCCGGTAATGACAATGTGAATACACTTGTTAATCAGGTTAAGGCATCTGTTGAGTCAGGTGTTGAGGTAACAAAGCAGCTGTCAGAGCTTGATGAACTTATGCAGCAGATGAATTCTATTGTTGATATTATTACAGAAATTACTACACAGACAAGCCTTTTGGCACTTAATGCCAGCATAGAGGCAGCAAGAGCAGGAGAGGCAGGAAAAGGATTTGCTGTTGTTGCATCTGAGATTACACATATGGCTAATCAGACACAGGATGCAACAGTTAAGATAACAGATCTTATTGAAAATGTCTCAGAATCAATCAAGAGTGTTATAAATGTAACAAATAATATGGTTAATATGATTGACGGACAGAATGAAACAACAGCAACAACAGCCGAAAGCTTCAGAATGATAGAAAAGGATTCAGACATGGTTGCTTCCAAAGCGAAAGAACTTTCAGGTGCAGTTGAAGAACTTAACGATGCAAATAAAAAGATTGTTGATTCGATTTCTACAATATCAGCAATATCAGAAGAAGTTGCAGCACATGCTAATGATACCCTTGAAGAGAGTGAGAATAATATTACTGTAGTTGAGGCACTTATCAAGGTTGCAGATGAACTTAATGAGCTTGCTAATAAACTTGATAATATTGAAGTATAAAATAATAAAATGAAACTAGTATTAATTAATATTACATAAGAATGGAGATTAATATGGCAGTTATAAAACCTTTTGAATGTATAAGACCGGATGTAAAGGTTGCTGATAAAGTTGCAGCATTGCCTTATGATGTTTATAACAGGGAAGAAGCCTGTGAAGTGGTTAAGAATAATCCGTTATCATTTTTAAGAATTGACAGGGCGGAGACTCAGTTTGATTCATCAGTTGATACATATGATGAAAGAGTATATAAGAAAGCTAAACAGATGCTTGATGAGGCTATCAGTGATGGCACATTTATAGAGGATAGCGATAAAGCGTATTATGTATATGAGCTTACAATGGATGGACGTTCACAGACAGGTATTGTTGCATGTGCTTCAATAGACGATTATCAGAATAATATTATTAAGAAGCATGAAAATACAAGAGCTGATAAGGAACTTGACAGAATTAACCATGTGGATACATGCAGTGCGCAGACAGGACCTATATTCCTTGCTTATAGAGCTGACGAAGTTATTAATAAAGAAGTTGCCAAGGCAAAGAAAAAAGACTGCCTATACAGCTTTGTAGCAGATGATGGAATAAAGCATCAGGTATGGAAGATTTCGGGAAAAGAATCAGTAGAAGCAATAAAAAATGCATTTGACAAAATTAATGCTATATATATTGCTGACGGACATCATAGGGCTGCATCAGCAGTAAAGGTAGGTTTAAAAAGAAGAGAAGCTAATCCAGGATATACAGGAAATGAAGAGTTTAATTTCTTCTTATCAGTGCTGTTTCCGGATGAAGAGCTTATGATAATGCCATACAACAGAGTTGTTAAAGATTTAAACGGATTTAGCAAGGAAGAATTTTTTGATAAAATCGCAGAAAATTTTGAGCTGGAAAAAGCTGATTCAGAGGTTGCGCCTAAGGAAAAAGGCACATATGGAATGTATATTGACAAGGAATGGTACATTTTAAAAGCTAAGGATAAAATCAAATCAGATGACCCTGTCAATGGGCTTGATGTTGCTGTGCTTCAGAATAATTTGTTAGAACCGGTTCTTGGAATACATGATCCTAAGACGGACAAACGAATTGATTTTGTAGGCGGAATAAGAGGACTTAAAGAGCTTGAAAAGAGATGCAACAGTGATTGCAGAGTTGCATTTTCTATGTATGCAACATCTATAGGTGAGCTGTTTGCGGTTGCAGATGCTTCTAAGCTTATGCCACCTAAGTCAACATGGTTTGAACCAAAGTTAAGAAGTGGATTGTTTATACACAGAATATAGAATATTTAAGTGCTTATTGAAACGCCGGAATGGAGATTGATATGATACATGAGACTATAGAGATTAAATTGGATTACGAACAATACGGACTGGATAAAGATGTCGCTTATGCAACGATGACGACTTATATACATGAAATGTATAAGGATGCTCAGGATGAATTTAAAAGACCTTTGATTATTATCTGTCCGGGTGGGGGATATCATCATCATTCTCCAAGAGAAGGAGAAGCATTGGCTATAAAAATGCTGGATCTTGGATATAATGCAGTTGTTCTAAGGTACAGTCTGGCACCTAATCTTTATCCTACACAGCTGTTTGAAGCTGCTTATGCAATGAAATATGTTAAAGATAAGGCTGTCATGTGGGATACTGATCCTGAAAAAATAATAATCGGCGGATTTTCAGCCGGTGGACATGTTGCTGCAAGTCTTGGAACAATGTGGAATAAGGCGGTTTTAAAGCCATTTTTACAGAATGAGCTTATGTGTACTCCTGAATATATAAAACCTGCCGGAATGCTGCTTGGTTATCCTGTTATAACATCAGGAAATCACGCACACAGACCTTCTTTTGAAAGACTTCTTGGTGACAAATACAATGAATATATTGAAGCAGTTTCATTGGAAAAGCAGGTTGATAAGGATACACCGAAAGCATTTATATGGCACACATTTGAAGATGCTTCGGTACCACTTGAGAATTCGTTGCTATTAGCAAATGCATTAAGAAAAGAAGATATACCTTTTGAGTATCATGTTTTTCCAAAGGGAAAGCATGGGCTGGGGCTTGGAACAAAAGAAACCGCAAGCAAAGGATTAAACCATTATCAGCCGGAGGTATATGTCTGGACAGATATGTTTAAAACATGGGTTGATAATAATATATAAGTACATTTTATGTGCGGAAATGAGGAAAATATGGGGAATAGTTTGTATGAATTAATGAACTGGCCGGATATAGAAGGAATTGTTTATTCGGAATGTGACAGACCTAAGTCTTTGCTTGGGGCGAGACTTTTGAAAGAAGGTCTGTTAATACAGGTGTTCAGACCTGATGCTGTATCGGTTGATATCAGCGTTGAAGGGAAAAAGAAAATATATCACTGTGAAAAAGTAGATGAAGCCGGATATTTTGCGGTTCTTATACCTGTACGAAAGATGCCTGAATATGAAATTATAGTAGAAAAGTTAAATGGCTCTAAGGAAAAGTATAAGGATGCATATTCATTTGACAATACATATGAAGATGATGACTTTAAAGCATTTTTAGCAGGAACAGAAAAGAATGCTGATGAAATACTCGGAAGCCATGTGATTGAGAAGGATGGCGTGACAGGAACACTTTTTACTGTATGGGCACCTAATGCAATAAGGGTAAGTGTTGTTGGTGAGTTTAATAATTTTGACGGAAGAATACATCAGATGGAAAGAATAGGAAACTGTGGTGTATTTGAGCTGTTTATACCGGGAGTTGGACAGGGAAGCTTATATAGATATGAAGTGAAGTGGAATGGTTCAATGATAGGTGACAGAATTGACCCATATTCATATAGAATCGTGAATAATAACGAGGCATTTTCTGTTGTTACCGACAAAGATAACTTTGAATGGGAAGATAAGGAATTTATAGAGAGCAGGGCAAAACAAAAAGCTTCGCGACCTTTTTCGGTATGTGAAATAAATCTTTCAGAATGGATGGAGAAAATTGCAGGAGATAAAGACAATGCTGCGCTTGAAAAACTAGTCAGATATGTAAAACAGCAGGGTTATACAGATGTTCAGTTTATGCCGGTTGCAGGCTGCCTTAATAATACAGACAATGGTTATGGAACATCAGCTTATTATTCGGTTTCTCCAAAGATAGGAAGCTTATATGATTATAAAAGACTTGTAAATGAATTTCATAAAGAAGGAATAGGTGTAATCATTGATTGGAATGGTGCTTATTTTGGCAATGATAATACAGGACTTGATTACTTTGACGGAACACCGCTTTATGGGGAATTAAGACCGTCATTGGAGCTTCATCCTGATATACAGGTAACAACCTTTGCATATGAAAAGGGTGCTGTAAGGAGTTTTCTTTTATCAAATATCAGAATGTGGATTGAGGATTGTCATTCTGACGGAATTAAAATAGACAGCGTTGCTTCCATGATATACCTTGATTATGGCAAACAGCCATCGACATGGAAACCTAATATATATGGTGGAAATGAGAACCTTGAGGCGATTAAGTTTATTAAAAGCCTGAATGCATATGTTGGACAATATGAAGGTGTTATTACTATTGCGGAAGAATCAAGCGAATATGGCGGCGTAACAAAGGAGAATGGAGCAGAAAGTCTTGGCTTTGATTATAAATGGGATAAAAACTGGACAAATGATACACTGACATTTTTTGAAAAAGATCCTTTGTTCAGAAAAGGTGTATATGGAAAATTAACATATGCGATGCTTTATCATTATACAGAAAAATATATGCTTACCCTGTCACATGATGAATTCAGAAAATCAGGAAAAGGGATTCTTGATATGGCAAGTGGTAATGATTCAGGTGCAAAATTATCTGATGTAAGGTCGCTATATGCGTATATGTATATGCATCCGGGTGCTAAGCTGCTTACTATGGGGCAGGATGTAGGATTACCTTATAAATCAGAAGAGGTAAAGACTGTATCAGAGAAAGAATCTTCTCTGACAAAGAAAATGGAGTGCTTTATAAAGGAACTTAACAGGTTTTATAAAGATAATTCTGCATTATATGATAATGATGAAAGTGATAATGGATTTGAATGGCTTGATAATATAAGTGCAGATGAAACTGTAATTGCATTTTTAAGAAGAAGCTCAAATGGAAAAGAGCTTACGGTTATAGCCAATTTTACACCTGTTTATAGGGAAAACTTCACAATTCCTGTTCACAGAGCTGGAAAATATTCTGAGGTATTTAATACCGATAAGAGCATTTATGGTGGAGAGAATAAAGTTAATTCAGGATATAATAATTCGGAATATGCTAAAGACGGTAAATATGATGAATATGACAGCTCTTTGACTGTAAACCTGCCTCCGTCATCGGTTGTTGTTTTTGAATGTCAGCCTTATACAGATGTGGAAGTTGAAGAGATTAAGATAAAAGATAAGGCGGCTATAGCAAAAAGAGAAGCTGAAGAAAAAGCAGCTAAGGCTAAGGAATATGAAGAACTGGCTGCGAATGAAGCTAAATTGGCGCAGGAAGCTGAAAAGAAAGCTAAAGAGGCACTTAAAGCAGCGGTCAAGGCAAGAGAGGATGCAAAGAAGAAAGCTGATGAGGCTATACTTGCAAGCCACAGAATTGATGAAGAAACTAAAAAAGAATTGGAAATGCTAAGGAGGAAGAATAAATGAGTTGGTTAGCACTACTTGATGCCAATGCAATGCAGGAGATAGAGCAGACTACAAAAGAGGTTACATCATTTTTTTCTCTTGATAATTTGAAAAATATGTTTAACAGCCTTTGTAACTGGTCAGTTTCATTGGTAGGAAAAATTATAATAGCCCTTGTTATATGGTTTATCGGAAAAAAGATAATAAATGTATGTATTAAAGTTGTTAAGAAAATGCTTGGCAGAGGAACTCTGGAACAGGGCGTTATAAGCTTTGCAATATCAGTTTTACGTTTTGTTCTTTATGCAGTGCTTGTAATGATAGTTGTTGATAAGCTTGGAATACAGACAACGTCACTTATTACTTTGTTTGGTTCAGCAGCATTGGCTGTAGGTATGTCATTGCAGGGAAGCCTTTCTAACTTTGCAGGCGGAGTACTGATTCTTATATTTAAGCCATTTAAGGTTGGGGATTATATAGTTGCAAACGGACAGGAGGGAACAGTTAGCTCAATTGAACTTCTGTATACACGTCTGCACACTATAGATAATAAGATAATAATGATGCCAAACGGAACCTTATCTAATTCAAGCATAGTAAATGTAGGCGCTGAGAATGAACGAAGACTTGATATCGAAATATCAGTCGGCTATAACTCTGATTTAAAGAAAGCGAAAGAGCTTTTGACACAGATACTTGATGAAGAAAAAGCAATAATAAAAGAAAAAGACATTAATGTTATCGTAAAAAGCCTTGATGAGAGCTGTGTAACAATAGAAACAAGAGCATGGGTGAAACATGAGAATTATTGGAACACAAGATTTGAACTTCTTGAACGCTATAAAGAAGTGTTTGATGCAAATGGCATAGAAATACCATTCAATCAGCTTGATGTACATATAACACAGTAAATTTAATGGCAGAAAAATTAATTTAAAAGTAATCTGAAAAATTGAAAATTTGTAATTTACTTGTTTACTATTATATATATTAATGCTAGAAATGAAAAATATAAAAAGAATATAAAAATTGATTCTTTGGGGTGTTCAAATCTAACTTTTTGTGTATAATATAAATAGAAAATCAGAAATGGTTTCGCCTTTCACAATGTAGGACAATAAACATTGTACTTTGTTTCAAAATTGCTTCGCAGTGTGCAACAGGTAACATTGCATTATGACACAATAACCTTTCACAATGTAGGACAATAAACATTGTAAGCCCTGTGTTTTTACATGGGGCTATTTTTTTACTTAATGATAATTCTTATTCTCTTTATTAAAGTGATTAAAATTCTATAGCAATTAAATTTCTAAAAACATTTTTATCAATAATTTATCCCAAGAAACTTTATTACATAAAAAATTATATGAAAACATTACATGCTTTTTACACATTTATTACATAATTTGAACACATTTTCCCAATAGAATACTACTTGTAAGAACAAATAAAACACAGGGAGATGATGAATATGGCTATTGAAGTCTTCAATCGTTGTGAAAAGAAATACATAATGAATGAAGAGACCTATCTAAAAGTTGTAGAGAAAATAAAAGATTATATGCTTCCGGATGTTTATAATCAGAATGGCGAATTTTACACGATATGTAATATTTATTATGACACAGTAAATGACAGACTTATAAGAAATTCTATTGAAAAGCCTGTATATAAAGAAAAATTGAGAGTAAGAAGTTATGGTGTTCCAAAACCTGATGATTTGGTGTTCGTTGAAATAAAGAAAAAATATAACGGAATAGTAAATAAAAGAAGAACATCAATGAGGCTGTCGGATGCATATGAATATCTTGAAAATAAAGAGACGGTGTCAGATGTAATTGATAAAGCGGGACTCTCTTATGAAATTAATAAACAGGTATTAAGAGAGATAGATTATTTTAAAAATTATTATGAAATAGTTCCGAAGCTTTGTCTTTGTTATGACAGATATGCATATTTTGGAAAACGTGATAATGATTTCAGAATTACCTTTGATACAAACATAAGAACCAGAAGAGACGATTTAAGGCTTGAACATGGTGATTATGGAGAACAGCTTTTGGACAATGGAAGCTATCTTATGGAAGTTAAGGCAAACGGCGCAATTCCTTTATGGTTTGCAAAAATTATATCAGAATTTAATATTTATCCGGCTTCTTTTTCAAAGTACGGAACCGAATATAAGAGATATTTACAAAATAATTATACAAGGAAGGATGATAAGATATGTTTGAAACAATTTTTACCACAACAACAGAAAACTCAATCAATATTAGCCAGTCAATTTTAGCAGTAGTAGTAGCTGTAATAATAGGTCTTGTTATTGGAGTTACCTATATGCTTCTCTGTAAAAAGGAAGGCTATCAGAAGAATTTTATTTTTGGACTTATTATAATTCCGGCAGTTGTAACAGTAGTAATAATGCTTGTTGGAAGTAATGTGGCAAGAGCATTTTCAATGGCAGGAGCATTTGCTTTGGTAAGATTCAGAAGTGCACCGGGAAGTGCAAAGGACATAGCAGTAGTATTCTTTTCAATGGCAGTAGGACTTGCATGTGGACTTGGATATATTACATTTGCAGCCTGCTTTGCGGTAATTATTCTTCTGGTTATGGTTGCATTGACTATAGCAGGAATTGGAAGTGATTCTGAGAAAATGAAACAGTTAAGAATAACAATTCCTGAAGATTTGAATTATAACAGTATATTTGATGATTTGTTTGAAAAGTATACAGAGGGTTCAAAGCTTAACAAGGTAAAGACTACTAATATGGGAACTATGTATGAGCTGACATATAATATTAAGCTTAAAAATTCCGTAGATGAGAAAGAGTTTATAGATAATATAAGAATGAGAAACGGAAATCTCAATATTACAATGAATGTGATGCCTGATAACAGTGCAATGTTAAATTGAAATTTAATTATAAATTTAAACTGCAAATCAGAGTTATAAATTAAAACAATGCGTTAAAATAATGAATTAAAACTAGAAATAAAAATGGAAAGTTTCATTTTGCAATATTTGCTATATTCGCATGTACGTGTGGAAAATGTAGAAATACGCGGATGAAACTTTCTATTTTTTTTACTCTTTTTTAATTGTTGTATATTGCGTATATACCTGCCTTGTATTAGAATTAAAAATATTAAAATTTTGCAAAATACTTGTTTTATTTGAAAAATTATTATATTATTTATACATATACGAAAGGGACGTGGTAATCATGATGGACAATAATACACAATTTTTTAAAACACAGCCGGAAAAAACAATATCAGTAGAAGGAATACTTGAACAGGTATATCTTGCACTTAAAGAGAAAGGTTATAATCCTGTTAATCAGATAGTTGGATATATTATGTCAGGAGATCCAACATATATAACAAGCCATAATAATGCAAGAAGCCTTATTATGAAAGTTGAAAGAGATGAACTTGTAGAAGAAGTTATAAGATATTTTATAGAAGGTAAAGGGCTTTAAGTGTTATTTTAGGAGTGTTTTTTGTATGAAGATAATGGGTTTGGATTATGGCACTAAGACAGTTGGTGTCGCTATAAGTGATGCACTTGGAATAACAGCTCAGGGCGTTGAGACAATAACAAGAAAAGAAAGCAATAAGTTAAGAAAGACATATGCACGAATAGAAGAACTTATAGAAGCTGAGGGAGTGGAAGAGGTTGTTGTGGGCCTTCCTAAGAATATGAATGATTCAATTGGTGAGAGAGCACAGGATTGTCAGGCATTTGCTGAGGCTATTAACAGACGTACAGGACTTAATGTCGTTATGTGGGATGAGAGATTATCCACTGTATCAGCTGAGAGAGTTCTTATGGAAAGCGGTGTAAGAAGAGAGGACAGGAAAGCTGTAATTGATAAGGTTGCAGCTGCCATAATTTTGCAGGGATATCTTGATTATAAGGCAAACCAGCGAAAGAATGAAATACAGGGACTGTAGAATAGTCTGAAATTATAATTATATTTATCTTGGAAAAGGAATTGGAATAATAGAATGGAAAAGTTAACATTTGTTACAGAAGATAATGAAAATGTTGAATTTTATGTAATAGAAGAAACTCGTATTAACGGAGTAAACTATCTGCTTGTTTCAGAGTCGGAAGATGATGCAGAGGCAGAAGCATATATATTAAAAGATACATCAAAAGCAGAAGATACTGAAGCAGTTTACGAATTTGTTGAGGATGATGAGGAACTCAATCTGGTTGGAAAAGTATTTGAAGAACTTATGGATGATGATGTTGAACTGCAACAGTAAACGTAAAGTATTATTATTTAACGAGGTGTCAGATGAAGAAAGAGAATATTGGTTCTGTTAAGATTATACCTTTAGGTGGTCTTGAACAGATAGGAATGAACATTACTGCCATCGAGTATGATGACAGTATTGTTGTTGTGGACTGCGGTCTTTCATTTCCTGAAGAAGAAATGTTAGGAATAGACCTTGTAATCCCTGATGTAACATATTTAAAAGAAAATATTGATAAAGTTAAAGGCTTTGTAATTACTCATGGACATGAAGATCATATTGGCGCAATACCATATGTACTTAAGGATGTTAATGTCCCTATATATGCTACAAAGCTTACAATGGGACTTATAGAGTCTAAGTTAAAAGAACACAGTATGCTTAAAGAAGTCAAGAGAAAGGTTGTCAAATATGGACAGTCGATTACTCTTGGTGATTTCAGGGTAGAGTTTATAAGAACTAATCACAGTATTGCTGATGCAGCAGCACTTGCAATCTTTTCACCTGCCGGAATTATAGTTCATACAGGTGACTTTAAGGTGGATTATACACCGGTGTATGGAGAACCAATAGATTTACAGAGACTTGGCGAACTTGGTAAGAAAGGTGTACTTGCACTTATGTGTGACAGTACCAATGCGTTAAGACCGGGCTTTACAATGTCAGAACGTACAGTTGGTGCGACATTTGATAAGATATTTAATGACAACAAGAATTCACGTATAATTATAGCAACATTTGCTTCTAATGTTGACAGAGTGCAGCAGATTATCAATGCTGCGGTTAAGTATGGGAGAAAAGTATGCGTTGAAGGACGAAGCATGGTTAATATAATTGAGGTTGCTGAGAACCTTGATTATCTTAAGATTCCGGAAGGAACACTTATAGATACTGAGGAAATGAAGAATTACACACCTGAGCAGATTGTTCTTATTACAACAGGAAGCCAGGGTGAGTCTATGGCAGCACTTTCAAGAATGGCAGCTAACCTTCACAGAAAGGTATCAATTCAGCCGGGAGATTGCGTAGTATTTTCTTCAACACCAATTCCGGGTAATGAAAAGTCAGTAGCTAAGGTTATTAATGAACTTGGAATGAAGGGCGCTAAGGTTATATTCCAGGATACACATGTTTCAGGACATGCATGTCAGGAAGAAATCAAGCTTATATATTCACTTGTTAAACCTAAGTATTCAATACCTGTTCATGGTGAATACAGACATCTTATGGCACAGAAAGAGGTTGTAATGTCTCTTGGCTATGACAAGGATCATGTATTTATAGCAAAATCAGGTGATGTAATAGAGCTTAGTGATGAGAAAGCAGGAATTGTTGGACATGTACCTACAGGAGCGATACTTGTTGATGGCCTTGGAGTAGGAGATGTAGGTAATATAGTTCTTAGGGACAGACAGAACTTAGCTGAAAATGGTATAATAATTGTAGTACTTACTTTAGAAAAATACAGCGGACAGTTAGTTGCAGGTCCTGATATAGTTACAAGAGGATTTGTTTATGTAAGGGAAGCGGAAGAACTTCTTGATGAAGCCAAAGCTATTGTGACAGATTCAGTATACAGATGTCTTGATAAGAACATCACAGACTGGAGTAAGATAAAGAATATAATTAAGGATGATTTGAGCGAATATCTGTGGAAGAAGATGAAACGTAACCCTGTAATTCTTCCGATTATCATGGAAGCACATATGTAGAAGGCGATGCTGATATGCAAAGAATTGACGAACTTAAACTGGAACTTAGAAAAGCAATATTAGAAAGCGAAGAGTACAAAGAATACAAAAGACTTGAAGCTATCATAATGCGCAATCCTGAATTAAAGCGTAACATAGATGAATTCAGAAGACAGAATTTTGAACTTCAGAATTCGTCTGATGTGCAGGATATTTTCAGTGCGACTAATGAATTGAATGAAAGATATGCATTTATGAGAAATCAGGATTCTGTAAACAGATATCTTGCAGCGGAGATATGTTTGTGCAGACTTGTTCAGGATATATGCAGGTCTGTTGTTGATGTTGTAGATATGAATCTTGATTTTTTGCAATAAATCATATATAGTGTCCAGTGTAACAATTAAGTATAAGGAGATTTTTCGCAATAATGAAGAATAAAACTATCCGTGCAATAATATCAATATCTCTTAATGTGTTGCTGGTTATTGCTGCGGTATATATTATATTTTCAGCCGGAAGCAGGGCATACACATTTGGCATGAGAATATTTAATGAACAGGCTATTGATACCGAAGCCAATGCAAGAACAGTTGAGGTGACTATCAAAGATAATATCTCAGCGAAAGAGCTTGCTAAGGCATTATATGATAAAGGTCTTGTTAAAGACAAGACGATATTTTATTTTCAGGTTCAGCTTTCTGATTATAAGGGCAAGTTTGTCGGAGGAACTTATACTTTGACATCAGCCATGAAACCATCAGAAATGATGGAACTTATGGCTCCGACAACTGACAATACGGATAGCACTGAAGAATAAAGGTATGGATGTGTTTTGTAATAGAACTGCATTATTACATTAAATGAGGATTAATATGATAGTTAATGAAAGAATAGTTGCTTATATTAATTCGTTGGACAGAGGCAATTCAGATATTTGTAATACAATTGAAAAAGAAGCGGTTGCAGATAATGTACCGATTATAAGAAAAGAGATGGGCAATTTACTAAAAGTTCTGCTTGAATTAAAGCAGCCTCAGAATATATTAGAGGTTGGAACTGCTGTAGGTTACTCATCTATTCTTATGAGTGAGAATATGCCTGAAAACTGTCATATAACAACGATAGAAAATTATGATAAAAGAATACCTATTGCTAAAGAAAATTTTAAAAGAGCAGGCAAAGAAGATGTGATAACACTTATAGAGGGTGATGCCACACAGGTGCTTACTGAACTTGATGGACCTTATGATTTTATATTTATGGATGCGGCAAAAGGACAGTATATTAATTTTCTGCCTGACATATTACGACTTATGCCTGCTGGAGGATTGCTTATATCTGATAATATCCTTCAGGAAGGGGAACTGGTTGAATCCAGATATGCAGTTACTAGAAGAAACAGAACGATACACACAAGAATGAGAGAATATGTATATATGCTTACACATTCTGAAGAACTTGTGACATCTATAGTGCCTATAGGTGATGGAATTACTCTTAGTGTGAAAAAGAATTAGTTATATTTATACATTTTATATACTTATATACAAGGGAAAGAGGTAAAAAATGGCAGGACATTTTTATAATGGGAGAGAAATAGAGCTTCTTATACCGGCCAGCAGTCTTGAAGTATTAAAGACGGCTGTTATATTCGGTGCCGATGCTGTTTATATCGGAGGAGAAGCATTTGGATTAAGAGCAAAGGCAAAGAATTTCACATTGGAAGAAATGAAAGAAGGCGTGAAATTTGCGCATGAAAGAAATGTTAAGGTATATGTAACAGCTAATATACTTGCTCATAACTATGATTTGGAAGGTGCATATGAATATTTCAATGAGTTAAAGACAGTTGGAATGGATGCGCTTATAATATCAGATCCGGGAATGTTTACGATAGCTAAGGAAGTTCTTCCGGATGTGGATATTCATATAAGCACACAGGCTAATAATACTAACTATATGACATTTAACTTCTGGTGGAAGCAGGGAGCGAAGAGAGTTGTAACTGCAAGAGAGCTTTCACTGGCTGAGATAAAAGAGATAAGAGCACATATTCCTGATGAAATGGAAATAGAAACATTTATGCACGGAGCAATGTGTATTTCATATTCGGGAAGATGTCTTTTAAGCAGCTTTATGGCAGGAAGAGATGCTAACAGAGGCGCATGTACACATCCTTGCAGATGGAAATACTCTGTTGTTGAGGAAAGCAGACCTGGAGAATATATGCCTGTTTATGAAAATGAAAGAGGAACATATATATTCAACTCAAAGGATTTATGCATGATAGAGCATATTCCTGAAATGGTAAGCTCTGGCATTGACAGCTTTAAAATCGAAGGCAGAATGAAGACTGCACTGTATGTTGCTACTGTTGCAAGAACATACAGACTTGCTATAGATGATTTTATAAAAGATCCGGAAATATACAAGAGCAGAATACCATTTTATAAAGATGAAATCAGCAAATGTACATATCGTCAGTATACAACAGGTTTCTTTTTTGGAAAGCCTGATGAAAATACACAGATATATGATTCTAATACATATATCAAGGAATATACATATCTTGGAATAATAAACGGTGTTAATGAAGCCGGTCTTTACGAGATAGAACAAAGAAACAAGTTCAGCGTTGGCGAGACTATAGAAGTCATGAAGCCGAACGGAAGAAATATTGAAGCTACAGTTAAAAGAATTGTAAATGAATATGGTGAAGATATGGAAAGCGCACCACATCCAAAACAGCAGTTGTTTATAGATTTGGGAGTGGAGCTTGACAGGTACGATATACTCAGAAGAAAAGAATAAAAGCCCTACCGAACGTGGAAAGGCAATAAAAGGCACTCCGACACATAAAATATATAAATGTGTGTCAGGGGTGCCTTTTTTGAAAGCATTTGATAAACCATTGTCTTTACAGGAAGAAAAAGAAATGATTGAACTTTCCCAAAAGGGTGATATGAATGCGAGAAATATATTGGTAGAGAAGAATATGCGGCTGGTTGCACACATGGTTAAAAAGTATATAACACCTGACAGAGAACTGGAAGATTTAATATCGGTCGGAACTATCGGACTTATTAAAGCTGTTAATTCGTTCAGACCTGATAAAAACATAAGACTTGCAACTTATGCGGCAAAATGTATAGACAATGAGCTGCTTATGATGCTTCGGGCTGATAAAAGAAAATCAATGGAAGTATCTATGTATGAGCCGATAGGAAATGATAAAGAAGGAAATGAAATAAGCCTTATAGAGGTGGTTGGGGATGAGGATACAGATGTTATAGAAGACTACATGTTTGCACAGAGAATGAAATTTTTGTATGATAATATAGATAACATTTTAAATTCCCGCGAAAGTGATATAATAAAGGAGCGTTTTGGGCTTATGGGCTTCAAAGAACTCACGCAGAGCGAACTTGCAGGTAAGCTTAATATCAGCAGAAGCTATGTAAGCCGTATAGAAAAACGGGCGCTTGAAAAGCTGATGATGGCACTTAAAGAAGCCGGACTGTCATAAAACGTTAAAGTGTTAAGAAATTTTGGGGAAAATAAAGATAAAAATATAATAAAAGGAAAAACAAAATGAATAGTGAAATAATAAAAGAAAGAATTTCAAAAGTAAGAAAGATAATGGAAAGAGAAGGTGTTGATGTATATGTTGTTGTCACAGGCGATTATCATCAGTCAGAATATGCAGGAGAATATTTCAGTGAGAGAAAGTTTATAACAGGATTTACAGGCTCTGCCGGAACTTTTGTTCTTGGCAGGGACAGTGCGGCGTTGTTTACTGACGGAAGATATTTCGTACAGGCGGAAAAACAGATTGAGAATACAGGAATCTGTTTAATGAGAGTGGGAGTAGAGGGAGTGAAGAATCTGTATGAATATTGCGAAGATATTCTCCCACAGAATGGAGTTTTAGGATTTGACGGTAGAACTGTCGGCGCATGGCAGGGAATTAAAATGTCAGAGCTTGCAGATGTAAAAAATGCATCGTGCAGAAGTGATTTTGATGCGATAGATGAAATATTCACAGACAGACCTGCTTTTCCGGACAGCAGGGCATTTTATCTTGATGAAAAGTACAGCGGAAGAAGTATAGAAGAAAAGCTTGAGCTTGTAAGAAAAGAAATGATAAAAAATAATTCAGATGTTCATATAATTGCTTCGCTTGATGATATATGCTGGCTGTTTAACATACGTGGCAATGATGTTGAGTGCAATCCTGTTGTTATGTCATATGCCATGATATTGGAAAACAGGGCTTATTTGTATGCCAATAGCAATAATTTTGACGGAGAGATACTTGCAAAATTATCAGATGCCGGAGTAAGCATTAAGGAATATGAGCAGATATATGAAGATATAAAGAAACTTAACGATAACAGAGTGCTTATAGATTTAAAGAGAATAAATATGCGCCTGTATAATGATATTAATAAGACATGCACAATCATTAAGGCAGAAAATCCGGAAGTTCTTTTAAAAGCAATGAAAAATGAAACTGAAATAAGAAATTTAAAGGATGCACATATAGATGACGGAGTCGCTGTCACAAAGTTTATGTACTGGTTAAAAAAGAGTGTTAAAACCACACTTGAATCCGGTACAGATGCCGAAGAAACTAAGGTTGCAGGAACAAACACAGATGCAGAGTCAAGAGAAATTAAGGATTACATTACAGGGGAAACAATAACTGAGTATAGTGCTGCAAAGTATCTTGATAACTGCCGTGCCAAGATAAAGGATTATATTGAGTTAAGCTTTAATACAATAAGTGCATATAATGCGAATGCGGCAATGATGCATTATCAGGCATCAAAAGACAACTGCGCTTCATTAAAGACACAGGGAATGCTTTTGGTTGACTCAGGTGGACAGTATTTAAGAGGAACTACAGATATTACAAGAACATTTGCTCTTGGACATGCAGATGAAAAAATGAAAAAATATTTTACCCTTACTTTAAAGGGCATGTTAAATCTTGCTAATGCCAGATTCTTAAAAGGCTGCACCGGTTTTAACCTTGACATTCTTGCAAGACAGCCATTGTGGAATGTAGGAATGGATTACAGATGTGGAACAGGCCATGGAGTAGGATATCTTCTTAATGTGCATGAATCACCTAATGGCTTTAGATGGAAGCATAATCCCGGAGTTAATGATTTATGCGTGTTAGACGAGGGTATGGTTACATCAGATGAGCCGGGAGTATATATAGAAGATGAATTTGGAATAAGAATAGAAAATGAAATAGTCTGCGTTAAGGATTATGAAAATGAATATGGAACATTTCTTAAGTTTGATATGCTCACAAAGGTTCCTATCGACCTGGAACTTGTGGACATAAAATATCTTGATGATGAGGATATAAGAAGATTGAATGCTTATCATAAGGATGTATATGAAAGCCTTAAAGATTATTTTGAAGGTGAGGAACTGGAATTTCTTAAAAAGGCTACAGCACAGATAACGAGGTGAGTGAATGGAAGAATTTAAAAGTAAAAAGGAAAGACCACAGGAGGAAAACAATATTTTACAGATGAGGCTTATAATTGGCATTGTAAGTTTTCTTGCAGCGGTAGTGATAATAATATGCATAGTGGTTAACACTAATAAATTCAATGTTATGGATTACATAACTATCAGATATACAGGTGCAGACGGGTATGCGACAGCTGACTTTGAAGTCGACAAGGATGGATTATACAACAGGATAGTCGGCAAGTCTAAGGATATGGAAAAGATAACGGCGGCAAAGAAACTTGTAAATTCCATTGAAGTCAGTACAGAAGATGACATGTTAAAGAATGGAAAAAAATATACAGTCACAATAAAATATGACGAGGAAGCATCAAAAACAGCACATATTAATATGGGCAAAGAGGAACGCAAAATAAAGGCTTCGGGAATAAGCAAAGGAACAAAGATTTCTTTATTTGATAATGTTGAAGTTATATTTGCCGGAATAAGTCCTGAAGCTTACATAAATATAAAGAATAACTGGGAAGATGATTACCTTAAAGACTTGGAATTTAAAGCTGACAAGGTAAGCGGTATAAGTTTAAATGATGAGATAACTGTAGAGTGTGCTGCGACAGAAACAGAGCTTGCGAGACACGGATATATAACGGATAAGGTCAGTGCAGTTTTTAAAGCAGACAGACTGTCGGTATATGCAGACTATTCTGAACTTGATAAGGATTACTTAAAACAGCTTGATAAAAAGACTTCTGAAGCAATAGTAAGCCTTACTAAGGATTCTACATTCAGAATGTTATATAAGGGAACGGGGAATACAGCTTATTTATATCAGCCAAATGATGAAACCGCAGAGAATATAGAAAGAACAGGCTGCTTCTTTTTGAAAAAGCAGGGAAAAGAAGGAAATATTAATAACTATTTATATTTTGTATACAGTGCAAAAGTGTCTAACTCTGAATCGTCGGAGGAAATGTATTTCATATTTGAATATTCGCAGGGGTATATATCTGTAGACGGTAAGTTTGAGATTAATCAGGATTCTTTAAAGGACAGATACCTTGTGGGTACAGACTATCAGAGCTTATATGATGAGAAAATAGGCTCTAAAAATGGCGTATATTTAATACAAGAGGTCAGCTATTGATTAAATTGTTTAAAGTTTAACAAAAATTGTCAGCAAATTTTGGTAAATGGTTGTTAAAATTAGATTATTATACTATAATTAAATTTAATAAAGTGTATTTAGCTTATTGTGATGTGCATAAGCATATATGAAAGATTGAATACACCAGTGTTCTATTATGGGATACACATAACAGGAAAGGTATGGTTGTGAAATGAACTTTAGAAAGAAAATACGACTTGGGGATTTGCTTGTACAAAAAGGTATAATTACTGAAGAACAGTTACAGACTGCACTTGCAGAACAAAAGGCGAGAGGACTTATGCTTGGTGAGACTCTTGTTCAGTTAGGCTTTGCTAAACAGGATGATATTAATAAAGCTCTTTGCGAACACCTTAATATAGATTTCTTTGATATAAGAGAAATGGAACCTGATGAAAATGTCATGAAGCTTCTTGATGAGAGTCTGATGAGAAAGTACACACTCGTTCCAATCGAGTATGATGCCAATAACATGGGTATCTTAAAGGTTGCCATGGCTGATCCAACCAACATATATGCTATGGATGATATTAATATCATCACAGGAAAACAGGTTGTTCCATATCTTGCTAATGCCGGAGATATCAATGCATTTCTTGATAAGACATTTGGACAGCAGCAGGCACAGAGTATTGTTGAACTCTATAAAAAGGAACAGGGAGTTACCAAAGAAGAGACAGAGGCTGAGAAGGCAAGAAAAGAAGAAATAGAAAATGCACCTATAGTACAGCTTATTAACAGCATGATTGAACAGGCAGTACGTCAGCGTGCCAGTGATATACATATAGAGCCTATGGAAAAGCATATCCGAATAAGATACAGAATAGACGGTAACTTAAGAGAAATCATTTCATATGATAATGCATTGCTCGGAGCGATTACAACACGTCTTAAGATACTTTCAGGAATGGATATTGCTGAGAAGCGTAAACCACAGGACGGACGTATAACCATTAATGTAGACAGAAGAGAATATGATATCCGTGTATCTAATCTTCCTACAGTATACGGCGAGAAGGTCGTAATGAGAATTGCTTCAAAGGAAGGCTTTAACAGAGCTAAGTCACAGCTTGGACTGACAGAGAGTGATATGAAGACATTTGATGACATATTAAAGAATCCACATGGAATCATCCTTGTAACAGGACCTACAGGAAGTGGTAAGTCAACAACACTTTATACTGCGCTTAGTGAACTTAATAAAGAAGATGTTAATATCATAACCGTTGAAGACCCGGTCGAAGCTAATATAGACGGAATTAATCAGGTGCAGGTTAATAATAAGGCTAATCTTACATTTGCAAGTGCATTAAGATCAATCTTAAGACAGGATCCGGATATCATTATGATCGGTGAGATTCGAGATTCAGAAACTGCTGAGATTGCGGTAAGAGCCTCTATAACAGGACATTTGGTTGTAAGTACACTTCATACTAACAGTACAGCAAGCTCTGTTGCACGTCTTGTCGATATGGGAATAGAACCTTATCTTATTGCGGATTCATTGGTTGGTATTATTGCCCAGCGACTTGTAAGAAGACTATGTGAGTGCAAGAAAGCTAAGGAAGCTACATTAGAAGAGAAAATGGAGCTTGGTTATCCTGTTGACAAGCCTCTTACAATTTATGAACCTTGCGGCTGTAAGTTATGTAATAATACGGGCTATTACGGACGAATGGGTATATATGAGATTATGAAAGTTACACCTTCTGTTAAGAGACTTATCTCAAAACAGGCAGATGCGGAAGAAATAAAAGATATGGCTGTTTCCGAGGGAATGAATACCTTAAAGATGGCTGCAGCCAAGGGGGTTATTGAAGGAATAACTTCTATGGCAGAGATGATTAAGGCAACATATGAGATTGAGAATTAATTATAAGAAATGGAGAAGAACATGTTAACAGTTGAACAGCTTCTTACAATTGCAAAAGAAAAAGGTGCATCTGATGTACATATAACAGTAGGACTGCCACCGAGAGTCAGAATTAATGGAGAACTTGTAGATTTAGATTATCCTAAACTGATGCCGGATGATTGTGAGAAGATTATATTAGATATAATGAATGACAAGCAGGAACAGATGTTTAAGGACAAGGGTGAACTTGACTTTTCATTTTCAATACCACAGGTAGGAAGATACAGAGTAAATGTATTCAGACAGAGAGGTTCTGTTGCATGTGCGATGCGTATAGTCGGAACAACGGTTCCTAAGCCTGAACAGCTTGGCGTTCCTAAGTCTGTCATAGATTTGTATAACAAGAAGAGAGGACTTGTGCTTGTAACAGGACCTACAGGAAGCGGTAAGTCAACTACTCTTGCTTCACTTATAGACAGAATTAATGATGAGCGTAATGCACATGTTATAACGCTTGAAGATCCTATAGAATATCTTCATTCACATAGGAAAGCCATGATTAACCAGAGAGAAATAGGCATAGATACACAGTCTTATGCAGGAGCATTAAGAGCAGCACTCCGTGAGGATCCGGATGTTATTCTTGTAGGTGAGATGAGAGATTTAGAGACTATTTCTACAGCTATTACAGCAGCAGAAACAGGACATCTTGTATTTTCAACACTTCATACGATTGGAGCGGCGGCTACCATCGATAGAATTATTGATGTATTTCCACCTCATCAGCAGCAACAGATAAGAATACAGCTTTCAATGGTTCTTGAGGCTGTTATATCACAGCAGCTTATTCCGACTGCGGATAAGAGAGGAAGAGTTGCAGCATTTGAGGTAATGCATGCTACTGTTCCGATTAAGAATCTTATAAGGGAAGCTAAGACTTATCAGATTAGCGGAGTGCTGCAGACAAACAAAAAAGGCGGCATGATAACCATGGATGATGCAATACTTGATTTGTATAATAAAGGAATGATTAATTCACAGGAAGCTGTTAATTATGCGCAGGACATGCCATATGTAGAAAAAAGAATACAAAACATGTATGCGTAATTAAAAAAACCCTCTAAAAGGGGGAAGTGGAAAGTGAGACTATAGGCTACAATTACAAATGTAGTCATATTTTATGGAAAATGCTGTAAAAGTGGCATATTTATAGCTGGAATTATAGCTGAAATGAACAAGTTATAATTGCCAAAAAGTATATTTTGAGTTATAATATAACAAAAATATAAGAGATGTATTAACAATTTGTAAGTTATGCACAATTTATTATTGAATAATGAGGGATTGACATGGAGACATATTCGTATAAAGCTGTCTCAGCCGATGGAAAGGACAAGAAAGGTACTTTACAGGCTGAAACACGGGAGGAAGCTTTAAAGAAAGTCAAAGATATGGGTATGATACCTGTATCTGTTGAAGCCCAGAATGCACTTAACAAAGATATCGAGCTGCCATTTATGACGACCAAGAAGGTATCATCGAGAGATATGAGTGTATTTTGCCGACAGTTTGCCAGTATTCTTAAAGCGGGAGTAAGTATTATTAATGCTCTTGAGATGATGGAGTCTCAGACAGAGAATAAGGATTTGAAGAAGTCCATTGGCAAGGTCAGAGGAAGTGTTGAAAAGGGTGAAACACTTTCAGATGCGATGAGAATGGAGAGTTTATTCCCATCAATACTTGTTGATATGGTAAGAGCCGGTGAGGCATCAGGAAGCCTTGAAACTTCCCTTTCAAGAATGGCTGTCCAGTTCGAGAAGGATGCCAAGACTAAGGGAATGATTAAGAAGGCTATGATATATCCAATGGTTCTTTTATGTGTTGCCATTGGTGTATTAGTTGTAATGGTTGTATATGTAATACCTAAGTTTGTTTCAATGTTTGAAGATTTAGGCTCAGATTTGCCATTCATGACTAAGATGATGCTTAACTTAAGCGACTTTGTTATTAATTACTGGTACATAATTATAATTGCTATCGTGGCAATAGTATTTTTGTATAAGTCTTATAAGAAGACGGATAGCGGAAAGCATGTAATAGATGGGATTAAGTTAAAGATACCTGTATTTGGTGAACTTGCCAAGAAGACAGCATGCGCAAGATTTGCAAGAACAATGAGTACATTGTTGCAGGCAGGTATGCCGATGATAGAGGCACTTGATATAGTGGCATCTACTATGGATAATGTTTTATACAAGGATGCATTACAGAATGTTAAGAATGGTGTATCACTTGGTATGCCATTATCGGAACAGTTGAGAAAGACTAATCTGTTCCCTCCTATGATATTACATATGACAGGTATTGGTGAAGAAACAGGTAATCTTGAAGAGATGCTTACGAATACGGCAGTTTATTACGAGGAAGAGGTTGAGCTTGCAACACAGTCAATAACAGCTCTTATGGAACCACTTATTATCCTTGTAATGGCAGCAATAGTTATTGTGCTTGTATTATCAATTTACCAGCCAATGATTCAGCTTTATAACACTTTGTAATACAACTTAGGTTATAAGGCAAAGAAGTGACATTTAGATGAAAAAGAGGTTAACAATTTTATCTGAATGCCGATAGTTACTGTATATAACCTGCATAACATGTAATGGGGCAGGTTTATATAAATATATTTAATAAAAGGGAGAAAAAATCATGAAAAAATCGCAGAAAAGATTAGGAAACAAAGGTTTCTCATTAGTTGAGTTGATTGTTGTTATCGCAATCATGGCAGTACTCGTAGGTGTACTTGCTCCAACACTTATCAAGAATGTTGAAAAATCAAGACAATCAAAAGATAAGCAGAATCTTGATACAATCAGAGGTGCTATTACAACAGTATTAGCAGATGAAACATATTACGATACTTTATATAATAATGAAGTATATGTATCAGGTTCAACAGGCGATGTAACAATTAAAGAAGACGGACCTAGTACAGCAACAACAAAGGCTTTAGCTGAAATTAAAGATACAATTGGCAAAGATAAAGTTAAAATGGCTTCAAAAGATTATAAGGATAAGAAGATAACATTTAAAATCACAAATGGTAAAGTTGAAGACGCGACAACAGTTAAAGAAAGTGAATAATTCCAAAGGAAACGATAACACATGCAGTATGAAATCCCTCTGTATATCATTATATTCCTTTACGGTATTGTAATAGGAAGCTTTTTAAATGTTTTGATTTACAGATTACCATTAAAAGAGAACATAGCTACAGAGAGGTCTCACTGCATGACGTGTGGCCATAAGCTTCAGTGGTACGATTTAGTGCCACTGTTTAGCTGGCTGCAGTTAAGAGGAAAATGCAGATATTGTAAGACACCTATTTCAACTCAATACCCATTAGTTGAGTTTGTCAATGGTGCCGGATATGTGCTTATATTTCTTATTAAAGATTTTACGATAGAAAGCGTAATAATTTGTTTTACATATTCAATATGTATTGCTATATCTGTAATAGATTTCAGAACATATGAAATACCAATTTCATTAAATTTAAGTATTTTGGTTTTGGCAGTTATTAATACAATAATTAATTATAGAAACCTATTAGATTATCTAATAGGATTTTGTGCTATTAGTGGGTTTATGCTTATAGCATTATTTATTGGAAGAAAGATTAAAGGCGTTGATGCATTTGGTGGAGGAGATATTAAGCTGATGGCATTTGCAGGCCTTTTAATGGGCTGGAAATGCATTATTCTGGCTTTTATAATAGGATGTATACTCGGAGCAATCATTCATTCAATTAGAATGAGAGTATCTGATAAAGGAAATGTGCTTGCATTCGGACCGTATTTATGTATGGGAATAATGATTGCACTGTTATTTGGAGAAAGAATAATTAACTGGTATTTATGCTTATTTATATAGGGCAGCCGGAATGGAGGAGAGGACATCATGGCAGAGAAGTCAAAGGGAAGACTTATAAGTGCGGTAATCAATAATGAATTCGTTAAAATGTGTGAGATTACCAAAAACGGAAAGAATATGACAGTTCATAAAATGGTTACTATACCTACACCTAGGGACTGTTATGAGGATGGGCTTATCAGTAACGAGAAAGCTTTAGCAGCCGCCATGAAAAAGGCAATTAGTGATAACAGAATGAAAACAGAGAATATAGCATTTACAGCTAACTCTAATAAGATAGCTACTAAGGAAGTGCTTATTCCTGATGTAAAAGAGAACAAAATCGGAAAACTTATTCAGGCAAATGCTTCTGAATATTTCCCGGTTAATATAGATGATTATACTATCCAGAGTACTGTACTTGATAAAGTTCAGGATGAAGGACAGATTAAGTTAAAGGTAATGGTAATAGCAGCACCTAATGAGGTTATTGAACCTTATTACAGGCTTGCCAAGGAACTTGGCCTTAAAGTTGCATTTGTAGATTATGCAGGTAACAGTACATATCAGGTCGTTAAGAAGCAGGTAGATGTAGAGGAAACCTGTGTTGTTGCAGAAGTAGAAAATGATGTTACTGTTGTAAGTATTTTTAACAACGGTGCTTTGCAGATGCAAAGAACAATACCATATGGTAAGTCATTACTGGTTAATAATGTAATGGAAATGTATAATCTTGATTATGACAGAGCATTGAATAAATTACAGACACAGACACTTCTTCACAGTAGATTTGACGGAGACCCAACAACAGAGTCTGTAAGATATCTTGTTGGAAATATTAACAGAGTTGTTGATTATTATGTATCACGTAATAATGTACCTATTACAAAGGCATATATTTTAGGTAATGCTACATCCGTATATGGTTTTGTTACTCTTGTTTCCAATGAACTTAATATGCAGTTTATAAAGGTTGATAAATTAAGAGGAATTGTTGCAGATAAGAGAACTTATGTTGACGAGACAGCTATCACAAGTTACATTGCCAACGTAGGTGCAATGATTGACCCTGTTAATTTTGTACCTAAAACTGTTGTTGAACAGGAACAGAAGAAAGGTTCCGGCAAGGAAACAATATTTGTACTCGCAGCGGCAGTACTTGCAGCAGGAATATTGGTTGCATATCCGGGAGTACAGTATCTTAGCCTTAAATCAGATGTTGATAGTCTTAATACACAGATTAATTCTCTTAAAGGAATAGAACCTGTTGTTAATGAATATTATGAGGCTAAGGATCAGTATGAGGATGCACTTGCATTCGCTACAATGTCAGTTAACAACAACGATACATTACAGAATTTTATTACTTATCTTGAGGAAAAGCTTCCATCAGATGTTGTAATAACAAGCATGAATGTTTCTTCCGGTGCTGTGACAGTAAGTGGAACAGCAGCAAGTAAGTCATCAGTTGCAAAGACAATACAGCAGCTTCAGACTATTCCTTCTGTTGCAAATGTTAAGGTTGCAAGTGAGACAGAAAGCAAGGACAATACAGGAACAATACAGGCAACATTCTCACTTACATGTACATTTACTTCTGTAGCAAAGTCAAATAATTAGGGAGGGGAAGAATTATGAAAAAATTAAAATCTATGATTAAAATATCAGACAGAGACAGAAAATTATTAGTACTTCTTCTCGCAGTAGCTATTATTGGACTTGCTTATATATTTGGATATCAGAAGCTTTCAGATAAGGTAAGCAAATATCAGACAGAGATAACTTCATTACAGAAGAAACAGAGAGACTTAAAAGAAAAGAATAACAATAAAGCTAAGTATGAATCTGATACAAAGGAATACAAGAATCAGACAGATGTATTACTTAAGAAGTACGCTAATGGTAATACACAGCCTGCAACTATAGATTTCCTGAATCAGATTGAATCTACAACAGGAGCATGGATTAAGAGTGTATCATTCTCAGAGCCAACTGCTATATATACATTTGGACAGAAAGCTACATCTAATCCAAGTGGTTCGGGAGCAGCTTATAAGACTGATATGGTTGGTTACAAGGTATCTTTAAATCTTGCTTATGAGGGCGAATATGATCAGTGGAAGAGCCTTGTAAACTATATTAATACATATGACAGCAAGAATGCTATTGAGAATATTTCCATGACATATAGTGAAGTTACTAATACAGTATCAGGAACACTTACAGTTTCTACATATTCAATTGTAAGTAAGGACAGAAAGTTCACAGATCCATATTTTGATGTTGAGATAGGAACTAATAATATTTTTTCAGCAGACTAATAGCTTTACAAACTAAGAGGAATTAGAAAATTTGGAATTGGAAATGGTGAAAATGGGAGATAACACTAAACGCAAATGTAAAACCAACAGACAATTTAATATTAATAATAAAGGTTTCTCGCTTGTAGAGGTGCTAGTTGCCATGGCTGTTCTTGCAATTATTGCGATACCTGTTTTGAATGCATTTTCTAATTCAGCAAGAGTTAATGCAAGAGCAAGAAGAGAAGAAAATGCCAATACAGCAGCTTCAGATGTTGTTGAAAAGTTCAAGGCAATGAATGAAGATAAGCTTAATGAACTTAAAAATCTTACAATAGGAAGTACAAGTTCTGAAGGGTATAAGCTTCTGGATATAGATTCAGATGGTAAATATACGTTTGACATCAGTAATAATATTAAGAACGGAACTGATTACTATAAAGGCATAGATAATGAGGAGTTTTATGTAACTGCAGTCATTGATCCCGGTGCTTATAAAGACGGCAGCAAAGATAATAATGACAAGAACAACATTAACTCTTATACAATGCCACAGTACAGCAACTTAAGCCCTACAAAGAATTTTGTGTTAAGAGATGAGCTGTATAAATGTGATTCGGCTGCGGAAAGTAATTTCTCATATCTTGCAGGAGCATCCTACAGTAAATCAAAGATTGTTAAATCTACTACAATTAATGTCAATGTAGAACAGATTGCGGGCAGTAATAGTGATTTTACACAGACAGTTACGGCATCTGTTGTATACAGCTACAATGATAAAGCAGACGGAACAAGCTCATATGAGCCATACAAAGAAGAGGTCACAATGCCGGTATATGCATTTAAGGCGGCATATGACGGTTCAAGTAAATATACTGTTTCATCAGAACTTGATAATAATTTGAAGAAAGTATATATTTTTTATACACCATTTGATGATTATTCAACAGCTAATGTAAGTGGTGAGAGCACAATGTATTACAGCTCTGATAAAATAAATATATATTACAATTATAAAAATATAGCAAATGTAAAGTATGAAAACTGCAATGTGTATCTGGTATCCCAGGAGAAAGTGAGTGCAGCTAACAAGAATATTAAAATGCAGCTTAAGAATACACAGGCAAATCCTAATATTGAAGTCTATATTAATAACAGTAAGAAGACACTTTGGACAGAGGGAACTCTTAATTTATCCGATATAGTTGTCACAAGTGGTATTCCTACAGGACCTGTAAATATCTATTCTAATGTTTATGATTGGGACAAATGCAAGGTTTTAGGGGATACAAGAGGCAACAGTCTTACAAGTAATAATTCGCAGACAGCAGATGATAAGCTTTATACATTAACAGTCACTGTCTGGTATAAAGATAAGACAAAGAGTAACAGCGATGCTATTATGGCTAATGTTGTGACTACAAAGAGTAACTGGTAATATTATTCGAAAAATTTGTACCCCGGGTACAAAATCAGATGCTTTTAACAGGGCAGACATGGAGGATAGTATGAAAAAGATTAATTTAAGATTAGGATTACGAAAAAAGAAATTAAATGACAAGGGTTCAACTATGATTATTGTGTTAATCATGGCTTCTTTTGTTATGATTCTGGCTACTGTTGTAACATCTACTGCAATGGTAAATCTGAAAATGAAGTATGCAGATAAAGAGTCTACTAAGACATTCTATACTTCTGAGGATGCGGTTGATGAGATTTATGCGGCACTGGGAAAGACTTCAATGGAAAGCTTTAACAAGGCTTATGAAGAAGAAATGTCACACATCACATCAGGAACAATAAGCATTAATGGAAAAGAAGTGACATATACACAGGATAATTCTACATCTAACAAATATCTTAGAATGAACTATACCTTCCAGTTATTGAAAGCACTTGATGTTGCAGATACATCAGGAGCTTCAGAAGATACAATTAAGTATGATGAGACAGGAAAGTATTTTAATACTACATATATAGCAACACAGGCTGAATGTAATGCGTTTGTAAATGTTGTAAATTCTTATATTGAGGATACACATGTGGATAGTGACGGTAATCCTACACTTAAGGTTAATTCAATCAGTGGATTAAAGATTGAAAAGACTGTTAATCCGGTTGCAGGTGGAGGAACAGGTTTACCTGTTTATACATTAAGATTTACAGATTGTGTTGTACAGTTTATAACTGAAGCCGGATATTATTCATATATCACATTTGACGGACAGCTTGGCATGCCTGATTTCCTTGTTGATTTTGCAGACAGCAACAGTAGTGGACTCAGCTATTTTGCAGATTATGCCCTTATAGGAAATACAGGGATCAATATTCAGGAAACTACAGGAAATAAAGGCGTTACATTAAATGGCAGTGCTTATGGCGGAAAGAAGAACGGAATTAAGATAAGCAAGGGCGCAAAGCTTACATTTGGTGGTAATAATAATCTGCTCGTAACAGGTGGAGATATAGATGTAAACGGTGGAACATTTAAAGTAAACGGAACTAACTCATTATGGTGTTATACACTTAAGACATCAGGAAATGAGGGAACATCCAATATTGAAATGTCTAATACAGCGTCTTCATATGTTAAAGATGATTTACAGATTGACGGTGATAACAGTACAGTAACCTTAGGCGGTCAGTACTATGGCTATGGTTACGAGGGAAGAGCATTAAATGCAGATGCTAACCATTACTACAGCAGTGCTATCATTGTAAATGGAAAGAATTCTAAAATTAATATGAGTGCGCTTAATACTTTAGTAGTAGCAGGACGTGCTTACATTGATTATAATTCTTTAGCAAAGCCATATGCGACAGGTGAATCGTTATCATTTATCGGAAACGAAGAAATGTATCTTGTTCCAACTTCGCTTATAGAAGGTGGAAGTAATCCGGTTATAAAAGACGTGAACAGCGTTGTTACACCTAAGATTACAGCAGATAATTTCTTTGGATATAAATATCTTAATACAAAGGCACCTAATCTTCCTTATACAACAAGAGAGATTAAGCTTGCAAATGGCTCAACAGCAGTATATTACTATCTTAACTTTGAGGATAGCGAGGCACAGACAGCATATGTAAAAGCAGCTGTTGACGATACTGCATTTAACACATTGCTTACAGAGACAGGTGCAGCATCTGATACAAAGAAACTTAATGCATATAAAACAACAAGAGATTATGTTAAGAACGTAATTTCTCTTAATGCTTATAATATTGGAAGTATAATAACGGGTAATATGTCAGCTAATGTTAATGCTAATTCTTCATTGGTAATGGTAAGATTAGCAGGAGATAACAGTACAGAAGATGTACAGGAAAGTTCTGGAACATATACAAATGCTGAATTTACAAGAGATTTTGATGATTTGGCAAGCAGATTTACAGTTCTTACAAAGATACTTAAGAAGCTTGACTTTAATAAAGACGGTTCAAGAGTATATTATAATTCAAACACTATTAATGATGAGGTGGCTAATCTTTCATCTTATACAGAGAATGATGTTTATAACAATTTTATATCAGCAACAGCATTTAAGAATTACACAAGCACACATTCTAATCCGGTAACAGTTAACGGATATACACTTCTTGCATGGGATAATTCCAATACAGGTTCTCCTGCATTGGAAATCAGCAATGATAATGCAGCATTTAGTGGAAACAGCGGAAGAGGTGGAATTGTTGTAGCATCAGGTGACGTGGTTGTTAAAAAAGATTTTGCCGGTGTTATCATGGCAGGTGGAACAATTACAGTAGAAGACGGAGTGACGGTAACTAATACTTTATCAGGAACAACTCCACTTGCACTTCTTCAGAGTAATGAAGCAGAAGAATTCAGAAAGATATTTACAATGTATGACTCAGGAAACGGAACAGCTTCAGGAACAGGAAAGAATGTAGAAAACCTTACATACAGTGATTTGGTTTCATTTATTAATTGGAGGAAGTCAGAAGATGCTAACAATTAAAGAAAAGCAAAGACATCTGAATAATAAAGGTTTTTCACTTATTGAACTTATCGTTGTACTTGCGGTTATGGCAGTTGCTATAACAGGAGCAGTCGTTGGAATAAGTGTGCTTGGAAAAGGTGATGCAGGTAAGGCATCTAAAAACATTTATTCTGCACTTAGTTCATTAAGAACGAATACTTTATCTGTTAATGCAAGCTGGGAACTTGTTATTGAACATGGAAGTAACGGATACACAGTGAAAACATACAAAGATGGGGAATGTGTTGACACAGTAAAGACGGGTTCAAGAATAGATATCACATTTAAAGATGAAAAAAGCTCAGAAATCAGCCTGAAAGATAATGTTATGGTTGTTAGTTATAGAAAAGATAACGGAAGGTTTAACACGATTGCTGCCGGTAACGATAAGTCTTCGGCGGTAAATGTAAAGGCTGACGGAAGCACTAAGGGTACTCTTAATATCAAAGGCGGCGGCAGGGAATACACCGTTACACTATGGTATGCTACAGGGCGTGTGACAACTGAGGAATAGAATTTTACAATTTGAAATGATATTTTATACAATTGTGAATGATATTAATGACAACTTAAAGGCGATAATTCAAGACGATGATAGAGGATGAATGTTATGGACAGAAAGCATAATAATAAAGGTGTTTCGCTTGTGGAAGTTCTTATAGCGCTGGCGATTGGCTGTATTGTTTTATCTGCGCTTGTGCTGCTTATACAACAGTCGGTAAAGGGTTATACAAAACAGACAATAAGTGCACAGCTACAGAATGATGCAGATATAACACTTAATCAGATGGAAAATGATGTTATGGAAGCAAATGTATTGCTGCTTAATAAAGCCGGTGCATATCCATATATTTTGACAAAAGAAAAAGATGGAAAATATAGCGGATATGTTTATTCTAAAGACGAAAAGACGATATATTATGTTGAAGAGCTTCCTGATGTTAAGGGAGTTGCGGGATTTTCAGGAAAGAGTCTTGTATGTGACCATGTTGATTCATTTGATTTCTATATATCTGAGAACAGTCTTGGATTTGATGGAAACGGAAGTAATCCGGCGGTCACATCTGTGGGACCGAATATAAGAGTGGAAATATCTTTGGGACTTACAAGACAATCTACACAAAGAAGTGTTACAAGACAGATTTTAACACGTAATAAACTATCTGACTCGCAGGTACTTATAACAACCGACAGACACAATCTTGTAGGTAAGCTTAAATCAGATATATTAGAATATTGCAAATAAAACATTTGGACAATTGAAATGGAGGAGAATATGAAGAGAAGAATTGATGAATTCAGAAGAACTAAATATTTTACATCTATTGTATGTGCTGTTTTATTTGCAGTGGTGTTTGCAATCGGAAGTGCTCTTTATATAGTACATGCGGATGATGACGTTGTTGTTGTAGAGGATAAAGTGTCAATCGGTAATAAAACCTACACTAAGGACAATCCTTTAACAATAATTGAACTTGTACCGGATAAGACAGTTGGAACATGGGGATATTTGTCCGGTATTAATAATGGTGCTGTTAAGTGGGAGGATGTTGCTTCACTTCCAGCCGGTGATGATGCTCAAAAACAGTCGAAGAAGAAAGTTTGCGATACTTGGATTGCTAATTATTGTAGATATATATTCTATAATGGAGGAAATGCATATTACGAAGGATGGGTTGAATATAGAAATAAAAATTCAAACGGGGTGTATGGTGCATGGACAAAATATAGCTTTACAGATAATTCTGATTCTTCGTCAAATGTAACATCCGGTACACAATTAAGATTTCAGTATATAAATCCTATAACTAATAAACTTGAGGTTTTTGCAATATACGATAAAGAACTTGTTGATAAAGATGGTAATGCTATTGAAAAAAATGATAATATTCTTTCATTCGCTTTATTCGGTGACAAGAGCAATAGTGATATGCCTTCAGATTATTATATGAGTGATAAAATTCGTATAGTTACAGTTACTCCGGCTGAATTAAATGAAAATAAGGAACTTGTGGAAGAAGCAGATGCTTTGGTATTGTCTTCTGGTGAAAAAGTTAATTATATATCTGCTAATACATATAAAACGATGTACGATTATGCAGTACAAAGTGGTAATAAAGAATTGCAGGATAAGTACAAAGCAATAACCGGAATAACAGATAGAAATTGGGATTTGGCGTCTTGTAATTCATTTAATGCAAATAACTGCTATTTTGGAATGGATTTATCAGCAGAAGTGGCAGGAAGAATATATGCAAGATATCAGAATTTTGAATTGAGTGTAATTGGTGATGCTGGTGTATTTAATGCATCAAACAAACAGCAGTTACCTAACTTATATAAGTTATTTATTTTACTTACTTGTATTGATAGAGATACCTGTCATTTTGATTTATGTGAAAATGAATTAACAGATGCAGCTGGTAATCTGACCGGAATTTATGAAGGAGAATATGGAAGATTAGATTTGAAAAATATGAAGCTGTATATCAGACATGTTGATTCAAATGGGCAGGATGTTTATGATGAAGTGCCTGATTCGGACTGGTATATAGAGAATTATTCTGTATTTTCTAAATATTTGTGTGACTGGCCATCAACCAATGGATATAGCAGAGATTTTCCATATAGTATGTATAACGGAAGTCAATATAGAATTAATGACAACCTTTTGATATGGGGAACTAAAGATAGTTTATTTTCACAAGGATTTATATCTGGTTCGGTAGATTCATCAAATAAAGAGAATGGCAATTTATATAATGAGAATAATAAATTTGAAGATACGGATAAACTATATTCGGTTGATGGGAAAGTGGCTGCTTCAAAAATGGTTCAATACGTTTTCGGTGGCTACAGTACTCTCCCATATGTAGAGAAGCTCAACGTGCTTGAAATACAGCCATCAGAGGATTATAAATATGTTACATACGAAAGTGTTGTTGACGTATTAAAATACTTTAAAAACATAAGGTTTAAGACATCACAGATTTCTGAAAAGACATATAAGAGATATGTTAATGTAACATCTGTTACAACAAGCCAGTTAAATGGTATGACAGATAATATAGCTAATAAATATGACCTTGTAATTATTGACGATAATAATACTAAGAATATATTAAATGTAAAGGGAACTATTACTCAGAGTGATGGTTCAAGCGCAGACAGCTATTATTATCCACAGGGTGCTGTCATGGATTTGTATAATCATGACAGTATAAAAAATAGTGCTTATATAGATACAGGAAAAGATACAGTATCAAGTGGAACAGATATTACAGATAAGACATATAAGAAGCTTGAAGAATATATTAATCAGGGTAAACCATTTATTCTTACATCTACAGTATATAATGCCAACACTAATAATGTTGTAATGGCAGGCGTTGGAAGTAACAGAACCCTTGAAACTAATATTTATAAGGCTGCGGCATTGGCTAAGACAAAAGGAAATACTACTCTTGAATTAACATCTGATGCGCTTAAGAATATTTCAGATGATTCTAAGATTGAATACAAGTATTCTCCGCAGATAAAGAATGTTACAGCTCAGGGAATTGACAGCACTACTAACAAATTCAGCGTTAAATTTAAGACAGATGATACTACTGCAACATATAATATTGAGTTATATATTGATAAAGATGCAAATGGTGTATTTGTTAAATCGGATGATGATAGCGGAGAGTTGTTTGCAAGTGGAGATTATGGATATGGCGATGATGGATATATTACAGTAACAACTACTGAACTTCCTGAAGAAATGAGACCATATCTTCCTTGGAAGCTCGTTGTAAAGAATTCAGAAGGCCTTACATCAGAGACAATAGGTACAATACTTCTTTCACAGACTCAGGCAAAAGAAGTAAAAGTATTGCAGATAACACCTATTAAAACTAATACATTGCCATTAAATAGTACTAGATTTATTAAGTATTTTAATGATGCTACAGATATTACAGGATTAAAGTTATCATCTAATAATGTTGATATTGTTACTGTTGATGATTTTTGTAATAGTAATGAATGGTATCTTAACAGCAAATATGAAGCTGGAAAGAGTATGAATACTGATGATGATCTGCTTAAGGACTATACTATTGTTGTATTGGGATTTGAAGATAAATATAGTAATATCAACAATACACATGCACTTGCTAATCTTAAGGATTACATAGAGAGTGGTAAGGCTGTCCTTATGACACATGATACATTAGGAACTGCTGCGTATAGTGATGAAAATACTTCACAAAGTACTGATGAATTATTTGCAGGTCTGACATCTTCGGAAGAAAGTGCTGTGAGAAATGCTGCTTATAATTGGGGATTTTATGATAATGCTAGTCTTACTGAACGTAGTTATATGTTTACGATAGCATTTAGAAAAATTATAGGTATGGATAAATATGGTGTTTCTGTAGGAAAAGGTATAAGCGGATTAAGTTATCAGCAGGGATACACTAACTTCTTCCTTGCAAGATATGCTAAAATGAAAAACGGTAAAGACATCATATACAATGTGGATAATGCAGAAGTTGATGACAAAACAAAAGCAGACCCTATAAAAACAAGTCAGGTTAACAAGCTTAATGATGGACAGATTACATCATATCCATATGAAATACCTGATACTTTAAAGGTTGCTGAAACACATGGACAGTATTATCAGCTTGATTTGGAAAAGCAGGATTCATCTGCTGCCAGCATAGATAGTGGAGATGATGTTGTTGTATGGTATACTCTTGGACAGAATGGGGTTAGTTCAACACCATCTACACCAACAGTTACAGAAAATAAACCTAAGGTTGGACTTGAAGTATTAGGAAACAAATATTGGGGATGTTGGTCATTATCTGATGGAAGTATTAAGGCATTAACGCAGCCGGTTAATGCAAGCGGAAATCTTCCATATTATCAAAACGCAACTGATAATGCAATTCCGGTAGATGGTTCTTATTTAAAGTTAAACTTTACATCTGCTAATAGTAATGCAACAGGTAATGTTTCGGTTACTATGAAAGCATATGATTCATATCCTGGAGAGATAGCAAAAGGTATAATTGTTTACAAGGATAGTAGTGGAAATATAAAAACTGCTAAAAAAGATGTTAATTCATCAGGATACACCACTATTGAATTGGCTAAGATACCGGCAAATACAGAAGTATATATATATCTTGGAAGAGAAAAAGATGGAAGAATTGTAAGCTCAAAAGCTGATTTTTCTGGTATTACATTTACAACAAACAGTGAAAAGAATACATATACATATAATTGGACCGGTCAGGAAAACTGGGATGGGAATAATAATGAAATTCTTTATATGAATGATAATTATTTATTAACAAAGAGTTTAACTGTTCAGGCAAAAGGTTCTTCATCAACTACTACTGCCGACAGAAGTGCTTTCTATTCTGCAACAGGACAGGATGCAGCCAATAACTATTATATTTACTCAAAAGGTAATATAACTTATTCAGGTGCAGGACATGAAACGATAGAAGATGAAGACGAGCTTAAGCTGTTTGTTAATACAATTGTCTGGGCTATTAATTCAGGAAATACAGCTCCTGAGGTAGTGGCTACATCAGCAGTAATGGTTGATGGTTCTAATAATATGTATGAACAGTATTCAAGAGACGAATACATTCCGGATATATCATTTGTCGCATCAGATAAGGATATGGGCGCCAATACCGATTCCATGATGTCATCCGGAACATTGTTCTGGGATAAGAATGGTGATGGTAAATATAATTCCGGTGATGTTATAATTCAGAAATTTGATAAGACGTCAGGTGGATATAACATTTTCAACAGAGTTCAGATGACCTTTAAATCACCTAAATATACTTCAACAGGTGGAATTGAGAAGCTTGCAAGTATAACATATGCGCTTGATTCGATAGCTGATAAGGATATGAATGAATCAGCAGATACGGCAAAAGCATATTCGGACATGAATGCTGAAATGCTTAGAACAGGTTCAGTATACATCGGTCTGGAAGCTAAAGATTCAAAGGGCGCAAGTGGAAGGGCAACAATTCATATCATTAACAGAGAATTGTTCAAGCTTAACTAGCAGTGACCTGATATACGATGTTACAGGCACAGATATATATTTAAACAATTAAAAACAGTTTTTAATTGTAAAATAAACAAGGGCATCAGCCATTATGTATTGAAATCAGATTGTTAGATTTAAGTCTAGCTTTCGATGGTGGTACATTTTGGGTGGTGCTCTTTTTACTTTACTTTCGTTAGTATTTTGAATAACTTTTTGAATGATTTTTGAATAATTTGTTTTTGTGGATAATTTTTCTGTTAGGGAAATTTGTAAGGAGAATTTATTAAGTGCAAAACATATTAAAAATAATATTTATAAATGTAATGTATTGACTTTATACACGCAATGCGATAATATATAGTTGTAAAAAGTAGAAAAGAGCCTTGTAGAGAATATGCTGAAAATAATATATGAAACTTTTCTGAATTATGCGAATTACTACCAATGTTGCAAATAAAAACACAAAGTACGTTGATAAATTCTTAAAATGATAATATAATATCATTATTATAAAATAAAAACGAATAATGCGTTTTTAGGAAAAGAGGATTTATGAAGATTCTTCGTATTACAGTGCAAGGACTTCCATTATTTAAGGAAGAATTAGATATATGTTTTTATACAAAGCAACGAGTAAGTGATATTGATAAGGAAAGACTTTATAATTTCAATTCTAATTATTATCTTAATTCAACACTTTCATTTATTGGAATTAATGCATCAGGTAAGACATCAGTATTAAAAGTAATAGATTTGGCTTTAAATATTATTAAAAATGAGCCAATTAATCACGTGAATTCAAAAACTATTCTTGGTAACTGTAAAAAAACAGTAATGAATATTTATTTTTACGCTTCTGATAAGAAGCTTTGTTGCTTAGAAACAGTTATAACATCTAAAAAGAACAGAACGGGTGAGTACAATTATATTATTATAGATGAGAGATTATGGGAAAAGTCTATTAATAGTGTGAAGACAAAAAGAAACCTGACTGATTTTGAAGGACTGCAGCCGGTTGCGTGTAGGAAAGGAGATGAAGCCTATCTTCCGGATGATGTCAGCTTTATAATTGCACATAACAAAAAGATAAATGATGCAATAGATGTATTTAGTTTAATGTCATATACGAATATCAATATTTTACCGGTTATAGAGGATATACCTCTTGAAGTTATTACATTTCTGGATCCTACAATTGAAAGATTATATTTTGAAATGAAAGATGGAAAGACTTTTATTCATTTAAAGTTTAAACAAGATGATGAAATTGTTTTATATAAAGTGGCAGATTTAGAGCAATATTTGTCTTCAGGAACGATTAAAGGAATAGTTACGTTTTCGATGTTAAAGGATGTCTTGTCTTCTGGTGGTTATCTTTTGATTGATGAAATTGAAAATCATTTTAATAAGGAAATAGTAACAACTTTAATGCGCTTTTTTATGGATGCAAAGCTTAATAAAAATGGAGGAACATTAATATTTACCACACATTATCCGGAATTATTGGATGAATATGACCGAAATGATTGTATTGGCATTGTTAGAAATCAGAATGGAATTACGGTGGAAAATCTCAGCAATATTTTAAAAAGAAATGATATTAAAAAAAGTGATGCTTATCAAAGTGGATTCTTGCAAGGTACAACTCCAGCTTATGAAGCATATATGAATCTGAAGAAAAAGCTTGCTGCATCAATAAAATAAAGAGGTAGCGGTATGGAGTTATCAAAATATAAAGCTTGTATCTGTGAGGGTTCTGCAGAAACTGCAATAATAGATATTTTATTAGATAATAATATGCTCATATTTAAAAGAAATGAGATATTGGATGAAAAAGTGATACGTTGTAGAAGTGCAAGGAGATTTGAAGAAAGATATCTGCGTAAATATTTTGATGACAAAATTACTGTTTTTAGAATTTTGGATTCTCGAAATGAGAATTTTAAATTATCAAAAGCGTATGAACATAAGATTAATATTGTAAATGTTATTACAGCTCCTGAAATAGAAATTTTAATTATTTTAAGTGAATCAAAAATATAATAGTTTTAAGCGTTCAGGGAAAAAGCCAAGTGATTTTTGTAAAATAGATCTTAAGATGCACAATGTTAAAACATATGATTTTGTAAGAATGTATTTTAATGATTCATCCAAACTTGTGAATGCTATTAAGGATTATCGAAAAGTATCTAATATACCAAAGGGAGAATATAGCCTTAACGATTTACTACGTCTTTAATGACAGCTATGTACATGAAAAATTAGTGCATAGCTGTTTTTTTGTTAATGGATAATATAATATTTATTATTAATTGATTAAAAAATAAATACTAACAAAAGAAAAATAAATATTAAAAATATATAAAGATTAATTTATATAAATAAAATATATTGACTTTATACACGCAATGCGATAATATATATTATATTAATAATATATATTTTAAATTATGGAGGAAAACTTATTGTATTGTAATGTGCTTAGTGCAACTATTCATGGGTTGGAAGCAAGGGTGGTTAATGTTGAAGTTGATGTGGACAGGGGATTGCCATCATTTGATATGACAGGATTTCTTGCCTCGGAGGTTAAGGAAGCAAGAGAAAGAGTGAAGGTTGCGATTAAGAATGCTGGTATAGAATTACCACCGATGAAGATTGTTGTTAATATATCTCCTGCTAATTTAAGAAAGGGTGGAACAGGCTTTGATCTTCCTATAGCGTTAGCTGTTCTTGTATCACTTGGAATAATAGATAAGAGTCAGGTGGATAATACTATGATAATTGGTGAATTAAGCCTTAATGGAAGAGTTAATTCTGTAAGAGGAATACTACCATGCGTATGTAAATGCAAGGAACAAGGTATAGGAAGATGCATTATACCTGTTGATAATTATACAGAGGCATCTATTGTTGGTGGACTTGAACTTATTTGCATAGAAAGTCTTTCAGAGCTTATTGATTTTTTAAAGACTGATAATAAAGAATACAGCCACAATGATAATAAGCATAATAATGTATTTATTAGAGGTAAGTGTAATAAGGAAGAAACTGATGTTGATAAAGAAGAACCCTATAATAAAGAAAGAACTTCTTTAATTGATTACTCAGATATCAAGGGGCAGAATGTTGCCAAGCGTGCGACTATGATAGCTGTTGCAGGTATGCATAATCTAATGTACATAGGACCACCGGGAAGTGGAAAGACTATGATGGCAAAGAGAATACCTACGATAATGCCTAAGCTTTCATATGAGGAAAGTCTTGAGGTTACAAAAGTATATAGTGTTGCCGGGAAGCTGAAAGGAGAACGACAGTTAATAACCGACAGACCATACAGAGCACCTCACCATAATGTCACAGTAAGTGCCATGACAGGAGGCGGAAGAATACCTGTGCCGGGTGAGATAACACTTGCAGGAAAAGGGGTTCTGTTTCTTGATGAAATGACTGAATTTAAGACAGAAGTGTTAGAAGCCTTAAGACAGCCATTAGAGGATAGGGTGATTAATATAGTGCGCTCTGGATTTTCTTATGTTTATCCTGCTGATTTTATGCTCGTTGGGGCTATGAACCCCTGCAAGTGTGGCTATTATCCGGACAGAAACAGATGTAATTGTTCTGATGAGGATATTAACAGATATATGGGGAAGCTTAGCAATCCTATGTGGGACAGATTTGATATATGTGTCAGGACACAGGAATTGGGATATGAGGATATCTCATCTGATAAGGATAAAGAGATTATCAATGAAGAGTGCAGTGTATTTTCAGAGTCATCAGATATGAGTAATCTTATAATTAAGGCAAGAAAAATACAGAATGACAGATTTAAAGATTCGGGGATTAATTATAATGCGCAGATGGGAGTATCAGATATAAGAAGGCATTGTAAGCTTGGAGAAGAAGAGAGCATATTAATGGAGAGAATGTATAAGAAATTAAGACTTACAGCGAGAGGTTATCATAAGCTGTTAAAGACAGCAAGAACAATTGCAGATTTGGATGGAAAAGAGAATATCACATGTGAACATCTGACAGAGGCTGCTTTTTACAGACATTAGCTTAAAGAATATGAAAGACAAGAATATGGAATATACCATTGTTTACTGATAATTGTAATGAATAATACGGAGAATATTAAATATATGGGGATTGCTGAAAATATAGAAAATGATGATATATATTGGTATTGGCTTAATAATATAAGTGGAATTGGAAGAGTGAGAATAAGAGAACTGCTTCTTCATTTTAATTCGCCGTATGGTGTGTATAACAGTACATATAAGGAATTGGAAAAGATAGAACTTCTTAAAGAAAAACTTATAGGTAATATATTATCAAGCAGGGAGAATATTGAATTATATATTAAAGATTATAACGAATTGAACAGGAAGAATATAAGGTTTACATATCCGGGGAGGCATGATTATCCAACAAGATTATTAAGAATACCCGACTATCCTTATGCATTATACTATAAAGGAAAGCTTCCTGATGATAACAGACCGTCAGTTTCGATTATCGGGGCAAGGAATTGTACACAATACGGAATTGCAGTTGCTACCAATCTGGCGCAGAAATTTTCTGATATGGGAATTCAGATTATAAGCGGAATGGCATTGGGAATTGATACATGCGCACATAAAGGGGCGGTACAATGTAATTCTGATACATATGCTGTTTTAGGATGTGGCGTCGACATATGTTATCCAAGAAGCAATATTGAATTATATATGGATATTCTGGAGAATGGAGGCATAATTTCTGAATATCCGGTGTCTACACAACCATTATCACAGCTTTTTCCGGCAAGAAACAGAATAATAAGTGGATTGTCAGATGCAGTGGTTGTGGTTGAAGCCAGAAAAAAGAGTGGCTCACTTATTACAGTTGACCAGGCTTTAGAACAGGGAAAGGATGTATTTGTTGTTCCCGGGAGAATTGGCGATAAGTTAAGTGAAGGCTGCAATGATTTGATAAAGCTGGGAGCACAGGTTATCACATGTCCACAAGATATACTTAACTGTAATATTGTTAAAAGATTTTATGAAAATAATAATTTGCATAAAAATAATCATCGAGAAATGCTTTCAAACATAGATAATATAGGGGATTCGGCTAAAAAGAAGAATAATGTCCTGACTATAAGGACAGCAGTATCAGAAAATGAAAAAGAAAAATTAAGTCTTGCAAGTACGAAAAATATATTGTATAGTAAAGTCACTTTGTACCCAGCAAGTCTTGATATGCTGATTGAGAAAACAGGCATAGCCAAAGATCAGATATGCAGAGCACTTCTTGATTTGGAATTAGAGGGAAGAATCAGGGAAATATCCAAGAATTGTTATGTGAGGGTACAATTGTAGACGATGGAGGCAGTAAGAATGGCTAAGTATCTGGTAATAGTTGAGTCACCTGCTAAGGTAAAAACTATTAAAAAGTTTTTGGGCTCTAATTATGAAGTAATGGCATCTCAGGGACATGTAAGAGATTTACCTAAGAGTCAGATGGGAATAGATGTAGATAATGATTATGAACCTAAGTATATAACAATAAGAGGCAAAGGTGATATACTTGCGGCATTGCGAAAAGAAGTTAAGAAGGCTGATAAAGTATATCTTGCAACCGATCCGGATAGAGAGGGAGAAGCTATTTCATGGCATTTGGCAAATGCTTTAAAACTTTCTGATAAAGAAATATATAGAATAACTTTTAATGAAATTACTAAGAATGCAGTTAAAGAGTCTATAAAGCATGCAAGAAAGATTGATATGAATCTTGTAGATGCGCAGCAGTCAAGAAGAGTACTTGACAGAGTTGTTGGTTATAGTATAAGTCCTTTATTATGGGCAAAGATTAAAAGAGGCTTGAGTGCAGGAAGAGTACAGTCAGTAGCATTAAGAATAATATGTGACAGAGACAGAGAAATCAATGAGTTTATTCCTGATGAATATTGGACTATAGATGCCAATCTTAATATAAAGGGCGAGAAGAAACCACTTGTTGCGAGATTTTATGGAGATTCTAAAGGTAAAATCGAAATAAAGAGCAAGGAAGAAGCTGATAAGATAATCAATTCAGTAAAGAAGAGTGATTTCTACGTTGAAAGCGTTAAAAAGGGTGAAAAGATAAAGAAATCCCCACTCCCATTTACTACAAGTACATTACAGCAGGAAGCTGCCAAGATACTTAATTTTGCAACACAGAAGACTATGAGAATTGCACAGCAGTTATATGAAGGTGTTGATGTTGCAGGAAGAGGAACGATTGGTATAATTACTTATCTTCGTACAGATTCTACAAGAGTTGCAGATGAGGCACAGGAATCAGCAGCTAATTATATTTCTGCTAATTATGGAGATAAATACAAAGCTGTAACAGATGCTAAGAAGAGCGATAATAAGAAGATACAGGATGCACATGAAGCAATAAGACCTACTTATATAGATTTATCGCCAGCTATTATTAAGGAGTCATTATCAAGAGACCAGTTCAGATTATATCAGCTTATATGGAAGAGATTTGTTGCTAGTCAGATGAGCCCTGCTGTATATTCTACAACATCTGTAAAGATAGCTGCAGGAGATTACAGATTTAATGTTTCGGCGTCTAAGATTATGTTTGACGGATTTATGTCTGTATATAAGGATGATGATGATAAAGCTGAGAATAATACACTTCTTAACGAGCTTGATGAGAAGTCAGTTCTTAAGCTTATAGATGTGGATGGAACACAGCATTTTACACAGCCACCTGCACATTATACAGAAGCTTCATTGGTAAGAACATTAGAGGAGCTTGGTATAGGAAGACCTAGTACCTATGCACCTACAATAACAACTATAATAGCAAGACATTATGTTGCAAAAGAGAATAAGAATCTTTATGTAACAGAGCTTGGTGAGGCTGTTAATGATATGATGGTTAAGGCATTCCCAAGTATAGTTGATGTTAATTTTACAGCTAATATGGAGTCTTTATTAGATGGCGTTGCAGACGGAAGTGTTAAATGGAAGGAAATAATAAGAAACTTCTATCCGGATTTAAAGGAGTCTGTTGATACGGCAGAAAAAGAACTGGAGAATGTTAAGATTGAAGATGAAGTAACAGATGTTATATGTGACAAATGTGGACGTAACATGGTTATTAAATACGGTCCTCATGGAAAGTTTTTAGGTTGTCCGGGATTCCCTGAGTGTCATAATACTAAACCATATTATGAGAAAATCGGTGTTGCATGTCCTAAGTGTGGCAAAGATGTAGTACTTAAGAAGACCAAAAAGGGAAGAAGATATTATGGCTGTGAAGATAATCCTGAATGTGATTTTATGTCGTGGCAGAAGCCTTCTTCTAAAAAGTGTCCTAAATGTGGAGGCTATATGGTCGAAAAGGGAAGCAAGCTGGTTTGTGCAGATGAAACCTGCGGCTATGTTGAGAATATAGCAAAAGATAATAGATAATTAATAAAACAAATAAATAATACAGAAAAAAGCGCATAAATGTAGATTAAATACATAAATATTGTTATTTAATTTGCAATTTGTGCGCTATTTATAATTTTGTAAACATTTTTTGATAAATTATCAGACAAATTATTGATTATTCAGAAGAAATGTGGTAAAATCTGCTAAGATAGATGGGAGAGTATAAATAGTTGCACAGTATTGGAAAAGGAATAGTTTTAAGGAGGTACGCTAATGAGTGTTCAGTTGCTGGATAAGACCAGAAAGATTAATAAGCTTTTGCACAACAATCATTCACACAGAGTAGAGTTTAATGATATTTGTGCTGTGCTTAGCGGAATTTTGGAATCAAACATACTTGTTATAAGTAAGAAAGGAAAAGTGCTTGGTACCGGCTCTTATGATAGTGTAGATACTATTAATGAACTTATTTATGATAAAGTTGGTGGTTTTGTGGATTCTATGCTTAATGAAAGACTTTTAAGTGTACTTTCAACAAAGGAGAATGTTAACCTCGCAACTTTAGGCTTTGCAAGTGATAATGTAAAGAAGTTTCAGGCTTTGATAGCACCTATTGAGATTGCAGGAGAAAGACTTGGAACATTGTTTATGTATAAGAGTGATAATGCATACGAAATAGATGATATTATTTTGTGCGAATACGGAACAACAGTAGTCGGACTTGAAATGATGCGTTCGGTTAATGAGGAGAATGCAGAGGAAGTAAGAAAACAGCAGATTGTCAAATCTGCAATCAGCACATTATCATCTTCTGAACTTGAAGCTATTAAACACATATTTAAGGAGCTTGATGGCACAGAGGGAATACTTGTTGCAAGTAAGATTGCTGACAGAGTAGGAATAACAAGGTCAGTAATTGTTAATGCATTGAGAAAGTTTGAAAGTGCAGGAGTTATAGAGTCACGCTCATCGGGAATGAAGGGAACATACATTAAGGTTGTTAATGATGTTGTCTTTGAAGAAATCAAGAAACTTGATGATTAATTGACTGCTTTCAATTAAATACGATTTATTAAGTGGAATTTACTAAATAAAATTTACAGGATGTAGATTAATAAAGAACGGATTCAGATATATTAGGGAATTCGTTCTTTTTTAATTTTATTTTTCTGTTCATTTCTATTCTATTTATAAAAAATCACTTGTTTTTTTGACAGTATAATTTATAATATAGTATAGCTTTTTGTATGTTGTTTAATACAAATATATTAAATAAAGTTTATTTACAGTGTGTTTTAATAAAGCATATACATAATGACGGATGTACATAGAAATGAGGTGCGATATGAATTCAGGAGCGTTTGGATATGTTAATGTTTTGAAAACTGCGGCAGATGCAAGTTGGACAAGAGAGGAAGTAATTACTAATAATATTGCAAATGTTGATACACCTAACTATAAAAGACAGGATGTGGAGTTCAGATCATATTTACAGTCTGCTTTGGACAGAGCTGGTGGACCATCATATTCTCTTACACAGAAGGTTAATAATATAGACTCAAGGGATGTAATATCAAGGACTTATACAGATAATTCCACATTATCTTACAGACTTGATGGCAACAATGTTGATTTATCAACTGAGAATGTTGAGCTTGCAGCAGAGCAGCTTAATTATAATGCTTTGATAGACAGCATGAATAATGAATTTTCGCGAATGAAAGCAGTACTTAAGTAGGAAAGACTGATACGATAGAATTAAAATACAGATTATACATAGAAAGGTGAGAATGATATGTCATTATTTACAGCATTTAACATTAGTGCGACAGGAATGACTGCACAGCAGTTAAGAACTGATGTTATATCAGAAAATATAGCTAATGCTAATACTACAAGAACAAGTGATGGAACACCTTACGTAAGAAAAGCAGTTGTATTTACAGAAAAGAACTTAACTTCAAGCAATATAGGAACAGGAACATCTTTTCATTCTACATTTGAAAGAGCCTTAAGAAATGCCAACGGAGGACTTATAGGGGATGGCGTTAAAGTAACATCTGTTTATGAGGATAAATCTACAGATATGAATATGGTTTATGACCCATCACATCCGGATGCAGATGAGAATGGATATGTAACATATCCTAATGTCAACGTAGTGCAGGAAATGACAGACCTTATAGATGCCTCAAGATCATATGAGGCTAATATTTCTGCGTTTAATGCAAGCAAGTCTATGGCGAGCAAAGGACTCACAATAGGAGAACAATAATATTTTGTATACAATGCTTATGTGTTAAAGACATCAGCAGAGGAATGGAGAAAATATGGATTTGACAACAGCAGTCAGCTCATTGGGAACTGATTATGTAAATAAAATAACAGATGCATTCAAAGATTCTGCAACAGTTAATACCAATAACAATAATGGTGACGGAACATTTGATTCTATATATAATTCTGTAGCAGGACTTCTTGACAGCACTAATTCTTATATACAGCAGGCACAGCAGGCAGAAATTGATTTTGCATTAGGAAACATTACAAGTACTCATGAGCTTGGAGTGTATCAGCAGAAGGCAAATATAGCATTACAGTATACCGTTGCTATAAGGGATAAGGCTTTAGAGGCCTATAAAGAAATTATGAATATGCAGATTTAATTGATACAGGAGTTATTAATGTTAGACAGATTGAAAAAGATTCCAGAAAAGCTTTTGGAAATCTGGAAAAAATGGACAAAAACACAAAGAACTATAATTATAAGTGCAGTGGCTGTTTTTATAGTGGCAGTCGGATTGCTTGCTTATGTTTTAAGCAGACCCGATTATCAGGTACTTACAACATGTAAGGATTATACTGAATTAAGCCAGGTAACAACACTGCTTAATGATAATAACTATGCGTATACGGTTGATGACAATACACTTGTTGTTAAGGTAAAAAAGGCTAATCTTACTGATGCAAAGATGGTAATTGCAACTGCAAATATAAAGTCTGACGGATATTCATGGGATGATGCCATGAAGAGCAGTTTTACAACAACAGAATCAGACAAAAATAAGCAGATGCAGCATTATCTTGAATCACAGTTTGAGAAAGATTTAGAGTCAATGGATGGTATAGACTCTGCCACAGTTCACGTAGATCTTGCTGATGATACCAACTCATTTTATAAGACAACTTCAGAATCTTCCGTTTCCGTAATAGTATCTGCCAACAAGGAAATTACGGAGGACAGAGCAGAAAATATAGCAATGTTTCTTGCAACTTCTTTAGGAAACAGTTCAACTAAAAATGTTACCATTATAAGCAGTACCGGAGAGTCATTATTCAGTGGTTCAAGTGGTATAAGCTCAGGCGGAAGTATAAGCACAACAGGTAAGCTTAAATATAAAACAACTATTGAAAATACTACAATTGCTTCATTAAGACATGGCCTGCTTGCGTTTGGTACATATGATGATGCGATTATAACAATGAACCTTGACCTTAACTGGGATACAGTTAATAAGATTGCTACAGAGTATTCAGCACCGGAAGGAATGGAACAGGGATTATATGAGACATCATATGAGCTTAGTTCTATAGGTAATAATGGTGTGAGTGGAACACCGGGAACTACAAGCAATGATTCCGATGATACAACTTATGATATAACTAACGGAACTAATTCATCATCAGAGTATACTGTCAAGGAATATAAGTATCTTCCAAATCAGTTAGTTACAACTACAACAAGTGACCCTGGTGCAATAGTGTATGACACTTCATCGGTAGCAGTTACATTGGTTAAAAATGTTGTATATAACGAAGATGACTGCAAGAAGCTTGGATATCTTGACAATATGACATGGGAAGAGTTTAAGAGTCAGAATGCTGCTTCAGTGCAGACTACAGTTGATAATACGATTATAGATAATATATCTAAAGGAACAGGAATTAATACAAATAATATTTCTGTTGTAGCATATGAAAAGCCTTGGTTTGAGGATTCACAGTCAACAAGTATATTTAAGAGTCCTACATTCTGGGTACAGATTGCCCTTGCAGCGGCAATATTAGGTCTGCTTGTATTTGTTGTTATAAGAAGTGCAAGACCTCTTACTGTAGAAGAGAAAGAACCAGAGCTTTCAGTAGAAGAAATGCTTGCTTCAACTAAGGAGAACCAGCCGGTTGTTGATGATATTGATATTCAGGAGAAATCAGAAACAAGGAAAGCAATTGAGAAGTTTGTTGATGAAAATCCTGAGGCAGTTGCATTACTGCTTAGAAACTGGCTTAATGATGGCTGGAATTAATGAAATTAACTAATGCAGGGAGTCATAAAAATGGCAAAATCACATAATAACTCAGAAAGAGAAATGGATGGCGTAGAAAAAGCGGCTACATTGTTGATAGCTTTGGGACCTGAAAAGTCTGCGCAGATATTTAAACATCTTAAAGAAGAAGAAATAGAACAGCTTACGCTTGAGATTGCTAACACAAGCAGTGTTTCGCCTCAGACGAAGGAACAGGTGCTTAATGAATTCTATGAGGTCTGCCTTGCACAGCAGTACATTGCTGAAGGCGGTATATCATATGCTAAGGAGCTTCTTGAAAAAGCACTTGGAGAAGAAAAGGCGAGAGACGTTATCGGTAAGCTTACTGCAAGTCTTCAGGTAAGACCATTCGAGTTTATCAGAAAGACAGATTCTACACAGCTTCTTAACTTTATTCAGGATGAACATCCACAGACTATAGCACTTATATTGTCATATCTGCCACCATCACAGGCATCTGCTGTTGTATCAGCACTTCCTCCTGAAAAGCAGGCCGATGTTGCAAAGCGTATAGCACAGATGGACAGAACTTCTCCAGATGTAATCAAGCAGGTAGAAAAGGTACTCGAAAGAAAATTAGCATCACTTGTAAATCAGGATTACACTATTGTCGGTGGTGTGGATGCTATTGTTGAAATCCTTAATTCAGTTGATAGAGGAACTGAAAAACATATCATGGAAACTCTTGAAGTTGAAGAACCGGAGCTTGCTGATGAAATCCGTAAGAAAATGTTCGTATTTGAAGATATTTTGTCGCTTGATGACAGAGCTATACAGAGAGTTCTCAGGGATGTTGATAACAATGACCTTGCTCTTGCGCTTAAGGGAGCAACAGAAGAAGTTCAGAATGTTATTCTTAATAACCTTTCAAAACGTCTTGCTGTAATGATAAAAGAGGATATGGAATATATGGGACCTGTCCGTATGAAGGATGTTGAAGAGGCACAGCAGAAGATTGTTAATATAATCAGAAAGCTTGAGGATTCAGCAGAAATCGTAATAGCAAGAGGCGGAGGTGACGAGATAATTGTCTAATCTGTTAAAACGTGGCACAACTGTTAATAAAGACGAAAGAATAATAGATTATAATGACATAATCAGGGAAAAACTGCATGCATTAATGGAAGACAAAGATGAAAGAATGGATTCTGACGGATTTATAAACGGACTTAATGCAGATGTAGTAGAAGAGCTTATTTCAGATGATAACACAGGCTCTGATGCTGATATGGAACATGCTGTTACAAAGGAACAGTTTGATGAAATAATAGCAGGAGCTAATGCTAAAGCTGATGAAATAATAAATAATGCCAATAACGATGCGCAATCAATAATTGATGAGGCAAATTCCCAGTCCCAGAGCATATATGAGGATGCCAAAAACAGAGGCTTTAATGAAGGGATGAGCAGTGCACAGGCAGAAATAGATAATAAAAAGGCAGAGCTTGAGCAGGAATACAGAAATAAACTTGATGAACTGAACGAAGAATATGAAAAAAAGAAAGCACAGATAGAGCCTGAGCTGGTTGATGTGCTTACAGAAGTATTTAAGAAAGTTACAATGACGGTATCAGAAGATAATCAGGATATAATATTACATTTGATTAATAATGTAATGATGCATGCTGATAACAGCAAAGATTTCATAATAAAAGTATCCCCTGACGATTATAAATTCCTTGTTAATAATCAGGGGAAAATTTATTGTGCAATGTCAAAAGAGATACAAATGGATATTGTCGAAGATGTAACTATGAAAAAGAATGAATGTATTATTGAGACAGATACAGGAGTGTTTAATTGCAGTCTTGATATTGAACTTAATAATCTTATTAAAGATTTGAAGCTTTTAAGCTGTGTTTAGGAGGAACGACATTGTCGGTAATTAACAAAGAGAAATATTTTGCGGTTACGGAAAAGTCTTTCTATGAAAAACTTGGAAAAGTAACTAAAATAGTTGGACTGACAATAGAATCAATTGGACCTGATGCAAAATTAAATGATTTATGCAAGATTTATTCTGCTGATAAAAGCCAGGTGCTTTATGCAGAGGTTGTTGGATTTAAAGATTCAAGGGTTTTGCTTATGCCATTTGATGTTGTGGATGGAATAGGACCGGGAAGCATTGTGGAGAATACTGAAAAGCCTTTAGCTGTAAAGGTTGGACCTGAGATACTTGGACATACACTGGATGGTCTTGGAAATCCGTCAGATGGTTCGGTACTGGAGCTTACAGAAGAATATTCTGTAGAAGCCGCTCCGCCTGACCCTATGGACAGAGAGATAATCAGTCAGGTTCTTCCACTTGGAGTTAAGGCTGTTGACGGCTTGCTGACAGTCGGAAAAGGACAGAGAATTGGTATATTTGCAGGTAGCGGCGTTGGAAAGAGTACATTGCTTGGTATGTTTGCAAGAAATACCAAGGCAGATATAAATGTTATTGCGCTTATAGGTGAGCGAGGCAGAGAGGTAAGGGAATTCGTTGAAAGAGACTTGGGACCTGAGGGTATGAAAAGAAGTGTTCTTGTTGTTGCAACATCCGATAAGCCTGCACTTATAAGAAATAAGGCGGCAAAGACAGCTACTGCCATAGCGGAGTATTTCAGAGACCAGGGCAAAGATGTATTGCTTATGATGGATTCACTTACACGTTTTTCCATGGCTCAGAGAGAAATCGGACTTGCATCAGGTGAACCACCTGTAACAAGGGGATATCCACCAAGTGTTTACAGTGAAATGCCTAAACTGCTTGAAAGAGCGGGAATGTCAGATAAAGGCTCTATAACAGGCTTGTATACTGTACTTGTTGATGGTGATGATTTCAATGAACCTATAACAGATACAGCAAGAAGTATTCTTGACGGACATATTATGCTGTCAAGAAAGCTTGGACATAAAAATCATTATCCTGCGATAGACGTATTGCAGAGTATATCAAGATGTATGAGCCAGATTGTCACCAAGGAACATAAGAAGTCAGCCGGAAGATTAAAGACGGTGCTGGCAACTTATAATGAAGCCGAGGATTTGATAAATATCGGTGCATACAAGAGTGGCTCTAATAGAAATATTGATTATGCAGTTAAGAAAATAGATGATGTAAACAGATTTCTTATGCAGGGAACTGATGAAAAATTTACATTTGAGGATGAAATAAAAGAGCTGGATGATATTTTTTCAGATTATGATACATTTGAAAAATCGGGTAAGAAGTAGCAAGGTGACAGTTTTATGTTCTTTGGAGGGAGAGAATGGCTAAGTTTATATATAGAATGCAGAATGTTCTTAATATAAAAGAAAGACTTGAAACCCAGGCAAAGACTGAATATGCCCAGATGATGAGCAGACTTTCATACGAAGAACAGGTTATGAGGGAGATTATTTCAAGACTCAGGGCATATGAAAATACTGCAAAAGAATTGTCACAAGGAAAGCTTGATATTGTATCGATGAGAAGATGTGCTGATTCGATAAAGGTTACTAAAGATCAGATTAACCAGCAGGCTATAAGGGTAAGAATAGCAGAGAAAAATGTTGCGATTGCTCAAAAAAAGTTAAATGAAGCTATGCAGGAACGAAAGATTCATGATAAACTAAAAGAGCAGGCTTTTGAAGAGTTTAAAGCTGATTTGGCGGCACAGGAAATGAAAGAGATAGATGAAGTTGTAAGTTTTAACTATAACGATAGAGAAACAGGTGAATGATATGGCTAAAAAGAAATCAAAAGACGAACTTAATCTTGATGATAATATGGATACAGAGGAATCTGGAAAAGGCAGTAAATTTATGAATATAATTATTGCGATAGTGATTATTGCAATATGGCTGGTTATATTTGCACTCCTCATTAAAATGAATGTTGGTGGAGTCGGAAGCATGTTAAGACCATATCTTAAAAATGTTCCGGTTATTAATCGGATACTTCCTGATCCTACTGATGAAGAAGTTATGGAAGAGACAGGCTACAAGTATAAGAATCTGTCAGAAGCAGTAGACAGAATTAAGGAGCTTGAACAGGAACTTTCACAGTATCAGAATAATGGCAGTGCATCATCAGAAACTATAGCTGAACTTCAGGCAGAAATATCAAGACTTAAAACATTTGAGGATAATGCGGAATATTATCAGCAGTTAAAAGATGAATTTGACAAGGAAGTTGTCTATACAGACAATGCACCTGGCATAGATGAATATAAGAAATGGTATGAATCAATTGATAAAGATAATGCAGCTAAATTATATGAACAGGTTATAAAAGATCTGGAGTATAGTCAGGAAGTTAAGGACTGGGCGGAAACATTTACCAAGATGGATGCTAAGAATGCTGCGGCAATACTGGAGGAAATGACAGGAGATACCAATCTTGTATCTAAAATCCTTCTCAGCATGACTTCAAAACAAAGAGCAGCTATTATGGCAGAGATGGATAGCGTATATGCTGCAAAACTTACAAAAATTATGTATCCATAGGTTAATGTTTATGAATAATCTTCCGATATATTGTATGAGCCATATAGTGACATAAACAATATACAGTTTTTCACTATTAAAAGTGATAAGAAAGGAGGATATATGACAATAGGCGCAGCGGCAATGAATGTCGCACAGACTGTTAACACACAGAGCAGCACAGCGCAGGCAGCTACATCTTCTGATACTGATTTCAAATCAATAATGAAGACATCAATGGCGGTGGGTGCAAAGAATACTGTAAGCGGAAGCAGGAGCAATACAGACAGCCAGATTAATCTTAAGAAAACATCTGTAAATGATGCCTCAAAAGAAAATAAGACATCTAATACACAGAACACTAATACTCAGAAGACATCTGACAAAGTTTCTGATAAAGCAGATAACAGCAATTTGAAAGAAAAAGTTACAGATGCGGTTAATGATGTTAAAGATAAGATTAAAGAAGAGCTGAATGTAACAGATGAAGATATTGCTAATGCAATGGAAACTCTTGGAATTGCATTTATGGATCTGCTTCAGCCTGAAAAACTCACACAGCTTGTTACACAGCTTACAGGAAGTGAGGACAATCTTTTGTTTGTTACAGATGCAGATATGTTTAATAAGCTTAACAGCATATTAGATGTTGCATCACAAGGCATACAGATGATTTCAGAAGAATTGAATGTTGATTCATCAGATGCATTAAATGTAATCGATACAGCTAAAGAAGTTCTTTCAGCTATGGAAGACAAAGCACAGACAGATGATACTGTAAAGACAGCAGTACAGCAGAGCGGTGTTGATTATGTGACTGATGATGAGACAACTAAGGAAGTACAGCCTGATACAAAGGAAGATGCTCTTACAACTGTAATAAAAGAAAAACTTACAGTTAATGTTACAGAGAATTCCGGTACTGATAACAGCAAGAATAACATGTCTGATAAGAAAGATAATTCAACTGATATGTTTAATTATGTTGCTGACAATTTAAGTCAGGGAATTAAGGAGACATTTGATAATTTAGCGGTTGATAATGAAAGCTTCATAAATGAGCTTGATATTGCAAGACAGGTTATCGATACTGTAAAGGTAACAGCAGGACAGCAGTTATCAAGTATTGAGGTAATGTTAAATCCTGAGAATCTTGGAAGTGTGCATGTAACTGTAACAGCAAAGGATGGAATAGTAACAGCACAGTTGACAGCACAGAATGAGCAGGTTAAACATGCTCTTGAAAATCAGATTGTTAATCTTAAAGAGAATTTTGAAAATCAGGGTATAAAGGTTGATGCTGTTGAAGTTACAATCCAGAGTCACAGCTTTGAAGCAGCTTATGACGGCAATCAGGCTAAAGATAATAAGCAGGAAACTCATAACAACAGACATAAGATTGATATCAGTGCATTATTTGAAGATGATGATGATTTATCGGACGAGGAAATAAGAAGAAACAATCTTATGAATAATGAAAACAGCAGTGTTGAATATTCAGCATAAGACAGAATTGGAAAGGAGATGAGATAATGGCAAATACAATAGGTGCATGGTCTTATTACAATGATAAGGATGGAAGCGTTTCACAGACAAATTCAACAATAAGTTCAAGTCTTAGTTCTACAAAAGGAAATGACAGCAAGTCTAAAACAACACTTGATGTTGATGATTTTTTACAGCTGCTTGTAGCTGAAATGCAGAATCAGGATCCGCTTGAACCTACAGATAATTCGCAGTATATGGCTCAGATGGCGACATTTTCACAGGTTGAAGCAACAGCAGAAATGAATGAAAGTGTTGAGAAACAGTCAGCATCTAATCTTGTTGGAAAGACAGTAATTATGACTACTAAGCTTAACAGCAGCGGATACATAGCAGGCAAGGTTGATTATTGGGAAAAGATTGACGGAACAGTTTATCTTGGAATTGGTGGAAAGCTTTACGATATAGCCGATCTGGATACAGTTATGGATGACGATTATTATAAAAAGTGGATAGATGCTAATTCAGGAAAGACGGACAGTACAACTGATTCAGATAAAACTGACAAGTCTGAAAGCAGCAGTACAGAGGAAAAAGAAACTTAGTCAGCGGATAAAGCTTAAGTAGGCAAGGATGCCTGAGGTGATAATTATGAATAATATTATTAATGGTAATGTAACCTCAATTGAACAGATGACTGAAAGAATCAGTCATAATAATTCAAAAAATAATATAGAAAAGACTTACGATGGCGCAAGTTTTGCCGATATATTAAAACAGAAGCGTTCTATTGAGGAAGTTATTTCAGAAACCGGTACCTTAAGTTCATCACCTGTAAAGTTTTCAAAACATGCAGGAGAAAGACTTGAACAAAGAGATATACAGCTTACTGACGAACAGCTTGAAAGACTTAACGAAGGAACCAGTAAGGCTGAATCAAAAGGTATCAAAGAGTCATTAGTTCTTCTTGATAACATGGCATTCATAGTTAATACAAAGAACAGAACAGTGATTACAGCAATGGATCAAAACAGTAATGAGGAAAATATTTATACTAATATAGACGGAGCAGTAATTATATAGCCGGACCTTTAGGAGGTTATAATCCCCGACTGCCAGAAGGGATTAAGCTGCCTGTCATAATATTATAAATAATCCGTATTACAATAATGGAGGACAAATATTATGATGAGATCATTGTATTCTGCTGTGTCAGGTTTAAAGGCACATCAGACAAGAATGGATGTAATTGGTAATAATATTGCCAATGTTAACACAGTCGCTTATAAGTCACAGTCAATGACTTTCAGCGAAGTATTTTATCAGACAACACAGACTGCTACAGGCCCTAATGCTGAGAGTGGCAAAGGTGGTACTAATGCAATGCAGATTGGTCTTGGTTCATCTGTAGGAAGTATTTCGACAGCAATTTCAACAGAAGGTGCTTCAGAACGTACAGATAACCCTTACGATCTTGCTATTTCAGGAGATTCTTTCTTTATTGTTAACAGCGCAGGAAATACATACTTTACAAGAGCCGGAAACTTTAAGGTTGATGAATCAGGAGCACTTGTTACATCGGGTGGTGCCAATGTAATGGGATGGCAGGTTGATGATGACGGTAATGTGGTAAAGGATAAGGTTTCAGCTTTGTATGTTACAAGCTCTAAGTTTACATATACAGAACCTGCTAAGACAACAGCTGTTTCAGCAACAGGCAATATTAATGCAAGCTCAACAGAAGATATAACAACAACTGTTAATTTTTATGACAGTATAGGTAATTCATATCAGGCGACTTTGACATTGTCATATGACCCTACAAGCGCAGGAACAGACCAGGCTAAATATACAGTTACAGGAACTTCTGTTTCTAAGAATGGCTCTCCTACAACATTACAGATTGAATGTGATTCACAGCTTGTATTTAACACACTTTCAGGTGCACCTGTATTAAGTGCCGATGGTACAGGAGCAGGTATGGATAATCTTACATTTACAATCACAGATCCGGACGGAACCAATAACATTCAGAGTATAGGTACTAATATAAGTGATACACAGTCTACACTTAAATTTGATGCAACAGGAATTACAAGATATGCTGATAAGACTTCTATCAAACCTTATACAGGTATCAAGAATTCATCAGGAATATATGAAGGTGCCGGTAAAGCTGTAGGTAAGATGACAGCAGTAGGTATTGATAATTCAGGTTGTATCGTAGCAAGTTACAGCAACGGTGACACTAAGACTATAGGACAGATTGCCGTTACAAGCTTTTCAAACCCTGAAGGTCTTGAAAAGGTTGGTGAGAACCTTTATCAGTCAACACTTAATTCAGGTGAGTTTGATGGTATAGGTGAAGATGTTACTGCATCTGACGGTAAGATTTCATCAGGAGTTCTTGAAATGTCAAATGTAGACCTTTCATCAGAGTTTACAACAATGATAACTACTCAGAGAGGATATCAGGCAAATTCAAGAATTATAACTGTTTCAGATACAATGCTTGAAGAACTTATTAATTTAAAGAGATAATATAAATTAGGGATTGCTGTTCACAGCATACATTTGATACTTAAAGTATTAATGCTGCTGTGTAATGGTAATCCCGGTTTTTGCGTTTAAAAATGTTACTTTAGACCCATTTTTACTAAAATTTACACTATTTTCTTGCAATAATTTGCTATTGGTGTTTTAATATATATAGTCGAAATTTAATGGGGTACTACACATTATATAGTATCTGTGTATGTTATGACTGGAGGAATATGATTAAAGTAACCAGACTTAATGGGAAAGAATACATACTCAATGCAGAACTGATTGAGACAGTAGAGGAGACACCTGATACGGTAATAACTTTAACAACAGGAAAGAAGCTTCTTGTAAAGGAGTCGCAGGAAGATATAGTTGGTAAGGTTTATGAATATAAGAATAATATTTTTAGAAGATTTCTCAGTTTGGATAAAGACTGAATAATTAATGCTTTTATTAAATGTTTTTTTGTGTTATATGAATTTGAATATTCTGGCTGATTTATAGAATAAAGCAATGCTTATACAATAATGGACAAAGGAATGGATGGTACGTTAATATGGATATAGCTACACTTATAGGTATTATAGGCGGATTTGGAATGGTATTATTTGGTATTATTTCCAGTGGTGCCAGCGTAATTGATTATATTGATGTTCCGTCAGTTATAATCACATTTGGTGGTTCATTGATGGGACTTATTGCATCATATTCTCTTAAAGATTTCCTGAGTGGCTTTAAGGGAATTCTTATTGCTTTTAAGAGTCCTAAGCTTGATCATGGAGCTACAATATCCAAGATTATTGAATTATCAAATGTAGCGCGTAAGGAAGGTCTGCTTGCACTTGAAGAGGTTGCACAGAGCCTTGATGATGAATTTATGAAGAAGGGTATTCTTCTTATAGTTGATGGTACTGAACCTGAGCTTGTAAGAGGAATTCTTGAAACAGAACTTGTTAATATGGATGAGAGACACAGAAGTGCCGCAGGCTTCTTTGAAACATGGGCGGCATTAGGACCTGCCTGGGGTATGATTGGTACTCTTATCGGACTTATAAACATGCTTAAGGATTTAAGTGATTCTGCATCTATTGGACCTAATATGGCGGTAGCTCTTGTTACAACATTGTATGGTTCTATTATTGCCAACTGGCTGTGTACTCCAATAGCTAATAAGCTTAAGGCACAGAATTCGGTAGAATATCAGTTGAAAGAGATAGTTATAGAGGGACTTTTATCAATACAGGCAGGAGAGAATCCAAGAGTTATTGAAGAAAAGCTTAAGTCATTCTTATCTCCTAAGGACAGACTTTCAGTTTCTCCAGAAGAAGGTGGAGGTGAAGGCTGATGGCAAAGAGAAAACCGGAAGATCCACCAGCAGGCTCACCTTTGTGGATGGCAACATTTGGCGATTTGATGAACCTTTTGCTATGCTTTTTTGTTCTTTTGTTTTCAATGTCAACTATTGATGCACAGAAGTTTGAAGAAATTGCAGCTTCTTTATCATCAAGCTTCAGTGTACTTCCTCAGGGCGGTTCATCAGTAAAGAATGACGGAATACTTGTAGGAAGTGGCGCAAGCCAGCTTACAGAACTCAGTACATATTATAATAATATGGGACTTAATTCGGACGGCGACTTTGATAATGAAATAGAAGATGCTAAAGAAGAGATGGAGAAAAAAGGTCTTGAAGAATCAGAAAAGATGGCTGATAAGATAGAACAGGCTTTAGAGAATCAGAAAGTATCTGATCAGGTAGAAGTAACAGCAACAAGCAAGTATGTTATGCTTAATATGAATGGCGGAATATTGTTTGATTCCGGAAAAGCTGAACTTAAAAGTGAGGCCGTGACATTGCTTGGAAAAGTTGCAGATGCCATTAAGGAATATGATGATAACACAATAACGATAGAGGGACATACGGACAGTAATCCGATTAGCACAGCCCAATATCCGAACAATATGATGCTTTCTTTATACAGAGCATATAATGTGTATGATTATTTTGTTAAAGAAAAAGGATTTGATGAGAAGACAATGACTTCATCAGGCAGAGGTGATGCTGTGCCTATAGCTTCCAATTCAACCGCAGAGGGAAGGGCACAGAACAGAAGAGTTGAAATCAAAATATATAATACAGTTAATAATTAATGAACACAGGAGGAATTATTGATGAAAAAAAGCATGCTTAATGTCATAACACTTGCACTTGTTTTCATTAACCTTGTACTTACAGTTATTCTTACATTTTCACTTGTATCTACTAATAACAAGACTAATGGGTTGATTACAAAAGTAGCAGAGATAATAGACCTTGATGTTGGCGGAGGAGCATCTAATAATAATTCTTCTTCAACTACAGCAAGCATTGATAACATCGAATATATAGATGTAACAAGCGATGATGGAAATAAGATAACAATTCCATATACAGAGAACGGAAAGACTCATTATGCAGTTCTTACAGTATCTATAGGTGTTAATAAGAAATCAAAGGATTATGAATCTAAGAAGACTTCATTAACTAATGGTATGAAGCTCATTTCTAATCAGGTATATAATGAGGCTTTAAAATATTCATACAGTACCATAACAAGTAACAAGACAACAATGGAGGCCAATTTGTTAAAGGAATTACAGGATCTTTTCCAGACAGATATGATTACTTCTGTATTGGTTAATATTGTTGTGCAGTAAATGTGATAGAGTAATTAATGAATTTTTTAGACTATGAAGCAGATATTTATTTGATTAAATAATGATTTGCTGATAATATATATGTGTTTTGAAATTTGAATAAAAGGAGGTGAGGAAGATGGGTGAAGTCTTATCACAAAATGAGATAGATAATCTCTTGAAGGCTTTAAACAGTGGCGAACTTGATGTTGAAGAAATCAAAAACAGCGAAGAAAAACAAGTTAAGAATTATGATTTTGCAAGACCTTCAAAGTTCTCGAAAGAACATTTGAGAACGCTAGAGATTATATTTGAACATTTTGGAAGACTTTTGGCAACCAATCTTCCTGCCTACCTTAGAAAGTCTGTTAATGTTGAAATTGTCAATTCTGAGGTCGTTATTTATTCGGAATTTTCAAATGCGTTATCTAATCCGGTGCTATTAGGTGTTGTTAATATGTCTCCTTTATCAGGAAATGTAATAATGGAAATGGCATCTAATCTTGGATTTGCAATTGTGGACAGACTTCTTGGAGGAGCCGGAAATGCTCTTGATAAGGAAAGAGAATTCTCGGAGATAGAGCTTACTATTCTTGAAAGAATTTTTTCAATATGTGTCAATCTTTTACAGGAACCATGGGAAAATGTTGTTAAGACAACTCCCAGACTTGAAAGAATAGAAACTAATTCACAGTTTGCGCAGATTATTTCACCGAGTGAAACAATAGCAATCATAACTATGAATATTAAAATAGGTGATGTTGAAGGTCTTATGAATATATGTCTTCCGTTTGCAACGCTTGAACCGGTAATGGACAAGTTAAATACCAAGTACTGGTTCTCAAATATGCAGGAAAAAGATGCACATACATATGAAGATACGATAGAGACCAATATTGCCAAGGCGAAAGTTCCTATAAAAGCGGTTCTTGGAAATTCAAAGATAAGTGTTCAGGATTTCGTTAATCTTCAGGTTGGAGATATAATAAGGATTGACAGAAAAGTTGATCAGGAACTTGAAGTATATGTTGGAAATATTAAAAAATTCATGGCTTTGCCGGGATATTTTGAAGATAAATATGCAGTAAGGGTTACAGAGGTAATCAGAGAGGAGAGTGAGTAATAATGGATGGAATGTTATCACAGGATGAGATTAATGCATTGTTAAGCGGTATGAATACTGATGATAATAGTAAAGCAGAGGATACAGTGTCTTTACAGGATGATGTTTCTTCAGATACAGCATCTACAGGAGCAGGCTTTTCTCTTACAGATACAGAAAAAGATGCGGTTGGTGAGATTTCCAATATTTGCATGGGAACAGCAGCAACTACTCTTAGTTCGCTTCTTAATCAGAAGGTTAATATTACAACACCAAAGGTAGAAGCTGCTACATGGGATGATTTATCAGCTAAATATGACAGACCATGTGTAATGTTGCAGATTTCATACAAAGAAGGAATAGATGGTAATAATGTTCTTATTCTTAAAGAAAAAGATGTTAAGATTATTACTGATCTTATGATGGGAGGACAAGGCGAAGCTGATGATGATGAGCCGTTAAGTGAACTTCATCTTAGCGCGATTGGTGAAGCAATGAATCAGATGATGGGTTCTGCTGCAACATCTATGTCTTCAATGTTTAACAGAAAGATTGATATAAGTCCTCCAATTGCAAATCTTGTTGAGGCATACAACTCATTGGGAGAAAATATGCCGGAATTTCTTAAAGGTGAGTTTGTAATGGTTGCATTCAGAATGCAGATAGGCAATCTTATAGATAGTGAAATTATGCAGTTGTATCCATTTGATTTTGCAAAGGAACTTTTACAGATGTTTGCACCATCAGATGATACATCATCAGCTGCACCTGCATCATCGGCTGACACACAGCCGGAGCCACAACCACAGATGACACAGGCTTCACAGCCACAGCAGCCTATGCAGGATAATCAGGCAATGGCAGGACAGCAGATGAATATGGGAATGCCACAGATGCAGCCTCAGATGAATCCTCAGCAGGGAATGCCTTATGGCTATGCCATGCCACAGATGGGAATGCCAATGCAGCAGGGAATGCCTTATGGTTATGCTATGCCACAGCAGCAGATGCCGGATGTTAATGTCCAGCCGGCAGCGTTCCAGCCATTTGCGGGAGATGTAAATGCGCTTGCGCAGCATGAGAATATAGATTTGATTAAGGATGTTCCTCTTGAGGTTACAGTTGAACTGGGAAGAACAACTAAATCAATCAAGGATATTCTTGATTTTGCGCCGGGAACAATCGTTGAGCTTAACAAGATAGCAGGCGAATCTGTTGATGTTTTAGTAAACGGTAAATATGTTGCTAAGGGCGAAGTAGTAGTTATTGAGGAAAGCTTCGGTGTTAGAATTACTGAAATAATTAAATAATATTTGACATTTTTCTAAAAAATAGTAGGAAAATTATATTAAATGAGATATAATGAACTTAAATATCCAGTGAATAATTAAAAAGATAGGAGATTTTTTTATGGCAAAGAATATATTAATTTGTGATGATGCAGCATTCATGAGAATGATGATTAAGGACATTCTTACAAAGAATGGATATAATATTGCAGGAGAGGCAGAAAACGGAGTTAAGGCAGTAGAGAAGTACGCTGAAGTTAAGCCTGATCTTGTACTTATGGATATTACAATGCCAGAGATGGACGGAATTGAGGCTCTTAAGAGAATTAAGGCTGCGGATCCTAATGCATCAGTTATTATGTGTTCAGCCATGGGACAGCAGGCTATGGTTATTGAATCTATACAGTCAGGTGCCAAGGATTTCATTGTTAAGCCATTCCAGGCTGACAGAGTTATAGAAGCGGTACAGAAAGTTGTTGGGTAATGGGATTATTGGTGACTAGCAGTAGAACAGAATCATTTGCTCAGTTTTTAACATTACTTATTGTTTTTATACTGGTGTTAGGTTTGACCTATTTTGCAACAAGGTGGGTTGGAAGTATACAAAAGAATAAGCTTTCAGGAAGTAATATTCAAATTCTTGAAACAATGAGGATATCCAATAGCAAGTACATTCAGATTGTTAGAATAGGAAAGAAATGCTTTGCAATTGCGGTGTGTAAAGACACTGTTACATATTTATGTGAGATAGATGAGGATGATTTGATTTTTAAAGAGTCATCAGGACAGGTTAATTCCGAAAGCTTCAAAGCTATATTAGATAAGTTTAAGAAGGACAAGCCGGATGATTGATCGGGCGGGACAAGGTATGTTACATTTTATTAAGAAGCATAGGAAGACATTAGTTAGAATTATAGCAGTTATAAGTGTTGTGCTGGGAACGATATTTGGCTCAACAGCAGTTGTACTGGCTGCGGATGGAGATAATAACCTTATTAGTATAGGTATATCTACAGGCAGTGGAAATGATATGGCTAGTGTCTTACAGATGCTTTTGGTATTGACGGTGATTTCATTAGCACCATCAATACTTATAATGTTGACATCTTTTACAAGAATAGTTATAGTATTGCACTTTACAAGGGCAGCTATAGGTACTCAGACTGTTCCACCTAATCAGGTAATCATAGGTTTGTCTTTATTTTTGACCATTTTTGTAATGTCGCCTACATTTTCAGAAATATACAGCAGTGCGATTGTTCCGTTATCTAATAACGAGATTTCGATTGAAGAGGCATATGATATTGGTGTTAAACCATTAAGGACATTTATGTTAAAACAGACCTCTACAAAGGATCTTGATACATTTTTAAAGATTGCGGGTTATGAGGAGGCTTCTGTTGAATCAGAGGATGATATTTCAATGCAGGTGCTTGTACCTTCATTTATTATCAGTGAATTAAGAATTGCGTTTATAATAGGATTCCTTATTTATATTCCTTTTATTGTAATAGATATGGTTGTTTCGTCAACGCTTATGTCAATGGGTATGATGATGCTTCCGCCAACCACCATTTCAACGCCGTTTAAGATATTATTGTTTGTTATGGCAGATGGCTGGAATCTTATAATAGGAAATCTTATGACTACATTTAAATGATGATTTTTTAGGAGGTGTGCTGTGAACAGCGGAGATGTTATTACGGTAGCAAGACAGACAGTGTGGGTTATAGTTAAGACAGCAGTTCCAATATTGCTTGTATCCATGATTGTCGGACTTGTGATAAGTCTTTTTCAGACATTGACTTCAATACAGGAACAGACACTTACATTTGTTCCTAAGCTTCTTGCAATATTACTTGCGCTTATGATTATGGGAACATGGATTCTTAATGAAATTGTTCAGTTTATGACAACCTTATGGGGTAATTTTGGACAGTACATAGGGTGACGGTATATAGACAGCATATAGTATAGAATAGCGGTAGTGAGATTATGATAGATTACGAGGTAGCATTATCACAATTTGAATTATTTGTATTGATTTTAATGAGAATGGCATCATTCATAGCAGTGGCGCCATTTTTTAATACTGCCAATACGCCAAACAGACTTAAAATAGGATTTTCATTTGTGATGACAATGCTTGTATATTCTTTGCATCCTGATATGGCTGTTGAGTATTCGGGAGTTATTGAGTATGCGGTTATTGTATTAAAGGAAGTGGCGGTAGGACTGCTGCTTGGAGCAATGACTTCATTTTGCGTGCAGATAATAATGTTTTCAGGAAAAATGATAGATATGGATATAGGACTTGCGATGGCACAGATTTATGATCCTACAACAAGGATGCAGGTTGGTATAATTGGCAATTTCTATTATTACATGCTTATGCTGTTGCTTATAATTACAGGAATGCACAGATATCTTGTTGCTGCGATAGTTGAAACTTACAATGTTATTCCTATCGGCGGAATTAATCCGGGTGCAACAATTTATACTACTGTTGTGCAGTTTATGGCAGATTATTTTGTTATAGGCTTCAGGATAGCATTGCCTGTTTTTGCGGCAATTCTGCTGCTTAACTGTATTCTTGCAATTCTTGCAAGGATTGCACCACAGATGAATATGTTTGTTGTTGGTATGCAGCTTAAAATCTTTGTGGGTATATTTGTATTGTTTTTTACAATAGGTATGCTTCCGGCAGTATCAACATTTATACTTAATGAAATAGAAACTATTATGTCGGCATTGGTAAGGGGTATGAGTTAGTTGGAAAATAACATATATATTTCTGGGTTAATCGAATATAATCTGCAATTCTTTGCCAAGGACGGACCAGGTGGCGAGAAGACAGAACCGGCAACAAGCAAAAAGCTCGAAGATGTTAGAAAAGAAGGCCAGGTAGCAAAGAGTAAAGAGATAATAACGGCAGTTTCACTTATGTCATTATTTATAATAATAAAAGTATATGTATCAACAATGGGAATTAAGCTTATTGATGCATTTAAAGAAATATATGAACTATTCGGGATTATGACTGATGGAAGTGGTTCGGGACTTCCGATGAATCTTGCGGCAGGGATTATAAGAGAAACATTTGTTATTATTATAAATATAGTGGCTCCAATTCTTATAATAGCAGTGGTAATAGCGGTACTTGGAAATATGCTCCAGCAGAAATGGATGGTTACTGCTAAACCGCTTCAACCTAAATTCAGCAAGTTAAGTCCTCTTAACGGCTTTAAAAGAATATTTTCTGTAAAACAGCTGGTAGAGCTTTTTAAATCAATAGCAATGATGATTGTTATTGGTATTATGGTATATACAACTGTAAAGAAAGAAATGAATCTTCTGCTTACATTTTATGATATTACACTTTACACAGCACTTTCTGCAATCGGAAATATAGTTGTTGATTTAGGAATTAAAATAAGTGCTGTATTTCTTGTTATTGGTTTTGTTGATCTGCTTTATCAGAGACATAAATTTAAGACCGATAATATGATGACTAAGCAGGAAGTTAAAGATGAATTTAAGAATTCCGAGGGAGATCCTCAGGTTAAGGGACAGATAAGAAGAAAAATGCAGGAAATTTCAAGAAGGAGAATGATGCAGCAGCTGCCTGAAGCTGATGTAGTCATAACCAACCCTACACATTTTGCGGTTGCATTAAAATATGAACCGGATCAGGGAAGAGCACCTGTTGTTATTGCTAAAGGTGCAGATTATCTTGCATTTCAGATAAGGGAGAAGGCTAAGGAATACAATATCGAAATCGTGGAGAATAAACCCCTGGCCAGAATAATTTATCATAATATTGATATAGGAATGGAAATACCACCGGAATTGTATCAGGCTGTAGCTGAAATACTTGCTATGGTACTGAGTGCAAAAAAATGATTGGTGTAGATTATCTTAGAAAAATGTAGTATAATGTTATAAATATGCATTTAAAGTTTTACGGAGGTTGTTATGAAGATTAAAAAGACAGATCTTTTTATGGGTCTATATATTCTGTCAGCTGTAATATTCTTCATTATATCTGTACCTTCGTGGCTTTTGGATATACTTCTTGCATTTAACATGGGAATTGCACTCGTAATTCTGTTTAATTCCCTTTATGCAAAAGAAGTACTTGATATGGCATCATATCCTACAATGCTTTTGTTTACAACAATTTTCAGAATTTCGCTTAACGTTTCATCAACAAAGCTTATTTTGAAAAATGGTGATGCAGGTAAGGTTGTTGATACATTCGGTAAATTCGTTGGTGGCGGTAATCTTGTAATCGGTATAATTATCTTTATTATACTTATTATTGTGCAGTTTGTAGTTATCAATAAAGGTACTGAAAGAGTTTCAGAGGTAACAGCAAGATTTACACTCGATGCCATGGCAGGTAAACAGATGGCAATTGACTCTGACCTTAATACCGGTGCGATAACTGATAAAGAAGCTGCCGAGAGACGTAAGAAGCTCCAGCAGGAGAACAGCTTCTTTGGTTCAATGGATGGTGCTACCAAGTTCGTAAAAGGTGATGCTACAGCCGGACTTATAATTACAGGTATCAACCTTGTCGGTGGTATCGTAATGGGAATGATGTACGGCGGATTATCAATTAATGATGCATTATCAAAGTACACAATACTTACTATAGGTGATGGCCTTTGTTCATCAATTCCTTCACTGCTTATATCACTTGCTACAGGTATTTTGGTTACTAAGGCATCAAGTGATGGTGAGCTTGGTGACGAAATGGTCGGACAGCTTTTTTCAATGGACAGAGTGCTTTTAATGGTAGGTGGTGCTATGGTATTCCTTGGAATTATGACACCACTTCCAATATATATTTTCGTTCCGTTTGGCGTTGCTTTAATTGTTTATGGAAGAAGATTAAAGACTAAGACAGGAGAAGCAGCAATAGAGGAGAGTGTTGAAGCAGAGGAGAATGAAGCACAGGAAATCAGAAAGCCGGAAAATGTTGTTTCGCTTCTTAATGTTGACCCTATAGAACTTGAATTTGGATATGGAATTATTCCGCTTGCGGATGTTAATCAGGGAGGAGATCTTCTTGACAGAGTCGTTATGATACGAAGACAGGTTGCGCTTGAACTTGGTGCGGTTGTTCCTATCATAAGACTCAGAGATAATATACAGCTTAATCCTAACCAGTATGTTATTAAGATTAAAGGCATACAGGTTAGTGAGGGAGAGATTTTGTTTGACCATTACATGGCAATGAATCCTGGATATGTTGAAGAAGAAATCACAGGTATACCTACATTTGAACCATCTTTCCATCTTCCTGCAATCTGGATTACGGAAGGTCAGAGGGAAAGAGCAGAATCGTTAGGCTACACGGTTGTTGATCCACCTTCAATTATTGCTACACATCTTACTGAAGTAATAAGACAGCATATTGCAGAGCTTCTTACAAGACAGGATGTACAGAATCTTATTAATAATATTAAAGACAGTAATACAGCCCTTATTGATGAGCTTGTTCCTAAGCTTATGGGAATCGGTGAAATTCAGAAGGTATTACAGAATCTTCTTTCAGAGGGTATATCAATAAGAGACCTTGTTACAATATTTGAAACACTGGCTGATCATGCTACAGTTACAAGAGATACTGACATTCTTACGGAGTATGTAAGACAGAGTTTAAAAAGAGCTATTTCAAGTAAATATTTTCCACCTAATGAGGTTACTAACGTAATCACATTGGACCCTGCCATAGAACAGGAAATAATGAGCTCTGTTAAAAATACGGAGCAGGGATCATATTTATCACTGGATCCTGAAAGAACTAAAAAGATTATGGCATCACTCGGGGAAGAGCTTAAGAAACTCGAAGAGATGGGCAAGAATCCTATAGTTATAACATCACCAATTGTAAGATTATATTTTAAAAAGCTTGCAGTTGATTATTATAAAGATATTATTGTTATATCTTATAATGAAGTTGAATCTAATATTGAATTACAATCAGTTGGGATGGTGACAGCATAAATGATAGTGAAAAAGTTTCAGGCACCTACAGAGACAGAAGCAGTTATGAAAGCAAAGGAAGAGCTTGGAAGCTCTGCTGTTGTGCTTAATGTCAAAACACTTAAACAAAGGGGCATATTCAGAATATTTAAAAAGGATGTTGTTGAAATAACAGCAGCACTTGAAGAAAATGATTTTGTTAATGGAATAAAGGACAGAAAACCTACAGTCGAAAAGACAATCACTTCGCAGAAGGAATTGCAGAGAGTTAATACAGCAAAGAAGAATTCTATAGATTTAGTCGCTGATGAACAGATTAATGTATCTGCTGATACAGCTGCGATAGAGAAGAAGCTGGATTCATTACATTCTCTTTTGAAAAATCAGATAACAACAAAATCTTCTGATGAAACCAAAGCTATCAAGGAAATGTCTGCAACACAGGAAGTTAAGCAGAATGATGAAGACGGAAAGAAGATTGTGCAGCAGAGGGAAAATGCTAACGTAAAGTTTTTAAAGCTCATTTATAAGAAGCTTATTGATAATGAAGTTGATGAAAAATATGCTGATGAAATAATCGGTGATATTGAGAATTCATTGAAAAAGGAATCTAATATAGACAGCATACTTGCAGCTGTTTATCAGAAGATAATTCTTAAACTGGGAGAACCTGAGGTGATTACAACATCAGATAAACCCAAGGTTGTATTCTTTATTGGTCCTACAGGGGTAGGAAAGACGACAACAATTGCCAAAATAGCATCCAAGTTTAAGCTTGAAAAGAATGCAAGGGTAGCTTTTATAACTTCAGATACATACAGAATTGCTGCGGTTGAACAGCTTAATACATACGCATCAATTATAGATTGTCCTGTAAGCGTTGTATATTCTGCTGAGGAAATGAGCGAATGTCTTATGGAATATAAGAATTTTGACCTTATTCTTGTAGATACTGCCGGACGTTCCCACAAATCAGAAGAACAGATGCTTGAATTAAAGGATCTTATAAAAACAGTTGAGGGAAATAACGATGTATTTGATTATGAAGTTTATCTTACATTGAGCATAACTACAAAATACAAAGACTTAATTAATATAACTGAGAAATATGAAGATGTTGAAAACTGGTCTATTATATTTACAAAGCTGGATGAGACATGTGCTCTTGGAAATATTCTGAATATCCGCATGCTGACGGGTGCCCAGTTATCTTATACAACATCAGGACAAAATGTTCCTGATGATATTGAAGTTATTAATGAACAATATCTCGCTAAGCAGCTTTTAGGAGGTAACTCATAATGGATCAGGCAGAGACTCTTCGTAATATTATAAAAAAACAGAATCAGAAAGATATAGCTAATGCAAGGGTTATTGCGGTTACCAGTGGAAAAGGCGGTGTCGGCAAATCGAGTATTACAATTAATCTGGCATTGCAGTTTACCAGAATGGGAAAGAAAGTAATAATTCTTGATGCCGACTTTGGTATGGCTAATATAGAGGTTATGTTTGGAATAATTCCTAAATACAATCTTAGTGACCTTATGTTTAAGGGCAAAGAGCTAAAAGAAATTGTTACGGAAGGACCTGAAGGAGTAGGCTTTATTTCAGGTGGTTCAGGAATTGCCAAGCTTGTTAATCTTGACAAAGAACAGATAAAAAGGCTTGTAAATAAATTGTCAGAGCTTGAAGGTATGGCAGATGTTATCATTATAGATACCGGAGCAGGAATGTCTTCAAGTGTTATAGAATTTCTTATGGCAAGTCCGGAAACTATACTTGTAACAACGCCGGAACCAACTTCCATAACGGATTCGTATGCACTTTTAAAGGCTCTTACAATGTGCGAAGGCTTTAATAAAGAAGAAAGCCATATAAAAATGATAGCAAACAAGGTACAGAGCGAAGAAGAGGGAAGAAATCTGTATGAGAAATTACAGGCTGTTGTTTCCCGTTTCCTTGGTATCAATCTTGAATATATTGGAACCGTACCACAGGATAATAATATACTTAAGGCTGTTATGAAACAGAAACCTGTTTCAATTATGTATCCGAATTCTGTTTCTTCAAAGCATTTTGAACATATTGCTAATTATCTTGATGGAACAGAAGCAGATATACCGTATGGCAAAAGAGGAATTAGAGGATATTTAAGAAATGTATTCGCTAAGAAGATTTAGCAGACATGGAGGTTGCGTATGTATGAACCGTTGGGGGTGGGCAATAAAGTAGAATTGCTCAGGAAAAATAAAGGCATAGGTCTGAATACAGGTGAGACTCTTACTTATGTAAGCCAGATTCTTGATATGTCGGATGATTCCATAGTTATAGCAATGCCTATATATGAAGGCAGACTTATTGCTTTGGAAGTCGGAACGGAATATGAAGTGTATTTTTATACAAGAAAAGGTATACAGCGTTCTGATTGTAAAGTGCTGTCAAGAAAGAAAGAAGATAACATATATACAGCACAGATTATGCTTACAACTGAATTGAAAAAGTTTCAGAGAAGACAGTTCTACCGTTTGAAATGTGTGATTGACGTTATGTTATCTGAAATGTCTGATTATGAAAAAGAAAATTATATAGCAAGAAGAATACTAAAAGAAGATAACGACTATGACGACAAAGGTGTAATGGTTGATATCAGTGGTGGCGGCGCAAGAGTTTTATCATCAAAGCTTTATAAAAAGAATTCTTACATAAGAATAAAATTCTTAATTGTGTTGGATAAAAAAACTATTGAAATTGCAACAGCAGGAAGAATAGTTGCATCGTTTGAACATACAGACAGAAAGAATCTGTTTGATAACAGAATACAGTTTGATTCAGACAGAGATATTCAGAATAAAATAGTTAAATATATTTTTGAACAACAAAGACTTTTAAGACAGAGAGAAAGGTGATGAAAGTGGCAAAAAAAATATTGATAATAGATGACTCTGCACTCATGAGAAGAGTTATATCTGATATAATAAATGAAAGTAATGATTATGAGGTTGTTGCCATTGCTAAAGACGGCCTTGAAGGATTTGACAGAATTGTGTCTAATCCGAATCTTTATAGTGCGATAATTCTTGATATTAATATGCCTAAGATGAATGGTCTTGAATTGTTACAGAAACTTCAGAAGAACCATATAGAACAGACGGTTATTGTAGTTAGTACAGTAGCTAAGGATGGAGCAAGAGAAACTATCAAAGCTCTTGAATATGGCGCTTTTGATTTTGTTACAAAGCCAGAGAACTATATGGATACTAAGGGTGAAGATTTCAAGAAGAGAATCCATGAAATGCTCGATGTTGCAACTAACACCAAAGCATCATTGGAGAGAACAGGACTTCTTAATAATGCTTCATCACAAAGACCTTCAAGACAAAGCGCATTTGCTCCAAGAAATACTATATCGGCTGCATCTTCATCTGTGAGAAAAACCACAGGAATGTCAGCGGTATCCAATGAAGCTATTCAGGCTTTGAGACGCAGGAATGAAATGAGCGAAGTGAAGGCTTTAAAGGTTAATGCAAGTGAGTTCGCAGGTATTAAGAGAGGTCAGAGCAAGCTTGTGGCATTGGCGTGTTCAACAGGAGGACCTAAGTCATTACAACAGGTTATACCTATGCTTCCTAAGAATCTTGATGCGGGAATTGTACTTGTCCAGCATATGCCTGTAGGTTTTACGGCATCTTTAGCACAGAGACTTAATGAAATGAGTGAAGTTGAAGTGAAAGAAGCTGTGGACGGAGACATCATTAATAAAGGACATGTATACATTGCACCGGGAGGAAAGCATATAAGAGTTGCCAGAAGTGGACAGTCATATATAATCAAATTAAGTGATGAGCCGGCAATTGATGGCTTAAGACCATGCGCTAATGTTATGTATGAATCCTTATGTGACAGTAATTTTGATGAGATAACATGTGTTGTTCTTACAGGAATGGGAGCAGACGGAACTAACGGAATCAAGAAGCTTTCATCAAGCAGCAGAAAGATACATGTCATAGCACAGGATGAGGATACATGTATAGTGTATGGAATGCCTAAGTCATTAGCACAGACGGGACTTGTTGACGAAGTGGTTCCACTTGGAAAGATTGCAGAGACTATTACAAAGAACGTGGGGGTATCTTAAGATGGACGTTAGCCAGTATTTAGAGATATTTATTGATGAATCAAATGAACATTTACAGACTCTTAGTGATCAGTTAATGATACTTGAAAAAGAGCCGGAGAACAGCGATACAATTAACGAGATATTCAGAGCTGCACATTCTCTTAAGGGAATGGCAGGAACTATGGGATATAAGAGAATGCAGAATCTTACACATGATATGGAAAATGTATTCTCAGAGGTTCGTAACGGTAATGTTAAAGTAACATCAGATATGGTAGATGTTTTGTTCCAGTGTCTTGATGCTTTGGAGACATATGTAACTAATATCCAGAATAATCAGGATGAAGGAACAGATGATAACGAACCTATCATAAAGGCACTTAATTCATTTATATCAGGTGATGATGCCAAGAAAGAAGACAAGACTGCCAAGGAAGCTGATACAGCAAAGACTGCAACAGAAAGTGAAGCCGGTGACGGAGAACTTACACTTGCTGATTTTGAAAAGAATGCGGTTAATGAGGCTTTAAAGAAGAACCTTAATGTATATTCAATAAAGGTAACTGTTGATGAGAACTGTATCCTTAAAGCAGCAAGAGCATTTCTTGTATTTAAGAATCTTGAAGGACATGGAGATATTATAAAATCAGAGCCTTCTGCACAGGATATTGAAGATGAGAAGTTTGACTTTGAATTCAGAATAATAATTGTTACAGAAGAAAGCTTCGAGAATATAACAGGTATTATTAAGAATGTATCAGAAATAAAAGATGCAACAGGTAATGCAATTACAGAACCTTTCGCTGAGGAAACAGAAGAAGCAGAGGAGAAAGAAGAAGCAAAAGAAGAAAGCAAGGAAGATAAGAAAGAAGATACAAAGAAAGAAAGCAAACCGGCTGTTGCACAGGCGAAGAAACAGCCAGCAGCTAACAATAAGTCCGGCAAGGCTATGAGCCATACAGTACGTGTGGATATTGAGAAGCTTGATGTTCTTATGAATCTTGTCAGCGAGCTTATCATTGCAAAGAATGGTCTTGTTTCTGCAAGCATAGGCGAGGGTGATGATACTAACAATGTTAATCAGAATTTTGTTGACCAGATAGAATATCTTGAAAGAGTTACAACAAATCTTCATGAATCAGTAATGAAGGTACGAATGATGCCAATTGAAAGTGTATTCAGCAAGTTCCCTCGTATGATAAGAGATCTTAATAAGAAGCTTGATAAGAAGATGGAATTATATATGTCAGGTGAGGAAACAGAACTTGACCGTACAGTTATTGATGAAATTGGCGATCCTATCATGCATTTGCTTCGTAATTCGGCAGACCACGGCCTTGAAAGTGCCGAGGTAAGACTTGAGAGAGGTAAGCCTGAGGTTGGTTCTATATTCCTTGATGCTTATCAGGAAGGCAACAATGTTGTAATCGAAGTAAGAGATGACGGTAATGGTATAGATGTAGAAAAGGTTAAAAAGAAGGCTGTTGAAAAAGGCAGCATAACAGAAGAGCAGGCTGCATTAATGACTGATAAGGAAGCAATAGATTTATTGTTTAAACCAAGCTTTTCTACAGCAGATAAAGTTACAGATGTTTCAGGAAGAGGTGTTGGCCTTGACGTTGTTAAATCAAAGATTGAAGCACTCGGTGGTGATGTTGAGGTTAAATCAGTATATGGAGAAGGAAGTACATTCAGTATAAGACTTCCACTTACTCTTGCTATTATCCAGGCGCTTATGGTAAGACTTGGCAATGAAAAATATGCAATAGCACTTGGTTCTATACAGACAATCGAAGATATTCCTGTAAGTGAAATAAAGCATGTACATGCTAAAGAAGTTATTAATCTTAGAGACAATGTAATTCCACTTATAAGATTAAGAGAGCTTCTTGATGTTCCGGGAGAACCACTTGATTCAGATAACATAACAGTTGTTATTGTAAGCAAGGGTGATAAACAGGCAGGTCTTGTTGTAGACAGCCTTATCGGACAGATGGAAATCGTTATCAAATCTTTAGGAAAATATATCAATATAAGCAGAATGATTAGTGGAGCTACAATTCTTGGTGATGGTTCAGTTGCGTTAATTATTGATGCTAATACACTTGTATAAGGGGGCGCCTGATATGGAAAACACTAATGTTATTGAAAAGAAGGATGACAATACAGATACAGCTGTGCAGTATATAGTTGTAAATATTGGAAATGAACAGTATGGTATTAATATACAGTATATTGATAATATTGTCAGAAATCAGACTATTACAAGAGTTCCTAAGACACAGGAGTATTATAAAGGCGTTATCAATTTAAGAGGTGAGATAATACCTGTTATGAGCGTAAGACTTAAATTAGGTCTTGAGCCTGATGTTTTTAGTGATAAAACAAGAATAATAATAGTAAAAGTTGAAGGTGCAACAATTGGAATTATTGTTGATGCTGTAAGAGAAGTTGTTACATTAGAAGAATCTGATACAGAGAAAATTTCAAGAACAAACGATTCGGCTTCTGCATATATCAGTGGTATAGGCAAACGTGGGGACGAGCTTATTTCACTTCTTGATATAGTGGCACTTATTGTAGAAAACGAAAAATAATTACTGGAAGGTATTTGTACTTGGAGGAATAATATGGGAAAGATTAATCTTGAACAGCTTAACGATATACAATATGATGTTCTTAAAGAAATTGGAAATATAGGGGCTGGAAATGCAACAACAGCCCTTTCCACAATGCTTAACATGAAGATGGATATGTCAGTGCCTAAGGTTGCATTGGTTCCGTTTAATGATATTTCATCAATTATAGGTGATGAGGATCAGATAGTAGTCGGAATATTGCTTGGTATTGAGGGTGACATTGATGGAATGATGATGTTTATTTTTGACACAAAGTCAGCACATCATCTGGTAGATACTCTTATGATGACACAGAGTGATGCAGATAATTGCAAGGAGAATACATTTTCTGAGATGGAAGTATCTGCACTTAATGAGATAGGAAATATTGTATCCGGTTCATACTTGAATGCTTTGGCATCACTTACAGGTCTTAAGATGATTTCTACGATACCATCTATGACAATTGATATGATAGGAGCTTTACTTAGTGTTCCGGCATCGGAATTCGGTAAATACGGTGACAAACTGTTGCTTATACAGTCACAGTTTGGAGAGTTGGATTTTGTTACAGGTTATTTCCTATTAATTCCGGAATTGGATTCATACGATAAGATATTTGGGGCTTTAGGAATGTAAATTTTACAGGAGCTTGAACTTTTGGTTCAAAATAAGAGTGAGTATATGAGTAGTTTGATTAAAGTAGGTATGGCTGATTTGAAAGTGTGTACATGTCCGGATGCTTTAACAACACTGGGGTTAGGTTCTTGCGTAGGAGTGGCATTATATGATCCAGTGACTAAGGTAATAGGGTTATTGCATTGCATGTTACCGGACAGCACACAGTTTAGAAATAATTCTAATGTAGCTAAATTTGCTGATACCGGTATAGATGAGCTTATTAAACAAATGGAAAAACTGGGAGCTTCAAAAAACAGACTTGTTGCTAAGATAGCCGGTGGTGCACAGATGTTTGTGACAACCGGAGGCGATGCGTTAAGAGTTGGCGAAAGAAACGTTGAAGCTGCCAAGAAAAAGCTTTCGCAATTAAATATCAGACTTTTATCTGAGGACTGTGGGCTTAATTATGGTAGGACAGTTGAACTTTATTCAGAAAATGGTAATTATGTAATAAAGTCAGTAGGAAAAGAACCAAAGATAATATAATGGAGGCTTAAATATGAAAAAATTCAGAAGCATTCCAGCTTTGATGACATTGATTGCGGGATTTATAACCAGTGTGATTATGATAATACATAAATACTCACTGGTTCATTTTTTATGGACTCTTGTTGCTGTTATGGCAGGGTTTTATATAGCAGGGATGCTGCTTATATTTATCCTTAATAAAGTGTTTAAGGATAAAAAGGAAAATGAAGAAAATGATGCCAAAGATGATGGTGATGAGTCAGAAGAATCTGACGATATAAATAATGATAAAGAAAAAGAAGAAAATTAAATGACATATTAACATTTATTAATGACAATAAATTATAAAATATGCTATATTATTTATAAAATTACAGTGGCTTTGGGGGCAGCACAGATGAATGAAGCGGGACGAAATAAGTTATGGCAGGAATATGTTAATACACATAGCAGTTCGGTTAGAGAACAGCTTATTTTGGAGTATTCACAGCTTGTTAAACTTGTAGCAGGAAGAATGAGCATGTATCTTGGATATAATGTTGAATATGACGATTTGGTAGGGTATGGAATATTTGGACTTATTGATGCCATAGACAAATTTGATTATGGCAAGAATGTTAAGTTTGAAACATATGCGAGTCTTAGAATAAGAGGCGCGATACTTGATCAGATAAGAAAAATGGATTGGATTCCAAGATCTCTCAGACAAAAACAAAAGAAAATAGATGCTGCGATGTCCAAGATTGAAGCAGATAAAGGACATGTGGCCACTGACGAGGAGATTGCCGAAGAACTTGGTATTTCTATTGATGAACTTAACGAATGGCAGGGACAGACAAAAGCATCAAACATTATTTCGCTGGATGAATATACGGATGCTGGAAGTGAAGTTAAGATGGATGCAACCCGTAATGCACATTTTCAACAGCCTGAGGATGCGGTTGAGAAGGAAGAGCTTAAAAAGAAAATGGTTCAGGCAATAGATACTCTGACTGAGAAAGAAAGAAACGTAATAGTACTTTATTATTATGAAGAAATGACATTAAAGGAAATAAGCCTTGTATTGGAGGTATCTGAGTCGAGAGTGTCCCAGCTTCATACAAAGGCATTAAATAAAATGAAAAAAGTACTTGGAGATTATTTATTCCCTATGTAAAGTATAATATTTTAGATGAGGTTCGTGAATTATGATAGAAGGATGCAATTGTGGATATTTTCAGTTTTCATCAAAACCGGATGGGTTATATGTTACGGTATATCCGCCTAAGGCTGGTGCAAGAGCTGCCAGAATAGATGATGCAATGTATTACATTGACAAGAAAAAGATTAATAGCTGCGATATTGTTAAACTTGATGAGGCGATTAAAAAAGGTGCGTCTGGCGTTGTTACATTAAAAGTATCTGATGAAAGTACATATAGTTACGGCGAGTTTGGTGATTACAGAATAAGCCCTGATTGTATGAAGGTAGAAGCAGTATTCTATCCGCCATTTGAAGATGGTGAACTTATGTCTAAAGAAGAGATTATAAAAGACATACAGAATATAGGTGTTAAATATGGAATTGACGAGGGAATGGTTAACAGCTTTGTTAATAACAGAGAATATGGGAAAGCCTATATTATGGCGAATGGCAAAGAACCAAGAAATGGAACAGACGGATTTATAGAATATAAGTTTGATGTAGATTTAAAGCCTAAGCCTAAGATGAATGATGATGGAACAGTTGATTTTCATACACTGGAGAATGTTAATCATATAAAGGCAGGAGATGTTGTGGCAATTCTTCATCCTGAGGACAGAGGAGATGAAGGTACAGACTGCCTTGGAAGAAAGGTTGCACCAAGAAAGGTTAAGCATGTAATCTTCAGACATGGAAGAAATTTAACTATATCAGAAGATGGTAAGTCGCTGATAACACAGGTTAGCGGACATGTTGTTCTTGAAAATGACAAAGTGTTCGTATCTAATTCGATGGAACTGGTGAATGTTGATAACTCTACGGGAGACATTGATTACAATGGCGATGTTGTAATCAAGGGGAATGTATTATCGGGATTTTCAGTAAAAGCTTCAGGAGATATAAGCGTAAGTGGTATTGTTGAAGGCGCTACAGTAATTGCAGGTGGTAATATCACTCTTAACAGGGGAGTTCAGGGAATGAACAAGGCTGTTATAAAAGCAGGTGGCAATATAGTTTCCAAGTTCATAGAAAGTGCTGAAAGTGTTGTTGCAGGTGGAAATGTTGAGGCTGACTCGATACTTCACAGTAAAGTTATCTCTAAGGCAAATGTAATTGCCAGCGGAAGAAACGGACTTATTGTAGGTGGTGATGTTAAGGCAATTAATTCAATTACAGCAAAGACAATAGGCAATGAAATGGGAACAAACACAACAGTTGGTGTTGGTGTTGATCCGGCTATGAAAAAAAGAATAGACGAATTAAAGAAAAGCCTTGCAGAATTAGGAGATAATAAGATACGTCTTAATCAGCTTCTGACAGCATTGCGCAAAAAACAGGAAGCGGAAGGAACTCTTTCTGAGGATAAGAAAGAGCTTCAGACCAAGACAATGAGAAATACAATTCTGCTTGAGCAGGAGCTTAATAAACAGAAAAAAGAACTGGAAGAAATACGTGAACAGCTTGGAGAAGAGAAGAATGCGACTATAAAGGTAAGTAATTCTGTTTATGTCGGAACTAAGCTTGTGTTTGGCGACCAGTGTTTATACATAAAGGAAAAATACGATTATTGCCAGTTTAGAAAAGAAAAGGCTGACATAAAATGTTCTTCATTATAAAAGTATAATCATTATTAATGTGGACGTTTTATTAGAAATTTGATACGGAGGTGCAATTATATGATGGTGAGACCTTCTGAATTTGGAATGATTCAGCAAATGGATAATGTATCACAGGTAAAACAATATGAAAATTCACGTCCGATGGCAGAACAACAGACGCTTGTGCAGCAGATGCAGAAAGATACGGAAACAAAGCTTGAACAGGTCAGACATAAAGATAATGCTGACAATGAAAAGAAAAAGTTTGATGCAAAAGATAAAAGCGGCAATGAGTATGCCGGCGGTCAGCCTGATAATAAAAAACGCAGGAAAAATGACGGAACATTTTTTATAAAAGGTCAGGGAGTTACTGATTTTGATATAAAGATTTGATTTATTAATGAAAGATTAGCGCATAGGAACGAGGAAGATTATGACTATACTAGAAATAATTTTGATTATAATTGGTATTTTGTGTGTTGTATTCAGCATTGCATTTGAAGATAAGAATAAGGATGAGAAAGAGCATGAGGTGCTTTCTACAGAACTTACTGAACAGCAGAAGGATAAGATTAAAGAACAGGTCAATGAGATTATAGATGAACAGATTAGTGGGATTTCAGAAAAAACAGAGGCTTCTCTTGATAAAATCTCTAATACTAAAATTCTTGAAATGAATGAATACGCAGAAAATGTTCTTGGCGAGATAAACAGAAACCATAACGAGACAGTATTTTTATATGATATGCTTAATGAAAAGGCTAAAGAAATAAAAACAACTGTTAAAGATGTGAATATGACAAAAAGACAGGTAGAGAAGATTCACGCAGAAGTAAATTCACAGGAGAATGCTTCACAGGATAACGATAATCAGTCTGGTAATATGCAGCATAATACAGAAAATGTTACAACTGATGACGGAACAGTTACTAACAGTAAAGATGTTGCAAAGGAAAGACTTGTAGAGCTTGTAAGACAGAATAATGAAAAAAAGAAAGAAAATGTTGAGGCAGCATCAAATAATCAGGCTAAAAAGGTAGTTGAGGCAGCAAATAAAAGTCAGGATACTGAAGAGCCTGCAAAGGCAAAAAGAACAAGAACAAAATCAACAAAGACCGCAACAGCCAAAACTACATCAAAGAGTACTAAGGAAGCTGCAAAAGTATCAAAGGAAATATCTTTTGATGAGGTTCAGTTTGAAAAGGGAGCTACTAATAATGACAAGATATTAAAACTCCATGAACTTGGAATGGCAAATAAAGATATTGCAAGACAGCTTAATCTTGGAATTGGAGAGGTCAAGCTTGTGATAGATTTATATAAAAATAAATAATTTTATATAATATAAGAACACAAAGTGTATGGAGGCAGATATAATTGAAAGGCAGTTTTAAATTATATATAAGAGGATTTGGTGCCGGATTGATAGTGGCTGCTGTGTTAATGGCTATTGCAGGTAATATCAAGAAGGCTAATGATAAGTACTCTGTTACATCACCACAGGAGACGAGTACAGCTTCTGCACTTGCGTATGTTACAACGCAGGCAGAAACAAAAGAAGAAACAACGGATGCAGAAAATGGTAATTCTGAATCGGCAGCTGATGAAAATGTAAAAGAAACAGTAAAAGAGACGATAAAAGAAACAACAGCAACTGTGGCATCGACAGAGGAAAAAACAACAGCACAGGTACAGACAGAAAATGCAGCCGGTGTTAATGCGGACGGAAGTGTAACTGTTAATATCAAAAATGTATATTATTCTTCACAGGCGGCAGATATACTTTATAATGCTGGCGTAATAACTGATAAACAGGCATTTAATGATTATATGTATACAAGCGGATATGCTACAAAGATAAAAGAAGGAACATATGATTTAAAGCCTGGTGCATCTTATGAAACCATAGCTAAGACAATAACAAAAACAAAATAATTCAAATGATAAAAAATTTTAAATTTTGCTTGCTTTATTATTACAGTATTGGTATAATGAAGCCTGCGTGAAAAAAACATGCTGGCTGATTTTATAATTGGTGCCGTTATATGACGGTTATTATAAAAGACGAGGACAGCAAAAGAAATTAACCAATGGAGGTATTAAAATGAGCGTAATTTCAATGAAACAGTTACTTGAAGCAGGTGTACATTTCGGACACCAGACAAGAAGATGGAACCCTAAGATGGCTGAGTACATCTACACAGAAAGAAATGGTATCCATATTATCGATTTACAGAAGTCAGTAGGAAAGGTTGATGAGGCTTACAAGGCAATCTCTGATATCGTTGCTGATGGTGGTACAATTCTTTTCGTTGGTACAAAGAAGCAGGCTCAGGATGCTATTGCAACAGAAGCAGAGCGTTGCGGAATGTTCTATGTTAACGAAAGATGGTTAGGCGGAATGCTTACTAACTTCAAGACAATCCAGAGCAGAATAGAAAGATTAAAAGAAATCGAAACTATGCAGGAAGATGGAACATTTGATGTTCTTCCTAAGAAAGAAGTTATTAACTTAAAGAAGGAAATGGAAAAGCTTCAGAAGAACCTTGGCGGTATCAAGGAAATGAAGAGAATTCCAGATGCTATCTTTATCGTAGATCCTAAGAAGGAAAGAATCTGTGTACAGGAAGCTCATGCTTTAGGTATCAAGTTAATCGGTATCGTTGATACTAACTGTGATCCAGATGAATTAGATTATGTTATCCCAGGTAACGATGATGCTATCAGAGCAGTTAAGTTAATCGTATCTAAGATGGCTGATGCTGTTATCGAAGCTAATCAGGGTGAAGAAGCTGTAGCTCCAGAATTTGAAGAGTCAGCTGAAGAGACAACTGAGGAAGCTTAATAGTTAAGCGTCGACTTAAGTTTATATATGCTTCAGCCTGATATTTAATCAGGTCGAAGCATTTTTTAAAATTATATTTATTGGAGGATATTATAATGGCAGCAGTTACAGCAGCAATGGTTAAAGAACTTAGAGAGTCTACTGGCGCAGGTATGATGGAGTGCAAAAAGGCTCTTACAGAGACAAATGGTGATATGGAAGCAGCTGTTGATGTTCTTAGAAAGAGCGGAGCAGCTAAGGTTGAGAAGAAGGCAGGAAGAATTGCAGCAGAAGGTATTACAAGAGTTGCATCTGAAGGCAATACAGCAGTTGTAGTAGAAGTTAACTCAGAGACAGATTTCGTAGCTAAGAATGCAACATTCCAGGAATTTGTTCAGGCAGTTGCTGATAAGGCTCTTAAGGCTTCAGTTGATAAGGCTGGAGATGGCGAAGATGTTTGCGCTATCCTTGGAATGCAGTCAGAACTTGAAGAGAAGACTCTTACAATCGGTGAGAAACTTTCTCTTAGAAGATTCCAGAAGATTACAGGTGACTGTGTAGCTTCATATATTCACGGTGGTGGAAGAATTGGTGTTCTTGTTGCAGCAGACGGAGCTTCTAACGATGCAATCAAAGAAGCACTTACTAATATCGCAATGCAGATTGCAGCTATGAACCCACAGTATCTTAGCAGAGAAGATATGTCAGCAGACGAACTTGCTAAGTTAAGAGAAATCACAGAGAAGAGCGCATTAAATGATCCAGCTACTCTTCCAAAGCCAATCTTAAATAAGTTAATCGACAAGGCTGTTAATGAAAAAGTATGGAGTGATGAAGATATCAAGACATATGAAGAGCATAAGAGCAACATGCAGTATTTATTCAACTTCCTTTCAAAGGAAGCAGCTGCACAGTTAGCAGAACTTGCTTTAGCTGATGAGGCTAATATCGTAGCAGATAAGATCTTCAACGGATTAGTAGAAGGTCGTGTATCTAAGCAGCTTAAGGAAATCTGCCTTATGGATCAGGTTTATGTTAAGGCTGAAGACGGAAAGCAGTCAGTAGGCAAGTACCTTGCAGAGGTTGCTAAGGCTAATGGTGCTTTCACTGTTAAGGGATATGTTCGTTTTGAGACAGGTGAAGGTCTTGAAAAGAAGAACGAAGACTTTGCAGCAGAAGTAGCAGCTCAGTTACAGTAATTACGAATAATTATAATAATTTTAAAATGGATTATCATTGAAGAATTTCTTGGATGATAATCCATTTTTTGTCTATAACACACATTTTACATTACATAAAATTTTAAGGATAAGCCTCTTCTAAAATTCGACATGATATGTTATAATTATTTTAAATTGTGACCTATGGAGGAGAATTCAATGGGATTTTTTAAAGACTTTAAGGAAGATTTATCAGAGGCTGTTAATGGCTTGTCTGATGAAGAACTTGAGAATGCTGTAAGCGATGATGAAATCATGGTTAATACTCTTGATGATCCTGAACTTGCAAAGATGGCAGCTGATTTAGAGAAGGAAGCTGCAACAGATAATACAGAAACTATTTCAACAGACAATAATAAAGCTGAGGAAGAGCCTCAAGACACAGAAACTTCTGTAACTGATGATGAAGATAAGACAGAAGAGAATGTTCCGGACGAAGATGCAATAGCTGATGAGACTGCTGTTATCACTGCGGGACTTTCAGTAAAGGGTGATTTGGATTCAATAGGCTCAATAGATTTATTCGGAAGCGTAGAAGGAAATGTTTCATGCCGTGGAAAGCTTACTGTAAGTGGTTCGGTAACAGGAGATTCCAAAGCTAATGAAGTTTTTGCCAACAGTGCAAAGATAGACGGTAATATTGAAGCTAAGGGTTCAGTTAAGATTGGACAGGGAACAGTTATAGTTGGTAATATTACTGCAACTTCAGCAGTTATAGCAGGAGCTGTTAAGGGTGATATAGATGTTCGTGGACCGGTTATTATTGATTCTTCAGCTATAATTGTTGGAGACATCAAGTCTAAGACGGTTCAGATTAATAATGGCGCAACTATAGACGGAAGATGTTCACAGTGCTATTCAGAAATTAATACAGCATCAATATTTGATATAAAGAAAAAGAAGTAATATAAAGACGTATATATGTTACATAAATATATGCTGTTTAATCGCATAAAAATATACAAATAAGGACAATAATTATCATGAAAGATATTAAGAGAGTTATATTAAAGCTTAGTGGTGAAGCACTTGCCAAAGAAAAACAGTCAGGATATAATGACGAACTTATTGCAGATATTGCAAGACAGGTTAAAGATATAATTAATCAGGGAATAGACGTAGGTGTAGTAATAGGTGGTGGAAATTACTGGAGAGGACGTTCTAATGACAATATAGACAGAACTAAGGCTGACCAGATAGGAATGCTTGCTACTATAATGAACTGCATATATGTATCAGAAATATTCAGATCAGAAGGATTAAAGACAAATATTCTTACACCATTTGAATGTGGAAGCATGACTAAGCTTTTCTCAAAGGACAGAGCTAATAAATATTTTGAGAAGGGAATGGTTGTATTCTTTGCAGGAGGAACAGGCCATCCATATTTCTCTACAGATACAGGAATTGTATTAAGAGCAATAGAACTTGATGCAGATGCGATATTACTTGCAAAGGCTATTGACGGTATTTATGACAGCGACCCTAAGATTAATCCTACTGCCAAGAAGTATGACAGCATATCAATTCAGGAAGTTGTTGATAAACAGCTTGGAGTAATTGATATGACAGCTTCTGTAATGTGCATGGAAAATAAGATGCCACTTATGGTGTTTGGACTTAACGAGAAAGACAGCATAGTAAATGCAATGTCCGGCAAATTTAACGGAACAGTTGTAACAGTAGATTAATTATAAAGTTATAATAGTATAATATATTCGGAGGATGATATGAGCGATATTAAAGAATTTGAAAATAAGATGATTAAATCACTTGATGCATTAAAAGAAGATTATTCAACAATAAGAGCTGGAAGAGCTAATCCACATATTCTTGATAAGATTAAGGTTGAATATTATGGAACACCTACTTCATTACAGCAGGTAGCCAATATTTCAGTTCCTGAGGCAAGAATGATACAGATACAACCATGGGAAAGCAGTCTTATTAAGGAAATCGAGAAAGCTATTATGGTTTCAGATTTAGGAATTACACCTAATAACGATGGTAAGGTGATTCGTCTTATATTCCCTGAACTTACAGAGGACAGACGTAAGGAACTTGCTAAGGACATTAAGAAGAAAGGTGATAATGCCAAAGTTGCTGTAAGAAATATCAGAAGAGATGCTAATGATGATATTAAGAAACAGAATAAAGCAGGCGATATTTCTGATGACGAGGCTAAGAATGCAGAAGATGAAGTTCAGAAACTTACTGATAAATATGTAGCAGCTATAGATAAGGCTGTAGAAGAAAAGACAACAGAAATTCTTACTGTTTAATTTAAATGGAAGGAGCTGTCGCGCTAAGAAGCAATTTCTAAATAAATTCTTAGTGCGGCAGCTTTTGATTATAAAGTATGAAGTCTGATTAAAGAAAGGGTATGCTTGTGGATACATTTAACGAAGAATTAGGACTTAAAATACCTTCGCATGTTGCTGTTATTTTAGATGGTAACGGCAGATGGGCAAAAAAAAGACATATGCCAAGAACTTATGGACATGTCCAGGGAAGTAAAGTTGTAGAAGATATGCTTTCGGTTGTTGATGAAATAGGAGTGAAATATTTTACTGTATATGCATTTTCAACAGAAAACTGGAAGCGTTCAACAGATGAGGTCAGTACATTAATGGGTATCCTTAGATCTTATCTTAAGGACTGTGTCAAAAAGTCAATGAAGAATAATGTACGATGCAGAGTTATCGGAAGAAAAGAAGAACTTAGTGAAGATATTATTGAGAGCATTAATAATCTTGAAGAAAAAACAAAGAATAATACAGGATTGAATTTTACCATTGCTATTAATTATGGTGGAAGAGATGAGATTACAAGAGCTGTAAAGAAGATTTCCATGGATGTAGCTAAAGGTATATTGAAGCCTGAAGATATAAATGAACAGACAATAACAGATAATCTTGATACAAGGGAATTACCTGATCCGGATTTACTTATAAGAACAAGTGGAGAGCAGAGATTATCTAATTATCTTCCTTGGCAGCTTGCGTATACAGAGTTTTATTTTACGGATGTATACTGGCCTGATTTTAACAGGGAGGAATTAATAAAAGCATTTGAAAAATATAATAAAACCGAAAGACGTTTTGGAGGAGTAAAGGAGGAATAATACAGTGCGTACACGAATTATTAGTGGAATAGTATTAGGAATAATTACTATATCATCATTGTGTGTTGGTAGCTGGTATTTATATGCACTTGTCCTTGGAATATCTTTAATAGGAATGCGCGAGCTTTACAGTGTCAAAAAGATTAATAAAAGCTGTATTGCATACATAGGCTATATATCTGCTATTGCATACTATCTTGTTTTATTGTTAAATGACCCGATATACGAGATGCTGGTGCTTGTAATAGCGTTTATGTTTATGATGGCTTTATATGTATTTACATTCCCTAAGTATAAAGCAGAAGATATTATGTGGGTATTTACCGGACTTATATATGTTGCGGTTATGCTGTCATATATTTACCGCGTAAGAATGCTTAGTGACGGAATATACGTTGTATGGCTGATTTTTGTTGCATCATGGGGAAACGATACATTTGCATATTTTACAGGAGTGTTCCTTGGAAAACACAAAATGGCACCGGTTCTTTCACCTAAGAAATCAATCGAAGGTGCTGTTGGAGGAGTGTTAGGAGCAACAATACTTGGAGCTATATATGGATATATCGTCAGCGGACATATGTCAGAAATGTTTGGATATCCTGTCCTTACATTTGCTGTTGCAAGCTGTGTAGGAGCATTGCTTGCTATAATTGGCGATTTGGCAGCTTCTGCAATAAAGAGAAATTATGAAGTTAAGGATTATGGAAAATTAATTCCGGGACACGGTGGAATACTTGACAGATTTGACAGCGTTATTTTTACAGCACCGGTTGTTTACTGGGCTGTAACACTTATAAACGGACTTTTATAAAATAAAGAGGTAACTATAATGAGGAATATATCATTGCTTGGTTCTACGGGTTCTATCGGAACGCAGACACTTGATGTTGTAAGAAGAAATGAAGATATGAAGGTGGTTGCATTAGCAGCCGGTACAAGAGTTAAAGAACTTGCCATGCAGGTAAGGGAGTATAAACCAAAGCTTGTCTGCATAGGTAAAGAAGAACTTGTTCCTGAGTTAAAGACACTTATTGCGGATTTAGACGTTAAAATAGTATCAGGTGATGAGGGGCTTATAGAGGCAGCCACGATAAGTGAAGCTGATGTTGTACTTACTGCTGTTGTTGGAATGATGGGAATTGTTCCTACAATAGAAGCAATAAAAGCACATAAAGACATTGCACTTGCCAATAAAGAAACTCTTGTTACAGCAGGACATATAATAATGAAGCTTGCAAAAGAGTATAATATAAATATATACCCTGTTGATAGTGAACATTCAGCTATATTCCAGTCACTTAACGGTGAATATGGAAGAGAAGCCGAGAAAATATTATTAACTGCATCAGGTGGTCCATTCAGAGGCAAGGATAAAGAATTCCTTAAAACAGTAACTTTAAAGGATGCGCTTAATCATCCTAACTGGTCTATGGGAAAGAAGATAACAATAGATTCTTCAACCATGGTAAATAAAGGACTTGAAGTAATGGAGGCACAATGGCTGTTTAATATGCCATCATCTGCTGTACAGGTTGTTATACAGCCTCAGAGTATAATTCATTCTATGGTGCAGTTTGTTGATGGTGGAATAATTGCACAGCTTGGAAGTCCCGATATGAGACTTCCTATACAGTATGCGCTCACTTATCCACACAGACGTACACTTAATACAGAGAGAGTGGATTTCTTTAAGCTTGGAAGTATAACATTTGAAAAGCCTGACTTTGATACGTTCAGAGGCTTAAAGCTTGCCTATGATGCATCAGATAAGGGCGGAAATATTCCTACTGCGTTTAATGCTGCTAATGAATTTGCGGTGGCAAGATTTTTAAATCAAAAGATTAAATACACAGATATTACAGAGATTATAGAATATGCAATGAATGAAATACCATTTATAGATAATCCTTCGGTTAGTGAAATACTTGATACTGAAAGACAGGTATATGAGATGGTAGAAAGCAGGTGGTAGATTGGTACTGAATGTTATATTGGCAATATTGGTTTTAAGTATAATAATTATTATACATGAATTCGGACATTTTATTATTGCCAAGGCAAATGGAATAACGGTAGTTGAATTTGCAATAGGTTTCGGACCTAAGCTTATACATTTTAAAAAAGGTGAAACAGAATATTGTCTTAAGCTTCTTCCTTTCGGAGGAGCATGTATAATGCTTGGCGAAGACTTTTTAGATGCTGACGATGAAGACGACGATGACGATGATTCTGAAACCGATAACGAAAACAGCATTATGTCAGATACAAAAACAACTGCTTCAGATGAGAAAATATCTGCTGGACAGCTTATGAAGAATAAACAGCTTGAAAAGGCAGTTGAAAATGGATATGACATGTCAAAGTCATTTGCTAATAAATCAGTATGGGCAAGAATAGCAGTTATTGCGGCAGGACCTATATTCAATTTTATATTAGCATTTGTTTGTGCAATTGTTATTATAGGAAGTATAGGATTCGATCCATGCAGAATAGATAAGGTATATGATAATTCTCCTGCATCTGAGGCCGGACTTAATGAGGGTGACATAATTAAGTCGGTAAATGGCGAGAAGATGACATTTGCAAGGGAGTATTCATTTTATACATCTTACTATGGTGATAAGGATATGAATATTACCTATGAAAGGGATGGAGAAAAATACACAACAACTGTAAAGCCTGAATATATAAAACAGACTAAATATCAGATGGGTATAATGATTACACAGGATTGTGTGGTATCATCGGTTAGTGATAATTCACCGGCAGAAGAGGCCGGATTTAAGGCTAATGATAAGGTGGTTTCAATTAATGGAATCAGCATGAGTAATAATTCACAGATAACAGAGACAACGGCAGCAAATGGTGATAAAGAGATGACTGTTGAAGTAAACAGACAGGGGGAGAGTGTTTTCCTTAAGGTTACACCTAAGCTTACTGAAACAGAAAGCTATTACACAGGTCTTGCCTGTTATGGAGGACGTACTAAGGTTTCACCGATTAATACTGTCGGATATGCAATCCAGGAAACAGGATATAATGTAAAGCTGGTTTTAAAGACTCTTGGAATGATGTTTACAGGAAAAGTAAGCGTTAATAATCTTATGGGACCTGTAGGAACAGTAAGTACAATGAGTAATGTTGTTGAAGAAAGCAAGGCTGACGGAGCATTTTATGTATTCCTTAATCTTATGAATCTTTGTGGACTTATAAGTGCCAACTTAGGAGTTATGAATCTTCTTCCATTACCTGCATTGGACGGAGGAAGACTGGTATTCCTTATTATAGAAGCAATAAGAGGTAAAGCGGTTAAGAAGGAGCATGAGGGAATGGTACATTTTGTCGGAATGGTTCTTCTGATGATTCTTATGGTTTATGTTATGTTTAAAGATATAAAGGGGTTGTTTTAATGTACAGAGATAATACAAAAGCAATAAAGATAGGAAATAAGGTTATAGGTGGTGGCAATCCTATACTTATACAGTCAATGACAAATACACATACAGAGGATGTTAAGGCAACGGTAGAACAGATACATGCGCTTGAAAAGGCCGGCTGTGATATTATACGTTGTACAGTGCCTACACACGAGGCTGCTCTTGCAATAAAGGAAATTAAGAAACAGATTAATATTCCTCTTGTGGCTGATATACATTTTGATTACAGAATGGCTATAGAAGCTATGGAAAATGGAGCAGATAAAATCCGTATTAATCCGGGAAATATCGGTGGAACAGATAAGATAAAGGCTGTTGTAAATGTTGCAAAGGAAAGAAATATACCTATACGTGTCGGAGTAAACAGCGGTTCATTAGAAAAGGATCTTGTTGAGAAATATAACGGAGTGACAGCAGAAGGACTTGTTGAAAGTGCTCTTGATAAAGTTAAGATAATTGAGAATTTAGGGTATAACAACCTTGTTATAAGCATTAAGTCTTCTGATGTTTTAATGTGTGTAAAGGCTCATGAGCTTATAGCTAAACAGACAAAATATCCTCTTCATGTAGGAATCACAGAATCCGGAACAGTATTCAGTGGAAGCATAAAGTCATCGATAGGACTTGGACTCATTCTTAATCAGGGAATAGGAGATACTATAAGAGTTTCACTTACAGATGATCCGGTAAGGGAAGTTGAAGCTGCAAAGCTTATTCTTAGAACACTTGGTTTAAGAAAAGGTGGAATCGAAGTAGTATCATGCCCTACATGCGGAAGAACAAGAATTAACCTTATTGAGCTTGCCGGCAAAGTGGAAAAAATGGTCGCAAATTATGACCTTGATATAAAGCTTGCAGTTATGGGCTGCGTGGTTAATGGACCAGGAGAGGCTAAAGGAGCAGATTTAGGTATTGCTGGTGGAGACGGCTGTGGCGTATTAATTAAACATGGGGAAATAATTAAAAAGGTTCCTGAAGACGAATTGTTACAGACGTTAAAATACGAACTTGATAACTGGAATTCATAGGAGCGGGTATAATTGTATAAATTTTTTGAAGTATTTAAGACTCTTAAGCTGCCTGAAGAACTGGCTGTGTATTTTGAAGATGCAGAAGTTACCAAGGTATCAAAAACATCAACCAATTCTTTAGCAAGAGTCTATATTAAGAGCGATAGGGTAATCAGTAAACAGATAATTTATAAAGTTGAAGATGCCCTTAAAAAGCAGGTGTTCCGTGTCCAGAACATGGATGTCAGGATAATTGACAGATACAGGCTTTCAAAGCAGTATACACCTCAGAATATAATGGAAATTTATTATGACAGTATTTTATTTGAGCTTGAGAAATACTGGATATTGGAATATAACATTTTAAAAGAAGGAAGCTGGGAGTTTGAAAGGGATGACTTATTGGTTATAACCCTGTCAGACAGTTTTCTTGCGCATACTAATGCAGATAATCTGGCTGATTATTTCAGACAGATTTTTTTAAACAGATTTGGATTTGAAATAGATGTAGAGTATAAATATGCAAAAAGAGATGACAATCAGTTAGAAAAGGAAAATGCGCATAAACTTAATTTAAGAATTAAGCAGATTGAGGATGGAATAAGGGCAGCAGAAGGTGCAGAGGAAAATACTGAAACTGCGGTAAAGACATCATCTAAAAAGAATGTAAAAGAGAATAAAGAAACAGGAAAGAGTGAAGATAAGGCTCAGCTTTCTAAAGGATTTTATAAGGAAGGCAAGAAAGACCGATATGACGATTACAGAAGAAAGCCGGCTAACACAGATGTACTGTTTGGAAGAGACTTTGATGAAGATGCAACACCTATTGAACAGATAGATACAGCTATCGGTGAAGTTGTTATATCGGGTATGATAAGGGGCGTTGAGACAAGAGAGATAAGAAACGAAAGAACTATAATAATGTTTTCTGTAACAGATTTTACAGATACAATTATGGTTAAAATGTTTGTAAAGAACGAGCAGCTTTCTGAAATGCTTGAGTTTATAAAAAAGAAGAATTTTCTTAAAATAAAAGGTATGGCTGTTATGGATAAATATGACCAGGAAATAGCTATATCTAATGTATCGGGCATAAGAAAAGGAACTGATACAAGAGAGGTAAGAAATGACTTAGCACTTCATAAGAGAGTGGAATTACATTGCCATACTAAAATGAGTGATATGGATGGAGTTTCATACGCTAAGGATATAATCAATCAGGCTATAAGATGGGGACATAAGGCAATTGCTATAACAGACCACGGAGTAGTTCAGGCATTTACGGAAGCATATCATACAATGCAGGATTTACGGTCTGCATATAAGAAAAAGAATGAAAAGCTTGATTTCAAAATTATATATGGTGTTGAGGCATATCTTGTAGATGATACAAAACAGATAGTAACAAACTCAAAACATCAGGACTTTAAAGATACGTTTGTCGTCTTTGATATTGAGACAACAGGATTTTCTGCGTTAGTAGATAAGATTATTGAAATAGGTGCAGTTAAGATACAGAATGGTGAAATAGTTGACAGATATTCGACATTTGTTAATCCTAAGAAGCCAATACCTTTCAGAATTGAAAATCTTACAGGCATAAATGATTCGATGGTAATTGATTATCCGGGAATAGAGGAAATTCTTCCGGAGTTTCTGAAGTTTTGTGAAGGCGCTGTTTTAGTTGCGCATAATGCAGGCTTTGATACGAGCTTTATAATTAATAATGCTGAAAGCATGGGGATTGAGACTGATTTTACAATTATTGATACGGTCCTTATGGCACAGTTCGCAATACCTAACTTACATAATTATAAGCTTGATACTCTTACCAAGCATTTAAATGTTGTACTTGATAATCATCACAGAGCGGTTGATGATGCAGAGGCAACAGCACATATTTTCCTTAAACTGATAAAGCTTGTTGGCGAAAGAGACATTTTTTCACTTGATAAGCTTAATGAGGTGGGAACACTTGATGATGATGCAATTAAAAAGCTGCACCAGTATCATTGTATTATTCTGGCGTCAAATGAAATGGGAAGAATTAATCTGTACAGGCTGGTATCTGCATCACATCTGCAATATTTCAGCAGATTTCCAAAGATACCTAAGAGTCTTGTGAATAAATACCGTGAGGGACTTATTATAGGAAGTGCCTGCGAGGCGGGAGAACTCTTCAGGGCAATGATAAATGGACGTTCAGATGCAGAAATTGCAAGAATTGTAGATTTTTATGATTATCTGGAAGTACAGCCGGTTGGAAACAACATGTTTATGATTGATAAAGAGGACTGTTATGTCCAGAGCGTTGAAGACTTGCAGGATTTAAACAGGAGAGTTATTTCACTTGGTGAGAAGTTTAATAAACCGGTGGTTGCTACCTGCGATGTACATTTTCTTAATCCTGAGGATGAGGTGTACAGAAGGATAATAATGGCAGGAAAAGGCTTTGATGATGCTGATAACCAGGCTCCTTTGTACCTTCATACCACAGAGGAAATGCTTCATGAATTTGACTATCTTGGCGCTGATAAGGCTTATGAAATAGTGGTAACAAACACTAATAAAATTATGGATATGTGCGAAGAGATAGACCCGGTGCGCCCGGATAAGTGTCCTCCTGTAATTGAAAATTCGGATGAAATGCTAAGAAAGATATGTAAAAACAGGGCACATGAGATATATGGACCTGAACTTCCTGAAATAGTAACCGAGAGACTTGACAGGGAACTTAATTCGATTATATCTAACGGATATTCGGTTATGTACATAATAGCGCAGAAGCTGGTTTGGAAATCCAATGATGACGGATATCTTGTTGGTTCAAGAGGTTCGGTTGGTTCATCATTTGCAGCGACAATGGCAGGTATAACAGAGGTTAATCCGTTAAGCCCTCATTATTTATGCCCTAAATGTTATTATAATGATTTTTATTCAGATGAGGTTAAAGCATTTGCCGGCGGTGCAGGTTGTGATATGCCTGATAAAATATGCCCTAAATGCGGACATAAGCTTAATAAGATGGGATTTGACATTCCATTTGAAACCTTCCTTGGATTTAAGGGAAATAAAGAGCCTGATATCGATCTTAATTTCTCTAATGAATATCAGAGTAAGGCACATGCATATACAGAAGTTATATTTGGTAAGGGACAGACCTTTAAAGCAGGAACAATAGGTACCGTTGCTGATAAAACAGCATATGGCTATGTGCTTAAATATTTTGAGGAAAAAGGTGCAAAAACAGGTCATCCTATTATTAAGAGAAGATGTGAGATTGAACGTATAGCAGAAGGCTGTATTGATATAAGAAGGACAACCGGACAGCATCCGGGTGGTATCGTAGTTCTTCCTATTGGAGAGGAAATACACTCATTTACACCGGTGCAGCATCCTGCAAACGATATGACTACCAGTATTGTAACAACACATTTCGATTATCACAGTATCGACCATAACCTGTTAAAACTTGATATTCTTGGACATCTTGATCCTACAATGATAAGGATGTTACAGGATTTAACAGGAATAGATCCTCTTGAGATTCCACTCGATTCAAAAGAGGTTATGTCATTGTTTCAGAATACATCGGCACTTGGAATTAAACCTGAGGATATAGGCGGCTGTAAACTTGGAGCACTCGGTATTCCTGAATTTGGTACAGATTTTGCCATGCAGATGCTTATGGATACTAAACCGCAGTATTTCTCTGATCTGGTAAGAATTGCAGGACTTGCACATGGTACCGATGTATGGCTTGGAAATGCACAGACTCTTATTAAAGAGGGAAAAGCAACAATTTCTACAGCTATATGTACAAGAGATGATATTATGATTTACCTTATCCAGAAGGGGCTTGACAGTGAGCTTGCGTTTACAATAATGGAAATGGTCCGTAAGGGTAAGGTGGCTTCCGGGAAGTGCAAGGAATGGCCTGAATGGAAGCAGGAAATGATAGATCATGGTGTTCCCGACTGGTATATATGGTCGTGCGAAAGAATTAAGTATATGTTCCCTAAGGCTCATGCGGCAGCCTATGTTATGATGGCATGGCGTGTTGCTTATTGTAAGGTGTTTTATCCGCTTGCTTATTATTGTGCATATTTCAGTATCAGAGCCAATGCGTTTGATTATGAAAAAATGGCAATGGGAAGAGAAAAGCTGGAGTATTATATTAATGATTATAAAAATAAAAAAGCAGAAGGAACTATATCTAATGTTGAGGAAGATGAATTAAGGGATGCAAGACTGGTACAGGAAATGTATGCAAGAGGCTTTGAATTCACTCCTATAGATATATATAAGGCTAAGGCGAGAAGCTTTCAGATTATAGACGGAAAGCTTATGCCATCGTTTAAGGTTGTATCAAAGATTGGTGAATCTGCCGGAGAATCTATTGAGATTGCAGCAAGAGACGGAGAGTTTCTGTCTAAGGATGATTTAAGGCAGAGAGCAAAAGTTGGACAGACAGTTATTGATAAATTGTCTGAGCTTGGTCTGCTAAAGGGTATGGCAGACAGTAATCAGCTTTCGTTATTTGATTTGTAAGATTAAAGCGACTTATTATGAATTATTTTTCTGTATTTTAAGGATAATCTGACACAAAATATTTTACTTATTATAGCGTGCATGTTATAATATTATTATATTTAAGTTCGTGAAAACTTAAGTAACTTAAAAACACAAATAACTAGAATTACAGAGGTGAAAACAATGAAAAATAAAGTTGAGAACACTAATGCACAAAATAAAAAGGGAATGAAGCTTATTGGCAAGATTCTCATTGTTGTAATTATACCGATGCTTATTATTGTTGGTATATCGGCAGGGGCAATTGAATATGTAGGTAAGATAGCTGCAGGAACACTTGCAAAGCAGCAGCTAGAAGCTACGGTATTTTCTCTTGATAACTCTCTTAACGCAATTGACAGCAGTTCATATACTGTTAGTGGAAATAAGCTTATGAAGGGTAAGTATGATATTACGCAGAATAAGGATTTTATTGAGAATTACAGCAAAGAAACTAATCTTGATATTGCATTTTTCTGGGCAGACAGACCACTTATATCAGCAACAAGTGGTGGGGATTCTACAATAGATAATGTAGTACTTCCACAGAATATATATGAGAAGGTTAAGAAAGATAAGACGTATTACAGTTCAAATATGGAAGTTAACGGTAAGAAGTCATTTGTATTCTATGAAATTGTTAATAATGGTTCAGCAGGAAATGAGCTTATTATAAGAACATCTATAGAGAGAAGCTATATATCTTCATCATATGCGGCTGTTATGGCATCAGGCATAGGCTTTATGGTAATTGTGGCAATTATATCATGTGTATTTATGGCATTTGTTGTTAATAAGATTGTTAAGGCAATTGATTCATCAGTACATAACCTTGATAAGGTTGCTAACGGCGAGCTTAATTTTGCAGTTGAAGAAAAGCTTGTAAACAGAAATGATGAAGTCGGTAATATTGCAAGAAATATTCATACACTTATACAGAATCTGGCATCTACTATAATGAAGATTAATAATTCAGCAAAGACACTGAATGAGTTTTCAAGTAAGTTTAAGAGCAGTTTCGATACAATAAATGCTTCTATATCGAATGTAAATATTGCAGTAGATGAGATTGCACAGGGCGCAACAAGCCAGGCAATGGAAACACAGTCAGTTAATGAGCAGATGCTTGCAATGGGCAGTGCGATTGCAAAGACTACAGATAACATAGATGCACTTATGGCTACAAGTGATGATATGAGAAACCAGAATCGCAGAATGGGCGATAATATGAAAGAATTGTTTGATATCAGTGCCAGAACAAAGGAATCTATAGATGCTGTACATACACAGACTAACATTACTAACCAGTCAGCTATGGAAATTAGTGAAGCTGTTAATATTATTACAGATATAGCTGAAGAAACTAATCTTTTGTCTCTTAATGCCAGCATAGAGGCAGCAAGAGCAGGTGAGCAGGGAAGAGGCTTTGCAGTAGTTGCAGATCAAGTTCGTAAGCTTGCAGAACAGTCTCAGGATGCGGCAGGAAAGATTGCAGAGATAATTAATAAGCTTATGGATAATTCTAATACAAGTGTTCAGACAATGGATGAAGTACTTGGAGAGATTAATACACAGAATGGGAAGCTTACAGAAGTAAAGGCTGCATTTGATGTATTGAATAAAGGAATTGCTACTGTAGTTGATTCTGTAGAAGGAATTGCTGAAGAGGTAGAGACACTTAATACAACTAAGACTGATGTTTTATCAAGCATTGAGAATCTTTCAGCTATATCTCAGGAGAATGCTGCAAGCACAGAAGAAACTTCTGCATCAATGACAGAGTTAAGTAAGATTGTTGAAGAGTGTAATCAGGCTGTTAACCAGCTTATGGATATTTCAACAATGCTTAGCGGAGAGGTTGATAAGTTCCATTTACAGTAGATAATGGGATTAGATATTAATAAATAAAAGACAAAGACACTATTCTGATTATTGGAGGATTAAAACATAATCAGAATAGTGTTTTTTAGACTGATGTAAAGATTAAAATTTAAGATTGAGCTGTCGAAATGTTGCAAAGCTTAATAATATTAATAAATTAATAATATTATTTACTTGATTTTATATATTATATTATGTAATATCTAAAGGTAAAATTTTTTATGGAGGGATATATGTTTAAAAAATATCTTATTGTTTTTTTAGTATCTATGGTTCCGTTAGTTGAATTAAGAGGTGCGATACCTTGGTCACAGGCATATCAGTTACCTCTTCTTCAGTCATATATCGTATGTGTAATTGGTAATATGATTCCTGTTCCTATAATATATTTATTTGCAAGAAAAGTCCTTGAATGGGGATGTGATAAGAAATATATTGGAAAATTCTTTACATTTTGTATAGAAAAAGGACATAAAGGTGGAGAGAAGCTTAAGAAAAAGGCTGGTAACGGATTATTTCTTGCCTTATTGCTTTTTGTAGGAATTCCATTGCCTGGAACAGGCGCATGGACCGGTACATTAGCAGCGAGCTTCCTTGATATGGGCTTTAAGAAGAGTGTAATAGCTGTTCTTTTGGGAGTTCTTCTTGCTGGCTTGATAATGGGTGCAGTAAGTGCAGGTTTGTTTACAGCAATATTCAGTTTTATGTAAGCTATTGAAATAGTAGTGTTGGATAGTACTTTTTAATGGTATATTTGGACTTTTTTAAGAGATTTTTTCAAAAATTGAAAAATTTCTAAAAAAAGTGCTTGCATTATGTTTGGATATAGTGTATAGTATCAAAGTACTCGTTCGGTACTATGGCTTGTTGGTCAAGTGGTTAAGACGTCGCCCTCTCACGGCGAAGACAGGGGTTCGACTCCCCTACAAGCTATTCTGTATTATATTTTTTTTACTAGAGTGGACATTTATGTCCACTCTTTTGTTTAGTTAGAAAAATATATTGCAGAATACAATTAAATACGCAGAAAGGCAGAGTTATAATGGGAAAGAAAGAAAGTTATGAGGCAAAAACCGAAGAACTTATTAAACCTATTACTGACAAATACGGATTTGAACTTTTTGATGTTGAATACGTTAAAGAGGGAAGCGATTGGTATTTGAGAGTGTATATTGATAAGGAAGGCGGTATAACGGTAGACGATTGCCAGACAGTGAGCAGAGAGTTTAATGAAATTCTTGACAGAGAGGATTACATTCCGGATCAGTATATATTTGAGGTTAGTTCACCAGGACTTACAAGACCTTTAAAGAAAGAAAAAGATTATGCCAAGAGCATAGGTAAGCTTCTTGATATTAAATTGTTTAAGGCAGTTGATGGCAGGAAAGAATTTACAGGAGTATTAAAAGAATATAGTGATAAGACAATTACACTTGTAATAGATGAGAAGGAATATGAATTCCAGCGTGCAGATCTTGCAATGATAAGATGGGCATTTTGTGATGAATTTTAATATATAAATGACAATAAGGAGGATTATGTAATGAACAAGGAATTAATATTAGCATTAGATGCATTGGAAAAGGAGAATGGTATCAGCAAAGAGATTATGCTTGATTCTATAGAGAAATCTCTTATGGATGAGTATAAGGCAGAGTTCGATAAGGCTGATAACGGAAGAGTAGAACTTGACAGAAAAACAGGAGATTTTCATATCTATTCAGACAGAAAGGTAGTTGAAAAGCTTGTATTCCCTGAAACAGCAGATCCTAATAAGAAGAAAGAAAATGAAAAGAGAGTATCAGGAACAGAAATAGCGCTTGAAGATGCAAGAAAGATTAAGCCTGATTGCCAGATTGGTGATATAATTACAGTTGAGGTTAAATCAGAAGAATTTTCAAGAAAAGCAGCAAAGAACGCAAAAAACACAATTGTACAGACAATAAGAGTTGCTGAGAAGGAATCTTTATACAGAGAATTCCATGAAAAAGAAAAGGAAGTTATAACAGGTGTTGTACAGAGAATAAGTGACAACGGTGATATGACAATTGATTTGGGAAGAACACAGACTATCCTTAAGGCTGACGAGAAGTTTAATGATAAGGAATTCAAATGCGGAGACAGAATTAAGGTATATGTAGTAAGTGTTACTAACAAAGAAAAGAATGGCCCAATAATCAGAATTTCAAGAAAGTCACAGGAACTTGTAAAGAAGCTTTTTGAAGAAGAAGTAACAGAAATCAAAGACGGTGTTGTTGAAATCATGGGAATAGCAAGAGAAGCAGGTTCTAGAACAAAGATGGCTGTTAGAGCAACTGTTCCTAATGTTGATCCTGTTGGTGCATGTGTTGGTATCAATGGTGCAAGAGTTAAAGCTGTAGTTAATGAGCTTGGCAATGAACAGATTGATATTATTGAATGGGACAGCAATTCTGCACAGCTTATAGTTAATGCTTTAAGTCCTGCAAAGGTTGTTTCAGCAGAAGCAGATGACGAAGAGAAGAAAGCTAAGATAATTGTATCAGAACAGCAGTTATCTCTTGCTATAGGTAAGTCAGGACAGAACGTAAGACTTGCTGCAAAGCTTACAGGATATGGCATAGATATTAAGAGTGAATCAGCTGCTGAGCAGGATGCAGAAGATGAGGAACTTGTGATTTCTGAAAATCAGGATATGGATGAGGAAATAGAAATCTCAGAAGCCACAGACGAAGCATAATATATGCATATGTATTAAAGAATTAAGTTAAATATTGGGAGTGATTGTTTTGGGAACTGTAAAGAAAATTCCACAAAGACAGTGTATCGGTTGTAATGAAATGAAAAATAAAAAGGATTTGATAAGAATCCTTAAACAACAGGATGGAGTAATTACAATTGATACAACAGGTAAGAAAAATGGAAGAGGCGCGTATATCTGTCCTGATAAAGAATGCTTAAATAAAGCAATTAAGAATAAGGGACTGGAAAGGTCATTTAAAATGCCTATAGATAAAGAGATATACAGTCTGTTAGAAAAGGAGTTTGATAAGTTTGAATAATAGAGCATTATCCATGATAGGAATGGCTATGAAAGCCGGTAAAGTGGCAAGTGGAGAATTTGCTACTGAAAAGGCGGTAAAGACAGGAAAAGCATATATGGTTATTGTTGCTTCCGATTCTTCGGATAATACAAAGAAGAACTTTTCAGATATGTGCAGTTATTATAATGTGCCAATATATTTTTTTAGTGATAAAGAAGAACTTGGGCATGCTATTGGAAAACAATTCAGAGCATCACTTGCAATACTTGATGAAGGTTTAAAGAATACAATTGAGAAGCATTTAAAATAGGTTTAAATAATCCTTATGGAAATATCCGGCAGGGTTATTGGAAGAGAGGTTTGATGGCGAATATGAGAGTTCATGAATTAGCAAAAGAATTAAATATATCATCTAAAGAGGTTATAGATATTTTAAGCAATGATGAAAAAACATATAAGACTATGAGTGGTCTTAAAGATGAAGAAATAGCAAAGGTTAGAAACAAATTGACAAAAAAGACAGAAAGTACACAGCCAAAGGCAGAGGCTAAGCCTCAGAATAATGATAAGAAACCTGAGATAAAAACAGAGGTGAAGCCTGAAGTTAAAGCTGATAATAAGAATAATAAGTCTGTACAGCAGGCTGAGGATAAAAAACATATATCTAAGGTATATTTCCCACAGAACAGCCAGAGAGGTGATCAGCCTCGTAATGACAGAAATGACAGAAATAACAACGACAGAAGCGACAGAAACAATCAGTCAGGCGGCTACAGAAATAATTTCAATGACAGAAACGAAAGAAACAATGACAGAAACGGTCAGGAAAGAGATTTCCAGCAGCGTGGCGACAGAAACAACCAGTCAGGCGGCTACAGAAATAACGATAGAAATAATTCCAATGACAGAAATGACAGAAACGGTCAGAGAAGAGATTTCCAGCAGCGCGGCGACAGAAACAACCAGTCAGGCGGCTACAGAAATAATGACAGAAACGGTCAGGGAAGAGATTTCCAGCAGCGCGGCGACAGAAATAACCAGTCAGGCGGCTACAGAAATAACGATAGAAACAATTCCAATGACAGAAATGACAGAAATGGTCAGGGAAGAGATTTCCAGCAGCGTGGCGACAGAAACAACCAGTCAGGCGGCTACAGAAATAATGACAGAAATAATCAGAGAGATGGTCAGAACGGCTTTAGAAGAGATGGAGGACAGAATCGTTCTTCACAGGGCTTCGGTGGTTCTAGAAGAAATGATAAGCCATCAGGCGGAGATGAATTCCTTTTTGAGACTAAGCCGGATTCAAGAAGACCTGATTCAAGAAAAGATAATAAAAAGAATGACCGCAAGAAGGATAATGAATCAAAAGAAAATCTTAAGTTTGTAAATGGTCAGATGAATAAAAAGCAGGCACCTAAGGCACCTGAGAAAAAGGAAGAAGATACAATTAAGCAGCTTATCCTTCCGGATTCACTTACAATAAAGGAACTTGCTGATAAGATGAAGGTTCAGCCTTCAGCAGTAGTTAAGAAGCTTTTCCTTCAGGGTAAGGTTGTTACAATTAATCAGGAAATAGATTATGATACAGCAGAGGAAATAGCACTTGAGTTTAACTGCATATGTGACCATGAAGTTAAGGTTGACGTAATTGCTGAACTTCTTAAGGAAGATGAAGATGCAGAGGAGACATTAGTTCCAAGACCACCTGTTGTATGCGTTATGGGACACGTAGATCATGGTAAAACATCACTTCTTGATGCTATCCGTGAAACTCATGTTACAGCTAAAGAATCAGGCGGAATCACACAGAAGATAGGTGCTTACAGAGTTAATGTAAATGGCAATTCAATTACATTCCTTGATACACCGGGACATGAAGCATTTACAGCGATGAGAATGCGTGGTGCCCAGGCAACAGATATTGCTATTCTTGTAGTTGCTGCTGATGATGGTGTTATGCCTCAGACAATCGAGGCTATTAACCATGCAAAGGCTGCCGGAGTAGAGATAATAGTAGCTGTTAATAAGATTGATAAGCCAAGTGCCAATATTGAGAAGGTTAAGCAGGAATTAACAGAATATGAACTTATTCCGGAAGATTGGGGCGGTTCAACAATATTTGTTCCTGTATCAGCTCATACTAAGGAAGGTATCGATGACCTTCTTGAAATGATACTTCTTACAGCCGAGGTTCATGAACTTAAGGCTAATCCAAACAGAAAGGCAAGAGGTATAGTTATTGAGGCAGAGCTTGATAAGGGAAGAGGACCTGTTGCTACAATCCTTGTACAGAAGGGTACTTTAAAGGTTGGAGATGCAGTTGCCGCAGGTTCATGCTTTGGTAAAATCAGAGCCATGATTGATGATACAGGAAGAAGAGTTAAAGAAGCTACTCCTTCAATGCCTGTAGAGATTCTTGGTCTTAATGATGTTCCTAATGCCGGTGAAGTAATTATGGCTATGGATTCAGATAAGGAAGCAAGAAGTGTTGCTGAAACATTTATCAGTGAAGGAAAGAAAAAACTTCTTGATGATACTAAGCATAAGGTTTCATTGGATGCTTTATTTGAACAGATTCAGGCTGGTAATATGAAAGAGCTTGACTTAATTATCAAGGCAGACGTACAGGGTTCAGTAGAGGCTGTTAAGCAGAGTCTTGTTAAGCTTTCTAATGAAGAGGTTGTTGTTAAGGTAATTCATGGCGGAGTTGGTAATATTAACGAGTCAGATGTTGTTCTTGCATCAGCATCAAATGCTATTATTATCGGATTTAATGTAAAACCTGATAATCAGGCACGTATAGTTGCTGAAAGAGAAAAGGTTGACATGAGACTCTACACGGTAATTTACAATGCGATAGAAGATGTTGAAGCAGCTCTTAAGGGAATGCTTGAACCAATATATGAAGAAAAAGTTATCGGTCAGGCAGAAATCAGACAGATATTCAAGGCATCAGGCGTTGGTAATATTGCAGGTTGTCTTGTTGTTGAAGGAAGAGTTACAAGAGATTCTATAGCAAGAATTACAAGAGACGGTGAGAAGATATATGAAGGACCACTTGCTTCATTAAAGCACTTTAAGGATGAAGTTAAAGAGGTTAAGGCCGGAACAGAATGTGGTATTGTATTTGATAAATTCAATGACATTCAGGAAGGTGATATGATTGAAGCTCATATAATGGTTGAGGTTCCAAGATAGAACCGGCAAAATGCAATAGAATGGAGAATTTTTATGCGTAAAAACAGTGTTAAAAATACTCGTATTAACGGTGAGGTTTTAAAGGAACTCAGTAATATAATCAGAAGCGAAATAAAAGACCCAAGAATTAATCCTATGACATCTGTTGTTTCTGTTGAGGTTGCACCGGATTTAAAAACATGCAAGGCTTATATAAGCGTGTTAGGTGATGAACAGTCACAGCAGGATACAATTAAGGGCTTAAAGAGTGCTGAAGGTTATATCAGAAGAGAACTTGCAAGAACCGTTAATTTGAGAAATACACCTGAAATTAAATTTATACTTGACCAGTCGATTGAATATGGCGTAAATATGTCTAAGTTAATTGATGAGGTTATAGAATCTGATAATAAGAGTAATTCATAGACTAAGGAATGGATGATTAATATGAATATATTACAGGAATTAAGCGGTGCAGCCAGTGTTGCCATAACAGGTCATATAAGACCTGATGGCGACTGCACGGGTTCAACACTTGGATTATATAATTATTTGAAGAAAAATGTACCACAGATGAGAGTTGATTTATATCTTGAGCAGCCTGGCGAAGAATTTAATTATCTGTCAGGTTATGAAGATATAAAAAATGAACCGGATTTGAATATTAAGTATGATGCTTTTGTTGTATTAGATTGCAGTGATATAGACAGAATTGCTCCTTTTGCGCAGTGCTTTGAAAATGCGGAAAAGACAATATGCATAGATCATCATATCAGCAATAATAATTTTGCAGATGTTAACCTTGTAGAGCCGGATGCAAGTTCGGCAAGTGAGGTGCTTTATACAACCTTTGATGAGGATAAGGTTGATAAAAATGTAGCAGAATGTATATACACAGGAATAATACATGATACAGGTGTGTTTAAATATAGCTGCACATCTGAAAGAACAATGGTTATTGCCGGAAAAATGATGTCATTCGGAATAAATTATTCTGATATTATAGACAACAGTTTTTATAAAAAATCTTATATCCAGAACCAGATTCTTGGCAGAGCCTTGCTTGAAAGTGTGCTTTTTTACGATGGAAAATGCATTTTCTCAAGCATAAGTAAGGAAATTATGGATTTCTATGGCGTTACAGGAAGAGAGCTTGGAGGAATTGTTGAGCAGTTAAGACTTACAGAAGGGGTTGAAGTTGCTATATTCCTTTACCAGACAGATGATGATGAATATAAGGTAAGCTTAAGATCTCAAAAGGATATAGATGTCAGCAAAATTGCTGTATCATTTGGCGGTGGTGGACACATAAGGGCAGCCGGATTTACAGCAAAGGGAACAGTATATGATATCGTGAATAAAGTTGGAAGCATGATAGAAGAACAATATAAGGCAATTTAGTTTTGCTGTATGGCTTGTATTGTATGATTAGTAATAGCTGCTTTATTGGATATGAAAGGATATGGCTTTTATGAATGGAATTATTAATGTATATAAAGAACAGGGCTATACATCACATGATGTTGTAGCGAAGCTTAGAGGCATTCTTAATATGAAAAAAATAGGCCATACCGGAACTTTGGATCCTGAGGCTGTTGGAGTGCTTCCGGTGTGCCTTGGTAAGGCAACCAAATTATGCGATATGATTACAGACTGGAATAAGACTTATGAGGCAGTTATGCTTTTGGGCGTAACAACGGATACACAGGATACAACAGGACAAATTATATCTGAGTGTGAAGTAAATGTTTCAGAGGTTGATATACTTGAGGCATGCAATTCATTTGTCGGGGAATATAACCAGATTCCTCCGATGTATTCAGCTTTAAAACACAATGGCAAGAAGCTGTATGAACTTGCAAGGGCAGGAATTGAGATAGAGAGAGAACCAAGAAAGGTTACTATTAAATCTATCCATATAAATGACATCGACCTTGAAGATAAGGAAAAAAAGGTGACATTTACAGTAGAGTGTTCTAAGGGAACTTATATAAGAACTTTATGTGAAGATATAGGTAAAAAGCTTGGATGTGGTGCATGCATGATGAAGCTTATCAGAACAAGGGTCGGATGTTTCGGACTTGACCAGAGTATTACTGTCAATGAAATTGCTGCTCATGTTTTAAAGGGTGATTTAAGTGATTATGTAAAAAATATTGATGATATGTTTGAAAGATATAGAAAGATAGTCATTAAACCTGATTTTGATAAACTTCTGTATAATGGCAATAAGCTGCCTTTTTCCGCAGTTGTACAAGAAGATGAAGATATACAGCTGCTTGATATGGAAAAGTACAGGGTTTATGATAAAGATAATAAATTTATAGGCGTATACGGCTATGAATCAGGTGAATTATTCCTTATAAAAATGTTTTATGAAGCATAATTTGATTATGTCATAAAGGGGGTGGACAGATATTGGATTACATATATAGTGATGACAGATTTGAATTGGGAAGGCACAGTGCTGTAACCCTTGGCAAATTTGACGGAGTACATATGGGACATCAGAAACTGATATCGATAGTTAAAGAGAAGGCTAAAGAAAAGGGATTGTTATCAGTTGTATTTACATTTGACAGAATTCCACTTAGCATTTGTCCACAGAAAAACCAGCATTTTATAACTACAAATGCTGAAAGAAGAAAAATATTTGAATCATTCGGAATTGACGTTGAAATAGAATATCCATTTACAAATGAATTTATGAGAATGGAGCCGGAAGATTTTGTAAAAGAAATAATTATAAAAAAGCTTAAGGCTAAGGTTGTTGTTGTCGGAACTGATTATCATTTTGGAAAAGACCGTAAGGGAAATGCACAGTTTCTGATTGATAAAGGTGAAGAATATGGTTTTGAAACCATAGTGGTTGAAAAAGAAAAATATCAGGAGCGTGAGATAAGCAGTACATATGTAAGGGAAGAGTTAAAGCTTGGACATATGGAAACAGTTAATGTGCTTCTTGACAGACCTTATTCGATTGCTGGAATTGTGTCTAAAGGAAACCAGCTCGGCAGAACAATAGATATGCCTACAGTGAATATTTATCCGTCTGAAATCAAGCTTTTACCACCTAACGGGGTGTACGCTTCAATAACATCTTTTGATGAAAGACAGATATTTGGTGTGACTAATCTTGGAACAAAACCAACTGTAAATGATGGATTTGAGATAAGTGTTGAAACCAATCTGTTTGATTTTAATGAGGAAATATACGGTAAAAAGATTGATGTTAAGCTGATGCATTTTTTAAGACCTGAAATGAAATTTAACAGCATTGAGGATTTGAAAAAACAGATGGAAAATGATACTGATTTTGCAAAAGAAATGTTTTTACTTAAGTGATATTACTTGCATTATTAAAAATGATGTGTTATATTATAACAGTATGTGAACCTTTGCTCAGATTCAGGACACTCCGGCCTGAACCTTAGTAACTGGTAATAATAATAAAATGGAGGATATTTAAGATGATATCAAAGGAAAAGAAGTCAGAAATTATCGCTGCATATGGCAGACAGCCTGGAGATACTGGTTCACCAGAAGTTCAGGTAGCTATTCTTACAGAAAGAATTAACGAGCTTAATGAGCATTTAAAGAACAACCAGAAGGATCATCACTCAAGAAGAGGTCTTTTAAAGATGGTTGGTAAGAGAAGAGCTTTACTTGCTTATCTTAAGGATAACGATATCGAATCTTACAGAAACCTTATCAGCAGATTAGGACTTAGAAAGTAATTATTTACAGGCGGAGTGTATTCTCCGCCTATTTTCTTTTATCTTAAATGTTAGACAGAAGGGTTATTCCGAGACTACTGAAAAACGTATCAGACAGCTGGTGCTTTTTTCAGTTGTTTCGGCTCCTTCTGTTAAAAAAGAAAAGCAAAACAAAAACAAGGAGGCTAAATCCTCTGCTCCTGCAAGGGCAGTCGCATTTTGCTTCGCAAAACAAGGAGGATTATATGTTTAAACAGTATGAAATGGAACTTGCCGGTAGAACTTTAAGAGTTGATATCGGAAGAGTTTGTGCACAGGCTAACGGAGCTGCTTTAATGCATTATGGAGATACAGTAGTTCTTTCTACAGCAACAGCTTCTAAAGAGCCAAGAGAGGAAATTGATTTCTTCCCATTAAGCGTTGAATATGAAGAGAAAATGTATGCGGTAGGTAAGATACCTGGTGGCTTTAATAAGAGAGAAGGCAAGGCATCAGAGAATGCAATTCTTACATCAAGAGTTATCGACAGACCTATGAGACCTTTATTTCCTAAGGATTATCGTAATGATGTTACCCTTAACAATATGGTAATGTCAGTTGATACAGAGTGCAGACCAGAGCTTCTTGCTATGCTTGGTTCTTCAATTGCAACATGTATTTCAGATATTCCATTTGACGGCCCATGTGCTACAACACAGATTGGTCTTATTAATGGAGAATTTATCGTAAACCCTTCACAGACACAGTGGCAGGAAGGCGACCTTCAGCTTACTGTTGCTTCAACAAAGCAGAAGGTTATTATGATTGAAGCAGGTGCTAATGAGATACCTGAAGCTAAGATGATAGAAGCTATTTATATGGCTCATGATATCAACCAGACAATTATTGCATTTATTGAAAAGATTGTTGCTGAGGTTGGTAAAGAAAAGCATGCTTATACAAGCTGTGCAGTTCCAGCTGAGATGTTTGAAGCTATGAAGCAGATAGTATCTCCTGAAGAAATGGAAGTTGCTGTATTCACAGATGATAAGCAGACAAGAGATAAGAATATAGATGCTGTTACAGAGAAGATGAAAGAAGCATTTGCTGATAACGAAGAATGGCTTGCTGTTCTTGGTGAGGCTGTATATCAGTATCAGAAGAAGACTGTTCGTAAGATGATTTTAAAGGATCATAAGAGACCTGACGGAAGAGCAATCGACCAGATCAGACCATTAGCTGCAGAGGTTGATATTATTCCTAGAGTTCATGGTTCTGCTATGTTTACAAGAGGACAGACACAGATTTGTGATGTTGTTACACTTGCTCCTTTATCAGAGGCACAGAAGGTTGATGGACTTGATGATAATGTAACAACTAAGAGATATATACATCAGTATAATTTCCCTTCATATTCTGTAGGTGAAACAAAGCCTTCAAGAGGACCTGGAAGAAGAGAAATCGGACATGGAGCATTAGCTGAAAGAGCTTTAATTCCTGTAATACCAACAGAAGAAGAGTTCCCATATGCTATTCGTGCCGTTTCTGAGACATTTGAGTCTAATGGTTCTACATCTATGGCATCTACATGTGCATCATGTATGTCACTTATGGCTGCCGGTGTTCCTATTAAGAGAATGGTAGCCGGTATATCATGTGGTCTTGTTACAGGCGATACAGATGATGATTATATCGTACTTACAGATATCCAGGGACTTGAAGATTTCTTTGGAGATATGGACTTTAAGGTAACAGGTACAACAGAAGGTATCACAGCTATACAGATGGATATTAAGATTCACGGACTTACAAGACCTATAGTTGAAGAAGCTATCAGAAGAACAAGAGAAGCAAGACTTTTCATTATGGATACATGTATGAAGCCAGCAATTGCTGAACCAAGAAAGAATGTTGGTGAATATGCACCTAAGATTATCCAGACAACTATTGATCCTGCAAAGATTGGTGAAGTTGTAGGACAGCGTGGTAAGGTTATCAATGCTATTATTGATGAATGCGGCGTTAAGATTGATATTACAGACGATGGATTTGTATCAGTTTGTGGTGTTGAGCAGGCAGGAATGGATAAGGCTATGAAGTATATCAAGACTATCGTTGAAGATTTTGAAGAAGGAAAGATATACGAAGGTAAGGTTGTAAGCATTAAGGAATTTGGTGCATTTGTTGAATTCGCTCCAGGAAAAGAAGGAATGGTTCATATTTCTAAGATTTCTAATGAGAGAATTAACCATGTTGAGGATGTACTTACTCTTGGAGATGAAGTTAAGTGCAAGTGCATGGGCAAAGACAAGATGGGAAGAATAAGCTTCTCAATCAAGGATGCAATGTAATTAATATGAAAGTATATTAATTATATACGGGTTTTAGAAGGTATAATCTTTTAAAACCCGGCAATATAGAATTATAAATTATAATTGCGTATAGAAAAGAGGATACGATTATGGTAGATCAGAATTGTGCATATTGCGTTGAGGGAGACCTTGTTGCAAAGTTTGGTATTAAAATTTGCGAACTTGAAACATCTAAAGTATATCTTTTTAAGGAGCAGAGCCATCCTGGAAGATGTATAGTTGCTCATAAGAAGCATGTAGGTGATATGAATGAACTTACAGCAGAAGAAAGAGCTGCTTATTTTGAGGATGTTGCAAGAGTTGCAAGAGCTATAATGGCAGCTTTCCATCCTGATAAGGTTAATTATGGTGCATATGGTGATACAGGACATCATCTTCATTTTCATCTTTGCCCTAAGTATAAGGATGAATTTGAATGGGGTGGAGTATTTTTAATGAACCCAGATAAAAAATATCTTACAGATGCTGAATATGCTGAAATGATTGAAAAGATTAAAGCAAATTTATAATTGATAAGACATGCTTGTCTATATAAATATTTTTAATATTAAACGATATTTTTAATCTTAATCGAGCTGTTATATAAAGACTTTTATTCATAATAAATAGTCTTTGTATACAGTTCGATTTATTTTTGCAAAAAAGCATTTATTTTAATGAATACCTCTTTAAAATTGTATGAAATATGGTACAATAATAATTAAGTTTAATGTTCGATTATATAAAAGACTAATATATTTAATCGTCTTGTAATATTATTGCGGAGGTAATTTTATGGAAGATAATAAAAAGGACATTCCAGAATCTCCAATGATGTCAGAAGAAGGCAAACAGGAATTATATATGTATTCCGTGCTTAAGATGGCTAAGGGGAATTCAGACAGCATGAGAATTCCATTGACTGGGTTATATGGATTAAAGCCATTTTTATTTAATGCAAATGAACTGATGAAGAATTTATTTGGCAGCAAATTTGCAGTTATCAGAATGGATATATATAGATTCAAAACAGTTAATGAGTTTTGCGGAAGAAAAGCAGGAGATGAGCTTCTCAAGTATATTGCAGATACTTTCAGGGAGTTTGAAAGTGATGATACCATAGTGGGGCACTTGAGAGCGGATATATTCGCTATGTGTGTTACTTATGAGGATACACAGAATTTAATAGACATAGTTTCGTATATTAAGAATAAAATAGACCAGTATAATATCTCATGTAAGATTCTACCAGCATTTGGAATATGTATATCAAAAGATGGCATGGATGTAAGTCTTATGCTTGATTATGCAGATATTGCAATGCAGGAGATTAAAGGTAAGGCATTCAGGTTTTACACATTTTATGATGATAATATGCGTAAAAATATGCTTTATGAAAAGAAAATTGAAAATGAAATACTTGGTGCAATTGAGAGCGACTATATTAAAACTTATGTACAGCCAAAGGTTGATATGAGAAGTGGAAAGATTGTTGGCGGTGAAGCACTTGTGCGCTGGCTGCATCCGAAAGACGGCTTCATATATCCGGACAAGTTCATTCCTGTTCTTGAAAAAAGTGGTTACATATTAGATGTAGATAAATATATATGGAAAAGTGTTTGCATGTTTCTTGGCAGTCGCAAAGAAAAGAATAAGCCTATAGTGCCTATATCTGTTAATGTATCACGTATGCATGTATATCACGGAACATTTACAAAATACTTATGCCGTCTGGTTGAGAAGTTTAATATATCACCGGAGTATATACCGCTTGAAGTGACAGAGAGCGCATTTACTGAAAAAGAATGGGATTTATACAAGAAAATGCATTATCTCCAAAGAAAAGGCTTCAGAGTATCAATGGATGATTTCGGCTCGGGATATTCATCGTTAAATATGTTAAAAGACGAGAATGTGGATGAAGTAAAGATAGATAAGAAATTCATTGATACAATTAATGATAATAACAGCAGAATAGTTATAAGACATGTTATAAGCATGTTAAGGGAGCTTGGGATAGATATAATAGTAGAAGGCGTTGAGACTAAGGAACAGGCTGATTTTCTTATGGAAAACGGCTGCTTTTATGCTCAGGGCTATTTATATTATAAGCCTATGCCGATTGAGGAATTTGGAGAATTGCTTGAAAAACAGCAGAAATAATGTTAAAATATTCTGCGGTGTGTTTTTTACACATAATTATAAAATTTAGTTTGGTTATATAAAAGGAGATTTAAAAATGTCAGGACATTCAAAATTTGCTAATATTGCTCATAAAAAAGCTGCAAATGATGCTGCTAAAGGAAAGATTTTTACAAGACTTGGAAAAGAGATTATGGTAGCTGTTAAAGAGGGCGGACCTGATGTTAATAATAACAGTAAGTTAAGACAGGTTGTTACTAAGGCAAAGGCTGCTAATATGCCTAATGACACAATTGACAGAGCTATCAAAAAGGCTGCAAGCAGTGATATGTCTAATTACGAGTCAGTTACATATGAAGGATACGGACCTAACGGTACAGCTATTATTGTAGAGGCTCTTACAGATAACAGAAACCGTGCAGCTTCTAATATCCGTAATGCATTCACAAAGGGTGGCGGAAATGTTGGTACTCCTGGATGTGTATCATTCATGTTTGATAACAAGGGTCAGATGATTGTTGATAAAGAAGAATATGATAAGGATGCAGATGAACTTATGATGCTTGCACTTGATGCAGGAGCTGAAGATTTCAATGAAGAAGATGACTGCTACGAAATCATTACAACACCTGAGGATTTTGATGCTGTAAACCAGACATTATCTGATAATGGTATTAAGTTTGCTTCAGCAGAAGTTACAATGATTCCACAGACTACAGTTGAACTTACATCAGAAGAAGATATTAAGAAGATGAGAAGAATTCTTAATCTTCTTGATGAGGAAGATGATGTACAGAATGTATATCATAACTGGGATGAGCCTGTAGAAGATGAGGAATAATTAATAACTATAATAACTATATAAGGCAGATATAGAAGTCTCTTTATTATTGCTTACATTTTTTTAATGATTCTAAAAGAATTTTGAAAGATGAAAGTGGTATAAAGGGACTTTTTATATTTTTATTTTATGAGTACTTTTCTTTTATATTATTAGATGTTAAAATATATATAAATATATTGTTAAAATATTATATTTAAGGAGTTAGTTTAGATGCTGTTACATAATTTGCCTGAAAATAGCAAGATAATTCTTGAACTTAATATGAATGGGCAAAAGTATGAATTCCCATCAATCGTACTTGTCAGGGAAAATGGCTTTATATTAACAGAGCCTGTAAGAATTAACGACAAAATACTAAGCTTTGGAACATCAGGCAATATTAAAGTCAGCCTTATTAATATACGCCAGGACAAATCACCTATGGTTTGGAAAAGCGTAGGAATTACCGTTGTTCTGAACAAAGGAAAGAGCTATTATAAAATTATAGCCGGTGGCGAGGGATATGAAATGAACAGAAGGGAAGCCTTTCGTTTATTCATTGGAGTAAAAGGTGTTGCCCAGATTGGAATTAACAGAAAAGCGCTGGACGTAATTGTAAAAGATATAAGTGAAACTGGATTTTCTTTTGTTACTTCAGAAAATATGGATAAGGTTGTTAATATGCCGATAAGACTTGTGTTTGCAGATGGAGGCACAACATACAGTCTTATGGGGCTTGTGGTAAGAAAAGTTGAAATAGACGAAACTAAGATACTGTATGGCTGCAAACTTAGTGTACAGAATGCGGGAATTCAGCATTATATTAACGAAAAGCAAAGAAAGATGCTTTCTATGAACAAAAATAATGCGGCATACAGAAATTTAGAGCTTATAGAGAATTCATTAAAGGAAAAATCTGTTGTAGATAAGTTCAACGAAGAAAAATCATCAAAAACAATAAAGGGTGATGGAAAATCCAACAGGAAGATAGATAGCGTAGAAAAAGTTGAACGCAGGGATATATTTAAAGGTGCACATTCCGGAAAGAAGGTATAGTATGGAAAGAATGAAGACGTTAGAAGAGGTACAAAAAGAACGAAAAGAAAAGCAGATGAAAAAGCTTCAGAAAGAGGACAATCCATTCAGAATGACGGCTAAATGTCCTAAATGCGGGACTACAATGCAGTATGCTTATGGAGAAACATTTGTCTGCCCATATTGTGGAAATAAAGAGTTAACAGATTTTGGAAAAATAAGAGAGTTTCTTGAAGATAACGGCCCTCAGCCGGCAGCGATTATATCTGAGAATACAGGAGTTTCACTTGCGATAATTCATAAATATTTAAGAGAAGGAAGAATAGAAATTCCTGATGGTTCTGATTCCTATATCAAATGTCAGAGATGTGGAACAGATATAAGATATGGAAGATATTGTCCGGAGTGTCTTGCTTTATTAAGCAAGGATATATCAGGCGCCATGAATGCGGTGGCAGGAGAGAAGCCTACCAAACGTCCAGGAATGCAGGGCGAGATGCATGTGAGAAAATATGATAAAAGAGAACGTTAATTTGTTTTATAGAGGAGTTTTGTAGTAAATATAGACCGGATTTATAATATGAAATGTGGCTGTCTCACTAATTTCTTAGTGAGGCAGCCACATTTTTATTTTATATAGCTCTGTCTGTATTTAATTTAAAAATTAAAGGTCAAATCCAAAATATCTTACAGCATTATTGTAAGAGATACCCTTAACAATCTTTTCAAGAGCTTTCTCATCGTTAGGATATTCACCATTTTCAACCCATCCACCGATAAGTTCGCACATGATTCTTCTGAAGTATTCATGTCTTGTGTATGAAAGGAAGCTTCTTGAATCTGTAAGCATTCCGATAAAGTTACCGAGAAGGCTTAAGTTAGCAAGACTTGTCATCTGATTTGTCATACCAACCTTATGATCATTGAACCACCAAGCAGAACCCTGCTGAATCTTACCAACAGCCTTAGAATCCTGGAAGCATCCGATAACTGTTCCGATAGCAGCGTTAACTGAAGGGTTAAGTGAGTAAATGATTGTCTTAGGAAGTTCGTCAGTTGCATTAAGTGCATTAAGGAACTGAGCCATTTCTGCTGAACAGTCAAATGTGTTGATGCAGTCATAACCTGTATCTGGACCTAACTGATCATAACGAAGCTTATTGTTATCACGGATTGTACCGTAATGTAACTGCATTACCCAGTTACGCTTGTTATATTCTTTACCTACGAATACCATGAATGCAGTCTTGAACTTATTCATTTCTTCTGTTGTAAGAGCATTACCAGCGAATCTCTTAGCAAAGATTGATTCGATTTCTTCATCTGTGTATGGCTTGTACATTACATATTCAAGAGCATGGTCAGAAACTGAGCATCCCATAGAAGCAAAGAAATCCATACGATTCTGAAGAGCTGACTTTAATGTGGCAAATGAATTAACCTTAATTCCGCTTACATCTGATAATGTGTTAAGGTAGTCAAGGTATTCAGGCTTTTCAATATTCATAGCCTTATCAGGTCTCCATGCTGGAAGTACCTGTACATCAAATGTTTTGTCATCTTTAAGAACCTGATGCCACTCAAGTGAGTCAACAGGATCATCTGTTGTACAAATTAATGTAACATTTGACTGTTTGATAAGATTACGAACTGACATAGAATCTTCCTGAAGCTTAGCGTTGCAAAGATTCCAAACTTCTTCAGCAGTATCTCCGTTAAGAATACCGTTGTATCCGAAATATCTCTGAAGTTCAAGATGACTCCAGTGATAGAGTGGGTTACCTATAGCCATTTCAAGAGTTTCAGCCCATTTCTGGAACTTTTCGCGGTCAGAAGCATCACCTGTGATGTACTTTTCATCAACACCATTTGTTCTCATCTGACGCCATTTGTAATGGTCACCACCGAGCCATACCTGTGTGATGTTCTCAAATTTTCTGTCTTCAGCAATTTCCTTAGGATTGATATGGCAATGATAGTCAAGAATTGGCATCTTTGCAGCATAATCGTGGAATAAATGCTGTGCTGTTGGAGTTGAGAGTAAAAAATCTTTGTCCATGAATTGTTTCATGATTGATAATCCTCCTGTGAATTAAAATTTTGTTGTATTGCGTTTTATTATATCAGCGGTGATAACGCTGTGATTATCAGCATCCTCACCGGATAAAACCTTCATTAATACGCCTACGGCGCAGGTAGAAAGCTGTTCTACACGACTGTCTATAGAAGTAAGTTCAGGCTCGGTACAAAGAGAAAGAACAGAATTATTATAGCCTATTATCTCAAGTTCAGAAGGTATCTGAATCCCATGTGCATGGGCATATTTAACAGCACCTGCGGCAAGAGAGTCATCGGAAGTCATTACAGCATCAAAAGGAATTCCTTTGTCATGAAGCTGTGTAAGATATTCCTTGGCATGTGATATGTTTTTACCACACATATGGCTGTATTCATCAGGAAGTTTAATTCCTGCTTCTTTCATAGCTTTTTTATAACCGTTAAACTTGTTAAGACCACTATAGGATGTGCTTGTGTATAAGTAAACTATATTACGATGACCGTTTTTTATCAAGAGGTTTGTTGCATTATACACAGCAAGTTCATCGTTACACATTACAGAATAAATATTAGGTGCATCAAGATATCCGTTAACAAGAATAATAGGGATATCCCTGGCTGCATTAATAATATAATCGTTGGTGTGTATGTCTGTATTTTCCACAAACTGCGAACCGGCAAGAATTATTCCGTCTACACGTTTGCTGAGCAAAAGTTCAAGATAGTTCTTTTTATTATTATAATCTTTGCCTGTACAACACAAAATAGAGTCGTATTCGTGCTTTCTTAATTCCTGTTCAAGGTAATAAACAGCATTTGCAAGGTATATATCAGAAGAATCAATACACATGATACCGATTGTATTCATGGTATTAAGACCAAGACCTCTTGCAAAGATATTAGGGGTGTAATCCAGCTCCTTCATAGCATTAAGTACTTTTGTTTTGGTAGCTTTAGTGACATTAGCATTACCATTAAGTACTCGTGAAACAGTAGCTATTGAAACACCGGCTTTTTTTGAAACGTCATATATGTTCATTACAGACCTCGAATTCTTAGGAATAAAACAAAATAAAATATCAAATGTAAGCACTTACATATTGATAAATTGATTATACAATGGTATTATTATAAAAACAAGTGTGTAGAAGCAAAATATTTAAAATACTAAAAATCTATTGACGAAAAGTAATTTTAAGTATATTTTATTTGTGAAAGCGCTTACATGCACTTATTTAATAATTACCATTTACTGGTTAAGAATTAGGGAATTGTCAATGTTTGATTTATTCCCAATAGAAAAAGGAGATTTAAGATGCAGAGATTAAACAAGAGTATTACACATGCAGTTGACAGACCTGTTAAGGTTATGCAGTTCGGTGAAGGTAACTTCCTTAGAGCATTTGTTGATTATATCTTCGATGTAACTAATGAGAAGACAGATTTCAACGGTGGTGTTGTTATCGTTAAGCCTATCGAGTTCGGTACACTTGAGAGATTCCATGATCAGGAATGCCAGTACACACTTCAGTTAAGAGGTTTTGTTGATGGAGAGCCTAAGGAAATCACACGTCAGATTACGTCAGTAGTAGATGCAGTTGCAGCTATTGAGGATTATGATAAGTATATTGAGTATGGTACAAGCGAGACTCTTAGATTTATCGTTTCTAATACAACAGAGGCAGGTATCGTATTTGATGAGACAGATAACGATCCTAATGCACGTCCTCCTAAGACATACCCAGGAAAGCTTACACAGCTCCTTTACAGGAGATATCAGAAGTTCAACGGAGCAGCTGATAAGGGACTTATTTTACTTCCATGTGAGCTTATCGCTGATAATGGTATTGAATTAAAGAAGTGCATCATGAAGTTTATTGAGCTTTGGGGTCTTGAAGATGGATTCAAGGATTGGGTTAACAATTATTGTTCATTCTGCCCAACACTCGTAGATAGAATTGTTCCAGGATATCCAAGAGAAGATGCTGCTAAGCTTTGCGAAGAATGGGGATATGAGGATCAGCTTATCGACAGAGCTGAAGTATTTGGTCTCTGGGTTGTAGAGAGTGATTCTAACCTTCCACTTGAGCAGCTTGAGAAGGAACTTCCATTCAAGGAAGCTGGACTTAATGTAGTATTTACTAAGGATCATCATCCATACAAGGAAAGAAAGGTTAGAATCCTTAACGGATCTCATACATCATTTGTATTAGCTTCATTCCTTGCTGGTAATGACAATGTAGAGAATTCTATGAAGGATCCTGTAATCAGAAAGTACATGGAAGAGACACTTTACAATGAAGTTATTCCTACACTTTCACTTTCTAAGGAAGATTGTGAAGAGTTTGCTAAGGCTGTTATTGACAGATTCCTTAACCCATTCGTAGATCATAGATTATTAAGCATTTCACTTAACTCAGTATCTAAGTGGGAAGCTAGATGCTTACCTTCATTCTTAGGATATGTTAAGAAGTTTAACAAGCTTCCTAAGTACCTTACATTCTCTATCGCTGCACTTATGAGCTTCTATACATCACAGACAGAAGCTGAGTTCAACGGTGGTATCGTATTAAAGGGTAACAGAAACGGTGAAGAGTACAACATCACAGATGACAAGGCTGTTCTTGATTTCTTCAGAGATAATTCAGGAAAGTCTGCTAAGGAATTTACACATGCTTACTTAAGCAATACTAAGTTCTTCGGTGGTGAGGATCTTTCTAAGGTTCTTAATCTTGAGGAAGTTATTACTGAGTACATCACAGATATCAGAGAAAGAGGCATGAGAGCAGTAGTTAATGATTTAGCTGACTAATCAATATGCTCTTTGAATGATTACAGAGCGGATGTTTATTTATATTCATCCGCTCTTATTTAATCTATAGGGAAAATAAATAAGGAGGCGAAATCCTCTCCTCGCTCAAGGAGCTCGGATTTTTCCTTCGGAAAAACAAGGAGGCGAAATCCTCTCCTCGCTCAAGGAGCTCGGATTTTTCCTTCGGAAAAA
>ERZ1106969.9-NODE-9-length-223452-cov-14.061429_pt1 | contig 223452 bp, 164 predicted proteins | sample MGYA00403685_ERZ1106969 | MGnify/ENA primary metagenome ERZ1106969 (study PRJEB35170, sample SAMEA104062416) | human gut metagenome | biome: human gut; feature: human-associated habitat; material: faeces | place: Denmark | collected 2012-05-18 ...
CCGGGTGGATTCGAGACTTACACTCGTTAGAACGTGCGCCCGCCGGGCGCACCAGTAACAGGCCGGGCGATTTTGCCCCGGCCTGTTTTTATTCCGCTTTCCATACCCGCTGCAGCATCACGGTTAAATAGAAGCGGTCCTCACTGTAGCGGTAATCTGCTGTGCCGAAATATTTCTCCGCACACCGTCTGATATTCTGAAATCCCAGTCCGTGTTCAAAGGGATCTTCCTTCCTCGTCATCAAGAAGCGTTCTCTCTCCCCATGCTTTAAAATCCCGTCAAAGGTATTGGTAATTTCCATAAGAAACACGTTGTTTTTGCAGTATGCCTCAATCTGAATGGAGAGCGGCGCCTCCGGATTCTTCTCCTTCAGCCGTTCGCACGCCTCCAGCGCATTGTTCAGTGCGTTATTTAAAATAATGCTGATATCAAATGCGCTGATGCGGTACGCTTCCGGGAAACGAAAGGAGCAGGTGAACTGCGCACCCAGACTGCGTGCCTGCCGGTACTTCTCGTTGATCACCACATCAGTCACCGGATTTCCGGTGTGGTAGACTGCATTCATCCGGTCGAGGGCTTCTCCGATCCCCGAGAAATACGCGCCCAGCCCCTCCGGATCGTCTTCCACCTGGATCCCCCTGCTGCTCAGCAGGCTTCTGATATCGAACAGATAGTTCTGCATATCATGTTTCATGGAACGGATTCCGGTGTAGAGCCGCTCGATATCCTGAATATGCCCTTCCATCTGCTCCACCTGATTCTCCAGCATGTCCGCCTTTCCTTTTTCCTCGCCGAAAACCAGAAGCTGTTCATAGATATCGCACGAATACAGAACCGCCGCCATGAGGCCCAGCGTCAGCGCGGGAATCAGCAGATAAAACGCGGGGCCGTACCATTTTACAAGCTCCACGGCCGCGGTCTCGAACAAAACCTGTTTAATAAAGTTTATGAAAATATAGAAGGATATCCCTGCTCCCGCCGGAAGGAGCAAAAAGACCACTTCCTTCCATTTCATCTCCCACGTGCGCCGTTTTAGCTTCACGGCCAGACAGCGGCTGGAGATCAGAATCAGAACACAGGCCACGGCCAGACTTATGAAAAAGACACTGTTGTATAGAACCGCCCGAAGAAAACTGTCCGGATACGGCAGCCCCGTAAAAAACGGACACGTATAGAATATAAGGACCGGCAGTTCTCCGCCCCCAGGCGGCAGCTCCGCGTGCAGCGCCATTTGATACAGAATGTAGCCCAGATGCTCCATTGTCTGCATCGTCAGAAGGTAAAACGTACAGAAGGTCACTGCCAGATAGAGCTTCGCAGCCGCCGGTCCCTTGTAGAAGACCGAACATAAGAACAGCAGAATCACGGGGTACCACAGCAGCCAGGTTCCCGGAACCGACCATTGAAGCCCCGGCTCCCACCCGATTACCATTGCAGTGACAAGATGAATAAGAAATGGGATGGCAGCCGCAGTCAGCCATGGCCAGCCAAAGCGGGGCTTTAACAGGCGGTTCAGCAGGAAAATGAGCCCCACACCGGCCGCGGCCGGATAGAGCAGGTTCAGCAGCCCCCAGGAGGAGGAGATTATCTTTTCCGATATTAGATTTTCGAATATGAACGTACTCAATTTGATGCTCCTCTCCGTTGAGTTTTTACTTAGTTGGGTTTTTAGTTAGTTGGTTTTTTAGTTAGTTGGGTTTTTAGTTAGTTGGGTTTTTAGTTAGTTGGGTTCTTAGTTAGACAGCCAGTTGCATTCACACAGCCGCCTCCCTTTAATCTATCACAAAAAAACAGTTTTAGACAGAGAGATTATAGTAAAAGGGATATTATCACTTTTCCGCACAGAAACGGCGGAGAGGATTTCTTCTCCTCTCCGCCGCTCACCGTCTGCTCATGAAAACTTATATTTCACTTCGCATCCATAAGAAACCTTATTGCAGATGTTCACCACCCGGTCCATGACCGTGCTGAACTCTGCGGCATCCGCGTCGATGGCCATCTCCCTCAAGTCCTCAGAAATGTCCACCTTCTTTACCCCGTCCATTTTTCCGATCTCGCCGACAATTCGCTGTGCCTTCGAGGGGTCTGACAGGGAATACACATGATAACGCCTGCTCATACCTTTTCCTCACTTTCACCAGTTGTTATTAACAAGTATTGGCAGAAGAGGGAAATTTTAAACACGGGGCGCGGTTCCGTTTTTTATCAGAGCCAGATCTTAAATGTCCGAATCTCAAATGGCTGTAAAACCGCTGTTATTTCATCGGTTTCCGCTGCGCCGCAGTCCTGTTCCAGCAGGTTGCAGATGGTCCATTTCTTCACGGGGTAGTCGGATCGGACGGATACCGTCTGCCTGCTGCCTGACACTTCATGGAGACGCACAATCAGGCACTCTTCTCTTTCTGCCTTCTTTACCGCATCCACAAATACCGACGGATTATCCGTCCATACGATCCGTTTGCCTTCTGTCTGCACCTTCTCTCTGCCTCTTGCCGAGCCGACCGGCACGTTTAAATTCAGACTCTCCGGAATGGTTCCTCCCTCCGTCACCGTTCCCGCATGGGGATAAAGCGCATAGGTGAAGGTATGCAGTCCCATGTCGGCCTCCGTATCTGGGAATTTCGCGCTCTTCAAAAGAGAGAGTTTAAGCGTGCTGTCCTTGGCATTATAGCCGTATTTGCAGTCATTCATCAGGCTGACACCATAGCCGCTGTCGGAAATGTCCGCCCACTTGTGGCCCGCCACCTCGAACCTCGCCTGATCCCAGCTGGTATTATAGTGAGTCGGGCGCTCCACATGGCCAAACTGGATATCGTATACCGCCCTGGTACTCCTGATGTCCAGCTCGAAAGCCGCTTTTAAGAGCCGATGGTCCTCATGCCAGTCCACCGTGGTCTCAAAATCAATGCGGCGGCTGTTGCCATACAGGATCATGTCCTGCACGATGGTTGATTTCCGGTATACGTAAGAGAACCGGATCACCGTCCTCAGTTCGTTATTTTCCAAAAGCACCGGCGGATCTGTAAGCTCCGCGGTCTCAACCTTTTCCATGTAAAAGATATCGATATCCCAGGCGTCAAACCGCATGGGCTTGTCCTCGAAGATCTCCAGGCGGTTTCCTTCGCCCTTCAGCACCTCACGCTCGTTTTCCTTATCATAGACAGAGGTCAGCTGTCCCCTGTCATTCCAGCGGATCCGGTAATACCGCGTCTCGGCGCCATGCGCATGGACAAGAGCCAGGTGATCCGATCCGCCTTCTTCCCCTGCAAAACCGCTCTGTCCCTCTGTGGCCGCCCCCGGCAGGAAACAAATACTCCGCATCTCCAGTCCCCGCATACTGGTCTGCAGCCAGTAACCGCTGCTGTCACGGCATGCGTTTATCAGTGTTCCGTCGAGTTCCGTAAACCGGCCCTCCCGCGGCTCTTCGATCCGGACCAGATCGTTTCTGCTATAGCTGCTGAAATTCCAGAGCGTCCAGTGGTTGTCGCTGTTGTCCGTAAGACCGGCGAGAAGAACGGCTCTAGTCTCGTTAAGCAGCCGGTCCGCCTCCCGGTATTCCTTTTCAGAATCTTCATAGACTTCATGGATGGAGGATCCCGGAATGATATCGTGGAACTGATTGCGCAGAACGATCTCCCATGCGTGATGGAGGGCCTCCTGCGGATATTCCTGCCCGTCCGCAAGGCTACGGCTGGCCAGCCATTCCGTCTCCGCCAGCTTCCACTCCAGTTTCCTGTTCCATCTCTTATTTTTCGCCTGAGACGTATAGGTGCCGCGGTGGTATTCCAGATACAGCTCGCCATCCCATACCGGCTGCTGGCTCTTCCGTTCCTCCATATCGCGGTGAAGCTTCTGGAAATAGCCTCCTGCCGTGTCATTCACCACATGGGGCACTCCGGGAAGCAGATCCATGGACCGCCTGCTCTTTAACATTCCCGTTGTCACTCCACCGCCGCCGTCCCCGTGGCCAAAGGGGATCAGCACATCCTTCGTCAGATTCTTATCCCGGAACCGCTCCCAGCTTCCGAATATCTCGAACGGCGTCAGCTTTCCGTTATACGTCGCTCCGTGCTTATGCTCTGAGCTTTCATACGGCGTTGTAATGAAATAGGTCAGTATCTCGCTTCCGTCGATTCCCCGCCACCAGAAGAGGTCATGCGGCATCCGGTTCACATCATTCCAGCTGATTTTCGTGGTTGCAAATGTCTGAATCCCGCACTGCTTCAGAATCTGAGGCAGCGCCCAGCTGTATCCGAACACATCCGGAAGCCACAGATGCGTGCATTCACGGCCGAACTCCTCTTTGATAAAATTGCAGCCATGCAGGAACTGGCGTACCAGCGCCTCCCCGGAGGTGATATTGCAGTCGGCTTCCAGCCACATGCCGCCGTCCACTTCCCATTTCCCATCCGCAATCCGTTTTTTAATCTGTTCGTAAATCTCGGGGCAATCCCGTTTGATATACTGGTAAAGCTGAGGCTGGCTCTGCAAAAACAGGAAGTCCTCATTCTGTTCCATGAGCCTGAGAGCGGTAGAAAAGGAACGCATTGCCTTTTCCCTGGTATGCTTTAATCTCCACAGCCATGCCACGTCGATATGGGTATGGCCCACGCAGTGCACCGTGATGTCACTTCTCTTATCCATCTGTTTGAAATCATCTTCCAGATGCCGCAGCGCCGCCTCCACCGTGGGATAAAAGCGGTCCTGATCCCAGTCAATAAGCGTGTACGCATCGTTTAAGGCAGTCAGGATGGCCTCCTTCTCGGTGCCAGTCTCCGGCATCAGCGCCGCGCTCTTAACAACAGCATCGGAATGGTAGAAAAAACGGTCCGCGGCCAGATTCAGATATCCGATTCCCGCCTTCTTAAAACGGTGGATCTGCTCGGTGCGGACACCGCCTCCCTCCAAGCCGGTCCAGAGCAGAAACGTAAGCTCTATAGTCGTGCCGGCAAACGGTTCCAGAATCACCTCATTGTGGAACGTGTCCACTCCCTGGTACGGCTTCCCGTCGATAAACAGCAGGGACTCGAAACCACTGTTGAACCCCTCCCCCGTCTTGCCGAAGTCGAAGACTCCCATGATCTGGCTCCCCTCCCGTTTCTCCGGAACCGCAGCATCCGCCTGCAGCCACAGATAGCGGTCACGCCCGATAAAGAATTCTCCCTTCTGGACCAATTCCCCGCCGGTCAGGCGCCCCGGATACCGGGACAGAACCTCATCGGTCTCACAGCCGGCGTCTCTGGAGACAAAGGGGAATACTTCCACGGTCTCCTCATATCTCCTGCTCCATATTTCCTCCGTATAAACGGTTAATTTCTCATGAGTTAAAAACATCTTGTTTTCCTTTCTGTGATGGAATTCCTTTCCACATCATGATAAATCGTGTGAAAATAATACATTTTTCAGCCTCGTGACAAGCATTCCGGCATCCTTTTTCTGCTGCATCACGAGAAAGGTAAGCCGTTCCCTGGGACAGTTCACAAAGCTGCAGCCGAGCCATCCGTCCCAGCAGTACTCCATCTGCCGGCCGAGAACAGAGGCCTGTCCCGGATTCCACAATACCCTCATAAAATTTCCGTAGCTGAATCCGCGCTGTCCGAACCAGCGTTCAAAGCTCCCCTGCGGGCTTTCTGACAGCGTATCCCCGAAAAGGCGGCCTCCGGTCAGATATTCCACCGTCCCTGGACGCAGAATCTGCCTCTCTTCAAAACTCCCCTTTTGAAGAAGCGTTCTGGCAAACCGCTCGTAATCATCGATGGTGGACGCCAGCCCTGCGCCCCCGGATTCAAATCCTGCGTTTCCCTTCATACGGTTGTTAATTCCCAGGAAATTGCCGGTGTACTCCTTCAGTTTCCCGTCCGTTCCCGTCTCATAGGCCATTGCCAGGCGGTGCTGCTTTTCCTCCGGCACGTAAAAACCGGTATCCGTCATACCCAGCGGTTCAAAAATCTCACTCCTCATAAACGCTCCCAGCGTCTGATTCGTAACCGTTTCGATGACTGCCCCCATAATATCGGCGGATATACCGTATTTCCACGAGGTGCCGGGCTGATACAGAAGAGGGATCGCTCCCGCCTTTTCGGCAAACTCCCGGGTCGTCATCGGTGATTCCGTGATCAGACGGCGCTCCATCTCGCAGAAGAGCTCCCTGGTCCGCCTCTCAGTCTCCGTATCCGAATCCCCGTAGGACAGCCCCGATGTCATATTCAGCAGGTCATGGATCGTTACCGGGCGGATGGCCTCTTCCAGACGGCCGTCACGCCACACCTTTCCGCCGGAAAATGAGGGGATATACTCGTAAACCGGTGTCTGCAGACACAGCTCTCCTCTCTCCAGCAGGATCATGGCGGCTACGGCGGTAATTGGCTTGGTCATGGAATATAAACGGTAAATCGTATCACATTTTATCTTCCTGCCGGCCTTCCTGTCCGCATAGCCTGCCTCCAGGCGGCAGAGTGTTTTTCCGTCTTTCATTACCAGGACGCTGGCCCCGCTCATCTCCTGCTGATCCAGGGCGTCTGCGAGAACCGCTTCCATTCGCTGCTGCAAATCACTGTTCATTCCCTTGTATCTCCTGTCCCTTTTTCTGATTCTGAACCCGTTCCATATAATCGGAAGGGCTGACACCCACCACCGAAGCGAAAATTCTGCTGAAATAGAACTGGTCGTTATAGCCCGCTCTGGCGGCTACATCCTTCACATAGCCGGAGGTTCCCTCATCCATTAAGTCTCTGGCGCACTGAATCCGGGCCAGAGTCAGGCACTTATTGAAGGAGCTGCCGGAGTATTTGCGGAACAGCTTATTTAAATACGTCGGCGACAGGCCAAATTCTTTACACAGTCTCCCCATGGAAAGTTCCTCTGACAGATGGCGCTCCATGTAGCCGGTGATCCTTTTAAAGAATTCCTCCGTGTCCATTTTCTGCTGTGCCGGTTCTTTCTTTATCTTCTGCATCAGCATGTTTTGTATCGCGTCTGAAACCTCATCCAAATCTTCCGCATAGAAAAAGAGGTCATCCAGAATCCGCTCCGTACTCTGCTCCATTCCGGAGAGCAGGCCGGATTTATCCATCAGGATCAAAAGGTATCTCACCTGGGCTTCCACATACATCTGCGTTCTCTTCGTGCGCTTCCAGCAGTCAAAAAGCTCTGCCACCGCCGATATGATTTTCTCTCTCTGACCTTTTTGAATATAGTTTTCCAGGGTCTGAAACTCTCCGCCCGTCGTTTCCTGTCCGTCCTGTCCCTTCCGTTTTTCCTCTTTCAGCTCCTCTGCGATCAGGATCTGGCTTGCGCCGATCACGATACTGCTGTCGAGAAGCTGGTACAGCTCTAAAAAGACGTCGTCCGCACGTCCTATGCAAAACGGCGTTTCCCGGATAATACCGGTCACATAGTTTGAGTTGCCGTGCTCCCGCCGGATTGTCTCGGAGATGATCTGATAGAAGCTCTTGTAAAACAGAATATCTTCCGGATAGAGATACATCGCCTCCATCTCATCTCTTCCATAGAGGTAGATTTTCTCATCCCTGCCGGAAAATATCTCAAAGCCGGAATTGCCGGAATACCGCCGCGGCAGTCCATTTCGCCTCACAAGCGCCGCGTAATATTTCCCCGCCGGGAAGTAGCGCTCCAGCAGTTTCCTATCGACACTGTTCTTCTCGCACAGACTCTTCATCAGGAGATTCCGCTTTCTGGCATACCGCTCAGCCAGCACCTCCTCCATGCTGTTTAATGCATTCTGCAGGGCGGACGGCTTTATCGGCTTTAACAGATAATCATAGACGCCCGACCGTATGGCCGCCTTCGCATACTCAAACTCCTGATACCCGCTCACCACCAGCGACAGCACCTCGGGATAGCGCTCCTTCACACGCTCGGCCAGCGCGATTCCATCCATGACCGGCATTTTCACATCCGTGATCAGGATATCCGGCGTATCCTCCTCCATCCGCTTAAGCGCTTCCTGGCCGTGCTCCGCCGTGGCGGTCACCTCGAACTGCGGGCATTTGATGGCAATAATATTACAGATATGCTTGATGGCCGCCGGTTCATCATCCACTACTAGAATACGGTACATATTACGATTCCCCCTCCATAGTACTGCTTTTGCGAACTCCGAAAAATACTTCCGCTCCCTGTTCGTAATTACCTGCGCGATAGATCAGCTGTTCCGAATACAGCAGATACAGGCGGGCAAAGCTGTTGGCGTTGCCCATGCCCCCGATTTCCAGCTCCACATTTCTCTGTATGGAGCTGATCTGCATCCTTAATTTCATGATCTCGTCCCTGACGTACTGAAGCGCCTCCTCCGAGAAACCGTCCCCGTTGTCCCGAATCCTGATATACCAGCCCTCATCGTCCTGCCAGCCTGTGATCTCCAGGCGCATGGTCTCATAACCATTTTCATACCCATGGGAAATGCTGTTCTCCACCAGCTGCTGCAGCACCAGCTTCGGCAGAATACAGTCCTTTATCTCGGGCTGAATGGTAATCTGGTACTCCAGTTTATGCTCATAACGGCACTTTAGGAGCCTGATATACGCCTCCAGATAATCGGCCTCCTTCTCGACCGTGGCATACCGCTCCTTCGTATTGGTGGAATAGCGGAGCATGGACGCAAGACCGTCGCAGATCTCACAGATGACGTCGTCATCATTCAGGACGCCTCTGCTGGAGATGACGTTCAGGATATTATAGATAAAATGCGGATTCACCTGCGCCTGAAGCGCGTCAAACTGGGCCTGGAGCTGGATCATGGAAGTTCGCTTTTCCTTTAAAATAGCGCTGTCCAGACGCTTCAGCATGTTTTCATAGGACTGCCGCAGCAGCTCGATCTCATTGCTGGAGGTCTTCAGCTCCACATTTTCCGTGATATTGGTAAGCTTTGTGCGTTCCATTAAGTCCGCCAGTTCCTGCACCGGCCTGGCCAGATGATTGGAGGCCGCCACAATATAGAGAACGGCCACTCCGATAAAGCTTGCCGCCAGAAGAAGTGTGCTCATAAAAATGTATCGCAGGTCACTCTGCACCGTGTCGTACCGTTCCGCCACCAGAATCGCAGCGCCGGTCTCTGCGGACACATTTCCCGCCAGAAACTCGTCATTTCCCGTAATGGAATTGCGGTATCTCCTAGCAGTCGTATCCCCCTGTGCTAAAAAATCCCCATAGCCCAAGTCCCCTTCGTACCGTTCATTGCTGAACAACAGATTCCCCTTTTCATCGAAGAGGAGGACCTTTATCTCCGGATTGGAGATGGCAAACAGGGTCCGCAGCGAGTCTTCCGTCCTCTGGACCTCGATATAGCCCAGATTATTCCCCTGGATTTCCTTTACTACAGAAAAGACATTCTGCTTCTTCTCCCCCCAGTCGTCCTCGTGAGGGCCTATGACTGCAAACTGCCCGTATCCGACCGAATCCAGCTGGTCCTTCCATGGCAGGGCGTCCAGATTCATTCCCGCGTTCATCTTCCGTTCTTCGTGGGTTGTCGCTATCACCACTCCATTTTTATTGTAAAAAAGGATCCTGTAAAAATTACTGATGAAGTAATCGGTATTGAGTATATTTCGCACCACTCGGGCCGCCTCGTTAAAATACAGGGAAACGTAGTCTGCATCCTTTGGAAATACCGACAATTTCCGTATGGCCTCCAGGGCATCCACGTCGCTTAAAACGTAATGGCTTACATTTTTCATCGCCTTGATGGACTCCTCGTACTGCTGCGTCAGCTGCCTCGACATATCTTCCAGATTCCGCAGTTCCTGATTAACGGAACGCTTCACGCTGGAGTAGTAAAAGAATCCGCCCAGCAAAACAGCCGCCGACAAGACAAACGCCGAATAAACCAAAATCATACGGGTGCGAAATTTCATAAAAGTCCCCTCTTCCCCTCAGTTGTACTGTCTGATCTTCATATAAAATTCTATACAAATAAGTAACTTAAGTTTACCTATCCTCCTGCAATTAATCAAGTACCAGATTATCCTTTGACCGAACCGGCCACCATGCCATCCACAATTCTTTTGTTGAAGAACAGAAACAGCACCAGCATGGGGAGCGTAATCATGATCACGTTGGCAAACAGCAGATTGTAAGAACTGGAATACCGTCCGATAAAATTAAACAGCGTCAGCTGGATCGTGGCATTTTTCGTTCCGGGCAGGAAATAGAGGGGATTGGTGAAATCATTAAATACGGCTACCGCATTTAAGATGATGACGGTGGAGGTTACCGGTTTTAACAGGGGAAGAATAATCTTCGTAAACATCTGGGTTCTGGTACATCCGTCGATGTATCCCGCCTCCTCCAGCTCCAGCGGAATGGCGCCCACAAAGCCCCGGTAAAGCATGATGGTAAACGGAATCTGCAGCGCGCATTCAATCAGCATCATACCCGGAAGCGTCTTATATAGGTGCAGTCCCTTCATAACCCAGATCGTTGGCAGAATGGCCGGCGGTACCATGAGTCCCGATAAAATAATGCTGTTTGCAATGCCTGTCAGGCGATCCCTTCTTCTCTGGAGTACGTATCCGGCCATGGAGCAGACCACAATCAGAAGAATTACCGAGCCTGCCGTGAGCACGGCGCTGTTTTTAAAGGACCGGATCAGCAGATAGTTGTTGGCCTTTATCACTTCCAGATAATTTTCCCACTGAAACACTTTAGGAAGGGACAGCTGCAGCAGATTGGCCTCCCGCCGCTCCTTTAAGGAGCTGACCAGCATGAAGATGAACGGAACTACAAAGATGGTTCCCGCCACCAAAAGGCCAATCACATCGCCAAGCAGTCTCACTCTTTTTTTACGTGTCATATCAGTCCACCTCCCTGCTCAATAAGAATTTCTGAAGCGGATAGGCCAGAACCGCGATCATCAGGAACATAATCACATTCCCTGCCGTCGAAAGGCCGTAATACCCCGCCGCATACTGCTTATATACCGCGGATGCGACCACCTCCGTCGCATATCCGGGTCCGCCTCCGGTCATCGCCCAGATCAGGTCAAAGCTCCTCATTCCGCCGATAAAAGATAACATGATGACCGAGTTCATGGCCGGACGGGCCAGAGGAAGCGTGATATAAAGCAGCTGTTTCCATTTATCCGCCCCATCGATCACTGCGGCCTCATAATACGTCTTGTCGATCGCCTGGATACCAGCGATAAAGATCACCGAGGCCACGCCGAGGCCCTTCCATACATCCGTTCCGATTACAGAAAATAATGCCAGCTTCGTATTGCCCAGCCAGTCAATGCCCTGGATTCCGATCAGCCCCAGACACTTGTTGATCAGGCCCTTTGACGGATGCATCAAAGCGGTAAACGTAATTCCCACCGCAATGGTAGATACCAGGTTTGGGAAAAATACGATCGACCGCAGAAGATTCTTTGTCTTGATACTGCTGGTTAAGAACACACCAATCAAAAAACCGAGCACCACCTTGGCCCCACACGTCAGTACCGCGTAGATCATCGTATTTTTCACGCCCGTATTCAGGGACCGTTCGGAAAAGAACATCTTAAAATTCTGCAGGCCGCAGAATTTCACCTCGTCGAAGTTCCAGATCGTCAGGCTGAAATACAGGGAAAGAAGCAGGGGTATCAGAAAGAATACGGTAAAAACAGCCATGGCCGGCACCAGAAACCACATGGAATATATTTTTTTCTTATCCATACTATTCTCCTGTCTAAGAAAGAACGAAGCGTATCACCGGTAGTGAACGCTTCGCCTTTCGCTCTTCTCTATTCCCGCAGGCCGCGGGCTTTGATTACCAATCCAGTCCCAGCTGTGCCGCCTGTTTCTTACAGTCTTCATCGTATGCCGCGGCCGCTTCCTCCGGAGTCGTCTGTCCCGTACCAAGCTCCTGGCAGATTGCAGGACAATCGGCGCCCTTTACCGGCGTGATAAACTCCAGTGCAAGTCCGGTCTTTCCGGAATCAAAGTACTGCTGCAGATCGAATTTAACAGCGTCATAGGCGTTATCCGGCAGCTTGTATCCCTTGACGCAGTACGGTCCTTCCGGAAGCAGAGCCGCCGTATAGACATCGAGAGCCTCGTCGGAAATCATGAATTCCATTAACCGCTTGATATCGTCTACCTTGCCGGAATTCTTGTTGCCGTACCAGGAAGACGGCTCCCATACCGTCAGACCCTGTTCCTCCGGATCGTCGCCCGGAATGGCAAACGCCCTGACATTGTTCACTTCATCCCCGTACAGCTCGTAGATATTGGAGAGTGCCTGCGAACTGGAGAAATAGTGCGCGCCTTCGCCTGTCACGATCATGTCACAGGCATCGTTATAAGTCGTAGCCATATAGTCATCGTTGTAATACGGAGTGGTATCCGCTAATTTCTCCCAGCTGCGCAGTCCCGCTTCGTTGGTAGCAAACTTGATTTCACCCTTTTCGAATTTCTCCGCAAAGTCCGGTTCCTTCACCATAACGTTGTAGTAATCTCCCAGGAATGGGAACTGAGTCGTCCACTGATCCGCATAGGAACCAATCAAAGCCACTTCCCCGGCTTCTTTTAAGACATCACAGTTATGTAAGAACTCGTCCCATGTCTTGGGAACTTCCAGGTTGTATTTTTCGTAAACGTTCTTATTATATAAGATTACGCCGCCCTTTGCCGATGAGGTTGGGATTCCGTATACCACGCCGTCAATGGTGACCGCCTGCTTATACGTGTCATCCAGCCTGTCCGCCCAGTCCTCATTGGTGATATCGATGAAATACTCTGCCGGGTTGAGTGCGGAAAGCAGTGCTCCCGAGTTGGTTCCGCAGAGATCCGCCATATCGCCGGAGGCCAGCCGTGTCTTGATGATGGCGTCGCCGTTGTCTCCGCCGCCCCGCACTTCTACTTCCACGTGAATTCCCAGTTTCTCTTCCGCCAGATCGAATACTGCCTGGTATCCCGCCGGCGCCAGATCGGTACCGATGGACGCGGTCAGCGTCGCTTCTTTATATTCCCACTGGCCGTCCTCTGCCTTCGCTTCTGTCTCGCCCTCGCCGGACGTTTCTGTCTCTGTGTCCTTCACCTCCGCCTTTGCAGTCGTCTGCTCTGTCTCCGGATTCGTCTGCTCTGTCTTGCTGCTGCCGCATCCTGTCATACTGCCTGCGGCAACCGCTGCCGCCATCATGAGTGCTATTGTTCTGCGTTTCATCTTGTAAACCTCCTTGTTATGAGCACTTAGCGGCTGTCCTTCCGCCGCTTACGTGCGATACATACCACTGGCACTTAGCGAAGCATTAAACACTTCGTGAGATCTTTCACGAACTTAGTGTGAAAGCTCACAGCGTGTGTCTTTTACGAGCTTTGTACAGCGGCTAATGTTTTATGACCAAATTCTATCATATCCGCTCCTGTTTTTAGAATGGAAAAAGCTGCCGCGATACAGTGAAAATTTCACACTAAAGAACCGGAGATCCGCCTCCTGCATTCATTTCTCCATCTGTTGTGTCCGATTTTCCATGGACAATTTTACTCTTATTATACTATGATTAACAAAATATTTCATGGATTGGAGGATGATGTGGGATTGAGAGATGTGGAATTTAGAGATATGGAATTGGGAGATACGAAATTGGGGGATATGAAATTGAGAGATATGGAATTAAGAGATACAGAATTGGGGGATATCGCATTGGAAGATATAGCATTGGAAGATATAGCATTGGGAAACGGAAATCTGGATAATGAAAACTGGATACAGGCCTCCGGCCCCTGTGACGCCCCGTACTTTCGAAAATCCTTTCAGGTCAAAAAACCGGATAAGGCATCGATCGCCATCTGCGGCCTCGGATTTTACGAGCTTTTTATCAATGGCCGGAAAGTAAATGAGGAATGCTTTATCCCAGTGACATCGGACTACCATCCCAGGGATATTTCCAACTTTTTATACCCTATGAAAGGGACGTTCACCCACCGGACCTACTATGACGTCTATTCCATCGGCGAGTATCTGCGGGACGGATACAATACTATCGCGGTCGCGCTGGGAAACGGCTGGTATAATCAGAAGGACCGGATCGTGGAAGGCCGTCAGTCCTTCGGTGAACCGCGGCTCACGTTTCATGTACGGATTACAGGGGAGGAAGACAGGATCATTGTCTCGGACGAGAGCGTGCGCTGGAGCCGGAGTGAGGTCACATACAACAACTTATTCTTTGGAGAGAAGCACGATCTTCGCCTGAAACAGCCCGGTTGGCAGCTCCCGGACTTCGATGATACCGACTGGGAAAACGCAGCGGCCGTCCCTCCGCTCGAAACACAGTTATGTCCTTCCGACTGTCCCGGCGACAGAATGATCCGGACTCTGGTTCCCAAACTGCTGTATTCAGATGAAAGCCGGGCCATCTATGATGCCGGTGAAAATATAAGCGGCTGGGTCGTTGTAAACGGCGTTCTAAAGGACGGAGAGACGATAAAAATTCTGCATTCCGACGAACTTTCTCCCACCGGAGAATTGGACTTTCTGTCCAGCGGCGGCGACAGCCAGATTCAGGCTGTGGAATATACCGGCAATGGTCTTCAGGAGACCGTACATCCCAAATTCAGCTGGCAGGCTTTCCGCTATTTTGAAGTAACCGGTCATCGGAATGTCAGCGGCGATTCACCATTTCTATGTGCCATCGTCCATGCGGATGTTGCGCAGACATCCAGTTTCCATTGCAGCAATGAGACGTTGAACTGGCTGTATGATGCCTACATAAGAACACAGCTTTCCAACATGCACTCCGGCGTCCCCTTAGACACTCCTAACCGGGAGCGTTTAGGCTACACCGGCGACGGCCAGCTGGGGTGCCGCACCGTAATGCTTACGCTGGATGGAAAGAGACTGTACCGCAAATGGATTCGTGACGTCCTGGACTGCCAGGATCAGACGAGCGGACGGGTACAGCACACCGCCCCATTCCAGGGAGGCGGCGGCGGACCGGCGGCCTGGGGCGCCGCAATTGTCGAGGTACCCTACCAGTATTACGTCCACTATCAGGACATCGACATCCTGAAGGATAGCTTTGGCCCCATGCTTCACTGGTTTGAGTACCTGGAAAGCCGAAGCGAAGACGGCCTTGTCTCCTATGGGGAGCCCGGCGGCTGGTGCCTCGGCGACTGGAACACCACACAGGAAATCCTTCTTCCGATCCCCTTTGTCAACACGTATTTTTACATCAAGGCACTGCGGACTGCCGCAGAGATTGCAGAGATACTGGGTCTGCCTGAGGTGAAAAAACGTCTGGAAGAGACGGCTGAACAAAAGAAAGAGATCCTGGTCCGTCATTACTACAGCGAGGAGGAAAATACCTTCTGCGGCGGTGTTCAGGCCGCAGACGCCTACGCCGCGGATCTCGGTCTGGCAAACGCCGGGATGCTCGATGCTCTGAATAAGAAGTATGCCGCTATGAACGAATTCGACACTGGCATCTTCGGCACAGATATCCTCATTCGTGTTCTGTTTCAGCACGGTTATGCACAGACGGCCTATCATCTTTTAACGGCAGACGGCCCCTGCTCCTTTGAAGCGATTCGGAGAGCAGGCGGCACGACGCTGTGGGAATCGTTCCTGGACATGAAAGAATCGAAAAACCATCCCATGTTTGGAGCTGTGACCCGTTATCTGTTCTCGAATCTGTTAGGGATTCAATACTGCGGAAAAAACGAAATACGAATCCGTCCGGCCATCGTCGATGGCCTGGATTACGCGGAAGGGAAAATCACCACAATTTATGGTGTAATTGAAGTGAACTACGTAAAACGCGAAAAAGTGATTGAATTTGTGATTCACTGCGATGAAAGGATTTCCCCCACACTGGAATACGGCGGACGAGTGGTGCCGGTTTCTTCTGGGGAAAGGATTGTGATGGAACGAATTCGGAAAATATAGTGTTAATTTAGGAATTATAGAACAAGTTTAGGATAGATAGAACAAATTTAGGAATTAGAAAACTGTATACTGAATAATGGTTTAACATGCAATAAAAGAAAGATTACCATCCAACAGCGCCCAAAGTCCGGCGGCTTTGAAGGAAGATTTCAAAGCCGCCGGACTTTCATAACGTCTTTCTGTCAAACACCATAACAGACAGGAGCAGGAGTACCGCCGACAGAATTACGGTAAGAATCCCAGGAAGTATAAACTGGGAAGCTGCTGCTTCTCCGGTGAGCAGATCTACATTTTTCATGACAAGAAAAGATGGGCTGACGCCTTCCAGCAGCGGCGTCATGCTCAAAAGTCCCATCACGACGGTGAACACCAGCAGAAACAGTATTGCGGTGAATGCCTGACGGAACATGACACAGCCCAGCATAAGAATACATAAGTACAGCAACGCGGTGAGCCACACCACAAAGGCTGACAGCAGAAGGTGTTTAAAGCCCTCACCCGGCCACAGATATGCGGTATATGCCCAGGCGACAGCAAAACTAAGCCAGTAGCTCACCGTCATAATCACCGCAGAGGAAGTAAATTTTGAGAGAACTACCGCCCTGCGGGACAGGCCTTTCGTGAACATGATCGTCAGCGTGCCCTTTGCGTATTCCCCGGACAGGCTGCTGCTGAACAGAATAATCATCAGGCTCAGGCCGAGAGAGGACACATTTTTATAGAACTGCATCCATGCGTCCGCCGCGCCTGGTTCTTTCACCGTTACCTCCATATTCACTGCAAATGTTTCAATGAGAAGAGGAGTAAATTTCGCCAGCAGCGGGCTCGATACTCCAAAGAAAAAGAACAGGGCAAGCATCAGAAACAGACGGTAGGTGCGGACATTTTCCACCAGTTCTTTTCTCGTAAACGCGGCCATCCCACTCATTTCACCACCTCCAGGAATAAATTTTCAAGTGTCGGCTCCATAAGCTCCATTTTGAGCGGACAAATCTTTGTCTCTGCCAGTGCCGCAATAACGCGATGCTGAATCCGGTTCATATCCGTTCCATGCAGGATCATTTCCCGCTCTTTCATCTCCGTGTGTTCCAGCAGAGGAACAATCTGCTCATTGGCCGCAAATGTACGGATATCATCACAGCCGGAAAACTCCAGCATCAGACTGTCCCGCCCATGCAGCGCCCTGATCTCGGGAAGCGTTCCGCTGACTGCAATGCCGCCCCTGTGCAATACGGCGACACAGTCGCAGATCCGCTCGACATCCGACAGGATATGCGTCGAAAATATCACCGTCGTGGTGCCTTTTATCTTCATCAAAATATCCAGTATCTCCTTCCGTCCTACGGGATCGAGGGCACTTGTCGGCTCGTCACAGATCAGCAGGCGCGGTTGAGACAGCAGCGCCTGCGCGATGCCGAGACGCTGTTTCATGCCGCGGGAGTAACCGCCGATCCGTTTCTTCACGCTCTCCAGTCCCACAAGGTTCAGGAGTTCATGGCTCCTGTTTTTCGTCTCTTCCTTTGGAAGCCCGGAAATCTCGCCGCAGAGCGCAAGATATTCGACGGCGTTCATGTACGTGTAAAATTCCGGGACATCCGGCAGATAGCCGATATGACGGTTGGCCGCTGTCCCTCCATACTTCACCGATTCCCCGCAGACGGTAATACTCCCGCTGTCGGCTTTCAAAAGACCCAATACCATTTTCATAGTCGTTGTCTTTCCCGCCCCATTTTGGCCGATAAATCCAAATACGGCCCCTTCCGGCACGGTTAGCTTCAGACGATCGATCACCTTCTGTCCTCCGAAGCTTTTAGACAAATCCTCTATCGTCAGAATATTCATTTTTCCTCCTCTCGTCCCAGGACGAAATACGCGATCGGCCCAATCACCTGGATGAAAAGCACGATCAAAGCCCACATGATTTTATTTCCAAACCGGTAATGCGGATGGCGTAACACATGAATGAGCGCCGTGACTGCGAGGAGCACTTCGGCAATGATAAGCGGGATAAAAAGCGGTAAGTTGGCTATGAGTACATCCATATAATATCCTCCATTGTTTTATATCATCATGATACTATCATCATTTTTATAATATTATCATATTGATAACAATAAGTCAATAGAACGGCTCTTCCAAAAATTTCCGCCTCTCTGCTGTCAGCATGATGCGGTATTTCCGGAAAGAGCCGTCTCTGATTTACTCATTGTATGTCTCGGGTGGTGTCACGATAAGGCCAATGGTTCTCAGCCTTCTGCCCGGAGCCGGCGGGTTATGATGCAGCGGCTCGATAATTCGCGCAAACTCCCCGACCGCAGCTTCCAACTCTTCATTGGTCGCATAGACGGGGGCCATGGTAAAGGCTGGATGGTCCTCCATGATATCGATATCCGGACGTTTACAGTACTCCTGAAACTGCTTGACAAGTCCCAGCATATAGTTCATAAAGAGTAGCATAAACGCCTCCCCGGAATTGGAGCTTACGATATCTTCTATCCCTTCGCCCAGGGGAATAGCCAGGGCATAGGTCTTCTCCACAGTTCCCCTGATCGGATTCTCTCCCACGATTTTTAAGATCCCTTCGTCTGTCATCCGCTTCAAATAGCGGTACAGCGTTGCCTGCGGAATATCGCTGTATAGCTCCGACAAACGCTTTGCGGTCGTCTGACCGGAAGCGTATATTTCCAGCAGCAGCTTACATTTAATCGGATTGGCAAAGCAATCCATTATTTTCTGATCCATTCTGCATCCTCCTCGCATTGCTTACAAGAATATTATCACTATGATAATAAAAAGTCAATGCTGCTCAGACATCCTTACCGTTAAATTCCCCGTGGTATCCTACTAAATTTTCTACAGTTCACATACCATAAGATACTCCTCCGCATGTTCAGCGACGATCTGAAACCCAAGACGGAGATACAGTCCCGCCGCATAATTGGCCTTCTGTACACAGAGAGAGACACGGCTGAATCCGATCTCTTTTAAATGGGTAAGCATGGTCTTCATCAGCCCGGTTCCTATACCGAGCCCACGGTACGGCCCGTAGAGGGATATTGCGAGTGACGGCGTGCTGTCATCGAAATGACCGTAGTCATTCATGATCCGCACCCATACGGCCCCCACAAGTTTTCCGTCTGCCTCCGCCGCCAGCGCCTGATCCGCCGTCTGACTTCCAAAATCCGCAGTGTAGACCTGCAGCTCCGGTGTCTTAAGGATCGACCTTGCAGGCGGCTTCATGCCTTCTGGCACAAATATCGCCTCGTATAAAAAATCTTCCAGCAATGGATATTCCGATTGTTTCATTTTCCGTATTGTGTACTCCATATTTGACCTCACCTGCCTTCGCCTGTCCATCAGTGGAAATACTTCGTTCTTGCAAAATTTACAATTTCATATTCGATGCCCTCGGAATCCTTAAAGAAAAATGCATAGTAATCGGTACAGTATTCCTCATAACACCGGGGCGGGTGGACGATGACCGCAGGAACCGCCGAAACACGCGCAAACACAGCATCCACCTCCGCTCTGCTGTCCACATGGAAAGCCAGATGATGCAGGGCTCCCGCTCTGCGCCGGCTGACTCTGTCTCCCTCATACTGAGACCTCTGGTTCACAATTCCAAACGAAAACTCCTGATTATGGTACTCGACAATCTGATATTCATGTTCCGGCACCGTGTCATGCTCCTTCAGGGACAGATCAAATCCAAGAATCGGCAGCAGCTGATCATAAAATGCCTCCGCCCGTTTGATATCCGCAACGATTACATGGATGTGGTCAATTTTCGGCTTCATTTTTCTTTTCCTCTCCAGCTGTATTTACTTAAATTAATTCTATACGCCGCTTTCCGCCAGATCCGCCAACTTGAAATGGCTGACCAGTTCCCTTAAGAGCTGCGCCTGAGAAGCCAGTTCTTCGCTTGCGGCGGCGCACTCTTCCGCCGTGGCGGAATTCGTCTGAACCACTTCAGAGATCAGATTGATATTCTCCGTGACCTGCCGGTTCGCGTCAAACTGTTTTGACGACGCGTCCGTAATATGGAAGAGCAGCTCCGACACGTTATCAATCCCGCTCACCACCTCCGCCAGCGCATTGTCCGTCTCATTTGCGATCTTCCGGCCGTTTTCTACAGCCTGAAGGGAACTCTGAATCAGGGCTGCAGTACTCTTAGAAGCAGCGGACGACTGGTTTGCCAGACTCCGCACCTCATTTGCCACCACGGAAAAGCCTTTGCCGCGGTCTCCTGCACGCGCGGCTTCCACCGCTGCATTCAATGCCAGAATGTTGGTCTGGAAGGAGAAATCCTCAATCGTCTTAACGATCTTCCTGATTTCGTCGGATTTACCGCTGATCTCCGCCATAGCCTTCACCATCTCCTGCATGGAGCGGCTGCTTTCGGTTGCATTTTCTTTGACCATCTGCGCTTTTTCACTGGCCTCCTGTGCGTCCCTGGAATTCCGGTATGCCTGATCTGATATCTCGCTCATCATGCCGGTCAGTTCCTCTACGGAAACGGCCTGCTCCGTGGTTCCCTGCGCCAGATTCTGTGAACCGGAGGATACCTGTTCCGAACTGGCCGCCACATTGTCTGCCGACTGGCTGATCTGAAGCAGAAGCTCACTTAATCCGCGGTTGATCTTTTTCATGGAGCGCATCAGCTGCTCAAATTCTCCGATATAATACTCATCTCTTTCGCTGTGCACGCTGAAATTTCCCTCCGCCATCTCATTCAGGATATAGGTTTCATTCTGAATGACATCTGTCAAAGTCTTCACCATGCTGCGTATATCCCCAGCGAGGCTTCCCAGTTCGTCCCTGGAATCATATGCAACGCGGACCGTCGAAAACTCTCCTTTGGCCATGGCGCGTGCCGCCTGCTCCAGTTCTGTGACCGGCTGAGTGATCCCGTGTGTTATGTAAACTCCGAATACAACGCTTACCGCCACGCTGATTCCTCCCAGGATGATCACGGTAAATACAGCCATCGCCTGCTTTTCTCTCAGTCCCGATACCAGATTCTCTCCCTTTTTATTCCCGCTCTCAATCAGACTGTTCAGTTCCACCTGAGCCTCCTGAATCGCGATAATATTATTATGCTCCATATACTCTGCCGCCTCGGCCTTCTGATTCTCCGAAGCAAGCGTAAGAACGTGTTCTCTCATGGGCGCCAGCTTTGCCAGTGCTGCATCCAGCCGGTCGATAATCTGCTGATCGCCCATGAAATGCGTTTTCACAACCGGAAGCTGTTCCTGTATGATTGCAGCAGAATTCCTGGCATCTGTGATCGCTTCTTTTACAATTTCGGAATCCGTATTCGATATTGAACGGTAAACAGACTTCTGCATCCGTTCAAAGTTTGAATTAATAACACTTGCACTGTCATTTACAGTAAACGGTCCGTCATAGAAGGTCTCTATCTGCCCTCCCAGCCTGATAAAATCGACTATACTCACCACACAGCTCATAATAAGCAGGGTCAGTATGATCGTATATGAGATCGTCAACTTCTTTGATACCTTTAAATCCCTCAATGCACTCTTTCTCCTTATCATCATTCCGGACCCTCTCCCGCTCGCAACAGATACTGATCCAGCAGCTTCTCCAGCGCCTTCACATCGATCGGTTTGGAAAAATGATCATTCATGCCTGATCGAAGCGCTTCCTGCCGGTCGTCCTCAAATGCATTGGCCGTCATGGCCACAATAGGAATCCGCGCTGCATCCTTCCGATCCAGATTCCGTATGGCTTTCGTCGCCTCGTATCCATTCATGACCGGCATCTGAACATCCATCAAAATCAGACTGTAGTATCCTTCTTCCGAACGGCTTACCTTCAGAACCGCTTCCCCTCCGTCGCAAGCCTCCTCCACATCAGCCCCCATCTCCTCAATCAGTGTGCGGGCAATCTCCCGGTTCAGCAGATTGTCCTCAGCCAGCAGAACCCGTTTGCCCTGAAAATCGCGGCTGTCCCCCATCTCTTTGTATTCGACAGGATTCATCTCTTCCTCCAGCTCCCTTAAAAGGTAGCAGATCTTGGAACGGTAGAACGGCTTCGCCAGAAATGCCGTCACGCCCGCCTCCCGGGCCTCGTCCTCGATATCAGACCAGTCGTAGGCGGTCAGAATAATGATCGGCACCTCATTCCCAGCGATCTTCCGAATCCGCCTCGTGATCTCCACCCCGTCAATATCCGGCATCTTCCAGTCGATTATCATCAGCTCGAACGGATCCATGCTGTCCATGGCCTGAGCCGCCAGACTTACCGCCCTCGTGCCTTCCGTCGTAAACTCTGCGCGCAGTCCGATATCCTGGAGAAGCTCCGTGACATTTTTACAGGTCTGCATATCGTCGTCCGTGATCAGGCAGTGGATGCCGAGCCATTCTCCAGGAATCTCCTCCTGAGGAGCGTTCTGCAGCCGCAGCGGCAGGGTCACAGTAAAGGTGGAGCCTTTCCCCAGCTCGCTCTTCACCTGGATATCGCCGCTCATCATATCTACGATATTCTTTGTGATGGCCATGCCGAGACCGGTTCCGGTGGTCTTGCTGTGTGTGGAATCCTGTACCCGTTCAAACGGCAGAAAAAGCTTATCCAGGAATTCCGGGCTCATACCCAGTCCGGTATCCATGCACTCGAATACGTAATTCCGATACTCCCCGTGGCCGCTGTTTTTCTGGTATACCTTAACCGTGATGCGGCCGCCTTCCATCGTATACTTGACTGCGTTGCTCAAAATATTGAAACAGATCTGACGGATTCGGAGCGGATCACCGATCACCATCTCATCCTTTACCCCCAGCAAACTGATGTCCATGCGAAGGTGATCCGCATCGGCCTGCGGGCGTATCAGCTCCGTAACCTCCGCCACCAGATCCGCAAAGTTAAACGGCTCCTCCCGCAGGGATATCTTTCCGCTCTCAATCTTCGACATATCCAGGATATCATTAATCAGGCTCAGCAAATGCTGGCTTGACAGATTAATCTTTCTTAAACATTCCCGAACCCGTTCCTGATCCTCCATGTGGGAAGCGGCGATCGCCGTCATGCCCACAATGGCGTTCATCGGCGTCCTGATATCGTGGCTCATATTAGACAGAAACTGACTTTTTGCCACACTGGCCGCCTTTGCACTCTCCAGAGCACTCTGAAGCGCCTGCCGGTTCTGTTCCTCCTCATACTTCTGTTCGTCGATCCGGCGTGATAACAGGATGGCGAGCTGATCGCTGGAATACGGATTTTCCACGTAAATGATCTGTGTGGAGGTCCAGTGATACTGACCGTCCGCCAGCATCAGCCTGGCCTCCATGAACACCTCCTGTCTCCGGATTCCCAGAGTCTTCTTAAGGCTCTCCGGCGCCAGACGCCTCCTGAATTCATCCTGAAAGTCCGGATGCACGGAAGCCAGAAATTCCTGATACAGTCTGTGAAAGGATTCCTGCTCTCCCAGGTTGGCCATGAGCCCCGGCAGTACATAGATGAATTTAAGCGTATCACAGGTTAAATTCAGACTGATAATGACCGGGAACACGTTGGAGACCGCGCTGATCAGCATCCGGCGCTCCTGCAGCTTCTCCCGCTCCGCCTCTTCCGCCGCCAGCTTCTCCGATGTAATGTCGTGGAAAGTGGCGATGAGGATCGGGGTTCCGTCTTCATTCAGCGTTTTTTCCACCAGTCCTGCCGACCAGAAGAAGCTCCCGTCTTCCCTCATGACACGGTTCTCAAAGGATTGCTTCTGATCACCCTCGGCCGCCTCCCGGAAGATGTTCACAATCATTGGATAATCCTCCGGATGGATATATTCCATGAGTTTCTTTCCATTGGGCGAGTTGTTAGAGGCCTCCTCCGGGAAATTAAGCAGCCTGAGCCCCTCCCGGTTCAGCTGAAGCAGCTGGTACGGGGCTTCCACGGTTATCAGAGCGATGCCTTCCGGTATTGCATTGTAGAGATGCACGATGTAGCTGGCCTGTCCCCTCAGCTTCCGGTTTATCTGCTTGACGTACCGCAAATAGACGATCACCAGTATGGCCAGTCCGATCAGGATAACCGCAATCAGAAGAAAGGTGCGGATTAAAATCTGATTCGTCTGCGCCTCAACAACGTTCTGCGGAATAATCGAGATCAGATACCAGTCAGAATTCAGTCCCAATGGGATATAACAGAATACGGTGTCCTCATCCTGATATGTGAAGGTAGCCCATCCCGTCCTTTTATCGATCAGGGACTGTGCAAACTGGTCCAGTCTGGCAGAATCATTCTGAGATTCCGGAAGCATGTCAAACAGGTTCTGCACCGTCTTGTTACTGCCCGGATGCGGCGGACGGATCAGTACATTTCCGCTGGTGTCCACCACGTAGGAAAAACCGGCATCCTGATAAAACGATACGGTGAAGCTGTCCACAATCTCTCCCACTTCGTACGATTTCAGAAGGTATCCCTCCGTTCCATCCTGCAGGATCACTTTTATATACAGGTTAAATTCATTGACGCCCGTGCCGCTGCAGATGTGAGGATCGATGATCCCCTTTTCCTCAGAAGCTGAGGCCAGAAATTCCGCTGCCGCCGTATCACCTGGATCACCGGACGGAAATATGGTACCGTCTTCCAGATACAACACAATCCCGTTGTCCATACGGCTGTAGCTGCTGATCAGCCCGTCCAGCTCTTCCGTCTGGCCGGCGGTATATTTTTTCAGATAATTCGCGAGGGACTCCATAACCCTGTATTCTTCCTGCAGCTGGACCCGCAGCGTATTCACCCCCTGCTGGGTACTCTCCCGAATGGTGCCGATGGACTGCTGCCAGAGCTGTTCCCGCACCGAGCTGACAAAAAGAACACTGATCAACGCAATCACCACGCTGACGAGTAACGCCACCAGCGCAATTTTAATCCTGGCCTTTCCGTCCTGTTGCTTCATCATGGTACAATCCTTTCCTGAGCCTGCTGATCCAGCCAGCTCATGGTAGATTTAAGACTTTCCCCTGCCAGCAGCCTTTGGGAAGCTTCCGCCGTCAGATCCCATATGGGCAGCTTCAGCAAATCATCGGTTCCGATCACCGTCCGCCCCGATTCATAACAGGAGATCAGAGGCTGGATTTCTAAAACGCTGGAGGGGCTCCCTCCCTTTAACGGACTGAAGGAAGACTGCTGGTCGGCAAAACGCTGTATATTCTCAGCTTTCGTAAAATACTCCACAAATTTCATGGCAGCGTCAAGATGTTCGCTGTCGGCATTTACGCTCAGTCGCGTATCGGGATTAATCACCAGCATACTGCCCTCGTCGAGAATCGGCAGCGGCGCCACCTCAAACTGGAAGTCCGGCTTCATACTGTCCACGCGCCCCGCCGCCCAGGCTCCGGTAAGCATAAAAGGAGACTCACCCTGAATAAATTCCTTCAGATCGTCGGAGGTCTTTTGGGTCTTCAGCGCCTTATCCGCGTCCAGATATCCTCTGCTGATAAACGTCTCCACCGTTGAAAATCCGTCTGTCAGATATTCGCTCAGCTTCTCCTCGCCGTTGTTAAGACGCTCCAGCACCTCCGTCTGGCGCTTATCCTGGTATACCTGGTAGAATCCCCGGCCGATCGCCAGGGTCTTCAGGGAAATGTCGTTGTTGGCGATAACCGGAGTCATTCCCCTGCTGGCAAAATAGTCGCAGACCTCCTCCCATTCCTTCCGTGTTCCTGGAACCTGCTGTTTATGTTCCTTCAGTAAATCCAGATTGCAGTAAAGGCCGAAGACCGACACCGTCGTAGGGACCCAGGTAATCCTGCCGTCCCCCATCTGCCTCCTCATCTCGTCCGTAAAATCAGACAGCGTGGAGAGGCCGGACAAATCCGCCAGCTGTCCCTTCTCTTCCAGCTTCAGCAGGCTGTCGTGATTCACTATAAATATGTCGTCTCCCTTTCCGCTCTCCATGCGTTTCTCAAGGGCATCGAAGTACGCGGTTCCCTTCAGACTCTCATAGGATACACGGATATATGGATTTTCCTTCATGAATTCCGACATAATCTGTTCGATCACGGTTACATTATCCGGCTCATATTTGTTTCCAAAAAAGGTGATTGTCACAATTTCCTGGCTATCCAGGGTATCTTCATTCACCACTCTGTTCTTACCGCCGCTGCAGCCTTGGAGGGCCGATATCGTAAGGGCAAGAAACAGGAGCAGTGCCGGGATTTTTCTTGACATTGCAGTTCTCTCCTGTCTTTTTGTAATACATGGTATTCCCATCTCTGTTCACATACTAATTGGATTTTACCACAACCTGACTTCCAGTGCAATCGATTCTATCTTTTTAAACGGTACTGTACCGTTTCATAAGCGCATGGTATAATAAGGCAGAGGTGAAAACATGAAAGGCAGCAATGAATTATACAGACTCGTATACGACTATTACGCAACCAGAATCTTATTTGGTTTTTATACTTATGGGGACGCGATGCCGTCCACCCACAAAATATGTGTTCAATTCAGACTGGCAGTTCCGACGGTACGGACAGCATTTACTTATCTGGAACGGGACGGATATATACAGGTCGAAGCTTCCAAAGTAGCCCACGTTGTTTACAAGGCCGCTCCCGCCCGGATCCGGAAAAATATTGCAGACTACTTTCTGCCGCGTGAGGACGGATTAAACGACATCAAGGTAGCCGGACAGATTTTAATCGAACCGCTTTTCGCACTGGGGCTTCAGCGCTGGGAAGAGGACCAGTGGAATCAGCTGCGTGAGTGGCTCACCAATCCCTCTCCGGACACGCTGTTTATGCCGATTGAATTCTATATACTGTCACTTTCTGCGCTGGATAATAAGCTCCTGCTAAATCTTTACTGGGAGATGGTCCGCTACCTCTGCTTCCCCTATCTGACCGAAGATCAGATGGCATGGAAGCTCTCCCTGGAAGAACTGGGAATCCATACAAATGAAGAGCTCATTCACTATCTGAAAGCAGAGTATTTTAAAGTTTATAATAAAACCGTTGATGACCTGTTTTCTTTCCTGAAAACAGTACGTCCCAAATATGCGCCGGCCAAACCGGAGCCGGTCCCGTTCCAGTGGAGCCTCTACCGGCAGCGTCCCCAGATACGCTATTCCCTGGCCGCCAGCATCATCCGTGGAATTGTCTCCGGAGCTTACCCCATCGGAAGCTACCTCCCCTCTCTGCCTCAGCTGGCCGCACAGTATGGAACGGCGCTGTCGACGATACGCCGTACGGTCTCGCTCCTCAATGACCTGGGGGTGGCAGCATCCCAGCACGGTAAGGGCATCCTGGTCTGTATGACACCGCAGACCATCGATTTCTCCAGTCCCGATGTGCATGAGATGCTGGATCTCTATCTGGAAAGTCTCCAGATGCTGGTATATACCTCCCGGTCGGTATCCCTGTTTACATTTCAGTCCGTCTCCAGGTCGGCTCTGGATGTTTTAACCGAGCAATTCAGGTCCATCAGGAAGGAAAGCCGAACGGATCTCTATCTCGAAGTCTATCTGGCTTTTATCGTTAAACACTGCTCCTCCGCCATGGTACGCGAGTGTTACGACAAATTAAAACTGCTTCTGGCCTGCGGTTATCCGGTCACCCTGATGAGGCTGAAAAAGGACAGTCTGGGCCAGGAATACAATCCTGCCGTCCTCCAGGCGGTCACTTCTCTGGAGGCCGGTGACACGGAAGGCTTCACCGATCAGTGGTGCGAATTCCTAAGCCAGCAGGAGAGCGAGACGAGATCATTTATCATGGAACAAGGGAAGCATTTACCCCAAAATTGAAGCATTCATCAGAAAGCAGGTGGCGGTCATAGACGGTAAGATTTTATTGGCAGACGACGAAACAGATATTGCAGACCTTATGGAAGAAGTCCTGCGCCAGGATGGTTTCCAGGATATCCGAAAGGCGTATAACGGCGCGGACGCGGTGAATATCTGCCGCGAATTCCAGCCGGACGCGGTCATTCTCGATATCGTGCTTCCGGATATAGACGGTCTGGAGGTATGCAGGCAGATTCGGGAGTTCTCCTATTGCTCCATCCTGTTCCTGTCTTCCAAAAATGATGACGTGGATAAAATTCTCGGCCTCGCCTCGGGCGGAGACGACTATATCACCAAACCCTTCAGCCCACGAGAGGTTGTGTTCCGCGTCAAGGCGCAGCTCCGCCGCCAGCGCTATCAGGCATCCCCAGCCCAGGACACTGGCTCCGTCTTAACCGCCGGCCCCCTCTCGCTGGATAAGGAAAGCGGGCGGGTCTATAAGGATGGACGCGAGATCGCCCTGACCGGGCGAGAATTCCTTCTGCTCTCCTATCTCATGGAAAATACGGACAAAATCATAAGCAAAGAGCGTCTCTATGAACAGGTCTGGGGGGAAGCCAGCAGTATCTGTGACAACACGATCATGGTGCACATCCGCCATATCCGGGAAAAACAGAGACGGACCCGTCGAGGCCGCAGCAGCTCATCACCGTAAAAGGCCTGGGCTATAAGCTCAGGAAAAGGATCAAATAAATGAAGAAATCCGGTTACCGCACCACATTCCACATATATTTTATCTTCCTGCTGACGCTGATCGGCACGATCCTGTCGGCAATTCTTCTCTTTTTTCTGCTGATAACGGTTCAAAAACCGGACGGGTCTTACGTCAGGAGCGACTGGCCGAAATCCTTTACAGAGAATTTCAGCGAACAAATCTTGTTTGCGGACGGTACGCCCCGGGTTGCACAGGCCGGAATCGAACTGCTGCAGGACAACGGCGTGGGCCTCCAGATCTTAGCTCCGGATGGCCGGGAGGCATTCAGCTATGGAAAGCCGGATTCCGTTAGCGGCTTTTATTCCGCCTTTACCGGCACCGTTCAAAACGCCGGGGAAGACTGCGTCTATATACTCTATTTTCCCATGAAAATCTCCACCATCACCATGTATCTCAACGGGGATCGTTTTTCTGGCGGCCGACCGGTCATTCTGACCCTTTTATGCGTGCTGTTTCTGGTGGTTCTCATCTCCGGCGCTCTCTACGGCTTCTGGACCTCCAGACAGTTAAAGCGGCTGACTGCCTCTATCCGGGATATCTCCCTCCGCCGCTATCTTTCCAATCACAGCCGCGGCGCGTTCGAGGATCTGTACGCCGGCCTGAACGCGTTAGATGCCGAGATCCGGGCCAGCGACCGCCTGAGGGACGAGACGGAGAAGATGCGGGAGGAATGGATTTCCAACATCACTCACGATCTGAAAACGCCCCTCTCCCCGATTAAGGGCTATGCGGAGATCATACAGGATGGGGACGCCGGACAGGAGGAAGCTTACAGGCGGTACGCCGCAGTCATTCTGAAAAACGCTGCCTACATGGAAACGCTCATCGACGACCTGAAGCTGACGTACCAATTGGAGAACGGCCTGCTTCCCGTCAACCGGGAACATCAAAATATAGTCCGCTTCTTAAAAGAGCTGGCAATCGATATTTTAAACACGCCCGAGTACGAAGACCGCGTCATCGGTTTTGACAGCACGGAGGACGCCATTTTCTATTCGTTTGATCCAAAGCTGCTGACGAGGGCCTTTCGCAATCTGATCATCAACGCCTTTGTACACGGAGGAGAAACGGCGGAGGTCACACTCCGGTTATCCCGCATTGACGGCGCGCTGCTGATCCAGGCGGCTGACACTGGAAAGGGCATAGGTCCGGAGGAGGCCGAACACCTCTTTGACCGCTACTACCGCGGCACCGGCACCGGAGAGAAACCGGAAGGGAGCGGTCTGGGCCTGGCAATAGCGAAAAGCATCATCGAACTGCACGGCGGAACCATCTCCGCTTATGGCTCTCCCGGCGCAGGGACCGTGCTTTCAATTGAATTTCCTGTTTCTTAAGGTTAATTAAGGTTGTCTGAAAGTCAGATTAAGGCTGACAGTTTATCATAATTTCTATGATAGCTGTCAGCCTTTTTTTATTATGGAAACCAGACAATTTTAATCACGAGATCAGACAATCCCACGGAAAGCAGGTGCCACAATGAAGATCATACTAAAATATATTCTCACTAATATAAAAGAGCGAAAGCTGCGGACCACAGTCATGTTCCTGTCCATTCTGCTCTCCTCCATGCTCCTGTTCGTATCCTTTTCCATCGGCGCTTCCTATGAAAGTGCACAGCAAAAAATGGCCAGGGGCATGGCGGGCAGCGCAGTTCTCTCTGTAAAAGCGGCCAATGGAGCCATTAAAACAGACGAACTTCCCCCGCTTTCGTCCATCGAGGCAGGCGTGGGCGTACTGAAGGGCACGGCCCTCTATCATGAGAACGGCTACTACGAGACCGTCGATTTAGTTGCTGCCGATTTAACGGAGCTGGATAAAATCAATCCGCCCCATCTGGCCAGTGGTGAGAAAATCACTGATTTCACCGGCAGCCTGGTGATCCTGCCGGACCGTTTTACTTTGAAATACGGGATAGATAAAGGCGATACCATTCCTTTACAGATCAATGGCGTAACGGTTCCGCTTCAGGTCGCAGCAATTGCAAACTATGACACAGTCTTCCTCCGCCATACGAGGGGAGCGACCGCCCTTCTGCCTCTTTCCACCCTGTCCGGACTTCTGGATCAGACGGACGGATACAGCGAAATCCTGATAAATCCCGCCGCCGGAGCTGACACCGCGGTTCTGAAAAACGAACTCGCCGCTGCTCTGCCCGCCCCCGCTTACATTGTATCCGAGGTGGTCAATGAGGCGCAGATCACGGCCGACGCAAGGCAGAAATCCATGCCTTTTTTCCTCATCAGCTTTTTCTCCATGACCATGAGCGTGTTCATTATTTACAGCAGCTACAAAGTAATTACCCTGGACCGCCTTCCGGTGATCGGAACCTTTCGCAGCATCGGTGCAGAGAAAAAGACCGTAACCCGCATCTTCCTTCTGGAGAGTCTCCTGTATGGAAGCGCAGGCGGCCTTCTGGGAATCCCGTCAGGCGTTGTGGTGCTGAAGCTGATTCTTCACGGCATGGGGCAGTCTCTGTCCCAGGGCATCGAAATCCCGGCAGTGATCTCCCCGCTCAGTGCGGTGATCTCATTTACCATGGCAGTATCCGTGGCATTTCTCTCCGCCTGGCTTCCGATCCGCCGTGCGGGACGCCTGCCGGTGAAGGACATCGTACTCGGCACCGCAGAAGAACCTCACACTTCCATCAGATTCCTTACGAGCGTCTGTGTAATCGTGTTTCTGATCTCCATGCTGCTGCCCCACCTGGTATCCGGGCCCATGCTGTACCTGGCCGGCGGCCTCTCTCTGCTGGGAATGACTGCTTCGGCAGTGCTTCTCGTTCCCATGCTCACCAACCTCTGTTCCACGGCACTCACACCACTTTACCGCTCCCTCCTGGGAAATGAGGGCTGGCTGGCCGCCCGGAACATGAAAGGCAATAAAAATACAGCGCAGAATATCACGCTGCTCTTCATCAGTATCTCCGCCGTGATCGCTATCACAGTTGTCGGTGATTTTGTCACAACGTATGTCAGTGACGTCTTTCATGGGGCGGAGCTTGACGGTTTTGCGGATGGACATATGGAACCGGAATTTGTCGATAGGGTGAAGGAAATGGATGGGATAGAGCAGGTTCTGCCGCTTTACGTCTATAAGAATCAGATAACAGCGGACGGCCTCCCCCTCAGCCGGCTGGAGGCAACCGACCGCCTCGACTGGTACGGTCCCATGCTGGCGCTCCATTATACGGAAATGGACATGGAAGCTTCCGCCGTTTCGGCCTTCGCCTCCGGGCGGGCTGTCATCCTGAGTACAGACTGCATGAAGCGTACCGGCGCCTCCATCGGCGACCTCCTGTCCCTCTCCGACGGCTCCGCTATGCAGGACTATCTGCTCGTCGGCAGCTTCAAATCGAGGGCCACCGATGTCGAGGCTGTCATTCCCGCCGCATATGCGGTTTCCGATTTTGGAGCCGTCTCCTACGACTTTCTCGCCTATACTGCGGTCGATCCGGAGGCCATCATGGTACAGCTTCGCAACCTGTTCGGCGGAACCTCCAACTGGAGCCGGACGGTAGAAGAATTCAACACGGACGCCCTTGCCACGGTTGGAACCTTTTTGAAGCCCATGCGTACCATGACCTGGTTTATTCTGCTGCTGGCCGCGGTGGGCGTCGTCAACAACCTTTTGATCAGCCATATTCAGAAGCGCCGTACCACCGCCATGTATAAGTCCGTGGGGCTCTCCAACCGCCAGATGGCGTCGATCACAGTGATCGAAGGCTTTTCATCCGGCCTGATCAGCGCGGTCCTTGCCGTGTTTCTCTCTTATATGGAAATCCAGACAATCTTCCTTGTGGCCGGTCCCAAAATACAGATCGTGCCGGAGCTGGATGCTTTTACGTTTCTGACTTCCGGTATCCTGGGAATTGTGGTCACTCTGCTGGGCTCTGTCGTCCCCATCATCAAGTGCCGGAAAATGAAGCTAGTGGAAGAAATCAAATTTGAATAGCTTACAGAACTGGAGGATAAGAAATGAAACCTATTATAGAAACAGCAACCGTAGAAGGACGCCATATCGTTAAGAATTTCCGGCTCGGTGATACCGTTACCGAGGTGCTAAGGGACGTCTCCCTGCGGGTAATGCCGGGGGAATTCGTCTCAATTATGGGACCATCCGGTTCCGGAAAAAGCACGCTTCTCTATATTCTTGGAGGTCTGGACACCCCGACAGGCGGCCGCGTGCTTCTGAACGGAACCGATATCTCCAGCTTCGGAGATGAAAAAATGAGCGTTCTCCGCCGCCGGAACATTGGATTCGTCTTTCAGTTTTACAACCTGATTCCCAACTTGAATGTGGAAGAAAACATCATGCTCCCGCTTCTTTTGGACGGTCAGAAAATGGAGCGCTGCAAAGACCGTCTCGACCGGATTCTGGAGATGGTGGGCCTGTCCGACCGGCGCAGACACACGCCCCGGGAGTTATCCGGCGGCCAGCAGCAGCGCGTGGCAATCGCCCGCGCGCTCATCGGCAATCCCGGAATTCTCTTCGCCGACGAGCCCACCGGCAATCTCGACACGAAAGCCGGCACCGATATCATGAGCCTGCTGCGGGAGATCAACCGCAGCACCGGGCAGACCATCATTATGGTGACCCACTCCCCGGAAGCAGCCAAAAGCAGCAGCAGGATCATTACGGTACGGGATGGAAGAATCGTGCAGGATGGGAGCAGCATGTAGAGAATGCTGACTTAAATAAATGAGGCTGTGAAAAAACGAAGTTACCTTAACACCGTCTTCTCACAGCCCTTTGTTACAGCACCTCTAACGGTGCTGTAACACTACATCAATCCAAACAAATTCCATAATGGATACATGACAACAAGAAATCCCACAAACATGATCAACGTCTTTAAGCCTTCCTGTTTGATAAAATCCTTCATCGGCATCATTCCGTATTCGTACATAATCAGGTTTCCGTTGGACTCATACGGCAGAAACAGCATTTCACATGCGTACACAAGGATCATGCAGGCCACCACCGGGTTAATGCCCAGGGACACGGCAATCTGCGCAAATGGAATAGACAGCCCGCCCAGCATCGCAAGGGGCGTCATGAAGAAATTGGCAATCATTCCAAACAGCATAAAGGAGATGCATACGACCATCACGCTCTTTCCGGAGAGAAACGGCACGGCGATATTCGTCAGGAAATCTCCAAATCCGACGGAAGCTCCCACGACGCCGATCCCGAGGCAGGCTGCTACAAGGAAGATCATGGAGAAATTGATTCTTCCGATTATCTCCTTGTCTCCGATCTCAATGCCTGGAACGAACATCAGATACGGGACCGTCATAAATCCATAGGCCGCCGGAAGGCCGGTAAAGTTTGAGGAAAACAGCCAGGCGAACAGAAGCACGATCATGGCGACCGCCTTTTTCTCTTTTTTGCTCATCTTTCCCAGCTGCTCGTATTTTTCATCGAAAATCTTACGGTTCAGCTTTCCGTCCATTTTCTTCGTCTTATAGACCTTCATCAGGATAAACAGCGTCAGCAGGCACCAGATAATAAAGCAGCCGTTGTACAGAAATGTGGTGAACATCCCCATGCTGTATCCCGGCACAAACTCCTGCAGCGATGTCTCAATCATGGAATAATAGCTTGGATAGTACAGAAACACCGTGCTTCCGGTACACCCAATGGTACCCGCGAAGCACACCAGCGATGATTCTCTGGAGGGCTTCAAATCCATGGCCTTGCACACACCGAAGATCAGTGCGCCGGCAATCACCCATCCATAGCAGAAGGTAACCAGATTTAGAAGAATTCCAATGACAAAGCAGCCGTAAACCACACCGCCGTAGGTTCCGCCGCATTTTCTTATGACAAAGTAAGCGATCCGTTTTAAAAGACCGCACTCATCCAGTACCGTACTGAAGATAAGTCCCCCCAGGACCATCCATACCGTCGTATTTGACCAGGAACCAAAAGCCGTCGCGGCCGGAACGATTCCGCTGACAATATACAGTGACGGAAGCAGAATCGCCGACACCAACAGCGGAAACAGCTCAAAAGCAATGATCAAAATCATAAACAGCGTAATCATAAAGAACCGCTTCAGACTTTCTGTAAAATCCCCCGAAACCGGAATAAAAGCAATGATGAAAGGAATCAGTATGCTGACTGCCCATCCGATCCGTTTTTTCTTATCTGCACTCGTACTCATTCTAGTGTCTCCCCGTTTTATAGTTTCTTTCAATATCCCCATGGATATTGTCTTTTTTTTATCAATCAAAAGCTGAAAAAGTACATCCCAAATGCCGGATAACCGTCTGAACATCTGGGATGCCCTTTAAAACAATCCTATTTTATAATGCTTTCCTATAAAGTTCCATAATATCTTTTACAGTTGTCTGTCTCGGGTTGGCCGGAATGTTGCCGCTCTTCATGGCATCCTCCGCCATAGCCGGAATCAGCTCCTCTTTGACGCCCGCCTCGGAGAGTGATTTCGGAATGCCTAAGTCTGCGTTCAGCTTTTTAATCTCTTCTACCAGCATCTCCGGTTTGAAACCATTTAATTCTTCATTGCCCTGGCGGATATAATTATAAATCACTTCGTAACGGCCGTTGTCGGCAAGGGCGTTGTATTCCAGAACTGTTGGGAGCAGAATGGAATTTGCGACGCCGTGGGGGACATGAAAGTAGGCGCTTACCGGGTGGCTCATGGCGTGTACATTGCCGAGTCTGGCCCATGCAAATGAGATTCCTGCAAAATTGCTGCCTGCCATCATGGCGCAGGCCGCCTCCTCATTCTTTCTGTTTGCGACAAACTGACGGAGGTTTCCGCCGATTAATTCCATTGCCTTTTCAGCCATTGCATCCGAGAACGGGGAGGCATTGACGGAAATGTACGCCTCAATGGCGTGAATCAGTGCGTCGACACCGCAGGCCGCGGCGATGGACGCAGGCGCCGTCATAATCAGTTCCGGATCCAGAACCGCGTATTTCGGCAGAATTTCATAGCTGAACACCGACAGCTTGTAATTTCTGGATTCGTCCGTGATGACTGCGGAAGCGGTTACCTCACTGCCGGTTCCCGCTGTTGTGGGGATCGCAATCATCGGCACAATCGGGCCGGGAACCTTATGATTTCCCTCATAGTCCGTGATGCTGCCGCCGTAGTTCGCCAGCACGCCTACAGCCTTCGCCACGTCCATCGAGCTGCCGCCGCCAAGAGCAACGATGCTGGTCGCTCCGCATTCTTTATAGAGAGCGGCCGCTTCATTGACGATATCGGTGGTCGGATTCGGAATGACATCCAGATAGGAGGTATACCGGATTCCTCCCTCTTCGATGATGTCCTGTATCTTTCCTACTACGCCGATTTTCTCCAGTCCGCGGTCAGAGATTAAGAATACGTGCTCCGACTCGTTTTCTTTCAGGATCTCGGGAAGCTTTTTTAAGCTTCCCATTCCAAATTCAATATTCTGAGGTATTTTAAAACGAAAATCTTTCATTGTTCTTCTCCTTTTTTACAAAACTGCCATCAGACTGGTGATCAGCATATTTGCGCCGATAAACAGAAGTACTAGGTATACGATACGCAGGAACTGCTCACGGTTAATTCTCTTTAAGAAGCCCATGCCGAGGAAGAATCCGATCGCGGCACAGGGAAGGCCGATTGCCAGGGCGCTCCACATGCGGGGTGTGAATGCGCCGTTGCGGAACTGGGTATAGATGTTCCAGGTATTTAAGACCACCCATACCATGTTCATCGTGTTGCGGAATTTTTCTTTATCCTTTACCGCCTCGATGGTGTAAACCGTAATCAGCGGGCCGCCGATGGTAAACGCGCCGTGAACGATACCGCCTAATATGAGACATCCATAGCGGAAAATCTTCCTGCCGGTTGTGTCGGGTGCGTCTTCCTCATCTGTTTTTTTCAGAACCAGCGGTCTGATAATGTGCTTATAAATGTTCATCAAGGCGATGATGGTAACCATGGCGCCGATACAGATCTTCGCGGTCGTCGGGCTGATCTTGTAAAACAGATAATTGCCGATCAGGATTCCCGGCGCGCACAGTGCAACGATTTTCACTAAATCTTTCCAGGAGACCTCACGCCATGCCTTCACGCCCAGATAGTATAAGAATGGAATTGTGAGGAGCGTTCCGTACGGTACCCCCTCCGCGGTTCCCAGAAGACCGTTCGTAACCGCCGCGGCGATAACGGTACAGCCAAATCCCGTACATCCCTGTACAAAGAATCCAAAAATCTGCATCAGACCAACCAGTATAAAATCAAACTCAAAAGTCATAATATCCCCCTATATATTCCGTGTATTTTAGAAATGAAGCTCTGTACGCTGAATCAAATCCTTCTGCAGCGGCTTGCCCAGTTCGACAAAATACGCGCTGTATCCGGCTACACGCACAAGCATGTCTTTGTAGTCCTCCGGCTTCTTCTGCGCCGCCCGCATTGTCGCGGAGCTCATGATATTGAACTGAACATGCATCGCCTGCTTTGCCATATACTCATCGATAAATCCGATCAGAGTGTCTCTTCCCTCGACGCCGGCCACGGATTCCTCCGGGAATCTTAAGTTCATCAGTGTGCCGTTGGACGCCAGGGAGTGGTCCACCTTTGTCAGGGAATTAACAAGCGCTGTGGGGCCGCAGATATCGTGGGAGCCGCCGTCGGTATGAACCGGTCCCATGTTGTCGGAGATCGCCTCTCCCGCTTTACGGCCGTCCACGGATGCGTTGGTATTCAAGCCCATGGCCACGTTGGCATTGACCGAGTAGACTCCCGGGCTGAACTCTCCGCCTCTCGGATTCTTTCTTCCTCTGATATGTCTGCAGTAGCATTCGAACATGTAGCGGAACAGTTCATCCGCATAGTCGTCGTCGTTGCCATAGTGGTGAACCTTGGAGCTGTTTACAAGGGCGTAAAGCTTTTCATGGCCTTTCCAGTTGTCCTTCACCGCTGCAAGCAGTTCAGAACCGGTACAGCGCTTCTCATCAAACACGAGCTGCCTGATCGTAGCCAGGCTGTCCGCGCAGGTTGCCATGCCGCTGGCCTGCGGACCGGTGCCGTTATACTTGGCTCCGCCTTCTGTCAAGTCCCTGCCCGATTCCATGCAGTCCTCATAAAACGCGGATACGTAAGGTACCGGCTTTAAGGCGCGGTGGGCGTTGTCAATGATATTCAAGCTGCTGCACATCTGATCGGTCCAGTAAGCAAACTGTTTATCTACACTTTCGAGAACCTCTTCAAAGCTCTGGTAGGTATCCAGGCTTCCGGTATCCGGTCCCAGATGGCCGCCGAGAGCGCCGCATTTCTCCCATCTTGCACAGTGAGGTCCGCAGTCCAGACAGCGTCCGCCGTTTAACACCATTTCCATCATCTTCGCCGTGTTGACGTAGGCGGCGTCGTGCCAGCCGTACTCCCTGCCGGGAAGATCGATCTCCACACAGCCTACGACACAGTAATCTCTCGCTTCTTCCAGAGTCATGCCTTTTCTCATCATGCCTTTAATCGCCGGGGCATCGTTGAAAAGCTTCGGATGGCCGTAGCCTGCGCGGATACATTCCACGGTCTTGACCTTTAATTCATAGGGGGTATTTTCATGCATACGCACGCAGACCCACGGATTCATCATGCGGGTATGGGCGGAGCCTTCCAGCATCAGCATCGTCAAGTCATTGGTGGCGTCATTCCCGTCTCTGTCCACGCCGCCTATGGTCAGGCTCTCGCCTCCGAAACCGCGGCCGTTGCGCACAGCCATACTTCCCTTATCCTTTAATTTGGTCGGATTGTTCATCTTTACGTATTCGACCTCGATCAGTTCCAGGACAAATTCCTTTGTAATGGTGCCGTTTTTCATGTCCGCCTCATAGTACGGATACAGCCACTGATCCATACGGCCGTAGGAAATGGAGTGGCCGTTGCTCTCAACCTGAATGAGTGTTGTGGCAATATTAAATAACTGCATTGCCTGCCAGAATGTCTTCGGCACACCGCCTGCGATCTGACGGCAGTTATCCGCCATGGCTTCCAGCTCTTTCTTCCTCACCGGATCCTGCTCTTTGGCGGCATACTCATCAGCCAGCTTCGCATAGCGCATGATGTATTTTTTCGCAGCCTCATGCATGATAATCATAGCCTGGTAGGTATCCCGCTTGTCGCCGTATTCCGGATCTCTCTTATCCAGCTTCTCCAGACCCGCTTTGGCATTTTCGATCAGGCCGTTGTAACCGACCTTCATCAGCTTCGCGTAATCGATGGCCAGATGTCCGGCGCCTGCGAAATGGTACAGGTTCGTCTGGAAGATCTTCTTTCCTGCTTCGGAACCCTTAATCTGCTCTTCCTCCAGCCGCACATTGATTAAATCATCCACAGTTCTGCCCTGCCAGTATTTGCACAGCTCGATAATTTCTTTTCTCTCATCGTCATTTCTTATGTAGAACTGGTCGTGTTCGCGCTCCTCAAACGGGGAGTGAAGGATCTCTTCGATGATCCAGTTCACGGAAAACTCCGGATAGATCGGCGACGCCTTGGGCGGAGCGGCAATCTCACCCAGAATCAGATCTCCGTCGTCAATATACAGCTTTGTATTCAGCAAAATGTTCTCAAAAGCGTAGGCACACTGAAGCTTGCGTGGACAGACTTCATGCTCTTTATAGCTTTCCGTCACCAGCCTCAGCCGCTCCACATCGACCTCGTAAGGTCTGTCTAAAAAGGTCTGTCTGAGCATGTTTACCCTTGGAAATGGGGACCAGTCTTCATGGTGAACCTGGTAACCCAGACTGTAGACATGATCGAAAGGTTCTGTTCCACACGCGTTTGTGTGATTCTCGTTCATTGTAATTCCTCCTGAAAATATGATATAAATTGGTTTACTGTTTTTCCTTTGTTCCCACCAGGCAGTGAATTCCCCGGCTGTTAAAATACTCTGCAAGCTCGCCCACATGCTTCTGAAAGACCTTTCTGTTGATCTTCACGTCCTCCATCTGATAGGGCATTCCCAGGGAGGCGTATTTCTCTTCCCCAAGACGCATGAAGCTTAAAAGCTGCAGCGTTCTGACGCGGCCGCCCAGCTCGTTTATGATAAAATCGGCTGTGGCTTCTATATTGGCCCTATCATCGTTGACATTGGGGATCACCGGAATCCGAAGGATCAGTTCCCGGTCCCCGCCGGCCAGTCTCTTTAGATTTTCCAGGATTCTTTCGTTGCCTGCTCCCGTGTATTCTTTATGAATCCTGCTGTCCATGTGCTTGATATCGGAGATAATGAGGTCCGTATACGGCAGAACCTTCTCGACTTCCTTCCAGTCAGCGCAGAATGTGGATTCACAGCAGGTATGGATTCCTTCGTCCTTGCACGCCTGAAACAGTTCCGCCACAAAATCGCTCTGGATGAGCGGTTCCCCTCCAGATACGGTAACGCCTCCGCCGGAACGGTCGTAATAGCCCCGGTCCTTTCGGATCTCCTTCATGCAGTCTTCCACGGACATCGACTGCCCCCACTGCTTGATCGCGTCCGACGGACACGCCTGATAGCAGGCCAGACAATTGGTGCATGTACTCCGGTCGATTAAAGTCAGTTTTCCGCGTGTAAATTTAAGCGTGCCTTCTGCCGGACAGGCTTCCTCGCACGAACCGCAGTTCTTGCGGGAAATGCATTTGCTTTTATAGATGCCCGGCTGGATATGCGCCGTCCAGCTCTCGGGATTGCTGCACCATCTGCATCGCAGCGGACACCCTTTTAGAAACAGTTCCGTCCGCATCCCCGGTCCGTCATGGATTGTGAAACGCTGAATATTGAAAATAATTCCCTGTTGTGACAATCGGCCCCCTCCTCCCAATGGTCGTTCTCTCCGGCACTTCCGCTTGATTGTCTCTCTCTTTCGTTGTCCCGGAGTTATTTTGTATGTTAAAATTATATCAAACCCCACGTGCTGAAAAAAGTGGCCATCTGTAGTATTTTGTATAGGGAATGTTCCCTATTTCGACAGGGAAATGGAAGTCTTTCGGAATCGGCCAGGTGGTTTTCCGGCTCATACAAAACAAAAAAACAGCTCAATCAGGAAATAAACATCTCTGATTGAGCTATTCTCTTCTCACACTTCTATACTCATTTATACAAAAAACTATTTTCTCCAATACAGCCCCTACCTGACCACAAACCGTCCATCCTCTACCGGTTCTATGGTCTGTTTCTCCTCCAGCGTCTTCACCAGCACATCATAAACCGTCATGCCGGTACTCTCACTCTCAAGGATAAAGCTTTCCGGAACTATGGTATCCATAATGGCAACCGTATAGACCTTCTCCTTATCGATTGCTTTTCCATCTGCTGTCTGTATCGTCCCGGTTCGCTTTCCCGGTTCCGCGGTGGGGTCATAGTTCATGGAAAGTCCGGAAAAATAGTAGAACCAGCCGGACTGATTATCCACAACAATTGATTTTTCCAGAGTCTCCATCAGGTTTTCTCCGGTTATTTTTATTACACGCATCTCTCCGGTATCGGGACTCTTCAGATCCGGAAGAATGCATTTTAAATCCACATTCGTCACATCACCTTTGTAGAGTCTGCCGCTCAGTCCCTTGCCGTTATATAAGCCGTCTTTCCCATTATCCATGAACAGGGCGATCTCCGCACCGCTCTGCCCGCGCATGGCGTCCGTAACAAAATTTCCCGTCTGAATCAGGGTGAAGTCAGAAGCCGCTGTTCCATATATCTCCGGATCAGCCTTATGAACAGGCTTTTTATTTTGCTCATCCACCATCTGAATTACGTCTTCTTTCGTCTTCTCCCCCCTCAGCATCCCCGCCAGGCCTTCCTCCAGCGCTTCCTGCGCATATTCCAGCTGGCCGAACACCGCGTAACGGCCGGCGCGCAGGACCGGAATTAACGATTCTATTTCAGGGACATCCGGCAGGTCCGTGTCGTTCAGACTGGAAAACATCGCTCCTGTGTCTGCCATCATGGCCTCCTGTCCCTCCGGCGTGGAAATGAAATCCATAATCTTCATCACCTGACGATACTTATCGCGATTTTCAGGCTCCGCCAAATGTTTGTTCACTCCCACATAACATACCATATAAAGCCGTGCCCAGTCGTCGTTGCTGCCTGGATTGAAAAATGGCATCAGCGCAAACTCATCACCCATTATGGAAATTTCATGCCCTCTTCTGGCCAGAAGCGCAGAGTCCTCAACCATGGCGCACTCCCTGGCGTAAAGCATGGTCTCCCGTTTGGAGTACTCCACCTCCAAATCAGAGGGCTTCCAGATTCCTTCCTCTGTCATCTGCTGAAAGACGTCTAACGCCGGACCAAAATGATCCCCGAAGCTGCCGGTTCCCTTGTTATAATTCGCGATCCACTGCCGATCCTCCGGCTTGCTGAAGCAGCTGCCAAAATTAAAACCGGTAAACGCCGTATTTAAGACCTCCGAATTCTCAAATCCCAATTGAATCGACCGGATTCCGCTGGCTTCTATAGTTTTACAGAGTTCTGTAAACTCCTCGTAATTACCGGGAACCTCCCATCCGTTTTCCTGAAACAGGGTCTTATTATACAGAATTCCTCTCACCTGAGAAGGTCCCGGCAGATAAAAAAGCGTTCCATCCCTGGAAATATTATTTAACATTGAAAGCTTGTATCGGCTCGTAAAATCTTCACCTGACAAATCCAAAAGTCTGTCCGCCCAATATTCTTCCCCTGCATCCAGCGGCCACGTCATCACGATATCCGTCAGATCGTCGTGCTCCAGCCTCCGGCTGTATTCTTCAATCCCCATATCCGGAGTATAATTACCAATCTGGACAATATCAATATCCGGAAATTTCTCTTCCACTGCTTTTTCAAAGCTGTTGATACTGAACGCATACTTTACCAGAATGGTTACCGCAGTCCTGCCTTCTTCCACCTTTTTTTGAGAAATGACGTCATAACTGCCGCTATCCTTATTTCCTCCGCATGCGGTCAGAAACAGCATGCCACACGTAAGGCCGATCACTCCCGCCTTCTTAACTTTACTTCGTTTCTCCCAACGGATCACTTTTGCGCACCTCCGCTAAACTTTCACCAAAAGCCTTCTGTTCAAACGATGCAATGTTCATGGGCTTATCAAATATATACCCCTGAATGTAGTCGCAGCCTTCCTGCTTCAGCATCTCCACCTGTTCCCTGTACTCCACGCCTTCCGCGACTGTCACCATCGAAAGAGAGTGGGACATGCGGATGATGCCGCCAACCACAGCCTTCAGACGGTCTAACTCCATTGTCTTATCTTTGAAAAATACCTTATCAATCTTTAAGGTATCAACCGGAATCGACTGAATAAGATTCAAAGAAGAGTAGCCGCTTCCAAAATCATCCATCGAACAACCGAATCCCGCTGCCCTGATTTGTTCAATGATCTTAATCAGACGCTCTGTATCTTCAAAAACCACGCTCTCCGTAAGCTCAAGCTCAATCAGGCTCCTGTCAATCTGATATTGATCTGCGATGGCCAGATAGGCCTGTAAGAACATCTCATTTTTAAAGTGAACGCGGGAACAGTTGACAGAGATCTTCACCGGCTTCACTCCGCGATCTGTCCAGGAACATATGGTGCGGCAGACCTCCTCAAACACCCACAGATCCAGCGTAACGACAAATCCGTTTTTTTCAAACAATGGGATAAATTCGTCCGGATAGATCATTCCCTCCGCCCTGCTGCACCAACGCACCAGCGCTTCCGCCCCGCCGATCTTTTCCTCTGGAAGGTGGTATTTGGGCTGTAAGTACACCTGGAATTCCCTGTTTTTCAGAGCATCTTCCATCACATCCGACAGCTGCTTCTCCCGGAACATACGGGAACGGGCAGCGTCATCGTAAAATGCATACCGCAGCTTGCTGCCGGCCTGCCGCAGCGTCTCCTTCAGCGCAAGCTTCGCCCTGTCGATCATCTCCGGAAACGGCATATCCTTGTTCTCGATTACATAGACGCCGAATTCGATCTGGGGCATCCCCCATGCGGGATTCAGTCTGCCGATATTCGCCTCGGCTCCGGCCGACCAGTCTTCGAATCTCTCTATCATCTCCTCTTCACTCCGGCAGATCAGCATGATACAGAAATTATCGGCAAACAGCCTGCCCATACACTCGTTTTTATTCAGAACCGAGGATAAATATTTGTAAAACTGCTTTAGGATCATATCGCAGTTTTTCCGTCCGATCTGCGCGTTCAGAATTTTGAAATTTTCTATATTGGTATAGACCAGTGCATACTTCTGTTCCGGGACAGATTCCATCCTTTCGGCTGCCAGCTCATAAAACCTCTGTATGGTATTCCCCTCGGTTATCCCATCCACGTAAGCGAGTCTCTCCAGCTTTCTTTTATTCGCACGGAAGATCCAGAACAGGATGGCCACAAGCCCGCAAAACAGAATTACAAGCAGCCCGCAGATACGCAGAGTCATAACCAGCAGCATATCCGACTTCTCGTTCACCGCCTGAAACGGAACAAAGGTCAGAAGATACCAATCGTCCGGCTGAATGGGCGTATAAACCATGTATCTATGTACACCGTCTAAAGAAAAACTGATCTGGTCCGCGACATTATTCTCAATGTCGCTGTATACTTTTGCCAGACTCTCTTTTTCATCCATCTGCGCATTCTGAAGTGTGGAAAAAATATTATAACCGCTCTTCATGGCAAATGGGAAGCTGGCCTTTGTCACAAGCGTCCCCGATTTCGTGATAATCTGAGAATATGCCTGCCCGTTAAAGGAGGTCATCGACAGCACCTGATTCAGCGTATCCGGGTCATAACAGGCGGCCAGCGCCATAATCTTTTCCCCGCCGACCGCGACATGATCCAGGGAAACGGCAAAAACAAAGTACTCTTTATTGTCCATAATCTGGGCTTTTGCAATCGCCGACTTATAGGCCAGCATGCTGTCGAGCATGGCATCATCGAAGGAAAAAAATACCGATTTGCTGTCCGCAATATTGTATGCTCTCCCGGATTCCTCCACCAGCATGATTGTTTCAAACTCGCCAAACCCCTGCTGCTTCTGCAAAAGCTGCCTGACTTCCTCCATCGTCTCAGGCTCCGTCGCCTCCAGAGATGCTCCCATCATGTTAAGCATGGCGAAATTATCTTTCGTTATGCGGTCAAGATTGGCGGCTACCCTTCTGGAAACCTCCTGAAGATATCCTTTGCTCTCTTCTCTTATGGTCTTATGCAGGTTCCTGTAATACAAAAAACTAAAAGCACTTGCTAAAATACAGATCACTATAAATACTACGAAAATCCACCGGTATGTCCCGTTCTTCTTAACTCCAGCCTTCCTCCGCTCCATACATCAGACCTTATTACCTTTCCCTCTGCTTGCATCCTGGTAACCTACTGCTCTCTGTTTTCCAGCCACTTATATAACTGAAAGCGGCTTTTTACTCCACACTTGGTATAGATATTCTGTACATGCTTCTTCACCGTATGATAGCTGATCACAAGCTCATCGGCGATAGCCTTGTAGGTCAGTCCGTTGTACATCAGCTCCGCCACCCGCTGCTCCGCCTGTGTCAGCGGCAGCATGGTGCCGGAGCCTTCCAGCAGCTTTCCTTCCTCTTTCCTGGAGATGGTAATCCAGTGATACCGGTCGATGATTCCATTGGAATAGCTCTGATCGTACGTATAGATTGTGAAAATATAATTTTTAATTACCCGTGTCTGAACCCGGTCTGCCGTAAAATTCTCCTCCTCGCCGCCCAGTAAGAACGGCAGCCAGCTGCACGGTGTGGTCGTACTGATCTGCTCGGCGATGGAAGGGCCCAGAATCTCTTTTAAATAACTCTGAGCCGTCTTGTTGTAGCTCATGATATGCATAAAGTCATCCGTGACAAAATAGGCCTTTTCACCGGATGAAATAATTTCACTCTGAATATTTGACACGATCTTGGCCTGCTCGTATTTCTTGAAATTCTTATAGGAGTTGGCCACATAGACATAGATTTCATTCAGCGCCTCAATTTCCTGGTCTGTAAAATCCCCGTTCTCCAGGCTCTTAAAAAAGGCGACCTGGATATAGGCGTTGATGCCGAATGCCATCGTCACGCTGTAATGCGCATGGAAGTTTTCCTCCAGAAAGCGGACGTAGGCGGAGTGGGCGTAATCGACAGGACTGATGACGTCCGTAGATTTATACAGTCTTGGTATCACATTAAAGTAAGTCAGGTGGTCACGGACCGCATCCTGATAAACCACATGCCTGATTACATCATTTGCAACAAATCTCCTGTATGGATGCTCTTCACAGTCCAGCAGGATTCCGTTCCGATTGATCCATGAAAGAAATGTTCCATGTGTATCGAAATAGGATATCAGCACATGCTTTAAGCCGAAATTTCTATCCAGAGAATCCAGCAGAACGTTGCTGAAAAATTCACGTGCCGAAATCTGATGTTCCGCCATTTCCGAGAAAAAATTCATCTGGCCGGCATTTTCGTATTTCATGGTTTCTTTCCCCCATTTTTCGTTTTGGATTGCGTTCTTATGCGGTAAGGCAGGTTCCTTCCACCTTACCATACTCCAAATACATGTAAAAATTATAGCATGAGAAGCAGGAACTCTCAAGCGAAATTGATGCTGCCTTTTTCACCTTAAAATCCGGTATCCGGGCACTCTGAAAAGGTACAAAAATAACCGCCCCTCCCGTGAGTTGCGGTCATTTTCATGTGATTGTATTTTATGCATCTTCGCCCAAAATATACGGGGTTTCCTGATAGACGTAGAAATTCAGCCAGTTACCATACAGCGTGTTCGCCGCGTTCCTCCAGGAGAGCACCGGTACTGCGAAGGGATCGTTGTCCTCATAGTAATTGCATGGGAGTTCCGGATTGAGTCCCTTTGTTAAATCCCTGTGGTACTCATTGTTCAAAGTCATGCGGTCGTACTCCGGATGGCCCTGGACAAACACCTGGCTTCCGTCGCGCTTCATCACCAGATAGACGCCCGCCTCCTCCGACACTGCAAGAATCACCAGATCAGACACCTTCTCAATGTCCTTTCTGCGTACCTCTGTATAGCGGGAATGCGGGGCCATGATAAAGTCGTCCATGCTGCGCACCAGCGGCACCTTGCGGTCCAGAACCTTATGGCGGTAAATGCCGGAAAGCTTCTTTTCCCGTTTGTATTTCGGTATCCCGTAATGGTAGTAGAGTCCGGCCTGGGCTCCCCAGCAGATATGTAAGGTGCTTGTCACGTGACTCTTGCCCCATTCCATAATCGCCTGAAGCTCTTCCCAGTAATTGACCTCCTCATACTCCAGATTCTCCACAGGCGCGCCGGTGATAATCATACCGTCAAACTTCTTATTCTTAATCTCGTCAAAGTAAACATAAAACTTGTTCAAATGGCTGGCCGACGTATTCTTCGACGTATGGGTGGCCAGCATCAGAAACGTGCAGTCCACCTGAAGAGGCGTATTAGAGAGCGCCCGCAGAAGCTGCGTCTCCGTGTCCTCCTTCACCGGCATCAGATTTAGAATAAGAATCTCCAGAGGGCGGATGTCCTGGCTCATCGCCCGGTCCTCCGCCATGATGAAGATATTCTCTTTTTCCAGTATCGCCTTCGCAGGCAGATCTTTTTGTACTTTAATCGGCATATTTTACTCCCCCAGCATCTTGATAAACTCTTCCTCGGATATGATCGGCACGCCTAAATCCTTGGCCTTCTTATTCTTGGAAGAATTGGACGCCACGTCATTGTTGATCAGATACGTTGTCTTCGAAGTTACAGAGCCTGTGGCCTTACCTCCCCGCACTTCGATGGCCTCCTGCAGTTCCTTCCGGTTGGCAAAATGTTCCACGCTTCCGGTAATCACGAAGGTCATGCCCTCAAAGATGGCCTCCTCCGTGGATTCCTCCTCCTGCTCAAATGTGAGCTCTGAGAGCAGGTGGTCCACAATCTCCTGATTCTTCTCATCGCCAAAGTAGCGGATCCATGCATCGGCTAAGACTCCGCCGATTCCATCGACCTCGATCAGCTCCTCCGCCGTCGCATGACGCATGCGGTCAAAATCGAACTTAAACTTCCGGCACAGCATCTTCGCATTGGCCAGGCCAATCCCTGAGATTCCAAGGCCGTAAACCATCCGTGCAAGAGTCGTGTGGGACGCGGTCTCTGTCGCCCGGATTAAATTATCATAGGACTTCCGGCCGAAGCCTTCCATCTGGGTAATCGTCTCCTCATGCCGGTCAAGATGGAAAATATCTGCAAATTCCTTAATAAAGCCGGCGCCGATAAATTTCTCCAGAGTCGCCTCCGAAAGGCCGTCGATGTTCAGCGCGTCGCGGCTGACAAAAAGGGCGAAGCTCTTGATGCGCTTGGCCTGGCAGTCTGGATTCGTGCAGTAAAGGCTGCGGACATCGCCTACCTGACGCACCTCCGTCTTACCGCCGCAGACCGGACATTCCTCCGGAATCCGGATCTTCCCGCTTCTGGTCAGGTTATCTGCAATCTGCGGGATAATCATGTTGGCCTTATAAACCGTGATGGTGTCGCCCTCGCCCAGAGCCAGGGACTCCATAATGCTTAAATTGTGTACGCTGGCGCGGCTCACCGTGGTTCCCTCCAGCTCGACCGGTTCGAACACGGCGACCGGATTGATTAAACCGGTCCGTGACGGGCTCCACTCGATATATTCCAGCTTCGTCTCCTTAATCTCGTCCGCCCATTTGAATGCAATCGCATTTCTCGGGAATTTGGCAGTCCGTCCCAGAGATTCTCCGTAAGCGATATCGTCCAGAAGAAGCACCAGGCCATCGGAAGGGATATCGTAGCCGGAAACGGCTTCGGCAAACTCTTCCACCGCCTCCGGCAGCGTCTCCGCCGTAACGGTCTTGTACTCTACCACATCGAATCCCTGTCTCTTCAGCCACTCAAACTGTTCCTTCCGGGAGTTCTTAAAATCCACGCCCTCGGCCGTAACCAGGGCAAATGCCTCGAAATTCACGTTCCGCTCCGCCGTGATCTGGCTGTTCAGCTGACGGACCGAGCCGCTGCATAAGTTTCTGGGATTCTTATATTTGGCATCCACATCGTCGATGGCCTCATTAATCCGGTTAAATTCCGAATAACGGATGACGGCCTCGCCGCGCAGCACCAGTTCTCCCTGAAAGGAGATGGTGACCGGCACATTCGCAAACACTCTGGCGTTGCTGGTAATGACCTCGCCAATCTCACCGTTGCCGCGGGTAACGGCCTTCTTCAGCGTTCCGCCGCTGTAAGTGAGGACGACGGTCAGTCCGTCCAGCTTCCAGGAGAGAATTCCCGTCTGATCGCCCAGCCATTCCTGTAAATCGGCCGTGCTCTTCGTCTTGTCCAGCGACAGCATGGGACTCTCGTGGCGCTCCTTCGGAAGTTCGGAGAGCACCTCATATCCTACGTTCTGTGTCGGGCTCTTGGACAGCACAACTCCTGTCTCCTTCTCCAGTTCCACCAGCTCGTCGTACAATTTATCGTATTCGTAGTTGCTCATGATCTCACGGCTTTCCTGGTAATACGTCTTCGCCGCGGCCGTGAGAGTGGCAGCCAGTTCTTTCATTCTGCTGATTTTCTCGTCCACTTACAATCTCCTTTTCACTGCGTTCTTTCCTTATTAATGCATGATTGCTGTATTGCTGTTTATGATCGATAGTTGGGTTCTGGTCCCACCCACTCTTCCTTATCATACCGGAAAAAGTGCCTCTCCATGCATCACTTCCGCTTTCCAGGGGCTTTTTTTCGTTTATCCGTCCGAACTTCCGGATTATCATTCCGGCTTTTTTCTTTTTTTGTCCGACCCTTTTCATTCACCGTCCGGTCTTTTAAGGAGAGGCCGGATGTATTTTCCAGCCGGCGCATCAGCTCCGCATATTCCTTCTTTGACACTGGCCGGGATTCGCCTGCCTTTAGATCACCCAGCTCTATATTCATAATTCTGACACGCTTCAGTTTCCGCACCTTGCAGCCCAGCTGCTCGCACATCCTGCGGATCTGGCGGTTCAGTCCCTGGGTCAGTATAATACGGAACGATTTTTCTCCCGTCATCTCTGCGAAACACGGCTTTGTCGTCACATCCAGCTCCGGAAGAAAGACTCCCTTTTTCATCTTCTGAATAAATTCCGGTTTCACCGGCCGGTCTATCCATACGAGATACTCTTTCTCATGGCCGCTGCTGCCGCGCATCATACGGTTTACCAAATCGCCCTGGTTGGTCATCAGAATCAGCCCTTCCGAATCCTTATCGAGCCGGCCCACCGGATAAATCCGCACAGGGCAGTCCACCATGTCCACAATGTTGGGAGCACGGTCCTTATCCGAGGTGGTGCAGACGATTCCGCACGGCTTATGCACCGCTAAGAGCACCCGGTCCGGTTTCTCCTCGGCGCCCTTTGTTCCTGCCGCAATTGTCCGTCCATTACAGACAACTGTTTCTCCATTTTTTATCTTCTGTCCCGGAACGGCGGTTCTTCCGCCGACCGTTACCTTACCTTCTTCTATCAGCCGGTCTGCTTCCCTTCTGGAGCAGATTCCAGCACCGCTTAAGAATTTATTCAGGCGGATTCCGTCATCTCCCATGTCCTGTCTCCTTTTGCTCATTAAGTAAAAATTATATCATTGTTCCATGGCAGAAGTCAATTTATTCTGGAATGTGAATTACGTATTTTCCGTATTAAAGCTGCCTCCACCTCCTCACCAATCCGTAGGGGGGGTACAGCCATAATCAAACAAGGGCGGAGCGGATACCCGGAAGTGTTTTCTACTCTCTTCCTGGTATCCTGCTCCGCCCTTTATCTGTGTTTACTGCTGCCAGACTCCATTTTCATCTACCCTGTAACCATCCGGAGTTATTTCATTAACCGCCAATACGCCTTTACTGCCGTCAGATGCCGGATTGAAATAGTACCAGACATTGTCAATCAGCTGCCAGCCGGTCACCATGCGTCCTCTCGTTCCGTCTGAAACCGGATTTAAGTAGAACCACTTTCCATCTGCCAGATACCAGCCCGTCACCATATTGCCGTCCGCATCGAAGAAATACCAGTCGTCGGACTGGCCCCATCCGGTATAAATCCATTCATTCTTCGGGAGGGTCCCATCGGCCTTCTTAAACTGCCAGCCTGAAGTCGTTTCGTTCCAGCTGCCAGCCGAATAGTACACTTCTTTTTTCTGTGAAGTCTTGCTGCCTCCCGACGAACCGGAACCGGAGCTGCTTCCTGACGAGCCGGAACCGGAGCCGCCGCTGGAATCGGACTTCTTCACTGTCACCTTGAACTCTGTCTCAAAAACTTTATCCGTTCCATCTTTTCCTGCCGCCACATAGGAGATGGCAACAGTTCTCGTTCCCGGCTTCGAGAAATCGTAGGAGATCTGATACTCTCCTTCACTTAATATCTCTTCGGCCTTCTCCCCATTGGGCATCATGACAATTCGCTTTACAATCATTCCACTCGTATCCAGCTCATCGTCTGTCTTGTACTCCGTCTTAAACGGCATTGCCGTCACTTTAATACCTGAAGTATATTCCGTATTCCGGCCCGGATCTGCCGCTACGTTTACCACCACATAGTCTGTGAACTTCTTTTCTTCTCCAGCCTTATCCGTGCCGTAGTAAACAGCCGTCACCTTTCGTCTGCCCTCGCCTGAGAAATCGTAAACCGTCTCAAATTCATTTTCTCCAAGCACTCGTTTTCTCGGAGCAGCGTTGCTGGCGCTGGCTTTCAAGTATTCCGTAACTACCATTCCTGTCGGGTCGAATTCCTCATCAACCACGTAGTCCGTTTTGTTTGGTTTCCTCGTGATGGAGATTCTGGACGTGTAATATTCCGCCTCCTCAATCTCTTCCAGTACCTTTACGGTAAGGGAATCGGTAAAGATCTCTTCCCCGCCGCTCTCTCCCACAGCCGAATACGATACAGTAACCTCAGTTTCGCCGACTTCAGAGAAATCGTACTCCAGCTCATAGGCGTCTTCCGCCAGAACCTTTGTCCTCTCTGCATTGCTTCCGCTGGCCTTCCGGTACTCCGTTACTTCCATGCCCTCCAGATTGAAGTCATCGTATAACTCGTACTCCGTCTGGTACGGTTTTGCCGTTATGCTGATATGATCCGTATAGAAATCTTTAACGACGGTCAGCTTGTCATACGCTTCCGTCAGTTTCAGGAAAGTCTCTTCTAAATCCGCTTCGGAAGCCACCTGAGATTTCATCAGCGCTTCTGCCTTTCTAAGCGCCGCCTGGAATTCCTCCCAACCTTCCTCTGCATACTCTTCCTGATCCACATTCTTCATAATTTCAAGAATTTCTTCGTATTCCGTACGGTCAGCCGAAGCGTCGTAAATGCGCACATTGTCAATCTTACCGCCTGTCGCTACGGCAATTGTGCCCATTTTTACTGCATTGCCGTAAGCGCTGGACTCTTTCTTATGAATCAGCTTTCCGTTCACATAGACGCTGGCTGTGCCGTTTTGATACAATACCGCCACGTTGTACGTCTTACCCGCTTCAAAGGAATAGGCTGCTTTATCGTCCTGATAATTCTCACGGATATTAACGCCTGATTCCTTTAAATCAAATTTCACATAGGAGCGGTCTCCCTGCACACCAATCTGGCCATAAGACCTGGCAGTGTTTTCTTCAGGTCCTGGTATCATAACATCCATCATAATCAGGGCATCCTTTAGATCTGATACCGCTTCCGCTGAAATATCGGCCTGTCCCAGCTTCGGTCCATTCGTGACAGCCACTGCCTGTAAATACCGGTTCCCCTTCACATCTTCCTTTACAACGAAGGAATCATTATTCATGGAATACTGTTTTGTTCCATCCCTGCTTTCGAGAGTTTCTCCCTTTTCGGCGCTGTCTTCAATATCATAGTCATCAAAGGTATCCTCGTAAACCGGGGCTGCCGGTCCGATCACCTTTTCCATCAGCTCCGTCCCTTTAAGGTCCGGGCTGTTTATGGACGCCGGTCCATACTCTTCCATGATTGCATCATACTCCTTAGACGTCACCGGCAGAACGCTTCCGTGACGCATCGTTCCCGGGAAGGAGTACTCCGTGGTGTCGAGGCGCGTAAACTCACCGGAACCGATGTCCTCCGTAATCAGTGGGAAATATCCTCCGCCACCAAAGTTGTCGAGAAGCAGGCACCACTTGTCCTGTCCGTTCAACCGGAATGCGGTTGCGCCTTCCATTCCGTTTATGTAGTTGATGACAGATTCAATCTCGGTCCACTGACCCAGCAGGGAATCGCTTTTCTCGAGTATTGTATATTTACCGCCTTCCGGCAGGCCTTCCCGGTGCGCCTTCGTCGCCTCGTTCTTAGTAAACCGGTAGTACGTATCATCCACCTTAATTACGGTGGCGTCGATCACGCTTAGAACCTCGCCGCTCTCACTGTGCAGCTCTATCCAGACCTCGGGTTCGGTAAAGTGATAGAAGTCTCTCGTCTTCGCATAATAGACGCGGTGAGTGTAGTCATTGTTGGCCACATTCTGATCCTTCGGAATCTTAGAGGACCAGAATACGACGTACTCTCCCGTCGTCTCATCGTAAAACGCCTCCGGAGCCCACGTACAGCCGGCCCCCTCTGCAGCCACTTTCACCATCCGCTGGTCAGACCAGTTCACCAGGTCTTCGGACTCCCAGATCATAATGGACTGGCTGCCGCTTGACTGTGCTGCCGACCAGTTTCCGTTGCCGTTGATCTTTAAATCGGTAGCAATTAAATAGAACCTGTCGCCTTCTGCCGACCGCATGATAAATGGATCGCGCAGTCCTTTTTCTCCCATAGCAGAAGTTATCACCGGTTTTGATGCATTTAAATCTTCCCAGTTCATGCCATCCCTGCTGGATGCCATGTAAATCTGTTCTCCGCTGCTTAAGTCCTCGCCCTTGAAGTAGGCAAAAACATAGGAATCCATGGTCTTTTCTTCCGGCTTCGCGGCCACATGGGCGGTAAATACCTTTTTCCTGCTGACCTCCCTGAAGGTTATGGTTGCGGTCAGAGTGACCTCCGTATTCGCATCCGGTCTGGTGACCACGCCAATCGGAGTATTCTCATCGAGTCCCGTTACGGTGATGATGGATTCGTCAGAAGACTCCCATGTTATGGTTGTTTTGTTGGCTCCTGTCTCCGGAAGCGTCAAATTACCTCTCACATCGTCAATGTTTGAAATGTTCAATGCTTCATAGTCGAGATCCACCGCTTCAGAAGACGAAATCTTTTTCACCTTTTGGACTGCCAGCCAGCTTAAGACTCCATCCAGCCTGGCGTTTTTCTTCACACGGAATTCTACCACGCCGTCAGCCGGAAGTTCAAAATCGTTATCGCTCTCCAGAACATGGCCTTCTGTATCATTGCCTAATGTCAGGGTTCCCAACTCCTCGACCCGGTGTTCTCCTTCTGCATCCTGCCAGGCCACATCTACTGCCATCGAACGGCCGCTGTTCCATTTAGACCACCATTCCCGATAACCACTGGCAAACCGGTAGGTTCCCTGCTCCAGGGTCAGTTTGTATACAATTTCCTGATCTGCTTCCGCATAAAGACCGTTTTCGTACTTGTCATCCGATTCGGAGTTGTACAGCTTGACGCCGTCTTCCACGTAGCCCCAGGTTCCGTCAAACTTCTGGTCTGAAACCGCGTTGCTGAGATTCATAATCCCGTTTACTCCCTGCCAAGCGGGCGATACCCGTCCTTCTGTGAAACCGCTGTCTATGAAGTATACCAGGTTCTCCGGAATCACCTCCACGCTTGCGGTCACTACGACTTCGGCGCCCTCCAGCATTCCTGTCACTTTCACCGTCTTCCAGGCTTCGTTAAAGCCATCTGCAGGCAGATTCCAGGTTACTTTTTTGGTCGTACGCTCTCCGTCTGCCGTCTCCACATCCACGGTTTCCGGTAAAGCCGGCTTCCCTCCGGTGGTTACGGCCAGGGACAGATTATCATCAAATACCTTTGTGATACTGCTCTTTTCAATGGCAATATACGATACAACCGGCGCCTGGTCAACACCGGCCGTAAAGGTGAGTATCACCTTCGTCTGATCCTCCGGCACGGTAATGTCTCCCGACACAGTCTGCATCACTCCGCCGTTTCCGCCGGACCATGAGGCAGTGCCCAGCTCCACGGGCATACTGCTGCCTTCAAAGGCGGCTGTCACCTTCGTCGCGCGTCCCGCGCTCCACCACTCCGTATGCCCCGTGGTGATTTTATATGTCCCTTTATCCAGAACAAATTCATAGGAAAAAGCATTTCCGGCTTTATTAGCGCTGCCGTACCAGCCAGTGCTGTGAAGGCCGGAACCGGCCCGCCAGGCAAGCGCGGAACAGCCCCCGCCGTATCCCCAGGTGTTCGTACCGTCCGCCTTCTGGTCGGCCGCCTCGTTCACCAGCTTCCCATGTTTTTTTACATCTTCATAGATATCGGATACCTTTGGGCTCCCGCTGGCATCCATCACACCGCAGTCCACCAGATATTCCAATCCATCCGAATAGACAAATCCATTGAGCGTCACCTTGCGTCCGCCGGTTTCCGTCATTGTCCCGTTGAGTGTCACCGGTCCCGTGCTGTCTAAATCTCCGGAAACCAGAGTCCACTTGACCGGAGTATCTTTCGTCTCATTGTTAATGGTGATATTGATCTTCTGCGGCAGATCGCTGAGTGCCGTTCCCTTCTTAATGCTCTTTGGAAGCTCTGTATTCACGATGATCGGCGCCATATAATCCAGCATATCCAGTTTCCAGTCAACATAAGGGCGCAGAATCATGCTGCCCTCTCCGTCAAATTCCACAGGAAGCCATACGTACTGAGGGTCTGTCAGTTCATTTTCTCCCGGATTCTTATTGTTCCACCGGTCTCCCATATAGATGAACTTTCCATTTTCCGCATCAATGGGGATGATGTTGGTGGACTGGGTTCCAAAGGTCAGCGCATTTGTGTATTGGCAGATGGAAGTATCTGTCACACATGGGTCACCGATGATCTTCCAATCACCCATGACACCGTTTTCCGAAACCGCGAAGCTGGCCTGGTTAGCCCCCCAGCCGGTGCAGCCGGAGGTCATGAGGTAATATTTCCCATCGTATTTGAACATCGCCGGCGCTTCCCGCTTCTGTCCGGCAAACGTCTCGCTTCTTAAAAAGTCTTCCCCCGGGACCGCAGTTTCCGGGCTGGAGGATAAATAGGTGTAATCTTCATTGAGCTTTGAAATGAACAGGGTTGCATTTTCCTCACTGGAATAGATGATATACGCTGTCTTGTCGTCATCTACAAAGAGATTCATGTCACGGGCCATGCCCTTGCTCTGATCGTGCTTTCCATCCACATAGTTTAAGCGGTAGCGGTCGATAAAACGGAAGGGACCTGTGGGACTGTCGCTCACGGCAACTCCCGCGCTGGCGGCCGCATAGTTGGAATTGCTGGTCTCCGTCGGGCCGTCTGCGTGAAACCACATGACGTAATTGTCATTCTTCTCGTTGTAGATTACCTTTGGTCGTTCCAGAACGGAGGTGGTATCATTGATGGCCAGCAGGACCTTCGCCTTCTGTTCCTCCGTATAATCCTTGTACAGTTCCTTAAAATACTCCTCTTCAAAATCGTACTCATCCGTCAGGTTGCGGAGAGCGACGCCTTCCTCCTTCCAGTTATAGAGGTCCTCAGAAGAGTAGACGCGGACACCGCCGTCCACGGTGCGGTAGCCATCTGTTTTGTCTTCGCCGTACCAGTACCATTTCGTCTCTCCCTGGTATGTAAACTTCTGCACCTGACCGCCATGGGCCTGGATTGGCGTGCCTTCCGTATCCAGCCACACATCGCCGTCTGTTCCGGAAAAGCTGGTGTAATTTATCGCATCCTGCCTTGGCTGAAGACCGTTATACCTGGCGATCAGTTTCTTTAAGTTCGAGGATATCTTTTCAGCGGATACCGGTTCTTCCGATTCTGCTGCCAGTTTTGCATACTTGTAGGCCTCGTCATACTTTGCGAGTGATTGTTTCGAATACAAATCTCTGTCCGTATCAGCCAGAATATACTGCTCCATTGCTTTCTGTAAGTATTCCTGATCATAGGGCGCCTTGATGATGATGTAGCTGAGCATGGCATCCTGGCTGGAAGACTGCCGGCTCTGATTATGAACCCACACGTCCAGCACGCCGTCGCTCACCGTCACGGAAAAAGTCTCTTCCGCCAGACTGTCCTTGGCGAAGGTCCATCCACTTTTCACAGTCTCGCCCTCGAGCGTGACATCCACCGGTCTGGAATCCCATGGATTTTTACACCCCAGGGTCACCTGGTACGTCCGCTCGCCTTCCGGCATCTCGAAACGGTATGTAATTCCGCTCACATCATTGTCATATGTGATAGCGTCGCTCATATAGCGCAGGCCTGATTCTAAAGATTTTTCTGACGTATCGCGTTTTCCATACATAATGGACGTCCCGTTCTCCACGTATCCCCAGGTATACCCGGTACTGTCCGGGGCCTCCTTCTGGTCCGTTCCGGACTGAAGCACTCCCATCTTATATCCGTTTGGTATCGCCAACGGATTGGAAGCCCCGCATTTCACCAGATACAGGGTATAGTCAGCAGCCATCAGCTCCTCATATCCGGGCATGGACCGGAAACCTCTGTTTTCTCTCTCGGGCGCTGCATAGGCCGGAGCAGCTCCCGGTAAAACCATGGCCAGGGACAGCGCGACGGCTGTCAGGCGTTTAAATGGTTTCTTATTCATAATTTACCCCCATCAAATAATTTTCAACCTGTACTGAAGCGGGCACAGCATCTGAAAATAAGATACCATGCCCACTTCTGTCATTCCTCTGTTGTCATTTTTTCTGCTTTTAGTCCTGCTTATCGATGCGCGCGCCGTCGGCGCCCACCACATGGCCATCCGGCGTGGTTGTTCCTGCAGCCATGGTTCCATCCGCATTCAGATAGTAGCTGCGGCCGTTCCAGGTGATCCAGCCGTTTAAAGCCATCGCTCCTCCTGGCTGGAGGAAGTACCAGCGGTCTTTATAGCAGATCCAGTCGTTATCCACCATGGCTCCATCAGGATTTAAGAAATACCACTGATTGCGATACAGGGTCCATCCGGTCTGCATATAGCCATCTTCACCGAAATAATACCAGCGGCCATTGATCTGCGCCCATTCGGCCTTTACGTAACCGCCGTTTGTCTTTGCGAACCACCAGCCCGCGGCATCCTGCATCCAGGTTCCTGTTACAGTGGAGGTCGTATTGACTTTCGGGCCTCGTTGGCTGCTTCCGCTTCCGGAATGATTATTATTATCCGGATCAACTGCTTTTGCCTTTACTGTCACGGCCAGAATCGCCTTATGTCCTTCATAGGAGACGGTGACATGCTTTACTCCTGCGGCAGAAGAATCAAAGCCGGTTATTTCATAATCCTTTATAACTGCTTCTGTTCCGTTTTCATAGGTTGCCGTCACTGCCATTCCATTGGTTTCGAAGTCCTCTCCGATCTCGTAAACTGTCTTATACGGCTTTGATGTAATCCGGATACCGGTCACCTCCAGAGTTCCCGGGTTAGCTGCTGCAAACACGCCGGGTTCGGATACTACAAATCGCATCCGGCCATCCGCCGTCTCCGGAACGATCGTCCTGATATCACCGTTTTCTGTTATATAGTAGATTACCAGATTCCTGTCCCTGATGCCTTCCGGCACGCGCATGGTCAGGAAAAGCGGCACTGTCGGCTGAACCTCTTCATCAGCTGCCGTCAGACGGATATTCATGGCCTTCGCCGCCTTAACTTCCGGCAGTTCTTCCGGCATATCCATATCTTCAATAATCAGTGTTACTACCTGATTCTCCTGCTCCACATCTGCGCTGAATACCGCACCGGTAACGGCTGCACCTTCTGCCAGTTCTGCGTCACCCTTAATTCTAACCGTGATATTCGGGTATGCCATCCGGAAATACGCTTCCATTTCCGCGATCTGTTTGATCATGGTATTCGACAGCTCGCCTTCATATCCTTCCAAGCTGGCGGCAAGCGCTTCCCGCATAGCCAGTGCTGCTGTCTGCTTCTCTTCTGTAGTGCGGTAAGGCGTCGTATTATTATCCAGAACCTCCGCCGCATCTCGGATAACAGTATCCAGCTTATCTTCCATTACCTGCGCTTCGTTTTCAGTTACTGTTACCGCCGCTTCCGTGGTAAATACCTTTTCTTCTCCATCTCTTCCGATGCCGGTATGTAAAATCTTAACGTTCTTACTGCCTGCTTCTGAGAAGTCGTATTCGCCAATCTCGTAATCTGCAGCCGGTTCCGCATAGGAGGCGTTGCTGGTACTGGCCTTCATTACGGCCTCCACCTCCATGCCTGTCGGATCAAATGGTTCGTCCACGTCATATACTGTTCTCTTCGGCTGTTTTGCGATATAAATGCCCTTCTGATAGAACTCGTCGTTCTCATCTAATACCGTCACCTTGATGGTATCTTTCAATTCCTTTTCTTCCCCGTGGTCATCCAGGTAGGTGTAGCAGATCTCTACTTCACGCCTTCCCGGTTCAGACAGGTCACTGATGACGTCATACTCTCCATCTGCAAGTTCAACCGCCCTGGCCGGAATAGCATCGCTGGCCGTTGCCTTCATCAGAAGACGTACCTCCATACCATCCGCATCAAAGTTCTCACCCGGCAGATAGATTGTTTTTTCCGGTTCCTTTACTACTTTAATGCTGTCCGCCCTCATATCCTCCGGATCGTAAACCGTGATTCGGAAGAAAGCAGAATACACTTTTCCATCCTCGTTTTCGTAAGAAACAATCACTTTGGACCTTCCTGCTTCGTCCATATTCGGTCTTTCTATGGTGTACTCGTCCTTTGTCAGTTCCCGGACAAGTTCACTTCCATGGTATCCATTCACCACCATGCCGGTCGGTTCAAACTCTCCGCCCAGTTCATAAACGGTCTTATTAGGCATCATGTCCACTTTGATTTTGTTGACCGCCAGCTCTGTAACAGGCGCCTCCCCTTTTGCGATGGCAATATAGGAAACAGCCGCTCCGTTTGCCTCCGTGGCCGTAAATGTCAGAGTCACCTCTGTGCCATCTGCCGGTACGGACAAATGGCCCTGTACGTACAGTTCTTTCCACTGGGTTCCTCCGGTAGATCCCGAATTACCGAATTCGGTCTTTACAACGGTGCCGTCTTCCTTCTCATAGGAAGCCGTAACCTTTGTAGACCGGCTGTTTCCTGCCCACCACTCGGTATGGCCTGTGGTGATGTTGTATTCTCCCGCATCCAGGGTAACCTTATAGGTAAAGGAATCTCCGATCGTATTCTTACCGTAATAGCCGGTCGCATGCAGGCCATGGCCCTCTGCATATCCCTTCATTCCGTCATAGTCTGAACCGATTCCCCAGGCGTTATCCCTTCCTTCCTGATCTGCCGTTTCATTCTTCAGACTCTCCGATGCAGCCTTCACCGCCTCGTAAATTTCCGAAGTCTTGTCTTTATTATCCTTGCCTACACCGATACCGCAGTCGATAAAGTAAATCTGTGAACTGCTGCAGACAACCGGTGACCAGCTGAGTGTTCCTGCATCCAGATTTTCCAGGACTCCTTCCAGCTTAACCGTGCTTCCCTGTAAGTTCCAGTCTCCTTCTTTTAATTTCCAGGTGACCGCTACGTCCTTCACCTCACCATTTACCTTTAAGCTGAGCGTCTCCGGCAGCTTATCTTTGGCAGCGATGATTGGAAGCTCTGGTATCTCTTCCACCGAGTCACCACCGACCGTAACCCTAATCGAGGCCTCTGCACTGTCTTCTTTGGAAGTGATCGTCACGGTTTTCTCTCCCGGCACGGAAGAATCAAAGCCTGTTACGGTATACTCATTTTCCTTCAGCACTCTGCTGCTGTCATTATCGTAATGACCTGTTACTGTCATTCCCGTGGTATCCAGCTTTTCACCAATGGAATACATGATCTTGTCCGGCATCTGAGTGACTTCAATGCTCTTTAAATTAGCGGATTTCTCCACTGCCAGCCAGCTGATAATCGGCTTTTCATTGGCTGCATTCACAAGCTTATAGGTCACCTCACCGCTTACCGGAATCGTAAATTTGTTGGTTACCTTCATATCCTTTCCGCGGGACAGGATCGTATCAAAGACTATTACCTGTGTCCTGCCGTCCGCATCCAGATAGGTGAGCTCCGGCTTCATATCACGCGAGCGTGTTCCGTACCAGTCATGGAATCCGTTGGTAATTTTATAGGTACCCGATTCCAGAGTCAGACGGTATACAATCTCTGTTCCGTTCGTTCTCCAGCCTGCGGTATAGGAGTCATCGTACTCACCGGCAGCGCCATCCGGACTCGGCTTTAACGGATTTTTGGAGTCTGTTATCTCAAAGCCCCACTCGTCCTCTGCCGCCCCGTACCTCTGGTCCGCCGTCTCATTAAGCAGTGGCTTATTATTAGTCTGGAAATATTCCGCGACTGCCCTGTGAACCGCTGAAGTGATTGATAAAGTGCCGCCCCCGTTTGGATTTACCGGCACATCGGCCGCACAGTCGATATAGTACTGCAGATCCTGAGGAACCACCATAACCTTAGCTTCCACCGGATACTTGTCTTCTCCCGCCGCGCCGGTCACCTTCACCGTCTCATAGGCAATATCAAACTGACCCTCAGATACTTCCCACACAACTTCCGCTTCGGCCGCTTTTCCGTCGAGACGGATTATGGAAACCTTTTCAGGCAGCTTTGGTACACCGCCTTTCACGGTCACATAGATCTGATCGAGCCCTGTGACTTCTGTAATCGTTCCCGCCTTACCAAGCTTCTCCATGGCATTGCGAAGCGCTAAATACGCCTGATTTAAAATTTCCTGACTTCCGTCTGCAAGCGCAGCTTCTGCAGAAATGACAGCATTCTGGAAGTCCTCCCAATCCTCTTTAAGATAAATCTCATCCTCATTGGTCAGCTTCTTTGCTGCATCGATGAGCGCCTGGAGCTTGGCTGTACTCACGGTAACTCCTTCAGCTGCCGTACCGATTACATCAATACCATCTACGTAATAAGTACCGCCTTCCACAGTAATCTTTACTGTATGCGTTCCTTCCGGCAGATTCTGCAGGGAATATGTAGTCTGTCGGTTTCCGGCCTCCGGAGTCTCATAGGCTGTCTCCCTGACCTCTCCATCCACCTCTGCCTTTATTACTGCTGCGCCGGAATTGCCGAATACATTGATTCCTGTTCCGTCAAAGGTAAGGCTGAAGGAATTGTCTCTCGACTCACCGCCGTCATCCGGCTCTCCGATAACCTTCAGTTTTTTGAGGCTGATAAAGGAGCTGGCAGCTACCACCTTTAAGGTATGGAGCCGGGCCGGATCCAGATCGAGATCAAATACATCGCAGCCGGTTCCGCCGTTTGTGGAATTGTAGTTTACTGTTCCCACCAGTTCTCCGTCAATGTAGACATTGCCGGTGCCGTTGCTGCCATTGGCCTCTCCGAAAATTTCAATTCCCGTACCATAGAAATCGAATTCGTAATGGGCCTCATCGCCTGCGCTTCCCCAGGCATTGCTGTCATTGGAGCCCCATGCCAGTGGGTTGCCTCCTTTGTAATAACGGATCTGGCCGCTGTTATGGGCATAAACGCCCTTTTCGATAGCTCCGCCGTACGTTCTTGTACGGTTGTAATGGCTGTATCCCTCGTTTAGTACGTGATTCCAGTTTCCATTCCATGTGATCAGTTCGCTGGTATCATCGAGCTTCTGATCAGCTGCCGCTGCTTTTCCTTCAACAGGCATGATTTCCAGGTTATCAAACTGAGTGTTGTAAAAACCGCTGGTCAGCGTCACACGGCCGCTCATGGAGGTATGGTTGTCATCCACCAGCACCGCCACCTTTTGACCATCCACATAAGCGGTCAGGACGTTCTCATCTGCAGCCAGCTGCATATTATGCCAGACAGCGCTGTCGAAATTCTCCAGCGTTCCCTTACTGGTCTGTCCAGAACGGCAGTTCAGTTTATAGGTGCCGTCTTTAAATACCTGAAAAGTATAGGTGGATACATCGTTGGCACCCGTTCCTTCATGAACCACTTCCCTGACGCCGATACCCGCGTAATTTTCAAAGCATTCCGGGCTTGTTAAATCCAGCTTGAAATCGATGCCTGCAACATAATTAGTCCACCGGTGATCTCCCAGAACGGTTCTTGGCCTGCCGCTGGTCTGGCTGTTTTCATCCGTTCCGTTTCCCCATACATTCCAGTCATACGGACGGTTATTATCATTGATCACCTGTGTCAGAACGTGATTGCCGAAGCTTCCCTCCTGCACCTCGAATGCACCATTTAAATCCGTGGTATATCTCGGAGTTCCGCCTCTGCGTTCCAGATACGTTCTTCCTTTCTCATCGGCCTCATACTGCGCATACTCAAAATCATCTGTATACGGAAGAGCCAGCACCTCCCGCTCAGCTTCGGAATCATTCTGACCCGGCTCATATTCCCGGCCTCTGTCCAGTAAACTGGTGACTGTCACAATGGAGTATGGCTTAACGGTCAGGTTAAAGCTGTAGATACCGCAGCCTTCCTTATTAGGAGTAAAAGAATCCACCATCTGCATCCAATTGGCATCATACTCCTCATCTCCGTCGGGTCCTCTCGTTTCCCAGACATTTAACGGACTGGAAGCCTTCTTCATATTTTTAACCGTTACTTTATACTTTCTGGTCTGAGACGTATTGTTCGCAAAAACCATAGAATAATCATCTGTCTCGGGATCCTTTAAGGTTAAATAATTGTTGGTTCCTGTATCAGCCAGAACACCGCCGTCGCTGTAGGAACCATCCCCGTAGCAGGCATCCGGAAGGTAATTCCAGCCCAGATCAGCAAATTCCATGAAATGTCCCACCATCTGAAGACCACCGTCCGCATCGTAATAACCGGACCATGGATCAAATGCACCGATCAGTTGCTTCGGGCTGTAAGCGCTTCCCTCATAGAAGGCACCGATTGCCGGCTGAAATTCAAACCGGGTCATGCGCGGCTGGTTCTCCCCCGCGTCCTCGTAGCTGTAGCTGTTGATAAACCGGGTTGCCAGATCTGCCATTCCCACCTTGCCGCCAACTCCGCCGCGCTCAGGATCTACATTAATTCGGTACTTTGCGTTAATCATTGGAGCAATTGCTTCACTGTACCAGATTTCCTTCCCATATTCCTGATTTACTTTTGTTAAGTTGGCGTTGCCGTATAAGGTATAGTGATCTGAGACCACATCGACAAGCTCCATCAGTTCAGAGTCATTTAACATACGACCGGCTATATCGTTGCTGTTTGAGTGAGTATCTGCCGCCACAATCTGAATCTGGTCATAGTCGTACCGTGCGTCCTCTTTCGCCGAGTCTTCTTTCAAGCGGTTTGCACAGTATTTAATCCACTCCGTGTTGTCAGCGTAGTCCCTGCGCCGCTCGTTCTGTCCGGGACTTACGTAGTTAATCTCATAACCGTATTCATCGTATACCGCATCAATCGTCTTTTTATACCATTGATATCTCGCTTCATACTTTGGGTTTTCAAAAGCTTCATACCCGATCCCCTCCTGGGTCCATTTTGGTTCACCCCAGCGGAGAATCTCTACTGTTATATCAGGATTAATGGTCTTTGCATCTGCTGCAAAATGCCATCCTGCCCCGCGCAGGACATTTGCTTCCTCACTGGGGGAACGCATGGTAGCCGGCTCCGTACCAGAAGAAGAATTAATATCTCCTCCCATTTCTACTTTAATGTGGTTTAGTCCGGCTCCCTTTTCCGGATTAAACAGAAGTTCCATCATCTCCCAATACTTGTCCGGATGCTCTTCCTTATAATCCATAAGCAGTCTGGATGTATTGTTGCACGTAACTGCTCCAAACCCTTTAAAGGTATTGACCGGATCAATCACATCCCCATCCACAGTAATCTCCTGGACATTCGTCTCTGTTGCAGCATATACCGGAGGACTGAACACCATTCCATTGTTCAGAACCATACCGGCGCTGAGCAGAAAACAAAGCGATTGTTTTGCCAAATGCTTCATCTTCATATTCCTTGCCTCCCTGAATTTCATCAATTGGTTACAAAGCTCAGCTTAAAACATAACTTTTACGGATATTAACACATCATTCAGCAACAAATGCTTTTATAACATGTTGGTATCTGATATAATATGTAATAAGCTTATTGCCTTCTGCATACAGGAAAGTGTCTGTGCCACCAGATTTTTGCTAATTGTGCTGAGACAATAAGCTCTTTTCCTGTAAATTTTATTCACATACTCCCCCCTTTTCGTAAAGATTAACTTATTTTAACAACTTTTTTAGGACATTTGAATGTAATTAATTATTCCATTTCTATTTTTATTGTGAAAAATTACATGTTTTTATTATCAATTACATTTATTCAAAAAAAACATGTAATATATTACGATTTAACCTGTAATATTTTACGATTTCTGAAATTATACTCTTCATCGTTTAAAAACCGGATTGCCATCAGATAGTATATCTGCGGCAGTCCGGTTTCTAAATAACAAAAATATAAAACTAAATCCTATAAAAACGCCCTCGCCACCGTCGTAAATAAAAAGCATACAACAATCCCCGTAACCGTAGGAACCAGGAAGGAAGCAACCGTCCACTTCACACTCTGGGTCTCTTTTTTTATTGTAAGACAGGTGGTGGAACAGGGCCAGTGCATCAGGGAGAACAGCATGGTGCTAACAGCCGTGATCCAGGTCCAGCCGTGGCTCACCAGAAGATCTCTTAGTACTGACAGATCGCTGATATCCAGCAGACTTCCCTCTGCCATATAGGCCATGATGATGATCGGCACTACGATCTCATTTGCCGGGAATCCAAGGATAAAGGCCAGCAGTATGACGCCGTCCATTCCGATGACCTGAGCGAACGGATCCAGAAATCCGGAGCAGTGTGCAAGGAGTGTCGCATCGCCCACGGAAATATTGGCCATCAGCCAGATGATGAGTCCCGCCGGTGCTGCGACTACGATGGCACGGCCCAGGACGAACAGGGTTCTGTCAAAAATCGAGCGTACGATGACTTTTCCGATCTGCGGCTTCCGGTATGGCGGCAGCTCCAGCGTGAAGGAAGAGGGAACGCCTTTTAATACCGTAGCGGACAGAATCTTCGAGATCAGAAGTGTCATGAGCACTCCCAGAACGATGACTCCCGCCAGAATTGCAGCAGACAGGACTGAGGAGAATGCCCCGGCAGCGCTTCCTACGAAAAACATGGTAATAATGGCGATCATCGTCGGGAAACGTCCGTTACAGGGCACGAAGTTATTGGTAATCATGGCGATCAGCCGCTCCCTCGGAGAATCGATAATACGGCATCCGATGATTCCGGCGGCATTGCAGCCAAAGCCCATACACATGGTCAGTGCCTGTTTTCCGCAGGCGGCACACCGTTTGAAGCACCGGTCCAGGTTAAATGCAACTCTTGGAAGGTAACCGAAGTCTTCCAGCAGCGTAAACAACGGGAAAAAGATTGCCATTGGAGGCAGCATAACCGATATTACCCATGCCAGAACCCGGTAAACGCCATGAACGAGGAGATCATTTAAAAGCACTGGCATACCGATGGCGAGAAACAGCTCGCTGATCCGGTCTTCCACCCAGAATAAGCCTGTGCTCAAAAGTTCGGACGGATAGTTGGCTCCTGTAATCGTCAGCCAGAAAACGCCTAAAAGAATCAGAAACATAATGGGAAATCCGGTTGCTTTGCTTGTAAACAGATGGTCCAGAAGACGATCCTTCTTATCATACTTCTGATTCTCGTACACCACCGCACCCCGGCAGATAAACTCTGCTTTTCGTACAAAGACTGATGCCATGTCATCACTTACGCGCTTCTGTGTGATACCCCGTTCCTTCCACTCTTCCCGGATTTCCGCCAGAAGGGAGCTTACTTCCAGTGATTCTGCCACGGGAGTGAGATATTTGCGGACGGCTTCCATCAGGTTCTCGTTGGAGTCCAGGAGCCGTGCGCAGAGCCAGCGGATATTGACGCCCTCGCCAGCCGTCTTCCTTACCACAGGTGTGAGCCGGGCGATGGCCGCCTCGATGTATTCCGGATACCGGATAAGAATCCGCGGCGCCGGATTTTCATCGAATCGTCTGTCTGCCGCCTTCTCTGCTGTTTTTCGAACTTCGCTTTCTATGTCTTTTACGTTTTCAGCCTCTGATTCCGCTGCTTCCATATTACTTGCTTCTATATCTCTTGCTGCTATGTTTTTTGCTTCCGCTTCTGTTTCCTTTACAGATTCTGCCGCTTCTGCTACGGCTTCCTTTTCCACGCCTTCCGCTTCAACTTCTGCCTCCATTTCCACGTCTTCTGCTTCCATTTCCACGTCTTCTGCTTCCATTTCCACGCCTTCCACATCCACAGCTTCCGTCTCAGCATATTCGCCCTCCACCACTTCCATGATTCGGGCGCTCTCCAGCCTCTTGTTCAGCTCCAGCACGTGTTTCAGGCCTTCATAAATCTGTTCCAGTCCTTTTCCGCTCCTGGCCGCAGTTCCGATGACGGGCACCCCCAGGCGCTCCTCCAGGACATCGAAACGGATAGAGATCGATTTTTTCTTAGCCTCATCCATGAGATTGACGCAGACCACCGCCCGCCGGTTGGCCTCCAGAATCTGGAGCACCAGATTTAAATTTCGTTCCAGACAGGTGGCATCACAGACAACGATAACTGCGTCCGGATTTTCAAAGCAGATAAAATCTCTTGCCACCTCTTCCTCTGAGGAATGAGCCATCAGAGAGTAACAGCCAGGGATATCCACCATAACATATCCCTGCTCTCCATCGTTTGCATAGCCCTGGGCGTTTGCCACCGTTTTTCCGGGCCAGTTTCCGGTATGCTGATTCATTCCTGTCATTTCATTAAATACGGTACTCTTTCCCACATTCGGGTTGCCGGCCAGGGCGATCACCTTATCGTCTTCCTGGCGCTTCCTGATTTCCAGCCCGCAGTCTACGGACTTGATTCCGACAGAATCTCTGCTTAACCCCATATTACGTCCTCCGTTTCCTCCTGTTCTGACTTGCCCTCACAGATCGAGGCAGTATCTGCGGCCGAAACCATGTCTGGATTCTTCTCCGCTTTTGCTTTCCGGTATCCCGGCTCCATCCTGCATACCATCACACGTCCGGAGTCTTCACTCCTCAGCGCAATGACGGCCCCGCGGATCACATAAGCGCAGGGGTCTCCCAGAGGGCTCTTCCCCACACACTCCACTACGGTTCCTTCAATCAGACCGATGTCCTGAAGACGTCGTCTCATATCATCAAAAACGGCCAGCTCGGATATAACTGCCTTCTGGCCCTTTTTTAAATCGGTTAACTGGATTACTTCTGTCATTAAAATTTACCTCCGAAAATGTTTCCATATCCTAACATATGCGAAGGCTGGTACAGTGGTTCCGCAGGATTTTTGCATTTTTTCAGACAGCAGGTCAGTTTCCCTGACCGCAATGATTAAGAAGCTCTTCCCCAGGCCTGTCATAGATCATTCTCCGCCGGAATATACTAAACTGATATGCGGATACCGACAAGGAGGTAACAAATGGACCAGGAAGATAATTTTTATACATTAAAAGGCTATTCCCTGCTGGAACACGTTCAGATCACCTACTCCATGGAGGACTATTTGGAAATGATCTGCCGCCTCAGTCAGGACGGCACTCCGGTCCGGATCGGAGACCTCGCCAAATGCCTTCATGTCCGGCCTTCATCCGCCTCAAAAATGGCCGGAAACTTACGCAGCAGCGGGCTTGTGAGGTTCGAAAAATACGGTACGGTCACACTGACCGAGGCGGGTCTTCAGCTTGGACGCTATCTCCTGTTCCGCCATACGGTGCTGCAGAATTTCTTCTGCTATATTAATCAAACCACCGATGAACTGGAACAGGCCGAGAAAGTAGAGCATTTCATCGACCCGAAAACCGTGTATAATTTGAAAAAATGGCTGGATAAATTTACATAGACAGTCTTGTGCGAATCCTTAATTCGTCGTATACTATAGGTTACACGATGATGTTCATAACAAGGAGGAACAGACACATGGATAAGATTAAGATGACAACCCCCATCGTCGAGATGGACGGCGACGAGATGACCAGGATTCTCTGGAAGATGATCAAAGATCATTTACTGCTTCCCTACATTGACTTAAAAACAGAATACTACGATCTCGGCCTGGAATACCGCGACGAAACAGACGATCAGGTCACCGTCGATTCCGCCAACGCCACTAAAAAATATAAGGTTGCAGTCAAATGTGCCACCATCACCCCCAATGCCGCCCGTGTAAAAGAGTACAACTTAAAAGAGATGTGGAAGAGCCCCAACGGCACGATCCGTGCGATCCTGGATGGCACCGTATTCCGTGCTCCGATTGTGGTTAAGGGAATTGAACCGTGTGTAAAGAACTGGAAAAAGCCGATCACCATTGCGAGGCATGCTTACGGCGACGTATATAAGGGTTCCGAGATGAAGATTCCGGGAGCAGGTAAAGTCGAGTTAGTCTATACGGCAGAAGACGGAAGTGAGACCCGTGAACTGGTACATAATTTCGCAGGCGCCGGTATTGTACAGGGCATGCACAACTTAAATAATTCCATAGAAAGCTTTGCCAGAAGCTGTTTCAACTACGCTCTGGATACGAAACAGGATTTATGGTTTGCCACCAAGGACACCATTTCCAAAAAATACGATCACACCTTCAAGGATATTTTCCAGGATATTTTCGACGCAGAGTATGCTGCTAAGTTTGAGGAAGCCGGAATCACTTACTTCTATACTCTGATCGACGATGCGGTCGCCCGTGTCATGAAGTCCGAAGGCGGCTATATCTGGGCCTGCAAGAATTATGACGGCGACGTTATGAGCGATATGGTTTCTTCCGCATTTGGCTCTCTCGCCATGATGACCTCCGTTCTCGTATCTCCGGATGGCGATTACGAATATGAGGCCGCCCATGGAACCGTACAGCGCCACTATTACAAGCACTTAAAGGGAGAAGAGACCTCCACCAACTCGGTGGCCACCATTTTCGCCTGGACCGGTGCTTTGAGAAAGCGCGGAGAGTTAGACGGCAACAACGACCTGATGGATTTTGCAGACAAACTGGAGAAAGCCACCATAGATACCATCGAAAGCGGTGAGATGACAAAGGATCTGGCACTCATCACCACCATACCGAATCCTACCGTATTAAACAGTGAGGATTTCATCAAAGCAATCGCTGCCCGTCTCTAAGGGAGAGCTTCACTTAACGGCCTTCCCTCACCGGCCTTCAGCGAAACGTAATCTGACTGCTGCTACTGCAATCCCTCCGAACCGCGGGTCCTCTCACGGTACCGGAGGGATTTTCATAAACCAGCACTGGTATTTACGCCGGGAGGCACTAACTATCCATTATTATCAGGAGGCACTGTCCATGAGATACAAACCCAAAGACCACACACTGAAAAACGGCGTTCTCTGCCACTTAAGAAGCCCTCTTCCCGCCGACGCGGCCGCCATCCTTCATCTGATGAAGGCCACCTCAGACGAGACAGACTTCATGGCCCGGTACTCCGATGAAATTACCATGCCCACCCTGCGGGAAGAAAAATTTCTGGAGTCCACGCTGAGCAGTCCCGCAGACTTAATGATTTGTGCCGTTGTGGACGGAACCATCATCGCCAATGCCGGCTTAAGCCCTATCGCCCAGAGGGAACGGTACCGCCACCGCGCGACCTTCGGCATATCCATCCGGAAAGAGTACTGGGGCCTGGGAATCGGCTCCCTGCTTCTGTCGGCCATCATAACATGTGCCGGAGAAATGGGGCTGGAGATGATCGAGCTGGAGGTTGTCTGCGAAAATAAGCGTGCGATCGCCCTTTATGAAAAATATGGCTTCCGCATCTACGGCACCCGCCCCCATTCCTTTAAATACCGGGATGGCAGCTACGCAGATGAGCATCTCATGCTGCTGGACCTCTGATTGTCCGTACTGATTTTCGACATTATTTTTTAAAAAAGGACAAAAATCCCTGTTCAATTCATTATCAGAATGATATAATATCTATTATCATATGTTGTATTGGTAATGGAAGGGATCCTGATCATGAATTTAAGACATCTTACTATCTTCAAAACCGTCTGTGAAGAGGGCAGTATTACTGGAGCGGCGAAAACGCTGTCCATGACGCAGCCGGCTATTTCCCACGCGATCAATGAACTGGAGGAATCCGTAGGCGCCTCTCTCTTCGACCGCGTTTCCAGGAAAATCGTCATCAATGAGAACGGCAAATTCTATCTCTCTAAAGTGATACCGCTTCTGGAGCTCTATCACGATCTTGAAACCTGTTCCGGCTCCTTAAACCGCCAGACTCCTCTTCGGATCGGCTCCTGTGTGACTCTGGCCAGCTTCCTGCTGCCCGGAGTTATTTCCCGTTTTATGAAAAGCAATCCGGAGTCCGTCGTCAAGGTCACGGTAAATAATTCCAAAGAGATTGCACAGCTGCTGCTGAAAAATGAGCTGGATATCGGTCTGATCGAGGGCGTCGTGCCCAACGAACAGCTGGAGAAAATTCCATTTTCCTCCTATCCGCTGGCCGTCATCTGCGCGCCCGACCATCCATTCGCCCGCCTGGCCAGCCAGCCCGTATCCCTGGAACGCCTCGTGGAAGAGCCTCTCATCCTGCGCGAGGAGGGCTGCACGATCAGAGACGCCTTCGACTGCGCCCTGACTCTGCACAACTTAACCGCCGCGCCGCTGTGGTCCAGCACCAATTCCGACGTAATCGTCCAGGCCGCCCGTGAGAACCTGGGAATCGGCGTTGTTCCCCGAATCTTTGCAGACCCCTACATTCAGCGCGGGGAGATTGTGGAGATAGACGTAAAGGAATTTGATGTCAGCTGTATGAACCATGTAGTATTTAATAAAGATAAATTTCAGAGCGAGAGTTTCCAGGCATTTATTAATCTGGTGCTATTCGATTAATCTTGTTATCCAAAAAGTACGGCGGAGAAACAGAATATTCCGTTTCTCCGCCGTACTTTTTACGTTTTCTCCTAACCGTAAGCAACAGGCTATTTACATATCCACTACACTACCACAGAAAAACCTCTTTCCCCGCAAGCTTCATCAACGCCTCCAGAAAGTAGTAATCTCCATATATAATCGAAAATTCGTGTTCCGTGTCGTGGTAGGCCGCCGTACATTTCTCCAGCAGCTGATCTTCTTCCTCATTCCAATTGCACCGCTCCGAAGCAAGCGTTCTCAAAAGGCGAAGCGCCGCCTGCAAATAGACACGGCTTTCCCGGCCCTTTTCCTGCTTTGCAATCTCAATAAGCCCGCAGGCGCCGATGGCGGCGGCGGTGGAGTCTTCCAGCCCGCAGTCCTCCGGCTGCCGGAAATCCACCGGAATCAGATTGCTCTCCGGAATATTGGCGATAAAGTAGTTGGCGATTCTCTTGGCGGTGTCGAGATACTTTCTGTCATTCGTGTGTAAGTAGCTCAGGACAAATCCGTATAAGCCCCACGTCTGGCCTCTCGTCCAGGAAGAGCCTTCGCCGTATCCCTGGCCTCCGTAGTCTCTGACCATCTCACCCGTCTCAGGATTGAATTCCACGATATGACGGACAGACCCGTCAGCCCTGACAAATGCATTCATCGCAGTATCCGCGTGATCCACGGCAATCTCATAGAATCTCGGATCCTTCGTCTCCTCAAAAGCCCAGTAAAGCAGGGGAAGGTTCATCATACAGTCGATGATGGCCCAGCCGCGGTTGTCTTCCTGCCGATACCCCATCCCGTCGTTCCAGGCCCGTAAGAACCTGCCCCGCGGATTGTAGCGGCCCGCCAGGTTACAGGCGGCCAGCATACTGCGGTTTTTCGACTTCCCGTCACCGGTCAGCCGGTAATCGGCGACGGAGGTCAGAAGCCACTTAAATCCATTGTCATGGGTCAGCCCTTCCGCGCACATCAAGTTTCTGTCCATCTTTTCTTCCGTTTCCACGGCGATTTTCTTATATTCCTCGTCCTGGGTCAGAGCGTACAGCTGCCACATCATGCCTCCCCAGAATCCATTGGTCCACCAGTCTATCTGGTCATCCCCCGACCGGTCGTCATGGACGCCGTCAACGGTCGTATACGGGATCTTGTGGGCGGAGCGTCCGCTCACCTTCTTAAGCTTCTCTTCTGCCCTCTTCAGAGTTTCGCCGGCCCATGCCAGCTCCTCTTCCTTTAATGGTAATTGTTCTGTCATATTTTCGTCTCCTCCGTCAACCTTTCACCGATCCAATCATAACGCCCTTTACAAAGTATTTTTGAATAAACGGATAAATCACAAGCACGGGAACCATGCTCACCACGATCAGCGCGTACTTGATTACGCCTGCCGCCTGGGCGAGCTGTGCCTGCAGCTCCGGATCCGTCACAGTGGATGGATCGATCTGATCCGCCATTAAAATCTCCCGCAAAAACAGGGTCAGCGGGTACAGTGCCTTGTCATGAAGATAGATCATGGCATTGAAGTAGGCATTCCAGTGGCCCACGCCGTAGAACAGCACCAGCACCGCCACGATCGCCTTCGAGAGCGGCAGGACGATCCGGATAAAATACATGAAATCCGAGCAGCCGTCTATCCTGGCTGCCTCCAGCAGCTCTCCGGGAATCGAATTCTGGATAAAAGTCTTTGCTATAATCAGGTTGTAGACCCCGATCGCCCCCGGAAGCAGCAGCGACCACACCGTATTCAGCAAATGCAGCTTCTGCACGAGTATGTACGACGTAATCATACCGCCATTAAAGAACATGGTAAATGTAAAGACCAGCATGATCGCGTTCCGCTCCGGAAGATCGTCCCTGGACAGGCAGTAAGCCGCCGTCAGGGTCATGATAATATTGACTGCCGTCCCCACAAACGTGTAAAACAGGGAGTTACGGAATCCCGTCCACACCGTCTTCGTATGAAACACGGTCTTATACCCCTCGAGACTGAAATCCACCGGAAACAGAACCACCTTGCCGCTCTGCACTGCGGTGCCGGACGAAAATGACGCGCTGATCACATAGACACAGGGATACAGCACAAGGACAAAGAAAATCGTCAGGAGAGCCGTAATCACAACGTAAAACACTTTGTCATTCAGACTGTAATTCTTAAATTTTCGCATTTTTGCCCTCCTTAAAAGATCCCATTGCCGCTCAGCTTCTTGCTCCCCCAGTTTGCTATCATCAGAAGGATAAAGTTGATCACCGAGTTAAACATACTGATGGCCGTCGATAGCGAGAAATCATTGATTCCGCTGGCGAGTCCCACCTTGTATACATAGGTCGATATAATTTCACTGTAATTCAGATTCAGATTATTCTGCATCAGCAGGACTTTCTCAAATCCCACATTCATGATGTTGCCAACCGCCAGAATCAGCATAATGCTGGCGGTTGGGAGTATGGTTGGAACGTCGATGTAGAGCAGCCGCTGGAACCTGCTTGCCCCGTCAATCTCAGCCGCCTCATGAAGGGACTGGTCCACACCGGCCAGCGCAGCAATATAAATAATCGCACTGTAGCCCGTGCTCTGCCATACCCCCGACCAGACGTAGATGTGCTTAAACAGCTTCCCGTCCGCCAGAATATTCGGCGCCGTCCGGTTGGTAAACATCGTATAAAGGCTCCCATAGATTCCGCTCCGGTTGTTCAGTACCTGGAAAATCAGTCCCACCATGACTACGGTCGAGATAAAATACGGCACATACGTGATCGTCTGGATCGCCTTCTTATACCGCTTTCCCAGCATTGCATTCAACAGCAGCGCGAAGATAATGGGAATTGGAAATGACACCGCGAGGCTGTATAAGGAGATCATCAGCGTATTTTTCATGATGATCGGGAATTTGTATGAGGTGAAGAACTTGACAAAGTTGTCAAGTCCCACCCATGCGCTGCCCCAGATTCCCTGCCTCACATTATATTTCTTAAACGCGATCACCAGCCCGCCCATGGGGACGTATGCAAACACCGCTATGTAGATGAGCGGCAGCAACAGCAGCAGATACAGCTGCCATCTGGCGAGAATCTGTCTCTTCAAATCTCTTTTGCCCGCAACCGGGCTGTCTTTTCTGTTTCCTGCCACAATAAATTCCTCCGGGTTCCTCTCTATTCCACAGAACGGTCATAGGCCGCCTGCGCGCACTTTTGCCACTCGTCGAGGCCCATTCCCTTTAGTTCTGACATATAAGCATCCCATCCGCTCTCAATATCTCTTGCCCCGGTGATAAACTCTGCCATCGTCTGGTTTACATAAGTTGGTATATTAGAAAGGGCTTCCTGAATCTGTCCTGCCTCATCCTCGGTATAGTGAAGAAGCGGGAGAACCTTCTCCGGATGCTTGTCAAAATAATACTCATAGCTCTTGGCATTTAGCTGTGTCTTGTCTTCCGGGTTGTACGTTACCATGCCGTTTGCAACCGTGTTCATTTCCGCAAGGCTCGCATATCTCGGTGATACGCCGTGCCATGTCTTTGCTGCCGGCTCCAGCCAGTAGTTGGAGATATAAGCCAGTGTCACCTTGTCGTAGAGGCCGGCCGCCACATAGGCATTGTTCATCTTCTCCAGTTCCGCCGGGGCTTCGGTATAATCAACACCCTTTTCACCGAATCTGGCTACCGTGGAGGCCTCATGATCGTAGAACGCATCCGCCAGTTTCACAGCCAGATCTACATTTTTACAACCATTAAAAATAAAGAATTCCTGGTTTGGCGAGTATTCTGTATATGGTGTATAATTGGTTCCGTCCGGTCCCTTAACCGGATTTAAAATCTCCATTTCCAGATAGTTGCTGTTGTTTGCTGCATCCGGATAGTTGGAGAGCGAACCGAAGGACACCAGCCCCACCACATTGGTTTCTTCGTTTAAAGTTGCCTTAAACTGTGTATCGTCATCGGTAAAGATGGCCGGTGATAGCAGGCCCTCTTTGTAAAGATCGTTCATGTAAGTCAATCCGGCCTTCCAGCCCTCCGTCGTAAACGGAGCGATAACGGTCTTTCCGTCCTTGTCAAGGGCGAGGCCGCCGTTTAAATTGCCGCCGTTCCAGAATTCAAAGGAGTTCATGAGTGCGGCCGTGATATTCTGGCCGTAGCCGCCTGCCTGATAGCCGTAAGCGCCGATCTCATCCTGCACGCCGTTTCCGTTGGGATCCTGATCATGGAACGCCTTCAATACGGTTTTCAGTTCATCCGTTGTCGTCGGCATGGTCAGTCCCAGCTTGTCGATCCAGGCTTTATTGATAAACATACGATTGGGCGTCACATTCCAGGTCTCCGGTTCATATTTGGATAAGCTGTACATGTTACCGTCCGCCATCGTCTGGGCCGCTTCCATCACCTTCTTGTCTTCTTCCGGGATTGCGTTGTAATTCGGCATCCTGGAAGCATCCTCTGTATATTCGTTTAAAGGCAGGAACACTCCGCTGCTGCCGTATTCCAATATTGTCTCCGGTGTCAGCGCATTATCCACAATCAGCACATCCGGCAGATTGTCATTGGAGGTGGCCATGAGGGACACCTTTGTCCTGACCTCATCCGTAGCCGCCGGAAGCTGATAAAACTCAATCTCAATCCCCAGCTTGTCTTCCAGATATTTCGTGAAGTAGTTGTTATCGTAATCCGTCACATAGCTGTTTGTCTGGATCGCAACCACCAGCTTGTTGTCTCCGCTGCCCTGCGCCTCCGTCACAGCCGCCGTCGTATCACCTTCTGCGCGGTCTGTCCCGCCGGCCGGCCCGCCGTTTCCTTTCTGGCAGCCCGATAATGCGGCTGCGGCCATCACTGCGGCCATTCCCAGCGCCGCTGCTCTCTTCCCATTTTTTCTCATGATACTTCTCCTCCTTTATGATCGTTTCTCATTACTGCTTCCTGGAAGGAATACGTGCGGCCATCGGAAAAACCCACCTCCATATCCCCGTCCTCTATGTTTTCACCCCCGTAAACGCGGCAGGCCGTGACCTCCCCTGCGCCGTGAGGGTATAAAACCGTTACCATTCTAATACTGTCAGACTCTGCACGGGCGACGATACAGTTGATCTCCCGGTACATTCCCTGCTCGGTCCCTGTGGCCGCATACCCCTGCCACTCCGGCTCTTCTCTCCCGCGGATTATTTCCATAATTTTCTCGTTCCCGGAAACGCAGACGGCCATCTCCTCCAGGTCCACCCCTGCCTCCGTAATCACTGGATTTTCACTGTCTACATGCCAAAGGAAATCGTACACATGAGGATTCCGGGACTCCAGCCGGTCCACCACAAGGAAAAACGGGTTCAGGCCCTCCGGCGCTTTTTTGATAAAATAGACCGATCTTGTATGACGCACTCCGGTCTCCTTGGGCGGAACCTCGTCTTTTGCATTCTCCTCATTCTTTCCGGGTTTTCCCCAGTTCCAGCATTCCATACCGCCGTACGCCCCGTCATAGCAGCCCTCCGCCCAGTCACAGGAGTCTCCGATTCCCCACTTCATCCCGGAAAGCTTTTCGATATCGCTGTCTTCCCAGACATACGAAGCTCTTCGGTTCTGCCCCTTGTGGTCCACCAGGACCGTATTGTGTGCCCTGGAGGACAGACAGTAGCGTCTCATCTCGGAATCGTCGTAGGCATAATTTCCGCCTTCGGTCAGCAGGTACTTCCCCTGTGCATAAATGAGTAAATTCAGCTTATCCTCATGCTGATGGCCCCGTCCAAATGGCGCGGCGTCCAAAAGTCCCCAGACGCTGCCGTTCTCCCATCCATTTCTCATAATGAAGAAACCCGAATAGGGAAGTGCGGTTGACAAGTAATCGGGACGGGTTCCCCGTGTTCCGCCGCTGGCCGCCCAAAGGATGGTTTCCGCCTTCTCTTCTCTTATGAAGGAAAGCTTTGGCTCCAGCAGTTTCCGGCTCGCCTCCATCCTTCCATCGTTGATATCCGGCAGACATCCATCAGGCATCATGAGCTTCACATCGATCTCACAGGCGGTTGTCAGCCGTTCCGTCATTCGTTCCGGAACCGGGACATCGAACGCCCTGGCCACCAGAATCAGCCGCTCGTAGTTATTGATTACAACATCGTGATATCCCGTGGACAGTTCATACTGGAAGCCATCCGGATAGATCTGACGCCCCAGCTCCTCCTCCAGCGCGGCAAACGCAGACTGAAGCCACTCTTCCCGCTGTTTAAACTGAGGATAGAGAATTCCAATCTGAGCCAGCCCGTTCATCTCCATAATCAGCCAGTTTCCATGCGTCCTGTTTCTGTAAAGCCTCTGCCCGTGTTCCCAGACCGATTGATACCAGTCCACCAGAAGATCGTCGGTAAACGCCTCCGTATCAAAGAATGTGAAAAGCACGTATGGCCAGTTCGCTCCCATCCGGATCCCGCATTCGATCGTCCTCCAGCACTCGGTATCGTACCCGGATACTGACTGCTCCGGGCGTACCGCCTGGCGAACCCAGGAACGGAAAAATTCCGCAGCCTGATAAGCGTATGCCTCCTTCTTTGTCCGGTTGTACTCGTGAGCCAGCATCTTCCACTCATGATGGCGGTTCAACTGCCACGTCCACTCCCTGTACTGATTATAGGTAGGATTGGCTTTCCAGTTTATCTCCCCCGCTGCCCCAAAATCACAGGGGACCCCTACCGAGATCAGGACGTGCTTTCGCAGACGCTCACATGCCTCCTCATCCGTCTCGCCCGGATATTTATAGACGTTCTCCGGTTCCTCATACGGGATTGCCAAAAAGCGTTCCCTCCTCGCGGCAAGCCCGGACCGCAGCGAAGCTGCCAAAGCGCTTCTCGCCTGACCGTAATCATGCTTCTCTGCAAAATGACGCACTTCGCGCATTTCCGGCCGGTCCAAATCGAGACAGCTTTGGAAAAATGTCTCATCCGTAAGAAGAGGGCCTTTTTCTGTTTCCGGCATCTTTATGCCTCCTCTCCAATATGTAATTTTTTGTATGGCCGTATCGTACCATACCTCTCTGTCTTTTGGATACTGTCATTGAATAAAAAGAATACCGGTGGGTAAGAAAATGGTATCTCATATTTTTCCTGCCCTCTCATATGGTAAGAATTCAAATTCTGCTTTCATTTTATATGGTTTTGTTGCATAATAAACGTATTGATTAAAATAGGAGATTGAATATATGGATAAGAAAAAAGAATTTCTTGATTACCTCCTGGAAAGATTTCAAATTAGAAGAAAAAATTGTAAAAAATCTTGTTAAATTATTTGAGGATGAGCAGCAAGTCTATTATGATAAAGCGATTTATTTTATGTAAACAATATGATTGGGCTTTTGATTCCTGGCTAAGATTTCTGCCGTCACAGAATGTACCGTCAAAACAACATAAGGGACAGCGCTGATAAAATTCTTTCAGGCTGTCCCTTGTATGATCTGAAATAAGAGTCCCTTACCGGGTCTCACAGTTTTCCTTATACACCTTCGGTGTGACGCCCACCTGTTTGCTGAAATTCCGATAAAATGTATTGACCGCACCGAAACCGGTCATCTGGGCGATCTTATCGTTGCTGTAGTCCGTCGTCGCCAAAAGTTCCTTCGCCTTCTCAATCCGCAGCCGCAGAAGGTACGAGGAAAAGGTCTCACCGGTCTGTTCCTTCAGAAACTGGGATAAATACTTTTCGGAAATTCCGATCTCACTGCTGGCCCGGTAGGCCGAGAGACCGGCCTCCTCGTAATGACTGTTTAAGTACTGGGTAATCTTCTCCTTCAGCCCCTCATTCTTACTTTTCTTTGTCTGGCTGATGAAGTCACAGAGTTCGTCAGAACTTCTCCGCAGCATCTCCATCATTTCCCCGCACTTTAGATTCTTCTGGAAGACCGGAAAATTCTCCCTGGAATCCGTCTCTCCGTCCAGATGGAGCCAGGCCGAATACAGGATATTCCGGATCGAATAGAAAATCTGTTCCTTCTGTGCCTCATATAAGTAAGGCATCCTGCTGTAATAGCTCTCCACCTTATCCAGCTGGGTGCAGATTTCCTCCTGCTGCCCGCATATGAGAAGCGTATAGAGATGATTCAAAAAATCCATATTGACCGGATTTGCGTAGAGAGCGTTGGCAGAGATATCGTACGTCTTTACCACATTTTCATTGCTGCAGGCATACTGTGCCCGAACGACCTGGCGGGCCTGCTCATAACATTTGTTCACATTGGCAAGGTCCGTTCCGATGGCACTGATCCCGACATGAAGAATCACGTCGTACGCGGCGGTAACCATGACGGCCACCTCCTCAAAGAGCTTCTTGATGCCGGAAACATTAGCCTCCTGTTCCGGTTTCAGTTCAAAAAGGAACAGCTCGTCGGTCAGACCGCTGTATACATTCGTAAATTTCCCGGGATAATGCTTTTTTAAGTACTCCACCATGGCAAGTGTTATGATATCTGAATTTCCATATTCCTTCTGCTGAAGGCGCACCACGGCCACGCAAAAGAATTCCGGCACCTTCTCAAAGCATTTCTCAAATACCCGCCGTTCCTCGGGAAGCCAGATTCCCATAACGATCAGATGCTCCAGCATCATGGCTTCATTCTGCTTCGCCAGCTCCTCCATCTTCGCGCGGTACTCATTGCCGTTCTTCTTCAGAGCCAGTATATTGTCTGTCAGAATCCCGTACTCGTCAAACCTCTTTTTGCTGCTCTCCACTCCATTTTCCGCAGGGAGGGCAAACAAAACCCGTTTCATGCCGGTATACTGCTGGTAGCTGTAAAATGCAGTCAGCCCGATTACCAGCAGCAGACCGATGCAGAGATAGATAATCAGGAGTCTGCTCACCGGCCAGATCTGGCTATCAATAAATGCCATGGGAATCCCGGTAACGATCTTCCACTGAAGGTCATCCTGCTGCTTCACAATCAGGCGGTAACTGCCCCCGTCCCCGACGACCTGTCCATTCTCATACGCGCCGATCCCCTCCGGGACATTCCCATACTCCAGCAGGACATCCCCGGTCCTGGAATCCTGAATATAGAGGAATCCATCCTTCTCCAGCTCCGGCATCATAATGCTTTTAATCAGATAGTCTCTGTCAATGACAAAGCACGACAGGTACTGCGGGTTCAGCCGCGTAAGTTCACTGCTCGTTAAGTAGAGGATCGCGTCCTGAAGCTTTCGCTCCTTCTCATTATAGATGAACCTTATCTGATCCAGGCGGACGAACTGGCTGTGTTTCGCATACCGGCCAAACAGTTCGTCACGCACGGCATCCGAGTCAGAAAAGTCCGCGCCTTCCCGCTGGATCCGGAGAAATTTATTGTAGTAGTCCTGGAAATTGAAGCTGCACTGGCTGGTGGATAAGTACAGGTCATTCTTTTTGAACAGCATAAATACGTAGGGGGTGTAATCCGCCACAAAGCCAATCTCACTGAACATTTTATTGGCCTCCTTAAGCTTTAGCACATCCTCCTTTGGAATCTTCCCCTGCTGGTAGACAATGGTGCTGAAGGTCTGATTCTTCGCCATCATTTCATTGATCAGCTCCATTTTATTAACCATCTCATAAATACCGTTGATTCCCTCCTGGTTCTTCATCTCCCCTTTTTCAATTATGTAGTCCTCAATACTGCGGCTGGCTACGAAGGCCACCAGAATACTGCTCAGGAAAACAATCAGAAAACCCAGAAAGTATTTTGTTATGTAGTGCATCAGCATTTTTGTAAATTTCATAAAATTCGGCTCCATTTTTACTTCGACTGTTTTAATCATCGTGTGTTGAGGCTGTGATTCATGACTTTGCCGGCAGCATACACCGACAAAAATAAAGCCGCATATCGTATTATAGAATGCAAACCAGGTATCAAAAAAATAAGGCACAGAATACTTATATTTCTGCACCTTACTTTTCTGTTTCTATCTATTCATATAATTCGATCCTCAGTTCATCTCAGCCAGCAGCTTATCAATGCTCACAATCTTCACACAGAGTGCGAATAATTCCATCGCCAGAATCAGGTCAGATAACGGCGGATAGGAAGGTGCGATACGGATGTTGCTGTCGTGCGGGTCCTTTCCATATGGATAGGTAGCGCCGGCGCCGGTCATGATGAGACCTGCTTTTTTACATCTGCCAACGATGGATTTCGCACATCCGTCCAGAGAATCGAAGGAGATGAAGTATCCGCCCTTCGGACTGGTCCAGGAACCGATTCCAAGGCCGCCCAGTTCTCTCTCCAGAATCTCGATTACGGCTTCGAACTTCGGTCTCATGATATCTGCATGCTTTCTCATGTGCTCCACCATGCCGTGGATATCTCCGAAGAAGCGCACGTGACGCAGCTGGTTTACCTTGTCATGGCCGATGGTCTGGATCTTTAACTGCTTCTTGATGTCTACCAGGTTGTTCTGGCTGCAGGCGATGGCCGCGATACCGGAACCCGGGAAGCTTACTTTGGAGGTAGAAGCGAACTTGTAAACCAGGTCCGGATTTCCCGCTCTCTTGCATTCTGCCAGGATTTCGATTAAATGATCCTGGTCGTGGTCGTATAAATGATGGATCGTATAGGCATTATCCCAGTAGATTCTGAAATCCGGAGCAGCCGGTTTTAATCTTGCAAAGCGGCGTACAGTCTCGTCGGAGTAGGAGATACCCTGTGGATTGGAGTACTTCGGCACACACCAGATTCCCTTGATGGAGTCGTCATTTGCAATCAGTTCTTCCACGATATCCATATCCGGGCCTGTTGGCGTCATAGGGACATTGATCATCTCGATACCAAAATATTCCGTAATGGCAAAGTGTCTGTCGTATCCCGGAACCGGGCAGAGGAATTTTACTTTGTCTAATTTGCACCATGGTGTGTTACCCATCACGCCCTGGGTCATGGAACGTGAAACCGTGTCATACATGACATTCAAGCTGGAGTTGCCGTAGATGATGATCTGGTCCGGATGAACCTCCATCATGTCGCCGAGCAGTTCTTTCGCTTCCTTGATGCCGTCGAGCACGCCGTAGTTGCGGCAGTCTGTACCGTCTTCACACGTTAAATCGTCATCGCTGCTTAAGACATCCATCATACCCATGGATAAGTCCAGCTGATCCACACTTGGCTTTCCTCTGGACATATCGAGGCGTAAATCCTTGCCCTGATACTCCCTGTACTTGGTGGAAAGCTGCTTTCTAAGTTCCTGTAACTCTTCCTTCGTCATCTCTGCATACGGTTTCATCGCTTTCTTCTTCCTCCTCATATTATCTCCTTCATTCGTTTCCGGGTTTTTGCCTCCCATGGCGGCATCTGCCCGGGTTACAGCAGTTCCTCTAGTACCCTGTTTACCATGGCGGGGTCAGCTTTCCCTTTCATCGCCCGCATCGTCTGTCCTACCAGAAAGCCTCTGGCTCTCTCTTTCCCATTATGGTAATCTGTCACAGACTGTGGATTTGCTGCTATAACCTCCCGGATCACGGCGCGTAGCGCTCCCTCGTCATTTACTACCTTAAGCCCGTTTTCTTCTACGTAGGCCTCGGGATCGATATCTTCAGCGAATATTTTTTCAAATACTTCCTTCGCTACCGTGCGGTTAATAGTACCATTATCCACCAAAACAATTAATTTTGCAAGATTTTCCGGTGAAAATCTTATGGCCTCCGGTTCCAGGGCCTCTTCCTTCAACAGCCTCATGGCCTCGACCATCAGCCAATTGGCCGCTTTTTTCGGCTTTCCGCACAGGGAAACAGTGGCTTCGAAAATATCCGCCATGTGCTTCGCCTCCGTGATGATATCCGCGTCATACGCGGAAAGGCCGTACTCTTCCTGGTATCTTGCCATCTTCTCGGTCTTTAGCTCCGGCTGGCGGTCCTTTATCTCCTGAATCCAGGCGTCGCTTATGGTCACCGGCGGCAGATCGGGATCCGGGAAATAGCGGTAATCTTTGGCGTCCTCTTTGGAACGCATGGCACGGGAGCTTTCCTTATTATCATCCCAGCGCCGCGTCTCCTGGACCACCTTCTTCCCATCCTCCAGAAGCTCGATCTGGCGCTTCCTCTCGCCCTCGATCGCTCTGGCAATGGCCTTGAAGGAGTTTAAGTTCTTCATCTCTGTCCTGGTACCAAACTCCAATGCTCCCGCTTCCCGGACGGACAGGTTCACATCCGCCCGCATAGAGCCTTCCTGAAGCTTGCAGTCCGACGCTCCGAGATACTGGATGATGAGCCGCAGCTTCTCCAGATACGCGATCACTTCATCGGCGCTTCGCATATCCGGCTCGGAGACGATCTCAATGAGAGGAACGCCGCTTCTGTTATAATCCACCAGGGAACAGTCTTCCCATTCATCATGGATCAGCTTTCCTGCGTCCTCCTCCATGTGGATCTCGTGAATCCCCACCTTCTTCTTACCGGCCGCTGTCTCGATTTCCACGAAACCGTCGTGGCAGATAGGGAGGTAGAGCTGGGAGATCTGGTAGTTCTGAGGATTGTCGGGGTAAAAATAGTTTTTCCGGTCAAACCGGCAGTACTGATTGATTTCACAGTTCACTGCCAGCCCCACCGCCAGAGCGTATTCCACCACCTGCCTGTTGAGGACGGGAAGCGAACCCGGCATTCCGGTGCAGACCGGACAGGTGTGGGTATTGGGCGCTCCGCCAAACTCCGTGGAGCAGGAACAGAAAATCTTCGTTTTCGTGGCAAGCTCCACATGGACCTCCAGTCCAATGACTGTCTCATACTGTCTGCTCATCTGCTCTGCCTCCTTTCCTGCTGACGGCTCCTCTCAAACGCATACCCCGCGCGGATAATCTGTTTCTCCTTAAAGCAGTCTCCGATTAACTGCAGGCCAATCGGAAGGCCTTTGGAATCTGTCCCGCAGGGAACGGAAAGCCCCGGAAGCCCTGCCAGGTTGACAGAGATCGTATAGATGTCGCCGAGGTACATTTTCAGGGGATCGCTTAAGCTCTCTCCCAGTTTCGGCGCCGTAACCGGCGACGCGGGTCCCAGTATCACATCGTAGCTCTCGAACGCACGGTCAAATGCTTCTTTGATCAGCGCCTTCGCCCGGAGAGCCTTCAGATAGTAGGCATCGTAGTAGCCGGAGCTCAAGACGAAGGATCCCAGCATGATACGGCGTTTCACCTCCGGCCCGAAGCCCTGGGAACGGCTCTTTTTATACATATCGTGAAGCCCTTCATACTCCTTTGCCCGAAAGCCGTATTTTACGCCGTCAAAACGCGATAAGTTGGAGCTGGCTTCCGCGGATGCGATCACGTAATAGGCAGGAATGGCGTATTCCACCATGCCAAGATCGAATTCCTCCACGACGGCGCCCTTTTCTTTCAATACCGCCGCGGCTTTTAAGATAGCCTCCTTTACCTCAGGATCGAGGCCGTCTCCCATATAATCCCTCGGAATTCCGATTCTCATTCCTTTCACGTCGTCCACCAGAGCCGACGTGAAGCGGGTACTCTCCTGCACTTCGCCGGAGCTGTCGTGACGGCCTGACCAGTCATACTCCCCGCGGTCCATGGAGGTGCTGTCTTTTGTATCATGGCCTGCCAGCGTTTCAAGGATCACCGCACAGTCCGTCACATCCTTCGCCACCGGACCGATCTGATCCAGAGATGATCCGTAGGCAATGAGACCGTACCGGGAAACGGTTCCGTAGGTTGGCTTTAAACCGGTCACCCCGCAGAATGAGCTGGGCTGCCGTATGGACCCGCCCGTATCGGAACCAAGCGCATAAAAGCATTCATTTGCCGCAACCGCGGCGCAGGAACCGCCTGACGAACCGCCTGGCACATGATCCGGGTTCCAGGGGTTTCTCGTGACTCCGAAGGCGGACGTCTCCGTCGTACTGCCCATGGCAAATTCGTCCATGTTCGTCTTGCCGATGATTACGGCCCCCGCCTTCCTTAAGCGTTCTACCGCCTCCGCCGTATAGGCAGGCACGAAGTTTTCAAGAATCTTCGAGCTGCAGGTGGTGCGCATGCCTTCGATACACATATTGTCTTTTACTGCGACCGGGACCCCGGCCAGCGGTCCGGTAAGAGTGCCTTCGTCGATCCCCCTCTGTACCTCATCCGCCTGCTTAAACGCCTTTTCCTCTTCCAGCGTTACGTAGCAGTTAAGCTCCGGCTCCCGCCTTCTTATCTGGGCAAAGACGGCCTCCAGCGCCTCTCTGCACGTTACTTCTCTCTCTTTTATCTTCTTTCCCAGCTGAACCGCAGTCAGTGATAATATCTCTTTTTCTTTCATGGGATCTCCTCCTTATTCCACTGTTTTAGGAACCTTAAACGCACCGTTTTTCTGCTCTGGTGCATTTTTCAGGATGGATTCCCTGTTGATGAGCTCGCGCTCCGCCAAACCAGAATGAGGAAGGCTTTCTTCTCCCGGTATATCCTCCCGGAATACATTGGTCAGGGGGAATCGGTGAGTCATGGGTTCTACGCCCTCTGTATCCAGCTCGTTAAGCTTATCGATATAGGCAAGCATGCGCTCCATGTCCTTTTTGGCTTCCTCTTTTTCGGCCCCGGACAGCTCAAGCTTTGCCAGAATTCCCACGTATTCGATCATCTCATCACTTACCACCGGACGAGCGTGAATGGGGCCGGCTTTTGAAGTCTTTTCTGTCATATCTGCCATGGTTCTTTCCTCCGTTTCTATGGCTCCAGTCTGGTCACGTCGCGTGGAAACATCGTCGTCTCACGGACATTCTGCTCGTTTAACAGCCGCATGGTCAGTCTCTCCAGACCGATTCCGAGACCTCCGTGAGGCGGCATACCGTATTTGAATATCATCAGGTAGGATGCCAGCTCCTCCGGGTCCATGCCCCTCGCTTCCATCTTCTTTATGATGGCATCGTAATCGTGGATTCTCTGGCCGCCAGTGGTGATCTCCAGACCACGGAACAGCAGGTCGAAGCTCAGCGTATACTTCGGATCCAGGGGATCGTCCATGGCGTAAAACGGCCGCTTCTTTGACGGGTAATGTGTGACGAATACAAAATCACTGCCGAACTCCTCTTTAAAATACCGGCCGATCAGATTCTCTTCCTCCGGCTCTAAATCGTAGGGGTTGCGGATCGGACGGCTGTATTTCTCTGAAACGAGTTCCTTGGCCCGTTTAAAGGTTACAGCGGGAATCTTTGATACGTCCGGAAGTGTAACATTTAACATCAGGAGTTCCTTCTCATATTCCTCAGAAAGAAGCTTCATTACGTATTGAAGCATGGCGGTCTCCATGGCCATCACATCTTCAAAGCCTTCGATATACCCCATCTCAAAATCTAAACTGGTGTACTCGTTTAAATGACGGGTGGTGTTGTGCTTCTCGGCACGGAACACCGGAGCCGCCTCGAATACCCGGTCATAGACACCCACCATGGTCTGCTTGTAAAACTGCGGGCTCTGTCCCAGCTCTGCCTTTTTGTTAAAGTAATCCAGCCGGAACACATTGGAGCCGCCTTCTGCGCCGCGGGCCACAATCTTCGGCGTGCGGATTTCCGTAAAATGCTGGGAATGAAGGAAATCCCGGAAGCCTCTGACGATGCCTTCCTGAATGCGGAATTTCGCCCGTTCCATGGGGTTTCTCAGCGTGATGGGGCGAAGGGCAAGCTTCGTCTCCAGGGAAGTGTTCAGCTTCCACTTGCTGACGGCGATGGGAAGAACCTCGGCCGGAACCGAGAGAACCCGAATCTCCGACACGCGGATTTCCAGGCCGTGGGGAGCGCGCGGCTCCGGCGACACGGTGCCGGTGACGATGACGGTGGATTCTTCTTTTAAGTCATCGGCGGACGGCTGCGCCGCGCCCTCGGGGGACCGCTCGCGGACACACTGGATTAAGCCTTCTGCTTTTCTCAAAATGATAAAGCTTACTTCTCCCATGTCGCGAATGGTGTGGACCGCCCCGCTTACGGCTACGGTCTTTCCGGTGTAAGCACCGGTGAGTAAATCGGCCAGTTCTGTTGTTTCTTTCTTTTGGATACCTTTGATAAATTCCATGTCTGCACTCTCCTTACCATAGCTGCTAATGGTTGGATTCCGGAAGAGGGGTGCCTGTTCAACCTGGCTGACCAGTCCGCAGGAACCTTTCAAATGCTCTGCCTTCGCGAAAAGAAAAGCCCCGCCCCGGAATACAGTTACATATTCCGGGACGGGGCTCTCTATGATAAGATCCCGCGGTACCACCCGCATTGAGATACTTTGCTTGCTATCTCCACTCTTTCACTTAACGCGTGTCACGGACATACCTACTCCTGACACCGGAATGCTTCCGGCCGCTTCGGGATGTCGGCTCCGGAGTGTTCCCTTAACTCAGTCCCTCATGACGGCGCTCTCAGTCGGTGACGCCCTCTTCCTGTCAAGTTTCTTAAGTCAGAGTCTCTTTCTCAGCCTTTGGTCTTATAAACAATTCACCACTTCACTACGATGAATTTCATTTATGATAGCACACCGGTTTTCTCTTTGCAATACCTATTTTTCACAAAAGAATCGGGGCTTGTTGACTTTTATTGTCGAAAAGGTTACAATTATCTGCACGTTTACTACGTAAGATAGGGGGGTTTTACATGTCAAATATTACCATCTCCGAGGCGCCGGCTGAAAACAAAATGGGTGTCATGCCCGTCAACCGCCTGCTGTTCTCCATGTCTCTGCCCATGATACTTTCCATGCTGGTTCAGGCCTTATACAACATCGTCGACAGCATCTTTGTGGCTCAGATCGGAGAGACCGCGCTGGCGGCCGTATCGCTGGCATTTCCGGTGCAGAACTTAATTATCGCGGTGTCCGTCGGCACCGGAGTCGGAGTCAATGCGCTTCTGTCCCGCTCTCTGGGAGAAAAGAACCAGGAAACCGCCAACCTGGCGGCCGTCAATGGGATCTTTGTGTTCTTTTTAAGCTATCTGCTGTTCGCTGTCTTCGGCCTCTTCTTTGCCAGGATGTATTTTACGGTTCAGACCTCGAACCCGGAGATCATCGAACAGGGTACCATTTACTTATCCGTCTGCTCCATTTTTTCCTTTGGGATCTTTTTAGAGATTGCGCTGGAGCGGATCATGCAGTCCACCGGGCGGACAATCTATAATATGATTACGCAGGGACTGGGAGCCATCATCAACATCATTCTGGACCCGATTCTCATCTTCGGGCTGTTCGGATTTCCCCGAATGGGGATTCTGGGCGCCGCGGTGGCTACAGTAATCGGCCAGATTATCGCCATGCTCCTGCTGCTCTATTTCAACATCAGGAAAAACAGCGACGTGAATCTGAATATGCGCCGTTTCCGTCCGGACACAGCGATTATCGCTGAAATCTACAGAGTTGGGCTGCCTTCCATCATCATGCAGTCCATCAGCTCGGTCATGACCTTCGGTGTCAATAAGATCCTGCTGCTCTTCTCTGAGACGGCGGTATCCGTATTCGGAATCTATTTCAAGCTTCAGAGCTTCATCTTCATGCCTGTATTCGGCTTAAATAACGCGATGGTGCCGATCGTCGCCTACAACTACGGCGCCGCGCGGAAAGACCGTATCATGAAGACCATCCGCTCCAGCGTGACTGCGGCGGTCGCCATCATGCTGGCCGGGCTTGCCATATTCCAGATTTTCCCGGAGCAGCTTCTGTATCTGTTTGACGCTTCGGAGCATATGATGGGAATCGGCGTTCCGGCTCTCCGCATCATCAGCTTAAGCTTCCTGTTCGCGGGGTACTGCATCGTGATCGGCTCCGTGTTCCAGGCGCTCGGCAACGGCGTCTACAGCCTGATCACCTCAGCCGCCAGGCAGCTGGTATGCATACTTCCCGCCGCCTGGCTCTTCGCTTCGGTGTTCGGCCTTCACGCAGTCTGGTACGCGTTCCCGCTGGCGGAAATCATATCCGTCGTACTTACGACCCTTTTATTCCGCAGGATCTATCAGAAGAAGATTCAGTTGTTGTAAAGATACAGCAAAAGGCTGGCGCATCTGCCAGCCTTTTTATTTCCCCTCGCGATCCTCCGGCAGCACCAGGCAGTACGCCTGCCGGTACTCTTTGGCCGTGATTCCCATGTATTTTTTGAACAGCCGGCGGAAATAATCGACATCCGTGTATCCGCACTCGTAGGCGATCTCACTGCCCGTCAAACTCGTTTCAATCAACAGACGGCAGGCCCGGTTGATTCTGGCCTCGTGGATGGCATCGGTTAAGTTTCTGCCGTACACGGCGTGATAGACCCGGCCCAGATGATCCGGGCTGCATTCCAGCCTGTCGGCGAGAAACGAGGCGGACAGCGGCTCTTTCCAGTGCTCCCTGATATACCGCGCCGCCTGGTTGGCCAGATAAACCTTCTGCCCGCTGACCTCCAGCGGAGAGAGGGAGTCGGAAAGCTCACACAGCAGCTCCAGAAGCACCAGATTCAAAAATGTCTTATCATCGCGGCATACGTTCTGCCTCCGGATAAACCGCCGGAACAGCTCCTCAAACGCCTCCGGCTTCGCCAGACGTATCAGCTGCGGAAGGGCCATAATATCGCTGCCCATGCGGAGAGCCTCTTCCTCTATGGTAAAATGGAGCCAGTAAAAAGTAAGGTCCTCGTCAAAATCCCTGGTTCCCCCATGATGGCGTCCCGGAAACAGGATGAGCGCCTCCCCTTTTTCCACATCGTACTCCACGTCCTCCTCGAATATCCCCAGAGTCCCCGAATTGACGTAAATAATCTCAAATGTATCCATGGTACGCTCCACATGGCGTCCCCGTCCCTTTGTCACCAGATAGCCGGCATTTAACGCCTGTACCGGCAAAAGTGCTTTTAAATGCAGAAAATGTTCCATCCTTCTCTTTTCCGATAGTCGGAATCCTCCAGTTATTCTCTCCTTTCTCCTCTTGTATAATGCCACGGAAACTGGCAAGATAGAGAAAGATAAGAATTCTTATAAACGCGGAAAAAACCGGTCAATTTCCCGCTTTACCAACACAAGAATACCAGAAAATTTTATAAATGAAAAGAGGGTTGCGGCAATTCAGCCGCAAATATTGGCTTATGGTTACAGTTCTACAAATTAAGCAGATGGTGTCCCAGGCCTATTTCGGGGATGCTGTCATGACGGAAACGGATTATTCCAGGGGCCGGAAGCTGTTTATCGCCGAAGGCTGCTGCGCCAACGGCGTCGTCACCCTGACAACGGGGGCGTTTCTGTCCGGCTACGCAGGCTATCTCGGCGCTGACGATTCTTTAAACGGAATCATCGGTTCTATTCCGGTGCTCTTATGCACCCTGCAGATGTTTTCTTCCGTCGTCCTGGAAAATTTAAGACAGAAGAAATTTTTAATCGCCTGCTTCGCGCTGATCCACAGGCTTCTGCTCTCCTCTGTCTTTTTTGTGCCTCTGGTGGTCGAAGATAATGCGGGCCGCCTGGCGGCGGTCGTGGCCATCTATGTAGTCGCCCATTTCTTCGGCGCGTTTATCGGCACCGGTACGGGCAGCTGGCTTCTCTCCCTGGTTCCGGAAAATATCCGCGGAACCTATCTGGGGCGGAAGGATGCGTTCGCCTTTGCATTTACCACGGTACTCAGCCTGCTCTGCGGCCGTATTCTGGACTGGATGAGAGGCGCGCATCAGGACCTGCTGGGGTATTATATCATCGGACTTATTGTACTATCCACCGCCTTCACGGATTTCTGGTGCCTTTCCTCAATCCGGGAACCGGTGCAGGAGACTCACCGGCGCAGCTTAAAGGCCGCTGTCATCGACCCGCTCCTCGACAGGGAATACCGGAAGGTCATCGGCCTTTACATGTTCTGGAACCTGGCCCTGCAGGTAGCCGGACCATTTTTCAGCGTGTACATGGTTACCGGCCTCTCGCTGGACTATACCTATATCACCTTCCTGGGGCTGATCGCTTCCTCCGTCCGTGTCGTGGCGGCCTGTTTCTGGGGACGTCTGGCAGACGCCACCTCCTGGCTTCATGCGGCGCGCTGCTCCATGCTCCTGCTGGGCCTTGTACATACGTCGTGGCTGTTTATGACACCGGCCACCTGCCTGATTTTACAGCCCATACTCCAGGCTCTCTCCGGGGCCGCGTGGGGCGGAATCGCCATCGCGGTTTTCAGCCTTCAGTACCAGTACGCCCCGGCCGACAAGCGGGTCACGTACGTCAGCGCCAACTCCTCCTACGCAGGCTTATGCGGATTCTTCGCCACGCTGCTTGGCGCGTCCCTGTTAAAGATCCTTCCGGAGTTTTCAGTCGGGGGATTTAAAGTGTCCGGGATGCAGATGATTTTCGCATTGTCCGGAGTATTGATTATGCTGTGCGTGAGATACATGAGACGGTTAAAATAAACATTTGCCCGCTGCAGAAAAAGGCAGCCGCTTCAGAATATTCTTTAGCGGCTGCCTTTTTCCTATCGGTATGCATCCATGCACTGATCCAGATATCTCGGATAATTTTCATTGATCCACAGATTGGTGAGAAGAGTCTCGGCCTCCTCAAAGCTGGCTTTTCCATAGTCTGTTTTATCCAGCACCTTCAAAATTCCCTGGGAAGCTCCGTAATCCAGACAATCGCTGTACTGTCCCGCAGACATGCCGCGGGTCTGCTCCGCAAGCCAGGCCAGCTCTTCATTATCGCGCGGCAGCTGGTTCGAATCATATTCCACCTCTTCATATTCAATCGGTGTCGAAAATCTTTGGCCGGCCGCCTCTGTAATCAGCTCCGGGGGCGTCCCATTCTCCAGTTCCTCCTTCACAAAGGCCCATACTGACTGTAATTCTTCAGGATACTCACCGACCTTCATGCCATAATACATATAGATACCAACCCTGGCTTTACAGCCCTTATCCAAATAAGCGGCGTCCGCCTGCTCATATAACTCCTGAAGCTGTTCTTTCGTTGGCTTCAGCCTGGTCTCCAGGAGTTTTTCCTTCAGGGCATCCCTTACTTCCATCTGCGTCCTGGATATGTATTCCATCAGACCGTATGTTTCCGGCCCATAGGCAGTCTGTCCAGGTTCCGCTCTCCTCTTATTTTCCCTGTCCAGGGATTTTTTTATGTCATCCAGAGTGATGTCCACTTCGATTTCATACTTGGCTGCCTCAATCCGCTCCACCGTATCCGTAAACAGCGCATTGACCGCCTCTGTCCGCAGAACCTGGGAAGGTATCTCCCCCCCAATCGTGCTGTCCCAGAATCCCTTTTCGTTGGGGTCCTGCTGATAGGTCTGGTAGAAATAGGAGCTGACCTTTGCCCGGAGATCATCCTGGTACAGCGCCAGATGTTCCCGGGTGATCGCATAGTTTCCGATCCGCATAACAGGCTTATCCGCCTTTTTATACAGCCAGATTCCCGATGCCACCACTCCCGCCATCAAAAGCCCCAATAAAATGCACATCACCGCATTGGGGTAGGAAAGCTTCTCAAGTTTTAATCGAAACGCCATTCGCCTCATGATCTCCTCCGCTCCTCATTTCTGCCGTCACATTCGGGTATGAGCTGTTTTCAGCCCATACCCGCCATAACTCTCTTAATTCTTTCTGTATTTTACCATTTCCTGTGTCAAAAGTCTCTCTATTTCGTGAATTTCTTCCATAGAAGCATCTGCATCGGCAAGTATGCGCTCTGCATCAGCGATAAGCTGTTCTAATCTGGCTTCATCTACATGACTGAACTCGCTTGTTTGAATCTCCTTTGCCAGATTCACGATGAAGCTGAGATTCTTTTTCACTATTTTTTCCGGCTCATACTCTGATTTCCACGTTAATGCCGGTTTTACCGCCCCCTCCTTTGCAGTTCTGGAGGAGTGGATTCCTACATAATTGTTTGAAGCTGCTGTCGGGATACTGATCTCAAAGGATATTTCTTCTTCCCCTGCGCGGATCGCATCACGCACAGCTTTGGTCACATCAAGCTGTTGGATCAGACTTTCCGACGCCATGCTCTTTGTCATAACTGCAGCAGGTTCTTCATCGACTCTTTCCGGGAAGCTGTTAAAGGTTACTGTCGCTCCCTCCCAGTCATTCTCCACCCGGTAGATATGAAGCAGCTCGAAATCAGCGCTTGGCATGCCAGTTAATTCATATGACAAATAAATATGTTCCGCGTCCCCGGGCACATGTTCCAGATCAAACTTCATTAAGGACTTTCTCGTATAACTCTGAGCGCCCGTATCGTATTTTACAATCAGGCTGGAGGAGCCGCTGAAATTCTTATCTCCATCGGTTCCGCCCTGAACGTAGACGTCATCCACCGCGGCCGCCGCTTCATCTCCCACCTGTACCTCTACCGATGCGGTAATTCCTGCGGTGTTAAAAAGCCCCTCTGTCAGCTGTAAGATTCCGGTCAGTGTATACACACCGTAAACGTCCTTTTGATAATCGCCTCTCTCCCAGGTAATTCCCAGCATATGGGTATTTCCCGCGTTGTCATAGGCCTTAACGGTCTCCGGAAGCGCTATTCCGGCAAATTTTGTTCCAGGCGCCACCTTAATTCTGTCAAACTCTTCGGCAAGCCCGACAAGCTCAGGCTTATCCGTTTCAGCGATTTTCAAAGTCACTTCGCTCGTCTTTCCCGTCGTTCCTGCGGTTTTTACGGACAGCTTAATAAATGGTGTCTTCTGAATCACCTCTACGTTAGCAGCCTTTTCTACAATCTCTCCTCCGGCGTATGGGATTGAGACTTCGATGGTTCCGTTATTTTCCTGTGTCGGGTCTGACACGCCTACCGACACCAGTCCATCGCTTACCTGCATGGTCACGGAAGCCGCCTTGTTTGAGGTGATCCCTTCCACCGTCTTTCCCTTGCTGTTCCAGAAATTCACAGCGGTCAATCCCAGTGAGTTTTCTCTTACTGCATGAGCGTCCCCGCTGCATTCCAGGACTTCAATATCAGGATTGGCAGCATAATTTTCCGTTTCTTGCGCATCCTTCCCCGGCAGAATGACATAAGAGTAATCCGCATCGGTTGGTTTCTTCCCGTGCTCAAACCAAAAAGTCGCAAACTGGTTTGTCTCTTCGCCTTCCGTGGTTCCCTGGGTATTCCAGTTGCCGGTTCTCTTCTCTTTTAAAGCCATGATATCGGCTTTTCCAGGGAAGTAATAACCAATGTCGGAATGATCGGTATTTCCTTCCAGATAGAGCCACGATGCCGCCGGTATTTTTGTTCCTTTTCCTGCGCTTTCAGCACCGTCGTCTCTGATCGAACGTTCTTCACCGTCGATTAAGACCTGGTTGCTTCCATCTTCCTTTAATTTCCTGTTTTCAATCACTGTTTCCACATAATTTCCTGTGGAAGAGGTAATTCCGCTTCCGACTGCAACGATCTCATCGTCAAACAGGAACCAGGACTTTTTCGCATCCGTACCGTTTCTTGTGCTTCCACTGTTTCCCAGTGTTTTATAATGCATTCCGGCCGTTCCGTAATCTCCCAGGCTGGAGCCGCCAACCCAGCTGTAGATATTCCTGGTGCGGTCTCCTGCTCCGTCTGGACGCGTGACGTACTCTGTCGTTGTTCCTGCCAGACGCTTCGGATCCACCGTAGCCCAGTAACCGGTTCCGTATTGATCCTGATCCCCGTTATAGAGGTAGGTCATGCCGTCTGAAATGTTCCAGGTGCGTTTTCCTTCATCATTGATCAGTTCATGTCCATATGTTCTGTCTGAATGCATCGACAGTGCAAAACCGTAATCCGGCCTTATATGCACCAGCTTATCCATGCTGGCAAACAGCTTATGAAGCACGTATTCGCTTCTCGGCTCAATGGAACCGTCATTCATGATCTGATTTGCCTTCATCAAGGAGGCGATATGGCTGCTCTGGCTATAATAATACGCCTCGTCAATGCCGACATAATATTTGATCATGCTGTTAAAGCGCTCCTGCTGCTCTTTTGGCATCGCATCCCCGATCAGCATCATTGCATCCAGGATTTTGGCCCCTCTCAGCCTGTCATTGGACGTATTTCTCGTTATATCTCGTCCGGAAATCATGTCCATACACAATCCATTGTAAATAAACGGTTCAATTCCATCAAATACCATATCGAAGATGAGCTGCTCCGCTTCGTCGTCATAAGTCAGCTCGTACTCCGATCCGGCAAACACGCTGAACAGGATACTCAGCTTTTCATACAGCTGCGAACCGTATCCGCCCATATAGGCCAGCGCCTGATGTTGAATAAAGGAACCATCTTTGTAGAAGCCGTCTCCCGAAGTCACATACTCAAACACGGTCTTGTACGCATTTTTTACATGCTCCAGCTTGCTTCCGTTATCCGTCAGAAGTCCTGCCTGAGCCACTACCATACCTTTATCGATCAGGTTGGCCCCCGTCATCGCCGGTGATCCGGGATATCCCGACGGCTTGTCACATACATTGGTAAACCGGTTGACTGCCGCCGCATAGTTGGTGATCTGCTTCAGGGTAAGATCATCGTAAAGAATCAACGCCGTATCCATAAAGGCAATCGGCCCGCCAATCTCCCAGTGCCACCAGTTTCCAAAGAACGGTGTCTTATCGTCACTGCTGCTGTAATGGTTTTCATTCATAAAATCGAGAGCCCGGATCAGCTCTTCTTTCAGTTCATCGTTTTGATACAGTACGCAGCCTTCCGTCGCCCACGCGATCGCCATGTCCTTCAGGCGATAGAATGTCTGAGCCACATTTCCGGAATGCACCTTTGCTTTTGCTCCCGTCCCTGCTATATAGCTCATATCGAGATCACTCCAGAGATTGGTTCTGGAAGCGTCATCGCTCTTAATCATGGAGCTCCAGTACTCTCCGGCCTTCTCATCCAGACCTGTTATGTACGTCACCACAGCCTGATTTCCAGTATCCAGGGTACCGCCTAACAGGTTATTCAGCCATTTTTCTCTCAATTCCACAAACTCCGGATCCACTGGCTTGTCCGTTTTTGAGGTGCGTGTGACAAGCTTTGGCGCCTGCTTTCCTTCTGCTCTCGTAGAGTAGAAATCAATCATGTTGTCATTGGCCTCTGTCGGGCAGCTGATCTCAAAGGATATTTCCGTTTCTCCCTTCGCCAGAGCGTCTGTCACCGCTTCACTGACATCAACCGTCACCAGATCACCGGATATATTCGCTTTTGTAATAACGCCTGCCGCTTTTTCCGCTGTTTTCTCCGGAATTGTATTCCATGTGACGGCGGCTCCGGTCCACTGGCTGCCGATCTTTTGTACGAGAGCCTCCGTAAAGTCTTTTGCAGGATTGGAATTGCTGATGCCTCCGGTCAGCTGGAGGACCAGCTCTGCCTCCTTTGTGTCACCGGCAACCGATGACAAATCAAATTTCAGCAGTGTTTTCCGGGTATAGCTCTGATTGCCGTCCGAATACTTTACCCGCAGCTTCGCCGTATCGTAGTTGCTGAATGACGTGCTCACTTTACCGGCATCCGTTCCGCCCTGGAGATATACATCCTGAATCGCCGTTACGGCAGATTCACTGGATTCCAGTTCTGCGATTGCAGTGGCCATCTCCGCCGCCAGTTCATTGATTCGCTTTCTGACCGGCTCCGTAAAAAGGCTCTTAGAGGGCGGCCCCACCTTTTCATACGTCAAATCACTCTGATCATACTCTGTTGCAAAAAGGGCTTCCGCTTCTTTCATAAGGGTTTCCAGTTTTTGATAAGAAGCCGCCGTATAATCAGCCGCATTCCGCTCTTTTGCATTTTTATACACTGCCGGAAGATTCGGCAGAGTTACCGTGATATCATATTCCGGCATCCAGGCTGAGGTCTTAAAGTTTCTTGCCTTGAACACAATACTGTCATCGTATATCTTCACGTGATAGCCGGTTCCGGTTTCCTTCACCCCATTCTCAGAATCATTATACGAGGGCAGATCAATCATGGTACCGAATCCGCGGTCAATGGCTTCCACGACTCCAAACCCGTTATGTATATGGCCTGACAGATAGATTACCTGAGGGTATTTCGAGAATATCTCCTTTACCCTTTTATCCTGATTGCCGAAGTCATTTAAAATATTGCTTCTCCAATGAGTATCCTTTAATGCATTATGCCCCAGCACAAAAATCGGTTTGTCAGGACTGGCGTTCTCCGCCAGCGTTTTTTCCAGCCATTCCAGCTGATCGTCTGATAAATACATCGCATCCTTGATGCCGTTTTCTGTGTTAATTGCGATAAAATGATATCCGCCCAGCCAGCGGTCAAAATACACCTTTCCGTCCGTATCCGGCATATATCTGGAATTTCGCTCCAGGTAAAGTGCCTTTGCCGTCGGCCAGTACTTGCTGATCACGGTCTCGTCCTTATTCCAGTCTGCGGAGCTGGTCCCTCTCACATCGTGATTTCCCAATGTGATCATGATCTTATCGTCCGAAACAGGAGAATACTGATCCATTATCCTGTACATCGCGTCATACTGGGCCTTCGTGCCGCTCTGGGTAAAGTCTCCCAGATTCATGATGCCAAGCGTGTCCGGATCCATGGTCCTGATATCCTTCAGCCCCGCAATCATATTGACTGCGTTAGTTTCCGTGAGGTCATCTGATTTTATATGCACATCCGACACGACCTGAAAGCTGGCCAGAGGCTTGCTGCCTTCCAGAAACTGATTGTACCTCTCTTTCAGTGCTCTGACTGCAGCCATAGCTGCAGCCGTTGTCATTCCCTCCAGAGCACTCTTCGTTTGCCTTATCTCTTCTGCCATAGAATCAATTCTGTCCTGTGGATATTCAGAGCCGGGTTTTATCGCAGACAGCTGCTCCGCCATCTGGTCAACGATGGCCGAAGCACCTTCTGCCTCATAAATGGTTTTTACGGTTGTATCCGCAAGCACCTTATTATAAACCCGAAGCTCATCCACCAGGCAGCCGCTCATGCCATAACAGCCTCTGCCGTCACCTCCCAGGATAAAATCAAGCTCCGTATCCACAGTTTTTCCACTGTGTCCCGCCATGGAGATGGAGGAATACTTCTCCCCATCCATGTAAACTGTCATGCTTCCATCACGGTCAAATGTGCCGACTACGTGATGCCACTGGTCATCATTCGCAGATATCTTCTTGATCTCGATCCGCTTTCCGGATATTCCGGAAAAGTTCATGCGTACATCCGTATCGCTGCTGTTATTGTAATTTCCAAATGCCCAGCCTACGTTGCTGCCGCTTAAGTAATTTTTATTGGAAAGTATGGTTCCATTGTTCTGTCCATGGTTCTCTGTCTTCATCCAGAAGGACAGGGAATAATCAGAGGTACCGAACATTAAGTCCTTCGTACGGCCGTAATTTACGTACTGTTTGGCCTTCGTATTCCCCAGTCCTGCTGTTTCTCCATTGTCCAATGAGATAGCATTTCCACGTATTCCCTTCTCATATGCGGGTGCTCCGACCACGGTTCCATTGTTTCCGTTTCCTGTAACATCCGTGATCTGACCTTTTGTAACGCTGCCCTCATCGAAGGTGGAGTGCATGACAAGGCCGTCTTTCAGCAGTTCCTCGGTCCCGCTCTCATCCGTATTATCCTGGTAAAGCCCTTCGATCTTTGCAGCGCTTAAGGCTCGTGCAGAGGCTCTTCCATTCTCCAATGGGGCCCCATATGTCAAATTCCCCATAGCCATGGTCACTGCCAGCGCCGCTGCGCACAGTTTTTTCCATTTTAATTTCATATAGATTTCCCCCCTACTGAATCCAGGCTCCGTTTTCGTCTACCTGGTAACCATCAGGTGTTGTAGTTCCGGTATAGAGGGCGCCCATGGAACGGCTTCCGCTTTCCGCACTGCCGCGATTCCACTTCCCGTCTTCTGTATTCTGCCAGCCGGTATTGCCCTGCGTAACCGGATTTAAGTAATACCACGTACCGTTTACCATGGTCCAGCCAGTCATCATTGCTCCGGATTCATTTAAATAGTACCACTGGCCATCGGCTTCCTCTTTTACCCATCCCGTGTGCATGGAACCATCACTGCCTAGTTTATACCACTTGTCTCCATCCAGAATCCAGCCCGTCTGCATATAGCCGCTGCCGTCAAAATGGTACCATTTGTCGTTTATTCTGGCCCACTCGTTCTTTGCGTAGCTTCCATCACTCTTCTGGAATCTCCAGGTATTATTTTCTGCTGCCTGCCACTCACCGCTCACATTGACAGCCGTCCGGTTCACTCTCACAGAGCTGGAACCACCTCCTGAGCTGCTTCCCGAGCTGCCTCCTGAGGACGATCTCTTCACCACCGTGATCTGGAAAGTATCTGTGAATACTTTAATCGCATCGTTGACTGCGATTCGATAGGTAACCACGACATCCTTCGTTCCGGCTGTTCCGGTATTCACATCTCCGATCTCATATCCGCTTACCGTCTTCGTGCTTCCGTCACTGTACACGGCCGCTACGATCAGACCTGATGAGCTGAAACGTTCTCCCACTTTATATTCTGTTTTCGATGGAAGCGCCGTAATCTTAATTCCAGTCATCACCTTTGTAACCGGATCTGTTTTTCCGCTTAATACAAGAGCGTCAACGGCCTCCTTCAGGTTCTCATATGCCATGTCTACGATCGGCTGGTCTGCCTTTGTCAGCGTCTTATCCCTTAAGACTGCTTTTGCCTCAGATAATGCCTCTCTCATTGCATCGTACGTTTCCTCGGTATAATCTTTCTTCTTTTTCGACTCCGCAATGAGGACGAGATCACGAAGTGCATCTGTATCCGCCTTCTGGTTCTCTTCCGAGTCCATATTCCAGATTGCTTCCATCAGCTCTGTATATGCCGTATGTACTTCCAATTCCGTGGCCTTTGTATTTACCAGAACCTCAGCTGCTTTATTAAATGCCTTCATAAAGCGGTTCTTTGCTGATTCTGTCAGCTGTCCCACCTCACCGCTGTTAATCAGTCCAGCCGCTTCCGTATAGAGGACGAGAAGTGCATTCTTATCTTCCGGCTCAATGATACTGACGGAAACGGTTGCAAACTTCTGTTCCGGATTCTCGATGGAATCATGATTTGCCAAATCCAGATAACCGATACAGGTATAAGAAAATTCTTTTTCCGGATCGTAGGCATTATCGGGGAACCAGTACTGGATACCGACCTCCGCCTCCTGTCCGTTATCCAGCAGCACGGTTGCCATTTCCGGAAGTCCCAGTTCCTCCCACGGTGTTCCCACCAGCTGAATAATTCCTGGAATATCCTTTACAGCCACCACCTTGTGCAGCGCTTCCATAACATTGACGGTACACGTAATGGGCAGATTGATGCCTTCTGCTTTTCCGTATACGACAAAGGTTCCTTCTGTCTGATAATTTGCAGGGTTGATTGAATTCCATTCTACGGTCACGCTCTTTGTTTCCTCATTGGAATACGTAACGGTAACCGTCTCCGGAAGGACCGGCTTCTTTCCTGCAGATGTCGATACGGATACAGCATCTACTTTCATCTCATATACATTGCTCAAAACAATCGTCGGCTCCATCATTCCGGACGCTTCCCTGGAAGCAAAGTCAATCCCTCCGTTGTCGCCATTTGCATACTCTCCGAAATAATCGGTCAGCATGAGGAAGGAGAATTTTGTCTGGCCATTTTCAGCGTAGGCTTTCTTCACCCAATCCGTCACATCCAGCTCTACTATGTTTTCGTGATTGTCCCTGATGTCTTTATAAACGATTTTTTTGTCTTTTATCACCAGATTATCAGCGGAAAATGCTGGAGTCGTATTCCATGTCACAGTCTCTTCCTGCCACTCGTCCCCGATTTCATAGACCTTCAAATAAAAATGGTTGTTGATATTTTTATAGTCGCTGTCGCTGACCGGTCTGGTCATCTGAAGCTTTATGGTGATGTTTGTTGCTGACTTCAGCATCTCACTTTCATTTGTCAAGTCAAATCCGAGCAGACCTCTTCGCGTATACGCCGGATCACTGCTGGCCGTCTTAACCTTTATCACATTCGGAGTAAGCTTTCCGTAAGCTGCGTCGCCATCCTTTTCCTGCGTAAATGCGTCCTTGGCTGCCCCGGTTTCTTTTACGGTCTTTCCGTCACCAAGATCACCAATTACCCTGACTGTCGCCGCACACTTTTCCTTTAATCCGGACACACGGCCTTCTACGGTAAATTCCCCTTCGCGCGAATACTGCTCCAGAGTTAATTTATCCCATTCAACCTCCAGCTCCATGGTAAGTCCGCCTGCGAATACAGCACTCACCTTGTCCGGGAGTTCCGGATAAATGCCTGCAAATGTCGTAACGTCCACGCTTTCATAGCTTTCCGGTGCATCTGCCACGACAATAGTCGCTGTCACCTGGTTCGACAGTCCGGGAAGTACGCCTGGAAGTTCGATGACGCCGGCCTCCATACAGTCTTCTTTTGTCAGCTCCTCCCATTCCACCGGATACTGATACGCGGTTCCGTCCAGAACAACTTTTAACGTCCCGGGCAGTTCCGGCACAACGCCCAGTGTTGTGACCAGATTGACTTCCTCTACCTCTTCCGCCTCTTCATCCTGGCTTGAGTATTCCAGCGCTCCGATGTCTACGCGGCCGGCAATGGTATTGCCCATGATATCCTCTGTCGGCATACCTTCTATTCTCTGGCCCGCCTGAATACAGGGAGAACCATCTGTCAGCTGGTACGGCTCTGCCAGTCCCTGAATTCTCTCTTTCGTAAAATCAGAATCGATCAGGTCTTCCAGATCCTCTAAAGGATACTGATACGCGGAATACGTTTCTCCCGCCTTATAGTCTTTCAGCATCGGATCCGCGAAAATATTGCCTTTTGCGATCAGGCTGTCTTTGTCCAGGACGCTGCCCGCGTTTGTGTTGGCTATGGTATCCGGGTAGAAGCAGTTGTTTTCAATCACACTGTCTTCATGGATTGCAGATCCCTGTTCCAAGACCGCAAAGTCTATAACAGCGCCGTCTTTTGCCAGCACGATGTTGTTCTTAAAGTCCACAAAGCAGGTTCTCTTGCTCTTACCGCCAAACAGAGAGGTCTGTTTTCCTTCTCCGAATACGACAATCGTGTTATTGTAGATTTTCCCCACATTCGGTCCCGCCGAGCTGGTGTTGTCGTAATGGAAGGTCTGCTGCTGCATCCTGCTTCCGTTCGGATACGTACCAGTTCCGTCATTGATACTGACATTGTAACGGAAAATGGTGTTTTTCTGGCTGGACATAAACAGCATGGCACCGCCGCCGCAGTCGTGGCTTAAGTTATACTGGAATATATTGTCCACGTTCATCATGTCGGAGTCAAAGGCTTCTCCGTCATCGTAGCCATACTTATTGCCGTATGCCTCGTTGTACTGCACGATTACGTCGTCCGCGAACATGGTCCAGCACTGAGCATAGTTTACAGTTCCCCGATCCAGGCCGCAGGAGGAATTAACCATGTTTCCTTCCACCAGACCGCCTTTCGTCTCCGTCAGTACAATACCGTCGCCGACCACATCTTCCAGATAGTTGTTTCGTATGGTCACGTTGGAATAGTTTTTGAGGAATTCATTCTTTCCCCATCCGCTGCTTCCGATATCCGTGTTGCACTTGTTCCGGATACCTTCAATCGCCACGTTTTTCACGTAGTTGCCTTCAATCAGGACATCCTCGAAGGCCGCGCGTCCCATAGCCTTAGGGGTCAGATTGCCGTTATCGTCAATGGTAACCCGGTTACCGTCCTTATCGAGATAGTGTCCCATGACGATAATACCGCCGGAGGTTTTTCCTCCCTTAAAATTAGAGTTTACATCGTGGACATAACAGTTCTTAACCACAATGTGCTTATAAATCTCTTTCTGATTGGAGGAATAGATCAGGATACCGGCGCGTTCGCTGGTACCGCTGTCCATGGCCTCCCCCATCTCATCGGTACTCTCCAGGTTCGTTACTTCCAGATTGTAGATTTCCCAGTACTCTTCGTTGTAAATGGTGACGGCTCCGGTAATCGACGGACCAGAGGTGCCGTTTCCATTAATTACAGGGCGGCTTCCTTCGCCGTACCTGTCAATGGTGATGGGAGCGCCTTCCTGGCCGCTTCCTTTTGGATTCAGCGGCTGGTTCCAGATACAATCTGACTTCAGGAGAATTTTGTCTCCAGGAAGAAAGGTTTTGGAATTTACCCGGTCAAAGGATTTCCAGGCGGTATCCTCTGTCTTTCCGTCTGCCGTGTCGTTACCGTCTCTGGCATCCACGTAATAGGTCGTCCCCTCCGTCTGCATCTTTAACGCATTGGATGCGGTAGAAAGGCTGGCATTGGAATCTGTCGCGGTACGGTCATTTGTGTCATAGCTGTCCCGGCTGTTCACTGAGGTATCAGCAAATCCAACCATATTAACAGGCAGTGCGCTCATCATCATGACTGCAGCCATCATGCCCGCGGCTTTTCGTTTGAAACGTTTACTTGTTTTTTGCATAACAATATTTCCCCCTTGCTTTTTTTTCGCCTCTTTTTCGAATCAATCAAACGCCGTTTATCTTCTTTTTTTCATTTTTTAACCTCCTTACGCTTGAATTATCTTATACTGGTCATACCAGTTTTTGATTTTGGAAGTATAATACGAATTATGGTGGACTTAATTTTTCAGTATTGGGGAATAGCGGCTTCCGCACGCATAGAAGAAAAAATTTTTTTTGATAAAAGAGGCTGAATAGTCAGAACGCGAATAGACCGATACGATATTTCAACACAAAAATACCGATAATACTTGACATAATTCGTATTATCGGCAGTAACGAAACCTGCTTCTGCATTCCAGAAGGCAGTAAATGATAGGATATATGGAAAGTATAGCATTGGGAAAAACTGGCAAAAATAAATAATTTGCTGAATTATATTAAAATTTTAATATTCTGCCTTTTTAAAAATGTAATATTACCATATTCTTGTACTTTTTTTATTTTTTTGCTCCTTTTTCTCATAGAAGTCACCTTCACCCGAATATGAACAGTCAAAAATAACCGGGAGCGCCGATCACATGCATCCTGTGTTCGACACTCCCGGTCATCTTCGTGGTGAGCAGAAAGCCCGACGGGCGCGGGATACCAGGCCTCTCTGCGCCGTCTTGCACCTAAGGTTAATAAAGAACCGGAACTACTCTCCTTTTCCTCTCTCCATGCAGGACTCTCTCACGATCAGCTCCGGCTTCAGGATCCGTTCCACCCGGCTTTCCTCATCCGGCACGCCCTTTATCTTTTCCAGCAGCAGCTCTGCCGCCATAGCGCCCAGCTTTTCCTGCGGATGGGCGATGGTTGTAAGCTTCACCGCCCCGTTTTCTGCAATAAATGAATTGTCGTATCCCGTTACGGAGATGTCCTCCGGAACACGGATTTTCTTCTTTTGAAGCGCCTTTAAAACCTCCAGCGCAATCTGATCGTTATAACAGACGATGCCGTCCATGGCGGCTCCGCTCTCCAGCATCAGTTCCAGCACCTTTGCCGGCTTCACCGCCCGGTCCTCCGTATGGAACCAGATCACCATATCGGGATCGTAGGGATAACCGGCCTCAAACAGCGCCTTCACATACCCCTTGTGGCGCTCCCTCCCCTGGCTGTCGTCCGCCTTGAATATCCCCAGAATCCGCCGGTGTCCCAATTCAATCAGATAGTTTGTCACCAGATAACCGCCCATACAGTCATCCATCAGGATGTGCGGCTTATTTTTCATCTGCGCATAGTATCCCTGTATGAAGACATAGGGAATCTGGTAAAAATCAAGTTTTTCATACAATGCCATATTGGCGCAGAGAATCTCGCTCTTGCTGGGTTCCACGATCAGACCGTCGATATCTTTCTCCAGGATTTCCTCGAGACAGCGGCTTTCCTTCACGCGGCTGTTGCCGGTATTTTTCAGGATAATGCTGTATCCCTCCGCCGTCAGTACGCTGTCGATGCCCTGGATCAGCCTGGGGAAAATATAGTCCGACAGATACGTGGTGATAACCGCAATATTCCCCGAACCCCTGTAATCCATTCCGCCGAACGGAAGTGAGGGGGACTTACCTCTTCTAATTTTTCTGGAGACAAAGGTCCCTCTGCCGTGCTCCGCTTCTATAAATCCCTCCTGCGCCAGGATGGACAGCGCCTTTCGCACCGTATGGCGGCTCACATGGCGGGAGGCGGAAAGTTCATTTTCCGAAGGAAGCTTATCCCCCGGCCTCAGCCGGCCGGCAATGATATCACCCTTCAGTTCCTCCATCAGCACGTAGTATTTCGTCTTCCCGCTCTCGCCCTCCTCCCTGCCTGACGGGCTGCCGTTACTTCTGTCCATAATACGCGTTTGGTCCATGCTTGCGCATAAAATGCTTATCCTGCATGGACTGCGGCGCGGGTTCCACACCGCGGTTTAACATCTCAGTCACAAAATTCATCTTTGCAATCTCTTCCAGCACCACGGCATTATGGACCGCGGTCGCGGCGTCTTTTCCCCAGGTAAAGGGGCCGTGGTTCTTGCACAGAACCGCCGGCACGTGAACCGGATTCCTGTCGCGGAAGGTCTCGATAATCACCATACCGGTGTTCTTCTCATATCCCTCTTCGATCTCCTCCTGCGTTAAATTCCTGGCACAGGGAATCTCCCCGTAGAAATAGTCCGCATGAGTCGTCCCGTAACACGGCAGCGCGCGGCCCGCCTGGGCCCATGCCGTAGCCATGGGAGAATGGGTATGGACGATCCCGCCGATTTCCTCAAACGCCTTATACAGCTCTAAGTGAGTGGCTGTATCGGAGGAGGGATTTAAGTCCCCCTCCACCTTATTTCCATTTAAATCCATGACCACCATGTCTTCCGGTTTTAACTTATCGTAATCCACACCACTGGGTTTGATGACAAACAGTCCCTTTTCCCTGTCAATTCCGCTGACATTTCCCCATGTATAGGTGATAAGCCCTCTTCTCGGCAGTTCCATGTTGGCCTCATAGACCTCTTTTTTTAATTCTTCCAGCATCGTGTCATCTCCTCTTTTCTATTTTTTGTTTCAGTACATGCAGATGGCAGGAATGAGCCGCCTGAACTGTTACGATTTTTCAGACACGCCCCGGCAGACACTCGACTGCGGCGCGCTCAATCGGCAGGCCGCTTATGTACCGCTCCATAAATACCTCGAAGCCGCGCTCATCCGCTTCCTGCGGCTCCATAACCACGCCTTCTTCGTCAGCAAATACACTGTCTGCCAGGTACTTGGCGAGAGAGTCGCTGCCTCCGTCTTTTCTGTAACGCATATAGGAAGCCAGGATTGCCGCGCCCCATGCGCCGCCTTCTCCGGCAGTTTCCATGACGGTCACCGGTACGCCGGCCGCCGCCGCCATAATCCGCTGTCCCACGCCCTTCGTCTTGAATAATCCGCCGTGGCCCAGCAGACTGTCCAGCTTCACGCCTTCTTCCTTAAACAGGATATCCATGCCCACGCGGAGCGCTCCTAATGCCGTATATAAGTGAACGCGCATGAAGTTCGCCAGATTGAACCGGCTGTCCGGCAGACGCACGAACGCCGGACGTCCCTCTTCAAAATGAGTGATGTGCTCTCCCGAGAAATAGTTGTAAGCCAGAAGGCCGCCGCAGTCCGGATCGCCTTCCAATGCCAGATTATATAAGGTTTCAAACAGCTGGTTTCTGTCCGCCTTCATCCCCATGGCCGCGGAAAACTCTTCAAACAAATCCACCCATGCATTTAAATCAGAAGTACAGTTGTTGCAGTGCACCATAGCCACCAGATCACCGGCCGGCGTTGTCACCAGATCCAGTTCCTCGTGAACCTTTTTCAGTTCCTTTTCCAGAACTACCATGGCAAACACGCTGGTGCCTGCGGACACATTACCGGTGCGCTTCGCCACGCTGCCCGTCGCCACCATACCGGTTCCTGCGTCCCCCTCCGGCGGACAAAGCGGAATACCGGGTCTTAAGGCGCCGGTCGGGTCAAGAAGCTTCGCGCCCTCTTCCGTCAGTTCTCCGGCTTCCTCTCCCGCGGTCAGCGCCTGAGGAAGAATGTCACGGAGCTTCCACGGCAGATTCTCTCCGGCCGTCAGCTCGTCAAACTGAGCGATCATTCTCTCATGAAAGTCCTTCTTATCGGTATCGATCGGGAACATACCGGCGCAGTCGCCGATTCCCAGCACCTTACGCCCGGTCAGTTTCCAGTGTACATACCCCTCCAGTGTGATCAGGTAATCAATCTCCGGCACATGCGCCTCTTTCTTCAGAATCGCCTGGTACAGATGGGCAATGCTCCATCTCTGCGGGATATGGTACTGGAACAGCTCCGTCAGCTTTTCCGAAGCCTCCTCCGTCATGGTATTTCTCCAGGTACGGAACGGCACCAGGATTTCTCCGGCCTTATCGAAAGCCATATAGCCGTGCATCATGGCAGAGATGCCAATGGATCCGACGGTCGTAAGCGTCACACCGTAGCGTGCTTTTACATCCTCCGCCAGCTTTGCAAAGCTGTCCTGAACGCCTTCCCAGATGTCCTCTAACGTGTATGTCCAGATATTGTCCACGTACCGGTTTTCCCAGTCATGGCTTCCGGAAGCAATCGGTTTCTGGTGCTCATCGACCAGAACCGCCTTGATGCGTGTAGACCCCAGCTCCATACCCAGAGCCGTTCTTCCGTCTAAAATGCTTTGATATACGTCCCCCGTGAGAGCGTCCCTTTTTTCATTTAAACCATCAGTCATAGTTTTTCCCCCTTTCTAACGATAAGCAACAGAATTCCATCTCAATTCATTCTTAAAGCTGCGGATTGTAGTGTCCTCGTCGATGTAGACGGCTTCGATTCCCATGGAAGCGGCCCAGTCGCCCATCTGCTCTGCAGTCAGATCGTAGGAAAATGCCGTATGGTGAGCGCCGCCGGCCAGAATCCAGGCTTCGGCTCCGGTCTTTAAGCTCGGTTCCGGAGTCCAGAATGCGGTGGCAACCGGAAGCTTCGGCATCGGTTTCTCCACTTTTTTGCAGTTCACGGTATTGATGATGAGGCGGAACCGGCTGCCTAAGTCCACCAGCGATGTGGCCACCGCCTTTCCTTCCTTTGCGGTAAATACAAGGCGGGCCGGATCCTCCCTGTCTCCCATGGACAGCGGGCATACCTTGATGGCGATCCTGCTGTCCGCGATTGACGGGCATACCTCCAGCATATGTGCCTGCAGAATGCCTTCTTTTCCCGGAACCAGGTTATACGTGTAGTCTTCCATAAAGGAAGTTCCCTTCGCGCCTTCCATACCGGCTGTCATGATCTTCATTAAACGCACCATGGCGGCAGTCTTCCAGTCGCCCTCGCCTCCGAAGCCGTATCCTTTTTCCATCAGACGCTGAATCGCCAGACCCGGAAGCTGCTTTAAGGAACCGAGGTCTCCGAAATGGGTCACGATCGCCTGATAATCCTTTTCCACCAGGAATTTCTCAAATCCCAGCTCGATCTGGGCCTGTACTGCCACGTGATTCTTAAACTCCCCGGCATCTCTTCCCTCTAACAGAATATCGTACTTATCGTAGTACTCTTCCACCAGAGCGCTTACATCGCCTGCTGCCACGTCATTTACATAATCTGCGATCTCGTTCACCGGATAGGCGTCGATCTCCCATCCGAACTTCATCTGGGCTTCCACTTTATCGCCCTCGGTTACTGCTACATTTCTCATATTGTCAGCCACGCGGACGACACGGATATGGCTGCTCTCCATGATGCCCACCGCGGTTCTCATCCAGGAGCCGATTGCCGCCTGCACCGAACTCTCATCCCAGAAACCGACGATAACCTTTCTCTCAATGCCCATTCTCGTCACCATGTGGCCGAATTCCCGGTCTCCGTGAGCGGACTGGTTCTCATTCATGAAATCCATGTCAATGGTGTCATAGGGAATCTCCTGATTAAACTGCGTATGTAAATGAAGCAGAGGCTTTCTGTACTCCTGAAGGCCGAGAATCCAGGACTTGGCCGGTGAAAACGTATGCATCCACGTGATGACACCCGCGCATTCCCCGTCACTGTTGGCCTCATGAAACAATGTGCGGATCGATGTATTGTCGATCAGAGTCGGTTTCCAGATCACTTCATAAGGCAGAAGTCCCGACCGGTTAAGCCCCTCTACAATGATTCTGGAATGCTCTGCCACCTTTCTCAGACACTCATCTCCATAAAGATCCTGTGACCCCGTTGCGAACCAGAACTTGTATGCTTTCCTCTCCATAAAAAAATCCTCCTTATCACTGATATTATTATACTACAACAGTAGCACTTGTACCATAGTGTGAACAAGTTGTTTTTTTATGGACTGCTGTCTTAGTTACGCCGACGGGGGCGTGAAGCGTAATCTGTCTTATTCATTTTCTTCATGTTCCTCCGTGAGATCAATAACCTCTTTTATTTCCTAAATAAACTCTTCCTCACTTGGCAGGTATAACTGATACTTGCTTGTAAGAATATTCGTGTTGTCTTCCGGCAGCGTAATTTTCGCAAGATACAGGCTCTAAAATGGTAAAAGGCTTGTAATGATCAATGATATTATTTTTCAGGGTGAACAATCTATAAAATGGGATGATGTAAGAACATACATAAAAAAGCAGAGAAAAATGGGTGGTCGATATGATTCCAGATTTACATTACCTATCTACGGTAAGCTCGAAGAAGTCAGAAGGTACAACGTGATCCTTGCCTCCATACAGATTCGTCATGATGCAAATGGTAATTGCGAATCACGCTTGTGGGCGTATTTCGCAATTACCTGAAAGACTTATTATAGACCTTCCGTTTCTTTACTCATCTTACTGACCGTAATAGGCGCCAGTTCGTCAGAAGACGGCGTCACCGTATACATGGCGATTTCGTCGGTTTCCCGGTTGGCGGATATGATCACATCGTTCTGATTCACCATGTAATGACAGACATTGGCCGGACCACAGTCCCTGTCAATGATTTCGCGCTCATACGTCCCGCTCTCCCTGCAATAAGAAAATGATACGAGATTTCGTTCGCCCTTCCGGAAACCGATTACGACCCGGGGAATCCGGCACAGCGGGCCGCCATAAACGGCATGTAAGAATTCCATTTTATCCGGGCATTCATATACCTTAGAAAAGCCTTCTCCCCGGTCCTGATAGATCGAAAACGTATCTCCATGAAACGGCGACAGCACCGCCAGTTCCTTTCTGCCGTCCCCGTCCAGATCCAGCAGCACAGCATCGGAAGCCGGTACGTCGAGGAGTTCCCGGATCTCCCACTCCCCGTTCTTCTGTTCCGGCGGAAGGAACTGAAATATACCATTTTCACAGGAGATCACCGCCGTATCCATGCCGCCGTCTTCTGTCCTGGCGTAGCCATGGTTTTTCGTCAGGCCTTCCTTTAAAACCGTAAGCGGCAGCGGATGGGCCTCGTCAAAAGTGCTCAAATCATCCGGAAGCACGGCGCAGTAAACCTTTCCGGGGCAGCTCCAATCATCCTTATATGCATGGCCGGACTTCAGCGTACAAGCGATCAAGTACTTTACACCGTTTCTGACGAGAATATCGAAGCGGTGCACAAACGGAAGCTCCGCCAGGGTTTTCACCTCCCAGACTCCGTCTGCAGGCGTTACAGTTACAAGCTTTGCTTCTTTGGAATCATTGGGGGAATAGAACTTATGGGTTGCCAGAAACTGGCCGTCACTTCCCGGCACCTGGACCATCGTCATGACTCCGCCCGGCCTCTCCCATACGGTGTCCACCTCCTTTCCCGTCTCATCGAACAGGATACAGCGGTCTGTCTTCTCTGCCGCCACCAGAAAATGAAACCTTCCCTGATACGTCAGTGGGGCGATGGAATAGCACTTTGTTAAATTGGCCAGCACCTTTTTTTCAACTTGCATGTTCTTCCTCCTTCGCCTGTCTGCCAAGTATGTCGGTCATCATCCGATTCGCCTTCCGGAGTTCATCCTTCCAGTCGCCGCCTCCTGTATACCAGAATTCCGTCACATATCTTCGGATTCCCAGCCGCCACGCCTCTCTGATCGCCTCTTCAAAATTCACATGGCCGCTTCCGTACGGAATCTCCCGGTATTTCCCCGGCACCGTCTCTTTTAAATGCATGGCCAGCAAACGGCCGCTCCCCGACTTTAAATCCTCGATCACATCGGTCTTATACTGCTTCGCCGCATTGGTGATATTGCCGATGTCGGGATATACTCCCAGATAATCCGATCCCATCAGCTGCACATATTTCATGGCCTTTCCAACCGTATTCATAAACTCGGTTTCCATGGTCTCGAAGCCCAGCAGTATGCTCCTGCTCGCGGCCATATCCACCGCTTTTCTCAAATTCATTTCAAACATCTTTTTTGTGAATTCGCTGGACTCCTCATAATACACGTCATATCCCGCCAGCATGATAATTCTGATTCCCAGGTCATCCGCCAGATTGATGGCCTTTTCCATGATTTCCATGCCGCGGATCCGAACGGATTCCTCGCTGCTTCCCAACGGGTATTTCCGGTGGCCGCTTAAACACATGGTCCGGATCGGAAGCCCCGCCTCGTACATATCCTGTACGAGAGAGGCCCGCTTTTCCACGCTCCAGTCCAGCCGCGCCAGTTTTTCTTCGGTTTCATCGATACTCATTTCCAGGAAATCATACCCCGCCTCTCTGGCATACGTGAGCTTTTCCCGAAAGCTTAACTCATTTGGCATGGATTTCTCATAAAGTCCCAAGGTATATAATTTCATCGTTACTCCTTTGCCCCGGTCTTACAGCAGGGAACGGAACGGTACGTTAGGCTCATCCGTAAAGCAGTCTTCAAAGCCGCGTCTGTAATGGTACTGGATCTTATCCCGGTCCACCGGCCAGACGTATTTGCCGCCCACATCCCAGATAAACGGATGGAACTGGTACTGTAAAACGTCTTTCTTATAGTTGTAAAGCATGAGAATCTCAAGGGGATCTGCCTTAAAGTTGGTCCATACGTCGTAATGGATCGGAATCACCACCCTGCACTTTAATGCCTCCGCCATACGAAGAATATCCACGGATGTCATCTTATCCTGATTGCCCGCCGGATTCTCTCCGTAGGAACCAAAGGCAATATCAATGTCGAAATCCTTTCCGTGTTTGGCATAGTATGTACTGTAATGAGAATCCCCGGAATGGTACACGGTTCCGGCCGGTGTCTTGATCACATAGTTCACAGCCTTGTCGTCCATATCGTCCGGCAGCACGCCCCGGATGTCCTCATCTGCCGTGACGAGACACGTTCTGTCAAAGGAATCCGTGACCATGATTTCCACGTCCTTTATTTTAATCGTATCTCCCGGTTTGACCACTCTGCATCTCGATTCCGGAACGCCGTAGCTCAGCCACTTCTCCACGCTCTTTAGCGGACCGATAAAGGGCACCTCGCCGCCGCAGTTCTGCATCACAGCCGCCGCAAAGAACGGATCAATATGGTCATTGTGGTAATGGGTGGACAGTACCGCGTCAACGGCTGTAACAGCAAACGGGTCGTAGACGATGGGCGCAGCCCGGAGATTCGGCTGTGTCGCACGGCCGCCGGTCATATTCCGCATCTGATGAAACGGGTCCATCTCCTTCGTTTTCTGAGACCGTTTTCCATTGCCAAACCACAGATCGATGGCAATATTTGTTTTATTTTCTGTTTTGATCCAGAGTCCGGTACAGCCGATCCACCACATCGCAAAGGTTCCCGGCTTTACCTCCTCCTGGTCGATCTCTTCATTCAGCCATGTCCCCCATTCCGGAAATGCGCCTAAAATCCATTTTTCTCTCGTCAGTTCTGTTACTTTGCTCATATTTGCTTCCTCCATTTTCTACCGAGTGCCCTCGGAAACGCTTTCTGTCCGGTTTCTGTGAGTGCCCGTTACCACATTTGATAAGTTTCACCCTGAAGCTTAAAGATTGCTTCGATAAAATAGTAATCTCCATAAATGATGTGAAACTCATGATTTTTATGGTGATATGCCGCTGTACACTTTTCCAGGATACAGTCGCTGTCTTTTGAGAAATTGCACCGTTTCTCGTACAGTGCCTTCAATAGCTTTTCTGCTGCGCGCCGATAGACCTCCGATTCACACGCTGCGGTCAGCCGCGCAAGCTCCAGAAGCGCGCTGGCTGCTGCCGCTGCCGCCGAGGAATCCTCATAATACGGCTGCTTCGGCGCCCGGAAATCAACCGGGATCAGGCCGTTTTCCGGTATATTGGCTATAAAGTAATGCGCCGTCCGTTTGGCGGTGTCTAAATAGCGTTCATCCTTCGTATGGATATAGCTCGACGCAAATCCATACATGGCCCAGGCCTGGCCTCTGGTCCAGCTGGAGCCATCCGCATATCCCTGGCCGCCCAGAGACCCTGTGAGCTCCCCGGTCACCGGATCGAACCTCATGATATGATTGGAGGAGCCATCCGGCCTGATATAGTATCTCATCACCTGGTCGGCATACATCACCGCCTGCTCCCGGAATCTGGGATCACCGGTTTCATCGGAGGCCCAGTAGAGCAGATTGATGTTCATCATGCAGTCAATAATGGCCCATCCCGCCGTGTCCTCATCCGGCGCGCCGCTCCACTGATCCCATGCCCGGAAGATCCGGGCCGCCGGATTGAAGCGGCCGGAAAGGATGGTGGCTGCCATCAGGCCGCGTTTTCTCGACTCCGGATTTCCTGTGATCCTGTAATCGGCCACCGCAGACGGAAGCCACACAAAGCCCATATCGTGATGCAGTCCATAGAAATCGGCAAATGCCTGATCCAGCTTTTTTTCCGCATACCGGGCGATATCCACATACCTTTGGTCCCCGGTGCGCAGATAGAGAAGCCACATGATTCCCGGCCAGAAGCCGTTGGTCCACCAGGAAACGCCATCATCCCAGCCAAACTGCCGGTCCTCGTCAATCTTGTTGTCATGAGTTCCCGAAACCGTCGTATACGGGATTTTAAATCTGGATTTTTCTGAAACCCAGTCCATTTTTTCAATAATTTTTCGTTCTGCCTCGCAGGTCCAGTCCATCTCATTCTCACTTTCTGATGTCAAGCAGTCTTTAAAGCCGGGTATGGAACAGCCCGCAAAACGGATCCACCGGATTTTTCCCTGTAAACCGGCTTCTTCCCATTATTTTTTCGACTATGGCATCGATTACGTATCTGCTGGGTGTATAACCATTAATGTACGTCCTGACCTTTGGCACATCCAGGAGCATATAAGGGTTATCCACAGATATAAAGAGTGTCGGGATTTCATAAATGTATCTGGGTGTGTTGCATCCGCCCGGCGCGGTCCAGGAAATTCTGGAAACATTGTCACTGCCGGAAGTTTTCACGCTGCAATAATACAGAATCAGGTCGAACCGCTTCGTCATGCTCTCTATGCTGTTCCCAATTGGAAGCAGATCTTTTCTGGAAGCATCGTAGACGGTCACTTCAAACCCTTCTCTCTCCAGCAGCCCGGCCAGATACTCCGCCTGATTGCAGATGGGATCGTGGTAACCGCCCTTGTCGCCCAGGACATGGAGCAGGATCCGTCTCTGCGTTTTGGGGCTTATGGGGAGCAGGTTCTGGGTGTCCTTAACCAGGGTAACCGACCGGTCCGCACACTCCCTGGCCAGATTACGGTTATCCTCGCGTTCAAACACCTTCAGCGCCTCATCTCCCGGAAACAGGGTTCCCTCCTCCATCTTTTTATGAAGCTTTAGATGAGCCTTCAATGCCAGAATCCGTGCAACCGCTTCGTCCAGACGTTCCCTGCTGATGGTCCCGTCTGCTGCCGCGTCCAGCACGTACTGGTAATCTTCTTTTAAATCCAGCGTAAACAGGATCATATCACAGCCTGCCGCCACCGCAAGGGGCAGGGCATCTCTTCTGGCCATGGTCTGCATGAATCCGGTCATCGTCGTAGCATCCGTCACCACCAGCCCGTTAAATCCCAGCTGCTCCCGCAGGAGCCTTGTGGTCAAATCGCAGGACAGGGAGCCGGGAAGAATCTCCTCATCCCGGATATCCGGATTCATCTTTCTGGAGTATGCCGGCAGCATGATATGGGCGGCCATGACGGTTTCCGCGCCGTCCTCTATCAATGCTTTATAAATCTTTCCATAGGAGGCATCCCACTCCCTGGCCGTGCAGTCGTTGATGGTGGTTACCATATGCTGGTCCCGTTCATCCCGCCCGTCTCCGGGCCAGTGCTTCAAGCATACGGCCATACCGTTTTCCATCTGTCCTCTGACAAACTCCCTGGACATCTGAAGGACCGTTTCCTGGTCGGAACTGAACACTCTCGTATTCGTAATGGGATTGTGATAATTCGTGTCAATATCCAGAATCGGCCCAAAGTTCCAATTGGCCCCGGTTGCCGCCGCCTCCTCCCCACAGACCCGCCCCAGCTCATACGCCCATCTCTTATCTCCGGCTGCCGCGACCTGCATCTGCGTTCCGAATAAAGTTCCTTCTTTGCAGATCCCATCCGCTCCCCGCTCGAGATTGGACGCGAACAGCAGAGGAATCCCGGTTCTGGCCTGAAGCTTTTTGAAATTTTCTTTTACTTTCCTCGCCGGAAAAACATCGGTCATATAGCCGCCCGGATAAAAGCCCAGGGCATCCATTTCCGCGGCCATCTCTTCCACCGGTTTATCCTTGATTAAAATACAGAACAGATGGCTGACCTTCTCTTCCACGGTCATCTTCTTCATACAATCCTGTACCCATGCAATATCACTCTCATCCAGGAAGAATGGCCTTGCCTTAAAATCCACGTTCATACCGTACTCTCCTTTCTTATCCCTTGACACCGGAGGATGCCAGACTCTGCTCGAAGAAACTCTGGAAACACAGGAATACGATCAGGATCGGTATAATCGAGATGACCGATGCCGCCATGATCGGCCCGTACTCTGCCGTAAACTCGCTGATCATGTTGCGCAGTCCCAGCTGAATCGTATACAGTTCCCTGGAGTTGATGTAGATAAGCGGAGCCAGAAAATCGTTCCATACGGACACAGAGGTCAGGATCACCAGTGTTCCGATTACCGATTTGGAAAGAGGCATGATGATCTTGGAATAGATGCCGAACTCATTCAGGCCGTCAATCCGCGCCGCCTCGCTCAGTTCATTGGGAATTCCATCGAAGAACTGCTTCATCAGGAATACCCCCATGGGGTTAAACGCCTGAATCAGGATCAGCGCCATATGGGTATTGGTGAGTCCGAATATCTTGATAACGGAAAACTGAGGAATCATAACCACCTGGTAGGGAAGCATCAGGGTTGCCAGGTACAGGATGAAGATCTTATCTCTCTCCGGAAATACCAGCTTGCTGAATGCGTAAGCCGCCAGGCTGCACGTCACGATCTGCAGAATGGTAATCACCACCGTCAGCTTCAGTGTGTTAAAAAACAGCTGCGGATAATTGGCCTTATTCCAGATATAGGAGTAATTTTCCAGTTTCAGATTCTGAGGGATCCACTGGATGGGGAAATTGAAGACTTCCAGACTGTCTTTAAAGGAAGAAGACAGCATCCAGAGGAACGGAAGAATCATAGTTAAAGACGATGCGATGACGACCGTATACTTGACAATCGATAAGAACAGCGCAAGTCCGGTTTTTTTCTTTTTTTCTGCCATGCTCTCTCCCTCCTAATCCTGTTTTTGACGTTTGAACTGAATCAGCGTCACCACTAAGATACAGGCAAACAGTATCATAGCCTCCGCCGATGCGTAGCCAAACTTGTAATTCTGGAATGCCTCTTTGTAAATCTGAAGCACCAGCACGGATGTAGCGCGACCCGGGCCGCCCTTTGTCATGATGAAAATCGGCGTAAATACCTGAAACGAGTTGATGATGCACATGATGGTTATGTAAAAGGTAACCGGTTTAAGCTGTGGAATCGTAATAAACCGGAAGCGCTGGAATGAATTGGCCCCGTCTACGGTAGCCGCCTCATACAGTGAGTTATCAATCCCCTTTAAGCCCGCCAGATAAATGATCATATAGTATCCGATTCCTTTCCAGATAATCATGATCATCACAGCCAGCAGCGCCCAGTCCTTATCTGACAGCCACGCGGGAACATTTTGAAGACCAATGCTGTGCAGGATCTGATTTAAGGGGCCGTTCTTGGAATAAAGGAACTGCCATACAACCGAAATCGCAACAATAGAGGAAATATGCGGAAAGAAATGCGCCGCACGGATTGCAGAAGAAAACTTAATGCCGGAATCCAGAATAAATGCCATAACCAGCGACAGCATGATGATAAACGGCACGGTCCCCACCGTATATATAATGGTATTCCAAAGGGATATCGTAAAGTTTGAATCGCGAAACAGATTGATATAGTTTTTAATTCCCACAAACTTAGCCGCACCGGATCCGTCCCAATTCGTAAAGCTTAAACCGATTGCCCAAACAGCCGGTATTAAGGTAAAAACTGCAAATCCGATGATATTTGGCAGCAAAAAACAGAACGCCATCTTCCTGTTCCGGTTGACCACTACCTGGTTCGACTTGTATACTGCTGTCGTTTTTGCCATATCGTCCCTCCTTGTTATGAGCACTTCGCGGCGTTCCCTGGCCGCTTACGTGCAATACATGTCATCTCCGCTCAGCGCGTGACGCTTTTTAAAGTCTGAGCCGGCAGACTTGAATGCTGCACTGCGTAATGAACGGCGCAGTGCAGTACTCAAAATATCGTACCGGCTCAGGAACCATCCCTTAGTTCTGAGACATGATCTCTTCACGGCGGGTATTTAAATTATCAGCCATCTCTTCCGGAGACTGGTTGTCTGTAAGAACAAGCTCAAGTTCTTCGTTTACCGCACTTGACATCTGGCCTAAATTCACACTTGCCTCTCCAAGGCCGTAGCTGACATTGTCCGTCAGCGCTTCCATAGATGATTCGTCAAGCCCTGTGCTCTCTTCAAATGTGGTCATAATCTCATCTGTCATGTATCCCGGAACCAGCATGGATTCTGCAACGATCTTTGCGCCCTCTTCTCCACAGAGAAATGTCATCAAATCCCATGCCGCATCTAATTTTTCCGTCTTAGGATTGATCAGTACCGGCGTAGAGGTTGCGAAGCCCTTCTTCTCGGTTCCTTCCCAATAAGGAGATTTCACAATGCCGTAATCAAATCCAAGATCCTGTGCTTCCAGAAGCTGCGTCATCCAGGAACCGTTATACAGCATGCCCCATTTTCCCTGGTAGAAGTATGTCTGATCCTTCGACATGGAAACAGACTCCGCATAGTCTTCCCAGACACCGTCTTTCATCGCTGCCATAACCTTTGCAGCTGCCGGCACCAGCTCATTAAAATCGCTGGAGGTAATATCAAACCCGTTTACGGCTCCGACGAGACACGGTGCGATAAATCCTGGTTTTGGGTAGAACGCGCATCCGTAGACATCGTCATGGCTTAACTGCTTTCCGAGTTCAAAGAACTGCTCCCATGTCATATCATTGGTGGGATATGCAACTCCTGCATCATCAAAAACCTTCTTATTATAATAGATCACCCAGTCATTGGTGCGGAACGGAAGGGCATAGAGGCCGCCGTCAATCACATAATGCTGTTCCAGAACAGTTCCGTAAGGGGTGAGGTCAAATCCTTTTTCTTTTGCTATGGCATTTAAGTCGAGGGCAAAATTCTTCTGTACCAGCGTCGGATAAGAAGTATTGGATTTTGCAAAATATACGTCAATGTCGTCGCCGGAAGCCAGCATCGTGGTAAGCTTTGTCTCGTAATCGTTGGCCGGCGCGTTGATGACTTCCACTTCAATATCGGGATATTTCTGGTTAAACGCCTCCATCATGGCCGGGTATACAGAGCCCTCCACGTCATAGTCCCAAAGAGCCAGTTTTAACTTCGTCTTTTCTCCTGACGCCTCTTTGCTTTCTCCCGCCATTGTTGTCGCAGACTCAGTCGCCGGAGCTGCTGTTGTGGTCTCTGTCTTCGTTCCGGTACCGCTGCATCCTGCAAGAACTGTCACTGCGGCTGCGGCTGCCAGCATTACACTTACGTTTCTTTTCTTCATGTGAATAATCCCTCCATTTTGAATGCCAATAAAAACCGCTAATCACTTTTACGATCACTTATTGGTTTTACGATTGTTTTGTACGTTCATTATATTCTTTTATGTACGTTATGTCAATAGTGTTAAGAAATGTTTTTCATTTCTTGTTATTTTTATGCGTTTTTTCGTCTTTCATTGTTCATTTAAGTGTTTTTATGAATTTTTATTTCATTTTCTATCGCGATACGTGCGATTTTCTATTGATTTATTGTACATTTTTTGGTATGCTGTCCCTGTATTCTCAAGTTATTTTTATTTTTCGTTCATTTAGGAGGATTATATGAACGTTATAGTGATTGATGTTGGTACTTCCAGCATGAGGGGGATTTTATACGATGCGCACGCAGCAGAACTGAAAAAGATTCAAATTTCCTATTCCCCGTTTTATATTGATCAGATTTGTGTAGAGCAGAATGCTTCTGACTGGACCTCGGCACTGATCCGGATCTGTTCCGGATTGGCGCAGGCCGCCAAAGAAGAAAACAGGAAGATTGATGTGCTGTCTCTCACCTCACAGCGATCCTCCGTGCTTCCTCTGTCGAAGGATATGGAACCGCTGTCTCCGGCAATCATGTGGCAGGACAAACGCACAATGTCTCTCTGCCATGATTTAAAGAAGTCTGATCCTGTCATAATCCAAAAGGCCGGAAGCCGGATTAATCCGGTTTACTCCGGCAGTAAAATGGCCTGGATCCGCAGGAATCAGCCGGAGCTGTTTGAACATGCCGCAAAACTGGCGGTCATTCCCGATTATCTGGTATGGTTTATGACAGGTACTCTGGTCACCGACCATACCTACGGGAGCCGCTCTCTTCTCATGAATCTGGGAACCAGGGAGTGGGATGAGGAGCTTCTGCGGCTCTTTGAGCTCCCCCGCTCCATGCTCTGTGATCTCATATCTCCCGGCACTGTGGCGGGACACATATCCGGCCCATTTTCGCGGCTCACCGGACTTTTAGAAGGGACGCCGCTCATATCGGCCGGAGGTGATCAGCAGTGCTCCGCGCTGGGCCAGGGGGTGATCCACCACGGAGACGCCCAGATCACGACAGGTACCGGCGCTTACATCATCAGCGGCTGTGATGAACTGCCTGTGGTTAAAGGCAGCGAAGTCATCGTGGGCGCCAGTGCTATACCTGGAAAATACGTTTTAGAGAGCAGTATTCTGGCCTGCTGTTCCGCCTTTAACTGGTTTCATAACGCCTTTTATCCTGACAGCGACCGCGGCTTCGATTCGATCAACCGGGAAATTCTGAATTCGCCTCCTGCGGCAGGCGGCATCATCGCTTTGCCTTATTTTCAGGGGCAGGGGACGCCTGACTGGAACAGCATGGCCACGGCCTCCCTCCTGGGTCTCACGCTGTCCTCCTCAAGAGGGGATATGGCCAGAGCCATCTTAGAAGGGATCTGCTATGAAATAAAGGTCAATATGGAGTGCATGGCACGGTATCTTCCCGCCCCCTCGTCCATTGTCTTAAGCGGCGGCCTTACGAAATGCCCGTCCCTGGCGCCGTCCCTGGCCGGAATCCTGGGAACGCCTGTCACCCAATACAGCAATCCGGAGTCCACTGCCTTAGGCGCATGGATGTCCGCCGCCGTAGCCACCGGGCTGCATCCCGGCTGGGAAGAAGCCTTTCGGGCCGCCCGGGCCGCCGATGCCGTTACTCAGACACTCCCGGAAAACAGGGACAACTACAAAAAAGGATACAGTCTGTATCAGGAATCTTATTCCAGACTGTATCCTTACACTTAAATATTCTGTTATCTGTCCTTAAATATCAATCGGTAACGTGGCCCTTCAATATGGTCACGTTATCTTTTTCCAGCCTTGACGTAACCGCCTCGTCGGCCAGCTCGTCCGTAACGATATGGGTAATTTGATGGGTATCCGCGATGATAAAATTATGCAGCTTGCCGATCCGCTTATGATCCGCCAGTATGACAACCATATCCTTTGCCCGCTCGATCATCAGGCTGTTTACCATGGTTTCCTGAAGCACCGCCGTGCTGATCTCGCCTTCTGCCGTGATCCCGCTGACTCCGATGAAGCACTTGTTCGCCCGGATCTTCCGTATGGTGGCGAGTGCAAAATCCCCTACCAGGGAACATTTCGTTCCGTGCAGCTCTCCACCGGTCAGAATAATGCTGACCAGCGGATCGTGACTGCTGGTAATGGCATTTCCATTATTCGTTATCACGCTGACCCGCTTGCCGGATATATAGTCCAGCATTAAAAGAGCCGTCTTACTGCTGTTGACGAATATTATATCGCCCTCTTCAATCAGCTCTGCAGCCTTCTTGGCAACGACTCTTCTGTAATCCGTCGTTCCGTCCTGACCAGTGGCAGGCGGGACATCCAGCGTCGGATCTTCAAAAAGGGTGCCTTCTATCAATTTTGCACCGCCGTAATGGCGTTGCACAAATCCCTGATTTTCAAATTCAATCAAATCCCGTCTTATGGTAAGCGGTGAGACTCCCAGTTCATTGGCTAATTGATCGACCGATACTTCTTTCTCTTTCTGCAGTCTCTGTAAAATCGTCTGCTGCCTTTTTACAATGACACCCTTTTTGTTTTTCACTTCGACAACCTCTTATATCCTGTTATAGTTTCGTTTCCCGCCTTCCGCAGAAGACATTTTCACTTAAAATACATTTTCCTGATCGTTTCATTCAGACTCATCGCATTTCACGAACGTTTCTTGATGGAAAAGGATTCGTTTAGAACGTTTTATCGAACGTTGCAGCAAATATCTGCGGTGTTTCAGTCCGGCATTCCCCGCCAAATGCTTATATAGTACATATCATACCATATATTTCATTATTTGAACAGTTCAATAGCCAGGAACTTAAAATTTGAATTTAAAATTCCTGGCTATAAACAGTAACCTATAATCTCTTCTTTGTTTTTGACGTTATGAATCCCAGCGCAATCGCAGCCGCGCACCCGGCCAGTTTGGACACCAGCAGCGCAGGCAGCATGTCCGGCTCGGTGCTCACGGTAAATCCCAGATGGGCGGCCAGCATGGAGGCGGAGCTCACCATATACGCCACATTGACAAGCTTGCCAAACGTGTTCATGTCCTTCATCATGACGAGCGCCGGTATGGGACTCACGATACTGACCAGCAGCCCCAGGACACTGATGCTGTCCAGCCCCATCCTGGCGCCCAGCGCGGTACAGGGCCGTTTCAGCCGGCGCTGTAAAAATTCCGTCACGGGAAGGCTGCCCAGAAGCACCACACCGATGGAGGAAACCACCGCCATGGCCTCCTCGATGGGAGCCATTCCGGGAATCACCACAAATCCTGTCATATATGTAACCGCCGCCAGCACAAGCCCGGCGGTTATCACGGTACGGATAAGAACAGCGAACACCTCAAAGCCTTTCACCATGCCATCCGGAATGCGGAACAGACCGATTCCCAGCAGAAGGGCCAGAACCAGAACAGGAAGATTCTGATGCAGAATCTCCCCGATCCCCAGGCCGCACACAGCCCCTCCGGTGATCAGCGCCGCCGGCATGGCTGCCAGTCCCAGCATAATTCCCTTTGCAAATACGGGGCGGTCGCCCTCTTCGATCAGCCCCATCCCTACCGGAATGGTAAAGACAATCGTACAGCCAAACACGGAGGCCGCCACGATTCCCGCGTACCTTCCGATCAGCGGATTCTCCGCCAGCTCCATGGAAAGCTGATATCCGCCCATATCGATGGCCAGAAGGCTTCCAAACATGGCGGGGTCCACCCCAAGGAACCGGTAAACCGGAATGATAAGCCTTCCCAGCGTCCCCGATACCAGCGGGGCCAGGCAGATGATCCCCACCATGGACAGCGCGGTCGGCCCCAGATACTGAAAGCCTTCCTCAAATTTCTTCCCATACCCAAAACGGTTCCCCAGGATACGGTCAATTCCCCCAGCCACGGCGCCCAGCGCCATAATGATCATAATAATCCGGTTTATCATATCTCTGTCTCCAAAATCAAATTTAATCTCTCACCGGACACTGTCGGCTGTGTCTCATTGTACCACAAACACGATACTCGTGGAAGACCTCATTCGCTTTTGAGCAGGTATGAATCTTCTATTCTTTACCTCTGAATCTCAAAGAATACGCGTTTCCCGTCCTGTCCAGAATCTCCTCCAGCACACGTTTCGGCACTGCCGCATTCAGCCGGATAAATCCCAGCCCGGCTTCCCCAAAATGGCTGCCTTCATAGACGGATACCTTCGCCTCCTCCAGAAAGAACTTAACAATCTGCGTTTCCGTCATCCCTGTCTTTCTGTAATCAATCCATGCCAGGAAGGTTCCTTCCGGTTCCCTCAGTTCAAACAGCGGCATGTGTTCCTTTAAATATCCGGCCAGAAGGCTCATATTTTCATCCAGACAGTGATTTAATTCCTCTTTCCACGGTCCGCACTCCTGATATGCCGGTTTTATCACTGCCGCCGCAAATATGTTTGGATTATGGAATCCCTCCCGGTCTACCGTCGCCTTCATCGCCTGACGCATGGAATCGTCGGGTATGATCATATTGGAAAACATAATTCCCGGAATGTTGAACGTCTTCGTCACGGACTGGTATACGATCATCCTCTTCCTCATCGGTTCGGAGAGCGACAGTATGCTGCAAAACCGTCTGCCTTTCCTTATTATATCGGCATGAATCTCATCGGATAAAAGAAACAGTTCATGGCGCAGGCAGAAGGACTCCACCGCCTTTAATTCCTCCGCTTCCCAGACCCTGCCCGTCGGATTGTGGGGATTGCAGAGAATCATCATTTTCACAGAAGCATCCATCTTCGATTCCAATGCGTCAAAATTCATACTCCAGCGTGTTCCGTCCCACTCCAGCGGACTCCCGATCATGATTCTGCCATGCTTATTCACCGCATCCGTAAGGGCCGGGTAAGCCGGCGTGTGAACAATGATCCTGTCCCCCGGCTTTGTAAACGTCTCCACGGCCATGTTTAGCCCAATATTGATTCGCGGGGAAAACAGGATCCACTCATCTTCGACCCTGCATCTGTATTCTCTGCGGATCCACTCCCCCACAACAGCGGGATAACAGGACGGAAGATTGGTATAGCCATATATTCCGTGATCTGTCACCTTCCGGCACGCCTCCCGTATGGGTTCCGGCGCGCGAAAATCCATATCGGCCACACCGCAGTGCAGGATATCTTTCCCGTACTTTTCATCCATTTCATCGTATTTCGCGCAGTTGGTCCCTCTTCTGCTGATCACTTCATCAAAACAGCCTGTATTCATCTCCGCTCACCTACCCTTTTACGGAACCGGCAATCAGGCTCTGCTGCACCTGCCTGCTTAATATCACATAGATAATGATAATGGGGAACGTGGCGACCACCAGCCCGGCCCCGATGGGGCCCCAGTCTGTCGTATACTGCCCTACCAGGGACTGTATTCCAACCGTCAGAGTCCGGTATGCCGGCTTGCTGATAAACACGACCGCAAACATCAGCTCATTCCAGGACTGCAAAAACGTAAAAATAGCAATCGTGGCCAGCGACGGCTTCATCAGCGGGAGTATAATCTGAATAAAGATTTTATATATATTGCATCCATCGATACACGCGGCTTCCTCCAGCTCCACCGGAATGGAAGAGATAAAACCGGAGCTGATCATAATCGCCATCGGCACTGCGAAGGCCGAGTACGGAATAATCAGACACCAGTAAGTATTGATTAAATGCACCTGCCGCATCATGATAAATACGGGCAGCAGCGCTGCGTGGATCGGTATGGTGATTCCCATGATAAAAATCAGCTGAAAGGTCTTCTGAAGCTTCCATTTCATCCGGATCAGGGCATAGGAAGCCATCAGAGATGCAATACAGACGATCAGAATGGTGGCCGCCGTAACGATAATACTGTTGGCCAGATAACGCCCCACATTTCCGCCCATAAAGGCATGGGTGTAATTTTCAAAGCGCCAGACCGAGGGGAGGCCAACCATATTTCCCTGAAATATCTCTGTGTTGTCCTTCAGTGAAAACGTCAAAAGCCAGTATAAGGGGAATATCTGAAGCGCGGCCCAAAAGATCAGACACGCCTGAATGACTGCCCGGGATAAATTTAATTTTTTCATATGTCCTCCCTTACTCATTGTCACGAAATGCCCCACGAATCAGCCATGCAAAAAGGAAGCATTCCAGAATAATGAAAATTGCCATCGAGCTTCCATAACCATACATATTTCTGGAGAAAATGGTCTCAACCATCAGCGTACTCGGAAGCTGGCTCGCTCCCGCCGGTCCGCCGCCCGTCATAACGTACACAAGATCGAAGTTCTTTAAAGATCCCACCACCGCAAAGGTCACGCAGACCTTCAGAATCGGCTTCATAAGCGGAATGGTAATATGTAATGCAGTCTGAATCCCATTGGCGCCGTCGATACGGGCCGCTTCAAAAATCTCCTCTGAGATGGAGCGCACCGAAGCGTACATCAGCAGCATGTGGTAACCGATGTATTGCCACAGCACCGGCACGATCACGGCAAAGATCACCTTTTTTGTGTCTCCGAGCCAGTTCCCCGTAAGCTGTTCTAAGCCCATGGATCTTAAGACCGTATTCAGAAGCCCGTACTGCGGATTGTAAATCTTCATCCAGAGCTGTCCGATCACCACGGTAGAAATCAGAACCGGGATGAAATAGACGCTGACGTAAAAACGTTCCCCCTTTACTCCTCTTGCCAGAATCAGCGCCAGGATGAGAGAAATCGGCAGCTGCACGAAGACAGATCCCGCTGCAAAAATCAAAGAATTCTTAACTGCCCTCCAGAATCCATCACTGTTGGTGAGGAACAGCTCCTTATAGTTATCAAACCCCGTAAATACCTTTTTCCCGATCCCATCCCACTCTGTGAGGCTGTAAGTCACGGACATAAAGATCGGCACGATAATAATAGTCAAAAACAGGACCAGCGCCGGAAGCAGGAAAATAACCACGGCTTTTTTATTTGACAGTACCCGGTTCACAAAAAACCTCCTATCTTTTTATGAAGGGGACTGTTTCTAGTACTGCATTGCGTAATTAATTGTGAATAAAATGCCTGATATCTGCGTCAGAGGCGTGTCTGCAAAGCGACGGCGTAGTGGACCCTACGACTAGCTTTGCAGGCGCGGCTCTGGCGTAGATAGCGGGTGTTTTATCACAGTTAATTGCGCAATGCAGTGCTAGCCCCCTTTCGGTTTGGAGGCGCTCTCAAAAAAACGTTTCCGGGAGCGCTCCTCGTTTACTGATTTAATTTCTGCAGTTCAGCCACATACTGTTCCGGCGTAATACTGCCGACAAACAGCTCCTGAAGCTTGTTTAAATATACGGTTGCATCTTTTCCTTCCATCAGATTATCCCACCAGATTGTATAGCTTGTGGCGTCTTTTGTGAAATCATAGATCTCCATTAAGAGCGGATTGATTTCCGACTTATCTACATCCACGTTTACATACGGAAGGATGCTGGAACCGATCTTGTACTTTCCGATCGCCAGTTCATAGGCAATATACTGAGCAACTTCGGTTGTAAGCTTCGGATCCCTGGTGGCTGCGCTGACCGCAAAGGCCGTATCCGGTCCGCCGGTAAAGTCTGTCACTCCTGATTTTCCATCCTTTAATACCGGGAATGGGAATACTCCGATTTTCCCCTGTACCAGGGAAGAGTCTTTATACACTCTCGTCGCCGTCCAGCTTCCGTTTAAGTACATCGGAATCTGTCCCTGAAGGAACGGAACCTCCGATTCTTCTCTTGAGATACCGGCGGAGCCATCCGGAAATGCGCCCATATCCACCAGCTTCTTCAGGCACTGGGCCGCCTCTAAGAATCCAGGATCGTCATATCCCGTCTCTTTTCCGGTGGCAGCCTTTACGCCCTCGCTTCCAACAGCCCTTAAGGCCAGAAGATCGTGATACATGGCAATCGTCCACGGTTCCTTTCCGCCTACGGTCAACGGTGTGATTCCGTTGTCAAGGAAGGTCTGGCATACTGTCAGGAAGTCATCAAAGGTCTCCGGGACTTCCAGATTCAGTTTTTCAAACATCTCTTTATTATAAAACATGCAGGCTACCGACTGGTCTGTCGTAAGCGCATACGTTTTTCCATCGAACTGGAAGCCGGTCAGGGTCGACGGCCCCAGATGTGACTTGAAATCATCGGTCAGATAATCGTCCAGCGCCTCTACCTTTCCCGCTTCGACAAACGGCTTGATGAAGCCATGGCCCCAGGTATAGAAGATGTCCGGCGTTTCATTGGCCGCGATGGCCGCCTTTAATTTCATCTTATACGCCTCATTTTCAGCCGTGTCGGATTCTATCTTTACATGGAACTTTTCTTCCGCATCTTTTACGACCTGATCGATAATTGCCTTATTGGGATCGGTATCCCCTCCGAATATATGCCACAGCTTGATCACAGGCACTTCTCCTGTATCACCACTGGCCTCCTGTGTGGTTTCCTTAGCCGTTTGTGCAGCACTGGTTTCTCCTCCGGCTGTACTGCTCACTGCACCCGATCCGCAGGCAGTCAGTCCCATCGCCATAGTACCCGCAATTGCAAGTGCCATGACGGTTCTCCATGTTTTCTTTTTCATGATTCCGCTCCTCCAATATGATTAAGTTGTCTGATTCAAAAGCGCTTGTGAATGTAACTCTATTTTACACAGTTCAGCGTTTTCACGGAAGAGAGAGATTTTACTGTTTCTGGTGATTAACTTACTATTTTTCCGGTGGTTCACGTCTCATTTTCCGGCTTCGCCATTAGCCGTATAGTAAATCGCTTACTTTCTCTAGTAGATTTTTTACTTCATTTTCCGCTTTGTTTACTTTTAAAATTCACCGTGATATGATGACATAATAGCAGGGGGGATGCATTTATGGGAAAACGGAAAGTGAGCGCTTTAAATCTGTGGAACTGGGCGTTTCACAGTAAAATATCGAGAAAGATCAGCACGGTCTTTTTTGGTTTTCTGCTGCTCAGTGTTATTCTGACTTACTTTTCATACCGCTATGTATCGAAGGAATACGTCCTGTCCAACATGGAACAGCATTCCAGACAGACGCTCACTTCGATCCGCTCCAACATCGTGGAGATGGTGGAAAATACCAATAACAGCTACAGCCTTTTGCTGAAAAGCGGTATCTCAGATCTCACAAAGCTTCCACTGAAACCAACTGACCGGAAATTTTACGATAATTACCTGTTTACCATCATCGACAGCTACAATCATCTCGATTCTATCTATATTATGAATCTAAAGGGGCAGCTCTATGGAGTCGATAAGTTCGGCATCAAGACGCCGGTGATTCACTCTGTCACAGAGGCCCCCTGGTATCAAAGCGTCATGGACGCCAAGGGGAGCTGTATTCTTTCGCTTCATGCCGGCAATATTTTTCTTCCTGACTACTCTGAAGATTTTCTGTCGTCAATCCGGGTCATCAATGACTTAGAAACCCAGAAACCGATCGGCTTCTCTATTATGAACATACCGACGCGCTCCATCAACCAGATATTTGAGCACGTCTTTCAGCCATCCGATATCGAGATTACCCTGTATGACGCTTCCGGGGAGATCATCAGCACCTACGGCAGTACAAAGGAAGGGGAAAATCACCACAATATCAGCCCCTTCATCGGTCCTGCGTCTGCTTACTACAGTGCCAGCGGCAAGAATTCGCTGTCGGCCGGAATCTATATTCCAGAATACCAGTGGAAATTAACCGCCACCTTCCCTCTAAAATACGAGTCCACACTGAGCACCTCCCTGCTCCAGATCTCCTTCTGGATTTTCTTCATCAATATGGTGCTCATGCTGATCTGTGTCATCGTTATTGCAAAATCGATTCAGACGCCTGTCTCCCAGATGATTCAGGCCATGGGCCGCGCGGAAAACGGAAATTTTGAACCGGTGGCTGTCCGCCATCCCAACAGCGAACTGGGTCTTCTGGAGATTCATTACAACCATTTAATCGAAAGGCTTCAGTTTCTCATGGAACGGCTGGTGCAGGAACAGAAGCTGAAAAGAAAGACGGAGCTCCGCGCACTTCAGGAACAAATGAAACCGCATTTTCTGTATAACACGCTGGATACTATCGGATACATTGTGCTCACCGGAGACACCAATCAGGCCTATGACGCCATCACCGCGCTGGGCAGTTTTTACCGTCAGAGTCTGAGTAAAGGGAAACAGTTCATCACCCTGGAGCAGGAACTGCAGATCATAAAGGATTACACCTCCCTTCTCTCCCTGCGCTATGAGGATTTATTTACCGTAAACTATGATGTGGATGAAACGCTGTACCAGCACGAGATCATAAAACTCCTGCTTCAGCCCCTGGTCGAAAATTCGGTCTACCACGGTATCAAACCGCTCGGGGAGCCCGGCACCATCCTGATATCCGTCAAACGCCAGGAGACCCTGATCTGTCTCACGGTTACCGACAACGGGGTCGGAATGGACGAACACCTGCTGCAAAGCCTGCGCTCCTTAAGCCCCTCGCCCAGAGACAGCTTCGGTCTGGCAGGCACAATTGAGCGGGTCCATATTTCTTACCCGGAAAAGGGTGCCGTGGAGCTGCTCAGCCAAAAAGGAAAGGGAACTTCTGTCATCATTAAAATACCGTTTTAGGAGGTCTGCCCATATGTATCAGCCACAGCCCATAAAAGTGATGCTTGTAGACGATGAAGATAAAATGAGGGGACTGCTGCGGATCTGCATCCCATGGGAGGAACTGGACTACGTCATTACGGATGATGTATCCAGCGCAAACCAGGCGTTGGAGCTGATTGCCGAACGAAAACCGGATGTCATCATCACCGACATTGAAATGCCGTTTATCAACGGCCTGGACTTTGCAGAAATGGTTCTGGAAGAATATCCGCACATTAAAATCATCATTCTTACCGCCCACGATGAATTCGACTACGCCAAGCAGGGGCTGGAAATCGGAATATCGAGTTTTCTTTTAAAACCCATTAAACGTGAGGAACTGATCCGGACCGTGACCGATATCCGCAACTCCATCCGGGAAGAACAAAAGAAGCTCTATCAGCACGAACTCCTTCAAAAGAAGCTGAACGAAAACCGTGACTACATAATCCAGAATTTTTTCAGCAACATGATGGTCAGCAGCCTCCCCTCCGATTACCTTTGGGAAAATTTGAGCTATTACCAGATACCGCTGCATCGTGACTCCGGTTTCTATAATATCCTTCTCCTGACGCTGAATGTCAGCCAGGACATTGAAGAAAGCATCATGCAGCAGTTCCAGTGCCGGGAAATCATCCAAACGGCAGCAGAGCGGCTAAGCGGCCTCCTGGTCTTTCAGGATATTCATATGAACCTGGTCCTGCTGACCGAAAACAGAAAAATCAATTTATACAATTACGGCTTCCATTTTTCTACCCTGCTGAAGGACAAGCTGGGGATCAAATCGTATGTGGGCGTCGGGACGCCGGTGGAGCGCCTCGAGGATATCCGCAGCTCCTACCGTCAGGCCTACCAGAACTCCCAGGTCGCCAAATACAGCCATAACAAGTCATTTCTGGCCAATCCGCCCCAGGAACAGAATCAGCAGGAATTACAGAATTTAATCAATACGGTGACGGAAGAGCTTCCCTTGTATATGCAGCTTCCCCAGGAGGATACCGCTCTGCGGCGCGTTGATGCGGCCTATGATTCGCTGGAACGAATCCCCAGCCATGTTCTCTCCGATGTCATGGTGCTGTCGCTCTCCATTGTAAACATTGTGCTCGCAACACTGAGAGACAAGGGAATCTCCTACAATGAAATTTACAATACGGATCACCTGCCCTACACGCATATCCTGAAGCTGACCGACGAAAAAGACATCCGGCAATACGTCCTTCAGATGGTGCGCTTCACCCTTTACCAGGTAAATCTATATACCGATGCCAAGGGAAACAAGCTCATCCACACGATTTTGCAGTATCTCAACGAAAATCTGTCCACATCGACTCTGACGCTGAAAAAAATCGCGGAGATCAATTACGTCAATCCGTCCTATCTAAGCCGGATTTTCAAGGAAGTCACGCAGATGAATTTTGTAGACTACCTGGCGAGCCTGCGGATTGAGAAAGCGAAGAGACTGCTTCAGACCGGCAATCTCCGGATTTACGAAATTGCAGAATCGGTCGGCATCAGCGACCCCAACTATTTTTCGAAGCTGTTTAAAAAATATACAAATATGACACCGGCACAGTACAAAGAAGAGACACACAAACAGGAGGATTATTAATATGACCGATTTTTCAAAGTTGTCCGACTATATCATTGGCATACGGAGAACGCTTCACAAGCATCCGGAGCTGAGCGGCCAGGAATTTCAGACCCAGCAGGTAATCAGAAGTGAACTGGACAAACTGGGGATTCCACACCGTACACTGCATGAAACCGATATTCTGGCTGAGATTGCCGGTTTGCAGACGCACCCGGAGGAAACCGCTGCCTTACCGTCTGAAAAGCACAGTAAAACAGTTCTGCTGCGCGCAGATCTGGATGCCCTGCCTATTACGGAAAATTCAGACGCGCCCTATGTCTCACAGTCTCCCGGCGTCATGCATGCCTGCGGACACGACTCCCATACGGCCATGCTGCTGGGGGCGGCAAAGCTTCTTTGGGACAGCCGTGACCATTTTTCCGGCACCGTGCGGCTCATGTTTCAGCCGGCGGAGGAAACCGGCAGAGAAACCCGAACGCTGATCGATCGCGGGATGCTTGACGGAGTGGATACTGTATTCGCGATCCATGTGGCGCCCGATCTTCCAACGGGAAAAATCTGTATTCTGCCCGGCCCCTGCATGGCAGGTGTAGATGACTTTTCCATCCGCCTTACCAGCCCCGGAGGCCACGGCGCTACGCCCCATCTCGGATCGGATACGCTCCTTGCCGGCGCCCATCTGGCTGTCAATCTTCAGCAAATCGTCAGCAGAGAAATTGACCCGCAGAAACCGGCTGTCCTTACCATCGGAATCTTCCAGGCCGGCACAAAGGTCAATCTGCTGGCTCAGGAAGCTGTATTATCGGGAAATATCCGTTTCTTCGACAAGGAGCTCAGCGGTTATTTTAAGGAAGCCCTTACCCGTTACAGTGAACACACAGCCGCGATGTACCGCTGCTCCTCTGAAGTCACCTACACGCCGTCCCTGCTCCCGACTGTCAATGATGCCGCCTGCTGCGGCACGGCAAAACACGCGGCCATGACCGTGTGGGGGGAAGACAACTTAATAAAACGTCCAGCCAGCATGACCTCTGAAGATTTCTCCCGATATTTAGAGGCGGTCCCCGGCGTCATGGTATTCTTAGGAACGAGTGACGGAACCCAGAAAACCTCCTGGCCGCTCCACCACGAGTGTTTTGATCTGGACGAATCGGCTTTACTAAATGGCTGCCGCCTCTATGCGGCGTATGCTTGGGAATGGCTATTTCAATAGCTTTCGGTTCGCCATCACAGCCAGGTATAAACTTTTTACTCTCAAGTATTGATGTGAGCAGAAATTTTTATTATAATAGGCTGAAGAATATGGAACCACTGGCAAGAGCACACAAAAAGGCAGATTTCAACATCTGCGCAGAAAGAGGAGAACCAATGTCAGACAAACTCACACGGTGTGACTGGGCCGCCCACGATATACTGAACCAGGAGTATCACGATAACGAATGGGGGAAACCCGTTCACGATGACAGAACACTATTTAAAATGCTGATTCTGGAGGGTATGCAGGCAGGTTTAAGCTGGATTACCATCCTGAAGAAGCGGGATGCCTTTATAAAGGCCTTCGATGATTTCGATCCGGCCATCATCAGTACATACGGCGACGAGAAGATCGAAGAGCTGATGCAGAACGCCGGAATCATCCGAAACCGTTTAAAGATCAACGCAGCCATCACCAACGCCAGGGCATACTTCGTGTTGTGTGAAAAATACGGTTCCCTGGACCAGTTCTTATGGTCCTATGTGGATAACAAACCCATCAAAAATGCCTGGGAAACCATGTCTGATGTTCCTGCCAGCACTCCGTTAGCAGAAAAAATCAGTAAGGATTTAAAGAACCTGGGTTTTAAATTTGTAGGCCCTACCATTATTTATGCCTACATGCAGTCGGTCGGGCTGGTCAACGATCATATGACCTCCTGCTTCTGTTATAATCGCGAAGAGTAGAGAAATGGTTAGAACATGGCTTCCGGATGCATGTGTGATGCAAGGCGCTGCTGCAATTATCTGGTGCTCGGACGCCAGAGAGTCAAAGGCCGTATCAAAGTCATTCTCGTTGGAGAAACTTTAGGATTTTAAAAAGAAGCGCTTTTCCGGTGCAACCATGACCGGAAAAGCGCTTCTTCTATTTTTTGTTACTCATTATTATTCGTTATTTTTCTTTTTTACCAGCTTTTAATTACCGCTCTTTCCATCTCTACAGCAAATTCTTTGGTCCGAACCCGATCGGCAGCAATTCCTTCAGCGTAAAGATTTCATACTCCTCCCTGCTGGAAGGCAGAATAATCTGAAACGTCTCCGGGTCGCAGAATTCCATCATCACCTGGCGGCAGACACCGCAGGGAGCCGTCAATCCTTCCGGGACACCATCCTTCCCGCCGACGATACAGATCGCAGTAAACTCTCTCACCCCTTCGCTGACCGCCTTAAAGAACGCCGTCCGCTCCGCACAGTTGCTGGGAGTATACGCCGCGTTTTCAATGTTGCAGCCCTGATAGATTATTCCGTCAGCCGTGAGCAGCGCTGCTCCGACTTTAAATCCGGAATAAGGGGCGTATGCCTTCGCCATGGCCGAAAATGCCTGGGATATCATCTCCTCAGCGGGAAGCTTTGCCCTAAGCGCAGCCATTTTCTCCGTACAATCCATAACGGCCTCCTTTCCTTTACCAAACAGTCTAGACTGTATTGCATAAATACCGCAGTAACAGAGCTTAATATCCGCCGTCACTCTTCTCCTGCTTTACCAGCTTGATCATCCGGCTGGTTCCCAGGCGCTCCGCGCCCAGCTCCAGGAACTTTTCCGCATCTGAGAGCGACGAGATGCCGCCTGCGGCTTTGATCTTTACCTCTTCTCCCACATGCGCCTTGAAAAGAGCCACATCGTCAAAGGTTGCTCCCGCTTTGGAAAATCCGGTGGATGTCTTGATAAAGTCCGCGCCGGAACGGGTTACGACCTCGCACATACGGATCTTCTCCTCATCGGTGAGAAGGCAGGTCTCGATGATGACCTTTAATATCTTATCTTTGCAGCATTCCTTTAACGTGCGGATCTCCTCCTCCACACGGTCATATCTGCCGTCTTTCACCCAGCCGATGTTGATAACCATGTCAATCTCATCGGCTCCGTTCGCAATCGCGTCCTTTGTCTCATACGCTTTTACCGCGGTCGTGGAATAACCGTTCGGAAAACCGATCACCGTGCAGACCGCCATGCGGTCCTTCATATATTCCTTCGCCGCCTTCACATAGGAAGGGGGAATGCAGACCGACGCGGTCCCAAATTCCATGGCCTCGTCACAGATCTTCCTGATTTCTTCCCAGGTTGCCGTCTGGGTCAGCAGCGTATGATCCACATACTTCAACGTTTCTTTTCCGTCCATAATTTCCTCCTGTGCCTCCTTACAGTTCCAGAGCAATCTCCATCATCTTACCGAATCCCAGCTGGCGTTCCTCGGCGCTTAATTTCTCCTCGCCGTAGATCAGATCCGAGATTGTCAGCATACAAAGCGCTTTCTTTCCCGCAGCCGCTGCGTTCATATACAGCGCGGCCGCTTCCATCTCCACGGCCAGCACGCCCATACTGCGCCACTTGTCATTTACGGTGGTGTCCGCGTTATAGAAAATGTCGGAAGAAAGAATATTGCCTACCACCACATGGGTCCCCTGTGCTTTCGCCGTATCCACCGCTTTCGCCAGCAGACCGTAGTCAGCAATAGGGGCAAATGTCCCGGGGAGGCCGTACTGATAAGCATAGTTGGAATCCGTGCAGGCTCCCATGCCGATTACCACGTCCATAAGCTTTACCCCGTCCTGTAAGGCTCCTGCGGAACCGATGCGGATAATCTGCTCCACGCCATAGAAATGGAACAGCTCATACGTGTAAATGCCCACAGACGGCATTCCCATTCCGCCTCCCATGACGGAAATCTCTCTTCCCTTATACGTTCCGGTATAACCGAACATGTTGCGCACCGATGTCACCAGCACCGGATTTTCCAGATACGTCTCCGCAATATATTTTGCACGCAGAGGGTCGCCCGGCATCAGTACTGTCTTCGCTATCTCTCCCTGTTTCGCCCCGTTGTGGGCTGTTGGTGCCATACTCATTTGCCTGTCTCCTTCTCAATTTTTGCTGTTTTCTTCCTGAATCATCATCCGTATAGCCTCAACAGCTGTCCGGATAGCCGCATCCGTGTCATGGACAATCGGGTTCTCAAGCCCTTCCTTTGCCCTCTCCTGGTTAGCCATAACGAGAAATACCGATCCCGCTCTCACCTTCAGCGCACTGGCCACGATAAACAGCGCCGCCGATTCCATCTCGGAAGCCTTGCAGCCCAGACGCAGCCAGGCGTTCCACTTATTCATCAGCTCATACGATACCGGTTTCGTCTCCGGTGAATGCTGGCCATAGAAAGAATCCTTGCACTGGACGACGCCGACGTGATACGGTTTTTCCAGCTTCTTCGCCGCCGCTACCAGGGCGTTCGTCACATCAAAATCGGGAACCGCCGGAAATTCAATAGGCGCATATTCGCGGCTGGTGCCCTCCATGCGGATAGCTCCGTTGGCAATCACAAGGTCTCCGCTCTTAACATTAATATCCATCCCGCCGCAGGTGCCGATACGGATAAAGGTATCCGCCCCTGACATCACCAGTTCTTCCATGGCGATCGAAGCCGACGGTCCGCCGATTCCAGTGGAGGTAACGCTGACAGGCGTTCCGTCAAGCGTTCCGGTATACGTCACATACTCCCGGTTGTCCGCGATCAGCTTCGGATCGTCAAAATATTTCGCAATAAGCGCGCACCGCTTCGGGTCGCCCGGCATAATAACGTACCGGCCCACATCACCTCTTCCCACCTGGATATGATACTGTTTCCCTTCATTTTCCGAATAATTTGTCATAAATAACCTCCCTTTCTCTCTGTGGAACTAGTTCCTCCCGGCGTAAATACGCCATGATGCACTAGATATCGTTCTCATCTATCTTATCCGCCATAGCCGCTTTAATTCTCTGGTACTGTTCTTCACTGATTAAGATTCCCCTTCCCTCCCGGGAAATGTATCCCTCTTCCTCCATCTGGCTTACGCATCGGTTTACCGTCTTCACACACAGCCCCGTGCTGTTGGACAAATCCTTTCTCGTCAAATGAATCCGGCAGACCCCCCGTCTGGCTGAATCCCGGTAGATCTGCATAAACAGAAGAAAAAGCCGGTCGATTCCCTGAAGGAAGAGAAAGAGACGTTCCTTCCTCACCTGCTCCACGAGATAAACGCTCATGGCCTTCACCTGTTCCAGCACCGCGTGGATATCTGTCAGCATCCAACGGCTGAACTGGTCCTTGGACACACAGAGGAAGCGGCAGTCCGTCTCCGTCATTAAGGTCGTCTTATATAAATCATACCCCATAAGAAATTCCATGGCCCCGAACACCTCGATGGGATAAAATCGCGTGTAATCGTACGCCACCTCCTGAATGCGGTAGTCCGTCGCCTTCACAATTCCCTCTACCAGAATGTATACAGTGTCCACATGCGCGTTTTCATGGATGAACGTGGTTCCCTTCTTCAGACGCACGATCTGAAATGCTTCCAACAGCCACTTGGGCGCGTTTGCCAGATAATTATTCAGATACTCGCGTTCTTCGCTACGCAGCTCGTTGATCAAAGATACAACATCATTCATGGTCTACCTCCTTCATCCATCCTCGCCGTCCTCTCCCTCTAGTTTGCATCATTTCACAAAAAAAGTCTACTGTTCCTCACAAATTTTTCTAATATTTTTCCCTCTATGACTTACCAACCCCAGCCTGCCGCCAGTCTGCTCCGCCTGGGACGGGAAGGGGACTTTTCCGTACCCTGGCCGGAAAAAGGCGGAAGACGGCGGGCAGAAGACGGCGATTTTTTCCGGAGTGTGGCGGAACTTAGGGCGGGCAGGGGGCAAACGGGGGGCAGATTTTCGTTTACAGGACGAAAATCTGAGGGCACTGAGAGCGAACTCATCAAGAGTTCGGTCGAATTGCCCGGTACCCCCGTTTGCCCCCTGTCGGCCCTTAGTCCCGTCCACTCTGGAAACATGAGCCGTCTTCTGCCCGCCGGCTTCCGGCTTTTTCCTCACACCGCCGCCAAAGTCCCCTTCCCGTCCCAGGCGGAGCAGACTGGCGGATTGGACTGGCGGCAGGTGTCCCCTTCTATATTTATCTGGCGCCCTTCTCGTACGGCTGGCCGCTGGCCTTCGGTGCAGAGGACTTTCCGACAAACAGAATCAGGATTGCAATGGTAATCATATATGGAAGCATGGCCAGAATCTGTGACGGAACCGCGAAATCTCCGCCTCCCAGCGTAACCGTAAGCGCCTGAGCCGCACCGAACAGCAGGCACGCGCCGTATGCGCCGTGGGGCGTCCATTTTCCAAAGATTACGGCCGCCAGTGCGATAAATCCCTGACCGCTGATGGCGGTGGGCGTAAACTGCGGGATGATGGCAAGCGTCATGGAAGCGCCGCCAAAACCGGCGAAAATTCCCGATACCAGCACGCAGAGGTAACGGATCACGTAGACATTAATACCCATGGTGTCCGCAGCCGCCGGATGCTCGCCCACAGCCCTGATGTGAAGGCCCCACTTCGTCTTATACAGGAAGAACCAGAGGAACGCAGCCAGCAGGAGAGCGATGACCACCGTCACGTCTACATTTAAATTCTGGAGCGCGCCTTTTACATTCAGGCCGCCAAACAGCTTCGGAATCTTGTTGGGAACCGGCTGCGACATGGTCGCCCCGTCAAACAACAGGCGGCAGACGAACAGGGCGACGCCCGGTCCGATTAAGTTGATGGCAATACCGGATATCGTCTGGTCCGCCTTGCAGGTGATGGCCGCAAACGCATGAAGCAGCGCGATGAGTCCGCCGGCCAGCCCCGCAGCGAAGAATCCCGCCCAGGCGCTTCCGGAGTAGTAGCCCACCGTAGCTCCTGTCACCGCTCCGATGGTCATCATTCCCTCGATTCCAATATTGGTAACACCGGACCGTTCTGACACCACTCCGCCCAGGGCGGCAAAAACCAGAGGGGTAGAGTACATAAGTGTAATGCCGATAAACAGCGTCAGACTGCTAAGCATATTATTTCCCTCCCTTCGAGACATTCCGCCCAGGTTTTCCCAGGGGGACTTTCCTTAAGCGTTCCACCAGCGGCGGAATGATATGGGTCAGCGCAACGAAGAACACGATGACTCCGATGACAATGTTGATGATCTCCGACGGCGCGCCCACCTCGTACTGCAGCGTCTGGCCGCCGTAGATCAGGCCGCCGAACAGAAGTCCCGCGAAAATACAGCCAATAGGAGAACTGGCCGCGATCAGACAGACCGCCAGCCCGTTAAACCCGGTATTTTCAAACGCCGCCAGCGTGGCAATTCCATGGGGCGAGTTGCCGGTTATGTAAAGCGCTGCCGCCAGCCCGCAGATGGCGCCGGAGATCAGCATGGAATGCAGGATATTCCGATTCACATAAATCCCCGAAAATTCAGCCGCAAACCGGTTGGAGCCAACGGCCCTCAGTTCGAAGCCCTTTGCAGTTTTATATAGAAGGAAGGAGATCAGGACTGCCAGGACAATGGCAATGATAAATCCCGCGTTTACATCCGTTTTCAGGATCGTACTGCGCAGAAATTCATTCTGGGCCAGAGCGGCTTTGCCTTCCTCCGTCGCCTTATAATTTCCCAGAATCATCGTATAACCGGACCGGTTGATTGCGTACGTTCCGATGGTATCCGGCTTATGAAACCGGTTCAGACCGCAGACGTAATTGGAGAAATAGAGTGCGATCCAGTTGAGCATGATACTGGTGAGAACCTCGTGGATACCGAATTTAGCCTTTAAGAATCCGGCGATGCCTCCGTATACCGCTCCCGCTGCCACACCGGCTGACAGAACCAGTGGAATCTGGATCACCGGCGGGAAATCAAAGAGAATACCAACCACGGTAGCCGCCACGGAACCCATGATAAACTGTCCCTCAGCGCCGATATTAAAGAGTCCGGTCTTAAATGCAAATGCCACGCCGAGTCCTGTCAGAATCAGCGGAGTACTCTTAATAATGACGTTGGATACGTGCTTGGGGCTGGAAAATACACCGTTAAACAGGACGCCCAGTGAGTGGACCGGAGGATATCCGGCCGCCGCAAGGATAATCCCGGCAACCACAAAGCCGAAGAAGATGGCGATCAGAGTCATCGTGAGCGGCTTCTTCAAAATATTTACAGTTCTATCCATGATTCTTTCCTCCTGCCATCAACAGGCCAATCGTATTTTCGTCCACGGTTCCCTGTGGAAACGTATCCTGGATCTTTCCATCGTAGATCACCGCGATCGTATCGGATACATTCATCACTTCATCCAGTTCGAAGGAGATGAGGAGCACCGCTTTTCCCTTGTCCCTCTCACGGATCAGCGTCTTATGTACCGTCTCAATGGCGCCCACGTCCAGTCCGCGGGTGGGCTGAACCGCAATCAGCACCTCCGGATTCATGGCGATTTCCCGGCCGATGATGACCTTCTGCTGATTTCCTCCGGAAAGGCCGCCTGCCCGCTTGGAACCGCAGTCCTCCGGGCGGACATCAAACTCCTCGATCAGCTTCTTTGTAAACTGTTCCATCTCTTTTTTATTTAAGATCCCTTTTCTGGAAAATGGTTCCTGGCGGTACCGCTCCAGCACTGCATTTTCATTGACAGAGAAATCCAGAACGAGACCGCGTTTCTGCCTGTCCTCCGGAATCGTGCTGACGCCGCTGTCGATGACCGTGCGCGGGTCCGTGTTGGTAATGGGTTTGCCGCAGACTGTGATGGTCCCCTTTTCTGCCGGAACCAGGCATCCAATCGCCTCCACCAGTTCTTTCTGACCGTTGCCGTCGATCCCGGCGATTCCCAAGATCTCACCTTTCCGAACCTTTAAGTTCAGCCCCTTCACCGCGTCCAGCTTCCGCTCATTTTTCACGACCAGATCCTTGATCTCCAGAACGGTTTCTCCCGGTTTTGCCGGTGTCTTGTCCACCACCAGCTTCACCTCATGGCCCACCATGAGCGTGGCCAGTTCCTGCTCTGAAACCTCTTTTACCGAAATCGTATCGATGTACTCTCCGCGGCGGATGATGGTGCATGTGTCGGAGGAGGCCTTGATTTCCTTCAGCTTATGGGTGATGATAATGATGGCTTTTCCGTCATTTACCAGATTGTGCATGATGGAGAGAAGATCCTCGATCTCCTGGGGAGTCAGAACTGCGGTGGGCTCATCCAGAATCAGCAGCTCTGCCCCGCGGTACAGGGCCTTTAATATCTCCACGCGCTGCTGCATTCCCACGGATATATCGTTTACTTTCGCATCCGGATCGACTTCCAGCCCGTATTTCTCCACGATTTCCAGAATCTGTTTTCTGGCCCTCTTCATGTCCACAACTCCCGCGTGGGAGGTCGTCTCATTGCCCAAAATGATATTCTGTGTTACCGTAAAATCCTCCACCAGCATGAAATGCTGATGAACCATGCCGATCCCGTTAGCAATCGCTACGTTGGGATTCTTGATATCTGTCTTTTTGCCGCCTACGTATATCTCGCCTTCATCGGCCTGATACAGACCGTACAACACATTCATCAGTGTACTTTTTCCCGCCCCATTTTCACCCAGAAGGGAATGGATGCTGCCCTTCTTTACGTCCAGATTCATGTCCTTTAAAGCGTAAAATGCCCCAAACCGCTTTGTGATCCCGTGCATCTGAACCGCATAGTCGCTGCTCACCGTGGCCATCTCGATTTCTCCTTTCATTGTTTACACCGCAGGTTAAATTCTGTTTCTTAACTCTGCGGTGTAAATTCATTTATCCTATTCTGCGATAAACGCTTCGTATTCCTCTTTTGTGGTCGGCGGTACCAGTTCCCCGTTTCGGATCGAATCCGCAACCTTCAGCGTATCCTCATAGACACCGTCTGCCATATTACCATGCTCCTCCGGTATTCCCACACACTCTTCCTTTAATCCGAAGGTGAGCGTCTGGCCGCCGATTGTTCCTCCGTCCATGGCCTCGATGGAAACTTCCTTGACGGCTTTTCCTACCAGCTTGAGCGCTGAGGTCAGAACGTGCTCCGGCGCTAAGTAAGCCTGGTCTCTGTCCACGCCGATCACCCATTTGTCCGCTTCCTTGGCCGCTTCGATGACGCCTGTTCCGCTTCCGCCTGCCGCGTGATAGATCACGTCACATCCGTCGGAATACATCTTCGTGGCGATGGCTTTTCCCTTCGCCGCATCGCTGAAGCTCTCCGCATACTGTACGGAAATGTCAATGTCCTTGCCCAGCTCCTTTGCTGCATACTTGACGCCGGCCTCATACCCGTACTGGAACTGATCGATCAGACCTGAGGAAATGCCTCCGACAAAGCCTACCTTATTAGTCTCTGTCATACGTCCGGCCACATATCCAACCATGAAGGACGGCTCCTGCGCCCGGAACATCACGCCCGTCACATTGTCCGGCGTATCGTCGTAAGCATTGTCGATGATTGCATACTGGATATCCGGGTTGCTGTCCGCAGCCTCTAAAACCGCGTCCGCACAGGCATAGCCTACGCCCCATAAGAGATTGGCGCCGCTGTCTCCCAGCCTTTCCAGATTCGTAACGAAATCGGAAGCCTGCTTCGACTCGATGTAGTTGACCTCCACGCCCTTTTCGTTCTTTAACTCCGTCAGACCTTCCCATGCGGACTGGTTGAACGACTGGTCATTGATTCCGCCCGTATCGGTGATCATCGCAATCGAGAAGCTGCTCTTTCCCTCTGATGTACCGCCTTCCGTGTTCGCGCTCTCTGCCTTTGCGCTTTCTCCCTTTGTGCTCTCCGTCTTTGCGCCTCCGCATGCTGTAAGAGACAGTGCCATTGCCGCCGTTAAACCGAATACAATTCCTCTTCTGAGCTTCATAAATCTGATCCTCCGTTTTGTTTTTTTGTTTTTACGTTTTCTGCTTTTTTATTTATTGTTTTACTCTTCTTTATTCTCTCTCATTTCCTATACCACCTGGATATCCTGAAACCCGTATCTGACCGCCAAACGCTTAAGCTCTTCCATGCGTTCCCGGGATGGACTTTTCGCATCCTTTAGACTTCCGGTCACTCCATATTGACGGAAGGTGATCAGCTTCAGCCGGAACTCCTTTAAATAGGGAGCTGCTTCCCGGGATACGCCTGCGATGACCGCCTCCATATCCACTTCGGGAACCCCTTCCTGCCGTTTTTCCCCCTCGTGCTCCGAATCCAGACAGACCAGCCGCACTTCGAATAATTTTCCGTGTTCCGCCAGATATTTGAGATTCTTCTTTACTATAGAGACATCTCCGCCTGTCAGCCGTCCAAAGACGTCGTGATCCCAGGCCTTTACATCTAACATCACCTGATCCGTCACCTGCATCAGCCGTGGATATTGGGACAAATCCACACAGCCGTTGCTGTCCAGGAAACAGGTAAGCCCCGCTTTCCCTGCCCGCCGAAACAGCTCTGTGAGGAACTCCGGATACAGGGTACATTCACCTCCGGAAACGGTGATTCCCTGGATAAACGGCATGTTTTTTTCAATTTCCTTCCACACGTCTTCTGCGCTCATCCGGCGTACCTTGGGGGACGCGTGGCTGGGACAGACGCGAATGCAGGTATCGCACTGCACGCAAAGGCTCTCATCCCAGATTACGCGGTCATGCTCATTTTCCTTCGGCGTTTCTCCGCCATTTTCCTGAATCGACAGCGCTCCCGCCGGACACTGGCTGACACAGAGGCCGCAGCCGCTGCACAACTGCTGTGTCTCAGGGTTGTGGCAATAGGCGCAGGCGATATTGCAGCCCTGGACGAATACGGAGGTGCGGCAGCCCGGACCGTCCACAACGCTCAACGGAATAATCTTATTAATCACGGCCTCGGGAGGGACCATGCTCATAGCGCCCTCACCTTCCTGTTTTCCAGATGTGCGTTCCGGTAGTTATCTCCTCCGAGATGCACCGTATTCTGAAGCACCGCCTCGCCCTCGTAATACTTTTCCATCTCGCTCCGTTTTACCAGATAGCCGGTAATCCGGACTAAATCGCTGTCCGACGCATAAAAGCTTATGTATTTATCACCCAGGGAAAATGCCCCCTTTACGATATCCAGCATGGCCGCCGGATTATTTCTGCCGGTTGGGTCAAAGGAAAAGATATCCGCGCATCCGGTCGGGAAAAAGCGATGGAAACGCGCGCTGTGGCGAAGGTGGTCATACATGCGTTCCGGTTCCATTCCAACCGGAATCCTCACTCCCGACGTAATTCCGTGGTCTGAGTCGATTCCGACCTGCGCGTGGAGTGCAAAATGGTCATGAAATACCTCCGAGTAAAGCGCCTTCGACGTCTCCGCATATTCCGCGATAACCTGCATAATCTGGTCTGCCAGCTGATCCGCTTCCTGATCGCTTCCATAGATCTTGTCCGGGTCATCCATCAGCAGATTGGTGCATTCCGCCAGCCCCACGACTCCGAACATGGCAAGGAATTTATCCCTGGAAATAAAGCCTTCTCTGGAAAGGAACGAGGTCTCGAAGAAATTCGATTCTTCCACGAGAAACCGGATTCTCTCGTTCATATAGTCCCCCATGCACTGCAGACAGTCCGGAAGGGTCTCCGTCAGAAACTGTTCCCTGCTCTCTGCCTCGGGAACCAGCTTCGGAAGGACGATTCTCGTCAGTGTGTAGGAACCGCCTCCAATGGGCAGAATGTTGTAGCAGCTGGAAATGCCGTAGTCCCCATACGTATCCTTGTGCATCCGGTGGTTACAGATGGCCGGATTTGCGCAGTAAAGGGAGGTATAGAGCGCCAGTTCTCCATAGGAGTCCGGCGTAATATCCGGATCATATTTCAGTGTCAGGTTCGGCACCGCATTTTGAAGCTCTTTTTCCAGCTTCAGGATGATCCGTCCGGTTCTCGTCTCCTCCGGGCCCAGATTTGCATGACAGAACCCGTCGGTAATTGTCCGGTCCAGATAAATCAGGAACAATCTCAGCTTTTTCTCCGCTTCCTCATCGCTCACACCTTCGAGAAACGGTTCGATCAGGCGGTCGATGTTGCCAAGATAAACGGGATAACTGGTGATGGAGGGCACATGGCGGTACAAAATCTCCAGGAACTGAATCACCTCGTCAAGATCCTTCGGCGGGTCAAGCTGCAGAAATTCACACCCTTTTTTTACCGCCGCTTCGTAATCCGGCATGATATATCTAGGCCGGTACGGCGCATGGCCTTCGTCCAGGTCACAGATGGCTCCGGTCTCCATATAGTGACGGGTCTTCTCCGGTATCTCCAGTACCTCCAGACTGTTCTCCGCCGCATGGGCCAGGGCCACCACCTTCTGTTCATACGTCAGTCCCTTCGATGTCACAATGTCTAAAACCTTATTCATGCATTCCACCTCTTTCTTTTTCAATGGAGCTTATGTCTCTTTTCATTTTGGAATAATCACATTGTAGCAATGGTTTTTTCATTTTAAAAGGACTTATGTCCCTTTATAAGGAAATATTATCCACTTTGTGAAAATATCACATTTTTACGAGCCATTTTTTAGGCAAAAAGTAGATACAAAAAGGACACAAGTCCTCTTTTTAACGACTGTGATCGGGAAAATAGTGATTTAGGAGAATGTTCATTACACATTTAAGTAATAAAGAACGACAGTGTTTCCAGAATAAAAGATAAGATATGAAAAAAACAAAACACCAACTTAAACAACTCATTGAATATACATATTGTGCAAAAAGCAGCTTCCTGCCGCAGAGGCTCGCAGAGAATGCTTCAGACATAGCAGAAAAAGCAATAGCGCCCTAAACCAGAATGGTTCGGGGTTACAGCCTCTTATAACTGCCAGCTTATAATCCTTTTTAAATTGCCCCTGATACTCGGCTTTAAGCATTGAGATCCTCCATCAAAGCTTCCACACTGTCAAAGGGACCATGTATATCTTTTCCATTAACGGCATCATCCATAGCAGCTGAAGTAACCGCATTTGGCTTCTCAACCTTTAACTCAAATGGAATTCCGCCAACGTTAATACTTTGATGAAGAAACATATTTATTGCATCTGTAATCGTTATTCCAAACTTTGAAAACAAATGCTCGGCCTGCTCTTTAATGTCAGGGTCAATCCGAATATTTATGTTTGATGTCTTTGCCATTGTTATCATCTCCTTGAATAAGATTCAAGCACAACGTGCTAACAACGTCAATACATTCAAATGCGATATATACTACAATTCTGATTATATTTGCGATAAAAAATCACTGAATATTTTATAATGCAGCTTCTCGTCCAGAGACAGACGCGCGAGCATTTTGGATACCTGAGGGTCCTTGATCTTTTGAGACTGATCGGCATATGCCTGGGCGGCGAACTTCTCGGACTCGGCGTCTGTCGCCAGCACGGTACGGATATCGCAGCTGTAATCTACCATATTTCCGCGCCAGTACGAACACGGCTCCGCCGAACGGCATTCCGGCTGGCCGCCAAGAAGAGTAATGAGCTGTCCGATAATGGTAAAATGGTGTTGTTCAACCACAGCGATGCGCTGGATCACACGGCGTATGTTTTTATGTAAGGCGCGGGAATCCGGCTTGCAGGACTCGTTATTATAATTGCTGCCGGCAGTCCAGGACTGATACAGATATTGGTGTACCGTAGTCATTTCACTGGTCGCTGCGGCTAAGTCCGGCATGAGGATCTGCGCGTACTGAAGATTTTTTTCGGTGACGGCGACCGGAGGATACCAGTTCGAATGGATAACCGGTATGGAGTCCGGATTCGCATGGATACTATACGGAGTATTGTTCATAAAATAGCTTCCTCAAAAGATCTGATAAAGTAGTTAAGTAATCTTTATGAGAAAAAGCCCTGATATAGAACCTTGTACTGCACTGCGCCATTAAATGTGAATAAAATGCAGTACTGGCAGAGCCACACTCCATTATGTAAATTATGACCTATCCCCACCGCTTCACACACTGTTTTTATCTAATTTTTATAACCAATATTTTTATACTGGTAAAACGCACAATTTTTCATTTTGATTTTTTCAAAGTTTGTGAACACTTTTTTGTGGGAATGAGTTATATTAATAATCGTAAACCCCCCCAATACATTATATAGTTTTTGCTACACCCCATAAGAAACGAAATACCTTCTCCGAAAAAAGGATCAGCTCCCCCGGCTGGTCCTTTTTCATGTTATTCTTGCAATTTTCCAATTCTATGGTAAAATACATAACTAACTGCTTTGGCATTTTCGCCAAATGTGTGCACCTGTAACAGACAAATACATAAAGGAGATTTCTAACATGGAAAAAACAGGCGTGAAAGAGTTTTTGAAACGTAAAAACGTCAACATCACCGTCCAGACCTATCTCATTGATGCATTGGGTGCCATGGCATTTGGCTTATTTGCCTCGCTGCTGATCGGCACCATCTTTGCAACGCTGGGTGACAAGACAGGTGTCGCGTTATTTGGCACCATTGCGGGCTACGCAAAAAGTGCGACCGGCGCAGCACTGGGAGTATCAATCGCTTATGCGCTGAAGGCGCCGCAGCTGGTCTTATTCTCGGCCGCTACCGTCGGGATCGCCGGCAACGAGCTGGGCGGACCGGTCGGTGCACTGGTGGCCACCGTCGTGGCAGCGGAACTCGGAAAAATCGTATCGAAGGAAACCCGGGTCGACATCATCGTCACCCCAGGCGTCACCATCATCTCCGGCGTCCTGATCGCTCAGTTTGTAGGGCCGGGTGTGGCTGCCTTTATGGCCGCCTTCGGAAATCTGGTAAAAACAGCCACGGAGATGCAGCCCTTCTTCATGGGAATCCTGGTATCCGGCCTCATCGGGATCGCCTTGACGCTGCCGATTAGCAGCGCCGCTATCTGTATTATGCTGGCGCTCGACGGTCTGGCAGGCGGCGCGGCCACGGCCGGCTGCTGCGCCCAGATGATCGGGTTTGCCGTTTTAAGCTTCCGGGAAAATGGCTGGGGCGGTTTGCTGGCCCAGGGGCTCGGCACCTCCATGCTCCAGATGGGCAACATCGTAAAAAATCCGAAAATCTGGATTGCGCCCACGCTGGCCTCCCTCGTAACCGGCCCGGTCGCCACGGTGATCTTCCAGATGAAAAACATTGAGACGGCCTCCGGCATGGGAACCTGCGGGCTGGTTGGTCCAATTGGCGTCTATACCGCGATGGGCGGCGGCGCCAGAATGTGGATTGGAATTCTGCTGGTCTGCTTCCTGCTTCCCGCCGTTCTGACGCTGGTCTTCGGAGAATTTTTAAGGAAAGCCGGCTGGATCAGGGAAGGGGATTTAAAACTGGATCTGTAGCACGACATACTGTACTGCAGAAATGGAACAACCGTAATTTATTCAAAACAGGGCCTGGCTTTTTCCGCCAGGCCCTGATCTTTTGTTAAGCCATATCATCTCGAAGCGCATCAATGATATTCTCTTTCTTTAATTTTCCGACTGCAAACACCATTGTGATAAACACGATAAAGAACACACTGAACGCGCTGACTGCCATACTCGCCCATGGAAATACGAAGCTTACGTCCGCTCCCCCGGCAGCCATGCCGCAGTAGATCAGCCAGGAACAGATTCCCGCCGCCGGCAGCCCAAACAGCAGCGTCCGCATACCGTAGAAGGCACACTCAAAATTCATCATCTTATTGAAATCACGGTCAGACATTCCTATCGACCGGAGCATGGCGAGTTCCCGCCTGCGCAGCTTGATATTGGTGGAAATGGTATTGAACACATTGGCCGCCGCAATCAGCGAAATCATCATCACAAAAACATACGTAAACACATGAATGACAAACAGAATGCTGCGGTTTTCTTCAAACATCCGGTTCACATTATACAGGGTGTAATCGGTTCCTATTCCCGCTTCCTGAATCATTTCCGACATCTCCGCCGTCACCTGGGAGGGCTTATCTGCCAGAAAGGTCAGTCCCATTATCTCCCCCGCATCCGGAGATACAAACTGTTCTCTTAGCTGCCATGGTGCGACGATCATAAAGATAAACGGCTTCACATCGGAAGAGTTCTTTGGAAGTGTATCGAGAGGTATGGTATCGACGAAGGTGATACTTATCTGCTTCTCTTTGTCTGCCGATGGATTCCCTTTCACCTCCCCGGGCGGTTCGGCTCCGGGAGTGACCGATCCGCTCACGGAATCACCCACAAACATATTAACCAGCCCGCTCCGGCCGCTTTTCGTCTCATCTAATTTTTGCTTCGCTACGGCAATCATTTTCGCATTCTGGCCGGTATATTCTTCCGGAGACAATCCCTGGCTTTCGATAAAATTACGGAATTCTCTGTCCTCAATGAACTGGATATCCATCGGCAGTGTGACTGTCTCATCCGGATTCTCATACCCCATGTATTTCCGGTATTCGTCTGACAAGTCGCCGGCCCTGACCGCGCAGGAATATGACATAAGCGCCTGATAAGAGCTTTTTTTGATCCCCTCCGCAGTTTTAAGCCTGCCGTAAAGACGGAATAATTCATTTTCATCGATTTTCGGGGACGAAAAGCAGATGTCAAAATCCGTATTTACCACGGACCGCTTCGCGCCCTGATTCAGGCAGCTTCCAAAAGCATTGGCCGATACAAACAGAACGACGCTTAAAGAGAGGGAAAGCACAATGCTGCGGCAGCGCTTCTTATTTCTTTTAAAATTTTTCAGAGCCAGCGTTCCCTCCAGGCCGCAGAGGCGCTGCGTCAGTTTTGATGTTCTCACGGCTCCCGATTCGATTTTGATCTCATTGGTCTGGCGAATGCTTTCCATCACAGGTCTGGCCGCGGCCTTCCTTGCCGGAATATAGGCGGCAAACAGTATTGTGACCAGACTGATCACCGCCGCCCCCGCTATGGCTGTACCGGACACAGTCAGCGAAAGAGACACTGCACTGTAGCCGAAGTTTTTGAACTTCTCCGCCACAAAGGATATTACAAGGCCAATGCTGCCAAGGCCCACAAGTATACCGATGGGAATACCGGCCGCGCCGATACAGAGCCCCTCAAACAGCACCGAATTCCGCAGCTGTCCGGCCGTAGCCCCCACGGATGCCAGAATCCCGAACTGGCGCGTCCGTTCGTTCAGCGAGATGGTAAAGGAATTGTAAATCAGAAAAATCGAACCTGTCATGATCAGGGCCATCAAAATTCCGCCGACGGAATATAAAAGCATATTAAACAGGTGATCGCTGGACACCCCCAGAAAACGCAGCACATTGTCATTCAGGACATATGCGCTTTGCCCGGCAGTCCTTTCAATATAAGCCTGGACTTTTCCCGGATTTTTAAGTGTGACAAAGATGCTTAAGCTGGCCGTCTGATCTGTCGAGCCTGCCGTCTGATCTGTCGGTCCTGCCGTCTGACCTGCTGCTGTGTCTTCTGTCGTTATCAAGGTATAACCCGGCGCGGTAAATTCCTCGAAAGCCGGTCTTTCGCAGATGCCGACAACCGTATAGGTTCTTTCTTCCTGAGGCACAAAGGTTTCATTTTCCTTCCCCGGCTCATTTCTGGCAGGAAAGGGATCATGCTGGCCGAGACGGCCTTCCCCAGCCATACGGCTTCCGATGGCAAGCGAAAGTGTGTCCCCCACTGCATAAGTAACGCCGCCGTTTGCCGCGACATGGGCCGGAACCAGAATCTCCCCGCTGTTCTCAGGCAGTCTGCCGGAGACTAACTCAATCGGAACCGTGTCAAAAGCCTCTTTGCTGAATCCGGCAATAAAAAGATAGGGCTTGTTGGGATTTTTCCCGCCTTTCAGCTCCGCATAGCCAATATTTTCGGATATCGCTGTGCCAGCCACTCCGGCGTCCCGGGCCCGCGCCTCCGCGAATGAGGAATCGACATCCAAAAACTCGACGTGCCATCCGCCATATTTCACTGTTGCGCCCTTAATCATGTAGTTCAGCAGAGAAACGGAGAACGTCGTGACAGCCGTGATCATAGCCGCGGACAGAATTACCCCGATCACGGTGACAATTGTCCGCGTGCGGCTCTTTTTCATACTCTGCAGGGTGACCTTGTGAAAGATATTCATCATCACACCATCCTCTCATCCCGCACTACCTTACCATCCGAGATACCGATGATGCGGTCTGCCTGCAGGGCGATATTTTCATCGTGCGTGACGACGATGAGGGTCTGCCGGTATTTTTTGTTGCTTAATTTCAGCAGATTGATGATCTCATGGCCGTTGTGGCTGTCCAGACTGCCTGTCGGTTCGTCGGCCAGGCAGACAGACGGCGCATTCATCAGCGCGCGCCCAACGGAGACCCGCTGCTGCTGCCCCCCGGACAGCTGATTAGGCAAATGCGTTCTCCGGTCTTTCAGACCGAGCATTTCCAGCAATTCCTCCAGTCGTTCCTCGTTGACCTTCCTTTTGTCCATCAGGATGGGCAAGGTAATATTCTCCACCACATTCAGGGTGGGAATGAGGTTGTGAAACTGGTAGATCAGCCCCACCTGCCGCCTGCGGAAAATGGCCAGCTTTTCACTGTTTCCCGCATACACATCCTGCCCGTCTAAATACACCTTTCCGCTGGTCGGCACGTCCACGCCGCCAATGATGTGGAGCAGTGTCGATTTGCCGGAGCCGGAGGGGCCGATGATCGCGGCAAACTCGCCCTTTTCGATTGTGAGTGAAACGTGGTCAAGGGCAGTAACCTGATTTTCACCCCTGCCGTAGACCTTGCATAGATTATCAATTTTTAAAAGCTCCATTATGTGAGCCTCCTTCCTCATGGTATACTCATATAATAGAGAATTCACCTTACATCTCTGTGACTTTTCAGTGAGAGATCCGTCACTTTGGAAAACGGATGGTAAATACCGCGCCTCCCTGCGGATGATTTTTTGCAGTAATCGTCCCTCCCTGCCGGATGATAATCATCCTGCAAAGAGCCAGCCCGATCCCATATCCCGCCCTGTTTGCGCTTTTTCCACTGTAAAACCGCTCAAATATGTGAGGCAGATCTTCTTTTTCAAATCCCGCGCCGCTGTCATGAATCGTAATCTCAGTGAACAGAACCGTATCCGTACAGTCAATCGCAATCGTTCCGTGATCCCCCGCGCTTTCCATACAGTTTTTAAGGATGTTCTGTACTGCCTCCGCCAGCCAGCCCGGGTCCCCCTGAACGATTACGGGGAATGCCGTCTTTGCATCTGCATGCACCTCTCTCTGCACCACAATTCCATGCAGTTCCATAGGGATCAGCAGCGGCCGGAGAGCCGCGCTTATGAGGTCGATTACGTCAACCGGCTCTCGTTGAAATACCACAACGCCCGCATCCAGACGGGACAATTTAAGCAAAGACGTGATCAGCCAGTCCATACGCACCAGCAGCTCCTCTGTTTCCCGAATAAAGGCCCTCCGCTCGTTTTCATCCGGATTTTTCTCCAGCAGGGAAAGCGTTAAGTTTGCAGACGTAAGAGGTGTGCGGAGCTGATGGGCGATATCGGCCAGCGAATCGGCAAGATGCATTTTTTCATTTTTCAGTGCCTCATTCTGCTCCCGAATGCGCAGCAGCATTTTCGTTATTTCGCTGTGGAGAATAGACAGCTCGCCCTCTTCCAGTTCGTCGAGATCCAGACGGTCGGCATTGTGCAGCACGAGATCGATCTGATTGGAAAGCCGTGCGATACTCCTGTATCGGGCTTTCGTAAACAGGAAAAAGGCGATGCCGAAGACAGAAGTTGAAACGGCGGTAAGAATTCCGGCCGCCGTATTGATGGTAAATCCAAGTGCTACCGTGACGGCTGCCGTCAGAACGAACACCATGGCAAACTGCCGAAACTCCTTATTCCGAAACATTTCCGCCCCCCAATCGATACCCGGTTCCGCGGACAGTCAGAATAATCTGCGGATTTGCAGGATCATCCTCTATCTTCTCCCGCAGCCGCTTGATATACACAGTCAATGTATTATCATTGACAAATTCGCCCGCCGCGTCCCACAATTCATCAAGCAGCCTGCTTCTCGTGATAATACTCCTGGGATTATTAACAAACACCAGCAGTAAACGGTACTCCAGTGCTGAGAGGAAAACCTCGCGGCCGTTTTTTTTCACAACGCCGCCCGCCATATCGACGGAAAGCCCGCAGATTTCAAATGCCGCCCCGCTGCGCCCATTTTTTCGCAGCGCTGTCCCGATCCGCGCGATCAGCTCCCGCGGGCGGAAAGGCTTGGTAATATAGTCGTCAGCTCCCATATTAAGCCCTGTGACAACACTCGTCTCATCGCCCGAGGCAGTCAGAAAGATCACTGGAATATCCTGAGTCTCCTTGATCTTTGTATATACCGTAAAACCATTTCCATCGGGCAGCGCAATATCAATCAGCGCCAGATCAAATTTATTGCCGTCTGCTGCGGCAAATGCTTCCTCCCGCGTGGGGGCGTGGGTGACCGTAAATCCCTCCGAGCGCAGCAGAAGCGTAAGGTTTTTCGCAATCTCCCTGTCATCCTCTACCAAAAATATCCGCGGCATTCGTCATTCCTCCAATCTTTCCATAGCTTCATCGGCCGGCACTAGATATCGATCCCTGCCTTGCGCGCCTGACTTCCCAAGTCCTTCACCGCCAGCGTGTACCGTTTGCCGTCCTTGATAAAATGAGTCCCGCACTGCCTGAATTCAAAATGAATCCCGTTTTCCATACACTGCTGCCTCAGCCAGAGCACCCACTCATAATCCAGCGGCCGCGCATTCCGGTCGGATTCGCCGCCGGCCACCACCAGTTCAACCCCGGATAAATACGGACGTATATCGATCCTTTCAATCAGCGGCTGGCAGATGATATTTTTATGCCTGATCGGAAGGCCGGAAAAGATGGAAAGCCGTTCATCGGCCCTGGCCTGATTTTCTACTGTACAGCAGACCGTCACATTGTCATATCCATTTTCCCAGTCGGGAGGAATACACTGCATAAACCGTTCAATACGTTTCGTCAGAAAGAGAAAATGCAGGTCCGTTCTCTGACGAATCATCTTCCAGCACTCCTTCCGCCACGCATCAGCCTCTTCAACCAGGAAATCGGACTGGAAGCAGAGATATACCACCTGTCCCGGCTTCATTTTGTATTCACCGTTCTTCTTTTTCTCTATAGGCGCAAAGAATTTATCCGTCCGGACCACCTCGGCCGTATTGATCCCTTTTCTCGCATCGCCTTTGTGTATATAGCAGTACTTGCAGCCCTCGCTGTGCCGGTGGCACCCACGCCACGGATTCCAGACAGCCATTCTGGTTCCTCCTGTTCTTACTGAGAGTTTTCACTAAGTCATTTTAAATTATCAGAAGCTGCACTCATACAAAAACATTTCCGAGCAGTTATCTTCAGCTATCTCTTTTTCAAAGGTAGAATATACGAGAACCGTTGTAAATCCGATTTCTTTCAGAATCGACTCCATTTCTCCCAATTCATAGAGATGCGTCTGAAAATCCATCCGCTCCTCCTGCAATAATTCCGTACCGCAATATAATTCATAAAGTCCCGGTCCAAACTGTGTATGGCTTGTCTCATCGAAATAACTCTTTGTTTTAAGAACTAACTCGTAATTTTCTTTGGTTCTGACCGATATTGACTCTTTATACTCATCGGTATCGGGGCAGCGGTTTGCCGTCGTATCGACTGCGAAAACAAATTTTCCGCTTTTTTTTAACAGGGTCTTCATCTTGCTTAAAATGCTTTTACAGGACTCTATATCCGTAAACAGGGATACGGAACCTGATGAGATAAAAATGGAATCCGGTGCTTTTTGCTTCAGTTTTTCAAGCATTTCCCTGGAATTATCGACACCTTTGATCTGATACCCTTTTTCCAGAAACGGGACCAGGAATCTCCCGCTTCCGCATAAGGGCTCTAAAATTGACATTTCTTTTTCGGCGTATGAAAGATAAAATTCCATATTTACTCCTTCGTCACACCCGTCAGATCAAGCAGCCTCTGAACAGCTTCCGGACTCTCTGCAAATGTCTCGATGGGTTCTCCCGCCCACTCAGAACAGGCCTCCCTAGTCATGGTCCCCTGTCTTACCTGCGGCCCGTCTTCCAGTTCGACCGTGTACGTCCAATTGACCTCTCCCAGATTTCCGGTCAGAGCCATCAGGACACAGGCGTATCCCTTCATTTGCTCTTCAAACACAGCCGAATTCGCCGCGCTGTTCTCAAAGTTCAATGTCCATCCATACGGTTCCTCCGAAGTCTGAAGCTCATTTTTAAAGCTGCCAAGCGCCCTGCCGATTCCGAGCAGCTGTGCGACTTTGCCGTTGGCGGACATATCTCCCACATACGGGTGCTTCGCGGCGAACAATTCATTTGCCTGCCTGCTTACAATGGTTCCGTCCTGCTTCACGGTCATTCCATTGATGGAAAGATCCGTTCCCACCTCCGTCAGATCAATGTTCAGGTTAAATACTCCACTCCTGTTCCAGACAGACGGCAGACACGCATAGATCACCATTTTTGTATTTCCATCATCCTCTCCAGCCAGTTTATACCTCCGGTACACAGAGGCGGAATCGTAAAAGACACCTCCGACCGCCAGCATGTGTTCGTTCACATTTGCATACGTCACCAGATAGGAATCCACCGGATACCCGATGACAAACAGCTTTAAAAACAGGGCCAGCAGGACTACGGCAAATGCGGAGCCAATGCCTAAAAGTACTTTTCGCAGATTGCTCTTCCTGATTTTTTTCAAATAATCAATTTCCCGTTCATTTTCTTTTCGTTTTACATCCGTTTCACGTCCAAGGTCCTCTTTCATCCGCAGATACCGGCCGCGGCAGTCCTCACAGGTCTCCATATGCGCCTCGATCTGCCTGCTGCTCTCCTCGGACGTCAGCCCTTCCACATACAGCGGAAGAAGATCGCGGATCATTTCACAGGGTATGTTCTGTTTCATTTTCCTTCGCCTCCTTTACAATTCTTTCCTTTCCCCGATAGAAAGTCACTCTCGCCCAGTTCTCGCTCTTCCCCATGATCTCTCCGATCTGGCCAAAGGTCAGACTGCCGGTCAGGCGCAGATACATCACCTCCCGCATGGGGTCCTCCAGATGATGAAGCAGCTTCATGACCGAAAGCTGATCCCAGGAACAGAACACTTCCTCCTCCGCGGAAGGGACTGCAAGCTCTTCCGCTTCCTCGAAATCGGCCCTGCCCTTCTGCTTCCGCAGATGATCGAACCATACGTTCCGCGCAATGCCGCAGAGCCAGGTAGATACACGGCTCTGCTCTTTGAATTTGTGGATGCTTTTCACCGCCTGATAGAATGTTTCCTGGGTCAGTTCCTCCGCCAGATCCGGGTTCTGTGTCTTCGTCAGGAGAAAGGCATATACTGTTTTGGCGTGTGATAAATAGATCTGTTCCATGGAATCCATATATGTGTTTCCTCCTCTCTGTTAATTAGTGTTGCAGAAACCCGATTCGTTACAGGCCGGTTACAATTTTTTTCATTTAGCTTCTATAAAACTTTTTCTTCGACCGTATCTGCTGTTTCCATTTACAGCAGTCGTTTAAATGCAGCATGGGGTCCCGTGTCGGCGGCATGAGCAAAAGCCCTGCCACGTCCTTCTTTTCCCAATAATCCAGAAGCCAGACCGAGTCCTCCTGTGCTGTGACGCCGCCTTCCTCCCGTATCCGTTTTAAGTCTTCTTTTCGGACCTCCCGCTTCATATCATCGGCCGTCAGTCCTTCCACGATCTGTCTCGTCCTTCTGCCGACCGCGCTCCTGTATTGCAGCAGTTCGGCGGGGCGCAGCGCCTTGCTGAGCTCCATGATCTGATCGTCACTCATCGCGTTGCCGGTATCTGCAACTGCTGTTCCCAGACGCCGGGCCCACTCCCGGTTCCATACCTGCTCCCCTCCGGAGACCAGAAGATTCATGGTCAAATCCTCCAGCCTGGCAATATGCCAGAGGGCCCAGGCGATCGTCTCATCCTTTGATGTCACCATCACCGCATACTCCGGGTCCTCCAGGTCTCCGGTCAGCCGGTCCAGCTCATTCTCCTCGCCACCCGACACCTCCGAAAGATGCAGGGCGCCATGAAGCTCTGAAAACAGACGCCTGGCATCCTCCAGACGATCCGCCTTCCGTATCATCGATCCCAGTTCCTTATGCATTTCCCCCAGTCCTGCTCCAAAATATTTCATAGCTTCTCCCCATGTTCTTTACATTTATGTTCTAGCTGCCGGAACTCCTGCATTGCCAAAAGGATATTGCGGACAAAAGGCGGCACTACCTCCCGCACCGTATCATAGTCATGATTCAGGCACCATTTTAAGGACGACATGGTCAGGGCCGCGTAGGTTCCGGACAAATAATCCATCTGGCTGGCGTTGCCGATAAAGCCTGAACTGTAGGCAGCAATAAACCGGTGCTTTAAATAATCCGCCATCTCGTTCTCCAGCTGAACCTCATCCGTATGTATTTTCCACAGATTCAGAAATGCCTCCTGTTTATCATACAGCACCTCGTAAATCACATCGATAGTCTCATATACTTCCCTGTTCTGCGATGCCAGAAAACGATTTTCCAGCATATCCTGAAACTCCTGAAACATCCGGTCCGACAGCAGTCTGGCCAGATCGTATTTGTCCGAATAGTGTTTGTAAAAGGTGGACCGGTTGATCAGCGCCTCATCCAGTATATTCTGCACCGTGATCTCGGAAAAGGACTTCTTTTCCAGCAGCCGCAGAAATGACTCTTCTATATTCTTCTTCGTTTTAATCACACGCAAATCCTGCTGATTCATGCCATTTCCTCCTCGCTATGAGCACTTAGCGGGCGTCTTTTGACCGCTTACGTGCGATGCATGTCATCTCCACTTGGTGAGGTCTCTCACGAACCTAGTGGAGTGGCTCGCTATGAGCACTTAGCGGGCGTCTTTTGACCGCTTACGTGCAAGAATAGCAGCCTGATACGAGCAGAATAGCACATTCTATATGGATAAGCAACTAATTGTCGCATTTTATTGCTTATCCAATCAGTTCCGTTCCTTCTGGTGATTGAAACTTTTTTCCGGACTCCTTACAATCGGAGGGAAAGGAGATGATGATTTATGAAAGCAATTGTATGGCTGCTGCCGCTCCTGTTTATCCTCCACGATATGGAAGAGATCATTCTCGCCATCCCATGGAAAAACAGTGAGGCTCCCAAAAAACGATTTATTCGGGTACGCTTCGTCCCATTCGGCACATTTTTCAATACAGAAAGCTTCTCGATCGCTGTCTGCGAGGAGCTGCTGCTTCTGACCCTTGTATCGGCGTTCGGTTACTTTACGGGACACTATGAATTGTGGCTTGGCTTCCTGGCCGCCAATATCCTGCACCTCATTCTCATACACTTCATTGGAACGGCTCTTGTATACAGAAGTTACGTTCCGGGTGCCATTACCGCGCTGCTCACAATGATTCCCTGCTGTCTGATCTTTCTGGATGCCCTGCATCTGCTTCAATATCCAGTCTGGAAACTGATTCTGTCCGTGGCCGCCGGAACCGTAGTGGCTGCAGTCAATATGAAACTGCTTCATCGATGCGGGGAGGTGTTTACAGACTATGTTTCTTCATTTTTCCAATGATGCGCAGATGAATTTTCAGATCAACCGCGCACTGATGTCCGTCCTCTCCGAGCCTGCACTGCCGTCACAGACCGACGAAAACGCCCGGACACTGGCAGAGATAACGGCAGCGGCTTCCAAAATCACCGATATGGAAAGCTGGTCGGCCACCTGGTGGGCCGCAGCTGAAAAAGCCCGCACGGAGCAGCGTTTCAAATATGCAGCCGCTTATTACCGCATGGCAGAATTTTACCTCCCTGATACATCAGTCCGAAAAGAAGAGTGTTACAGGCTTTTCCGGGAGTGCTTTGACCTGGCATATAGGGAAGATTCCATAGAGAGGTTCGAAGTTCCCTATCAGAATACATATTTGCCTGCAATCCGCTTAAAAGCCAGACCGGGAAGTGCCCCTCATCTCTGTTCGTCAGACATTGTAAGTCCTCCTAACCTCCATTCGGCAGAAAATGAGCGGGGTGTTATCCTGATTCACGGCGGCTACGATTCCTTTATGGAAGAATTCTATCCGCTCCTAAAAGAATATCCGGATAAGGGCTATACCATCTTATTATTTGAAGGGCCGGGTCAGGGACAGGCGAGAAAAAATGGCCTCGTCTTTACTTACGAGTGGGAAAAACCGGTAAAGGCCATTCTCGATTACTTTCATCTCAGCAGTGTCGCAATTCTGGGAATATCCTGGGGCGGCTATCTGGCGCCGCGGGCGGCGGCATTTGACAAAAGAATTCATCGTGTAATCTGCTGTGACATCTTTTACTGGGGGCTCGATCTTATTTTAAGCCGTCTCTCACCTTTAAAAGGAACTGTTCTCCGGCTGCTTTTATTATCTGGGAGGAGAGAACTTATCAATTCCCTGATACGAAGGAAAATGGAGTCTGACCTGGACTTAAGCTGGAAAATAACGCACGGAATGTATATTACCGGTACCACAGCGCCTTATGATTTTCTGAAAAATATAGAATGCCACCGGCTTACAGACTGTATCAGTCTGGTTACCCAGGATGTCCTTCTTCTTGCCGGAGCATGCGACCAGTATGTGCCGGTTAAGAGAATGCGGCAGATCGAGCGAAAATTGACTCACGCCTCCTCTGTCACCAGCCGGATATTTACGGCTTCGGAAGGCGGAGAACAGCACTGTCAGGTCGGCGGCTTTAATCTGGCACGTACAGAAATAGAAACGTTTCTTTCTTCCACAGTTACTTGAAATGCTGAGTATCCCGGAAATCTCCCACACACAAAAAAACCATAAGACGGAGAAACAGAATTTCCTGCTTCTCCGTCTTACTCTCTCATAAAAAATTTCCTGTCATCTTTCGATCATCAGAGCAGTTCCACTTCCCGCCTGATCTTTATTCGCGGCCACCATCAGCCTTTTTCTGTATATCTCCAGTTTTTCAGTTTTCAAATTCAACTGACTTGCCTGTAGCGGCTGACTCTCTTGCCGCCTCCATTAGGGCAAGCACTCTTCTTGTCTCTGGAATCGCAACAAGGAACGGTTCCTCCCCCCTATATGCCTTTTTATAATTTTCAAAATAATCTTTGTGGCAGAATGTCACCTCTGGAAGCTCTTCCGTCAGGATTTTCCCTTCCGGCGGCGGTCCGAAGGAACGGGTTGGTCCTGCTGCTGTCATGGTTCGTTTATTTCCAACATTCTGAAGAAGTCCTGCCGTGCGTACAATCTTTCCCTCCGGCTCAAACCCGTCCACATAGGCACTTCCCTTATCTCCTCCCATAAACCAATGGCGCTCAAACCATTTGTCATGCATCTTATCCGTAAGATAATAAGTTCCAAGCTCTACCTCGGCAGTAACCCGGTTATCAAATCTCATCAGAATTTTAAAGTAGTCATCCACTTCTGTGTTGATTACATTTCGAATATCCGCATATATGTCGGTGATTTTTGCATCTGGCATCATCCACAGAATTTGATCCAGAAGGTGTACGCCCCAGTCATAGAGCATACCGCCGCCTTCGGAAATGTAGATATGCCAGTCATGCATGTTTCCATTGAATCCATACAGGCTGCTTTTTATGGTAAACACATTTCCCAGGGCGTTCTGATCGTAGACTTCCTTCATCACCCTGTAATCCGGATCCAGTCTCCTCTGTTGGTGTACCGTAAACTTTACTCCACACTCTTCCACCACTTTCATCATGTCGTCCAGTTCCGCCAGGTTCATGGCTACCGGCTTCTCGCAAATGATGTCTTTTCCGGCACGGGCGGCCTGTATCACAAGCTCAAGGTGCTGATTGTTATTTGCCGCAATCAGTACCACCTGTACCTCCGGATCCTGAATCAGCTCTTCATTTGAGGCATAACGCTTCAGTCCGGGCTGTACATCTTCAAGCTGTTTGGGATCAATGTCGGATATCCCCGTCACATGAATTCCTTCCATCTTCGTCAGCATCTTTTCATGCTCATGCCCCATAAATCCATGTCCGATAATTCCAATTTTGATTGGTTCCATATCCATTCCTCCTACGGTTAAATCACAAAGTTTTTCAGATATTTTGCACTTAATACAACAGCCTTTTTGGCATCCTCCAGACTCTTTTCAAATGCCTTATCCTCCACCTCAATGCAGGTATATCCGCTATAGCCGACATCTGTCAGAGCAGACACATATCTGCCCCAGTCTACATCTCCCAGCCCTGGAAGCTTGGGACTCATATATTCCAGCGGAGCTGCCATTACGCCCACATCCGACAGCTTGTCTTTAAACACCTTAATGTCCTTGTAATGGACATGAAAAATCTTATCCTTAAACTCATAAATCGGTTTGATATAATCGATCTGCTGCCATACAAAATGGGAGGGATCATAATTAATTCCAAAATTGGGGCTGTCAAGTATCTGAAATATCTTTCGCCAGTTGGATGGACTGGTCATAAGATTTTGTCCTCCCGGCCATTCATCCTCCGTAAACAGCATAGGACAGTTCTCAATACCAATCTTCACGCCTTTTTTTTCAGCATATGCTATAATCTGCGGCCAGACTTCTTCTACCAGCTTTAGATTTTCAGAAACCGTTTTGTGAGGATCTCTGCCCAAAAATGTGGTAACCATATTCACATCCAGCATGGCAGATGCATCAATCAGCTTATAGATATGAGCAATATAGTTTTGTCTTTTTTCCAGATCCGGATCCAGAGTATTGGGGTAATAGGCAAGAGAGGAAATTTCTACACCTTTATCGGCGCAAAGCTTTTTAATGGCTGCGGCTTTGTTTTCATCCAGGGATGCCACATCAATATGACTGACACCGGCATAGCGGCGCTGTGCGCCTCCCTGCGGCCAGCATGCCACCTCTATACACTCCAGCCCGTTTTCGGCTGCAAAATCAACGACCTCTTCCAATGTCATTCCATCACATATGGCAGTTATAAAACCAAGCTTCATCGTCTTCACCCTTTCTTTTTACGCTTCTCCATATCCAATATACATTTTTTTCAGTTCCTTTAAATCCGGGATTTGTCCAGGACCCACAGCCTTCGTCTTAATTTCTGTAGAATGTTCCAGTTTACCGTTCCAGCGAAGTCTGGAGCGTTTCTGCTCCTCCTGGCTAAAATGTACCTCCAGTTTGCTGTCCTTTACCTCAAACTGTCCTTTGATGCCGCATACCGGACATTCTGCAAAGGAATGATCTTTGGATACGGTCAGCATATCGCAATGACAAACGGGGCAGACCCCTTCCTCTGTTCCTCTCCATTTTCTGCGTTCTTCCTCGTCCTGGGCAAACAGGGCTTCGGCAATATGCTGTCCCATCTGTTTCATGCGTTCCATCTGAACATCATTGCCAAGCACATGCTCATGAGCCATCGCCCCATGATATTCATGCATATCCACCACATCAATTCCCATGGACATGGTGAATTCATACATAGTCGGCAGCATGAAGGACAGCCAGTTCTTTGTCATGGCACCTCCCACAGATACCAGCGCTCCCACACGTTTTTTGAAGCTTCTGGTATCCGGCAGCTCTGCTTCCGGCTTACCTGCTGCAATGCCCTCTTCGTAGGCGGCTTTTCTGAATGTAATATCATGAGAGGGACCGATCCTGTCACATACTGTTTTAAAACGTCCCGTAGGACTTAATACATAGGTCGGTGAACCTACGATCACGGCATCACAGTCCAGTAAGGCTTCGTCTAATAAATAAAAATCGTCTTTCACAGGACAGCCGCCCTTTCCACGTCCTGTGGTCATACCGACTACACAGGAGATGCACCCTGTACAGGGCTGAATATTGAGGTCATCCGCCCGGATAAAGCGAACCTTGCAGCCTGCCTTTTCGCATTCCATCAGTGCTGTTTTAATCATGACATCTGTATTTCCCATTTTTCTTCCAAAAGAAATACCCAGTACTTTCTTCTTATCCATTCTTTTTCCCTCTATCCGATTATGACTTCTCTTTCTTTGATTCCCTCAAGAGGAACCGGAATATATGCTGTTCTTGTTGCAACTGTCAATTTTACCTTATGTGTCCCTTTTGAAAGCCCGTTTTCCTTCATTACCCGAATGTACAATGGCTCTCCATATTCCCATTTATAGGAGGTGACCGTCTCTGCCTCTTTTAAGGTAAACCAGTCCTCTCTGTCCACAGAGATACGAATCTCCTCAGCCGGAACTTCTTCCCCGTCTGCTGTAACTTTGATATACTCAATCATAGACATGGGAATACCTCTGTAATAGGTAATATTGGTTTGAAGCTCATATCCGATCACCTTGCTGCCTTCTGTTACATTTACGCATGAATTTTCTTTAAACACATTATTATCAAACATTATTTCTGCCTCCTATCCCTGAATTTCTTTCAGGCATCGATTGATATAGGCAAGCTGAGCAGCAACCTGCTCCTTCTCAGCCATCGCTTTGCCTGGAAGTGTAAATCTGTTTCCTTCATACTCCGTAGCAACATATCCGTCATAATCGTGATCATGAAGGTACTGAAGCAGTCCCTTATAATCCATGGAGTATTCCGGTCCTTCCGGAGTCATCTCAAATAATTTAAAATGAAAATGCCTGATATAAGGCATATACTCGTCCAGAACCTCATATTTGTAATTCTCATATCCGTCACATAAGGGAACAAACATCCTGTCATGCTCCGACTGGATTGCTTCTTCCAGTTCGGGCGGATTCTGATATTCATTCTCCGCAAGTACCCGGTGAAGATCCGTTCCCTTCTCAAACAGCGTATCAATGTAATCAAATACCTGAGGACTTGTTCCGTTGAGTGTCTCATAAGCCCTGACAACCCTCGGGAATTTTCTGCAGAATATTCCGGTGTCTATTACCAGACCCACATAAGGGGAATTCACCCGCTTCATCTCCCGGATAAAGGCCTGTGTCTCGGCAATATCAAAGGCCATTGCCGCATGAATCTCCAGAGCAATTGTGACATTATATTTCTCACAGTAAGGCAGCAAAGGCTCTATCACCCAGTCCGGAACCATGGATACGAGACGAATGAGACGAATGCCCAGACGATCTGCCTGTTTGATTTCCTTTATCAGCAATTCAATGCTTTCCTTGTGGGTTAACGCTCTGTTTTTGTACAGGTTCGTGTTTAAAAACACATCTGCAATCACTGGTTTCAGCCCGGTTTCAGCCAATAGCTGATTCCACTGTGTTACTGTCTCTTCCGAGATATCCGGAGCCCCCTTTAACATCTGATCCGGGAGAATTTCTACTCCCTCAGCGCCTTTTTCCTTCACGTAATGCATAATATCCTTTAGGCTCATCCTTTTATTCAGATACTCATCCTGCAGACTATACAAGCTTACACATGTTCTAATTTTAGACATTTCCTTACCTCCTCATTTAATCTAAATGGATCTCTTCTCCCTCTTTAGCGGATTTATATATGTTATCGAGAATCTGTGTTACCACAAATGCCTGCTGTGGCTTTACAAGAGGTTCTTTGTCCTCCAGAATTGCCTCCAACCACTGCCTGCACTCTTTTACCTCCGGTGAACCACCGCCGTTTCCTTCAAAAAATGCAATTGCTCCCGTGTCAGAGATATGCTCCTCTGTGAGAATACCTCCTGTTGTTTCATTAAATACAAGGTCATATCCCTGCTGGCTCATTCCTCCGATCATCTCCGCACCGGCTTTGGTACCGCAAAGTGTGGTAGCTGCCTCTCTGGAGTCTTTTACATTCAGAGCCCAGGAGGATTCAAGGAAGATAGCCGCACCGTTTTTCATCCTGATGTATCCAAAGGCAGAGTCCTCCACTTCATAAGTCTTCGGATCCCATGCTCCAAACATATTGCCTTCTGTTGCCTCCGGCAGGTGACCCAGCTTCTCAAATACAGAGCCAGTAATTGCTGCCGGCTCATAATTGTCCATACACCACAGGGTGATATCAAGTGCATGTGTTCCGATATCAATCAAAGGACCGCCGCCCTGTTTGGATTTGTCCGGAAATACCCCCCAGGTAGGAACTGCTCTTCTTCTGACAGCGTGAGCCTTTGCAAAATAAACTTCTCCCAATTTCCCTTCCTCGCAGGCACGTTTTAAAGCCTGTGCATCTGTACGGAAACGATTCTGATATCCAATGGTAAATTTCATGCCGGATTTTTTCCATGCATCCATCATTTTCCGGGCATCCTCTGTTGTTGCAGCCATAGGCTTCTCGCAAAGCACATGCTTCTTTGCCTCAAAAGCCGCAACCGCAATAGGGCTGTGTGAAACGTTTGGTGTACAGATATGTACCACATCAATATTCTCGTCTTTCAAAAGCTCATTATAATCCTGGTAGACTTTTGCGTCTGCACTGCCGTATTCCTTTGCTGCTTTCTCTGCACGTTCAATCTGAATGTCACAAAAAGCAACCATCTCACACTTATCTGCCTGAGATTTCAGTGCAGGAAAATGCTTCTGATTTGCAATTCCCCCACAACCGATTACCGCCACCTGTAATTTATTGTTTTTCATGTTTCTTTCCTCCATTTATTCTTATTTGTTTTTGCTTATTCTGCTTTACTGTGTTTTTCTCTTAACTGTTTTCTGATCTCTTCTGCATCTCCATCACTCATTTTCCACAGGAAGCAGGCCGCCGCCGCAAGGAAGAATAAAAGTGCAGGAATTAGATTGACTACCATGTTAATGCCTTTTAATGCTTCTGCTGTCTGCTCTGCATTTGCCACATAACCAAACAGACCCAGAATGAGAACACCGGCAGAACCGCCAATTGCATTCCCCAGCTTTGTTGCCAGCCCGTAGGTTGCATATGCTGTGCCGTCTGTGCGAATTCCTGTTTTCAATTCCATATAATCAACCGAATCTGATACCATGGAAAGTGTCATTGGAAAGCCTACATTGAAAAGGCCAAAGATCCAACAGCCTGCAAGCACCATGTTCATATGATCAAAGGGAGCGGCATAGATAATCAGCAAACCAATTCCCTGTATGATCATGGAACCAATCAGTACATTTCTTTTTCCAAACCGCTTTGCAAAATACGGAACAAAAAGAGAACCGACGATCCCGCCAATAGAAGGAATAGTCATGACCAGGCCTATCATAGTAAATGAACCAAGGCAGTAAATTACATAGTATGCTGTGACGGCAATTCTTCCCATAAAAGCAGTCATCTGCAGCGCCATAACTAAGGTGACAATCATAAGATATTTGTTTTTTACCAGATTATTTATAGTGCCTGTAAAGGAAAACTTCTGAGGTTCTCCTACCGGCTGCACATTCTCTTTTGATGTTGCAAATACAAACAGGAACAAAGGAATTGACACAAGACCATATATAATTGCCGTAGTCATATATCCCTTTCCATCTGCAACCGCTGCCCCGGCAGTTGAAAATCTTAGTGCAAGGCCCGCCGACAATGCATTTACAATCACCATCCCAAGATTCATGCCTATGTTTCTGGAAGTATTGATTTTATTTCTCTGATCCGCATCTTCTGTCATCACACCTGCAAGTGCTCCATAGGGAATATTCACAAGAGTATACAACATACCTGCAGCCACATAGGTAAAGGTTGCCCATATAATACTTGCTGTTGAATTTCCGCCAAAGGGATTAGTAAATGTTAAAACTGCAAATATGGCAAGAAGAGGACATCCAAATGCAATATAAGGTCTGAAACGTCCAAATCTGCCCCTTGTTCTCTCTGCAACGGCCCCCATCAACGGGTCATTCACTGCATCCCATATCCTTGCTCCCATCATAATAGCTGATACCACTATGGGAGCAAATCCTACAATATCTGTATAAAAAATTGTCAGATATGAACCCACAAAGGTCCAAACAAATTGTGAAGCTAAATCACCAAATCCATAGCAAATTACCGCTGCTCTTGATGCTTGTTTCCTTTGTTCCATTCTTTTTCTCCTTACATCGGTTGAATTTTGTGGTTATCCGGTCCCCCAAGCTTTGAGATATCTCCTTTTCATGGTTTCATTATAATACGTCTCCCTGCCCTTTACTTCTCTTTCCATTCATATTCCTTTCTATTTGTTTCATTTTATAAACACAAAAAAAACAGGCTGCAACAAATGATATACATTTGTTGCAGCCTGTTTTCTTAAGATCAGGTCTCCTCATAAATATGTATCAGTATAATTTCCTGGGCTCCAATTTTCTCACAAAGCTTTAAGCGTCCTTCAAGGGTCTCACATTTTTTCATGCTGATACGGGGTAAGGAGATTTGTCTGATGTATTTAATATCCTGACTGCTTAAGGAATGATCAAAATCAAATTTTTCCCACTCCCATAACAAACTTCCTTCTCTGGGATTCACGGTACGCTTTTTAACCACATAGCGCCGCGCTGCCATGTTCTGCAAAGTAAACTCCATCTGGGCGGAAGTCTCATCCTCATAAAGCCGGTTCATCATTTGAGGCTGCTCTATGCAGCTATCGTTGAAAAAAAATTCTTCACCGGGACTTTTATAATTGGAACACAAAATATAATAATCCTGCTGCTCCGTTCTTGTAATGAGGTAATTTTTCCCTCTGGCAAGCAGGTAATCGCCCAGCTGATTTAAAAAAGAAAGTGCGTAGTAGGCAGGCTTACAAATTGTGTTTTTGGTCAGCAGCCCATTTCCTCCGTTAGCCACTCCCCCTACATCAAAGTAGTTGCTCACCCAGTCTGAAGCCATCCAGACATTAATCATGTCAACCTGTTCCCACAATTCATTCAGCTTATCTATAAAATAGGCTGCCCGGCAGCTGCTGTCATTTAGATAATTCCTGCTGGACAAAGTATTATTCCACTCTGAAACATACAGTTTACAGGATACGCCTGCCTGGTCCATAATGGAATGAATATGTTTCACCTCGCGTATCTCATAGCTGTCGTTCATTGCCCTTTTATACCCTGTTTCCTGTCCGTTCTTATGGGTTGTATAAGGAAACAGCAGCATGGATACAAAATCCGGTACACAAGAATTATTCTTGCTTTTTTCCAAAAATTCCCGAACAAACTCTGCTGAATAATGTACGATTGCCATAGGGCCGCCTATCTGGGCACCAGGAAGTGTTTTTTTGACAGTTCTGTACAAAAATTCATAGGCATGATAAAACTCATAATTATCATCCTGATAGCACTGCATTTTATGAGTCAAATCATAAGAAAGTTCAAAAATCCATGTTTCTACTTTCTCTTTCCCGTATCTCTTCACCATATGCCTGAAAAAATCAGTTATCATTTCTTCCCATGCTTCTCTTGTAGCAAATTCTACACATTCTTCTCCATAATATACGTTCACATTTTCATTTTTTACAGCCGCACTTGGACGTACTCCAAAGTCTAAAAAGGGAATGATATGATGCTGATCAAGGAAATCAAAGGCGATATCAAGCTGGTCGTAGTTATAATTTCCCATATGCTTTCCATCGGTGATTTTCATCTGAATGGAAAATACATTCCATAGGCGGACATAGCGAAAGCCTAAGTTCTCCGTAAGGTATACAACATGATACTGTGTGTTTGCCATCAGCAGGGTGTTGACCGAGCCTACATTAATGGTCTGATTCCAGCTTTTGCTGTATTGTTTCTTATTGGCTGCATCGGCGCTTACCTGCAGTAAATTCTGCTCTGACAGTTCCTCACTCAGCTGTTTGCGAAGATTGCTGATGATTGCTTCCTCATCTGCCTCTTCCTTCTCTCCTTCTATTCTCTCTGCTTTTCTATATTCTGAAGGAGACATCCCATAGCTTTCTTTAAACACTCTGTTAAATACTGACAGATTGGAAAATCCGCTGTCTATAGCGATCTTTGTGATACTGTCATCCGAGCACAATAACTCCTGCACTGCATATTCCAGCCTGACCTTATTAATATATTCCGCAAAAAAGATCCCTGTCTTCTTTTTAAAAAGCCTGGACAAGGTTGAGGTTGAGGTATACATCTGCTCCGCCAGCTCTGACAAACTGATATTCCCCTGGAAATTCTGCTCGATGTATTGATAGATATGCTGCATCCTTCCATCCTCATCGGAAGTCTTAAGAATCCCCTCTCCATTCTCCCTGCCTGTTCCAAATTCCTCAGCCAAACAGCCCAGAAGCTTATACAGCAGGCTTCTCTCATAGCATTCATTCTTTACCTTTTGACTGATATGGTTTCGGATAAGTTCTTTAAAAACCTCTCTTACCTTGTCATAGGAATGCCGGGTATCTAAAAGGCTGTTGCAATGAATCCTCCCTGCCGCCTTATAGGGGAACAGAGCGGATATGAGCCGTTTGGAATAGCTTACTATACATAAAGCCGACATATCGTCGCACCTTATGGAGCGCCCCTCGCCTGCATGAATCAACATAATGTCTGATTTATGCAGATAATATGTACCGTCGCCAGTGGTAACCTGTGCCTGTCCCACTACGACATAAATTACTTCTATCTCAGAGTAATTGATTCCTTTCTCTTTTGTATTCTGTATGATAATATAGCTCATATATGTTTTCTGATCCATGCTTCACCTCATTCGTATACAGGGAATCAAAACCACATGATACATATCTGAATATCTGGAATTTCACGGAAATTATAACATAGAGAGAGCGAAAAGTACAGGCACAGGAGCGTCTAAATGACGGATCCCAAGTAATAGAATCAGTGGTTTTTTATCCATTTCTGACAATCAATATTTTTTTACTGGTAAAACGCACAATTTTATCTTTGAAATTCCCTGAAGTTTGTGAACACTTTTGTAGGGGTTATGGTGTATATTAATAATTGTAACCCCCCCAATACATTATATAGTTTTTGCTACACCCCATAAGAAACGAAATACCTTCTCCGAAAAAAGGACCAGCTCCCCCGGCTGATCCTTTTTCATTGTCTTAATATATTATTTTGCCCTGTGAGAAAGGGGCGGCAGACTCGCGTCCGCCGCCCCTTTCCCTATTTCACCAGATAGCCCTTCTCCGCGAGCGCTTCCGCCGCCCGCAGGAAATCTTCTTTCTTCGTCAAAACGTAATCGGTGTTATACGTGGAAACAACGAAAATACCGATCGAATGCTTCGCCAGGACTGCCGATATATCCGCCAGGATTCCAATCAGGGAAAAATCCAGCACTCCCTCGATCCGAAATGCCTTCCAGCCATCCTCTCTGTCCGTCGTCTCCTCCGGAACATGCTCCGTTCTGCACACCAGTGATAATTCCTCATCCGTTTTCCCGATAAAATAAAACGAATCCGTCAGATTGACTCCTGACAGGTCCCGGATTTTACAAACCGAGAAATCGTCGTTTAAAAGCTTTATTTCCATGTAACTTCCTCCTGCCACCTTATTCCATCATATTATCGCGTTTGAGCTGAAAGGCGGCTACTATACCGTCTAATCTTCTCGCTTCGGCGGAGAGTGTCTGGCTGGCCGCCGCTTCCTCCTCGGCGGTTGCCGAATTGGACTGCACGATCTCGGCAATCTGTTCCATGCCGCCGCGTAAGAGCCTGATGTGCTCCGCCTGCTGGGCCGACGCGGCCGATATCTCCCGCACCAGTCCCATCGCCTGATTGGAAGCAGACACGCCCTGCTCCAGAGCTTCGGCTGTAGCAGCGGCGATCTCTCTGCCCTTTCTGACCGCCGTGTTGGCATTCTCAATCAGCTTCGCCGTATCCCTGGAAGCCGCCGAGCTCTTTCCCGCCAGACTCCTCACTTCCTCCGCGACCACGGAAAAGCCTCTGCCCGCCTCCCCGGCCCGCGCGGCTTCGACGGCGGCGTTCAGCGCCAGCAGATTCGTCTGCAAAGCAATATCCTCGATCACCTTTGTAATTCGCTCAATCTCTTCGGAAGCGTGTGTGATATCATTCATGGCGGCCGTCAGCTGTTCCATCTGAGCCTTTCCCGCCTCCAGCACCCGGACCGCGTCCTGGGAGACGAGACTGGCCTCGCCCGCATTGCGCGCCGTACTGTCAACCTCATCCGAGGTGGCTTCCAGCGTCGCCGCCAGTTCCTCCACCGAAGCGGCCTGCTCCTGGGCCCCCTCACTCAGCGTCATGGCGCCGTCTGCCACCATACCGGCACCATCTGCCACCTGGGCGGACGACCGGACGATCTCTTCCAGCGTATGATTTAACCGCAGCGTAATATGAACCAGAGATTCCCGGATGGAGCTGAAATCCCCGACGTAATCCAGTGTGGGACTCACCGTTAAGTCATTGGCCGATATCCGTTCCAGCACGTATGCCAGCTCTCCGATATACTCTCTCAGACGTTTTACAGTAAGTTCAAAGGTTCCTGCCAGCTCTCCGATCTCATCTCCCGACGTAATTCCAGATACCACAGGAGCATTAGAAGCAATTCCAAAATCTCCCTGTTCCACCGTGCGGGCAAACTTCCTGAGGCCGGCGAAGGGAAGCGATATGGCTCTCTTTGTGAAAAACAGAATCAGTCCAACGCCCGCCGCCGCGCAGATCAGCCCCGCAAGCCCCATGGCCCACAGCGCCCGATACATCGTGGACTTCGCCTCATAACTCGAGACTCCCGAAAAAATGAGCCCTTCAATCGTCCCATCCACTCCATGCAGCGGTACATAGGAGCAGACATGGGGGACACCCAGGATCGGGGTCTCTCCTACAAATGATTTTCCCTCTGAAAGGACTATCTTTGCAACAGCCGGATCCAGCGTCGTTCCGGTGACGCGCTCTCCATCCTTTATGATCGTGGTGGCTGTCCGCTTATCTCCCTGAAAGATCGTATACTCGTAACCGGTCTGAGCCTTCAGTTCATCGAGAAGCTGCGTCCTGTCCCGATCCCCGTTTTCCGCCTTCGAAAGCTCATAATTCAGCAGATTCGTTCCCTGCACACACTCTGCCTTCAGCATGTCCATGAACTGCCTGTGGAAAATGATTCCACAGAGAGTAATAACAAAAGCTGTGCTCACACACAGCAGGGCACCAGCCAGAATACTGAATCTGGCGCCTAGTTTCAGTGACTTTTTATGGCGCTCCATACGTGGCCCTCCTGGAATTAATTTCCCGGTCCTTTCTGTTAATAAGAAATATTCTGCTTAAACATATCACGAGGGCTTATGTCTGTCAAGAACTTTGAAAGGGCTTTCAATTCCAGGAGGAACGGCCTGTTTTACAGTTTTTTCACCGGAAGCAGTTCTATATATCCTCTGGTACCGACCGGCTCCAGCTGAATCCGGGGATTTTCGCTGTCCCACCGGTATCCCGCGGCCGACGGCTCGTATCTCTTAATCGCTGTCTGAACCGCCTCGATCGCTGCGCAGTAGTCTTCTTCCTCAAAGGGTTCCCCCTGGAACATGAGGTATTTGGCCGCAGGGAGTTCGATCACATCGAAGCCCTCCGGAACCGGACCGTCGTAATCCATGGTGACCTCCACGCCCTGTACATAGACTGAGGTTCCGGGCTTACGCAAGGACTCCGGAAGCCAGAGGCATACCGGTTCCCCGCAGAGGGATTTCATGCTGGTTAAGAGTCCCCAGACATCACAGCCCACCTCTTCACAGTAGGGGAAGTAGTCCTCCGCCTTCACCCCTCTCTTGATAATCACCTTGCGCTCCGGTTTGTCGATTGCCTGAATAAACACGTTTTTCACATTTTCCATTACATTCCATTCCTTTCTGATCTCTCTGTATTTGACGCCATACGGGGTAAACAGATACAAAGGAACCGGATTCCCGGCGTATTCGCGCGGATTGCAGCCAAACTCCCGGAAGAACGCCCTCTGGTATCCATCCACGCTGCCGAACCCATACTCAAACGCCACGTCTGCAATCCTGCACTGCTCGTCTCTCAATTTCAGTGCGGATTCAGAGAGGCGCAGCCGCCTGATATAGTCGGCCGGAGTCTGGTTCGTCCACTGCCGGAACAAACGGTAGGAATGCCACGGCGAGAACAGCGATACCCTGGATAAATCAGCCAGCGTAACCGCCTCCTTTAAATGCTCCTGAATATAGTCCTGCATCCTCTGAACCGCTTCCACCTGTTCCTTCATGACTGTCTCCTCCTGTTCTGTGCACCCAGCGGGCGTCTTGAACCGCTTGCGTGCAATTTTGTCATCTTCACCTAAAAAGTTTCTTCACGAACTTTTTGATGTATCTGACACGCTTATCATACAAAAAATCAGAAAAATACTCTCGACCTTTTTTGCTGAACGGAATTCTGATACAGCCGCCTCCTTACCGGGATTCCTGTTCCTGAACAGGCAGCGGCATTACCCACACCTCCATGTAAAGATCGGATTCGTTGCTCCTGTAGTACTTTTCCGCTGAAAACGGCAGTGTTGTCAGGCCATGCGCCGGCAGCCACGTTCCGAATAAATATTTTCCCGCCTGATCCAGCGCGATGGTCACCAGTTTTTCAAACGTCTCCGCCTCAATTCTGCATACCAGATACTCTCCCACAGGGAGTTCCCGCTTCACAAGCGTGGAAGTGGAAACCGCTGCCGCATTCGACTTTGTCTTTGCTTCTATTCCTGCTGCCTCTGCGTCCCCCTCCGCCAGGGCCCCGGCAAAATAGAGAAATGTCCCTGCCTCCGGATCTGCCATATGCGACATCCCCATTTCCGGCCCATCCGATGCCAATCCATCCACAGATGGTTTCATTTCATGGAATGATTTCCACAATTGCCCCGGGACATCGATTCCGGTGCTCTCCCCCGCCGGCACCTGCCTCTTCATCTCCACGGCAGTCTCCATTCCCAGGTAAGCCTCGGGAACCGCAAGCCGCCTCCGCTCGATCTCCAGAACAATCTCACCCGCGATCAGCGGCACGCCCTCATCCACCAGCTGATATCTCATGGACAGCTCCGGCTTGTCACACGTGTTGAGCATAGGCCAGTCCTTCCTGTACTCCTCCGGTGAGATGCCGTAGGCCTCCTTAAACGCCCTTGTAAATGCGGCATGGCTGGAAAATCCATACTCCACAGCGACATCCAGAATCCGCTTTTCCCTGTCGGCCAACGCGGAAGCCGCCATAGCCAGACGCCTCATCTTAACGTATTCCAATACCGGCCGCCCTGTCAGCCGCTTAAACAGCCGCTGAAAATAGAACGGGGAAAGGCCGGCCGACTGTGCCAGCGCCTCCGTGCTGATATCCTCCTGTAAGTGTTCCTCAATAAAATCCAGTGCTCCTTCGATTGCTTCCCATGCGTGCATCCTCTTGTCTCCTTTCAATTTCTGTCTTTCTATCCTCGTTTTCTGACCTCATTATTTTATCACGCACACACTTTGCCCGCTATCCGTCCAGTGCCCTTTTTCCGTTTCCCCAGACTCCCCCTTCCCCAAAGCCTCCGCCCTCTGCACTGAATTCACCGGGCGCATTCCAAAACAGCCCTGTGTGCCATTTCAGCACATCGGGCCGTTTCGTTGAATTCCATGGCGGCGCTCAGCAGTCCCCCACATAATAATTCACAATACTCAGGTAATCCGCTGGTGTGGGAACCTCCAGGCACAGACTCAGAATCTTCCTGTTCCTCTGATATTCCGCCTGAAGCTTCGCCTGGATTCCGTATTCTTTGTTTATATTTTCTTTTCTTCCATCCGAGTCCACGATTTGAACGGGCCCCGTACAGCCATTGACAGCTTTCAAAAATTCCTTCATATCTAAAATCCTGAGTTTCATCATATCTATCCCTCCTGAACAAAACCGTCCGGCACGCCGGACACCTGCACTGTCTGATCTGTTGTCTTCTCTTTACAATATCATTATAGTGCAGTTTGTTTCAGGAAAATATCATCTTACTGTCAATCTATATCATAATTCCGCCATTTGCTTCGATACTCCATGGGACTGCATCCGATGCGTTCCCGAAATACCTTTCCGAAATAGCTGCTGCTTCCCAGTCCGCAGGACTGACAGATCCTGGTGACGGAGTCATCCCCTTCCGCCAGCATGTGGCACGCCTTCTGTAAGCGGTAATCTGTCATATATTCCACCGGCGTCATCTTCAGGCAGTCATGAAACGTGCGGAAGCACTCCCTCTCGCTGATATAGGCGGCTGCCGCAAGCTCCGCCACCGAAATCTTATCCGCGCAGTGTTCATGGATATACACCATCATCATCTTAATCTTTTCACTCGGCCTGCTGCCCTGGGCGCCATCACCGCAAAGGGGCTCTGCAATCGCAAGCAGACGGCACCACAGCTCCGAGAGAAGGGCCCGCAGGCGGATCTCGTAACCATACTCATCCTCCGAAAGTTCAAACGATTCCCGGAGAATCTCAAGGAACTCCGCGTGCTCCGGCCGGTCCGGATAAAGCCCGATCATCTCGATACCAGGGGCTGTGACGAGCGGCCGCACGTATTTCTGGTCAATCCGGCTTCCCGTCTGCCCGCTCACCAGCAGCGGATCGAAAATATGAATCATGGAAACCGACGTCTTCTCCCCCTCCTTCACCCGCGACATGTGGAGTACATTGGAGTTGACGAAGCCGGCGGAGCCCTGTGGGAGGATGATCTTCCCCTGGGGTGTATCATACTCCACCGCCCCCTCTTTCATATAAAACAGTTCGACTTCCTTATGCCAATGCCACGGCGACTGCTTCCCCAGATGCTTCTCCAGTTCCACATAGGAAGCGATATAAGGGAAATCCGGCGAAAAATCAGGCAGCTGCTCTTCATAGCTTCCCGGCTTTAATTCCACAGTATGGATAACTTTCATGGCGACCTCCTGTCTCTGGTCTTTATTATACCAGAACGAGAGGCTGCTGTAAAAAGGAACTGCTGACCAGTTCCGTTCTTTTTCCAGAGTACAGCAGCGTCAGTTCATGCATGGCCCTCGTACAGGCAATGTAAAGCAGGCTGCGGTCATACTCTGTCCTGTAGCTTTCATGGTCTGCATCCGCAAGGATAACCTCGTCGAACTCCAACCCTTTTGCCATCTGAATGGAGGTGACTGTCACCCCATTCTGAAAACTTGAACTTTCCGGAGTAATTAAACTTACGTTACAGCCCGCAGAAAGAATCTCATACAGCTGAGCAGCCGATCGATTTGTCTTTAAAATAACTCCCAGGGAAGCGTTTCCCCCATTTTCAAAATTACGGATTTTCCGTTTAATCTCACGGATTTTTTCCTGCTCATCCGCACAGGAGATTATGACCGGCGCTCTCCCATGCCGTTCCACCGGCTCTAAGGACACAACGCTCTGAACGCTTTTGGCAAATGTCATAATCTCATATGTAGACCGGTAGCTCTTACTCAGCGTGACAAACTCTGCTTCCGGATAAATTGTTCTTAAATCCTCCAGAGAATAACGGTAATGGGGATTGATGGACTGACCAAAATCTCCCAGAATTGTTTTTGGACACGGAAACATCTGATTCAACACCGCGTACTGAACCGGCGTATAATCCTGCATCTCATCGACCACCAGATGTTTCGTAACTCCGCTTTTCTTTATCCCGTCAAAAGTCGCCCGCAGGTACATAAACGGGTAGACATCCGCCCACTCCAGTGTCTTTTTAGATGGCATGACAAACAATTCCGGCCGCCCAAGCCACTTATAAAACGCCCGATAGAGAGCAAACGAATTCTTAATCGTGAGCATGGAGTTTAAACTCTTCAAAATCGTTCCCCGCCGCGGAAGATCTTCTTCCATAATATTCTCACTCTGGAACCGTTCATAAATATCATCCGCTGTCATGGAAAGCCTCTGCTTTACCGGATAACCGCTGTAGGCGCGGAATCTGGCCCTGATCCACTCCCTGTCCGCCTTAAATCTCCCAAAAATATAATCGGTTGGTACAAACAGGAGGTCCGGCAGCTGCCTGATATATTCATCCATCTCTGAGACGAATTTCATTGAAGACTTGTAGCGTACCCTTCGTATCCACGCTTCCTCCCTCGCTTCAAGCGGATCGTGTTCCTTCTCGAAACCGATGATGCCTTCCAGCTGTATATCAGCAAGCTCAGCAAATCCCAGTTCATAGATCGGTTCCTCTCCAAGCTCCGGTATAACATTAGAAATATAATCTCCAAACACTTTATTCGGAGACAGTATTGTCACATTTCTGGCACTCAGCTGCCGTTTATGCCGATAGAGCAGAAATGCGATCCGGTGGAGTGCAATCGAGGTCTTCCCCGAGCCCGCGACCCCCTGTATCACCAGAGTTTCCGCCTTTTCGTTTCTAATGATCCGGTTCTGCTCCTTTTGAATGGTGGAGATGATAGATTTCATCTTCTCATCGGAGGTATGGCTCAGCTCTCTCTGTAGAATCTCGTCCTGTACGTTAGCGGAGCTTTCCAAAGCGTATTCCATCACCCCGTCCTTTATTTTAAACTGGCGTTTCCTTGTCAGTCTCCCTTCGATCCTTCCGGATGGCGAGTCATAGAAGGCCGGCCCGGTTTCAAAATCATAAAACAGACCCGAAACCGGGGCACGCCAGTCATAGATCAAGAGGTCATTTTCATATTTAAAGGTAAATTTGCCAATATAAAAGGCTTCCGCTTCCGTTTCGTCTTCCCCACAAAAATCAACTCTGGCAAAGTACGGGGATTCCTTCAGTTTCATGAGCCGGTTACGCACCTCCACGGAAAATGCCCCCGTCCGATCCGTCTGTTTTAAAAGAAGCTCATTCTGAAACATTTCATGGGGATCGATTTCACCCCTGTTCTCCGCCATATACCGCTTGGAAGCCTTATACTCCCGGTCCAGCTTCTCTACATCTTTTTCCGCCCTCTCAAGAGCATACTCCAGCTTCTTATTCATATCCTCCAGATGAGCCGCCTCATCCGGAAACGGAATACTGCTATTGTCCATTATTATTTTCCTCCTGCGGCAGAATAAAACGCTGTGTCGGATATCCATACTCCACCAGAAGTTCTGCCTCCGCAAATCCAAGTCCCTGAATCTGCTTTCGCTGCCCGGTATCCGCCCGATCTCCTTCTCTGTATGTGGTAATACTTATTTCCTTCCCTTTCATCAGTTCTCCCATCACCTTATGCAGAAATGCTCTGGGGATCCCCTTTTTACGATACAGCGGATGACTTCCCATGAAATCAATACTCCCAGTCTCACTGGAGAATAACAGAATTCCTACTGCAGTATTCCCATCCTTCAATATCAGGGCTTCTTTTGCCTCTATTTTCTGCTTAAGCACACCAATATACTCGTTCTCACACAAATATGGAAATCCGTCCACCACCAGTCTTACCAATTCCATCCAGCATGAGATATCCCCTTCATCTGCAAATGTGATATTCCAGGGGATGTCTTTCCTTTCACTCAACATGGCATAACTCCCTTCAAACCTAAATCTCATCAGCAGCGGATAGAACCTCTCATTTTCCCGATACTTATTCGGCGGCATCTTATACATATCCGTAAAAATAGTGGTAAAGGCCTGTTGGCTCTTATAGCCGGCCATCAGCGCGATCTCGATAATAGGCCTGTCTGAAAAAACCAGAAGTTTTGCTGCTTCTGTCAACTGTCTCCGTTTGATATATTCATGGATCGTAAGGCCAACTGTATCCGAAAATACACGGTGCAAATGGTATTTGGAATAATGAACCTCTTCTGCAATCTCGTCCAGTTCCAGCTTTTCAGTCAGATTATCCTCGATAAACCCAATTACCTCCATTACTTTATCGATGCGTTTCATGGGCTGCCTCCTTTCTGCCAGGTACCCATTATAAACGATAAATAGCTTACTGTTTTTATCAATCTTGCTCATTTTATAACATTAACAGTATCCTGTATGCCTGCTACCCCTGCTCCCCCCCTGATCCTTCGCTTTTCTCTCCCGGTTCTTCAGCGCATCGATATGCTCCCGCGCTTTCTGCATATTTCCGTACGGATCTCCTTTTACAGGGTCAAAATCCATATTATAACGGCCCCGGTGTACACCAGGCTTCTTATCTCCATCCTTTAACACGGCACTCACTCCTCTTCCTTTCTGTCATAGGCCTTGATATAGACAAAGCTTTCATTATCCCGCTCCATCCGGTAGGCCGGATTCAGCAGAGCCTCGACAAACTCCTTACCGCCTGAATCCACCGCCACCAGCTTCATACCAAGTTCCCGCTCCACGTCCGCTGTCGTAAGGTCGTCCAGGAACACCGCTTCGCCCATGCGCAGCATATTGGAGGGGATCTGAAGCACAGCCCCAAGGTCCTCCCCCTGGCACTGACGCTCCTTGAGCTGGCGGATCAGATCCTGTCCCGTAATCAGCCCGGATACCGTAATGGTCTCTCCAAAGAAATCATTGCGTATCCAGTATACATGAATGGTCAGGCCGGGAAACGCCTCCATCATCCGGGATGCAAAATCGCAGATGGTTGGATACGTCAGTTTCCCCGTCGCAATGGTCAGCGTGCGTCTGACGCTTTCTCTCAGGCTGTGGTAATCGTCGCTGTGCACGGCCTCTTTAAGGGCCTCGCCGAACTCATCAATGAACATTCGCATCATGCCCACGCCGTTTTCCAGCTGGATATACCCGTCATACCGTTCCTCTGTCGGAAAATCCCGGCCAGCCGTGATATACCATTCATCGCTGGCATGAATAAAATGGAGGCCGTATCTGTCGTAATACTCCTGCTGATGGCTTTCGATCAGGTCAATGATTTCACCGGCCTCCTCCTTCGTATACAGTTCGATCGGGAACAGTCCCTCTCTGTACTTGGTGATTCCGGCCGGAACGACGCTGACACTCCTTAAAAACGGCAGATACTGCGACAAATCCCGGATGGAGCGTTCCAGCTCCGGTCCGTCATTGACGTTCTTGCAGCACACGATCTGGCCGTTCATCTCCACCCTTCCGTCATACAGCTTCTTCAGATATTTGAGCTTCTCTCCGGCAAATCTGTTGTGAAGCATCTTGCAGCGCAGCTCCGGATTCGTGGTCTGCACCGATATATTAATGGGAGCCAGCTGCATACGGATAATTCTGTCGATGTCCTGGTCCTTCATATTCGTCATGGTAATATAATTTCCCTGCAGAAATGACAGACGCGAGTCGTCGTCTTTAAAATACAGCGTCTCCCGCATTCCCGGCGGCATCTGGTCGATAAAGCAGAAAATACACTGATTGCTGCAGGAACGATAATCACTCATCAGGCCATTATCAAACTCCAGGCCCAGATCATCGTCGTATCCTTTTTCAATTTCCAGTTCCCATTCCTCGCCATTGGCTTTTCTGATGAGTACTTCGATATATTCATCCTTGATTAAGTATCTGTAATCAAAGATATCTCCTATTTTTTCGTGATTAATGGAAAGCAGGATATCTCCCGGTTCTATCTCCAGTTCTTCCGCGATGGAACCGGGGTATACCTCCTTTATCACATGTTTGTTCTCATTTCTGTTCATGAAAGCTGTTCCTTCGGTTTCCAGTAAACCAGCGCACCTCGGAAAGAATACTCATATTCCAGTTTTCCTTCCTCATTGTATCGAAAATAGTTCTGCAGAATCTGACTGATCTGCTCTTTGTGATCCTTCACCCAGTCCGCGCCGGCATCCACCCTGCTGGTCTCGCCCGACACCATCTGTTCTAAATCGTCGTATAGAAACTTCTTCTTCAGAGGAATGACCGTCATACCGGCATCGATTCCCATGGCGTAAAGCACATTGATAAAATAGATCATGTCCTTTTTCCCATAGGTCAGCCTGCATCAGCGATTTTCACCCGCTCCTCCAGATATGTCATAAAGTCTGCCTCCTTTCAATTCCCTCTTTTCATCTGTGAACCAGGAAACCACCTCTCTGTCATGGGATATGAAGAGATATGCGATTCCTTCCCGCTCCTGAATTTCCTTTAAAATATTTAAAATCTGAGCCTGCACCGACACATCCAGCATGGATGTGGCCTCATCCAGTATCAGCACCTCCGGTTCAGGCAAAAGCGCACGGCACAACGCGGCCCGCTGTATTTCCCCTCCACTCACCTGATGCGGATAGCGGTCCAGCACCGCGCGGCCCAGTTTTACCTGGGTGAGCAGCTTTTTAAGCTTCTGATCCGCCTCCCGGCAGCCATAGACTTTCGCCGCCTCCATCACGCTCCTTCCGATCTTCCAGTTGGGATCCAGAAACGATTCCGGATGCTGGGAAATATACTGCACGCGCCGCCTGAACTGCTTCATGAGCCGCCTGTCTTTTCCATTCACGGTCTGACCGTGGAAACAGATCTCCCCGCTGTCCGCAGGCTCCATCATGAGCAGAATTCTGGCCAGCGTGCTCTTCCCGCTTCCACTGGCTCCCATCAGCCCCAGCGTCTTTCCCCTTTCCAGCTGGAGACTGACGCCGTCCAGAACCTCCACCTTCTGCCTTCCCTGGTAGGCTTTCGTGATCTCCCGCATCTCAAGCATACTGAAAACACCTCACAATCCGGCCCTCTGTCTCATAGCCCTCCGGCCTTTCACAGAAACACCGTTTCTCCGCGTCAGGGCATCTTGACGCAAACTTACATCCGCCGATCTGTTCGCCGGGCGCGGGAGCGCAGCCCTTCATGGGATGCATACCGTTTACCGGCAGCGACTGTAATAGTCCCCGGGTATAGGGATGCTTCGGATCGGCCAGAACATTTTTTCCAAATTCGATCATCTCGCCGCTGTACATCACTGCCAGGCTGTCACAGAGACCCGTGGCAAGCTGAAGATCATGGGTTATAATGAGCATGCCCTTGATCCCCCTTTTTTTCACCGTATAGAGGGTCTCATAGAGCTGATGCCGCAGCGCCTCATCAAGCCCCTTGGAAGGCTCGTCCGCAATCATCCATTCCGGGCAGGAGGCCGTTCCCATGGCAGCAGCGGCCCTCTGGTTCATGCCGCCGCTCAGCTCAAAGGGATAGGACGACAGCACCCGTCCGGCCTGCTGGGGCTCAAATCCAAATTCCACCAGGAGTCTGGCTGCCATTTCGTTTTTCTGGCCCTTCTGGTTTCCCACGGCCAGTGCCTCCCTGATCTGCCCGCCGATTTTCCGCACCGGATTAAAGGAGTCTGCCGGATTCTGAGGAATCAGCCCCAGTTTTCGCCCCCGCAGCTTCCTCATCTGTCTGGAGTCCAGCGATAAGAGATTCTGTCCATTCAGCCAGATCGCGCCTTCCGTCCTGGCATAGGCGGGAAGCAGGCCCAGAATCGCCATGCCCAGCACAGATTTCCCGCATCCGCTCTCTCCGATCAGACCGGTGATCTCTCCCGCCGCAAACCTGGCATTTACGTGGTCAACCGCCTTTACGAGTCCGTCCTTCACTTGAAAATGCACCACCGCATCCTGGACGGTCAGATTATCATCCATCAATAGCCTCCTGCCTCCCCTCTCTTGTGATCCATCAAATCCCGCAGCATGTCGCCCACCAGATTGATCCCGAGAAGCAGGAGCACCAGACACACGCCCGGCGCAATAATCAGATGGGGATAGGAACGGAAATTCATTCTGGCATCGTTTAACATAACACTCCAGTCCGGGTTAGGCGGCTGTATGCCAAGCCCCAGAAAGCTGAGTCCCGAAATGGACAGAATACAGCGGCCAATCCTGGTGGCAAACAGCACAACCGTATTGCCCTTCATATTGGGCACGATGTGTTTCCAGATAATCGCCTGATCGGAGACGCCCAGAATCTTAAGCCCCTTCACGAAATTCTCCTCCTTCAGCCGCAGCACCTCCGTGCGGATAATCCTGGCAAATCCGGTCCAGCTGGTCAGCACAAGCGCGATCATCAGACTCTGAAAGCTCGGTCCCATGATCCCGGCGATGGCGATCATTAAGCTGGTTCCCGGCAGTCCCTGAAAGATATTCATGCAGACAAGGATCACATCATCACAGATGCCTCCGTAATAGCCTGCCAGCGTTCCCACCGCCATGCCCGCCAGCATGGACAGCACAGTCGCTGTCAGGGAAAGAAGAATCGAGCTCCTTCCGCCGTACAGGATTCTGCTGAAAATATCTCTCCCCAGCAGATCTGTGCCGAATAAATGGGCCGCGGACGGCGTCCTAAGTGTCTGGGACATATCGACGGCATTGACTTCATAAGGAGCCAGCACAGGCGCCAGAACACTGCCTGCCAGAATCACGGTCAGTATTACAATTCCGATGATTCCCGGAATCATCTGTCTCTTACTCATTTCTGCCTCCCTCCCCGCGCTTTCCGCCGTCTCCCAGCCGTATCTTCGGATTGAGCCACGCGCATAGTAAATCTGCTGCGAGAGAAACGGTGACATAGATCACGCCGGTAAACAGCACATATCCCTGAATTACCGGATAATCCCTTGAGTGAATGGCCTCCAGCACGTAGGAGCCGATTCCCGGAAGGGAAAACATATTCTCAATAATCACGGAACCTCCCAGCATTCCCCCCAGGTAATTACCGAACAGCGTAATCACCGGAAGCACCGCGTTGGGAAACGCATGACAGAGCATCAGCCTGCTCTTTTTAATCCCCTTTGCGTCAGCCGCCAGCATATACTGCCTGCCGAACTCCGTCAGCATGGAAGACCGCATCAGCCGCTGGGTCATGGCGATATTGGCGCAGGCCAGCGTGACCGACGGCAGAATCATATGACGGATGCCTCCCACGCCATTGGTGGGGAGCAGCTTCCATTTTTCACCAAACAGGATAATCATGACGATTGCCAGCCAGAATGACGGTACTGCCATCATAAGATTTGTAAGAAATTTCATTCCCTGATCGGGCGCGCGGTTCACAAACGCCGCAGAGAATATTCCGAAGGATATCCCGAAGACGCACACCAGTGCCATCCCGGAACATGCCAGTTTAAGCGTCATGGGCAGGCGGCGGAGAAGTTCTCCGCTCACCTGCGATTGATCGCTGTATGATCTGCCTAAATCTCCCTGCAGTACCTTTCCCGCCCAGCGCAGATACTGGACCGCACCGGGATCATTTAATCCCAGCTCTTCCCTCTTGGCCTCTAAAAGCTCCGGCGTCACCTGAGAGACGCCGTCCCTTCCAAGGGCCATGGCCGCAGGGTCTCCCGGTGTCAATAAGCCCAGCATGAAGGCCATGACGGAAATTCCGATTAACACAGGAATCACGGACAGAATCCGCCGAACTATATATCGAAGCATCTCATACTCTCCCTGTTTACTGTGCCCAGCCTACCTTTGTCAGATCCAGTCCGTAGATCTGCGCCTCATATCCGGCCAGTTTCTTATTGTAGACCATCAGAGCCTTTTCGTTGTAGAGAGGAAGCACAGGCTGTGTCTCAACGGAGATTTCCTGCAGCTTATCGTAAGCTTCCTGACGCTTTACCAGATCGATCTCCGCCTCCGCCTGATCGATCAGGCCATCAATTTCCGCGCTCTTTACTCCAAGGCTGTAGTTCACGTTCTGATCGCCTGTGGAATACATGAAACGCTTAAAGATGGTGATGGCTTCCATATTGGAAAGCCCCTGCTGGCCGCGTGCAATATCGTAATCCCCGCTCTTCATCATATCCTTCATGGCCGCCCAGTCATAGGATTCGATGGTCACGTCCACTCCGATCTCCGGAAGAATCGCCGCGATCAGTTCCGCCTCTGCCTTCTGCTCTGTGTTGTCCTGCTGAACCAGATACTTTACGCTGACTCTCTGATCTCCCAGAACCTCTTTTGCAAGCGCTTTTGCCTGCTCTGGGTCGTATTCCACCGGGAAGTCCTTATAGAACGGCGTGCTGTAGTTTAAGATATTGGAAGTAGGGGATGCGTATCCAAGATAGATATGATCCGCAATGGCGTTTCTGTCTACCAGAAGGCTGAACGCCTTTCTCATTCTGACATCATCAAACGGCGCCTTTGTTCCATTGAGGCACAGGAAATCGATCATGGTAGAATTGGTCGTCGTGATCGCAAACTGGTCATCCTTTACAAGCTCCACAGCGAGAGCCGGCGTGATCGCCTTTAAATCAATAACGCCCATGATTTCTCCGGACTTCATAGCGGAGAATCTGGTATTGACATCCGGGATCGTCATCACGCGGATTGTCTTCGCCGCAGCCTTCTCTCCCCAGTAATCCTCGTTGCGCTCCAGGAGTACGTACTGATCCTTAACATTCTCGGTAATCTTAAATGGTCCCGTCCCCTGTGCAATGCCGGTGTAATTATAATTTTCATCAAAGCATTTGGGGCTGTACATGGCGCTTCCGAAATTCGTCATGGTAAAAAGAAGGGTCGGTGAGGCCTCTGTAAAGGTCAGCTGCACCGTATAATCATCCACCTTCGTTACCTGGTCAAGATTCGGATAAAAGCTGTCGATGTTCAGGCTGTAGAAGCCGGAAGGCTTCACCTCTGATCTCATCCGGTCAAAGTTATAAAGCACTGCGTCCGCATTGAACGCTTCGCCGTCATGGAATGTAACGCCTTCCTGTAAATGGAAGGTCCAGGTCTTCGCATCGTCAGACATCTCCCAGCTCTTCGCCAGCTTTCCTACCGGCTGTCCGGCTGCATCCATCGTGATCAGCGGTTCCCATACATAGAGAATTACGCTGCAGTAGTAGGCGTCATCCACGCCAGGCGCCACATTCCGGTAGCCCGCCAGGACAATCTCATCGTCCGGATTCACGGCCGCTTCTGTGGTCTTTTCCTCTGAACCTGTTTCTGTGCCCGCCCCGTTCTTTGCCTCAGCACTTGTCTGAGCGGTCTCTGTGCTCTGTGTGCCGGCCTTCTGACCGGAACAGCCGCTAAGCATCAGGGTCAGAATCACCGCCAGGAGCGCGAACATGGAATACGCGCTTCGTCTCTTTTGTCTCTCTTTCATAGTTCCTCCATTCGTCTGCTTTTCGCAGGTATCATCCTTGTATAACTTCATATCATACCGTAATTCATAAGCGCAGGCCAAATCAGAAGCCGCCGGAAACAAAAAAAGAAACGCGTTTTAATTCCGCGTTCCCGTCATCAGGCATAAACTATTAAGCCCCTTCTGCGCCTTACGGCAAAAAAAGAGCTTCTTTATCCCAGATGCATTGCCTTACACGGAGGCTTCATCTTTTCCTATTAAGCAGGTTTCCTGACTTACAGATCAATGCTCCATCTTCCCTTCTCACATCTTTGATGCAATGGATTTGAAGATATCGCTCCCTGAATACAGTGACCGGATCGCTCAGGATTCTCACCTGATTCCCTCTTGAACATGCACTTAATATCATATGATTCAATTATACTTCCCTATCATAGCACAAAGTTCGGTTCTGTTCCACCTGTTTAATCATTGCCGCAGACTATTTTTCCATGTCGAGGAGATACACGTCCGCGCCTTTCCACACCGCGGTATGAGGCAGGGAACCGCAGTATAAATGTCGTTCCCTCACCAGCCGCGCTCTTCACCGTGACCTCTCCCCCGTGCTTCTCCACGATGTCCTTTACGAGGGGAAGTCCCAGACCGGCTCCGCCCACGGCGCGGGACCGGGACTGATCCACCCGGTAAAACGGTTCAAAAATATGGGGAAGCGCTTCTTCCGGGATTCCAATTCCCGTGTCTTCGATCTTCACAGTCACACCATTATCATCTCTTCCCGTGACAATCGAGATGGACCCATGCTCCCGGTTGTATTTTGCCGCGTTCTCCAGCAGATTGCTCATAACGCGGTAAAGCATGACGCGGCTGCCGGTCAGGCTGATATCCGGCGTATTCTCGATGGAGACGGTCAAGTCCTTTTTTCGGATCAGCGGTGAAAGCTCATCAAGCGTTATGGTAAACACTTCGCTCAGCTCCACTTCCTCCTCCATCTCGTGGTCCTTATCCGACGTCAGACGCATCAGGTCCTCCACCAGACGGATCATCCGCTCCGTATTCGCTTTTACGATGGTCAGCACCTTTTCCATGCGGTCCGGCGAGGTCTTCCCGTCCAGCTCCAGAACCTCCAGATTCACGAGAATCGTAGCAAGCGGAGTCTTCAGCTCATGGGCGGCACTGGCGGAAAAACGTTTCTGCCGTTCAAATGAAGCGCTGACTTTGTCCATCATATGATTAAAAGACCGGGCCAGCCGGCCGATCTCATCCTGTCTGCCCTGTATCTCCACGCGGTTCGACAAATCATTGCCGCTGATCTCCTCAATCGCGGACGACAGCTCCTTCAGCGGCTTCAGCACATGGCCCGCCATCAGCCACGTCGCCCCTGTTCCCAGAATAAGGACCAGAAAAAGGGCCGCCATCCCCCATAGGTTAAACTGCGTGCCCGCCTTTTTCAAGGAAACGGTAACCTCCTGCAAGTCCATATTTTCGTTAGGGACTCCCTCTTTCTTAACACTGGTGATGATAATATCCTGGGGCTGAAACGTCATCTTCTGCTCTAAGTCTCGTACGAAAATCCGGTCTGCCCCAAATAAGAACATGCTGGTCAGTATGACTGCCACACTGGCCATCACCAGGGCCGAGAGAAGGGTCAGCCGCATACGGAGTGACAATTTCTTCATCATAGAGGTTCCTCCTTATCGATCAGATATCCGGCGCCGCGGATGCTGCGGATGATTTCCTCATCCGTAACCGCCTGCAGCTTGCGCCGTATGACGCTGATATAGACCTTCACCTGATTGGAAAAGGGATCGGCCTCCCTGTCCCACACATGCTCCAGCAGTTCCTCTGCACTGACCGGCCTGCCCATATGAATCATCAGATATTCCAGAATTGCGAATTCACGCATGGAGAATTCCAGCTGCTTTCCATGAAAAGCAGCTGTCTTTAAATTGGAATCCAGACAGAGACCTCCCCTCGTCAGGGCGGCCTCTGTCTGGATAAATGATCTTCTCAGCAGCATACGAATGCGTGCCTCTAATTCCTCAAAATGAAATGGCTTGGTGAGATAGTCGCTGGCTCCGCTGTCCAGCCCGCTGATCTTGTCTGCAAGCTCCGAGCGGGCAGAGAGAATCAGCACCTTCGCCGGGTTCTCCATGGACCGAATGTGCTTCAGCACTTCCATGCCATCCAGACCGGGGAGATTTAAGTCGAGCACCACCAGATCATACTCATTGATCCCGCACTGTTCGACCGCGTCGGCGCCGTCACCTGCGGCGTCCACCGCATACCCGCATCTGCGCAGGCCGTAGCACAACGCCTCCCGCATATCTTCCTCATCTTCCACAATCAAAAGTCTCATGGTAAATCAAATCCTCTCATCCTTTTTGGTATCCCGTTAAAATCCTTCTACTCAGCCGCGACGACGCTGTATACGACACTGCCGTCATTGCTGATTCCTTTTTCCGTCCAGCTGATATAAATCTTCGATCCGTCTTCCGCGATAATATACGTTTCTCCATTTTCATCGGTTCTGATCTCAGACTTATATTGTCTATTCCCGTCCGCATGGTCCATAACAGTGGAAGTGCATACGGCGGATTTGCTGGTATCCGCCTGTACATCCTTTACCGCCGCAGAAGCGGTAAAGGCTAACGTCGTGGCTGCTACGGCTGCTGCTGCCAAAATGGCTGTTGTTCTGTGTTTTAACATCATAAATGCCTCCTGTTATTCGCTCTTTTATTTTCTGTGTTATGTGATCACAGGCTTATTATACAGAAGCCAGGGTTAAAGTACGGTTAGAAATTCACGATTCCTTCCGGAAAAATCCCCCGTCCGGCGCCCGGTTCTGAAAATCCGCAAAGATGTCCATGGCTGTTCGCCAATGATACACAGTAAACCGATTGAGTATCAATTATAACATTACGGCGGTTCATAATGCCACAGAATGTAGAAAACTTAAGTTTAATGTAAAAAACTCTGCCGGATCACCGGGAGACGCTCCCTGTAATAAAAATACCTCAAAGCTGCAAAGATACAAGTTCTCTGCGGCTGTGAGGCATTCGTGCTGAATTCACCGGTATTTGTGCAATGCAGTACCTGGGCGTATTTGAAGATTCATTTCTGCCATCGGCACGCCCTGGTCTCACGTGCCAATAATATGTAAAACGCCGTCCGCCAGTTTACAGACGGCCTCCGTTTCTTCGTCAATCCGGATCAGGTCCCCACTGCGGTAGACACCTCTGCCGGTGATCTCCTCGATCGCCATGAGATACAGCTGCTGGTACAGCGCCTCCGGCTCCTGATGGGTATTAAAAACACAGACATCCGGATAACCAAAATCTGCAAGGCCATCGGTCCGGGCCATCTTCTTTCCGTCATCGAGATAGAGAAGTACCCGGATCCAGAGCGGCGCCGGAAAATAGTTCCGGTCTTCACCGACGGGAGACTTTATAATTTCCACGTGTCTCAGATAAGTTTCCTTTTCCAGAAGCAGCCCTGCCCCTCCCATATACATGGCGACAGCCTGTTCCAGTCTCATGACCGCGCCGCACAGCCGGTTAAACGCCAGACAGGCCTCCCGTTTCTTTTCCAGTTCAAACCCATTGCCTGCAATAATCAGAAATGCCTGATGTCTCCCCATCTCCAGCTCCGCCTCCGGCGACAGCGAATGAAACGGAAACAGTTTCTCCACCTCATGGTCCGGCACAGCAAACGGCATCAGCGTACAGATAAACTGCGCCTCCTCCCTGCTTACAATCACAGAGAACAGATTGTCTCTGGAAACCTCTGTCGCCGTCTCAGGGCCAAATTCCTCTTTTATCGCCCCTGTCAGCTCCTCCTCTGAAAGCTCAGCCGTATGAAGAAGGGCGAATCCCATTATGGTATCCTTATTAGGGCAGAGCGATTCCTGTGCGGGTGTTGCTGTCGATGCTGGTGTCTGTGCCGATACTGGTGCTGGTATCTGTGCCGCTTCATTTTTCTTAAATAGTTTGTTGAATAATCCCATGATTCCTCCTCCGCACTCACTCACCAAACACGGTCTCCGAGTTTCGTTTTGCCTCCAGCAGATACTCGACCTGTTTCTCAGCTTTTTCGATTCCCTCTATAACTTCATTTGATTTCATATTATAACAGCGATTTGATGAAAATGTAGGAATTTTAAATTTCATCCCATCCAGGCAGAATCGAAAGCTCACCAGGCTTGTCCCTCCCGTTATCCCCCTTCCATCGCTGACCTCCGCCGAACGGATTCCCGAAGCCTCCAGGATCTGAACAGAAAATGGATTGAGCCGCATCAGCAGTCCTATTTTCCCTTTGTTCGCGTCAATCGCCACGACGGCATTGTAGCTGTCAAACCGGCTGGTGCACCGGAAGCCCTCTGCCGCCAGACGGCCTGCCATCTGTTTTTTACCGACCGCATAAAACAGCGCCCCTAAAATAAGGAGAGCCAGCGCCGACAAAATCACCCCAAATACTGCCATTCCAACCATCAGATCTGCCATTTCATAGGGCAGGCTGCTTCCACCCACCAGTACCAGAACCGCAGAAATTCCAAATCCCACCACCAGATGGATTACCATAAGCAGCCAGTTTATCTTTTTCACTTTCATCATTTACTCCTGTTCCAATTATCATCTGTTTTTCTTAATCCTGTTTTTTCTTATTCCTGTTTTCTCATTTCACCGAATCTGCGCCAAATACCTCAGTAATCTGCGCCTCCGTCATTTTGTCAATCCCGGTCAGCGTCCCATTTTCATATCTTCCCTGTAAAAATATCCCGGAGTCCGTGTCGCGGTTCAAATACCAGTCATGGCGGCTGCCATTTGAAGCAATCCTTCCGACAAAGCCCTGCACAGGATGACCTTCGTAGTAAAGCGCCCGCCGGCTCAAAACATATGTGATTCCATATGGCGCATATTCCCTGTAGGGAACATCGGTGCCTGCATTCTCCGCGCCCATGGCATTTGCACTATGAAATCTGACTTCCACTTCACCGGCACTGGACTGTGCAGTCAGCGCAGACGGACCGCCCTGATGCGTCCGGCTTCCCTCACTCCTGCTGCCGTCTACTATAATCGTTCCCATGTCTACCGACAAATTATATTGATATTTTGCAGCTTCCGCTGTTGTCTCAAAGCAAATATCTCCAAGATCAACAGAGAGATTTACGTTACCCTGAATATTCCCGGAGACCGTAACCTCACCGGCGCTGCATTGCACATCCGCCGAATGGGTCACACTGCTGTCCAGCATACCAACATCTCCCAGATCCTGTTCGATTTTCAAATCCCGGACAGAAACCCGATTCAGCAAGATATCTCCCGCATCGCAATGAGCCTGTAAGGAATTGATCTTCCTGTCCGCAATCTGTATCCCTCCCAGGTCTGTCTTGAGAGAAACCGTATCCAATTCGACCGTCTTCGGCAAATACACGATGAACCGTCCGCTCTCGGCATTGCGAAGCCTGAGAGCTCCATGCTCGGGGGTAAAAACGGTAAGCTTTCCATTGCTGACTTTATAATTTGGCTTGATCCGTTCGTCAGCCCACACCATCTCTATGCCGTAATCCTCCGCCGTCAAAAATGATACATCTGCCAGTTCTACGGATATATCCGCACTGGTAAACGGCGCAATCCCCCATTCGACCTGCCTCTGCATGCTTCCGGCCGCATGTTCTTCCGCCGCCTGCACCGGCTGTGCGCTGATAGCCGCCGTAGAAATCAGAATCGCTCCCGACAACAGAATGATACTGGCTGCAGCTGTCATTCCAAACATTTTTCCCTTCATCCTCCGTGTTCCTCCTTATAAAATACTCTATGCTTCCCATTCTGCTTCAAATAAAATGCATTCGTACTACCTGGGCCAGGTAGAATACACTCCCTGCCACAAGTACAAGATAATACAGTTTTACCGCTATTCCGGAATCAGCAGTTACCATCCCGGCTTTGTGCTCCCAGCCCGCCTCTGCCCTGTTTTTCCCTTTTCTTTACCACGGTCAGGTAGTAATCTGGCTCCCCTTCCGTCAGCCTGCGCATGGTCTGCGAATATTCTCTTCAAACCATCAAACAGAGAATCATCACAGGTCAGCAGTTTTCTGACCAGCGCATCCGTATCCTCCGGCAGTTCAAACAGGATGGTAACTTCCTTCGCCCATGTTTTGCTGACCTCGCAGAATGGCTTCGAAGACTCCATCAGGAAACCAGCCTCCAGGAACAAAAGTACTGTCAAAAACTGCAGTGCAGAAAGCCATAATTCATCACGAACACCGTATACCACGAAACCGGACGCACCGGAAAACAATACAAAAAAGGCGCTCAGCAAAAAAGCCGTGAACGCCGCTGTCTTTCGGTTTCGTACCTTACCCTTTTTCACCACAAAATACTGGCAGATGAACTCCATTGCTATAACGGCCATCAGAAAAAAGAATACGGTTCCTTTTGTCGAATAAAAAAAGTGAATAAGAAAAGTATATCCAAACGCCAGCATCGGAACAATCCCTTACGCACACGCCAGACAATCACAGCTTCATTATAACGCTTTGAGTGAAAATATGCCTGTTATTTGATGACATTTTCGTCTATCTTTGATGACATGGGGCCGATTCAAAAGCTCATCTCCTGTACGTGCAGTACATACCCGGTATCGGTTCATCAAGAACTCCTGCATTTCCATCTCATATTGAACGCTCGTTTGGCCGTATCTCCAGGCGGCGCAGAGCATCTTCAAACCGTCTGACGTTCTCCTCCTGCCCCGCATACTGATTCGCTGCCAGCATCTTCAGGCATTGAATCCTTAATCGATCCCCATTCACACACAGGATCTCAAAGATACACCAATCTGAAAAACGAACTTTCTCTTTTACATGCCTGACATCAAGCGAATACCGTTCTGTCCACGCTGTTTCTTCCATTGACGGCCGTTTTAAGACGGCAATAAATAGATCACTTCCGCTAAGCCCCACAAAACAGGGCCTTTTTTTCCACCTTCTGCCCTTTTTCCCACGTCTGTCTGTGATGCCATAAAAACAAAGCTCCAATTTTTCTCCCGGATTCAATAAGCCCGACAAAGCAGCCGTCACCTGTTCTTCGTTTTCTCTTTGGAACTCCTGATAATTTCCATCCTCCAAAACCTCTAAAAATGAAAAATCTTCACTCCCGGTCAGACCTTCGGGCCATCTTTCCTGCAGTTCTTTTCTGCATTCAAGAGCCTTGCTGCGCTGTCCTAAGTTTAAATAGCACAGAAGCATCTGGGCAACTGCCGCCTCCTGTCCCGTATTCTTTTTACGAAAAGGCCAGCACCAGCGCCGGCATACCTCTGTCCAGGCATGACGCCCATAAAATGCATAGCTCTTCCTGAAATACAGGATTGCCTCATCATAGTTCCGTTTTCGGCTCTTTCTCCTGCCTTTTCTTTCATATCTGTTCAGCCACCCCTCGAGCAATACGGGGATGGCAAAAAAGAGCAGGAACGCCGCCAGTAACTCCAACTCAGACAGATAGATTGTACTTATAAAGCAAAAAACAATATAGATAACATTCTTAACAGTGTTAATCAACATAAGAGCCCCCATGCCACACCCACACAGCTTTGCGCTGTCAATGCCTGATCGTCAGACCGTGATGTGCTTCAGGAAATCCATAAATTCCCTGAATGCTTCTGAAAACTCTCACTTGCCCATACCATGCAGTGCAAAGTAGACCGGTGATTTTTCCAGCGTAAGATCAATACAAAAAGGATCGGCTTCCCTGTCCGCAATCACAAGATACTCTTTATTCCAACTGTCAATACTCTTTTTTCAACCGGATTATAGCTGTAGCCCCTCTGATAATGAATGAGATTTTGTGCTCCATATCCTGTAACAGGCCCATGATATCCTCTCAGCCTGAAATCCGCTCTAAGAGGAGAAGCCTTTGAAAGGAAATCCCTGTAATCTTCTGGCAAATGGTATTTCCGGATAATCTTTAAACACGCTCCCCCCCTCTCATTCCGCCAGTACAGCGCCGCCAGCGGTATCAATTCCGGGGCATCGGTTCACCAGCTCTTCCTGAAGCGCCCTGGCTGATTCCTGCGACGTCTCTGCCCATGCGGTTTTATTGTCTCTGCTCATCAAATTGATTGTCAGATAATGGGCCTTTTTCTGCGTCTTTCCAACTTTGACATAATACGTGTTATCCTTTAAGTGAGCCTCTGTAAGCCGGTCAAGTTTCAGCACACGGGGCATATTATTGTTGTAAAGACAGATATAGTCCCTGGTCAGAATTCCATCCTTCTGTCCGGCTGCAAAGGATTTCAGCTTTCCAAGGTGAATTAAAATCAGGCTGTCCGGCTCCATCGCCTGCCTGTCGAATTCCCTTACCTCCTGTTCACTTAAACCACCAGCTTTGGCAACGATGCGGATCCAGTCGTCTGCGCTTTTTCTCATGCCTTTTACAATTACATAGATAAGCGCTCCAAACCCAATGGCCAGCAAAAGGAAAAAGACAGAAATCCCAATACCAACCCCCAGCATATCCTCCTCTGCATCTCTGATGATTTCCTGTATCCTGTTGATGGACCAGACAAAACCGGCCAGACTGCCCGCCAGAAAAAGTCCTATAAAAAACAGGCTCAGGACCGCATTCGCTCCTTTCTGTGTCTTCTTATGGGCCGCAAACACGGAGCGTTCCGGATAATGCTTTTCTCTATATTCTTCATTCATATGTTTTAAATACAGTTCTTTGTTCTGAGCTTCCATTTACCATTTTCTCCTTCTGTTATACCTTTTTTAATAAGTTTGTTTTATCATACCAATGTTGCGAAAACCTAATATGCAAAAAAGCCATATCCCATTTTTACATTGTAAATCCCGAAACAAGACAATGTGTCAGGAAGATTTCCGTCTGCATCCGCAAAATTCCAGCCCGGATACCAGCTGAGGAGGTCCTCCGGAAGCCCCTCCTTCTCCGTCTCCGGCAGATACAAACGATATTCCGTCCCCTCCTCAAGACCATACGGATCGGATGCTATGTGAAGAATGCCCTCTTCAATCCATTCCTCTCCGGATTCTTTTTCTGTTGTGATTTCAGAAAGCGTCATAGAGTATGTATTGCTGTCTATCTGCACGACGGTATCGAATCGTCCACTGAAATTGCATATATATTCCTTTCCATGAGGATACGCATCCCCGCTGTCCCCCATATCAGAATCACAATATTCACCGCTAAACGAGCCATCCTGATTCAGTGTAATGACGGTATACCATGCGCCTGCCCCGCTGCTAAACCTAAAGTCCAAAGGCAATGCGTCCGGAAGCTCCGATTCCTTCTGCACGGCGCTCTCCGTCCCTGAGCTGCCGGTGCCTGCCGCTTCTTCGGATGAAATGGAGGCCAAAGGCATTTCCTCTTCTGTCACTTTTTCTGTAGAAGCAGTACTTTCTGTGGGAATAATACTTTCCATAGGAGTAATACTTTCTACAGCAGCCTCTGTTGGTATTTCTCTACTCCCGCAACCATTTAAACACATCAGGCTGCCTGCAATGCCAATCAATATTACTATTGTTCTAATTCGCTTCAAATCTATTTCCTTCCTTTGCAAACGATAATTCACATATTCTTTTTTAAGTCAACCCCCAGATTCCCACAGCACCTGCCAGCAGAACAATTCCTATCCCCAGGAAAACAGGGCCTATCAACCGTTCTGCGGCAGGCCTATGGTCCGCAAACCGAAATTCCTCAGGATTCTCAGGATTATAATAAATCGTATACACTTCATCCAGGGGATAGGGACTCGGTTCGCCATCGCCGCAGATCACCTGTTTTCGCTCCCCTCCTGCGCCATACTCCAAAACAGGCTGATAAGCATATATAGGAATGTCACCGGGCCGTTCCAGATGCACGGTACTCTTTATATTGTCAATCACCTTCGCAGTAGTCATTACCGTGCATACTTTCTCTTTTTTACGTGTTTGCCGCATATACCCGATGGCTAAGACAGAAAATATCGTTCCACCAGTAAAAGCAGTAAAACCGCACACTATCCGATCTGAAATCAGAGGAAAAAACGGAAAAACCATGAAAGGAGCTACAAAAAGCACTTCCCAAATGAATATCTTTCCCTCCCGCATTCGTTTGGGAAAACTGATAATCCAGGCGGCTAAAACAAGGAAAAACATGAGGAACCAAAGAAGCGCCGGAATCGCGTCCCTAAGCCATTTGGGGTCTTTTCCATAGGTAAGCCCCAGCCCTGTCATATAGGCGGTTCCCATGACCAAATCCAGGAAAACCGCTTTCCACATCAAATTTTTCCTGGATTCGGCAATTCTCTTATTTTTGATCTGATATTCGTTCCATTCCGTCTCACCCATAGATTCCCGCCGCTGTCGGTCAGACTCTATTTTTCTCTGGTTGCTTCTTATCACTCTTTTATCCTGTCCAAAGCCCAATCCATACTCCATGCCAATAAGAACAATCAGGCTGATCAATATGTTAAGTGAATTGAGAGCCTCCTTCGCTGCCCCAAAGACATAGGCCACTAAGAAAAGCCATACAGTAAAAATTCCAATTGTCCGCCAATATCTTCGAAAATATCTTTTATTCATCTACAGTTGTCCCCTGATTTTCCTCTCATTCATTGGTACAAAGAAAGTATCTTTTTGACCTTTTCTTTTAGAATCTCCCTTGCCTGAGCAGGTTCTATTATTTCAACATATTCGCCAAAGGAAAGCAGATAAAGGAACGTCCACTCATTGAGCTGGTAGCGGAACGATACTTCCAGGGTGCCATCATCCAGTTTTTTAATGTACTTCTCCTGAAATTCATCGTAGACTTTATACGCAATTTTTTCAGAAAAATGTAATCTAAATATCGGTATATTGTATTCTTCTTTATATTCAGGAGTAATGGAAAAATCCTGCGGCAGTACACGTTCAAACAACTGGTTTGTCACCTGAAGTTCTCTGATACGGGACATTTTATAAGTACGAATATCATTTTTATGAAGAGACCAGGCAACAAGATACCAGGCGTGTGACTTAAAAACCAGTTTCAGCGGCTCAACAGTTTGGGCGGTTACCGTCAACTCTGTATTAAAATAAGTGAATGTAATCACATACTTATTGATGATTGCACGCTCTAATGCTGTAATATTGACCCGTTCCTTTTCAGGGCTGCCCCAATACGAGAAATCAATCTCTAACCATTCCGACTGCATGTTGTGGCTGAACAATCCGGCTACCTTGTTCAGGGTTTTATCAGCATCCGGGTAATTGGATGATTTCAGGATCTGTAACGCCTGTATCATATTACTTTGCTCTGCCTGGGTGAAGTAGGATTTGTCCAATGAAAAACCTTGCAGCAGAGACAGCCCTCCGCCATATCCTTTTTGTGATGTGATTGGAATGCCCGCAACCGAAAGTATATTGATGTCCCTATAGATTGTGCGTGTGGAGACACCAAGTTCCTCTGCCAGCTGTTTCGCGGTCAGGTTGTTACGGCTTAACAGCAAAAATACAATTTGTATCAGTCTGTCTATCTGCATATCATCCCTCTGCCTGTCTATCTGCTGCGGCAAGCTGCTTTAATCTGTTCAGGCCATCAGAACTGTCCCCCAGCTGTTCTTCAAGTAACGAACAGGGAAACTCCGTACACTCCGCACAATTTTTACCAGCCCTTTCTACACCGCATTTTCTTATTTCACAATCCCCGCACATCTTCTTAGATGTAAATTCAGAATGGCAGCCGAAACAAACCATATCCTCTTTTGAGAATTGATAGTCGTCCGTCGAATACTCTTTTGCCAGTCTGATTTGTTCTGCCGCATTTTTGCTGACAGAGGCAGTATAAACAGGACATTCGTCGCATTTTAAGCCGCAATACGCTAATTCCACGAAAACACCCCCTCTCCTAAATATTTGTCATGGGGCGCCACCAGACATTTTTCTATCGACTTCCAATAGCTGTCGTAGAGATTTTTTTGTGCTGCCCCATAGCTTTCTTTCGTATCAAATTCCCAATAGAGCATATACTTAACGCTTTTTACAATGCGCGTGATCTTAGGCGGCGGCAGACCTTCTTTAATCTGCTCCATGTCGATATGGTACTCTCTCTTTACGAACCGCAGTAATAGCAGCCCCTTTTGCTTTTCCAGAAACTCTTTCGCTTCCAGCATCAGCGCCTCGAATTCGTCAACCTTTTGCGGTTTGACTTGATAAATACATAGTTCAGTAAACGGCATACCCCATTCCTCCTTTGTCTCAGATGAGTTTATCATGAGAAATGCGACATCAGTCTGTCGCATTTCTCATGAATTTGAGATCATTCTCTGACATACATTGACCTGCTATTATCAATATATCTCAACCACAGCTTCTTTCTTACCTTCCAATGGGTAGAAAAACCACTTGAAATTCTTCGCAGACAACAAGCATATCTTCTGAAAAATTCATATGGATCTCTGCCAGTTCATCCGCGAAAGCCTGCGCATGGACCGTTCTCCAGTATGTTAAGCTCCGATCTCCTTCTCCCTCCTTACAGGCATGTTCCGCACTCACCTGCATAAAAGGTACTACAGAAACGCGGGTCGTCTTTGTGACACACACAGCTTCCCCATTGGTACGCAGTATGACATTGTGCTCTCCCACACGGGTTTTCCTGAATATAGGCTGCCCACATTTCTTTTTCAGTCATTGCATTCCCTCCATAGTAATCAGAATATTTTGTGGCCTCTGAAATCGCAGAGGCAGCGGCAGACCTTCTTTAATTCTTTCTAAATTGGTTTTTTGATGAACTCAAAGCTCCTCCTTTCTTTCAAACAGTTTTGTGAAAAAGTTCAACTGGCCCTGCTTCACACCCAACATTCGTTCCAGATGAAAAGTGAACGCCTCAATACGGGCGGCAGATTCCGGCTCCGTCAGTTCAAAAACACCATCGTCAAGAACCATTTTCAGATAGATGACCGCCAGTTCCATACACACAAGAGGGTAGGGCGTTTCAAACAGCCCCTCCCGAATGCCGTCCTCCAGGATGCCTGCCAGTATAGGAGGAACCTGCCGCATCGTGATCTGATTGATTTTTTGCTGCATAAGCGCGTTTTGTGGCTTATGGAGATGTTCCGTCATGGGACTGCCTTCCTCACCAATGTGAAGTGCGGTAATTGTACGGATAATCCGTTCCTCTACCGGGACGCTCAGATCCGCCGCTGCTTGTCGGGCTGCTGACAAAATTTTTTCCATCTGCCGATCAATGAGCGCATCCATCACCTCCTCCTTGGACTTAAAATGATGATAAAGGGTGCCTCTTGCAATCCCCACTGCTTCTAAAATATCATTGGTACTGGTATTGTCAAAACCCTTTTTCATAAACAAAACCGCCGCCGCATCCAATATTTCATTTTTCCGTTCAGTTGCTTCCTTGACAATTCTCATGTTTCCGTCTCCCCTCTGCAGACCGACTGTCTGTCTATCACAGAGTAGCATTTTTTCATCTACGTGTCAAGTAGGGAATTTTATTTGCCGAGGGATATCATCACAGGCCGCTTTGCCAACTGCTTTGACGTATCCCCTGATTGCCCAGTACCTCCTGCTGCCGCCCCCAGACAAGATACAAGGCGGAAAGAAATCGCATGATACGCGGCGGCACCGTCTGTTATCTGTTTCAGCACTTCTATCCTCTCAGACTAATACGCATGGTCTGCCAGATACAGTTTCTTATAACCCTTTGCATTCGCCAGCGGATCAATCGGACGGTAAATCCCCGGTTCAATCGGTCCCCCAGTTGTCTTGCCATCCCCATAAGTGTTAATACGTAATACCTCTCATCAAACGTCTTGTCCTTCATGTACGAAATCCCTGTCTTTTGGTAGATTTTCAGCAGTGTGATAATGTCGTGAAATGTCTCGTTATCTTTACCTGTATTTTTCTTCGTGATTATTCCTTATTTTCCCATGATTGCCTCCTAATCAGGTATCTAAGGGGAAAAATTGAAGACAAAAAAGGACTGGAATCCTATTTGAATATTTCTGTTCAAATACTGTCCAATCCTTTATTTTAAGAGGTTTCTGGTGTAATCTAACTTCAAAATTTTTACGCCAATTACATTTCTTATTTTACGCCAATTTTACGCCAATTGAGCTGAAAATCATAAAACTTATAAGAAGTTACAAGAAGTAAAAAAATGCCCCAAACCCGCATGAACACTACATTTCTACGGGTTTTAGGGCATTTATCTTTCACTCCGAACAATTACTTCGCGTAATCTGTCACTCTGGACTCTCTGATCACGTTGACCTTAATCTGTCCCGGATATTCCAGGGCTTCTTCGATCTTCTTGGAAATATCTCGCGCCAATAAGATCATTCCGTCATCGTTAATCTGTTCCGGTACTACCATAATCCGAACTTCGCGTCCCGCCTGAATGGCGAAAGACTTGTCGACTCCCTTGAAGGAGTTTGTAATATCTTCTAACTGTTTCAATCTGTTTGTATATGTTTCCAGTGTCTCTCTTCTTGCACCCGGTCTTGCGGCAGAAATCGTGTCCGCCGCCTGTACGATGCAGGCGATAAGACTCTGTGGTTCAACGTCACCGTGATGGGATTCTACGGTATTCAGCACAACTGCGGGCTCTTTATACTTCTTACAGAGTTCCGCTCCCAGCTGAATGTGAGAACCTTCCATCTCATGGTCAACGGCTTTCCCAATGTCATGTAATAAACCGGCACGTTTAGCCATACGGACATCCAGCCCGATCTCTCCGGCAAGAAGCCCGGATAACTGGGCTACTTCGATGGAATGCTTTAACGCATTCTGTCCGTAGCTTGTCCTGTACTTCAGTTTACCAAGCAGTCTGATGAGTTCCGGATGCAGACCGTGAATACCGACCTCAAGGGCCGCGGCCTCACCTTCCTCACGCATGTTGGTTTCCACTTCTTTCTGTGCTTTTTCTACCATTTCCTCAATTCTGGCCGGATGAATACGTCCGTCCACAATGAGCCGTTCCAATGCGATTCTGGCTACTTCTCTTCGAACCGGATCGAATCCGGATAATACAACCGCCTCAGGGGTATCATCGATAATGAGTTCCACGCCCGTCAGGGTTTCTAACGTACGAATGTTGCGTCCTTCACGTCCGATGATTCGGCCTTTCATCTCATCGTTCGGAAGCTGCACAACGGAAACTGTCGTCTCTGCAACGTGGTCCGCAGCACATCTCTGGATGGCTGTCACCACATATTCCCTCGCCTTTTTATCGGCTTCCTCTTTTGCTTTGTTGTCGAGTTCCTTGATTAATTTCGCAGTGTCATGTTTTACATCATCTTCAACAGATTTTAAAAGATATTCTTTTGCTTGTTCGGAGGTTAATCCGGAAATCTTTTCCAGTTCCTGTATCCCTTTTTCATAGAGAGACTCTACTTCGGCGTTTCTCTTATTCAGGGCTTCCTCTCGAGCAGCAAGACCTGCTTCTCTTTTTTCCATTGCGTCGGACTTCTTGTCCAGGTTTTCTTCCTTGCTTAGTACTCGTCTTTCATAACGTTGAAGCTCAGCTCTTCTTTCTCTGGTCTCTTTTTCCAGTTCATTCTTAGTCTTCAAAGACTCTTCTTTTGCTTCAAGGAGAGCTTCGCGCTTCTTTGTCTCAGCGGTTTTTAATGCTTCATCTATTATTTCCCGGGATTTTTCTTCTGCAGAACCAATCTTGCTCTCATACGATTTCGTACGATACGCGATGGCAGCAGTCCAGGCAATAAAAGCAACTACAACTGATGCGACGATTGCAATCAATGCAGCCGTGAATACTGATACTGACACAGGAGCACCTCCTTATTTAATTTTCATTGTACATCAATACAACACTACAATTTTAAACTGTTTTATACATTATGTCAAGTATTTAACCGCTGTTTCCAGTATACTTATACACATTTTCGTAACGGTTCAGACGGCCATCTTCTTGACCGAAAAAGCCGGTCAAGAACCATTGGATATTCATCCGATGTGAAAATTGGCACATAAAGCCGCTTACAAGCACGCTTGACGCTACTTCCTGCACCAATTTTCCCGCCGTCTGGACTGTTACACATTTTCAGAATGTCCCGTCATCACTGTACTTACTGCCGAAAACCCGGTTGACTGTCTCAAAGGAAAATCCTTTTCTTCCCAGCGCTGCCATAGCTTTTCTCCGCTCTTCCAGTGTCATGGCTTCCGGCTCCAATCTCTTCCGCCTGATGTAGTCCCTGATCTGCGCCTCCTCGTCCACCGGATGCTCCTCTAAAATGTCGGAAACAGCCTCCTTGGAAAGCCCCTTTCGCTGTAACTCGTACTGAATCTGCCGCTTGCTTTTCTTTGTGGAGTGATACTCCACGTAGCGCCTGCCATACTCTTCATCGTTGATATACCGGTGCTTCTTCAGGAATTCGATGGCATAATCGATGGCTTCTCCGGGATAGTATCCGTCCTTCAGCTTCTTCCGCAGCTCCTGTTCCGTCTTATCGGAAGACTTCAGCAGGTAACAGACCCGCTCCACCGCACGCTTTAAAAGGATCTCTTCCATGATCTCCCGATACGTCTCCTCCGGCAGTTCCTCTCCCGTCTCAATGTGATACCGCTTTATTTCCCCGTTATAAAGCGCAAGAGCAAAGTCTTCATCCAGAATGACTTTACTCCTGCGCTTATCAAGGGGTGTGATCTCCGTAACTGTCATACCTGCCCCTTACTTTTGTTATTTACTTATTTTATGAATCGCTGTCTTTATGGCTCACTTTTTATGATTCCTTGCCATCTTATTAGCCAGACTTATGATTCCTTCGGTTCGGCCTTAATTCTCTTACTCTCTTTTTCCGGAGCAGCTTCTCCCGCGGGAGCGCCGCCTGCCGAAGCACCTGCCGGAGCCGCACCATCTTCACCGAGTCCGTAACGGGCGCGCACCTTATTCTCGATCTCCTCACAGACAGCAGGATTATCCTGGAGATAAATTTTAGAATTCTCACGGCCCTGGCCGATCTTTGCTCCGCCGTAAGCGAACCATGCGCCGCTCTTCTCCACAATATCTTCCTTCACCGCCAGATCGAGCACATCGCCTTCTTTGGAAATACCCTTTCCAAACATGATATCAAACTCCGCTTCTTTAAATGGCGGAGCAATCTTATTCTTAACAACCTTCACACGTACGCGGTTACCAACCACTTCGCCGCCCTGCTTTAAGGATTCAATTCTTCTGATATCCATACGTACAGAGGCGTAGAATTTCAGGGCACGGCCGCCAGTCGTTGTCTCAGGGCTGCCGAACATAACGCCTACCTTCTCACGCAGCTGGTTGATGAAGAGTACCGTACAGTTGGACTTACTGATGACACCGGTCAGCTTTCTTAACGCCTGAGACATCAGACGGGCCTGCAGACCTACATGAGAGTCACCCATGTCGCCTTCGATCTCCGCCTTCGGAACAAGGGCTGCAACCGAGTCCACGATGATAATGTCAACCGCTCCGGAACGCACCATCGTCTCTGTGATCTCCAGCGCCTGCTCTCCGTTATCCGGCTGAGAGATATATAAATTATCGATATCTACGCCGATCTTCTTCGCATACACCGGATCAAGGGCATGCTCGGCGTCAATAAAGCCCGCGATGCCGCCACGTTTCTGAACTTCTGCAATCATATGTAAAGCCACGGTCGTCTTACCACTGGACTCCGGGCCATAGATCTCCACGACTCTTCCCTTCGGGATTCCACCGAGTCCCAGGGCGATATCAAGGCTTAAGGAACCGGTCGGAATAGTCTCCACGTTCATCTTCACGCCGCCGTCTCCCAGCTTCATCACGGAACCCTTGCCATATGCTTTCTCAATCTGTGTAATGGCGGCATCAAGTGCCTTTAATTTATCATCTTTATTCATGTTATCCTCCAATGCGAACAAATGTTCTTTTCCTGCTTATAATCATAGTATACTTGTCCCTAAATGTCAACTGGAATTTTCCTGAATTCCCGCGTTTTTACACTGCTGAAAGCAAAAAAATTCCTGCCCCTATCCCCTCAAAACGCATCACTCTCCTGTTCTCTATTCTCTTTTGTAGCTTTTCCTGAAACTGCGGCGAACTGCCGGTGAACTGCAGAAATAGAGAACGGAACGTTCTCCGATACTCTTTTACTATATCATAGGGACGGTCTTCATGCAATTGGTATTTTCTGTTTCTGGTAAGTATACCGGTGCTGCTTTTTTAATTTTATGTTTAAATGATTTTTCTGGATTTCTATTGTGTGATTTTTTTGTATATGTATTGTAATTTTTTTCTGGCTTTCTGCCGTAAATATGGTAAAATAAAAGCAGTCTCTGCCGCACAGTCCTGTGCGCAGAGCCGTTCATCAAGTCCGTGGCTGTCATCTGTACAGCATACGGCGTCATACGGGATCAGACGATGCCGTCAGGGCCAGTTCGGCCATAAGTTTCCATCACTTATTTTGGATACACCGCAAACAAAATATCTGACTCAAAGGGGGAATGTCTGTGAATACCTGTTGATACCTGACGCATTTTTGATTATAATAACAGGAGAGGAATCGATGACGAAAAAAGCTTTACAGTGGCATCCGGCTTTCCAGGCGGCCTTACAGATTGAGTTTATGGATGAGCCCTGCCGGCTCGAATTTCTGAAAGAATTCAATCTGACCGAAAAACCGCTTCAGATTGATACCCTTGTGATCAAACCGGAGCCGGATAAAATTCTTTCTGAAAGTATCGGTCATATTTTCCGGAAGTACAATATTATTGAGTATAAGAACCCGGAAGATTATTTCAGCATCAACGATTATTACAGGGTAACAGGGTACGCCTGCATTTACCAGTCCAACACAGAAAAAGAACGGGAAATTCCTCCGGAGGAGCTTACCATCTCACTGGCTGTCAGCCACTATCCCAGGAAGCTGGCTGCATTTTTAATGGATCTCTATCATGCAGACATCTCTCAAAAATATCCGGGGATCTACTATGTGACGGGACTCATGTTCCCGATGCAGATTCTGATTCTCCCCAGGCTTTCCAGCGAAGAGTTCACCTGGCTGAGCCGTCTTCGGACGAACCTGAGCCTTCAGGAGGACATCGAACCGCTTGCCAAAGCTTATGCAGGGAAAGAAAAGAACCCGCTCTACGAGGCGGCCATGGATTTCATTGTACGTGCAAACTGGAGAAAATATAAGGAGGGACGCGATATGTGCAACGCATTGGAAGAATTATTTGCAGATAAGCTGGAGGAACGGGAAAAGCTCGGCATGGAACAGGGGATGGAGCGGGGCATGGAACAGGGCATCCGTGCATTCATCCTGGACCATATTGAAGAAGGCACTCCTAAAAACATAATCCTTCAGAAGCTGGAAAAGCGTTTTTCCCTTTCGCCGGAGCAGGCAGAGGAGTACTTCTGCCGCTTCCGGGAATGCTGACTTGAATAAAATGAGAATGCCGGTACGGTCTGGGACCGTACCGGCATTCTCATTTTATTCCGCTTTCACCTCCGGAATCAAGCTGATTCCAAAGGAAAATTCTTCCTCATCCAACCGATACTTTTCAATCAGTCTCGGTCCGCAGCTGTTGGAACCGATGCCATTCATCCGGTAATCGAGACACAGCACCGTATAAGGCGAACGGACCAGTTCGTAATTATGGTCTTTTTCCGTCAGTTCCTCCTGGGTATACACGGAGGCGTTAAAGGAGAAGGTCTTATCTCCCGCTGCCGTCAAACCGGCTCTCCGGCCAGCCAGCGATACGAAATCGCAGTCATCGTGGCTTCCGTTTTCCTGCGGACGGATATAGTCCTCATGAAGCTCTGTCACATGAGCCGTAAATGTCCCGTGGCTGGACGCCCTTCTCTTGTCACAGTAGCTCTCCACCGGCCCCAGTCCGTAGTAGGTGACGTCCTCCATGTCCTTCGGCAGGAATAAGCGGAGGCCAAATCTCGGAAGCTCCGGAAGCTCGGTGTCGCGCTTCACGTTTAAGTTCACATCCACTCTTCCGTCTGCTCCGATCAGCCACTCTGCCTCCATATTTAAAATCCTCTGGATAACCGGTGAGAGAATCGCAAGTACCGAATGGATACGCACGCCTTCCGCTGTGACAGAGTAATCCGTCTGATACGCCCTCGAATACGTGATATCGTAATGGGCCTTCTGCCATTTCAGTTTGATGTAGCGGTCATTATCCGTAGGCGCCCGCCATATGTTGTATTCCACAGGCCGTTCCAGGAGGCGGCACTGGTTGACATTCATCTCTTCCAGAACACCGGTCAGTTTATTGTAAACGTGAGCAAAATTCGGTCCGGACACAAAGAGACGGCGGTCGTCTTCTTTTACCGTGAACGGGCTGGACTGATTCCTGTCCGCACACGCCTTGCCGCACCGTTCCAGCATGCGCAGGGCGGTCTGGTTTCTTCCGTCTTCGTTCTTCAGCAGAATTTCATCGAATCCCAGCTCTGTCCCGGCCTCCGTCAGTCTCGTGCTCTCTCTGCGGATATACCGGAGCTTTAAGAAACATTTTCCCGCTTCCGGCACTTGAAAGTCCAGGCGGACGGCGGCTTCCCCGTGAGGCAGAATATCCGGCATCGCAGCCCCTTCCAGCACGCCGTCTGCGATGCACGCTCCATCACACGTCACTTCCCATGCAACAGACGCATACTCCTTTAAATTGGTAAAATCCAGATAGTTACGGATCACGGCTTCCCGTGTCTCCTGACAGAAGGAGACGACTCTCGCCGGACGGTTCACATTTTTCAGTTCCTTAAGGCCTGTGTGAGGCGTTCTGTCCGGATAGACCAGTCCATCCATACAGAAATTACTGTCATGAGGATATTCTTTATGGTCTCCTCCGTAGAGATACATCGGGCGTCCCTCCAGGGTTCTGCCCTGGTAAATTCCGTGATCGCACCACTCCCATACAAATCCGCCGCAGAGGCCGTCATACTGCTCGATCACTTCGAAATAATCCTCGAGGTCTCCAGGCCCGTTGCCCATGGCATGGCAGTATTCGCACATGACGAACGGCTTCTTCGGATTCTCCGCAAAATACGTGTGAATGTCCTCCATAGGCGGATACATCCGGCTGTATAAGTCAATGTTGGAAAAATCGTACGTTTTTTTGCTGTCTCTGTAGCGGGCGCTCTCAAAGTGAGTCAGTCTCGTGGAATCAAATGCTTTCGTCCATGCTAAAGCAGCCTCAAAGGTGCAGCCGTAGGCGCATTCATTTCCCATGGACCAGATGAGAACACAGGGGCGGTTCTTATCGCGTTCCACCAGACGTTTTGCACGGTCCACCGTGGCCTCTGTAAATGCAGGGTTATCGGAAATCGCGTGGTTCCAGCGCTCTCTCCATCCGGCCTCGTGGTCCTCTTCCATGTAAATATCGTTGGTTCCGTGGCTCTCATTATCCGCCTCGTCGATCACATAGAAGCCAAGCTCGTCGCAGAGCTGGTAAAACTGCGGGGCGTTAGGGTAATGGCTGGTGCGGATCGCATTGACGTTATGCTGCTTCATCACCTGGAAATCCTTCTTCATCTGATCCAGGCTGATCACAAAGCCGGTGACCGGGTCGCTGTCGTGGCGGTTTACACCGCGGAACTTGATTTTCGTTCCATTGACCAGTACGACTCCGTCCTTTACTTCGATCTCCCGGATTCCAAGGCGGTCTGTGATGACCTCCTTGCCGCACTCGTATACCACCGTGTAAAGATAAGGCTGTTCCGCATTCCACAGAACCGGACGCTCTACCGTAAGGGATAATCCATCTTCTCCCGGTACGCCTTCCGCCGACGCGGCCAGATTTCCTTCCTGATCGTATACCGAGCATTTAACCGGCATCTTCTCATCGAAGAATGAAAATGTCACATCGATCTGCGCCTGCTGCTCACCAGTCTGCGTTTTCAGGAAGTAATCAAAGATGCCCTGTTCCGGCCTCTTTAACAGATAGACATCCCGGAAAATACCGCTCATTCGGAATTTGTCCTGGTCCTCTAAGTAGCTTCCGTCACACCATTTTAATACGAGAACCGCAAGCTTATTTTCGCCTGCCCGGATATAAGGCGTTACATCAAATTCGCTGGTAGAGTGGGACACCTGGCTGTAGCCCACATAGCTTCCGTTCAGCCATACGTAGTAACAGGAATCCACGCCCTCGAAATTCAAAAACGCCTTCGGCGCCGCCTCGTTGGGCTCATAGACAAAATGATGGATATACGCTCCGCAGGGATTTTCCTCAGGAACGTAAGGCGGGTCCATGGGGAACGGGTATCTCGTGTTCGTATACTGATGTCCGTCAAAACCGTAATTCTGCCAGCAGCCCGGCACCGGAATCTCTCCGAAGCCCTCTTCCCCGTATCCTTCCTGATAAAATTCATCCTTTAAATCGTAAATACTGTCAAAATACCGGAAGTTCCATATTCCGTTCAACAGCTGAAAGCGTCCGGAATGCTCCCTGTTTTCCACCAGATCGTCAAACCGTTCTTCCGCCGGAATGTAATAGGATCGGTTTGCCACCGTATTCTCATGCAGCACATGCAGATTTTCGTAATGTCTCGGTATTATCATGGATTTTCAATCCTCCTCTTTCCTTCTTTTCTTTTATTATAAAATAGCGGGCAGAAAAATCCATATCCTTCGTTAGACAAAACATGCACAAAATGATACAATCATGGAATAGAAGGTATCGCAGACCTGAAAGGAGAATCAAGCCATGTATACGAATACGGGATATCTGGATATATCCGACGCGGAACTGGAAGATAATACGATCCCCCTGCGGATCAACTGCTGCGGAGTCTACCGCCTGCTGACCCGCGTCTCCATGACCACCATCAGGGCCACAGGCCGGCCCGATTACCAGCTTCTCTATATCGCCTCAGGCAAAGCCGAATTTGTCTTAAACGGTGAGGCCGTCACCATTCCCGCCGGGAGCATGGTTTTGTACGGGCCGGGAGAATACCAGCAGTATACGTATCTCCTGGAGGACAGGCCGGAGGTCTTCTGGGTCCATTTCACGGGATATGAGGCGGCGGGGCTTCTCTCCAGCACCGGCCTGAGTCTGGAAGGCCGCCGCATTCTGCGCACCGGCTGTGTCTCCCGCTACCAGGAGCTCTTTCTCTCCATGATCCGGGAGCTGCAGCTGCCGCGCCCTTTAAGCGGTGATTTCTCCTCGCTGTATTTTAAACAGCTTCTTCTGACCGTACAGCGCCAGATCGCAGAGGGCGGAAAAAATAAACCGCAGATCCAAAAAGATATGGAGCATGCGGTTCAGTTCTTCCATGAAAATTTTTCTGCGGACATCGATATTTCCAATTACGCGGCCAGTCTTCATATGAGTACCTGCTGGTTTATCCGGAGCTTTAAGCAGTACGTGGGCGTGCCGCCCTGTAAATATCTGACTTCCATCCGGATCAATAAGGCGAAGGAGCTCTTAGAAAGCACCGACTGCCCGGTCAGCGAGATCGGTTCCATCATCGGCTACGAAAATCCGCTGTATTTCAGCAGAATATTTAAAAAACAGACAGGACTTTCACCGGCTGCTTACCGGAAAGTCCTGCCATAACAGTGCCGCATCAGGGAAAGCTCCCCGTTATAGGGTACGGGGAAGCGGATGCGGCCTCCTCAGTCTTTTCCCTGACATCTTTATGATTTTATGACGCGCCCTGAAGCGCGGCGGAAAATATTTTCAAACACGCTCCCGGGCAAAACAGCTTTAGCACTCAATCGATACTCCGCACGGATACTTGGTATCGTCGATCACAACAAAGACCTCGTACGTTCCCTTCATTCCCGCCTTGTTCACATTGGTCTTCGTCACACGCTCATCGGACTCCAGGAACGTTCCGCAGCACATGGCCTTGTGGGAAACCGCTGTGGTGGAAATATAGTAACGGTGTTTCTCTTCGCCCTGCTCCAGCATGAGCATAACCAGCTGGCCCTTCTCGAATTTCGCATGGAAGGTGAAACGGTCGTCCTCATCCTCGATTCTAGCCTCATAGCGGTCCGGAATCAGTTCGCTGCTTACCGGAGCCGGGATATCTGTGTCAAATTCCTTCGTGATGCCCATTTCGCCCAGCACGGAGCCCTCGCCCAGCTCTAAATTGCCCTGATCCGCGTACAGCTTCATCTTCTCAGCCCTGTAGTAATTGCCCTTGGTATGCAGCTCCAGCATCTTCCTGTCGTCACAGAGCTCCACGGTTGTGGCAAAGAGCGTGCCGCCCATGTTCTGCTCCAGCGCGCCCAGGGACTCAGAAATCTCGCCGTCCTTATTGTAGGCGCTTCCTCCGGAATGAACCATGTAATGGCCTTCGTTATAGTATTCTACGTTGCAGATATAGGGGGAGAAGAACCTGGCGCCGCGGTCTTTTCCGTACTGCCAGATCTGCTCGATCGTCATATCCTTCGTATTAATCCTGTAACGCACCCCTCTGGAATAATTATTCTTCGCCGCGCGGTAGTTCTCCTTTATCTTGGATCCCCAGTGGTGGTTGTCAAAGCACATGACGTCGCCGTCCGGGGTGATCAGGCACGCGTGCTGCTCATACTGCCACTCGAAGTCGGTTCCTACAGGCTTGAAGAAATAGCGGTCCACCCACTCCTGCGGCCATCCTTCCGGATCGGACAGGATCCAGTTAAGCTTTCCGGTCTCAAAATCGATGTTGACGATGGAATCCATATGTCTTCCGGAAAATGTCAGGCTGTGGCTCTTCTCATCGTACCACACCGCGTTGTTGTGGAACCAGTCCTTCTCCGACCAGCTGCCGCTCTTTCCCAGTCCGGGCTCCAGGAAATTCTTATAATCCCAGGTCTTTAAAATATCACCCGTTTCCCTGTCAATCAGCACGCACATATCTTCCACGGTACCCGATGTCAGATCCTCGGTCAGGCAGAGAAGGCTGCCGTCCGGCATCTCAAACGCATCATGGTGAGAGCCGCCAGGCAGACGGTACTCGTGGTAAATCTTGCCGCAGGCACTGGTCTCATACATACCGGACATATAATACGGCATCTGCACGAGACGGTCCGTACCCATGAGAATATGGCCGTTTTTCAGCCGTTTCATATCGAATACGCATTTGATGTTCAGGCACCATCTGATGTCTCCCGCATAGTCAACAGCCACCGCCAGCTCCGCCCCCGACGGAGATAAGAAAATGCAGTCGTCCTGTAAGTATTCCGGCGTCGTATCCATGGATTCAACCGGTGAATTCCCTTCAAATACGTCCGGCACCTCGATCTCCACCGTATGTACTTTTCCACGGTATTCCCGCACCTCCACCCGGTTTACGAATCCGGAATAAAGGCCTACCACCGGCAGGACATGCTCTTTCGCCCTCGGAAATGTATGTGTGATATTGCCTTCCTTTGCTTTTCCGAATACAGTCACTGTAACGGCGGTCTCTTCCTCTGTGTAAAAGGAGATTACCGCGGAAAGCGGATTAATCAGATAGAGATTGTACGATACCAGCGGATTATCAATGGTATACGCTCCGGAACGGAGTTCCTTTAACATTGCTTCCTCCGCTCTGGCCTGTTTTTTAATCATGTGTTCTTCAAATGAGTATACTGCACCTGCCATAAATTTTCTTCTCCTTCTTCCGGCGCCTGCCGGTTTTTCGTTTGACAAAAGTATAACACACGGGGAGAAGGCAGGAAATTAGCCTTGACTATATTCTGGGAATTTTTTCTGTCCTCTTACTGTAACTTTAACACCTCTTCCGCAATTTCCTGCGTATTTCCAATGAACTGGTTTACTTGTGGGAGCCAATAAAATGTTGATGTATTCTTATCGCACTTGAAGTACGTATCGTCATGATGACACAGGTAAATTATTTTGTTCAGCGCGATTGCCATCCCCAGTTCTATATGAGTTCCTCTGCCCTGGGGAGTTAAAATTATCACAACATCCGACTGCCTGATCCCCTCATATTCCTTTTTCCCGACAGACATCAGTGTCTCCGCGTCGTTTTCTTTCACCGGGCAGTATAATGTCCAGTCGAAGGTATGCTCCCATCCGGCATTTCTCAGCAGGCGTGAAAGGTCACGCACCTGTTCATAGTTTACAAGACTTGAAGCGATGTAGAATTTCATATGACCCTCCCGTTGTATAATTACTGTTATATAAGAGCTTTTAAGCGGTCCTCGTCGATGATGAGGATGCGGCCTTTTTCTTTTTTGATGATGCCGGCTTTTTTCAGGGCGGAGGAGAGTTTGGAGACGGTGACCGGATGCATACCCAAGTATTTGGCGATCTCGGCGTAGGTGAAGCCGTGGGGAACCGCACGGTACTGGCCCTCGCGGCTGCTGAAGGCGAGAAACCATTTATAGAGGCGCTTCGAGGCGCATTCCTCCTGGGTATCGTGGAATTTGCGGACCAGGGTGACGTAGTTGCAGGTCACAGCCTCCATGATGTAGGAGAGAAAACGGGAGTCTTCTTCCAGCAGAATCTCGAAGGTTCTCTCATCCAGACGGTAGAAGACACAGTCTGTCTTTGTGTCGATGCCGAACGGGATCTTTTCCTGTAAGCTGTCATCTCCAGACAGCGTACGCTCTTCTCCGCGAATTTTTCTGTAGTGGCGCATCAGAGCCGGAGCAAAGCCAAGGAGATGGTCGTGGGGGAAATAGATGAAGTCTTTTTCTTCTCCGTCCATGGTCAGGGAGGTCAGACTGGCGATGCCTTCCACCAGGTAATAAATATAGGAGTCGGACAGCCTGGGATTACAGATCGATGTCTCCCTCTTTACTTCAATTCTCATACCGTAACGCTCAAAGTATTGTTTTACTCCGTTTTGATCCATTTCTCCGAAGTCCTCCCGTCAAATTGTCGCTTTTATATCTGATTACTTCCTAATTATATCTTTTTACAAATATTGGAATAAAAATATAACCAAGACTATATTTTACTCTTTGTTAATATATTATCATATTTTTATGAAATTTAAAACAGCAAAGAAAAACAATAGGGGGTTCACTATGGCACAAACGAAAAAAAAGGATTTCTACTCCATTCATCTGGTAATCGGAATTGGTATTATGCTGCTGTTCCGTTACCTTCCGTTCCAACTTCCCTGCATCACGCCAATCGGCATGGAAATTCTGGGTATTTTCATCGGTACGCTGTATTTATGGACGACTTCCGACCCGATTATCTCCAGTATCCTCTCTATCTTTTTAGTGGGACTTTCCGGATACAGCACCATGAACGAGGTGCTGACCGCAACCTTTGGCAACCCGATTCTCGTTCAGGTTCTCTTTCTGCTGACAGCGATCAATTGTCTCATCGAGAACAACTTAACGGAATACTGCGGACGATTTTTCCTGACCAGGAAGATCTGCCTCGGCCGCCCCTGGGTGCTGGCATTCTTTATCATGCTTGGCTCCATGCTCATGGGCGCGTTTATGGGCGGCTTTACCCCGATCTTCTTATTCTGCCCGATCCTCTATGATATTTTTGAAACAGTAGGCCTCAAGAAACATGACAAGTTCCCGACCATCATGCTGATTCTCGTCACCGTTGCGACCCTGCTGGGCTTCCCCATCCCGCCGTTTATGGGAAATGGCCTCGCCCTCATCAGCAACTACGCTTCCGTCACCGGCAACATGGGAACCGTAATCGAGATCAATAACGCCGGCTACCTGCTTACCGGCCTGATCCATGCGACCGTCTGTATCGTGGTTCTGGTTCTGTTCTGCAAGTTTGTACTGAGACCGGATACCAGCAAGCTGAAAGAATTAAAGATGGAAACGTTAAATAAGAACCCGCTTCCGCCAATGAGCCTGCGCCAGAAATTTATTGCAATTTCTTTCACCGTGTTCATTCTGATCCTTTTAATTCCCAGCGTACTGCCAACGCACCCGGTCGGACGCTTCGTAAAAGCCAATACATACGGCATCGCCGCCTTCTATGTGTTCCTGCTGTGCGCGATCCGGATCTCCAAGAAGCCGCTGATGGATTTCTCCAGCACCATGAAGAGATTTTCCTGGAGTACCTATTTCCTCATCGCTTCCGCGATCCTGCTGGGAAATGCACTGACCAACGAGAGTACAGGCGTGTCCGCATTCTTAAACACCGTACTGATGCCGGTACTTCAGAACGTCCCGGCCTCCGCATTTGCCGTGATTATCATGGTTCTTACCGTGATCTTAACGAACGTGTGCAACAGCTTCGTAATCGGCCTCTTAATGCAGCCGGTTATCGCAACCTTCTGCATGGCGACAGGAATGAACTCCGCACCGGTGGTGTCCATGATGATTTTGTTCGTGCTCTCCTCCGCGGCCATAACACCGGCAGCCTCCCCGTTTGCCGCACTGCTTTTCGGCAACAAGGACTGGCTGAAATCCGGAGAAATATACAAATATACGACCATCTTTGTGGTGATCGAGCTGGCTATCGTGCTGCTGATCAGTATGCCGGTTGCTAATCTGCTGATTCATTAAACATAAAAGGTCTGCAGACTGCCGTTGAAAAAAGAAAAGACTTGAAGTGCTGACTGATACAGCCTTCAAGTCTTTTTTTATCCCTGTTAAGCCCCGCTCACTTCTCCTGCCGTTTTGCATCCATCCTGGTTTCATAATTGATCATGGTCTCTACCACAGTCAGAATACGGTCCTGAGCCGTGATGGAAAGATCTCCTATTTTTTCATCAATATATTTGAATCTCTCCTCCCGCTCTTTCCTGTGTTCGCTGGGTTCAATTCCCAGAAGCCAGTCAGCGGAAACATCCAGCACGCTGATCAGTTTGGTAAAGGTCTGGATACTGGGTTTCTTCCTGTCGCCCTCAAGCGCGACGATAAAGTTATAGGACAGCCCCAGCACCTCCGCCAAAGCCTCCTGCGTATAGTGCAGTTCTTCCCTTCGTTCCTGTACTCTCCCCCCAAATGTAGCCCTCTTCATACAGTATCCTATCCTTTCAGTATCATAAAAATTACTAAAAGTATATCCATTATCCCGCCGCCAAAACAGAGACCACAAGTATCTATACTATTACTGTCAGTACCATAATTTTATTATTTTTCTAACTATGTCTGGTATTTTTTATAAATCTGTGGTAGCATAAGGCGTTCACCATTAACAACCATAGAAGAAAAGGAAAACTACAAATACATGACTTTTAAAGACTTACAGCTATCTCCGCTGCTGTTAAAGGCACTGGAAGAAAAGGGTTATATCACACCATCTCCCATTCAGCAGCAGGCAATTCCCTATGCGCTGGCCGGACGGGATGTATTGGGCTGCGCCCAGACAGGCACCGGAAAGACGGCCGCATTTGCCTTACCGATTATACAAAACCTGATGAAACCATCGGATAAAAAACATTCCAAAAAAGTGATCCGCTCCCTGATTCTCACACCGACCAGGGAGTTGGCCCTGCAGATTGCGGAAAATTTAAATGAATACGGTTCCCATACCCAGGTGAGGAGCGCCGTTATCTTCGGCGGAGTCTCCGCAAATCCCCAGATCAAAGAGCTGCGGCGCGGTATCGATATCCTGGTTGCCACCCCCGGGCGGTTAAATGATTTAATCGGTCAGGGAGAGATAAGCCTGTCTCATGTGGAAATCTTCGTTTTGGATGAGGCGGACCGTATGCTGGACATGGGCTTTATCCATGATGTAAAGAAGATCCTCGCACTGCTTCCTGCTAAAAAACAGACGCTGTTCTTTTCGGCAACCATGCCCGCCGAGATTCAGGCGCTGACCGAAAAACTATTAAAAAATCCAGCCCGGGTGGAGGTGACTCCGGTCTCATCCACCGTGGATATCATAGACGGCTCTCTCTACTATGTGGATAAAGAGAATAAGCGCGCTCTGTTAGTCCACCTGCTGAAGCGCGAGGCCATCACCTCTACCCTGGTCTTTACCCGCACCAAACACGGCGCCGACCGGGTAGCCAAATTTCTGACGAAAAACAAAGTAAACGCCGCCGCAATTCACGGTGACAAATCCCAGGGCGCGCGTCAGAAAGCGCTGGGTCAGTTTAAATCCGGGGAAATCCAGGTGCTGGTAGCCACTGACATCGCAGCCAGAGGCATTGACATCGAGGAGCTTTCCTGTGTGATCAATTATGATCTGCCAAACGTTCCGGAAACCTATGTCCATCGAATCGGCAGGACCGGACGGGCCGGTCTCGGAGGACGGGCCATCTCCTTCAGCGATATCGAAGAAAAAGAATATGTGAAGGATATCGAAAAGCTCATTGGAAAGACGATTCCGGTCGTGGAAGACCACCCGTTCCCCATGTCCGTATTCATCGTACCTCCGAAGGAGACAAAACCGCGGCCAGTAAAGAGCACACGCAAAAATGATGGGAAACGCCCGGCCAAGCCATCGGCTAAACCAACGGCCAAACCAACGGCTAAGCAATCAGCTAAACCATCGGCTAAGCCACAGCAGCGCGCCTTTCAAAAGCCGTCAGCCGGCCGCAAAACAGCCAAAGTCAAATAAGGTTCACATCTGTCTTACTCAGAATCAAACAGCAGAAGATCGGACGGAAGGTATACACCTTCCGTCCGATCTTCTCTGTTAAAGCCTGTTCTTATTCGATCAGCCGTTCCACATCAAGCATTCCCCAGCCCTGCTGGTTCATGGGCAGCCCCAAATCCACCGCCCGCTCTCTCAGCCTGAGCTTTACATCCCGGTTGCTCATATAGGGATATTTCTGCAGTAAAAGCGCAATCGCCCCTGAGACCAGGGGCGTGGACATGGACGTTCCGCTTTTTGACTGGTAGCCCCCTGTTTCCGGGGCGCAGCTGATGATTCCGGCTCCGGGAGCGATGATTTCCGGCTTACAGATGCAGGCCCCGGTAGGCCCTCTGCCGGAATAGTCGATCATACGGTTTCCCATCACATTCACTTCTTTATAGTCATCGGAGCATCCCACCGTAATCACCTTCCGGCTGATGCCCGGCGTAGTTATGGTGTTCTTTCCGGGGCCCATGTTGCCGGCAGCCACACAGACCACCAGACCGTCGTCCCAGGCGGCATTGACGCCGCGCACCAGGACGGAGTTTTCAGTCATGCCTTTCTTACTGAAAGAACCGACCGATATATTTACAATCCGGATTCCCAGCCGTTCCCGGTTCTCCCGGATCCATTTGATACCGGCCAGAACATCGGAGGCATATCCGTTTCCTTTCTGGTCCAGCACCTTGACCATAATTATATGGCACTCCGGCGCTACCCCCTGATACCTTCCATCGGAAGAATTTCCGCTTCCGCCAATAATTCCTGAAATATGCGTTCCATGACCGTTGTCATCATATGGCTCCCGTCTCCGGTGCACCATATCCGTAAACGCAGCTACTCTATGTTCAAAATCTTCATGAAGATAAATTCCCGTATCCAGCACGGCCACACCGATACCGCGGCCCGTCAGGCCCATACGGTAGGCCGCTTCACATCGGATTACTTCTCTCGCATGGTTCACAGTCCACTTACCTGATTCCTTTTTTATTAGCATATTCCATTTACATTCCCATGTTTCACCCCTATAATGGAAATAACTGAAAAAAAGGAGAATCGTATTATGGATAACCACAATTCAGACGCCATGGAGCTGACCATGAACCTGGTTCGCATCAACAGCACCGATCCCGGCGCCTATGAAGGAGAAATCGGAGAATTCATTTTCCAATATCTGAAAGGCCTGGACGTTCCCGTCATCAAAAAAGAGGTCCTCCCGGGCCGTTTTAACGTCATGGCGAGGCTGGAGGGGGAGCAGCAGGCTCCCGCGCTCGTCTATATCTGCCACATGGACACCGTCACCACCGGGGAGGGATGGACCGTATCCCCCTTTGGCGCTGAAGTGATCAAAGGCCGCATCTACGGCCGGGGAGCCTGCGACATGAAATCCGGACTCGCCTGCGCCCTGTCCGCCTTTACTTCCATGGCTCTCAAAGCCCGGGACGGCCAAAAACCGAAGCGTACTCTCGTCTTCATCGGGACGGTGGATGAGGAAGACTTCATGCGCGGGGCCGAGGCCGCCATCGCAGATGGCTGGGTCACGAAGGACTGCTGGGTTCTGGATACCGAGCCCACGAACGGCCGGATCGAGGTTGCCCACAAGGGCCGCACCTGGTTTGAGATTACAGTGAAGGGCATCACGGCTCACGCCAGCACGCCATGGAAGGGCGCGGATGCCATCGCGGCCATGGCGGAGATCATCTCTTTTATACGCCGCCGGATCGCCTCCTGCCCGGTCCATCCGGATCTGGGCGCTTCCACCGTGACCTTCGGACAGATTGAAGGGGGCTACCGTCCCTACGTGGTACCCGATTCCTGCCGTGTCTGGATCGACATGCGCCTCGTACCGCCGACGGACACGACAAGCGCCGTGACGATCGTGGAGAACGCCATCGCGGCCGCCATACAGGAGATTCCCGGCATCACCGCATCGTATCAGATCACCGGTAACCGCCCCTATGTGGAAAAAGACGAACAGTCGCCGCTCTTAAAGGCACTGGGGGAAGCCTGCCAAAAGGTCACCGGAGAGCCGGCGGCCGTAAGCTTTTTCCCCGGTTATACGGACACCGCCGTCATCGCCGGGACACTGGGCAGCCACAACTGCATGTCCTACGGCCCCGGGGACCTGGAGCTGGCCCACAAACCGGACGAATACGTGCCCTGTGAGGATATTCTGCGCTGTGAAGAGGTGCTGACTCAGCTGGCAAAAGATTTGCTGTTCTGATTTTCTGCCGGAGATAAAGGACTGCACAAAAAACGGCTGCATAAAAATACGCCCGTCCGGGATCCCATTCTCTATGGTATCCCGGCGGGCGTATTTCTTATTCCATAACTAAAACCCCACTCCTGCCATGCTTCTTGATCTGATACAGCGCCTGGTCCGCCTTCCGGTAGAGCACATCGTAATCCGTCTCTCCGCCCGCCATGGCCGCGCCGATGCTCAGCGTCACTTCTTTTCCGTGTTTCTCCATTGTCACAGCCTTCACACGGTCCAGCACCTCAAAGCAGCGCTGCTTCACAATCTCCGGATCGCTCACCGCCTTCATGAAGACCACAAACTCATCACCGCCCAGTCTGCCGGCTATATCATCCGTGCGGAAACACGCCTGCAAAATCTCAGCCGTCTCTTCCAGCACCTGATCGCCCGTATAATGGCCCAGGTAGTCATTGATCTGCTTGAAATAATCGATATCCATGATAATCATGGCTCCCGTGCCGTTCCGGTCTTCCTCCGCCAGCACCTGCCTTATCAGCTGATGGCTGGTAGCCGAATTGTACACCCCGGTCAGGCTGTCCCGCTGGGCTTTTGCTTCCAGCTGGGTTTTAATCTCACGTTCCATCTGGATATCAATCAGCTTCCCAACCGCATACCACGGTCTGCCCGTAGTATCCAGAACCATCTTGGAGATGACCTTCAGCCACCGCACATTTCCTCCTGGAAGCAGACATTCGTGTTCCGTATTATTCTCTTTCTGCGAAATCATATAGCCAAATACCGGATACTTCTGTTCCATGGTCTCCGGGTTTTGTATCTTCCTTTCGCACCCCAGAAATCCGGCTGTCTGTTCCGTCAGATTTAAGGTGCCTTCCCTGATATTATACTCGTACAGGAACTCGTTGGACAGCTCACTGAGCTGTTCATACCGCTGGTTCTCCAGCGCTTTCCTGGCCATGTTCCGCCTTCTTGCAATCTCTACGGTAATAAACACAGCAGTGACCACGACCAGCAGAAAAAGGGCCAGATAGAGTACGCTCTGTTCCGGATTCCGCATCACATATTCGGAAAAGGTCAGATCACCGGAGTCGTACACGTTCTCGTAGAGAAAACGGTTGATCCTCTCTTCCGGAAGTACCCGGATCACCTTGTTCATAATAGAGAGCAGCATAATATCCACCGGCCGTCTGATTCCAAAACAGTATTTCTGAGACGAGTTTTCCGATTGTGCAAATGTGAGCAGATTTTTATAATTATGGCCGGCCATATAATACTGGACCGCGTAGCTGTTGCCGTAGCAGTAGTCCGCCTCCCCCTTGTGAACCGCCTCCATACATCCTTCTATATTGTCATAATAGAGCACTTCTCCCGCCGTATTCTGCTCCTTCAGCAATGATTTCTGCAGCGCAAGCCTTTTTCCCGACATGTCGGCAAGCTTCTCTACTTTATCATTCATAATCAGCTGCAGAGGGACAGACAGATAGGGAACTGTCAGCGCACAGCTGACAGTTCCGGTCCCTTCATAGTCATCCACGATCCCAACTGCCATGTCGACGGTGCCTTCTTCCACCGCTCTGGAATACTCTTCCCAGTTATAAAAGGGAATGATCTCAAACGTCAATCCCGTCTGTTCCTCTATATACTTAAGAACCGCGATGGAAATTCCCCTGATCTCTCCGTTCTTTGCCTGATACTGCAGCGGCGCCCGCCCCAGCATGACTCCGGCCCTGATGGTCTTCTTCTGCCCGATGTATTCCAGTTCCAAATTCGAAAGCACCAGCCCTTCGTCTCCGGTAAAATACTTCTTGTTCAGTTCCGCGGACAAGTAAGGATTGGTAGTGGTGATGATCTCCATCGCCTTATTGAGCGCTCCCGCCACCTCCTGATTCCCTTTCGTCACTCCAAAATAAAAGGGCCGGGAATCGAACCGGGAAATTACGCGCAGTTCACTGTCCCTCAGGGCGACATCCATCCCCAGCACCGCATCCACGTTTCCGGATTCCAGCTTTTCCAACGATTCTTCTCCCTTACTGCACAGAACCTGATTCACATGAAATCCGTTCATCTTCGCAAACGAATTTAATTTCTCGTCTTCCTTACCGTCAAAGCTGACCACCGAAACACGGATATTATCAAACGATTCGTAGTCAAACTCCGTATACTCCAGATTATCCTTCAATACGGAGAGCGTCTTATGCGCGGTTCCGTAGCTGTATTCAGGGAAATCCAGGATCGCTGCAAGCCGATCTGAGTAATTCATGGCTCCCATCAAATCAAGGTCGCCATTAATCAGCATGGTGAGCATCCCCGACAGCTGCTCATCCAACGTCCCTTCCATGGTAAAGAATTCGTATTCCCAATTGGTATACCGTGCGATCTCCTGTAAGTAGTCATACGTATATCCGCTGTAATTTCCATTTTCATCGATCTCTGTAAAGCCCGGCTGGATCGGATATCCCACCCGGACCACCCGGGTACCGCTCTCCGCCGCTCCAGCTGTAAACGAAAACAAAAGCAGACAGAATAGTACCACAAATGGGATCATCATCTTATATCGCCGTTTTCTGTCACTCATGTTTTTACCTCCTGCAAGTAAATCTTTAATCCTTATACCCAATCATAATCCAGAATCTTCAGATCGTCAAACACTTCCGGCAGATTCCCTCCACCTATGTCGAAAATTCGTCGTTTCTGTGGAAATATGATTTCCTATGGCTGGAAACAGCGTCAGGTATACAGCACTCAAAAAGGCGGCCCGCACCGGACCGCCTCATTCTGACAACTCTTATTTACGTCTGCCCACAATTCTGATGATATAGAGGAACAGGTTCACAAAATCCAGGTATAACTGAAGTGCGGAAAAGATGGATGCCTTCGCCGCCATATCCTGATCCTGTGCGTAATACTGGTGGTAAGCTCTGATCTTCTGTGTGTCATACGCGGTAAATCCAAGGAAAATGAAGATACCGATGTAACATACGATCAGTTCAAACTGTCCCAGGTTTATAAACATGGATAATACCCAGAATACAACCAGGAAGATCAGTCCGCCCATTAAGAAGTTGCGGATACGGCTGAAATCCGCATTGGTTACGTATCCGATCACGGCCATAACGCCAAAGAAGATGGAAGTGGCGCCAAAGACCAGAATCAGGTCAACCATGTCATACATCAGGAAGTATGCGGAAAAGACGATACCATTTAAAATCGCATAGGTAAAGAACAGCGCTCTCGCCGTGCCGACAGACATCTTACTGATCCGCGCGGATAAGAAGATAACCACTGCGATCTCCGCCACACCTAAAACCAGATAGGCATAAGGAATCGCAAATACGTAGATAATCGTTCCGGTCGTATAACCAAACATGGCTACCAGGAATGTGATAAGAAGTCCGGCAAACATCCAGCCGAAAGTTTTTGCAGTGTATTTGCCCAGCGGTTCTGCGCTGGTGCTGTCGGAATAAACGTAAGGCTGATTTGTTGAATTATAATCCATATGTATAATCCCCTCTTTCTTTTTTTAACATTTTACTATATTTCATAGGAAAAGTCTATGAATTATTTCACAAAGTAAGGCCCCAAAAGCAAATATGTCACCAATTGTCGCTTCCCTGTCACCAAATGTAAAAAAACCGTTATCTTTTTTAACTTTTCATTTTCAGCAAAATGGGAAGCGCCGCCCTCACTGGCATCCCTGTTTTATGGAAACAGATGATGAATTAAGAAAATCTTCATAATCTATTCAAACAATATACAAACATTTCCAAGGGCAGTATGCTATACTAAGTACATAAGAAATGCACAAAGTAACAAATTATCCTTTCACCCTTTTTGAAAATCCGAAAATCCTAAAGAAAAATCAACCCTGTGTCGAAAGACACAGGGATTTTTCTTTTCTATGACCAAAACGCCTCATTCACACTGCCCTCAGGCAAAAATCCTATATAAGTTCCTTTAAGATATCACAGAAATCAAAGGTTGCGAAATAATCCTTTGGCGTCTCCGCCCTCCGGATCATTTCCACAGAGCCGTCTTCCCGGAGAAGAAGCTCGGCTGATTTCAGTTTCCCGTTGTAATTATATCCCATGGCGAACCCATGGGCTCCCGTGTCGTGAATGTAGAGCAGATCCCCCTTGTGAATCTCCGGCAGCATCCGGTCGATGGCAAACTTGTCATTATTCTCACAGAGGGAGCCGACCACATCGTACTTATGGTCGCACGGGTCGTTCTCGCGCCCCATAACGGTCACATGGTGATACGCTCCGTACATGGCCGGACGCATCAGGTTCACCGCGCAGGCGTCCACGCCCACGTATTCCTTGTGCGTGTGTTTCTCATGGATAGCTCTCGTCACCAGCGCGCCGTAGGGCCCCAGCATATAGCGGCCCAGTTCCGTGTAGATCGCCACATCGTCCATGCCCGCAGGCACCAGAATCTCCTCGTAAGCCTTTCTTACGCCCTCGCCGATGGCCATGATATCGTTCGGCTCCTGGTCCGGACGGTACGGAATCCCGATTCCGCCCGACAGGTTGATAAACTTAACATGGGCTCCGGTCTCCTCTTTGAGCTTCACCGCCAGCTCAAATAAGATCTTGGCCAGCAGCGGATAATACTCGTTCGTCACCGTATTGCTGGCTAAAAATGCATGGATTCCAAAATGCTTCGCGCCCTTTTCCTTTAAGAGCTTATACGCCTCAAACATCTGCTCCGTCGTCATGCCATACTTGGAATCGCCGGGATTGTCCATGATGTCGTTGCTGATCTTGAACACCCCGCCCGGATTATAGCGGCAGCTGATGGTCTCCGGGATCTCCCCGATGGCCTTTTCCAGATACTCAATATGGGTGATATCATCGAGATTGATAATCGCGCCGATCTTATGGGCAAACTGAAACTCTTCCGCAGGTGTGTCGTTGGAAGAAAACATGATATCGTCGCCGGAAAATCCCAGGGCATCCGCCATCATCAGCTCCGTCTCGGAGGAACAGTCTGTCCCGCATCCGAATTCCTTCAGAATATTTAAAATAAACGGATTCGGGGTCGCCTTCACCGCAAAGTACTCTTTATAGCCGGGGTTCCATGCAAACGCCTCCTTCAGCTTCTTCGCATTCTCCCTGATTCCCTTTTCATCGTAAATATGAAATGGAGTTGGATACAGTTCTGCAATCTCTTCCAGTTTTTCTTTCGTCACAAATGGTCTTTTCTCCAAAGCCTTGTCTCCTCCTTTGATAAAAACTTTCCATACGCCAGGCATTTCCCCAGATTCTTCCGCAATTCCTTCTCTCATAATAAAAAGGTCTGACCGTGTACAGATTCCGTTACGAACCATTGTACTGGGGGCAGACCTTTTTGTCTATACTTTTTTTAGTAAATAATCTAAATGGCGGATGGCCAATTATATCTTCCCCCCTTGTGGAGCCAGTACTCAGCGGACTTTTTCACAGTCTGGCCGGAAAAGGGAGAGTGGGCGGC